>Ga0208612_1000026_pt1 | contig 122882 bp, 112 predicted proteins | sample AntDryMetagUQ889_FD_188089 | JGI IMG/M metagenome (GOLD analysis project Ga0208612, IMG submission 188089) | Polar desert microbial communities from Antarctic Dry Valleys - UQ889 (SPAdes) | ecosystem: Environmental > Terrestrial > Soil > Desert | place: Antarctic Dry Valleys | collected... | reverse complement strand
GGGCGCCGGCATCTTAGTCTCCTCGTCGCGCAACGTCGAGGTCGCCAACAACCTGGTCGCCTGGAACGCGGATGGCATCAGCGTCATCAGCCAGCAACGCTCGAACGGACCGAACTATCGGCCCGGCATCTCCAACTGGGACAGCGTGGTCAACGTCCGCGTCCACCACAACGACATCGTCGTCGCGCCGCGAGCCTCGGACGCCTCCGACAAATACCTGTTGGCTTGGCTGCGGGACTGGAACGGTGTGATGTTCGACCCGGCCTCCAACAACGGTGGGTCCAGCAACCGCTACTGGCACGCGCATGCGGAACCCACGAGGCGCTTCGCGTGGGCCGGCGGACTGTCCCGCGTCAGCGACTTCAACGCTACGCCAGGCGAGGCAGGTGGTCGCTACCTCACCGTCACCGAGCGCGACGCCGCTCTTGGTGCGGTCGGCGTGCCCCCGACTGCAGAGTCGACTGGAGCCTGCCTCGAGGAGGCCGCCCTGGCTATGGCGATGCCGGTACTGAGTGGTTGCCGGAGGGCCCCCCTATTGAGGGGATCGGCGGCAGCTTCGGGATGGATGAGAAGGGCTATCAGTACGTGGAAGACGACCACCCCTAGCAGCTACCGGCGCTCGGGCTGCTCCAAGGAAGTTGCGAGGCTGGAAAGCGCCTGGTGCGATCTGCCTACCCTGCCACGCAGCACCGCCTCACTCTGCCTTCCGCGCGGAAGAACGTAAAATTGGTGGCTGATTCGTCGACCACCAAGCGGCCTGGATTTCCCGCAATTTGCGGGAGAAGCGCCAGTCGCTCTTCTTACGGCCGAAATGGCGTTGACCGTTGGCACCACATACGTTCCTAACCGCTCCGCTCCGCACCTCGGTACTGTTGCGCCGCTGGTACTTCCGACCTATAGTGACTGCTCGGTCGGGTTGGTGTCGAGCCCATCCGGCCCACGAGGGGAGAAGTGCCCGGTGCCCGATCTAGTGCCTTACTTAAACTTGTTCCGATCATGAGCCTTCTTTCGGACGTGCGCCGCAGCCCCCGTGTTGCGGACGGTCCCCGGATGGTCGTCATCGGATCATCCGGCCTCAGTGATGTCGTCGGGGGGGAGGGCGGTGGTGCAGGTTTCCCTTCCGAGGGCATAGGCTTGTTTGCTCCACTCGGATACTCGCCCGCCCGTGGATGGCGTTATCTTGGCGGTCTCGATCGCCTCGGCGACGTCCTGCAAACGAGCGACATCAAGGAAGCCGTCATTCGTCTTGATGTGCATGACTGGACCAAGCTTGAGGCCGTGATCTGCGCTTGCGCTGATCAAGAGTTGCCCGTGTCCATTTCGCTTGATATCGGTGGAGAGGAGACCGGCGCCCCGCGTTCGGTCAGCTGGAACGCGCTCGTCAAGCGCGTGGTCGACGTGGTGGGAGCTGGGGCGGGGCTGCTCATTGCTGCACCCCTGCTCGCAGTCGTGGCGCTCCATATTCTTGTTACCGACGGTCGCCCAGTTACGTTCCGTCAGTGGCGCGCGGGACGCAATGGCCGACCCTTTTGCATCCTAAAGTTCAGAACGATGCACCAGGATGCAGACGCGCTTCGTGCAAAACTCCGAGTTCGGAGCGCGGTGAGTGGTGCAGCGTTCAAGATGGAGCGGGATCCGCGCGTCACGCGTCTTGGTCAGTGGTTGCGCCGGACAAGTATCGACGAGCTCCCTCAGCTTTGGAATGTCCTGAAGGGCGAAATGAGCCTGGTTGGTCCGCGTCCCCATCCCTACGACGATGTGGCCCGCTACAAGCCGTGGCATCTCGCTCGGCTGGCCGTGAAGCCGGGGATCACTGGGTTATGGCAGCTGGAGATGCGGAACGAGCCTGAGTTCGACCGATGGGTCGAGAAGGACCTGGAATACATTCGCCGTCGATCCATCGGACTCGACCTGTCCATCCTTCTCCGAACCCTGCCGGCAGTCCTTCGCGGATCGGGGCGCTAGGTGAGCCGGAAGAATGAGCCGGTTGTCGCTGGCGAGTCCGCAGCTTCAGCTCCGAATCTCAAGAGCCCAGCCCGGGTGAGCGGCGCCGCAAAAGTGGCGGTAGTCGGCTGCGGTCATGTCGGGCTGGTCATGGCCGCCGGACTGGCGGAGTTGGGCCACAGGGTGGTTGGCCTGGATCGTAGCAGCACTCTCGTGGCGCAGTTGAACGCGGGCGAGGTGCTCATTCACGAGCCGGGACTGCGTGAGCTCGTCGAGAAGAATCGAACAGCGCGTCGCCTGGAATTCACGACCTCGTACGCGTATGCCATCCCGGAGGCCGACTTCGTCTTCTTGGCGGTCGACACACCCTCGACTCTCGGCGGAGCCGCTGACCTCCGCAACATTCGGAGCGCGACTGCATCCATCGCTGCATCGCTGAACGGGCAGACGCCGGTCATCGTTAACAAGAGCACGTCGCCCATCGGTACCGGGGAAACGATCGAAGGAATCTTGGATCGGGCTTTGGTGCAGCGTCAGCGGCCGCCACGAATCGTGTCGAACCCCGAGTTCCTGCGCCAGGGACGAGCCGTTACGGATTTCTTTAGTCCCGATCGCATTGTGATCGGCGGCTCGGTTGAGGACGCGCAGGCCGTGGCAGGGCTCTACGCGACTTTGAAAGGGCCGGTGATCATCACCGATCTACGGACAGCCGAGATGATCAAGTACGTGGCGAACTCGTTTTTGGCGACTCGGGTCTCCTTCATCAACGAGATCGCGCGCTTGTGTGAGCATCTTGGCGTGGACATCGACCAAGTCGTTTCTGGAATTGCGCTGGATGCGCGTATCGGCGCCCATTTCTTCAACCCCGGCATCGGCTTCGGTGGCAGTTGCTTGCCGAAGGACGTCGCAGCCCTCCGCTACATGGGGGAGACGCTCGGCGTGGCGACACCCGTGCTATCCGCGGTGCAGGGGATCAATGAGGCGCAGCGCACGAGCGCTGTCCGGCGACTCCGTGCGCGTCTCGGCACACTCGAAGGCAAAATCATCGCTGTTTGGGGCGTCACCTTCAAGGGCGAGACCGAAGATGCTCGGGACTCTCCCGCGGTCGACGTTATCGGTCTGCTTAAAAACGAGGGTGCGACGATTCGGCCGTACGACCCTGCCTTCCCAGCATCGGCGCCGCAGAACATACGTGAACTGTACTGCTCCTCCGCGCTCGAGGCGGCGAGGGGTGCTGACGCACTGGCAGTTCTCACTGACTGGCCGGAGTTCGCCAAAGTGCCGCTTGCTCAGGTCCGCTCCATTATGCGAGGTTCGGTACTCTTCGACGGCCGAAATGTGGTCTCCCGGTCCGAGGCTGAGGCGGCCGGCCTTGCCTATCTCGGTGTTGGTCGGATGACTCGGACGCCGACCCGGCGGAGGACCGACGAATGAGAGTGCTTGTTGCCGGAGGCGCTGGCTTCATCGGCAGCCACGTTTGCGAACGCCTGTTGATGCGGGAGATCGAGGTGCTCTGCCTGGACAACTTCGCAACGGGGAAGCCCGCGAACATCGCCCATCTTCAGGGATCATCTGGGTTCGAGTTCATCCACGCTGACGTCGTGCACGCCCCGGCTGTTCGTGTTGACAAGATTCTTCACCTTGCCTCGCCGGCAAGCCCAGTGGACTATGACCGGCTACCGATCGAGACGATGCGAGCCAACGCCCTCGGCACATGGCGCCTGCTGGATATAGCCGGCGAGACGGGCGCTGCCCTGATTTTCACTTCTACATCGGAGGTTTACGGCGATCCCCTCGTTCATCCGCAGCCGGAAACGTACTGGGGCAACGTCGATCCGATTGGTCCTCGATCCTGCTATGACGAGTCGAAGCGGTTCGCCGAGGCGCTGATCATGGCAACTCGTCGGTCCGCAGGTGTCCAGGCAAATATCGTGCGGCTTTTCAACACCTATGGGCCGCGCATGCGGGTCGACGACGGTCGGGCGATCCCCGAGCTGATGACTGCGGCGCTTCGGGGCAGTCCGATGGTCGTACACGGAGATGGGAACCAGACACGCTCCTTTTGTTACGTGGACGATATGGTCGAAGGTCTGCTAAGCGTTGCTCTCGATGCGGACCTTGACGGAGAGGTCTTCAACATCGGCAATCGCGCCGAGATCAAGATTCGTCAGCTTGCCGAGCAAATTCAATCAGCCTTCGGCAGCAGTTCGACAATTGCGTTTGACGAACGGCGACCCGGTGACCCGGAACGCCGACGTCCAGACATCTCAAAAATTCAAGCCCGATACGGCTGGCAGCCAAAGATCGAACTTGCCGAGGGTCTCAGGTTAACCGCTAAGGCGTTCCGGGAAGAGCTAGATCGTGCTGTCCCTCCGCGGGCCGTAACGATCGTCTAGGGAGGAAGCAATGCCAACTCGAGTATTGGTCACCGGGGCCGGAGGATTTATCGGTCACCACTTGGTGACGTACTTGAAGGAGCGCGATTATTGGGTGCGAGGTGTTGATCTCAAGCACCCGGAGTTTACGACCACGGACGCGGACGACTTCGAGATTCTGGATCTGCGCCGGTGGGATGCATGCCTGCAAGCTGTCCGCGGCGTCGAGCACGTCTATGCGCTGGCCGCTGACATGGGCGGCATGGGCTTCATATCGTCCAATCATGCGACCATCCTGCGCAACAATGCACTGATCAATCTTCACACCATTGATGCCGCTCGGCTGGAAGGGGTAAAGCGGTACCTCTACAGCTCGTCCGCGTGCATCTATCCGGAGCACCTGCAGCGCGATACCGATGTTAAGCCGCTTCGTGAAGAAGATGCGTATCCGGCAAATCCGCAGGATGCGTACGGCTGGGAGAAGCTCGTATCCGAGCGCCTCTGCGAGTACTACTACGGAGAGTTTGGGCTCGATACGCGGACAGTGCGCTTCCATAACATCTATGGACCACGCGGCACCTACGACGGCGGCAGGGAAAAGGTCCCGGCGGCGCTGTGCCGCAAGATCGCTTTGGTTGATGATGGGGGGGAGATCGAGTTGTGGGGAGACGGCGAACAGACGCGTTCGTTCTGTCACGTTGACGATTGCGTCGAAGGCATCTACCGGCTGATGCAGTCCGATCACCGGGATCCCCTTAATCTTGGTACTGACCGCATGGTGAGTATCAACGAACTGGCTGGGATCATCATGCGGATCGCCGGGAAGCCTAATCTGCGTATCCGTCATGTCGATGGTCCCCAGGGCGTACGAGGACGCAATTCGGACAACTCTCGGCTACGCACAGCGCTCGGGTGGGAGCCCTCGATTTCTTTGGAGGGGGGCCTTGTATCCACTTACCAGTGGATCGAAGAGCAGGTCCGGGCGAGGGAGACGGCCTCGTGGACTCCTCGGGAAGTCGCCAGAGCATCCTGATTCCCCGCGTTGACGTTCTGGGTGTCCACATCAGCGCGGTCGACATGGACGGTGCTACCTCAGAGATTTCGCGCTGGATTCGGGATCAGGAGCAGCACTACGTCTGTGTGACCGGCGTCCACGGCGTCATGGAGAGTCAGCGCGATCCTGAGCTGCTCCGAATCCATAATGAGTCTGGCTTGACGACGCCAGACGGGATGCCCATGGTCTGGGCCGGTCGGCGCGCCGGAGCGCGCATCTCCCGTGTGTATGGGCCGGACTTGATGCTGGCGCTGTGTGCGCTGGCGGAGCTCCGGGGGTGGAGCAGCTTCTTTTACGGGGGCCAAGCAGGCATTCCCGAGCGGCTCTCGCAATGTTTGCTGAGCCGATTCCCCGGGCTAAAGGTGGCAGGGACCTATTCGCCTCCATATCGGCCACTTACGGCTGAAGAGGATCATGACGCCGTCGAGAGGATCAATTCGAGCAACCCCGCGATCGTGTGGGTGGGCCTGAGCACGCCAAAACAGGAGCGCTGGATGGCCGCGCATGTCGGCCGAGTAAGAGCGCCAGTGATTATCGGAGTCGGGGCAGCCTTCGACATCCATGCCGGCACACTGCGCCAGGCTCCACGATGGATGCAGAGGCGGGGTCTGGAGTGGCTGTACCGGCTGATACGAGAGCCTCGCCGACTGTGGCGCCGGTACCTGAGGAATAACCCTGCCTTCGTCTACCGACTCCTGAGGCGCCCTCCAAGATTGCTGCGTTCGTAGTTTAGGGTCTTGGGAGTTCGGCCGGCCCACGCCTAGCTTTGTGAGGACACTGCAGCGCGCTGGCGCAGGACGTAGTGTTACCCCGCTATGTCTCCGGCGTATCCGGAACTGGTGATGCGGGTGCTTGGTCGAATGTCCGCCGGTGAACATCTGGCGGTCTTGCGGTCCGGTTGTTGGGTGGATAGTTCATCACCGTGCCGATCGTATTGGCCTTTGCACGGGAAAGAGCTGCCAGCGCTTCCCCGAGAGGAATAAGGCGTGTGCGGCCCGCCGCGACGACCATCACTGTGGCGTCGACCATGGCGCTGAGCATTATCGACTCCGATGCCACCAGTACGGCTGGGCCATCAACGATGACAAGGCCACCTGTGCCATCGATGCGATCGGCCAAGCGCGTCGAGCGGAATGACGCGATCAGATCTGCTGGATCACGATCGAGCGGAGGACCCGCCGCGAGCAGTCGCAGGCGACCGACCGATGTCTGTTGGGTCAGGTCCACGGCTGAAGCATCAGGCGATCGAAGCAGATCACTGAATCCGCGATCGTTATTCAGTCCGAATAGTCGATGCAGTTCAGGCTTCCGCACATCAGCGTCGACGAGGATGACGTGCCGACCTGCCTGCGCGAAGGCGACAGCGAGATTCAATGCAACCGTCGACTTGCCTTCGCCGTCCAGCGAACTGGTGATGAGGAGACTATGCAACGGCGCGACAGTGGAAAAATCGATGTTGGTTCGCAGTGCACGAAAACCCTCGGCTCGAGAAGAATGCGCGGGATGGTCCGACGCGACAATTCTCTGCGGCCCTGACTGCGTCCCGGCAAGGCGCCGAACCTCGCCGAGGCTCGGCAGTTCCGCGACGTTCGTTATCTGACCTGGTGAATGTACCGTGTCGTCCAGATGCTCCAACAGAACCACAACGGCGATGGCAAGCGCCAAACCCAGCATCGCTGCGAGAATTGTGTTCTGCTGTCGCCCCGAAGGTGCCGGGCCCAGGGGGGGAACGGCTTCTTCAATGAGGGTAATAGTGTTCGAGGCCGTGCCGGAAGATGCGTCGGTAAGGGCTGCATACGTTCCTCGGAGATTGTCAAGACGCGACTGCAAGGAAGCAAGGCGCTCGTCCTGTGCTTCAGTGCGCGCGGTGAGGCCAGCCAGACTCTCTGCCTCCGGCACAAGCGATTCAATCTCGCGCTCGAGTGCGACGAGTTGCCGATTGACGAAGTCCTGGGCTTGATCCTGCTGGGGACTGAGGGTGGGGGACACCGCGATTAGTTGCCGCACAATCTCATTGGCGATATCCGCGGCCAGACGTGCGTCGAGCGCGGTGGCGGTTACCGTGATGATGGGGGGTTCGAGGCCAGTCACTGCTGTGACCTGGGACTGGAGGCTTGCGGCATCCATGTCGCCCAGCGCTTCAGCCGCTCGCTCCAGCAGAGGTCGCGAGGTAGCGACCTCGACGTAAACTTCTGAGAGCCTTTCGGAAGCGGCCAATTCGCCAGCATTGGCGTCCGGTGCTGTCAGCGCTGCACCTACGAGGACCCGTGCGCTGGCTTCATACATCGGCGGAGGGGCAAAGTTAGAACTTACCAAAAACGCGGCCGCGCCGGCAACAAGCGGTCCGATCAGCAGCGCCCACCCGCGCCGATTCAGTACTTCCAGGAGGCGGCGCAGATCCAAATCTCAAACTCAAGGGCGTGTGGGGCTGATTATAGTCCGTGACGCGCGTGTCGGTGCTCGGGTGGACGGCGAGCAGCTAATCGGGACGGTGAGTCGCCGATAGAAGCACCCGAGTCCGCGTGTATTGAGGCCCTATGACTAAACATGGGGTACCATCCGGTACCGCGCATTGGACACAGCGCGGCGCAACGGGTGACATGTGTTGAAGAGGGGTCAACGGAATCAGGCCCGCTATTGCCGGCGCTGCGGCCTTCACCTCCCAGATGGTGCTCGAGGCCTGCCCTGTCCTTTCTGTAGCCGGACAAGTGACTTTGTTGTGCCTCGCCCGAGCCAGCTCGGCACGGCTATGCGTCCTGGACCGTGGGTGCGGCAAAGCGCCGTACACGGACCCCCTACCGCCGACAGTGCGGTGCGGCGAAAATCGCGGAGCAAACTATCACGGTTGGCGAGCATTGGGGGCCGACGCCCCATGCAACCGCAGCAAAACGGAACGACTCATACCGCTTCTAAGACTATTGTCTGGGGCGTGCGGAGGACTGCCGCCGCGCTCGCGCGAATCACATACCAGTCAGGCCTGAATGCTGCTACCACGATGTCGCGGTTCTTGCCTAGTGGGCCTGCGATCGCGTTTGTCACGCTGAGCGCGGCCGTTGGCGGCTTGGTCGCCTGGCTGCTGCGTTGACAATATGTGACGCCGTCCACCTGCGGGACGGCCCAGGGTATGGCCTCAGGGTGCATCGCATCGGAACATCACAGCTGTAAACGGGCGGCGGGACTGGGCGGTGGGGCTTGCTGACCAGTTTCCGCTCCAGTTCCCCGACACCGCATGTCTCTTAGAGCCTTGGGCGGGCGTGCGATGGTGACGCGCGACCCCACGAGCCTTCCCACCGCTATTGTCGCCGTTGTGGACGTCAGCTCCCGGCTGGCGCTTTCAGGGATCCCTTGTCGGTCGTGCAGTGGCGACCTATCACCCACAGAATCGCGGGGGACTTCACCGTTCCGCGCGCGAGCCAGTTGGCGACGTCCGTGCATACCCGGCCTCTGGGAGAACAACGTGCCATGCGCGGGCCGCAAATGGCCGCCAGTGCCCTATGGCGGAGACTGGTGAGTGCATCGTCTCGGTCTGCGAGCGTCGGGGCCGGCGCCCGACACGCCGCTAACTGGCGGGCCATGCCGTTCGCACTGCCGCGAGGATTCTTGCCGGGGGTGTGTTCAGAATTGCCGACTCCCTGTCGAGAGGCGCCTATCACTTCGTCAGGCAAGCTGGGTTGATGCTTTCGCGGCTTGGCTTGGTTGGATCGTGGTCTTGTTCGTCACCCTGAGCGCATTTGGGGGCGCCATGGTCGCCTTCATACTTCGCTGGCGCACCGGTACCACTGGACGGCCCATCTAGCATTGGCTGCTTGGCGCAGGCATCGTACTGACGCGTCTCCGAGCGAGCTGCTGGTAGCCCATTGGTACTTGAAATGCATCCCCACACAGTCGTGAATCGGAACGCACCAGCCATTCATTGCGAGGCCTGCGGTGCAACGGTTGCGGCCGACGGTGCAGAGGCTCGGTATTGCTTGGATTGCGATCTCTTTGTTTGCGCTGATTGCTGGAGCTTCCCCCAGGATCGTTGCCGGACATGCGCGGCCGTCGGCGTGATGCAAGGGCGCGATCCGCTCGTGATCAAGACGGGCGCCGAGACTTCACGTCGAGCCGACAGAAGGCTGCGCGAGGCGATGCGCGACGCCGTGGTCTTTGCCGAGGCTGCAGTTCCCGCCGACGGGCATGATGCCCGCGTCGAGCATGCATGTTTGGCCATCAAGGCCACTGCCGCCGAACGGGTGGGCACCCGCGCGCTCCGACGGCTGACAGGCGCCGGCGCCACCCGCGCACGGCCCCTGGGAGATCGGATCCGCCGCCACGCTTTGGCGGCGGACGCGGCGCTCGAACGGGCAGCAGCCGCGCTCATCAGCATCGTCGCCGACGCGGGATTCGCCGAAGCGTACCCGCAATTCGGGAAACTTATGCGCACACGGTTGCTGAGATTCGGTGTGCCATCCGCGCGATGACCGATGCCGTCGATCTCGACGCGGACGCGAACCCATTCCTCGACGCGGGTGGGCTCGAGGGTTGCTTGAGACGCACACGGACCACCTCGTCGCACAGGTGGCCGCCTACCAGGGTGAGGTTACGCCCAAGCCTACGGAACTCTCCGGGAGGCATATGCGCATACGGAGCTTCTGGCGGGGGGTCTCGGAGGCGCCATCGCGGATCAGTTCCCGCAGCAGTTCTCCGACACGGCCATGCCGCTTCCTGCCGACTCGACCGCGACGATGCAGCGAAGCCTCCAGCGGAGTCCTCAATGCGCTGCGTGCGCCCCACAATGATCGTCCTGCGCGGCACGCAAGCTGGGCAGTCTACTGGCGCAGCGTTGTGACCTGGCCGGAGGGGGTGTCGCGGACATCGACGCCTAGGGTGGCGAGCTCGTCGCGCAGGGCGTCCGATGCGGCGAAGTCACGCGCGGCGCGGGCGGTGGCGCGGCGCTCCAGCAGCTCGGCGGCAGCCTCCGGCAACGGCGCGGCCTCAGCCGGAACGTCCAGCGACAACCCGAGGACGCGGTCGAAGTCGAGGAGCAGCGCGCGGCGCTGCGCATCGGTCAGGTCAGAGGCTGATGCGACCTCGTGGGCGACAGCGAGCGCCCGAGGGGTGGCCAGGTCATCGGTCACAGCATCGGTAAAGCGCGCGCGGTGGTGCGACATCGGTTCAGCGGTCAGGTCAACGGATCCGTCCGGAGCAGCCCCGGCCCGCCTCAGGCGCGCCAGGCCGGAGGTCGCGGCGTGCATGGCGTCATCGGTGAATTCGAGCTTGGAGCGATAGTGCGCTGTCAACGAGAGATAGCGGAAGGCGAGCGGCTCGTAGCCCTTGGCCGGCAGATCCGCCACGCGGATGATGTTGCCCGCGCTCTTGGCCATCTTGGCGTCGGCCAGGGTCAGGAACTCGCCGTGCATCCAGACGCTGACGACCGGATGCCCCAGGACGCCCTCCGACTGCGCGATCTCGTCCTCGTGGTGCGGAAACTTGAGATCGATCCCGCCGGTGTGGATGTCGAACTGCTCGCCGAGGTGCTTGATCGACATGGCCGAGCACTCGATGTGCCAGCCAGGGAAGCCATCGCCCCAGGGTGATGGCCACTTCATGAGCCGATGTTCCCGCGCGCGCTTCCACAACGCGAAGTCAGCCGGATCGCGCTTGTCGTCCTCGACCTCGACACGGTGGCCGGCCCGCATCTCGTCCACCTTCTGACCGGAGAGCTGGCCGTAGGATGGGAATGCGCTGACGTCGAAGTAGATGGTGCCGTCGACGTCATACGCCAGGCCGATGCCGATCAGTCGTTCCGTGAGAGCGATCATCTCGGGGATGTGGTCGGTCGCCTTGGGCATGACGTCGACCGGCAGGATGTTGAGGAGGGCCTCGTCCTCCAGCCAGGCATCGGTGTAGAAGTTGGCGATCTCGGCTGGCGACTTGCCTTCGAGAGCGGCCGCCTGCTCGACTTTGTCCTCGCCGGCCAGTGAGTCGTGATCGTCGTTGCGCATGTGGCCGACATCGGTGATGTTCTTGACGTAGCGCACCTCGTACCCGGTGTACTCGAGCGTCCGATGCAGCAGGTCGCCGAAGAGGTACGTCCGCAGGTTGCCGATGTGCGCGTACTTGTAGACGGTGCTGCCGCAGGTGTAGACGCTGACGTTGCCGGGTTGGACCGGCTGAAGCGGCTCAGTGCGTCGAGTAAGCGAGTTGTACAGGCGCACCTGCGGAAGGGAGTCAGCCATGGGCCACGCATTGTACCGATGAGCGGCAGAATGGACCGATGCCGCAGATCGACGCCTCCGACGCCTACCCGGTCACCATCGGCGAGGACCCGCGATTCTGTCCCGCCTGCGGGCTCCCGGTCGAGTCCAAGCTGCTTGAGGAAGACCACCGACCGCGCCTGGTCTGTCCCAACGACCACGTTACCTGGCGCAATCCGCGGATGGTCGTCGGCACCCTGCCGGTGAAGGGCGGAAGCGTCTACCTTGCGCGTCGAGCCATCGAGCCAGGCCTGGGCCGATGGACATACCCCGGCGGCTTTCTGGAGGTGGGGGAATCAGCGCAAGAGGGTGCCAGGCGCGAGACGGAGGAGGAGACCGAGCTGCGCGTCGAGGTCGGGCGCCTGATCGGCGTCTATTCACGACCGCACGTGGGGATCGTGACCATCGTGTTTGAAGCGGACGTCGTCGGCGGGCGTCCGGAGCCGGCTGCCGAGACGAGCGAGGTCCGCGCCTTCACGTCCAATGAAATCCCGTGGGACGAGCTCGCCTTCAGCACCGTCGAATCGGCTCTGCGAGACTGGATTGCCTCACTCCCGGACAGCGGCTCGCGTTTCGCCCCGGAGCTTTACGTGACCGGCGATCCGACGTAACGCGTCACCTCGCCGCGCACCGGGATCGACCAGCCGAGCACCCAGCCGTAGGCCAGTGTGCCGAGCAGCATGCCGACCGACGTTCCGACCGTCATCGGGTCCATGGCGGCCGCCAGCGCGAGGCGGGTGCTGAGCAGGCTCCAGGCCAGGACGGCCACGCAGATCGCGGCAATTCCGAGCGTGATGCGCACGGTGAAGAAGCGACCGAAGAAATACGCAAAGCCGATGCCGATGCCGGCTCCGACCACCTGCGCGAGGCCGAGCGCCAGCACGAACGATTCGGAGACCGATGCGCCCCAGCCTTGAGGACCGATGCTGCCGAGGATCCGCAGCGGCTCCAGCGGTGAGCCGGTCGGCGCGGCCGCAAGCATCGCGATCGCCACCCAGACGTAGGCACCGGCCAGCCCCGCGATGAAACCGCGGTAGGCGAGGTGGAGTCCGTTCACTTCGGTCACGCTGTCGATGCTACGGCGCGACCCGCGAGATCCCGCCCGGATAGAAGGTCCGGCCCCCACCCGTACGCGCGGCGACGGTCAGCCGGCGTAGCGCGTCATCACCGAGACGGCGTTCTGGCCGCCGAAGCCGAACCCGTTGACCATGACCACTGAAACGGGCTGGGTTCGCGCGACGTTGGGCACGTAGTCGAGGTCGCAGTCGGGATCCGGCGTTTCCTGGTTGATCGTGGGCGGGATGATTCCGTCGCGGATGGCCAGCACCGCGGCGAGCGCGGAGATCGCCCCAGCCGCGCCCAGCGTGTGACCGACCATGCTCTTGTTGCTGCTCACCGCCAGCCTGTCAGCGTGCGGCCCGAAGGCGGTGCGGATGGCCGTCGTCTCCGTAGCGTCGTTGAGCGGCGTCGATGTGCCGTGCGCCATGACCACCTCCACCGCCTCCATCTCGAGCTGCGCGTTTCGGATGGCGCGCCGCATGGCGAGCGTGGCGCCGTAGCCGGATGGATCGGGCGCGGAGATGTGAAATGCGTCACCGGTGAGTGCGCCGCCGGCGATCTCGGCCAAGATCGGCGCGCCTCGGGCCGCAGCATGCTCGGCGGTCTCGACCACCATGATCGCGGCAGCCTCGCCGAAGACGAACCCGTCGCGCTTGGCGTCGAAGGGCTTTGAGGCGCGCGCCGGATCGTCGTTGCGCTTCGACAGCGCACCCATGTTCGCGAGTGCGGCGATCGAGACCGGCATGATGGCGCTCTCCGTGCCGCCGGCGATGACGACGCCGACGTCGCCATGCTCGATGAGCCGTCTTGCCTCAACGAATGCCTGTACCCCGGCGGCGCAGGCGGCGACCGAGGCGATGATCGGTCCGCGAATGCCGTTCTGGATGCTGACCTGACATGCGGCCATGGACGGCGACATCATCGGCACCATGAACGGGCTCACTCTGTTCGGCCCCCGGTCGCGAAGCGTCACCTCGCCGAGCGCGACCTCGCCGATACCGCCACCGCCGGTATTGACCACCACCGCGATGTCGTCGCGGTTGTGATCGCCGATCTCGAGTCTCGAATCATCGATCGCCTGCCGGGCGGCCGCGACGGCGAGCTGGGCGAATCGGCTCATGCGCCGCGCCTGCTTGAAATCCATCCAGTCGGTCGGCGCGAAGCCCTTGACCTCGGCGGCGATGCGCACCTCGAGCTCGGAGGCGTCGAACTGCGCGATCGGTCCCACCCCGGAGACCCCGGCGGTCAGGTTGGACCAGAAGGTGGCCACGTCATTGCCGATGGGCGTGATGGCACCCATCCCGGTGATGACGGCACGCCGCGCGGGCTCCCGTTTCATGCGTCCCAACGACGGAGGATGACGGTCGAGTTGTGGCCGCCCAGGCCCATCGAGTTGGACAGCGCGACTTGCACGTCGGCGGCGCGCGCCTCGTTCGGGACGTAGTCGAGCGTCAGCTCCGGATCGGGATGACGGAGGTTGATGGTCGGCGGAATGGAGCCGGTCGAGACGACCTTGGCGCACACGAACGCCTCGATGGCGCCAGCAGCACCCATGGCGTGCCCGGTCATCGACTTGGTGCTCGAGACCGCCAGCCGGTCCGCATGCTCACCGAAGACATCGCGAATGGCCATCGTCTCGTATCGGTCGTTCATGGGCGTGGAGGTTCCATGCGCGTTGATGTAATCGACCGCTTCTGGACCGATGCCGGCACGCACCAGGGCGGCGCGCATGGCGCGCTGGTTGCCCTCGCCGCGTTTGGCCGGTGCCACCATGTCGAACGCATCGGCGGAAGAACCGTAGCCGATGACCTCGGCGATGGGTTGTGCGTCCCGCGCGAGGGCGTGGGCGAGCTCTTCCAGTACGAGGACCGCGGCGCCCTCGGCCACCACGAACCCGTCGCGGGTCGCGTCGAACGGTCGCGATGCCATGGCGGGGCTGTACGCGCCCGTATCGGGATCCTTCGGCGTGCCAAGTGCCCGCATCTGGCCGAAGCCGGCGAACACGAGCGGCACGAGCGGTGCCTCCGTCCCGGCGCCGAGCATGAGGTCGGCCTGGCCGCGCACGATGGCCTCCATCGCCTCGCCGATGGCGTGGCCGCCCGTCGCACACGCGCTCACGACGGCCATGTTGGGTCCACGCAACCCGTACTGGATCGCCACCTGGCCGGATGAAGAGTCGGGAAGCATGTGCGGCAGCATGAACGGCGAGACCCGGCGCGCTCCTCGCTCAACGAGCGTCTTCTGTCCTTCGAGCAACATGCCGATGCCGCCGATGCCGGTCCCGAAGACCATGCCGGCGCGGTCCGCGTCCACCTCGCCGCTGAGTCGACCGTTGTCGCCCAGCAGGCCGGCATGCTCGAGCGCCTCTCGCGTGGCCGCCACGGCGAAGTGCGTGTTGCGGTCGTGGCGTCGAACGACCTTGGGCTCCATCGTGTCGGTGGCATCAAAGCCCTTCACCTCGCCGGCGACATCGACATCGAAGTGTTCCGCGTCGAACAGCGTGATGCGGGCGATCCCGGATCGGCCGTGGACCAGTCCGTCCCAGGTAGCCTCGGCGCCGATGCCGATGGGCGAGACGACGCCCAGCCCGGTCACGACGACGCGACGATCCGTCACGCTGGCGCTTCGCGCAGGCCCGCCAGCCAGGATCGGTCGGCGGAGAGGTCGACCTGGTGCGTGCCGGACTCGGGGCTGATGCGGCGGATGAGGCCCGACAGGACGCGGCCCGGACCGACCTCCACGAAGTCGGTGATGCCGCTGCCGACCATACTGCGCACGCTTTCCGTCCATTGCACGCCGTGCACCAGGTGTTCGGCCAGTTCGACGCGGAGGCCGTCGGCGGTGCTGATGATGGTCGCGTGAACGTTGCCGAGCATGGGCACCTGCGGATCGCGGAACGGCACCCTGGCGAGGATCCTGGCGAACTCGTCACGGGCGCGGCGCATGAGCGGTGAGTGGCTGGCCACGCTGACCGCCAGGCGCGCGGCCTTGCGGGCTCCGACGGTCTTGCTCATTTCCAGTGCGAATACGAGTGCCGGAATGACGCCCGACAGGACGATCTGCCCCGGCGCGTTGGCGTTGGCCACGCTGATCTCGCCGTACTCCCGGGCCGCGTCCACGATCTCGCCGACCTGCTCATCAGACAGGCCGATGACGGCACCCATGCCGCCCGCAATCCCGCGCTCCTGCATGATCCTGCCGCGCTCGCGGACCAGGGGCAGCGCATCCGCATAGTCGATGGCGTCGGCGGCGACCGACGCGGCGTATTGCCCGGCTGAGTGACCGGCCATGGCGCGCGGAATGAGCTCGATGCCGGCTTCGCGAGCCTCGTCGCGCAGCGCATGGAGATAGGCGTAGCTCGTGGCGAGGATGGCGGGCTGGGCGTTGATCGTCAGGTCGAGCTCGTCGGCAGGGCCTTCGAGGATGAGCCGGGACAGTGGGATGCCGAGGGCGGCATCGGCTCGTTCGTAGGCTGCTGCCGCGGAAGGAGATCGCGCAATCAGGTCTGCGCCCATGCCGACGTACTGGGAGCCCTGACCGGGAAAGACGAAGGCGATGGCTCGCCTTCGTGTGGCATCGGTCTGGATCATTGGCTCTGCGTGCTCGGGGATGCGCGCGAGTATACGCGAGGGCCATTTGACGGAACCTCCATTGTGTTTCTCATTCTCGGGCCACGTAGCGCGCGACGACCTCGGCGAGCACGGGGAGGCCGAAGGCCAGAGCGCTGACCGGGAGGCGTTCGTCGTGGCCGTGGAAGAGCTCCAGGAATGGGAAGTCCGGCTCGAGCCGCAGGGGAGCGAAGCCGTAGCACGGGATGCCGAGCTGGGCGAGGGCCTTGGCATCGGTCCCGGGGGTGATCATCATCGGCACCGAGGTCGCGTCCGGATCGGCGGCGCGCAGCGCTTCGTGCATGAGGGCCACGATCTCGGCGTCGGCTGGCCACTCGATGGAGGGCAGGCTCACGATCGCTTCGACCTCGGCGTCGTTGCCGACCACGGCCTGGAGATGCTTCAGAAGCGCCTGCTGATCCGTCCCGGGCAGCGTGCGAATGTCGAGTTCGGCCTCGCCGGAGCCCGGGATGACGTTGACCTTCTTGCCGGCGTGCAGGACGTTCGGGGTGACCGTGTCGCGAAGCATCGCGTCGACGGATCGGCGCATGACGGGATCATCCACCTGATGCGCCATCTGCGCCGATGCCTCTGCGGGATCGGTCTCGACGAGGTCGGCAACCGCCGTGAGGCCCAGGGTGTGCAGGAATTCGGCGACGATCGGGATGACGCGGGCCGGGCGCTGCGCCTGGTCGGCCGCGAGCGCGCTCACGGCGGCGGCGAGCTTGATGGCGGCGTTGTCGGCGTGTGGCATTGAGCCGTGGCCGGTCGTGCCGGTTGTGCGCACGCGCGTCCACACGATGCCCTTTTCCGCGACCTGCACGGTATAGAAGCGTCGCCCGCCGATGGTGATCGAGTACCCGCCGACCTCGTTGATGGCCGCGGCCGCCGGCCTTCCCTCTGCGTCGGCGAACAACTCGGGGCGTTGCTCCGCCAATCCGCGTGCGCCGTCGGCGCCACCGGCTTCCTCGTCGGCCACGGCCGCGAAGATGACGTCGCGACGCAGCTCGGCGCCCGATCGCTTGAGGGCCAGCATCACCCCGAGCTCCATGGCGATCATGTTCTTCATGTCGACGGCGCCCCGACCCCACACCACGCCGTCGAGGAGCTCGCCACCGAACGGGTCGCGCGTCCACGACTCGGCGTCGACCGGCACCACGTCGAGGTGACTGAGCAAAATGAGCGGCGGCTCGGTGGCCGGTCCGTTGGCGCGGAGTCTCGCGATGCATGAACCACGGCCCGGCGCCAGCTCGATCACCTCGGACTCGATTCCCGCGTCGGCCAGGACGTCCGCGCAATAACGGGCGGCTGCCGTCTCTCCTCCACGGGGATCGCGCCCGGCCGCCACGTCCGGCCCGCCGTCAGGCGGATTGACCGATGGAATGCGGATGAGCCCGCGCAGCTGATCGATGCAGGCGTCAAAGTCGAGGTGCGAGCGCAGGTCCAGCGTCATGTGCCTACGGTAGCGCCCTCAGACGACGGTCAGCGCGGCTCAAGTGCCGTCGCGTTGTGACATACGCTCCCCTGCGCGTCATTTGTCACGACCGACGACCGCGTTCGCTCATACGCCGTCGTGGCGGGCAATAGACGGAAGAATCGGCGTGGCACCCATCCCGGTGAGCGTGAATCGCAATGCTCGACGGCGAATCTGGCAGCTAATGCCCGCCGGGACAGCACTGGTCCGAACGGGCAGCGCCGACGGTTCGGCGTCGAGCGTTCACCAGCATCGCCAGCGGAAACTCTGCAGCCAGGAAGGCCAGAGCGACGACCAGGAGGATCGGCTCGGTCGTCGCAAGGCCCAGCCAGAACAGGGCAACCAGAAAGACCAGGTGGATCGCCAGGCGCGAGGCGAACGCGAGCCGCAGATCGATGATCGCATCCGCGGCCCCGTCGGGCCACCCCCGATCTGGACTCCAGATGGCCCACGCGCTGAGCGCAACGAAGGCCGCCAGGAAGATTGCGAAGATGCCCAGGCCTGCGCCCGCTCCCGGCTCAACCATCGGTTGCAGGATGGTGAACGGCACCAGCCCGATCAGTAGCAGCGCGAAGGCGGGGATCGGCACCAGGAGCTGCGCCCATTCGAGCATCGGTCGGTCGCGCGAGGTTTCGCGCAGCCATCGGCTCACCAGGCTGAAGGCGAGCGTCACGAACAGCCACGCATAGAAGTTGCCAGCGGGAACGCCGAACCAGCCCTGCTCGGGACCGATGTCGCGCCAGGTCCACAGTCCCATCCGGATCGCGACCGCGTCGAAGGCAAGGTCGAGCATGATCGCGAGCAGGCTGTCGACGACCGGGGCGTATCGGCGACGTACCCCGAGCGCATCGGTGATGCGCATGGCGCCGGCGATGATGAGCGCCCACGTCAGACCGATGACGACTGGCGCCCGGTCGATGGCCAGAGCGAATTCGGTCGAGTACTCATACGTCTCGAAGATGATCTGGTTGCCCTGCTCGAGGAGCAGCCCGAACGTGGCGGCGCTGACCAGCTCGAGGAACGGCAGGCGCCCGCGCCGAATGGCAAGCCACGCGGCCACAACGAACAGAGCGGTCGCGCCGATCTCGAGCAGCAGGTATACCGGATTCATGGCATCCGATGGTACGCACGGATCGGTTCGGTGGATGGCCGCTACGCACAACGGGTGAGCCTGACGACGGCGGTACTCCCGAGCGAGTGGCGCGGGAGGCTCACCGTCCTCGAGACGCCGGACACGGCGGAACCGGCCGCGGAAATGTTCGATGCCGCGGCCGGTTTGCGTCGCCGGTCAGTCGCCGTGGATCTCGCCTCCCGGATTCGGGACCAATGGGCAGGGCAGGGAGGTGCCAGGTGGGAAGGCGACCACGCCGTTGGACCGATCGGCCACGATGGATGGCGATTCAGCGTTGCAGTGGGCCTGCGCCCATGCTCGAGAGATCGGCCTCGTGAATCCGTTGCCGTTGCCGTTCGGATCGACGGTCAGCTGGTGCGCGCTTGCGTTACCGGCTGCCAGTGCCAACAGGATGGTTGCGATGCTGGCGCACGGGCGATCGTGCGGGTCGCTCGAACGATGTTCATGAGGTTCAGTCCTTCCGGGTGTTCGAGAGTGTTTGAACCGTAGCCTCGAATTCCACGGCATTGGTGTTGATCAGCGCGAGGTAGATCGGGCATCGCTCGCGCCACGCGGCGACCATGGCGTCAATGCGCTCAGACGGATCGGACGAGGCGATCAGGAGGCTCAGCGCGATGCCCTCGAGTGCCGGCGTGGTGTCCGGGATGCCCAGCAGTCCGGCCAGGTCGGCGCGGCAGCTTGCCGTCGCCGTGATGTCTTCGAGCGTGACGCCGAATTGCGGGGCCAGCGTGTCACGCATGAACGCGACCCCACAGGCGGCGAGGGCACCAAGCAGATAGGCGGTCGGGCTGGGCGCCAGGTTTTCGCCGCCGACGGCCGGCCCCAGGTCGGCCTCCCAATTGAACGGACCCGAGGACAGGCGCGCGTGACCGTTCATCAGCGTGGCCGTGACCGACGGTGCCGTCTGCGCCGCCGCCGGGTCAGCCCGAAATCTGGCTTCTGACTCCGCGATACGGGTGGTCATCGTCTGCTCCATGTGAATCTCCTCGACTGCGACAGGGCCGCGCGGATCGCGCGACTGGGTCGAGGGTATGGAGCCGCAGGCTGCGGCCGCATCGGAGCTGGCACGCAATCGCGTTGGGATGGTCTCGGCGTCGTGGCGGTCTACACGCAGTGTCCGGCGTCAGCCTCGATGGCTGCGCAGGAGGGCGGCGACCGCGGCCGTCCTGGCTGTCCGCGTACGCCATAGTTAGGTCCATGAATCGAACGCTGCTCGCCGATGCGCAAGCCCTGCTGCCCGATGTGATCGCGCTGCGCCGCGATCTTCACCGTATCCCGGAGATCGGACTTGAACTACCGCGAACCCAGGAGGTCGTGCTGAGCGCACTCGACGGCCTGCCGCTGGAGATCCGTCGTGGGACGACAGTCGGATCGGTCACGGCGGTGCTCGAAGGCGGCCGTCGTGGTCCGACCGTGCTCCTGCGAGCCGATATGGATGGGCTGCCACTGCATGAGGACACCGGCCTGGAGTTCGCCTCTGAGACCGATGGCGCCATGCACGCCTGCGGTCATGACACCCACGTCGCCATGCTGGTCGGCGCCGCTCGCCTGCTGTGTGCCCGGCGCGACGAGCTGGCCGGACGCGTCGTGTTCATGTTCCAGCCCGGCGAGGAGGGCTTTCACGGCGCGCGCTTCATGCTGGAGGAAGGTCTGCTCAATGGGGTGGGCGAGGTGCGCGGCGCCTTCGCGGTCCACATCGGCACCCGGTATCGCAGCGGCACGGTCAACCTGCGGCGCGGGCCGCTGCTCGCCGCCGGCGACACGATCCGCATCACGGTGCGCGGCCGCGGAGGGCACGCATCGGCTCCGCACCATGCGCTCGACCCGATCGCGGTCGCCGCGGAGATCGTGCTGGGGCTCCAGCTCATGGTCACGCGGCGCATCGACGCGTTCGACCCGGCGGTTCTGACGATCGCGAACATCACCGCTGGCACGACCACGAACATCATTCCCGAGACCGCCTTCATGCAGGGCACGATGCGCACGCTGAGCGAGTCGACGCGGGAGCTGATGCGGGCCAACGTCCGCCAGGTGGCCGAGGGAATCGCCGCCGCCCATGGGGCGGTCGCCGAGGTCGAACTCGAGCCGGGCTACCCGGTGACGATCAACGACGCTGACTTCGCCGATCACGTGGCGGACCTGGCGCGCGGCCTCATCGGTCCCGATGACGTGGCCGAGATGGAGTCACCGATCATGGGCGCCGAAGATTTCAGCTACGTCCTCCAGCGCGTGCCCGGTGCGATGGCCTTCCTGGGCGCCAGCCCGCCCGGGCTCGAGCCGGGCGAGGGTCCGCAGAACCACTCGAACCTCGTCGTCTTCGACGAGCCTGCCATGGCGGTCGGCGTCGCGCTGTACGCCGCCGTCGCTCTCGAAGGCGATGCGCGCGGCTGAACGTAGAATGTGGCGCATGACCACCGAGGTGGGTGCTCCCACTGTCCCGATCTACGTCGCGGGTGAGTTCGTCACCGCCGGCACGCCGCTCGAGGTGCGCAATCCCGCGGACGGCTCGCTCGTGGCCACCACCTATCAGGCAGGGGCCGATGAACTCGAGCGCGCGACCGTCGCCGCGGTGGACGCCTTCGAGCAGACGAAACGCATGGCCAGCTACGAGCGACGCGATGCGCTCGCGCACGTGGCGTCATGCATCGAGCGCGACACCGATGAGCTCGCCACCCTGCTCAGCCGTGAGTCCGGCAAGCCCATCCGCGACGCCCGCGGCGAGGTGGTCCGCGGCGCACTGACCTTCCGCACTGCCTCGGAAGAGGCGCTGCGCATTAACGGCGAGTGGCTGCCGCTCGACTGGGCTGCCGCCAACCGCGGGCGCCATGGGATCGTGCGGCGCTATCCCATCGGTCCGGTGGCCGGCATCAGCCCGTTCAACTTCCCGCTCAACCTGGCGGCCCACAAGGTCGCGCCGGCCATCGCGGCAGGATGCAGCATCGTGCTGAAGCCCCCGTCGAAGGATCCGCTGAGCATGCTGCGCATCGCGCAGTACCTGTCCGAGACCGAGCTGCCGAAGGGCGCTGTGAGCGTCCTGCCCATGGATCGGCCCACTGGGGATCGCATGGTGTCGGATGATCGGTTCAAGTTGCTGAGCTTCACCGGATCGCCATCGGTCGGCTGGAAGATGAAGGGCGAGGCCGGCAAGAAGAAGGTCGTCCTGGAGCTCGGCGGCAATGCGGGCGCCATCGTGGACGAGACCGCCGACCTGGACTGGGCGGTGGATCGGCTGGTGTACGGCGCCTTCGCCTACGCCGGGCAGGTCTGCATCAGCGTGCAGCGCATCTACGTCGTGCGCGAGATCTATGACGAGTTCGAGCGCCGCTTCGTCGAGCGCGTTCGTGCCGTGAAGGTGGGAGACCCGCTCTCTGCCGAGACCGACCTTGGACCGATGGTGGACGAGAAAGCGGTCGAGCGCACCCATGGCTGGGTGACCGATGCGCTGCGCGACGGCGCGCGCGCCCTCGTTTCCGGCGAGCCCGACGGACGCTGGTATCCGCCCACGGTGCTGGTCGATGTGCCAACCGACGCCATGATCTGCTCGGAGGAGGCCTTCGCCCCGGTCGTCAACCTGTTTCCCGTCGACTCCTTCGCCGATGCCATGCGCGCCATCAACGACTCGCGCTTTGGACTCCAGTGCGGCGTGTTCACGAGCTCGCTCGATCACACGCTCCTCGCGCACGACGAGCTCGAGGTCGGCGGCGTGATCGTCAACGACATCCCGACCTGGCGCACCGATTCGATGCCGTATGGCGGCGTCAAGGACTCGGGCCTTGGCCGCGAGGGCCTGCGCTGGTCGATCGAGGACATGACCGAGCCGCGTCTGCTGGCCTTCGGCCGGACACCGGCCTCATGACAACGCGATTCGCACGTGTCCTCGCGGCCGATGAGCTGCGTGACGGCGAGCTGATTCCGGTTGAGATCGACGGCACGCCGGTCGTGCTGGTACGCCATGCGGGCGAATTCTTCGCCGTGCAGAACAACTGCTCCCACCGCGACTTCCCGCTTTCGGAGGCCGGATTCGACCCGCGTGATGGCGTGCTGGTGTGCGCCTGGCACGGTGGCTGTTTCGACATCCGCAGCGGTCATGCCGTGGTGCGACCGGCTACCGACCCGGTCGAGACCTTCCCGGTCCGCGTCACCGACGGCTGGGTCGAGATCGGCCTGACCGGCAGCCTGGAACGCGAACGCGGCGCCGCGTAGCTCCGCATGCAGATCGAGGCGCTCCTCTTCGTCAACTGGATCTTCTGGATGGCCATCTCGGCGGGCACCATCCTCGTCGTTGGCATGACCGAGCTGACCGGTGGCACGACGCGCGGGTATCGGCTGTTCATGGCCGCGCTGCTGGTCGTGTTCGCCGGGATCCTCGTCGTGAGCGAGCTTGCCCTGCCGGCAGGTACGGCAGCATCGGGAACGGAGCAGCTGCGGCGACCACTCAGCATGGCGTTTGCCGCGGGATGCGTCGTCTACCTGGTGGCCTCGATCGGGAACTGGCCGCGCAGCGGCATCGCCATCACCAGCGGAGTCGTGGGCATCGCCGCACTCGTCGTCCTCGCCGCGGCCGGAGGAACGCGCGGCCTGCCCCTCTTCGCCGGGCAGCTGGTCCTGACGGCCTTGTCGCTCGGCGCGGTAAATGCCGCCATGCTGCTCGGCCATTGGTACCTCGTCACGCCGAAGCTGTCGCCCACGCCATTGCGTCGAATGATGTGGCTGCTGATGGGTGTCCTCGGCCTCCAGGCCATCGCGTTTGCGGTCGCCCTCGTCGTGGTCGGCGTCGATCCGCTGACCGGTGGCATGGGATGGCTGACGTGGCTGCGCCTGGCAGTTGGCCTCCTGCTGCCGCTCGTCGTGACGGGGCTCGCCATCGCGGCCTCGCGTTCGCCGTCGCTCCAGGCATCGACCGGGCTGCTCTATATCGGCCTGGCGCTGGTCATGGCCGGCTCGGTCGCCGGCGCCAGCATCACCTACCTCACCGGAGTACCGGTCTAGACCGATGCGCATCACCGTTCGCTGCTTCGCCGTGCTGCGCGAGCTTGCGCAGGACCGATACGAGCTCATGCTCGACGATCACGCCATGATCGCCGATGCCTGGGCGGCGCTCGAGCACGCGTTTCCGGGCGTGGCGCCGCACCGTCCGTACGTGCGTGCAGCCCGCAATGGCGTATACGCCTCATGGGATACCCCCTTGACCGATGACGACGTGATTGCCCTGTTGCCTCCCGTGAGTGGCGGCGCGACGACCGCCCTGACCGATGCGCCCATTGACGTTGCCGCGCTGGAACGCGCGACGGCGGAGCGTGAGCATGGCGCGGTGGTCACCTTCGTCGGTCGAGCCCGCGACCGCTCCGATGACGATCGGACCGTGGTCGAGCTGGAGTACGAGGTCTATCCCGAGATGGCCACCTCCGTCCTCGCCGAGATCGCCGCCGAAGCGGAGGCCCGTTGGGGCGTCGTCGCGGCTGTGACGCACCGATTCGGTGTCGTGCCAATCGGCGAGGCGGCCGTGGCCATCGTCACCGCGGCCATGCACCGCGCCGAGGCGTACGAGGCCAATCGGTTCATGATCGACGCCATCAAGGAACGGCTGCCGATCTGGAAGCGAGAACGCTTCACCGATGGCAGCGAGTGGAAGCGGGCGGGAGCTTGATGCGCCGCGTGTTGATCGGATTGGGCATGCTGATCGGGGCTTTCGTGGCGGTCATCGGCGTCGAGATCGTCGTTCTCTCACGCCGCGAGTTCCTGCCGGCCGAGCCCGACTACACGGTTGACGCGCGCGTGCAGCCGGCGACATCCGGAACGGGCAGCGTGATCCGGCTCGCCGTGCTGGGGGACTCGACGGTCGCCGGCGTCGGTTCACCCACCGAGGTCGAGTCCCTGCCGGTGCTCATTGCACAACGCGTGGCGGATGCCACCGCGCGCGAGGTGCACGTGACCGGCTTCGGCATCTCCGGTGCACGCACGGCGTCGCTGCTTGCCGATCAGGTGCCGCTGGTCGTGGCCGAGTACGACGCGGTCGTGCTGGTCATCGGCTCCAACGATGCGACGCACGCCACCTTCTGGCCCGATATGCGCAGCCAGACGCAGGAGATGCTCGAGCAGGCAACCGCGCTCGGCGCCCCTGTGATCCTGGCCAGCACGCCGCGCTTCGCCGGCACCGAGATCATTCCGGAACCGCTGCGCACGCTGGTCGATCGCTACTCGACCGTGCTGCGCGGAGAGCAGCGGGTGGCGGTCGCGACCGTGCCCGGCGCGCGGCTCGTCAACCTCGCCGACGTGGCGCCACGCTTCAAGGGCGTGCCCGAGGCGACCAGCGATGACGGCTTCCATCCATCGCCTATCGGCTATGGATTCTGGGCCGATGCGCTGGCACCCGCGGTCGTCGAAGCGCTCGAGGCCGGCTGAAGGCTTCGGAGCCAGCGTTCGGCCTCGGCGGGGGAGCGAAGGAGGACCTGGCGGAGATGGGGATGCGCTGCCAGCTCGGCGGCGGTGGTAAGCCGTCGACGGCGATGGGTGCTCAGGATCCACCACAGCAGGCCGTCCCGCCGCAGGATGTGACTCAGGCGTTCCCGATTTCCCGTCCCCGGCCAGAACTCTTCGCGCGTGCGGAGCCGCGTGAGCGTTCGGCGGGCCCAGCGGCGCAGGACCGTGCGCATCGGGTAGTCGAGCCAGACCACGGTGTCCGCCCGAGACCAGGTCAGCTCGCGAATCTGCGAGTAGCCGCCGTCCATCACCCAGCGGTCAACCGCTGCCGCATCGGCGACGCGTGCAAGGAAGACATCGTCTGGGACCGGCGTCCAGTTCGGTCCCCAGAAGAGCGCATCGAGCTCAATGATGGGCAGGTTGAGCCGCCGCGCAAGCGCACGTGAGAGGGTCGTCTTGCCCGAGCAACTGGTGCCGGTGACGCGGATGCGGTTCATGACCGCGCCAGCCTAGCGGACGGGCGTGGCGTGCACGCAACGACGCGGGAAGGCACAATGCGCGAGTTATGGCGACCCCAAAGCCGGGCGAGATCCGCTGCCCGACCTGTCACCGCTCCACGGCGCCGGCCGCGTTCTGCACGCAGTGCGGCTCGGCCATTCCGACCGATGCCCGCATCCGTCCGCGAGGGATGGATCGCGACGAACTCCAGGACCGCATTCGCGCGCGCCGCTCGGGCGGTGAGCCGTACCGTCGCGGTGGCCTGGCGGACGACGAGCCCGGCGGCTACCGGCGCTTTGAGCCCGAGCCCGATGATGCGAACGCCCGTCGCGCCGATGCGGGCGGCAGCACGCGCCGGGACCACCTGCGTGATGCGGCGGCGTCCGCCACTCCGAGCGCCGCGCCCGACCGGCGCGACGTCACTCGCGAAGATGAAGAGGAGTGGGTTCGTCCCGTCGCACCGGCCGCGGCGGGTGCGGCTGCTGCATCCGATCCTGCCGCGCCGACGGTCGATGACGGCCTGCCGGCCAATGTCGACAACTACGATGACGCGGCCTACACCGACGACGCGGGTTATCCATACGAGTACGACGAGTGGGAGGATTCGCGCGATCGGCGCTCCTCGGGGGCGTCTGCCGTGGCGATCATGGGGTTCCTGGCCCTCGGCGTGCTGGCACTGCTCGGCGGGGCCGTCCTGGCCGGCGTGTTCAACGAGGACCCAGGCACCGCTCGCGCCACGCCGACACCATCGGCCAGCGCCGCGACCGAGTCGATTCCGCCGGCCACCTCGCCGAGCGTCGCTCCCACCGAGCAGCCACCACCCGCCAGCGCCGCGCCGAGCGGATCGCCGGCGGCTAGCGGCGACCCGATCGAGTTTCCCGACGGCTTCACGGCCGAGGCGCAGCCGTGCCTGCCCGGCTCGGCCGGACAGAATGGGTGCGACTCGAATGGATCGGTTAACAGCGGCACGACCGACATCTGGATCGGCTTCGCCGGCGGATCAGGGGATGACGTGATCGGCGCCCGGCTGCTCAATGCCGAGGGCGATCAGCTCTCGGATGGCTCGATCGAGCTTGCCAGCATCGGCTGCGGCGTGGAGTGTCGCGGGTATACCCGCTTCAACTTCTCCAACCTGCCGGAAGGCACGTACACGGTGGAGGTCAGCCGAAACGGCGACCTGGCCGACCGCGTCACCTTCGAGGTCCAGTAGCCCGTCCTCCCCTGTTGGCTGGCCCGGGTGGCCCGGGACCTGCAGGTACGGGCGTCATCATGTCCCGCCGCATCTTCGAGCAGGTGCGCCTTCCGGTCGCCCTGCTCCTCCTGTTGATCGCAGGTTTCACTTTCTTCCCGCGCGACGACGAGCCCCAGGCAGGCTCCGATGCGACCCCCTCGATCGTCGCGGGACAGCCCGACGGCGTGATCATCTCGCCAACGCCCGAACCGATCCCCAGTCCGTCCTTTACGCCGGTCCCAACCGCGACGTCGAATCCGACCCCAACGCCGACCCCGGCACCGACCGCGATCGCGGATCCGACCGCGGATCCGATCGCGGATCCGACCGCGGACCCGACCCCCGAGCCGGTGGCCCCTGGAGGCGCCGAGGTGCTCGCGTGTCGCTCGATCTCGGGCGCGACCTGCAACGGAGAGCTGGGCAATCTTCCGCCCAGCGCCGGCACCTTCACCGCGCTCGTGCGCTTCACCGATGCAAGCGCCGGTGATAGCTACAACGCGATCCTGGACGGGCCGTCCGGCACCATCCCTGGCGGTGCGTACGTGCTCCAGGGCAGCGGCGATGGGTACTACTACGTGACGTTCCAAGCCGGCGGCCTGCCGGCCGGTGAGTACACGTTGACCGCGACGCGCAATGGCGACGCGGTCGACGTCACGACCTTCCGCAAGGTCGGCGGTTGACGATCAGGGGCGCGGAGAGCCGCCCGCGTCACGTCGTCGAGCCGCCAGGGCACTGATCGCCTCGAGCACGCACCGATGCGCCGCCGCGGCGGTCACCTCGGCGTGGTCGAACGGCGGAGCGACCTCGACGACGTCCATGGCGGCGAGCTCAACGCTCCCGACGACCTGGCGGATCGCGCGCAGCAACTCGCGGGTGAGCATGCCTCCGGGTTCGGGCGTGCCAGTTCCGGGTGCCATGCCGGGATCAATGACATCGATGTCCACTGACAGGTAGATCACTTCCGGCCCGTCGAGCGCCTGGGCGATGGCGTCGGCCACGACCGCCTCAGCACCGCGCTCCTCGATCTCGGTCATGAGGTGCCAGCGCATGCCCTGTTCGGCCATCCACTCCAGCGTCTCCGGGCCAGGCCAGTAGCCGCGCAGGCCAACCTGCACGAAATTGCGCCCCGCCACCGCGCCCGACTCGATCAGCCGTCGCATGGGCGCGCCGTGAGAGCGCAGGTTGCCCCAGGTCGCGTTGGCGGCATCGGCATGCGCGTCGAAGTGCACGATGCCAAGGCGGCGCGGCGCGACGGCCGCGGCGACGGCGCTGGCCGACGGGTACGTGATCGAGTGGTCGCCGCCGAGGATGATGGGAATCGCGCCGGATCGCGCGACCTCGAGCACCTTGCGCTCGATCACGGCGTGCGCGCGCTCGACGTTCATGGGTGTCACCGGTGCGTCGCCGGCATCGACCACGTCGAGCCAGTCGTACGGCTTGATTCCGAGCGCCAGCGAGTTGATGGAGCCCGAGTGGTAGCTGGCCTGGCGGATCGCGCGCGGGCCGAAGCGGGCACCGGGCCGATGGCTGACCGCGTCATCGAACGGGGCGCCGACGATTGCCACGTCGGGCGCGCGCGCGGCAAGCGCGTCCGCATCGGTCACCCACGGAAGCTTCTGGAAGCTGGGCAGGCCGACGTAGCTGGGCAGGTTGAAGTCGTCGTAGGCGGTGTATGGGTCAGCCCCGGGTGGGGACTCGTCGTTCATGCCGCGTGCTCCGCGGCGCGTCTCGTCGGTCATGGCGCCTCGCGCGTCACCTCCGGCGGTTCCAAGGGGCGCCGTCGCGATGCGGAGCAGGCCCGTTCGGATTGCGATCCTAGCACTACCATCACGGTCCATGGATGACGGACCGATCTACAGCGTCACCGAGGCACGCGCGCTCGTGCCGCAGATTCGCGGCACGCTGCTGCAGCTGGCGGTGGAACGGCACCGAGCCGAGGCCGCGCATGCCGCACTGCACCACAGTCTGGACGGGATTGATGATGCGTCGGACGATCGCGCGCGAGACCGGTTCGAGGCGGCAACAGCGGAGCACCGCTCCTTGGCGGATGCCCTGCTCGGGCATCTGCACTCGCTCGGGGTCGTCGTCCGGGATCTTGAGGCCGGCCTGGTCGATGTCCCGACCGTTCGCGATGGCGAACGGGCCTGGCTGTGCTGGCGCTTGGACGATCCGGAGCTCGCCTTCTGGCACACCACGCGCGAGGGCTACGCCTCGCGACGTCCGCTCTGATGCCGCGCGTCACGGTGGTCGGCGACGCATTGCTCGACGTCTTCACTTGCCCGCATGACCCGATGCGCCCCGGTGCGGACGTTCCGGCCGACATCTTCCTCGGTCCCGGAGGACAGGGCGCCAACATCGCGCTTCGCCTGGCACGTCGCGGGGTGGATGTCACGCTCGTCTGCTCGCTGGCCGATGACACGGCGGGCCAGCTGGTGCGCGCCGCACTGGAAGCTGAAGGCGTGGAGTTCGCCGCAGTGCCGGCCACCGTGACCGGCACGGTCGTGATCCTGGCCGATGAGCAAGGTGAGCGCACCATGATGAGCCATCGCACCTCCTTCGCCACCGAGGCGACCGACGCGCTGCGAGACGATGCAGCCTGGCTGATCGTGTCCGGCTACCTCCTGATCGAACCTGATGCCGGCGCCTTCATCCGGGCCGTCGCCGCGCATCAGGCGCGTCGCGTTCTGGTCGGGTGTGCGGTCCCCGAGGACACGGTCGCCGCCTGGCGATCCGCGGCAGCGACATTGCGGCCCGACCTCCTCATCCTCAACAGCGACGAGGCCACCCGCCTTGATGCTGGCGCCGGCCCTATCGGTCGCGTCGTCACCCATGCCGGCGGTGCGCGGGCGTGCATCGGTGTACTGGACGTCACGGTTGCTGCGCCGGACGGGCCGCCGGCCGTCGACTCGACCGGCGCCGGCGACGCCTTCGCGGCTGCGTTGGTGGATCGGCTGGGCGCTGGTCCGTGGCCACCGGCCGCCGACGTCCTGGAAGCCGCGCTCACCGCGGCAACCGCTTACGCCGGTGCCGTGGCGCGCACCCGCGGCGCGCAGGCATTCGTGGCCGGTGAACGCGGTGCCCCCGCACCGTCATGAGTAGCGACTGGCTTTCCGTCTCCGACGAGGTCCGCGCGGCGCTCGATGCCGGCCGGCCGGTCGTGGCGCTCGAATCGTCTCTCATCGCCCAGGGTCTGCCGGTGCCCCACAACCTGGAGACCGCGATCGCGGCGGAGGAGGCGGTGCGGGAGTCGGGCGCGATTCCGGCGACCGTCGTCGTCAGCGAGGGCCAGCTGGTGGTTGGCGCCACGCGTCCTCTGCTCGAACGCCTGGCCGATCCGCAACAGCGCGTGGCCAAGGCCGGTTCGCGCGACCTCGGCCCGCTCCTGGCGGCGCGCGCGCTCGCGTCGACTACGGTGAGTGCCACCATGCGCGCGGCGCACTTGGCCGGGATCGCCGTCTTCGCCACCGGAGGCATCGGCGGCGTTCACCGCGGAGCCGCGAGGAGCTTCGACATCTCGAGTGACATCGACGAGCTGGCGGCGACCCCGGTGGCCGTCATCAGCTCGGGCGCGAAGTCGATCCTCGATCTTCCGGCCACCCTGGAGTTGCTGGAGACGCGGCGGGTAGCGGTCATCGGCTATGGAGTGGACGAGCTGCCGGCTTTCTACAGCACCAGCTCCGGCCTGCCGCTCGCACACCGTGTGGATGGTCCGCGGGAGGCGGCCGCCGCGGTCGCGGCGCATCGGTCCATCGCGGGCGCGGGTGGCATGCTCATCGTCCAGCCGCCGCCCTCCGACATGGCCATCGATCGCGAAGAAGTGGACGCGTGGATAACGGAGGCGCTCCGCGATGCCGAAACGCGTGGTATCGCCGGCGGCGCGGTGACGCCGCATCTGCTCGGCTTTCTTGCGCGCGCCTCGGGAGGCCGGACGCTCAGCGTGAACATCGGGCTCATCGTCAACAATGCGCGCACGGCGGGTCGAGTCGCATCGGCCTTGACCTGACTGATCCGGGCGGTATGCTCGGACCGACCATCGGAGGGACAGCGGAGCGGAGGACGCGCGAGCCCATGCGCATTTACGACGGCAGCCCGCGACAGGACTGGGAAGAGGTCCTGCGCAGCATCGGCGCCTTCGCCGACGCCGAAAAGCTCAAGGAGCTGCTCTTCCTTGAGCTGGAAGGCGGGTTCCTACTCCAGGGTCTCGCCCTGCCGGGTGGAGGCAATGATTCGGACAGTTTCGGCGCGCTCGCCAAGCGTACCTACGAGATGACCGATGAGCAGGTCGCCGAGCTGCTGGACGCGTCGGCCGCCAAGCGCGGCTCGGCCGATCGGGATCGCCCGCATCCGGACCTCATCAACTACTACGAGCTGGGCATGCGCATCATCGGCGCCTACGTCGACAGCCAGAAGGCGCACGATGTCTTCCTTTTCGAGCAGGACGGATCCTTTGTCCTGCGTCTTTTCGGCGTTGCGGGGTCACACGGAAGCGGGCACCAGCTGTCCGAGTTCACCAAAGACGAGATCTTGGCTATGATCGAGGCCGCACCTGAGCAGCGACAGCAGCCCGCGCCGAACACCAGCGGCGCGCCATAGCAGGGAGATCCTTCTCATGAAGGCGATCAAAGTTCTTCTCATCAGCATCGCGGCAGTCCTGGCGGCGATGATCGTGATTCCGCTCACCATCCTCGCCGGACTCTTCGTATGGCTGAAGGTCACCGAAGAGACCGATGACGACGAGATGGAGCTCGACGACGTCGTCTAGGAGCCGATAGGAGACCTGGGGAGGCGGCTAGGGCGGGCGCAACCCTACCCGGTGGCGAGGGCCCAGGCCGCGGTCCAGCATACGGCCGCGACGAGCACCCCCATCCACAGCCGATGCGATCCGGCGATCCCCTGCGCCACCGCCGCGAGGCCGATGACACCGAGCAGCACTCCGGGCGGCTCGAGGGTGCCCCCCAGGCTGAGCGCGAATCCCGCCGCCAACCCGACTCCCATGGCCAGCGACCAGCCAACGCGGAAGGCGATCTGGCGCCCCAGGACCTGCGCCAGGTTTCGTGAGCCAAGCGTCGCGTCGGCGTCGAAGTCGCGGAGCGTGTTGGCCAGGTGCGCGGCCGCGGCGAACGGGCCGACGAGCATGGGAGCGAGCGCGACACGATCGAGGGGCACGCTGACGCCAGCCGCCACCCAGAGCGGCAGGAGCCCGAAGCTCACGAGGTAGGGGACAACCGAGGCCGGCGTCCGCGATAGCCACAGGTTGTACGAGACGGCCGATGCAGACGCCGCCAGGCCCAATGTGATCGGCGCAAGGCCAAGCGGAAGCGAGGCGCCAATCTGCAGGGCCAGGCCAGCGCCGGCCAGTGCCAGTGCCATTGGTGGCGAGACGACGCCGGACGGGATCGGCTTCGTCGGCTGCGCAAGCGCGTCCCGGGAGCGATCGGTCCAGTCGTTGAACGCCCCGGTCAGAATTTGCGAGCCCAGCACGGCAAGTACTGTGAGCGACAGCCGGATGTCGGGTGGCTGCTGTGTCTGCGCCATGAGGATCGTTCCCAGGGCGGCGCTCAGAAAGACCACCGCGAGAGTCGGCGCCGGATGGACGAGGCGCACGAGGCCAACCAGCATCCTCATTCGCGGCGCCAGTACTCGCCATCAGCGCGGTCGAGGAAGCCTTCGTCGACGAGCAGCCGGCGCAGGGTGGCGTGGTCGGGGGCGTCATCGGTCAGGATGGCGGTCACCTCCCGCTCGGCGTAGCGCCGGCAGGGCTCGAAGCGATCGGCGAGGAAGGCGCAGGCGGCCAGAACCATCGGCCTCCGGCTGGGCAGCGACGTCAACCGCCCTTCGCGGACAAAGGCGTACCGCAGATGCGTTGCGGGGTCGCGATCCGGCATCGGCGTACCGTAGCGCTCGTGATCTTCCTGCGCACCTGGTTGGACGGTTTCCGCTACCGACCACGCGCGACTGGGGTAAGATTGCTTCCCGAGTGGCCAATGGCGAGGTCGCTCGCGCGCGGCCCCATTTGGACCATCCCGACCGCCGCACCAGCCACCGCGAGGTGCAACAAGAATCCGATGCCGAAGTACGTCTTCGTCACGGGCGGCGTCACAAGCTCGCTCGGCAAGGGAATCACCGCCGCCAGCATCGGGCGCATCCTCAAGGCGCGCGGCGTGCCGGTCAGCATCCTGAAGCTCGACCCGTACATCAATATCGATCCGGGCACGATGTCGCCGTACCAGCACGGCGAAGTGTTCGTGACCGATGACGGCGCAGAGACCGACCTCGACCTGGGGCACTACGAGCGCTTCATCGACGAGAACCTGAGCCAGGCCAGCAACGTCACGACCGGCCGCATCTACCAGAGCGTGATCGCGAAGGAGCGCCGCGGCGACTACCTGGGCGGCACGGTGCAGGTCATCCCGCACATTACCAACGAGATCAAGGAGCGCATCGCTCGTGTCGCGCGCGAGGGTACGGGCAGCGTGGCGACCAGCGGGCTGGCGGCCAATGGCGTCGTCATTGTCGAGGTAGGCGGAACGGTCGGCGACATCGAGTCGCTGCCCTTCCTCGAGGCCATCCGCCAGATGCGCAAGGACGTCGGACGCCGCAACGTGCTGTACGTACACGTTACCTGGCTGCCCGAGATCGGCGCCACCGGCGAGCTGAAAACGAAGCCGACTCAGCACAGCGTCAAGGAGCTGCGCGGCATCGGTATCCAGCCGGACGTGATCATCCTGCGCAGCGATGAGCCGATCGATGACGAGCTCCTCGACAAGGTGAGCCTGTTCACCGATGTCGACGTTCACGCCGTTATCCCGCTCAAGACCGCGAAGAGCATCTACGAGGTCCCGATCCAGCTCGAGCGCTCGGGGCTCGGCAAGCTCATCACGCGTGAGCTTGAACTGCCCGCCGGCGAGCCCGACCTTGTGGAGTGGCAGGAACTTGTCAACCGGATCCGCGCGCCGCGCCACGAGATCGAGGTGGCGATCGTGGGGAAGTACACCGAGCTGCCCGATGCGTACATCAGCGTGTCGGAGGCTCTCAAGCACGCGGCGCTGCACCACAACCTCGAGGTCAAGGTGCGCTGGATCCGCTCCGAGCATCTCGAGCGCGTGGAGCCCGAGCAGGTGGCCGACGAGCTGAAGGGCGTGGCCGGGCTGCTCGTCCCGGGTGGCTTCGGCTATCGCGGCGTGGAGGGAAAAATTCGCGCCATCCGTTGGGCGCGTCGCAACAACATCCCGTTCCTGGGCTTGTGCCTGGGCCTCCAGTGCGCAGTCATCGAGTTCGCGCGCGAGGCCCTCGGGACCGATGATGCCAACTCGAGCGAGTTCAACGTATTCACCGAGCATCCGGTCATTGACCTCATGCCCGACCAGGCCGATGTCACCGACAAAGGCGGCACCATGCGCCTCGGCCTGTACCCGGCGCGCCTGGATGAAGACTCGAAGGTGCGCGAGGCGTACGGTACCGAGATCGCGTACGAGCGTCATCGGCATCGGTTCGAGGTCAACAACGCCTATCGCGAACGGTTATCGGAGGCCGGGATGGCGTTCAGCGGCGTCTCGCCGGACGGTCGTCTGGTCGAGTACATTGAGCTGCGCGACCACCCGTGGTTCGTGGCGACGCAGGCGCATCCCGAGCTGAAGAGCCGACCGAACCGCCCGCACCCGCTCTTCCGCGAGTTCGTCGGCGCCGCTGCCGGACTCGCGGCTCCCACGCCGGCATCGCGCAAGCGCGGTGCACAACCCGCCAAGGTCGAGACCATCTGAATGCCGATCCAGACCGCAACCGCACAACACTCATTCGAGACGCCGGAGCTCGACCGCGCCATCGCCGCCGCCGAGGCCGATGCGATCGTGGTGTGGAGCGGCGATCGTCTGCCGTTCACCGCGGTACCCGGACGGATTGCGCAGCTCGATGACCGCGGAGCGCGCGACCGCCTCTACGGCTCGTATCTCGAAGCGATCGAGGCGCTCAGCCCGCTGTACGAGGAGCGGCTGGCGCACTGGACGTCAGGTGACGATGTCATCGACGCAGTGGCCTCCGGCGGGATCGATCCTCGCGAGTTCGCGGTTGATCTCGAGCGCCTCGTCATCCATTCCGAGACGCCGTACTACGCAGCGCTGCGGCGGTATCTGGCCGTCATCGACATCGAACAGGGGGATGCCGCGGTCGCCGACGTGTGGCACATCGCGCGCGGCGCTCGGTGGTCCCACTGGTTCGGCGACCGCGAGGTGCGCCGCGCGGTGAGCGCCACCGGCCGCACCCCGGTCGAGGCCGGGGAGCTCGATGGATGGCTTGCGGCCGAGGCGATGCTGTCGGGCGATGCTGTCAGACAGGATGCCGTGCTCGACGCCGCAGTGAACGCGGCCTATGCGACGCTGGCCGGATCGCCCGAGTGGCTCGCCGACGAGCTCGGCGTGGCCGGCGGCGAGGTCTCGACGCTGGCGGACTTCGCGGCCTTCGTTCGGCTCTGGCGCCTGCGCCGGGATATCGGTCAGTTGCAGGTCGAGCTTCGGCTGTTCGGCGGCGCCACCCAACCCGCCATCGCACGAGCGTATTCGGCCGGAATCATGAGCCACATCACCGGCGTGGCCGTGGCCGAGCAGACGTACCTGAGCGGCATCCATGCACCGTTTGCATCGGTTTCCGATGTTCGCGTCGCATTGCTGGCCGCTGACCTGGTCGAAACCCTCGAGCAATTCCACGGGTCCGCGTGGTGGCGGGTGCCCGCGTCGGCCGAGACGCTTCAGGCATTCGGCGCTGCGTCGAGCATCGACGACGCGCTTGCGCAACTCGGGTATGATGCCCTCGACTGGAGACCCGTCCTGCGTCAGATTCGGGCGCGGCTCATCGGCGAGATGAGCGGATACGGGGGTCCCAACATCACCACCCGTGCCGGGACCCGTAAGGTCTGACTGCTTGACCGCACGCGATCCCGGGCGCGAGACCACGACCGTAGGGGTCGTGACGATCCACGGGTCCATCTGCCACGAATTCACCGAGGTCAGATCATTCACATGACGCACGGCTTGCACGCGAGGCGACCATGAACGACGACGCGCGACCACAGCAACAGCGCCGTCGCTCGCGGCGGCGACAGGACACCGCTCCTCGACGGCAGCAGCCGCAGCAGCAGCAGCGAGGCGGATACGCTCCGCGTCGCCGCAACGACTATGCCTCTGGCCAGTACTCGTCGATCTTCACCGGGCCCTTCCCGTCGGATGCGGATGGCCCCGGGATGAACCTGGCGGAGCTCCAGGCGAAGCCGATCGACGAGCTTCGGGAGCTTGCCGCCGAGCATCAGATCGATGACTCGGACAAGCTCGAGCACTCCGATCTCATCCTCAAGCTGCTCGATGTCGTGACGCTCGCCCCGCCGCCGTCGGCCAGCAACGGGCAGTCGGGGAGCGCAGAGGGCATTCTTGAGATCGTTGACGAGGGCTTCGGGTTCCTGCGCGTCAATGGCGTGATGCCGTCGAACGACGACATCTACGTCAGCACCTCGCAGGTTCGCCGCTTCGGCCTCCGCACCGGTGACCGCGTCACCGGCCAGACCCGACCGCCGAAGGACCAGGAGAAGTTTTGGGGCATGCTGCGGGTCGACACGGTCAATGGCGTCGCGCCCGAAGTTGCCAAGCGTCGCCCGTACTTCGACGCGCTGGTGCCGGTCTTCCCCGACGAGATGTTCGATCTCGAGACCGATCAGAAGAACCTGACCCAGCGCCTGATCAACCTGATCAGCCCGGTCGGCATGGGGCAGCGCGGACTCATCCTATCGCCGGCCAAGGCCGGTAAGACCACCGTTCTGAAGCACATTGCCTCCGGCATTACCGAGAACCACCCGGAGGCACTTCTGATGGTCGCGCTCATTGGCGAGCGACCGGAAGAAGTGACCGATATGCAGCGCAGTGTCGACGGCGAGATCTACTCGTCGACCTTCGACGAGCCGACCGAAAATCACACCCGCGTGGCGGAGATGTGCCTGGAGATCGCCAAGCGCCAGGTCGAGACCGGCCGTGACGTGGTGATCCTTCTCGACTCCATCACGCGACTTGCACGCGCCTACAACCTCGCCCTGCCGGCATCGGGCAAGACCCTGTCGGGCGGCGTGGACCCGGTGGCGCTATATCCGCCCAAGCGATTCTTCGGCGCGGCGCGCAACATCGAGCACGGCGGGTCGCTGACGATCATCGCCACCTGCCTGGTCGACACCGGTTCCCGCATGGACGACGTGATCTACGAGGAGTTCAAGGGCACCGGCAACATGGAGCTTGCCCTCGACCGCAAGCTGAGTGAGAAGCGGATATTCCCGGCCATCGACGTCCTGCGTTCCGGCACGCGTCGTGAGGAGCTACTGCTCGACGAGAATGAGCTGCGCATGGTGTGGACCATGCGTCGCATGCTCAGCGCGGTCGGCCCCAACGAGGGCATCGAGCTGCTCATGCAGCGCCTCGGCAAGACGGCCAACAACGCCGAGTTCCTCGTTTCGCTGACGAAGTCGGTCGAGGCCTCCGAGCGCACCTGACCGATCCCGTCGCGTGTCCGAGTATCGGGGGAAGGATTGTTGCCACGTACCAATGACAGGCGCCTTAGGCTGCCGACCATGAGTGATGGGTGGCGACGACGGCGATTGCTGCTGGTTGTGCTGCTTGGATCGATGTTGGTCGCCTGCGGCGGTGCCACGGTCAGTCCGAGCGACACGCCACCCCCGTCGGCCGTTCTACCCGCGAGTGAACCGGCTCCAAGTGTGCCGACGACGCTCAGCGCGGTAGAGGCCGCGCCGGGATCCGACAGCTCGGTCTACGCGCCGAACCCTGGAGCGATCGTCGTTGCCATCGACGCCGGTCATGGTGGCTGCCTGGATTGGGGCGTGCCCGATCCGACGGAGCGAGGCGTAGGGCTCGCCGAGAAATCGCTCAACCTCGAGATCGCGCGCATCCTGCGTGAGCGCCTGACCGAGCAGGGCATCAGTGTGGTGATGATCCGCGACGGCGACGACGCGCTGGCAGGGGACAATTCGCCCGCTTTCGGCTGCGAAGGTCCGCCCTGGCGCGACGTCAACGGCGACGGTCTCGCCGGATTCAGTGCGGATCTCCCCGAGGCGACGCGCACGCGCGACGAGCTCCAGGCGCGACTCGACCTTGCCAACCTTGCGGGAGCCGATGCGCTCGTCAGCATCCACATCAACTCGCCGACCGACGGCGGGCAGGTCATCGAGATCGCGTTTAGCGAGACGTTCTACACCGATGAGACGCCGTGGGGCGTCGAGTCCAATGCCCGGCTGGCCGAGCTGGTGCAGGCCGGCGTGGTGGAGCGCGTCGGTGCGCTGGCCACGTACGAGCGTGGCGACCGGGGCACGACCGCCCACAATTTTTATCTCGTCGCGCCGCCACTGTTCGAGGTGACCAACGAGCGTCCCGATCCGCTGGCACAGCCGACGCGCGGTGCGCTCATGCCGGTCGTTCTGGCCGAGGTCGGATCGATCTCCCTGCGCGCCGAGCACGACCTGCTGGCCTCGCCGGAGGGTCAAGCGGCCGTCGCGGAGGGCCTGCTCGACGGGCTGGCCGCGTTCTTCTCGGCGCGTGAGCTGGCTGCACGCATCGGGCTCGCCGATGCCGTAATCGGTGCGGTCCCGCCCGCCGTCGATGGTGATGGACCGCCATTCTTGGCTCCCACCGCCCCGGAGGGCGTGCTGCGCCTGCGGGTGACGAACACCGGGTCGGCGGATTGGCCGTCTGGCGCGCGGCTCGTCGCGGGCTGGGAAGTCAGTGACCAGCCCTACCTGTATGCCGCGCCTGAAAACCTTCAGCCGATCGGCGAACCGATGCCGGCCATGGCGCCGGGCGAATCGGTAGAGCTGGACGTCCAGCTGGCCCAAGCGCCTGGGTCAGAGCGCGGTCTGGCATGGATTTCGCTATCAGTCGGCAACGACCTCATGGCGGACCGCGGATCGCCGGCGCTTCAGCTTGTAAGCCAGGCGCCCTGAACCGATGCGGACTGCACTGCACCGGCGGATCCGTTGGTCCTGGTTGGTCGCGTGGGTTTTCGAGTTGCCCATCGGGTTGGACGCTGTTACCATCGCCTCGCAGCGACGTTGCCCGCTGGTCATGGGGGAGCGATCTCGCATCGGACCAGTCTTCATCGGACCGGGCGGTAGTTGTTGCACCAGCGTGACCATCAACCCGTGTAGGCGGAGTTCGACGTTCTATTGCCTGATCCGCGACGGCTGTACCGCCGTATTACCGAGAGCAACGTTCCGACCAGGGTGATCGCGCACCTGAGCGTCGTGAGCCTTGTTGCCGCAGCCTCCCTCGCTGGCTTCGCCCAGACCCAGGCTCAGACCATTGGCGCGAGCGTCGGCCAGATTGCCGAATCCAACTTCCTGCCGTTCGTTCAGAGCGTGCGTGGCGCCGCCGACCAGGCGCCCTTCCCTGAATCTCAACCGAGCTCGTTTGACCTCAACGCCCTCAGCGAGGAGCGCGGCACGATTGTCGATCGAGCGGCCCCGGCCTCCGTGCCGGATGCGGATCCGATGCCGACTCCCGTTCCGGTAGACCCCGATGCCACTCCGCTGGCCGCCCCTGACGCCGTGGGCCAGACCGCGACCGCCGCCGGACCGTCAACGCGCGTCGCGCAGCCCGCTGCGGCGCCCGCCGGCCTGGTATGGCCCGTCCCGTCCGGTTCGATCAGCCAGTACTTCCACGCCGGGCACCTCGCCCTTGACATCGCCGCGCCGTACGGTTCCCAGATCGTGGCAGCGCAGGGCGGCGTCGTGACCTGGGCCGGCTGGCGCAACAACGGTGGCGGGTATGTCATCGCTATCGACCATGGCAACGGGATCACGACGGCCTACAACCATCTCGGTTCAGTGTGGGTCGGGGCGGGTCAGTATGTCGGTGCGGGCCAGGGTATCGGCGGCGTCGGATGCACCGGGATCTGCACCGGCCCGCACGTTCACTTCGAGGTGATCGTCAACGGTGTGATCGACAATCCGCTGCGCTACTTCTAGTTCCTCGCCGGGCGCTCCGCCCCTCGCGCGCATGCTCGCTACCTGATGTTCTCTGATCGCGCGAGGATCCTGGTGGCCGGCGGCGACGGCGGCGACGGAGCGGGGACGTTCCGCCGTGAAGCGCACGTGCCGCGCGGCGGCCCCGATGGCGGTGATGGCGGGAATGGCGGCAGCGTTACGTTGGTCGTCGAGGCCGGCATGACCACGCTGGGTGACTTCAAGCGCCAGCGCCACTTTAGCGCCGTCGATGGGGGACGCGGCGCCCGCCGCAAGGCAAACGGCCGCAACGGCGCCGACGTCACCGTGCGCGTACCACCCGGCACCGTTGTGCGCTCCCACCCCGAGGGCGAGTTTCTTGGCGAGTTGATGGAGGCCGATGCGCGCCTGGTCGTCGCCCGCGGCGGGCGCGGTGGCCGCGGCAACGGCCATTTCGCGAGCTCTACGCACCGCGCGCCGACGCATTCCGAGAAGGGCACGCCGGGCCATTCGGGCTGGATCGAGCTCGAGCTGAAGCTGATCGCCGATATTGGTCTCGTGGGCGCGCCCAACGCGGGCAAGTCGACATTGTTGGCCGCGCTGACCGCCGCGCGTCCCGAGGTTGGGGCCTACCCGTTCACCACGCTGACACCGAATCTCGGCGTGATCGACCTGGACGAGGAACGTACCGCGGTCATCGCCGATATGCCGGGCCTGATCGAGGGCGCCAACGAGGGGAAGGGGCTCGGCCATCACTTCCTGCGCCACGTCGAGCGAACGCGAATGCTGGTCGGCGTCGTCGACGGTGCGGCGCGCGACCCGGTCGAGGAGTGGAGCGCTGTGGCTGATGAGCTGCGCCTGCACGACGCCGGCCTCATGGAGCGCCCGATGCCGCTCGTCGTCACCAAGCTGGACCTGGCCGAGGCGAGCGAACGCTGGCCGGCGCTGCGCAAGGCCCTGCAGGCCGATGGGATCGAGCCGATCGGAGTCAGCGCCCACGATGGGACCGGGTTGAAAGCACTCCATGCCACACTGGTGACCACGCTCGATGCGGCACTCACCACGGCCATCGAGGACCCCGCACCTGACGAGATGCGGATTCATCGCTTCGATCCGCTGGCCGAGGGCTGGCAGGTCACCCCGGAGGATGGCGGCTTCCGCGTCAGCGGCCGTCGCATCGAGACGGCGGCCGCCCGCACGGACTTCGAGAACGACGAATCGCGCGATCGGTTCTGGCGCATGCTCGAGCGGTTGACCATCGACGTCGAGCTGCGCAATGCGGGCGCCGGTCCGGGCAGCATGGTGCGCATCGGGCGCACCGAGCTCGAGTGGGGTGACGAGGATTGATCATGTCGCTCGTGGCGCCTGAGGCGGCTCAGGTCGCCGAACGTCGCCGGATCGGCGTGCTGGGCGGAACGTTCGACCCGCCGCACCTCGGACACCTGTGGCTCGCCACGCTGGCCGCCGACGCCATCGGTCTCGACCGGGTGCTGTTCATGCCGGCCGCCCAGCCGCCGCACAAGGGCGGTCAACTCGTGTCGCGCGCGACGGATCGGCTGCTGATGACGCGCCTGGCCATCACGGGCGACCCAGCGTTTGAGCTGAGCGCGATTGAAATGGAGCGCCCCGGGCCGTCGTACACCATCGACAGCGTGGACGAGCTTGAGCGCGCTCATCCCGACGCGAAGCTGTTTCTCATCATGGCCGCCGATTCGTTGGAGCAGATCGACACCTGGCGCGAGCCGGATCGGCTGCTGGCGCGGATCGAGTGGGTGGTCGGGCCGCGGCCGGGAAGCGCCCTACCGGATCGGTCCGCGCTGGAGGATCGGTTCGGCGCTGCCGCCTCGCGGATTCATTCGCTCGAAGGGCCGTCGCTGGATGTGAGCAGCTCCGAGATTCGTCGCCGGGTGGCGGCCGGGAAGGCCATCCGGTACCTTGTGGCGGGCGGCGTCGAAGAGACGATCGTCGAGCGAAGGCTCTACCGCCGTGGCTGAAGGGGAAACTGCATCGGTGACCGAACCGGAGCGTGTTGAGATCCCGGCCGATGCCGCCGAGCTGGCGCATCGGATCGTGGAGATTGCGTCAGACAAGAAGGGCAACGACATCGTGATGTTGCGCATGGCCGAGCTCACGACCATGGCCGACTTCTTCGTCATCTGTTCGGGCCGATCCGATCGCCAGGTGCAGGCGCTGGCCGGCGCCATCGTGAATGAGCTGCGCGACGATGGTATCCGTCCGCGCGGCACCGAGGGCCGCCAGTCGGCACGCTGGGTACTCCTCGACTTCGGCTCGGTCATCGTGCACGTCTTCGCCCCCGAGGAGCGCGAGTTCTACGGCCTCGAGCGCCTGTGGAACAATGCCGTCCAGGTCGTCCGCGTCGTCTGACGGCGGAAGTACCGGGCTGATACCGACGGAGTGGCCCATCGGTCCCATTGAGGGGGCTGACCATCCTTCGCATGCTTCGGCACATGACCGCCCAGCCGCGACTCTCGCGACCGATCGAGACCTGCCGCTTCTGCAATGGAGCGCTGGTGACGAGCGTGTACGACACCGTCTTCCGCGACCCAGAAGCCGATGAGCGCCTCTTTTTCGCCATCCCCGGCGCGCTGTGTGTGCCCTGTCGCCAGCTCTATGTCGACCAGCAGCTGATCGGCATCCTGGGGCTCGACGGCGCCCATTGCACCTTCGCGATCGAGTCGGATCGCGTTCTCACCACAGGCCAAGCTGGCGCCGCGTAGGCCCCGTTCCGCGCCGCAGCATGATGCTTTTGTAGGCGGTCAGGACCTGCTGGAACTGGCCGCCCGGATCGGCCGATCCACGCACCAGCGAGCATCCTCACCTTGCTGCGCTGATGAGATGCCGGGCTCACTGCGTCCGTGCAGCGAGCAGGTGTTCCCCGAGCCAGGCGACGAGGGCGGGCTCCTCGGCCATCACGTTCGTCTTGATCGCAACGTCCGCCTCCCACAGACCGATGAGCATCGCGTCCAGCTCCTCGCCCTTGTAGCGCCGAGCCGCGTCCACCAGCCGCTCGGCCATGCGGGCATTGCCCCGCGCGACGCGTTTCGCGATCTCGTTCGGCGGCGTCTTGGCCGCTGTCAGGTCGCGGGCCACGATCAGGTCGCTAACCCGCCCCGCCAGCGAGGCGAGGATGCGCAATCCCGGCTGCCCCTCGGCCAATGCACGGCGCAGGGCTTCGGCCGCCGCTCCCGGCTCGCGCCGATCGATGGCGTTGGTGACGGCGAAGACCGAGGCCGGCCGCGTATCGGCCGTGAGCGCCTCGACATCCTCGACGCTGATCGGTCGGTCGCCGGCGTAGGTGGCGAGCTTGCGCAGCTCGCCGTCGGCGATGCGCGTCATCTCGCCACGCTCGATGTCGGTCTCCCAGATGGCGCCGCCGATGCGCTCGGCGAGGATATGCGCCGCTCGCATCTCGATCTTGGTGCCGATGCGCGGGGCGTGGCTCGTGATCCAGCCGCGAAGCTCACCGCGGCGGGGCGCGTTCTGCTCCTCGATCCGGCCCCTGCGGGCCTGCACCGCGTCAGCAAGCTTCTTGAGTAGCGCCGGCGGCTTGGTGATGTCGCGCGAGGGTCGCTCTTCGAGCAGCGCCAGCGCCGATCCGTCCGGCAGGTCGCTCACCAGCGCCAGCAGCCGATCCGCCGCGGCGGTCGAGCGCCCGGCGGCCTTGAGCGGCTGGCGCAGCACGGCAAGGTGGACGCCGAACATGCTCATCGTGCCGGCCTCGAGCCGGGCGCGGTCGATGGCGGCCTCGTCCGGCGTGCGCTCGGGCACGATTTCGACCCGCTCGGTGGCGCCCACCTCGGTTGCGAAGGCGCGCATCGCGGTGTCGAGGCCAAACCCATCATCACCGTGCAACAGCAAGAGCGCCACGGTCATGCGGCGCCCCGGCACGTTTCACCCGGGGGGTGAAATCCGCGACCGAATCGGCTCATGCACCGGCCTCCCACGCGGCGCGCAGGCGAGCAACAAGGTCATCCACGGACAGCCCAACCGTATCGGCCAGCTCCGCTTCAAGGGCATGCGCGGGCCGTCGCGCCGATTCGATCGAGCCGGCGTGCGCGGGATGGCGCAGCTTCATGTCGTCCAGCCGCTCGTCGATGGTCATGAAGGCCTGGGCAACGTGCCGGTCCGCCACGGCAACCAGGACGGATGGCCAGCCGATCGGAAAGCGATCGTCGTCCAGCAAGGCGGTGATCGGATGGGAGGCGATCGGCATGGCGAGCTCCTCGTGACCGAGTTCCTCCAGGCGGCGCGCGCCGGCGATGCCGTGCTCGCCCCCGGTGCGGCGGATCTCGACCTTGTCGATGTCGTGCAGCAGGGCCGCCGCCTCGACCAGCGCGACGTCGACCGGGACGCCTGCGCCCGCCACGAGCCCAGCGGCGGCCACGGCAACCCGAGCAACGCCCTCGGAATGAATGACGATCCCACCGGGCAGGTCCTGCTCGTCGAGCAGGCGCCGGGCGGTGGATCGGGCGGGAACGGCCATGGACCGATGCTACCCGTCCGCGCGACGCCGTGGACCGGGCGGGACGCGCTCAAGCCGTGATCGGTCCGCACCTGAAAGCTGGAGCCGTCGCTGACGACCTCGATGTCGCCATCGGTATCAGTGCGCAGGACGGTTATTTCGGGGTGCGCAGCGAGCGCCGCCAATGTCTCCGGCGCCGGGTGCCCGTACTCGTTGCCCTCGCCCGAGGAGATGGTGGCGACCGTCGGCCGCGTGGCCTCCAGCAGCTCCGGGCTCGTCGACGAGTGTGACCCGTGATGGCCGACCTTGAGCAGATCCACCGGGGCCAGCAGGCGGCGTGAGATCAGCACCGATTCGACCGGTTCCTCGGCGTCGCCGGTGAGCAGGGCGGTGAAGCCGCCATACCTCACGACGAGCACGACCGAACCGTTGTTGATGTCGCCCTCGGGAAGCGGAGCGGCCGCATCGGCATCGGTGGGGTAGAGCGCTTCGACCGTCGTGGCGGCACCGAGCTGCCAGATCTGTCCGGTCCGCGCCAGGGTGAGCGGCACGCCGGTGGCGGTCGCATCGGCCACCAAGCGTTCGTTGGCCGCATTCTCAAACACAATCCCCGCGTGCAGCACTGCGCCCACCTCGAAGCGATCGAGGACCTCGATCAGGCCGGCGACATGGTCCTGGTGCGGATGCGAGAGCACCAGCAGGTCAAGCCGGCGCTCGAAGAATCCGAGGTTGCCACCCAGGCGTCGCAACGTGAGTTCGGGGTCGGGGCCCCCGTCGACGAGCATGGTGGCGCCATCGGGGGCCTCGACCAGGATCGCATCGCCCTGGCCGATGTCGAGAGTCGTCACATGCAGGCGCCCATCGGGGCGTCCCGTAACGGTGACAACCAGCAGGACGGCCACCAGCAGCCCGGCCGCGGGCAGTGGACGGACGAGGCGGGCGAGCGCGGCCATCGCACCAGTCATGGCCTCGTCCGGAACTTTGGATGGCTCTTCGGGTGGCGTGGCATCCCGCATGGCCCAACTGGCAAGCGCCAGGATCGGCAGCCAGGCGATGGCGATCGGGGCGGGGATGCTGACGTCAACCGCGGCCAGCGGGACCGATGCGACGAGGTGCCCGACCGAGATCATGGCCAGCAGCACGAGCCAGCTGGATCCGCCGAGGAACCATCCGATGGCGTCGCCCATCGGCCCGAGCGGCAGGGCCGACAGCACCGCGCCGCCCATTGCGGCCAACGCGCTGAACAGCATCGCCAGCGGGACGAGGGGAACGACGAGTACGTTCGCGATCGGCGCGACGAGCGACAGGCGCTCGAAGTTCACCAGGATCACGGGCAATGTCGTGAGCTGCGCTGCCATGGTCAAGGCGACTGGCTCGCGAATCCAGCCAGGCCATGAATCCAGCCGGCGCTCGATCGAGCGGCCGAACCAGATGAGGCCGGCCGTCGCCAGCAGCGACAGCTGGAATCCGACATCCCACAGAACCGATGGAGCGGCAAGCAGCATGACGAGCGCCGCCAGGCCCAGGGCGGAGGTCGCGTGTGCCCGGGAGCCACCGAGTCGCCCCACGAGCATGGCAGCCGCCATCAGGGCGGCGCGCACGACTGATGGACTGGCTCCGGTGAGGATGACGTAGCCGCCCACCACGCCGGCCGCGACGAGCGCCGTGGTCCAGCGTCCACCTGGTCCGTGCCCGAGCGGCCGGACCAGCGCCATGACGAGCGCCGCCACGATGGCGATGTTCCAGCCCGAGATCGCCACGACGTGGGTCAGGCCGGCCGTGGCGAAGGCGTCATTGATCTCCGGCGCGATCCCGGCGCGCACCCCGAGGAGGATGCCGGCACCAAGCGCGGCTTCGGGCTCGGGCACGAGGTCATTGAGACCGTCCAGAAGCACGGCTCGGAGGGCGGTCATGACGGCGCTTGGACCGCCCGCGCCCTCGACGACGTGCGCCGAGCGAGCCCGGGCAATGCCGCCCACGCCATGGCGAGCCAGGTATTCCCGATAGGCGAAGCCGTCGAAGTCCTCGGCCAGTTCGACGCGCGTACGCAGTATCAGTCGGTCCCCGCTGCGTGCGTCGATCCCGCGCGGGAGCCACACGAGCAGCCGGTCGACCATGCTGACTGGTTGTCCGTCAATGGTGGCGGTGACCTCCGACAGGACCAGCTGCAGCCGGTCGGCGCGCGGCCGCGGGTCATCGGCGATCGTCCCGACGAGGCCGTGCTCGGCACCGTCGGCCAGTTGGGTCACGGTGGGCTGGCTTCCGTCGAGCGGTTCAGTGGCCAGATCCTGGCGCCACGTTCCCGCGGCCACGCCCAGTAGTGCGACCCCGAGCACCATGGCGACGACGCCGCGCACGCCGGCTAGCAGGCCGAGTCCCACTGCCGCAGCGCCAGCCAGCGCGGGAACGACCGCTGCCGGACCGATGCCGAGATCGGTCAGCAGGATGCCGGCGGCCAACCCGCCGAGCGAGGCCGGCAGGAGGAGGTGCGCGCCGCCCACCGGTCAGCCGGCCGTGGCCAGCTCTGCGATGTCCTCGAGCTGCCCGCGATGAATGACGCCGCGAGTCACGGCGTCATCCAGCGAGGCAAACGGCCGCTCCTGCCGCGCGGCCACGATCTTCTGGACGGTGACCGGACCGATGCCAGGCAGCGCCTCCAGCTCCGCGGGCGTCGCGGTATTGAGGTTGACCAGCCCACCGCTGGAGCCGGTTCCGCCGCCTGCGCCTGGCGCCGGCGGCATCGAAGCCCCTGCCGCGGCGTTCACAACTTCGCCGATGCGCGGCACGCTGACCTGGGCGCCGTCGACCAGCGGCTGCGCGAGGTTGATGGACGCAGAGGCGGCGACGAGATCGGCATCGGCCGCGTATCCGCCGGCCGCCGCGATGGCGTCACCGACGCGTGAGCCCAACGGCAGCTCTCGGATGCCCGGTTCGGCCACGGCTCCCTGGAGATCGACCACGATCGTGGTCGAGCCGGTCCCCGGTAACGCGGCGGATGCGGACGCGGCGGGCGTTGCGAGCAACAACGCTCCATCGGTCGCGGAAGGAGCCTCGCCGGCAGCAGGCGCCAACATCACCCATGCGGCGGCGATGGCGAGGACGAGTGCGCCGCCGCCAGCGGCCACCAGGATGCGATCTGCGCGGGACACGATCCACCTCCGAATGGGAGGCGAGGCGCGCGTTGACATCGGTGTCTGCGTCCGAAGCCCGGCGTCCGGGCACTCGACGCCGGGCTCCGGAAGCAGGGGCAGAGCCTACCTGTGTGCCACTTACCGGATCCTTACCGCCGCATTACTGGCGTCTCGCCCGGGTCCTTCCCGGCGATCAGTCGCGCGGGGTGACCACGTTGACGAGCTTGCCGGGAACCTGGATGACGCGCATCGGTACACGACCGGTCAAGTATCGCTGCACGTGCTCGGACGCCAGCGCCAGACGCTCGATCTCTTCGGGGGACGTGTCAACCGTCACAACCAGTCGGTCACGCAGCTTGCCGTCCACCTGCACCGGCAGCTCGATCGTGTCGGAGGCGGCCAGCGTCGGATCGGCGGTCGGCCACGACTGCCGGTGGATGCTGTACTCGTGGCCGCGCCGCGCCCACAGCTCTTCCGCGATGTGCGGTGCGACTGGCGCCAGCAACAGGAGCAGCGTATCGACTGCCTCCGCGTAGGCCGCGCCGCTTGCCTGTCCGGCCTCGCGCGTCCGTATGATGGCGTTCGTCAGCTCCATCAGCTTGGCGATGGCGGTGTTGAATCCGAAGTCGGCGTAGTCGTCGCCGACAGCCGCGATGGTCGAGTGCGTGACGCGCCGCAATGCACGGTCCAGCTCCTCGGAGGTACCCGGCACATCCGTGCGTGAGGCGGAACGCGCGAGATCGCGCTGGCTCGGCTCCGCGGCGCCCCACACGCGGCCCAGCCAGCGGTGGATGCCGTCGATCCCCGATGGATTCCACGGGCCGCCCTGGTCCCAGGGACCGATGAACATCAAGAACGCGCGCACGGTGTCCGCGCCATATCGGCTCACCAGGTCGTCCGGTGCCTGGACATTGCCGCGAGACTTGCTCATGCGCTGCCTATCGGCTCCCAGAATCTGGCCCTGGTTTCGCAGTTTCCGTGTCGGCTCGTCGAACCCGAGGAGGCCCAGGTCGCGCAGCGCCTTGGTGAAGAAGCGGAAGTACATCAGGTGCATGACGGCGTGCTCGGACCCGCCGGTGTAGAGCTGGATGGGCATCCACTCCTCCACGTTCGCGCGATCGAACGCCACGTCGGTTGCGTGCGGCGAGCAGAAGCGCAGGAAATACCAGCTCGAGTCTACGAACGTGTCCATCGTGTCGGTCTCGCGACGCCCCGGCCCACCGCATACCGGGCACGCCGCGTTCAGGAAGATGGCGTGCGACTGAAGGGGCGACACGCCGGTCGACGCGAAGTCGACGTCGGTTGGTAGCACGACCGGCAACTGGTCATCGGGGACCGGCTGCGCGCCATGCTCGTCGCAGTACACGATCGGGATTGGGCAGCCCCAGTAGCGCTGGCGGCCGGCAACCCAGTCGCGCTGCCGGTAGCTCACGGCGATCGAGCCCTGGCCCCGCTCCTCCAGCGTGTGGGTGATGGCGCCGATCGCCTCCGACGCCAGCATGCCACTGAACTCGGCGGAGTCGATCAGGACCTCGTCATCGGAGTGATCGACCAGCGCCGCGCCCTCGGGCAGCTCGCCGGAGGCGGGCGCGACCACGTAGCGAATCGGCAGGTCGAACCTGCTGGCAAACTCGTAGTCGCGCTCGTCGTGGGCGGGGACGGCCATGATCGCGCCCGTCCCGTAGCCGGGCAGCACGTAGTCGGCGATCCAGATTGGGATTCGCTCGTCCGTCATCGGGTTGATCGCGTAAGCGCCGGTGAAGACGCCGGTCTTCTCCCGCTCGGTGCTCATGCGCTCGATCTCGGTCTCGCGCCGCGCGGCGGCCACGTACTGATCGACATCGGCCCGCTGGTCGTCGGTGGTCAGCGTCGCGACCAGCGGGTGCTCAGGTGCAAGGACCATGAAGGTGGCGCCGAACACCGTGTCGGGGCGGGTTGTGAAGACGCGAATCGACTCGACGTCATCGGCCTCGGGGCGGAAATCGATCTCCGCGCCTTCGGATCGGCCGATCCAGTTCGTCTGCATGGCCTTGATCGGCTCCGGGTAGTCGAGGCCGTCGAAGTTCAGCAGCTCGTCGCTGTAGTTCGTGATGCGGAACCACCATTGCTCGAGGTCGCGCTTTTCGACCTGGGTACCGCAGCGCCAGCAGCGCCGCTCGGTGCCCTCGACCTGTTCGCGCGCCAGCACCACCTTGTCCTTCGGGCACCAGTCCACGGCGCCCATTGCCTTGTATGCCAGGCCGGCCTCGTACAGTCTCAGGAACAGCCACTGCTGCCAGCGGTAGTACTCCGGGTCGCAGGTCACGACCTCGCGCGCCCAGTCGAAGCTGGCGCCCATGAGCCGCATCTGGCGCCGCATGGTGTCGATGTTCGAGTAGGTCCACGTTGCGGGATGGATGCCGCGGTCGATGGCCGCGTTCTCCGCCGGCAGGCCGAAGCCGTCGAAGCCCATCGGGAACATGACGTTGTCGCCGCGCATCCGATGCATGCGGGCCACGATGTCCGGACCGGTCATGGCGTACCAGTGGCCGATGTGCAGGTCGCCCGACGGGTACGGGTACATCGTCAGGACGTAGCGTTTCGGTCTCGTGTCGTCGTCGTCCGCCGCGTACAGATGATCCGCTTCCCAGCGGTCGCGCCACTTCTGCTCGTAGGAAGCTGGGTCGAAGCGCCGTTGCGGCTCGTGGGTGGTCATCGCGTCGCCTCCTGCGGGAACCAGGCCATGAGGACCTCGTCGCGATAGGTGTTACCGGACCGATATTGTTGACGCCGCACGCCCTCGCGCACGAAGCCCCGCCGCTCGTAAACGGTGAGTGCGCGTTCGTTGTCGGGGAAGACGCCGAGGCTGACTTTGCGCAGCCCGCGCTCGACCGCCCAATCCTGCGCGGCCGCCACCAGCGCGGTCCCGATTCCGACATCGCGCCAGTCCGCCGTGATCGTGATCGACAGAACGCCGATGTGCTCGGTGGCCACACCGCGGTCGACGCTGACCAGGATGTTGCCGATCACCTCGGCATCCACCTCCGCCACGAGGACAAGGTGCTCGGCCGCGCGGATCATCTCGGCGATCCAGAATGCCTCCGACGGCTCGGTGATCGAGCCGAGCGTCGTGATCAGCCATCGGCCTTCCGTGCGCACCTCGGCGAACAGGCGGGCCAGCGCGCGGCCATCGGTAGGGCGACCCGGGCGCAGCGTCCAGCGCCGCCCGTCGCGCGCCGTCTTCGCCTCTCCGGTTCCGGTCAGGATCATGGGTTCTCTCCGGGCAACAACAAGGCCCCTCCGTCGTCAGGACGAAGGGGCGCTTCGCGGTACCACCTGAGCTTGACCGATGAAGTGGTGGAGCTAGGGGGACTCGAACCCCCGACCCCCTGCATGCCATGCAGGTGCTCTCCCAACTGAGCTACAGCCCCACGCGTTTGCATCGGTCCACTCGTTGGCGCTGCTATCGGGCGCCACCCGGCTCAGACTCTTCGCCTGTGCTGCTCGGCAGGTGAGTTCCGCGCTCCTCGTTCGCCGGCTCGCACCACTCCCGGCTCGCTGTGAAACGAGGCGCCGCACGTACTGATCCCGCGTCAACGCTTCGGCGGGGAGAATAGCACAGGGCATCGGTCAGCCTCAATGCGGAGGCGGATCTCCGGTCGCTCGCAGCCGATCAGCGTGCGGTGCGGCGCCGAGGCGCTCATAGATGACCAGCGCCTCCGTTCTCAGCGTGACGGCATCGGCCGGCACCAGCTTCGCGAGCTCCTCGCGCGCTCGCGCGGCCTCGAAGGGTACGCGCAGACGGTCGAAGCCTGACACCGCTCGGCGCAGCAGGGTCGACGCCGCTTCCCTGTCGCCCTGCTGTGCCCGCAGGCGCGCCTCGGCCCGGTCAGTGACGGGAGCGAGCAGCGCCGTTGCCGGGATCAGCTCGCGGGCGCCGGGCAGAAACGCCTCGACCTGCTTCCACTCCTCGAGCGCAACCAGCACTTCGAGCAGCTCGACCGCGCCGTCCTCCGCGAACGGTCGCGGCTGGTCTTTGGCGGACGCGACGAGATCACCCCCGAGGATCTCCCCAACCAGCTGACGCTGGAGATCTCGATCCCCGAGCGCCAGGGCATACAGGAGCAGGAGCTCGCCGACGGCGGCCGCACGCCGGTCGTCGGCATAGTGCTCGAGTGGCACCTGTGCCATGGCCTCGCTGGTCCTTCCCTGTTCCACCAGGACGATGGCGCCCAGCAGGGGGCCTCCTCGAACGGCGGTGCACAGCACGTCACCCTCGTTGCGCGTTGCCTCGAGGTGGGCCGGTAGCAGCTCGAGCACATGTGCCCAATCACCGAGCAGATACGCCGCGCTCATGACGCTGTAGCTCAGGTGCATCATCTCGTGGGCGCTCAGGCGCCGGGCGATCTCGAGGCCGTGCGATGCGGTCGCCAGCGAGCTGGCGTAATCGCCCAGGTCGGCCTGGGCCTGCGCGGCGCCGAAGTACACGTCCGCGCGCTGTCGCTTGGAGTCCAGCGTGTCGACCAGCGCCAGCTGGCGCTGGACCACGGCGTGGTAAGCGGGGTAGTCCTTGGTGAGCGAGTAGAGGCCCGTGAGCGCGTCACTGGCGAGGTAGGCGACTTCGGTCAGTCCCAGCCTGTCCGCAATGCGCCAGGCCTCTTCCGCGCTCTGGATGCGCTCCGCCGGGGGGATCGGATCCTTCCGGGCGCGGGACTGTTCGCGGCGGAGCCGCGTACCCTCCCACATCAGCGACAGCGATGCACGGGCGGCGAGGAGACGCGCCCGAAGAGGCTCGTCCGTCGCGAGCCGAAGGCCATCATCGACCAGCGCCTCCAGCGCCTCCCCGGGGGGAGCGTGCTGGAATGCACCGAAGCGCTTTGCCATGAAGGCGGCCTTGGCCGCGATGGCGGGCAGCGCCTCGGGCCGATCCGCGCGGGCCGCATGGGCGGCGCGCAGGTAGGCATCGATCGCGTCGTCGCCGTGGAAGAGGGACTCGTGGTCGTCGCCGAGCTCCTCGAGTGCCGTGGCTCGCTCCGTATCGGATTCCGCGAGCTCAAGCGCCTGACCGTGAAGGTCAATCGCCTTGACGACCGAAAACCTGCGCCGTGCACCAGCTCCCGCGGACACGAGCGAATGGAGGGCGCGGCGACGAATTGCCTCGCGCCGCTCCGGGTCGGCCGCCCATGCAAGGTCCGCATCCGCGCCTGCCACGGCGGATCGATAGTGGTAGGCGACGAGCTCAGCCATCTCGTCCACCCGTTCGCCGGCAAGGCGCTCGATCCACTCGCCGACCTCTGCGTGCGCGATGGCGCGACGGGCCTTGGGAACCGCCGCATAGGCGACGTCACGTATCAGCGCGTGACGGAACACGTATTCTACCTGCCCGAGCAGCGTGGAGGTCGGACGGGCCACCACCAGTCCACGACGCTCGAGGTTTCGCAGCAGGTCGGCGGCGTTTCCGCTTCCCCTCCCGCTGCCGAGGGCCGCCTCCCAGAACGCACGGCCCACGACCGACGCTTCCTGCAGCAGCCGTTTCTCCTCCGCGGGCAGCCCATCGATGCGCGCCGCCAGCAGCGCGTGAATGCTGTCGGGAAGCTCCACGTGCGCGGCCGAGCTCGTGATCACCCATCGGTCCTGGCTGCGCACGATCGTTCCCTCATCGATGAGGCGTCGCAGGATCTCCTCCAGGAAGAACGGGTTGCCTTCGGCGCGCCCGAGGATCTCCAAGCGAAGGCTGTCGGGCAGGTCGTCGATGTCGAGCAGCGCGTCGACCAGGGCCGTGCTCTGCGTCTCTGTGAGGGGCCGGAGCGTCAGCGCCGTCGCCCCGGTGGCGCTCCCGAACCCGGCGTGCTGCTCGGCGAACTCGGGTCGTGCGGTGGCGACCATGAGCACGCTGCCGCTCGCCCGGCCGCTGATCTGCTCGACCATGTCGAGCACCTGGTCGTCGGCCCAGTGGAGATCCTCGATGACGAGCACGGCCGGGCTGGCGTGTGCCAGGGCGGTGATGAAGCGAGGCCAGGCGCGCGCCATCACGTCCGCCATCTCGCGCGGCGACAGGCTGGCGAGCGGGCTCTCCGGCAGTGAGATGTTCGCCGTTGCCGCCAGCGCGGCAATCGTCTCGTGGACCTCGATCGTGCTCATGGCTAGAGGCTCGAGCAGGGTACCCAGCATCGCGCGCAGCTTGTCCCGGGAAGCCTCGGCGCTGTCTCCCAGGCTGATGTCGCACGCCGCCCGGAGGATCTCACCCAGGGCCCAGAAGGTGATCCCGTGGCCGGCAGCCAGGCACCGACCGCGCAGGACCAGCACGTTCGCCTGGCGTTGCGCCGCACCAGCCAGCGTCTCGCGTACCAGGCGGCTCTTGCCGATGCCGGCCGGGCCATAGACCAGCACGAGGCGCGGCTCACCGGTCTCGATGGCCTCGTCGAGCAGGTCGAGCACCGTACCGAGCTCGCGCTCGCGGCCGACCATCGGTGCCTGGAGCCCCGGTATGCCGCGCGTCGCCTCACGCCGCCGCGCGAGCAGCCGGCGAGCCGGAATGGGTCCCGGCTTTCCCTTGACAGCGAGGTCAACCGGCTCGCCGAATTCGAATGCGTGCCGTGTCACTAGATACGTACGCTCGCCAACCAGCACCTTGCCGGGGTCGGCCGCCTGTTCGAGTCGAGCCGCGACGTTCACGGCATCGCCGGAGACGATGAGCTGGCCGGAGGCGGCCCCGCCCTGTGGCGCCACCACCTCTCCGGTATTGACGCCAATGCGGATGCGGAGCGATACGCCGTGCCGAGCCTGGAGCGCCTCGTTGACCGATTCGAGCCGCTCCAGCATCTCCAGTGCGGCGTGCAGCGCCCTCTCGGCGTCGTCCTCCCGCAGCAGCGGCGCGCCGAAGACGGCCATGATCGCATCGCCGATGTACTTCTCGACCGTCCCGCCCCATGAACCGATCACGGCCGCCATCGCGGCGAAATACTCGGCCAGCAGGGCACGCAACCGCTCCGGGTCGAGCTGATCGCCGAGGGCCGTTGAGCTCGTGACGTCGGCGAACAGGAGGGTCACCAGCTTTCGTTCCTCGCCGCCGTCTTCGGGTTTGAGGCCCGCGCCGCAGGTGTCGCAGAAGCGGGCGCCGTCGCGTACCGAAGCGTCACACCGGGGACAGGTTGTCACCCGTCCATTATCGCGCGTGCCCATCCCTTTACGATCCGGTTACTCTGGGGATGACCATGCTGCGTCCGGACCCCGACGACACCACCCCCCGCTGTTGCGCGCCCGCCTCGGATTCCCGCATCGCGAAGCGCTTTGACCGGCGCGCCAGCGCATGGACCGATGCCGACGAGCTGCCGGAGCTGGTCGACGTCTCCGGCCACCTGCTCGACCTGCTGCGGGATGCTCCCGGGCGCCGCCCATCGGTCCTGGAGCTCGGATGCGGCACCGGTGGGCTGGGCGTGGCGCTGCTCGAGATGGGCGCCGCGCACGTGACGGGAGTCGATCTGTCCGTGGCCAGCGTCGAGCTGGCGCGGCGACGGGCGACGCAGGCGGGCTTTGCGGATCAGCCCATCTTCGCCGTGGGCAATGCCGCGTACGTCGAGGTCGATCGCCACGATTGGGTCATTCTCGACCGCGTGATCTGCTGCTTCGGAGACGTCGAGCGCCTGGTCAGCCGTGCCATCGAGCTCGCCGATGAGCGGATAGGCATCTCCGTGCCGGAGTCGCGCGGCTGGCGTGGCCTGGTCAATCGACCGCTCTGGGCGGCCGAGAATGTCTGGGACCTGGTGAGCGGTGGCTGCCGCGGCTACGTTCACGACATTCGCCGCATCGAGCATCGGCTGGCCGCCGCGGGATTCCGTCCCGCTGCCTCGGTGCGAGCCGGCCTGTGGCACATCGGCATCTACGCGAAACACGGGTCAGATGACCTTCATGGCGAGGCCGCGGGAGTACCTCCACGTCATTGAAGGCCGACGACGCGCCGGCGATCATGTCGTCACATTGATGAACCGCTCGATCTCGCGGACCGGCACGCGCTGGTCCGTTCGCTGGTTCCGTGACGAGTGAACGGGACGCGACGGCGGGGGAGCACGAGGAGTCCATCGCAAACCTTGATGCGGACACCGCGCGGAGGTTCGAGCACCTGCGCAGGCAGGCGGCGGCGGACCGCGCCGATGCCGCGCGCGATCGCGCGCGAGCCGCTCGGGACCGCGCGGAGGCGGCTCGTGATCGAGCGCGTTTTGAGGCGGAGCTCATGAGGGCCCATGTCGACGATCTGACGGGCGCCTATCGCCGCGAGGTGGGTTGCCTGGCGCTGTCGCACGAGATCGATCGGGCGCGACGCGGCGATGGCCGCTTCGTGGTCGTATTCGTGGATCTCGACGGACTCAAGAGCATCAACGATCTCAATGGAAACGCGGCCGGTGACGCGGCGCTGAAGCCGTGGTTGGTGCGCTGCGCGCCAACCTGCGTTCCTTTGATCCCGTCCTCCGCTACGGCGGCGACGAGTTCGTGGCCGGCATGGGAGGAGTCGACCTCGACGACGCGGGGCGACGATTCGAAGCGATCAAAGCGACATTGCAGCGAGACGCGGCGGTCGGGGTCAGCGTCGGGATAGCCGCGCTCGCGATGGGAGAGACACTCCACGTACTCATCGCCAGGGCAGACTCGGCGCTCCTGCGAAGGCGGCGAAGCGCTCAGGACAGCACTCCGGCTGGCTGAATCCCGGCGAAGGCTCCGGCTCAGAACGTACATGCTGCCAGGTCCGCTTCTTCGTACCAGGCGAAGGTCCATGTCGGCACCTTGGTCTGGGCGACGCGTGAGACGATCTCGAACTCGAGCGAGGTCTCGCCCTGCCGCATCATGCAGAAGCCTTCGGTCCACTTGTTCCGGAATTTGCCGGCCGTCGCGTACTTGGTGATGTCCCACGTCGCGCACTGGTTGGCGCTCACGGTGAGCGGGAGGCTGCGGACCACCACCTCGAGGCTGATTGTGCTGGTGCAGGGCCGTGTGGTGTCCTCGCGAGGATCCCAGTCGTGCCACGTGTGCGCGGCTCCCTTGGCTGGGCGTGCTTCGATCCATGGGTCGCCGACCTCGAGGCCGAACTGCGGGGCCGCGAAGGTAGAGAACATGTTGAGAGCGTAGTAGTCGTATCGCGTGCTCCCGTCCGCTGTGGCCCGATACTTGTGGTAGCAGACGTCCATCCAGCTGTCCTGGTCGTGATCGTCGATCCAGCAGCTGCTTCCCACCATCTGCCATCCGGTCGGCTCTTCCTCGAGCGTCGCAAGCGCCACCTTTTCGCCCATGACGGAGCCCACAGGAGCCTCCGTCGCTTCGTACGAGCGCCCGATTGTTCCGTCCCGGAGTCTTCGTTCGCGCATGGTGAGCGAAGCTCCACGAGGTCCGGCCAATCGCCGGCCGTCCAGGGACCAGACCGCCAGAGATCCAGCGGGAAGGCTGATTCCGTACCGATTCGCGATCCGTCGCGACGCTTCCAGCGCGAAGCTCCGGCCTTCCGCTGTGTTCGTGATGTCGCGCAGGCCTGCCGCGAATTGCCCGGTGGCAGAGGCCTGCATGGGCGTGAGCGCCAGCAAAAGGGCAAGGATGGCCAGCCATGGCCGGCGCCGGGTGATGAGAGTTCCTCGAGACATGCATCCGTCCTTTCGGAGCGGAGGCGAGGCGAAGCGTCACCGCAACCTTATCGGGGCGTCGCTTACCGCGGGCTTACCATCGGCTTACCGGAACGGTCCGCACGTCGGTCACGGCGGGTCCGTTGTGAAGCGGGCCTTCAGGCGCTCCAGGCTGGCGTTGATGTCTCCGCCGGCGGCACCGGCGATCATCGGCTCCATGAAGGTGGTCAGCATGGAGCCACGGATCTCCATGGCGAAGGTGAGGTCCGTCGCCTGATCTTCGTCGGCGCCGACCAGGTCGAGCGTGGCGTGCGCCTTGACGCCGCTGACCTCGCTGCTGATGGCGAGGCGTCGGGGCGGCTCGTATTCGGTGACCGTCAGTGGAACTTCCATGCGCTGCCCCATGAGCTCACGGGTCACGTGCGCCGATGCGCCGACGCCCATTTCGTCACCGGACGTGCGCCGCGCGCTCGCGACGCCGCTCTGCCACTCGGGCAGGCGGTCGAGATCGGACACGTAGGCAAACACCTCTGACGGGGGAGCCGGGATGCGCGCTATGCGCTCGACGCGTTGCATCGGCTCACGGTAGCGGATCGGCATGTCCGTCGCTGAGCACAGGTGGGGTGGTCAACCCCGGAATGTGCCCGGGGAAGGGCCGAATGGACGGTGAACGAGCGCAGGCGAGCGGGAATGTGCGCGGCGGAAGGCATCGCAGGGCTTCAACCCCCGGTATGTCCTTCGGGGGCTACGCGACCGAATCGGCGACGGCCTGGCGGGCAATGTGAGCCAGGGCGCCGATGAAGGTGGGCGAGATGTTGAGCGACTCGATCCGCGCGAAGGCCATGCCGGCATCTTCGGCCTGCTCGCGGGCGCCGATGTCCACGTCGTACAGGATCTCCAGGTGGTCGGCCAGGAATTGGATCGGTGCGACGAGGACTGCCGAGTGACCGGCCGAGCGCAATTGGGGCAGGAGATCGGTGAAGTCGGGCTTCATCCACTCGCCGGGCTCGTGGCCGGCCGACTGCCAGCAGAAGTGCCAGCGATCATCGTCCAGCCCCGAAGCAATGGCCACAGACTCCGCTGTCTCGCGCAGCTGGTCGAGGTAGGCGGGCTCCGCATCGGCGACGCGGCGGGGAAGCGAATGGGCAGTCAGGAGCACCGGCACACCCTCCGGCAGCCCGGCCAGTCCGGAGCGAATGCGCTCCGCCACGGCCTCGATGAACACGGGCTCGCCGTACCAGGCCGGTGCAAGGTGGACCGACGGCGCCGCCGGTCCGAGCTCGGCAAGCCCGGCGTCGATCGCGCGCCGGTAGCCCGCCATGAGCAGCTCCGAATACTGTGGGCTCATGACGATGGCGCTGACGGTGTCGCATCCTAGCTCGGCCAGCGAACGCAGGCCGTCGGTGACCGATGGAGCGCTGAACCGCATCCCGACGGTAGCGACGGCGTCGACGCCATTGGCGTGCAACGCTTCTTCGACCGCCGCCGCCTGCGCGCGGGTGATCTCGATCAGCGGAGATCCGCCGATGAGCTCGTATCGGCGCCGAAACTCCTCGATCAGGTCGGGTGAAGGCTCGCGGCCGCCACGCACGGCCGCCAGGTACTGCGGCAGGTCATGCAGGTCTGCGGCGGGAGAGCCATAGGTCATCAGGAGGACCCCGAGCTTCACCGGGCCGACTCGGCGTGCACCAGCTCCACCAAGCGCCGCAGGATGTCCGGATCGGACTGCGGAAGCACGCCATGGCCCAGGTTGAAGATGTGGCCCGAGCGGTTTGCCGCTCGTCGGAGGACGTCGCGTGCGCCATCCGCGGTCGCCTCCCACCCAGCCAGGACACGCGTTGGGTCGAGGTTGCCCTGGATGCCCCGGTCGAAGCCGATGCGCTCCCAGGCCCGATCCAGTGACTGGCGGTGATCGACGCTGATGATGTCGCCGCCCGCGACCGTCATCGGCTCAAGCAGCGCCGCCGTGCCGGTGCCGAAGTGGATTGTGGGAGCACCGCGCACCTCGGCGAAGATGCGCGAAACGTGCGGCTGGACGTAGGTCACGTAGTCGGAGGGCGACAAGGCGCCGACCCAGGAGTCGAAGAGCTGGACTACGTGCACGCCAGCATTGATCTGGGCGTTCAGATACGCGATCACCACGCTCGAGAGCTTGTCCATGAGCGCGTGCCATGCATCGGGCTCGCGATACATGAATGCCTTGGCGATGGCGTAGTCTCGCGAGGGACGCCCTTCAATGAGGTAGCAGGCCAGGGTGAACGGCGAGCCAGAGAAGCCGATGACGGCCTGCCGGCCGTCGAGCTCGCGACGGACCAGGCGGATGGCATCCATCACGAAGGCGACCTCGGCGTCGGGGTCGATCAGGCGCAGGGCATCCACCTGCGCGCGCGAGCGGATCGGGTCATGGATGATCGGCCCGACATCCGGCTGGATCTCGAGACTGACCCCCATCGGCTCCAGGGGAATCATGATGTCGGCGAACAGGACCGCGGCGTCCACGCCGAAGGCTGTGACCGGCATGACCGTGACTTCGGCGCACAGCTCCGGGGTCTTGGCCAGCGTCAGGATCGGATAGCGCTCCCGCAGCTTGCGGTAGTCGGCCAGGCACCGACCGGCCTGGCGCATGAACCAGACCGGGGTGCGATCCGGCTGCTCGTGTCCCAGCGCCGCGCAGAATCGCGCCTCGCCGGTCCAGGTCGTCGTGGGTTGTGGAACGGTCTCGAGCATCTAGTCCTCCGCTGGGTTGGGCTTCGCGCCCAGTGGTGGCGTTGGCCCGGCCTTGTCGGCATCGGTGATGTGGTACGGGTCACGCAGGTGCACCGGCTCGCCCTTGTCCTTTCCGCGCCCGCGGAGACGGAGATTCAGCACCTCTACCAGCACGCTGAAGCCCATGGCGAAGTAGATGTAGCCCTTGGGGATGTGGAAGTCGAGCCCCTCGGCCACCAGCGACATCCCGATGAGCAGCAGGAAGCTCAGCGCCAGCATCTTCACCGTCGGATGGCGGTTCACGAAGTCGCTGATCGTCCCGGCGCTGACGAGCATGACGCCGATGGCGATGACGACCGCGGTGACCATGACCCACAGGTCCTCGGCCATGCCGACCGCGGTGATGACGGAGTCGAGGCTGAAGACGATGTCGAGCAGCAGGATCTGGACGATCGTGGCGGCGAACGAGGCGGTGCCGGCCGCGACGCCGCCGGCGGCGTGCTCCTCTCCCTCGAGCTTTTCGTGGATCTCGAAGGTCGCCTTGAAGAGCAGGAAGAGCCCGCCGCCGACGAGGATCAGGTCGCGACCTGACAGGTCGAACCCGAACAGCGTAAACAAGGTTCCGGTGAGCCCGATGACCCACGAGATGCTGAACAGCAGCGCGATGCGCATGAACATCGCCAATGACAGGCCGACGATGCGGGCGCGGTTCTGCTGCTCCAGCGGCAACTTCCCGGCCAGGATGCTGATGAAGATGATGTTGTCGATGCCGAGCACGATCTCGAGCACCGTCAGGGTCAGCAGTGCCACGACCCAGGTACCCGGGTCTCCCAGGAATTCGAACACTTCGACTATCGCTCCTTACCGGCGACGGCAAAGGCGTCGCGTGCTGCCAGCAGCGTAGCGTCGAGATCGGCGTCGCGGTGGGCGGTCGACACGAACCACGCCTCGTGCTGGCTGGGTGGAAGCATGATCCCTGCCGCGAGCATGGCGTGGAAGAATGTCGGGAAGTCGTCGACGACTGCGGTCAGCAGGCTTCCGACCCGACTCACCCGGACCGATGCGCCCGCCGCGGTCGCGGCGTCCGTGAGGCCGGCCTCGAGACGTGCGCCCGCCTCCTCGAGGTGCTCGTAGCTTTCGGCGGTCAGCTCGCGCAGGGTCGCGGCACCGGCCGCCATGGCGATCGGGTTCCCCGACAGCGTGCCGGCCTGGTACACCGGGCCGTCCGGCGCAATCATCTTCATGAGGTCCGCGCGCCCGCCGTAGGCGCCGACCGGCAGACCACCGCCGATGATCTTGCCCAGCACGGTGAGGTCCGGTGTCACGCCATAGCGCTCGCTCGCGCCGCCACGGGCGACGCGAAAGCCGGTGATGACCTCGTCGAAGATGAGGAGGGCGTCGCGTCGCTCCGTCGCGTCGCGCAGTCCCTCGAGGTATCCCGGCGCCGGCGGCACGACCCCCATGTTGGCGGCCACCGGCTCCACGATGACCGCGGACACGTCATGTTCCTCGAGCAGGGCCTCGACGGCGTCGAGGTCGTTGTACGGCGCAGTGAGCGTGTCGCGAGCGGCGCTTTCGGTGACTCCCGCGCTGGCCGGCATCCCGATGGCGCCGGAGCCGGGCTGGACGAGGAGCGCATCGGCGTGGCCGTGGTAGCCCCCGGCCATCTTGATGATCTTGTCCCGGCCGGCTGCCGCGCGGGCGAGACGGATTGCGCTCATGGCGGCCTCGGTGCCGGAGCTGACGAAGCGCAGACGCTCGATGTGCGGCATTACATCGGTGATGAGCTCGCCAAGCTCTACCTCGTGCGGGCTCGGCGCGCCGTAGCTCGTGCCGCGGTCGGTGGCGGAGTGGATGGCGGCGGTGACGGCCGGGTGAGCGTGGCCGAGGATCATCGGCCCCCAGGAGCCGACGTAGTCGATCATCTCGTTGCCATCCACGTCCCACACGTAGGCTCCCGCGGCCCGCTCGATGACCCGCGGGGTGCCGCCCACGGCGCCGAACGCACGTACCGGCGAGTTCACACCGCCGGGAAAGAGGCGTTCCGCGCGCGCCATGAGCTCCGCGGAGCGGGTGGTGCGTATGGGACTGGGCCGCCCGAGCCTCATCATCGCGAGTCCCCCGAGAGCAGGCCCAGGATCTCGCCAAGCGGGCGGTGGATGCCGGTGATGATCGGCGTGTCGCGCACGGTGGAGCGGCGCGACTCCGTGGCGCGCAGGTCGCGGACGAGGTCCTGGAAGGCGACGAGGTCATCGGTCTCGTAGGCGACGATGAATTCCTGGTCGTCGAGGCCAAACGAATATGCCAGGAGCTGGCGAATCTGCGGATATTGATGGCCGATGCGCATATGGCCCTTCATCACCTCCTGCCGTTCTTCGGCGGATGCGAGATACCACTCGATCGACTTCGTGAAGGGGTAGACCACCAGGTAGGCGCTGCGCTCACCTGTAAACAGGGACTGCTCCTGGGTGGTTGGCCGCTTCACGTACTGGCTGGGCCTGGTGAGGCCGATCATGGAAATGGAAGACGTCATCCATCGACCGATCCCGGCGCTGAGCAGGTCGGCGGCCGACTCCTCGATGGCCTCGATGGACTCGGCCATGCGCCACAGCAGCAGATCGCCCTCGGCCCGCAGGCCGATGGTCGAGTACGCGTGCTGCATCAGTCGGATTTCGGCGCGGCCGGCGGCTGCGGAACATGCGTCAATGTCCGCACGACGTTGGTCAGCGGGGCGTCGACGCCAGGCCGGGTCGAGGCGCAGCAGCCATGCGTGGACGTAGCGCTCGTCGCTCATTTGTGTCCTTGGGGACGTGCGGCACCACGGCTCATTCGGCGAGCCAGCCGGCCGCGTCGGCCGCAAAGTAGGTGACGATGATCCCAGCACCGGCCCGCGCGATGGCGGTGAGGGATTCGAGGGCTGCACCGCGACGGTCGAGCCATCCACGTTCGGCGGCCGCGCAGATGGCCGCGTACTCGCCGCTGACCTGGTAGGCGGCAACGGGGACGTTCACCGCCGCACGCGCGGCGGCGATGAGGTCGAGCGCCGTGCCGGCGGGCTTGACCATGACCATGTCGGCTCCCTCGTTGATATCGGCCAGGATCTCGGCAATCGCCTCGCGGCTGTTCGCGGCATCCATCTGGTACGAGCGTCGGTCGCCGAAGGAGGGAGCCGAGTCCGCAGCCTCGCGGAACGGCCCGTAGAAGGCGGAGGCATGCTTGGCGGCGTAGGCCAGGATCGGCGCGTCGGGCAGTGCGTCCCGGATGGCGGCCACCTGGCCGTCCATCATGGCCGACGGGGCGACGACATCGGCCCCGGCTTCGATCAGCGAGGTCGCCGTCTGCACCAGCAGCGGAAGCGTGGCGTCGTTGTCGACGGATGCGTCGCGCAGCACGCCGCAGTGACCGTGCGACGTGTACTCGCACAGACACACGTCGGCGAGGATCGCCAGGTCGTTGCCCGCCACGCGTCGGAGCTCGCGGATGGCCTCCTGCATGACTCCGCTGTCGGCCCAGGCGCCCGAGCCCTCGGCGTCCTTGGACTCCGGAAGACCGAACAGGAGGACGGACCGCACGCCGGTCTGCATGAGCCGCTCGATTTCGGCCTCAAGCGTATCCACGCTGAGCCGATACTGGCCGGGCATCGAGCCGATCTCTTCGCGCACGCCTGGTCCGGCGCGCACGAAGATGGGCGCGATCAGCATGGATGGGTGCAGGCGCGTTTCGCGCACGAGGTCGCGCAGGGCCGGCGTACGGCGCAGACGTCGACCGCGATGAACCAGTGGCGTCGTCTTCGCGGCCTGGCTGGTGATGGTCATCGGTCCTCTCGTTCGAAGTGGGTGGAGATCGCGTCGGCCAATCCCGACGAGGTGTGTTCGGTGGCCACCGCGGTGATGTCGAACCCGAACTGCCGTGCCGTCGCCGCAGTCACCGGACCGATGCAGAAGGTAGGGATCACCCGTGCCCGGCCGCGGTCGATCGGCGAGGCAAGCCTGAGCAGGCCGCGAACCGTCGAGCTGCTCGTGAAGGCGACGCCGGCCAAGTCGCCGTGAAGCGCCTCGTGGAGCTGGTCGCGACTGGATGCCGGGCCCTCGAGTGTGCGGTAGGCCACGACCTCCTCCACGATGGCGCCGCGCGCTTGCAGGGCGTCATGCAGCTCGGGCGTGGCGGCGTCCGCACGGGCCAGGACGACTCGGCATGCGTTCACGTCGCCGAGCCCTTCGGCGATGGCGACGGTCAGGTACTCGTCCGGCACGTGATCCACGCGCACACCTGCCTCCGTCAACGCCGTGGCGGTGGCCGGTCCGACCGCGGCCACCCGAATGCCTTCCGGGAGCGGTAATCCGGTGGCGCGCAGGCGCTCGCGGAGCGCATCAGCCCCATTGGCGCTGGTGATCACCAGCCACTCGGCGCCGTCCAGGGTGCTGAGCATGGCGTCCAGTCCATTCGCGGCCGATGTGCAGTCGATGGCGACCGTGGGAACCGACACCGGATCCAGGCCACGTTGCGCCAGGAGATTACACAGTTCGTCAGCTTGGGCCGCCGGGCGCGTGACAAGGATGCGACCGCTCATGCGGTTCCCGCTTGCGTGATCTTCGCGGCCACGGCTTCGACGACGGCGCTGGGCCGGTCGGCCGGGCCGGACGTTTCGGCTCGGACGTGGGTGCCGCCCTCATCCTCGTACGCCGCCCGCAGTCGCAGCGTGTTGTCCGTGACCTGGCCCAGTGCCCCCAGCGGGGCAAGGCAGCCACCGCCGATGCGCCGCAGGAGCGCCCGCTCGGCCTCGACGCTGATGCGCGTGGGCACATGCTCGATCTCCTTCAGCGCCGCGAGCAGCTCCTCGTCGTCCGAGCGTGCCTGGATGGCAAGGGCGCCCTGCGCGGGCGCAGGAAGCATCACGTCCAGTGGCAGGCGCGCTCGCTCGGCAACCGCGATCCCGAGCCGGTCGAGTCCGGCGGCCGCCAACAGAAGCCCGTCGTACTCGCCATCCTCCAGGCGACGCAGGCGTGTCTCCACGTTGCCACGAATTGGGGCGGCGATGAGATCCGCGCGCGCGATTGCCAGTTGAGCGGCCCGGCGCGTCGAGCTGGTGCCGATCCTGCCGCCGAACGGCAGATCACCGAGCCCCCCTGCCCCGCCCGGCGCGATGAGGCAGTCGCGTGGGTCAGCGCGCTCGAGCACGGCGGCGATCGTCAATCCGGGGACGGCCGCGGTTGGCAGGTCCTTGTACGAGTGCACGACCAGGTCGACTCGTCGCTCGAGCAGCGCGCGTTCCAGCCCGCCCGTGAACTGGCCATCGGTCGCGATCCACCGACCGCGTGGCTGGCGCGCGCTGAGTGCATCACCACGGGTGGACAGCGGCACCAGCTCGGTTCGGCCCACGACGGCGCACAGCACCTCCACCGCCAGGCTGGCCTGCGTTAGCGCGAGCCGGCTCTTGCGCGTGCCGATGCGCAGCGTGGTGACGACCGTCATGAGTCCAGCCCGAAGAGGCGCCGCACGGTTGCCGCATCGGCGCCGCCGCGCCGCAGCTCGAGCGACGGACCGTGGAGCAGCTCGCCGAGCATCGCCGCCGACGCGGCTTCCACGGCCGCAAACTGGGCCTGGTCCAGTGCGGTGCGATCATGAAGGCGCGCAAGGTGGCGTTGCCGAACCGCGTTTGCCTCGCCGTGAAGGATGGCGAGAGCGTCGGCGCCGCGCCGGGCGTCGAGCCAGGCGACGAAGCCGTCCACCTCCGTGACGAGTTCGGCGCGAAGGCGCCGCTCGATCTCGGGCGCCAGGACCGGCGTCGCGCCCGTGTGCTCGCTGAGCCGATCGAGCGTCAGCAGGCGATCGCCGAGGAGCGCGGCCGCATCGGCCGTGACCGCGCTCGGCGCGGAGAGGTCAAGCGCCAAGGGGTGACGCCCCGCCGCGAGCAGGGAAGTCGTCAGGATTGGTTCGCGTGTGCGGATGGCGATCGCGATGGCACCGGCCCGTGCGACATGTTCGGCGGTCAGCCTCCCGACGCCGAGGTGATGCTCGTTGCCGGCAAGCTGCTCGAGCAGGCGCCCGCCGCGGTCCGCCGAGGCCGAGACAATGGTGATCCGGTGGCCGGCATTGGCCAGGCGAATGGCAACCAAGCGTCCCATCTCGCCGGTCCCGACCACGACGACGCGGCTGGCCGGCGGCATGCGCTCCAGCAGCCAGGCCACGCCCGGATCGGCCAGGGATCGGTCCGTGCCCGGGCGCGCGTGGGTACGAACGCGTCGGCCGAAGCGCAGGGCGCGCCGGAAGAGCTCATTCAGGATGGGTCCGGTAGAGCCGTCTGCCAGCGCCGACTCATACGCGCCGCGCACCTGGCCCAGGAGCTGCTCCTCGGCAACGACCGCGGAGTCGAAGCCGGCCACGACCTTGAAGGCTCGCTGCACCGCGTCGCGTCCGATGGCGTGCGCGTCGTCGGTGGGCATGCTCTCGACGGTGAAGAGTTCCACGCGATGGCACGTATCGAGCAGCACGCGCTCGTCGGCGACGAGGCTTCCGAATTGGCGTGCCAGTGCAGAGCGTCCTTCGGACGCTTGATCGCGGAACGTCGCGAAGCGCACGCGAATGCGGGACAGGTCGGTCGGAATCTCAGGCAAGGCGCGATCAATCACCGATGCGGCGGATCGAAGTGAGCGGCTCGCTCAGGCTAGGCTCGGCAGAGCAAAGGCGTCAAACCTGAGTCATAGATTTGCATAGATTACGAGCAGGCTGAGCACCTGAGACGGCCTACTCCCCAGCAGAGTATATATGTATATACTCTGCTGGCTCCCACCACGAACTCAGTGCAGGATCTGGGACAGGAACTGCTTCGTGCGTTCCTGCTGCGGGGCCTCGAAGATCTGGGACGGCGGACCCACCTCCACGATCTTGCCCTCGTCGAAGAAGACCATGCGGTTGGCGACGGCCCGCGCGAAGCCCATCTCGTGAGTGACGCAGATCATGGTCATGCCGGTCTCGGTGGCCAGCCCCTTCATGACGTCGAGCACCTCGCTGATCATCTCCGGGTCGAGCGCCGATGTCGGCTCGTCGAAGAGCATGATCTTTGGGTTCATGGCCAGGGCCCGCGCGATTGCAACGCGCTGCTGCTGCCCGCCGGAGAGCTGTGCGGGGTACTTGTGCGCCTGCTCGGGAATGCCTACCCGATTCAGCAGCTTCATGCCCACCGTATCGGCTTCTGCGCGGCTGTATTTGCGCACCCGCATCGGCGCAAGGGTGATGTTCTGCAGCGCCGTCAGGTGCGGGAACAGGTTGAACGATTGGAAGACCATGCCGATCTCGCTGCGGATGGCGGCGATGTTGCGGATGTCGTTCGTCAGTTCGATGCCGTCGACGATGATCTCGCCACGCTGGTGCTCCTCGAGACGGTTGATGGTGCGGATGAAGGTTGACTTGCCCGAGCCCGAGGCGCCAAAGATCACCACCACCTCGCCGGCCTTCACCGTCAGGTCAATCCCGCGCAGGACGTGGAGCTGGCCGAACCACTTGTGCACGTCGCGCGCGATGATGATGCCTTCGGGCCTGTTGGCGGCGGCCGCCGCCGCATCGGTCTGGGAATGGGAGGCATTCATGGTTTCTGGCTCCATCAACGGGTTCCGACGCCGAGCGCACGCTCGAGCCGGTAGCTCGCCTGCGACATGGCATAGCAGAGGACGAAGAAGACGCCGGCGACGAAGGCGTATACCTCGAGGCTGGCTCCCAGCGATTCCGACTGGGCCAGCACCGCGCGACCGATGCCGAGTAGCTCGAGCAGCCCGATGATGGTCACGAGGGTCGTGTCCTTCAGCAGGCTGATGAAGAGCCCGACGTTGGCCGGGATGACGGCCCGCAGGGCCTGGGGCAGGACGATGCTGAGGTTCGTCTGCACGCCGGTGAGGCCCAAAGCCTGTGCCGCCTCGATCTGTCCGCTCGGGATGGCCTGGAGCCCGCCGCGGACGTTCTCGGCGACGTAGGCGGCCGAGAACAGCGTGATCCCGCCCATCGCGCGCGCCACCCGGTCGAGCCGCCACTCGCCGGGCAGGAAGAGCGGGAGGATGAGGTCGGCCATGAACAGGATCGTCACTAGCGGGACCCCCCGGATGAGCTCGATGTAGCCGGTCGACAGGATGCGGATCACCGGGAGGCGGCTGCGGCGGCCGAGCGCGAGCAGCACGCCGAGCGGAAAGGAGAGGACGATCCCGACCGTCGCGAGCAGCACGGTCAGCAGGAGACCGCCCCACGCGTTCGTGGCGACGGACGTGAGCGGCGTTCCGGCGAAGCCCGCGATCAGCAGGAATGCGGCCGGCAACGAGACGATCCAGGCGACGGTGAGCGCGCGACGCGGCACCCGGCCACGGACACCGATGACGAACGCGATCCACACGGCGGCGGCGTTGCCGGCGTAGGCCAGCACGCCGAGCAGACCGATCGGCGATGTCGCGATCAGCACGGCGAGCAGCGCCTGGATCGCCGACAGCGTGACCGCGAGCATCCGGGTCGTCCGGCCGAACACGCCGGCGCTCAACCCCGACAGGATGGACAGGATGGCGAGGCTGAGCCAGATGCGCCACGCCAGGTCGCCGGGGTAGCGGCCGATGAGGAAGATGCGGAGGTTGTCGGTCACCACGCTCCACCGGGCCTCCCCGATGGCCCACCCGCCGACCTGGAGCAGCAGCCAGATGAGCGCCGCCCCCAGCAGGACACTTACGAGACCGTTAAGCGGGCTCTGGAAGAGGTTGCGTCGCAGCCAGCCGAGCGGCCCGATGGCGATGCGCGGCGGGGGGAGAATCTCGGCCGTCATCGCTCGGCCACCTGGACGCGCCGGTTGTAGATGTTCATCAGCAGGCTGGTCACGAGGCTGATGGCGAGGTAGGTCCCCATGACCATGACGATGACCGGCACCGGCTGACCGGTCTGGTTCGACATCGTCTGGCCGATCTTGAAGAGGTCGGGATACCCGATGGCGACCGCCAGGCTCGAGTTCTTGGCGAGGTTTAGGTACTGGCTGGTGAGCGGCGGCACGATGACGCGTAGCGCTTGCGGGAAGATGACCAGCTGGAGGACCTGGCCCTCCGATAGGCCGAGCGCGCGGGCGGCCTCCAGCTGGCCGCGCCGCACCGCCTGGATGCCGCCGCGGACCACCTCCCCGATGAAGGCGGCGGTGTAGAGCACAAGCCCGGTGAGCAGCGCGATGAACTCGGTCGATAGCGCCATACCGCCGCTGAAGTTGAACGTCCCCAGCACCGGCGTCTCGAAGGTGAGGGGCGCACCGCCGACGGCGAACCATCCGATCACCGGCAGCGCCAGCACCGCGAGCAGCCCAAGGGTCCTCAGCCGATATGATCCTTGCCCTGCATCCTCGAACCGGCGGGCGACCACGCGAGCGATCACCGCGACGGCAATGCCGGCGACGCAGAACCCGATCCACGGGCCGAATCCGTCGCTCGTGCTGGGGCCTGGCAGGTACAGGCCGCGTCGGTTCAGGAAGGCCGCTTCGCCGATCGCGAACGAGTCGCCGACGGCCGGGAGCTGGAGGAACACGACGAAGTAGAGGATGACGAGCTGGACGAGGAGCGGCGTGTTGCGCATCAGCTCGACATAGCCGCCGACGATGCGGCCGACCAGCCAGTTCGACGAGAGGCGCGCGACGCCGACGCCGACGCCGAGGATCGTGGCCAGGATGATGCCGAGGACGCTCACGAATAGGGTGTTGAGCAGGCCGACCAGGAAGGCCGTTCCGTATGTATCAGTGGCCGAAAACGGGATAGGGCTCTCGCTGATCTCAAACCCGGCCTGGCGGCCTAGGAAGCCGAAGCCGAAGCCCAGCCCGCGTGCCTCGGTGGCCCTCACGAAGTTGCCCACCAGGAACCAGACGACCAGGCCGATGACGAGCACGACCGCGAGCTGCGCCGCCAGGCGCAGGACACGGACATCCCGCCAGAGGGGAACGGCTCCGGCGCGAGTGGAGGGTGTGACTGCCGTCATTTCGGCAGCAAACGAACGATCCGGGACGGAAGAGCCCGCCCCGGATCGTCAGGCTCGCTCAGCGGTACGGCGGTGCGTAGAGCAGGCCCCCATCGGTCCAGAGGCTGTTGAAGCCTCGCTCGATCGCGATCGGCGTCTCCGGCCCGAGGTTCCGATCGTAGATCTCGGCGTAGTTCCCGACCTGGCTGATCATGGTGACCACCCAGTCGTCCTCGAGGCCAAGGCCGGAGTCGAAGGGATCGGCACCCTCCGGCAGCACTCCCAGGAAGCGCTGAACGACGGGGTTCTCGCTCGTCGATGCCATCTCCTCGACGTTGTCGGCGGTGAGGCCCTGCTCCTCGGCCTCGATGGTGGCGTACACCACCCACTTCACGACGTTGAACCACTCATCGTCACCGAGCGGAGCGACCGGTCCGAGCGGCTCCTTGGACAGCACGTCGTCGAGGATGACGTGATCGTCGGGACTCTCGAACGAGCTGCGCAGGGCGGTGAGCTGTGATCGGTCGCTGGTGACCGCGTCGCAGCCGGCACTCTGGTACGCCTCGTAGGTCGCGTCGATGTTGTCGAAGGTCTCCGGCGTGAACTCGACGCCAGCCGACCGGAACGCGTCGGACAGGTTCAGCTCCGTCGTCGTGCCGGTCTGGACGCAGATGGTCGCGCCGTCGAGCTCCTCGAGGGTCGTGGCGTCGACCTCGGTCGAGTTGACCATGATGCCCTGGCCGTCGTAGAAGGTCGTCGGAGCGAAGAGCCCCCACCCGGTGTCGCGACTCACGGTCCAGGTGGTGTTGCGGATGAGGACGTCGACCTCGCCGGTCTGGAGCGCCGGACCGCGCTGGTCGGCGGTCAGAGCGCGGAACTCGACCGCCTCGCTGTCGCCCAGGACCGCGGCGGCTAGGGCACGGCAGAAGTCGGCGTCGAACCCGGTCACCGTGCCGTCGTCGGCCAGGACGCTGAATCCCGGCAATGAGCCGTTCACGCCGCAGATGAGCTCGCCGTGATCCTGAACGGCGGCCAGTCGCCCGTCGGTTGGTGCCGCTGGCGCCGAGGCAGCAGCGGATTCCTCCGGTTCTTCGCCGATCGACTCAGCGGGGCTCGCACCGGCATCCTGGGATGCGCCGGCATCCTGTGACGCGCCGGCATCCTGTGACGCACCGGGCGACGGCGCGGTGTCTCCGCAGGCCGTTACGACGAGTGCGAGCACCATGAGCATGATGATGGAAAGGCGGGATCGAGACATTGCAGACAGACCTCCTCAGGCGACGCGAGCGGTCCGTGTGACCCGGTCCGTGTGATCCCGGGAGGCCACCGCTCGAGCTGGTCGCCGAACCATCATGCCCTGTCATGGCAAGCCCGGTCCACTGTTTCGGTGAATTGCCGGTGGAATGGTGGTGGAGATGAGGGGACTCGAACCCCTGACCCCCGCGATGCGAACGCGGTGCTCTCCCAGCTGAGCTACATCCCCAATGGCCGGCGCGAGTATAGCAAAGCCGATCGGGGTCTTCCCGAAAGAGAACATCTGTTCTATCATCGGTCGTCCGATGACACAGACCGATGCCGCCTTGGCCACCGCTCTCGAGACCCTCCGCACCCGCGGACTGGGGCTGCGTCGCGGGAGTGAAGCACCATCGCTGGACCGATCGCGCCCATCGGTCCCTACCGGTCATTCGTCACTCGATGCCGCGTTGGGCACGGGTGGCTGGCCGCGCGGCTCGCTGGCATTCCTTGATGGACCGGCGGGGAGCGGTGCCACCACGCTGGCGCTGGGCTCGTTGCGCGCCACCCAGGAGGCGGGCGGCCTGGCGGCCTGGATCGATCTCGACGGGACACTGGATCCGGCGGTCGCCGCGCGCCTCGGGGTGAGCCTCGAATGGCTGCTGCTGGCGCGCCCGCACGATGCCGCCGAGGCGGTCGAGCTCGCCGCCTGGCTGGGACGGTCCGGCCTGATCGATGCCCTCGTCCTTGATTTCGGTGAGCGTGATGCGCCCGATCGTCGTGCGCTGGATCGGTTCGGCTCGCTTCTTGCCCGTTCGGGGGCGACCTCGGCGCTGGTGCTCGCGCCGAAGGGTCGTGCCGTGGTCGGGTCCGTGGCGGGGGTGCGCGTTTCGCTGCGGCGCTCCGCCTGGCTGGCGGTGGGCCGCGACCTCGTTGGGCAACGCGTGCATGCCACCGTCGACCGTCATCGCTGGGCGCTCGCCGGCGCCTCCGCGCAGCTCGACCTGTGGTTCGGGGAGGGACGCCGCATTGATCCATTGGTGGCTTCGCTGGCGCGGCCGTTGGAGGAGCGACCGTCACTCCGCGTGGTGAGCGCCTGATGACCCGAATCCTCGCCCTTGTCTGGCCCGAGCTGCGCGCACCCGAGGCGGTTCCGGCACCATTCGCTCGCATGCTCGACGCGCTCGATGACCTCTCTCCGCGGGTAGAGGCGGTAGATCTTGGCGTGGCGCTCGTCGACGTGACCGGGTTGGAACCGTTGTGGGGGGTGGAACGGCGGATCGCGGCGCGGGCGGTGATGCTGGCGCGTGCGGTAGCGCCGCTGACCGTGCGTTGCGGGATCGGTGACAACCGATGGCTGGCGACGCTCGCCGCCCGGCTTGCGCGCTTCGAGCGGCCCGATGCGCCGGCCGCGTTCCGCACTCTCACGCGCGAGGAGCTGCGCGACCTGCCGTTGACCCTGCTGCCGGCGGATGCCGCGACGCGCCAGCGGTTCACGCTGTTCGGGTTGACGCGAATGGGCCCGCTCGCGAATCTGCCGCGCTCGGCGGTCGGTGCCCAGTTTGGTGCGGCGGGGGAGCGGCTTCAGGCTCTCGCTCGCGGCCACGATCCGCGACCGCTCGTTCCGCGCCGCCGTCCCGAACGCGTCGCACGCGGCGCGACCTTCGAGACGCCGCTCGAAGGCATCGGCAGCGTGAGCCTCACCCTGCGCCGCCTGGCAGCCGAACTGTGTGACCGGCTGCGCGTTCGCCACCTGGCGCCCGGTCACGCGATCCTTGTACTGACCCTCGAGGATGCGCCACCGCTGCGCGTCGAGCAGCCCTTCCCACAACCGGCCCTCGAGCCGGACTGGATCGCCCGCCTTCTCCTGAGTCGTCTGGAGGCTGCGGCACGCGTTCGGAGGCCTGCTGTTCGGCCTCAGTTGTCATGTACCAATCAGGATGGCCTTAGCGAAGGACCACGCCCCGCCGGCCTCGATTCGAGGCTCTCGAATCTTCGCAAATCTACGACCGAGGAACCCAATGAGCCACGGATCGCATCGGTCCATCTCGCTTTCGATCGGCTCAGCGATCCGGCAACCAGGCAGCTCCCTGCCTTCGAGGCACGCGCCGGGCGCTGGGAGGAGCTGCGCTGGTCGCTGGAGCGGATCCGGCATCGATTCGGGGAGGGTCGTCTCTGGCGGGCGACCGTCGAGCGTCCGACGGCAGGGCTCAGTGAGCATCGGTCACGGCTGGTGGAGCTCAACCAATGACGCGGTGCTATACGGATCATCCATTGATCCAGGTCGACACCGATGCGGCCGGCGTGCCAGTGCGCCTGCGCATGGACGGCACCGATCACGGCGAGCTCGGCATTTGCAACCGATGGCGCGTCGACGACGGCTGGTGGCGAGAGCCGGTGGCGCGTGCCTGCTACAAGGTCGTCACGCGATCGGGCCTGCTGTGCACGATCTTCCTCGACGAGATCCGCGGCACCTGGCACCTGGAGCGCCTGTTCGACTGATGCGGGCTTACGCTGCACCAAATTGCATGGGGCGACACTAATGTCGAACGAGCCTGAGCTCACTCGTCCTGTGTTGCACCGCGCGATACAGGCGACGGTAGAGCTCGCCCTCCTCCGACATTAGTGTCGCCGGGTGCAACCGCAGACACATGCCGGGCCAGGAGGCCGATTGGCACCGCTTGTGCGGTAGACACGCGACATGAATGACTTCGATCGGCAGCCGGGAGCCATCGACGACCCGGGCATGAAGGGCGGCATCGATCCACAACTCGACACATTGCCGCCGGGCAGCTCGGCCGGTGACACCGGTGGGCCAGACGAGCCCGAGGCCGCCGAGCTCGATCTGCCCGGCCCGGACGATCCGGTCGCCTGGAACTATGTCGAGGCCAATACGCCGGTCGTGGGACCCGACGGCGAGGAGCTGGGACGCGTGGCGGCAATGCTCGGCACCGAGACCGAGGGCATCTTCCACGGTGTGGCGGTGACTCCCTACAAGGATGGCACGACGCGCGTCGTGCCGGCTGATGATGTGACCGGTCTCACCTCATCGAAGGTTGAGATCGCCTTTGACGCCGATCAGCTCGCATCCGCCGAGGAGCACAAGCCGATCGAGCTCTGACTCAGCCCTGGTCGTCGCACTCGGGGTAGCCATCGGGCATCCGTGGCAGGAGGTAGAGGTCTACCACCCCGTTGCCCTGCGCCCAGTCGAGCGAAGCGACCGACGGCCCGTCGAGACCGACCATGTTCGTGACGGCGGATCCCATCGCCACGAGGGCATCCACGATCCCCGAGGCTTCCGCCCGATCGAGGACGCCGCAGCGAGTGACGGGTGGTCGGGGGTCACCGCTCTCGGCACCGAACTCATCGAGTGGCCCGTCAACTGGAATGGGCACGCTCGAGACATCCGGATTCCCATATGCCGGCACGTCTCGATACGGGGTGAGGACGAGCTGATATTCGTCCGCCTCGTACGGGGCGGCGGGACCGGCCCACGCATCATCACCGACCAGCGACTCGGGGTCTCGCAGCGCCAGGGCCAACGCGTCCAGTTGCTCGCGCTCCGGGGCAGGCTGGAAGTAGGCAGCCTCCTCGTCATCGCCGAGCCATTGCACCGACGTCACGACTACGCTGTCATCCCCGTCCCCGGCAGTGAACTGGTGGACGGAAACCCCCCGTCCCGGAGGCTCCACTCCCGGCTGCGGCTCGAGCTCATGGGCGGCGTTTGCATCGAGCAGCCCGCTTCCGAAGATGTACTGCCGAAGGTCGGCGAGGCCTTCCTCCGTGAGCGTCCGCGTGACGAAGCCGCTGAGATCCGTCCGTGACGATACGGGCTGCCAGATCAACCTCCCGTCGGCCATCAGCGTCGTCCGTGACAGGAGCGAGGCCGGGTCAATCGGGCCGCCGCCCATGCTCACGACCCGGAGCAGCAGCTCGTCGCCGGCCACCGGTGATTCGGTCGGTTGTGGTGTCGCCGGTGGGGTGGATGGAGCGGATGTGGGGCTCGTGGCGGGGGTGGCGCTCGGAGCTGCCGTGGCCGTTGGCGCCGCGGTCGCGCTCGGCGAGACCGATGGGCTGGGCGACGGGTCGTCTCCCACCGGCTGATCGATCAAGCCGGCGAGCTGCGTTCCCGCAACGATCGCCAGGACCAGCACGGCTGCCGCGGCGAGCAGGGTGCCGAACCGCCCCCCGAGCCAGGTGCGGGTGCGCTGCGGCGTGCTTGAAATCTGATTCATGGTCATCTCCAACATGCGGTCGGGAGCTTCGCGCGGCGCCCGTGCTTGCAGGTGCTCGGTGACGAGTTCGTCAAATTGGTCCTGCGTGTTCATGCGACGTGACCCTCCGATCGCTGGGGCTCGTGACCGATGGACGCGCGAAGCGCCTTGCGGGCGTGGTGCAGGCGGGACTTGGCCGTTCCGACGGGAATGCCGAATGCATCGGCGATCTCGGGTAGCGAAAGGCCGAGGTAGTAGTGATGGACGATGACGGCGCGATGGTCGATCGAAAGGCCGTGCAAGCCGCGGTCGAGCGCGTCGTGGTCGGCGAGCGCACCGCTCGCATCCGGTGTTGGGCGGTCATGATCGGGGAGGAGGCGGATATTCGCCTCGTGGCGGCGCTGCCGCCGCGACTCGTCATAGCAGGCGTTGACGATCAGGCGGCGCAGCCACGCGTCCAGTCGCCGTGGGTCACGCAGCGACCGCATGTCACGCCACGCCCGGAGCAGCCCTTCCTGCACGGCGTCCTCGGCCCGATCGCGATCACGCAGGATCAGCGTCGCAGTCGCGAACAATTGGTCGATTCGAGGGCCTGCAAGGCCAGCAAATGCGTCGCGATCCCCATCGGCTGCCGCCCTGACCAAACCCTCGTCTCTCACCTTTCCTCCCTCTGCGCAGCCTCCATGGCGCGTCTGCATGGTATGGCGTATGCGGGGCGCGATCGGTTCAGTCGCGCTTGCTCGGGTACGATCCGCCGATGACCGCGTCACACCGTGTCGACCGCCTCTGGCCGGACACGGCCAGCGACCTCGACCTGGATGCCGCCATGGCGGGCTTCGAGCCTGGACCGATGCCGGAGGGCCGTCCGCTGGTGGCGATCAACATGGTCACCAGCATCGATGGTCGTGCGCAGCTCGACGGTACCGCGGATGGGCTCGGCAGCCGGGCGGATCGGCGCCTGATGAGACTCTACCGCGCTGCGTTTGACGCAGTAGGGAGCGGATCCGGCACGCTCCGGGCCGCCAGACTCTGGATGCGCGTCGGCGACGACCTCGCCGAGCGACGCGCGGGAGAAGGGCGTGCCCCGAACCCGTTCGGGGTGGTGATCGCAGGTGTCGGCCCCGTGCCAGTCGACGCGCCCTGGTTCATCGGCGACGAGCCGCGCGTGCTCTTCATCGGCGCCGGTAATCCGCTCACGCAGGTTCCACTCGGGACCGAGCTGCTGCGCAGCCCGGATGACCGGCCGACCCCGCATTGGGTGCTCGATCGTCTCCACGAGCGCGGAATCCAGTCTCTGCTGCTGGAGGGCGGGCCGCGCCTGAACGCGTCCTTCCTGGAGGCGGGGCTGATCGACGAGGTGTACTGGACCGTTGGCGCGCACCTGCTGGGCACCGATGCACTTCCGATGATTGCGCCGCTCTCGGGCCCGCGGAAGCCGCGGCATGGCCACCTTTCCAGCGTGCTGCGTCATGAGGGCGAGCTGTTCGTGCGCTATCGATTCGAGGCAGCCGCTAGCATCGGTCCATGACAGGACATGATCTGGGGGAGCTGGGTGTCTGGGGTCACCTCGATTCCCTGGCGGCGCCCGACGCCGTTGCCTACGCGCAACGAGCGGAGCAGCTTGGGTACGGCACGATGTGGGTGCCCGAGACGGTCGGGCGCGAGCCGATCGCCCTCCTCTCGCTGCTGGCCGGCGCGACCGATGCCATCAACCTCGGCACGAGCATCGTCAATATCTGGGGCCGCGACGCGCAGGCGGCACGCATGGCGGCGTTCACGATCGCGGAGGCGAGCGGCGGTCGCTTCGTGCTCGGCCTGGGGGTCAGTCATCCGCACCTCGCGACCAAGCTGCGCGGCCACCAGTTCGAGCGGCCACTGACCCGCATGCGCGAGTACCTTGCGGCGTATCGGGCTGCCGTCTATCGAGGACCGATGGCCGACGCGGTGCCCGAGCCGCCGGTATTGATCGCGGCCCTGCGGAGGCGAATGACCGATCTCGCTGGCACCGATGCGGACGGCGCGCTCCCGTATCTCGTGACTCCCGAACGAGTGGCGTGGATGCGTGCCCGTCTCGACGCCGCCGCGCCCGGAACCCGTCCCGTGCTGGCCGTCACGCTCCCGTCAGTCATCGGTGCAGCGGAGGACCGCGCGGCCGCCCGCAACTACCTGAAGCCGTATCTGCGCACGCCGACCTACCAGGTCTCGTGGGAGCTCCAGGGCTTCGATGTGGCCGATTGGGAGCCGCCGGGGAGCGATCGCCTGGTGGACGCCATGGTCGCGATCGGCCCGGTGGAGCTCGTGCGCGAGCGCATCGGCGCCATGCGTGCGTCCGGCGCGGATCACGTCGCGGTCATCCCGCTGGCTGCCGACGGCAGCACCGAGCAGATCGCCACGCTCGAGGCGATCGCCGGCTGATGCACCGTTCCCGCCTTGCCGGCGTGCTGCTCGGCGTGGTCACGCTGCTGGCTGCCTGTGTCAGCTCAGCCGCGCCGGACGCGCGTGTCTCCGCGACGCCGACCGCGTCGCCCACGGTCAACGAGCCGATGATGGCGTCCCCGCGTGCCGAGACTCGCGGGCCTGAGCGCCTCCTCGCCGTGACGGTTCCGCCGCCGCCGAACCGACCTGAGCTGACGGCTCGGTACGAGGCCGCCCTGGTCGCCGACCACTGCGCCGACCGTGATCTGCCGGCATTGCCGGCTTCAGACGTCGTGCTGACCGTGCTCGATCGCTCGTATGCTCTGCCGGCTGCATACACCCCGACCGATCTCGTGCCGGCTTCCGCGGCGGGCGTCGGGGGCAGCTCGGGCGCGAAGCTGGTGCGATCGGTGCTGATCGACGACTTTGCTGCCATGCACGCGGCGTGGCAGGCGTCCGGCCTCGACTTCATCATCGAATCGGCCTATCGATCGTATGCCACCCAGGCGGCCACATTCAACAGTTGGAACGCTCGCGTGGGGTATGCCCAAGCACTCGTGCGGAGTGCGCGTCCGGGCCATTCGGAGCATCAGCTTGGTACGGCCATTGACGTCACCTCGCCCGGTTGGGGCGGCCGCTTCGGCGATTGGGGCCGCGAGACCGCCGAGGGCGCCTGGATGGCGGCGAACGCATGGGAGTACGGGTTCGTCATGAGCTACCCCTTCGGGACGCAGGCGACTACCTGCTTCAGCTACGAGCCGTGGCATTACCGATGGATCGGTCGCGAGGCGGCGGCCGCTCACCGTGACAGTGGCCTCCAATTGCGCCAGTTCCTCGAGCGCTACGTCGGTGGATAAACGGCCTCCGGCCCTGGTATCGGCGGCGCGCATCCGCGACGGCATCGAAGACGGCCAGGTCCCGCGGTTGCGCCGTCGCCTCCAGTGGGTGTTGTTCGCCATATCGGCCCTTGGCAGCACGGGATATTTGGCTGCCATCACCGCCGGGACCCTGGCTGCCGCGGAGATCGCGGGCGGACCGGCCATCGGCGGCGTACCGACGGCATCGCTGACCCTCGGCACCGCGCTGGCAGCGAGCGTCCTGTCCAGCTTCATGCTGCGAGCCGGACGGCGCCCGGGCATCATCATCGGCCTGGGGATCGGGTTCGTGGGTGCCCTCGTGGCGGTTGGCGCGGTGCTCGCTGGATCCATCCCATTGCTTCTGCTTGGCAGCGCCCTGACCGGCTTTGCCAATGGCGCCAGTCAGCTCGGTCGGTACGTGGCCGCCGACCTCGCGACGCCCGAGCGGCGTGCGTCCGCGGTCGGGATCGTGGTCTGGGGCGCGACGGCAGGCGCGGTCATCGGTCCCAACCTCATCGGTCCGGGAGGGATCGTGGCGGATGCCATCGGGGTGCCGACGCTGAGCGGGGCGTATGTCCTGACGGCGCTCTTCATCGGCGCAGCATTGGTCGTGGTCGTGACGCTGCTGCGCCCGGAGCCCTACGCGCTGGCCGATCCATCCGCGCTCGCCATGCGCGCCGATGGGGCAAAGGAACCGTCCGCCATGAGACTGTTGGGTCGCCCGGCAGTCCTCGTCGCGCTCATCACGCTCGTGGCGGGCCAGGTGGTGATGGTCCTGATCATGACGATGACGCCGATCCATCTCACCGACCACGGCCATGGGCTCACGACCGTGGGCTTCGTGCTGTCGGCGCACATGTTCGGAATGTTCGCCCTGTCGCCACTCTCCGGACGCCTGACCGATCGTTTTGGCAGTCCGACCGTCATTGTCGGCGGGCTCGGCCTCCTGGGCGTCGCGGCGCTCATGGCGGCCGTCGCGCCTCCGAATGGTGGCTTCGTGCTCACGCTGGCCCTGTTCCTGCTCGGCTACGGCTGGAACCTGGGCTTCGTGGCGGGTTCCGCGCTCCTCACGCATGGGCTGCCACTGGGCGAGCGCACCCGCGTGCAGGGCATCGCCGATGGGTTGATCTGGACGTCCGCGGCGGTGGCCAGCGTGTCATCGGGCATCGTGGTGGCGAGCATCTCGTACACCGCGCTCGGCATGATGGGCATCGCGTTGCTCGTCGGTCCCTTAGTCCTCTTGCTTACCTCACGGCCGAAGCTGGATCTACCATCCGGATAGCCTTCGTGGACCAGGTCCGGCCCGACGAGCTCCTGGTCGTCGTGACCCGCGTCGCGCGACGCGACGAGGCCATCGGTGGGATCGGCTCCCGTTGGGTCATACGCCGTCGTGGCGGGCATTCGACGCGAAAGTGGCAGCGATACCTGGTCCTGAGCGTGACCGGGCATGATCTGCCCCCATTTGCCGGCTAATGTCCGACAGCGCGGCGTATGACCCAACGGGAGCCGCCTTGGGAACACATGCCGTCCACACGGGCATTAGGCACAACCAGCGAGCCGATCCGCGCCCATGTCTCATTAACCCCAGGAATTGCTCCGTCTTCCCTGGATAGAACAAACGTTCTATCATCGGTCGTCCGATGGGCACACCGGACGACTACTGCGAACTTCACGCGCACAGCAACTTCAGCTTCCTCGATGGTGCCAGTCACCCCGAGGAGCTGATCGCTCGCGCGGCCCAACTGGGCCTGCCGTCGCTGGCCATCACCGACCATGCCGGCCTGTATGCCGCGGTCCGGACCTGGAAGGCGGCCACCGAAACGGAGACCGATGCCGCCCGCACCGCAGGGCTGCGAAGCGTGCGCCCGATCATCGGCCTCGAGATCGCCATCCCGCGCACCGATGACGAGCTGCGCCGTGCGCATCGCGGCCGGAAGCTGAACGATCCACTCCGCGGTGCGAAGGCGAGCCGCGGCTGGCCCGGCGAGCACCATGCCGGACCGATTCCCGGCGACCACCTCGTGCTCCTCGCGCGCGATGTCGACGGCTACACCGCGCTCAGCCACCTTGCGAGCCGCGGCCACCTGGCGGGGGAGAAGCAGTTTCCGGTCTTCGAACGATCGCTGGTGACGACTGCCCTCGACGAGGCACGCGGCCACCTGGTCGGGCTCACCGGCTGCCGGAACGGGCTCATCCCGCGGCTTCTGCTCGCGGGCGAACGACAGGCGGCGCTCACCGCGGCGCGCACCTGGGCACAGCACTTCGCCGATGGCGACTTCGCCGTCGAGCTCAGTCACCACTTCGGGCCCGACGACGACTGGCTCGTCGCCGAACTCGCCGCCCTGGCCGACGAAACCGGCCTGCCGACGGTCGTCACCAACGAGGTCCACTACGCCGATCCCGACGGACATCGGCTCCAGGACGTGCTCGTCTGCATCCGCCACGGCGCGACGCTGGAGGAGGCCCGCGAGCTGCTGCTGCCGAACGCAGAGTATCGGCTCAAGAGCGGCGTTGAGATGGCCGCCATCGGCCAGGGCCTGCCGGACGAGCGCAGCCGTCGTGCCTGGGAGGCGGGCATGGCGCACAGCGCCGCGATCGGTCAGGAATGCCGGCTCGAGCTTGGCTTCGAGCGCTATCGGTTTCCGGGGTTCACCGTGCCGGCCGGCGAGACCGCGTTCTCATATCTGTACCAGCTTGCACACGACGGCTTACTGCGCCGTTACCAGCCGATTACCAAGCGCGCGCTGTCGCAGCTGACCCACGAGCTCGACCTTATCGACCGTACCAACCTGTCCGAGTTTTTCCTGATCGTGTGGGATCTCATGGAGTTCGCGCGGCGCGGCGGCATCATCGGCCAGGGAAGAGGGAGTGCCGGCGACTCGATCGTGGCGTACTGCCTGGGCATCACCAAGGTCGACCCGATCGAGCACAAGCTCCTGTTCGAGCGCTTCATCAACGAGGCGCGCGCGCTGCCCGACATCGATATCGACTTCGACGTCAACCGGCGCGAGGAGGTGATCCAGTATCTCTATACCCGCTACGGCGCCGATCACGCCGCCATGGTCTGCACCGTCATCACCTACCGCGCGCGGTCGGCGGTGCGCGAGGTGGCCAAGGCGCTCGGCTTTCCGGTTGAAGGGATTGACGCGCTGGCCAAGGCGCTCGACACCCGCGACGCCACCGATGTCGCGCGTGATCTCGCCCTGGACGGCTCATTCGCATGGCTGTTCGATGAGCTCGGAATGGACATGGCCGATGCCGCCATCCCACCCGGCCGCGGTGGTCGCGGATTCGTGCATCCGACGTCTGACTCGTCGTGGAATTCACGGCCGCGTCCGACGCTCGACCCGCGACCGGTCAGCGAAGGCGGCTGGGTTCCGCCGAAGAAGGCTCGCGTGCTCGACGCATCGGTCACGAGCGTGCGCCATGAATCAGAGACCACCAAGCGCTATGCACGATCCGGGGAGCTGGCGGGTGGCGAGCTCGCACTGCCGGCGCCGCGTGACAACGGCACGCCGGGGCCTTCCAGCGGCCGGCCATCTGCGGTGCGAGTGGATCCGGAGAGCGGGATGCCGATCGAGGAACGTCGGCGACCGCGCGTCGTGCCGGTCGTCGTGTCGGAATCCCCTCGACAGGAGAGCGTCCAGCAACCAGCAGACCACGCTCCACGCAACCGATGGCAATGGCTCCTCACCCTCTGCGCCGAGATCGACGGCTTCCCGCGCCACTTGGGCATCCACGTCGGCGGCATGCTCGTCACGCGGACGCCGCTCATCGATCTCGTACCCATCGAAAGAGCCACCATGCCGAACCGGGTCGTCACGCAATACGACAAGGAGGACATCGAGCAGCTCGGACTGGTGAAGATCGACCTTCTCTCGCTGCGAACCCTCGGCGTCATCAGTGACGCCCTGACGCGCATCGACCGCGACACGGGCAACCGACCCGATCTCGACAGCCTCCCGCACGACGACCCGGAGGTATATCGGTCCATCCAGGCGGCCGATACGGTCGGCATGTTCCAGATCGAGTCCCGCGCCCAGATGCAGAGCCTCCCCAAGGCACGGCCCGAGCGGTTCGAGGATCTCGTCGTGCAGGTCGCGATCATCCGGCCCGGCCCGGTGCAGGGCAACGCCGTCCATCCGTATCTCCGCAGAAAAGCCGGCGAGGAGAAGGTCACCTACGCCCACGAAAGCCTCAAACCGATCCTGGAGGACACCCTCGGCGTGATCCTGTACCAGGAGCAGGTGATGCAGGTCGCCATCGAAGTGTGCGGCTACACCGCCATCGAGGCCGACATCTTCCGCAAGGCCATGGGCAGTCACCGCAGCCACGCCAAGATGCAGGCCGAGCGCGGCCGCTTCGTCGGCGGCGCCATGCACACCGGACTGACGGAGAAGGACGCGGAGGAGCTGTTTCAGAAATGCTCCGCCTTTGCCGAGTTCGGGTTCGCCCGCGCACACGCCGCGGCATTCGCCAAGATCAGCTACGACACCGCTTGGCTCAAGCGCTACTACCCGGCGCACTACACCGTCGGCGTGCTCAACAACCAGCCGATGGGCTTCTACTCGCCCGCGGTCGTCATCAACGACGCCAAGCGCCACGGCATCGCAGTGCTCACCATTGATGTGAACGAGTCCGCGTGGGAGCACGACACGCGACCTGGCCCCGACGACGCATACGCCATCCGGCTGGGCCTGCGCCAGGTCAAGGGGATCGACGAGCGCGCGCGCGACGTGCTGGACGCCGAACGACAACGCGGTTCCTATGCGAGCGTCCGCGACTTCGTCGCCCGAACGGGACTTGGCGAGCAGGTGGTCGAGCGGCTCATCAGCATCGGTGCTTTCGACTGGACCGATGCGCCCCGCCGCGAGCTCCTCTGGCAGCTGCGCACGACCATGGCCGACGCCGACCCCGAGCGTCCTGCCCTTGGACTGACCGATGGCGCCCAGCGCGCGCTGGGCGCCAGCCTTCCGCCCATGACCGATGCCGAGAAGGTGGCTGCCGACTACCGCGATACCGGCGTGTCGCCCAACCTCCACGCCGTCGAGCTGTTCCGCGAGCGGCTGACCTCGCGCGGGGTGATCACGGTGTCGCAGGCGGCCGCGCTGCGCGATCGATCCCAGATCCGGCTGGCCGGGTTGGCGGTGAGCGTGCAGCATCCGATGACGGCCAAGAACTTCGTGTTCATCGCGCTCGAGGACGAGACGGGCATGATCAACGTCACCCTGCGGCCGCAGGTGTATCAGGCGCACCGCGCGCTGCTGCATCGGCATCCGCTGCTCGTCATCGACGGGCGGCTCCAGGTGGAGGGCGCCGTGCTCAACGTGATTGCCCAGCGCCTGCGCTCGGTGGATACCGTCCTCGACGCGCCCGCGGAGCGGTTCGACCTCGCGAAGCAGCAGCGCATGTTCCGCTAGGGAGTACACGGCGGCTACGATTCAGCGCATGACGAACGCCGTTGGACAGCCGTGGCGAATGGCCCTGCGACCTGAGGATGGGATCCTTGCCGCCTGGCTCGCCGCGGGCGCTCCCGTGACCACTTCCCTCGGCGGCCCGGAGGTCGGGGAGAGCGCGATCGCGGGGTTCGTGATCATCGGCTCGGTCATCGCGGCGATCGTGTGTCTCGGCACGCGGCCTCCCGACCAGCCGCGTGTCGGGCTCGGGGAGACGAGCGGGCCGCCCTGGATCCTGGCTGGACCGCTCATCGGCGCGCTGGGGCTGGTGAGCTCGATCGGCGTGGACCATCTCGGCCTTGCCGACGACGCCATTCTCGCAGGGCCGATGAGCCTGGCGGCGATCGCCGCCCTGGTCGCGAATCCCTGGCTGCCAGTCCTTGACGCAACGCTCCGCAGGCTCCTCGTGCTGCCCTTCACGCTCGTGGCGGGCTCGATCTTCAGCGGGCTGGCCGCCGATCTGGTCGAAGGCCTCGATCCGGGATCCATCGCCGCGGGCCTGGGCACCTCGGAGCTGACATTGGTCGGCTTCATCTTCATGCTCGTGCTCGGCGGGCTCGCTGCCTTCTACGCGATGCTCGTCGTCGCGCCGCGCCAGCTGGCAGATCCCGAAGATGCCGGGGTGCGCTGGCTGCTGCGCTTCGCGGTCTTCCTGGTCGCGTCCCTGACTGGCATCGGCTGGCTGACGGTCATCGGGTGACGCTGGCAGAAGTGTGCGCGGCGCAGCGAGTCGGGCGACCCGTTCATAGGCGTGCGACTCCGCTACTTCGACGATCCGCACGTCGGGTCCGCAGCCCGCTTCGAGCGCTGGTACGCCGAGACGCTGGAGCGTCTCCTCGACAGTTGAGGAGGCGCTCGCGTGGAACCGATGCAGGGCCGAACGCGTCAGAGCGGTGCTGCAGCATCGATTCCGATCCAACGCCCCGCAATCAACAAGGAGGACGGTCGATGCGACGTCCATGGCTCTCCCTCGCGGTCGCAACGACCGCCCTGCTCATCACGGCCGCGCCCACATTGGCGTGCGGCGGCCTCATCGGCCCGAACGGTGCCGTCAATCTGCTGCGGACGACCACGTTCGCCGGCTACACCGACGGCGTCGAGCACTACGTCACCAGCTTCGAGTTCGCCGGTGGCGGCGGTGCGTTCGGCTCCATCACGCCCCTGCCCGGCATTCCCACCGACGTCAAGCGAGGCGGCGATTGGACGCTCCAACGACTTATACGCGAGACCGATCCCGCTCCTGAAGCCGCTTTCCTCGCGGCCGAGGACGCAGGCGGTACGGCGCGCGAAGCCGAGGTTCTGCTCGAGACGACGATCGACGCGCTCGACATCACCATCCTGCGCGGGGGTGGCGACGAGGTCGGCCTGTGGGCAAAGAACCACGGCTTCCGCCTTCCGCCCGACGCGCCCGAAGTCCTCGACTTCTACGCCGACCGTAGCCCGATCTTCATGGCTGCCGCCTTCGACGCCGATGCGGCCGCGGCGCGAGGCCAGGCCGTCGGCGATGGCACGCCTGTGCACCTGACCATCCCGACCGATAATCCGTGGGTGCCGCTGCGCATCCTGGGCCTGGGCAAGGCCGCAGGCGAGACCGTCGAAGCCGATGTCTACCTGTTGACCGATGAGAAGCCCGCGCTGCTGCCAAGGGCAGGCGCCTTCATCGAGTCGAACGGCCTCATCCTTGATCACAGCGCCGCCGCAACGGACCTCCTGCTGGGCGACCTGCGTTCGGATGCCGGCATGGAATGGATTCCCGACGAGGCCTGGCTGACGAAGGTTGTGGTCGACACCCAGGCGGGAGATCTCGACTTCGACCTGGCCATCGACGCATCGGGCGCCGGTGCACCGTCGCCGATCGACGCCGGGTTCGCACCCTTCGGTCCGGATCCGGCGCCGGGAGCGCCCGTCGCGCTCTACCTCCTGCTGACGGCTGCCACCTTGATCGCCGTGCCGCTCGCGCTCGATCGGTCCACTCGCGGTCGGACTGGCCGGCCGCCGCTCGCGGGCGCATGAGGCGTCGTGCCATGCCGATGGTCGTCGCGCTGCTCATCGTGGCGCTGGCGACCATCGGCTGCGCTCCGGGACCGCAGACGGTCACGCTCACGATTCGCTACTCGGGCTTTGACGTGACGGAGCTGCGGGTCCCACGTGGCGTCCCGCTCACCCTCGTCCTCGTCAACGACGATCCGATCGACCACGAATGGCTCATCGGCGACGCTGAGTTCCACGAGGCGCATGGCACCGGAACTCATGACGCGCACGGTGAGATCCCGACCGAGGTCACGGTACCGGCGCTCCAGACGGTCGAGACGACGATCACGTTCGACGAGGCCGGCACCTTCCCTTACGTCTGCCACCTGCCGGGCCACGAGGCGTACGGCATGGTCGGCATCCTGACCGTGAGCGATTGACGCGGCTTCGTATACTCCGGGCGTGCTGCGACCGAATCCGCCCCGACTCATCACCGTCGTCATCGCGCTGGCGCTCGTCGTGGTCGGCCTGTCCGCGACCGTGCTTCCGATCGACTTTGTGAACCAGGCGCTCGATCTCGTCCAGGGCTATGTCGGAACGAACATCGAGGTCACGACCGAGATCGGTTGGCTGTTCCTGCTCGCGGGCAACCTCGCGCTCATCGCGGGCTCGCTTCTGTCGGGAATCTGACCAATGAGCCGCATGAACTTCGCGCCGCGCATGCCCACCATCATCGTGGCGCTGGCGCTGACCCTCATCGGCCTGTTAGGCACCTTCGGCGGCCTGTTGCCGAGCCTAACGGGTATGGAATCCGAGGTGCTCGGCGCCTGGGCCTTCGTGATGGCGACGATCGTCCTGCTGGCCGGCATGATCTTCAGGGGAATCTAGATCGCAGCTTCGGGCACGCCAAGCAGGACAGGCAGGATGCTGCCGAAGAAGTATCCGGCGATGCCTGCCACGGCGCCGAGCGCCACGATCTCGGAGCCGGATGCCAGCCAGGACCGATGCGTCCATCGGCTCTTGATGACGCCAATGGTGAACAGGACGGCCAGCGTCGCGAGCACTGAGCCGATGATCGCCGCGGTGCCAGTGAAGAGGAGGTGCGGCAGGATGGGGGGAATCGCGCCGAGTCCGAAGGCCGCGCCCATGAACAGCGCCCCCTGGAGAGGCGATCCTTCGTCCGGCTCGACCGCAAGCCCGAGCTCTTTCTCCACCATCGTTTTGAGCAGCACGTCGGGATGCTCGGCCATGATCCGGGCGACGTGGCTGGCAGCTTCGCGCGGCAGTCCGTCCTCTTCGAGCATGAACGCCATCTCGGCCTCGGCCTCGCCGGGACGCTCGTGGACTTCGACCCGCTCGGCCACGATCTGGGCCTCGAAGATCTCGCGCTGGCTCTTGCTGCCGATGTACTCGCCGGCCGCCATGCTGAAGATACCGGCCAGGCCCGATGCGATTCCGGCGACCAGTACGGCGAACTGATCGCCGCCGGTGGCACCTGCGACCGTGCTGACCACCGCCAGCGTGCTGACCAGGCCATCCTGGGCGCCGAAGATCACCTCGCGCACCTCGCCCAGCAGGCTGGCTCGTCGTCGCTCCTCGGCAAGGTGAGTGGCGAGGAACTCGCGGTTGAACTCGTGCGCCGCCATATCGGCGCGGGAGTCCTCATCGGCCATGAGTTCGGCGGTCCGGTCATCCATGAACCGATCGTAGACGAGACGGGTATCTCCCGCGTCGGAACGATTGTCGCGCTCTCGGCGTCAGGCGCTGCACAACCCGAATGGGAGGGAAGATCACATGGCCCGACCCGCCTCATCCATCGCTCGTCTCGCACCGTTCATCCTCTTCTTGGTGTTCGTCCTGGCCGCCTGCGGCTCGGCTGGAACCGCCCTCGTCGGCGAGGATCGCGCCGCCGACGGGGACCAGGCGGGAGCGCCGGACGAGGGCGCCGCGGGCGGAGACGGCTTCGCCGAGGAACCCGATACCGCAGAGCCGGGCGGCCCGACCGGTGGGGAGCCACAGGCCGCCCCGGTCGATCAGCGCATCATCAAGACCGGCGAGATCACGCTCGAAGTCGAGAATGTCGCCGAGACGCTGGGTCGTATTCGCGCCCTGACCGCGGAGCTGAACGGCTATGTCGGCGGCTCGCAGGCTGGGACGCTCGAAGAGAGCGCGACACTCACCATCCGCGTACCATCTGAGGGCTTCGACGCGATGCTTGCTCGGCTGCACGAGCTCGACGTGGAGGTCATTGCCGAGGCCACGCGCGAGCAGGACGTCACCGGCCAGGTCGTTGACCTCGAGGCACGGGTCGACAACCTTCGCGCGTCGGAAGCCTCGTACCGCGAGCTCGTCGCCCGCGCCGAGGAAGTGGAAGACATTCTCGCCGTGCAGTCGCGCCTGGACCAGGTGCGCGGCGAGATCGAACAGCTTCAGGCGCAGCTCGATGTGCTGGAGGGTCAGGCCGCACTGTCGACCCTGACCATCACGCTCGTGCCGCGCGACGAGCCGATCGAGACGCAGGCCGCGACCTGGGATCCGGGAGGCCAGCTCGACCGTGCGCTCGCATCGCTGGTGGGCATCGGGCAGGGCCTGTTCGACGGGCTCATCTGGTTCGCCGTCGTGTGGCTGCCGATCCTCGGCGTGCTCGCGGTGATCGTGCTCGTTCTCCTGCGCGGGATCCTCGAAGTGCGACGCCGGATGCCGCCGGCAGGAGCCCGGCCAGCGGCCACCACGCGGGACGAGAGCGCCGCCTGATGCGCTAGACTGCGGGTCGAGTCCTTTAACTCCGGCACCGTGATGCCGGGAAGGAGATCCGATTGCAGACGGCTGCACACCGAATCGAACATTTCACGACGTCAGCGCCCTCCGGTCAACCGGCCATTGGGGGACTGGCGTCGCTGCTGTCTCCGGGCCTTCTCGCCCTCGAGGGCGGACATCTCGTACGCGGGACGATTCATGGCAGCGAGGGGGCCGCTGAGGGTGAACTCGTGTTCACCACCGCGTCCACCGGATGGGGCGAGATCCTGACCGATCCGTCGTACGCCGGGCAGATGGTCGTCCTGACTCACCCGATGGCCGGCAACTACCGCATCGCGCGCAGCGAGCTCGAGTCATCGCGGGTCCACGCGCGCGGACTGGTCGTGTCGCGCCTGGTGGATCCGCCGCCGGGACCAGGACTCTCGTTGGCCGAGCTGGCTGCCGAGGGTGGGATCCCGATCATCTCCGGTGTCGATACCCGCTCGATCACGCTGCTGCTGCGCAACGGCGCCGCGCGCCGCGCGGTGATCGCCTCGGACGCGGTGTCCGACGACGAAGCTGTCGCCCGTGCGCGCGGCAGCGTGGCGTGGGACGCGGTCGACCATGTCGCGATGGTGGCGACTCGCACGCCGTACGTGGTCACATCGGCGGGTGAGCGGCGTGCCCGTGCCGTACTGATCGATTACGGCGTGAAGCGCTCCCTGCTCGCCGCGTTCGCTGCACGTGGCGTCGAGGTCACCGTGCTGCCGCCGGACGCGACCGGCGCCGCTGTAGCCACGCATCAGCCCGACCTCGTCATCGGTTCGCCTGGTCCGGGCGATCCTTCACGCATGGCCGCACAGATCGCCACCGTGCGCACGGTGGCGGACGGGGCGCTGGCGGGCGGGCCGCCGTTTCTGGGCGTCTGCCTCGGCCACCAACTGCTGGCCCTGGCGGCTGGCGCGGAGACGCGGCGCCTGGCGGTCGGCCACCATGGAGGAAACCATGCGGTTCTCGAGTCGATCACGGGGCGTGTCGACATCGGCGCGCATAACCACGAGGTCGAGGTTGTCGATGGTCCGGCGTTGGCGGCCGCCGGGTACGCGGTCAGCCATCGCGATCTGAACGACAACGTGGTCGAGGGCCTGGCGCACGCGAGCGGCCGGATCGCATCGGTCCAGTTTCATCCCGAAGGAGCGCCCGGGCCCATCGACGCGTCGCGCGTCTTCGACCTGGCGCTGGAACGCGCGCTGGCATGACGATGCCGCGTCGCGTGCTGGTCATCGGTTCGGGACCGATCCTCATCGGCCAGGCGGCGGAGTTCGACTACGCCGGCGTGCAGGCCTGTCTGGCGTTGCGGGCCGAAGGCGTCGAGACCGTGCTCGTCAACTCGAATCCGGCCACGGTCATGACCGATCCCGACGTCGGCGGCATCGTGATCATCGGTCCGCTCACGCTGGCGCACGTGACCAGGGTCATCGAAGAGCATCGTCCGGACGCGTTGCTGCCGACGCTGGGCGGACAGACCGCACTCAACCTGGCGGTTGCGCTCGACGACGCGGGCGTGCTGGAGCGGCATGGCGTGCGTGTCCTGGGAACCCCGCTGGCCGCGGTTCGCGCGGCGGAGGATCGCGGCGGCTTTCGCGATCTCGTGACCGGCATCGGTGAGCCGGTGCCGGAGAGTGCGGTCGTCGAGAACGTCGACGATGGGATGCGTTTCTTCGAGCACCTGCGCGCGCCGATCGTGGTCCGTCCGGCCTTCACGCTTGGTGGGGGCGGTGGTGGCTTCGCGAATATTGCAGCCGAGGCACGCGAGCGGATCGCGGCCGGTATCGCGATGAGCCCCATTGGTCAGGTGCTCGTGGAGCGATCGCTCATCGGGTGGTACGAGATCGAGTTCGAGGTGCTGCGCGACGCCTCCGACACGACGATCGCCATCTGCGGCATGGAGAACCTTGATCCGATGGGGGTCCATACAGGCGACAGCATCGTGGTGGCACCGATTCAGACCCTGCCCGACCCGCTCGTGCAGCGCCTGCGCCGATGCGCCCTCAACATCGTGCGTGCCCTGAAGCTGGAAGGTGGCTGCAACGTGCAGCTCGCCGTATCGCCGGACGGCCGTGATTATCGGGTCATCGAGGTCAACCCGCGGGTCAGCCGTTCCTCGGCGCTGGCATCGAAGGCGACCGGGTATCCGATTGCGCGTATCGCGGCGCTCATCGCGCTCGGGCGCCGGCTGCACGAGATGCCGAACCCCGCGACCGGCGGCAACAGCGCGGCATTCGAGCCCGCGGTCGACTATGTCGTCGTCAAGCTGCCGCGCTGGCCATTCGACAAGTTTCCGCTGGCGGATCGGTCCCTGGGGATCCAGATGAAGGCGACCGGCGAGGCGATGGCCATCGATCGCGAGTTCGGCTCCGCCCTGCTCAAGGCCATCCGCTCCCTGGAGCCGCGTGGCCGAGGCTGGCTGTGGGAGGACCCGGCGTGGGAGCTGGCCGATCGCGTCCCGAGTGATCTCGAGACGTTTCTTGCGCCGACCGACACGCGCCTGTGGCGGTTGGTCGGCCTCCTGCGTCACGGCTGGACCGATGCTGCCGGGCTCGCGGCGGCCACCGGCATTGCTCCCTGGTTCACCGATCGCCTGGCCGAGCTGGTGGCCGCTGAGCGGGGGGTCGTTGGCGCGCCCCTGCTGGACGCCAAGCGCACGGGCTTCGGCGACGCGGACATCGCCGTCCTGTCTGGCGTACCGCCTGCGGCAATCCGGCGCGCACGGGTGCGCGCCGGCATCGGTCCGGCGTACCGTCGGGTGGATACCTGCGCCGGTGAGTTCCCGGCCGAGACGCCGTACTTCTACTCATCGTACGCGGAGCCCGAAGTGACGCCGCCCGCCGAACGGCGCAGCGTGATCGTGGTCGGGTCAGGACCGATCCGCATCGGGCAGGGGATCGAGTTCGACTACTGCTCGGTGCGCGCCGCCTGGGCCATCCGCGAGATCGGTCTCGATGCGGTCGTCATCAACAACAACCCCGAGACGGTGTCGACCGATTACGACGCCTGCACGCGCCTGTATTTCGAGCCGCTCGACACGGAGTCGGTGCTGGACGTCATTGACCACGAGCGAGCACTCACCGGCACGCCGCCGGCCGTGGTGCTCACCTTCGGTGGGCAGACGGCGATTGATCTTGCCCGAGACCTTGCCTACGCGGACGTGCCGATCGCCGGGCTGACCGCTGACGCCATCGAGATCACTGAGGACCGGGAGCGATTCGCGCAGCTGCTCGACGAGCTCGGGCTGGATGGCCCAAGCGGCTCGCTCGCCGCCACGCCCGCGGAGCTGGGAGCGTCGATCGCTGAGCTCGGGGGGCTGCCCGTGATCGTCCGGCCGTCGTGGGTCATCGGTGGCCGCGGGATCGCCGTCCTTCGTAGCGAGGCCGACACCGCGACATACCTAGCGACCGATGTCGGCTGGCCGCTGCGGGTCGATGAGCTGATCGGCGGCGTCGAGCTGGACGTGGACGCGATCAGCGATGGGACGGCGTGGAGCGTGCCGGGCATCCTCGAGCAGCTCGACGCCCCGGGCATTCACTCCGGCGACAGCCGGGCCGTCCTGCCGCCGCAGTCGCTCTCGCGCGCCGTGCAGGAGCGCGCCGCCGAGGCTGCTGGACGCATCGCACTGGCGCTCGGCGTCCGCGGCATCCTCAACGTCCAGATGATCGTCGACGGCGAGCGGGTGGTGGTGATCGAGGCGAATCCACGTGCCAGCCGCACCGTCCCGATCGTCGCCAAGGCCACCGGTCGTGACGTGGTGGCAGCGGCGGTGCGCTGTGCGCTGGGCGCGTCGCTGGTCGAGGTGGGGATGGACCCGGGCCTGGCGCAGGATGGCCCGTCCGTCGCGGTGAAAGCGCCGGTCGGATCGCTGTGGCGACTGCCGGGTGTCAGTCCGGAGTTGGGACCGGAGATGCGGTCAACCGGCGAGGTGCTTGGCCTGGCCGATGATCTCGAGCGTGCCATCACGCTCGCGGATGAGGCGGCTGCCGCGCATCGGGGCTGACTGCGGCACACACTGCGGCACACAAGGGGGCCGCCGAGACTTCAGTACGGAGGGTCCTGAAGCCTCGACGGCCCTAGAAGACGCCTGGAGCGTGATCACGATGAACGGGACGAAGCCGCAAAATGTCGCGTCTGGCCCGAGCTTCCGTCGGCGACGGGCCTCGTCATATCGTTCGATTCATGACCGAGATGCTCTCGGTGTCTACTTGGATTTGTAGACCGCAAGATGCGTGCCGGAATCACCGCGTCTTGCGAAGGCGTCGCGTCTCCGCGCCGATCTGGGTCTGACGCCGGCGCAGGTACCCGCCGTACCACCCGCCGATGAAGCCGAGCCCGGCCTGGTACGCAGCCTGGAGTACCAGCTCACCGCTGACCTCGACCGGTCCGCCGAACGCCTGCGGTCCCGCCCCCTGCTGCGCGAATGTCAAGAGGATGATCCCCGCCGCCAGCACGTAGCTGACGAGGGCAGCCGCCGTGCCGAACAGGGTCGGTCGCTGCCATCCGAACCAGCCCGCTGCGATGAGACCTCCGAACAGGACGAACGTGCCGAGCAGGCCCAGGAAGCCGGAGGCATAGAAGAAGGACGCAAAGAACCCAATGAAGGCGACCACGCCGGCGATCAGCCAGGCGGCGAGATTGCTGCGCAGCAGGTATAGGCGCTCGCGGACCGGACGCATCGGACCAGCTCGGTCGAACCCGGCCAGGGGGTCCGGACGATTGGGAAGCGGCGGGGCCGGCGGAAAGATGCGCTGGAGAAAACTGCCCCGGCCCTGGGCCGTGGTGTCCGTCTCGGGCTGGGTCTCCACTGGCTCGGGAAGTTCGCCGCGGGCGGCGAGACGCGCACGGCGGCGGGCTTCGGCGCGTGACGCGGCGCGATCATCGGTCGGTTGGTTTGGCATGGCCGCCGATTGTACTGTGAGCGGCCGGTAAGCAGACGGTAATGGACCGGTACGTGGCGCTCAGGCATGCTTGCAGTGCCGTGCGCGCCTCCATCGCGAGGTGTGCTGTGTCCAAATCAACGGTGTCCCGACCGCTCGTTCTCGTCCTCATCGCCGCCCTTGCGCCTGCCATGCTCGTGCCGTTGGGCGTGGTGCGTGCCGATCACGGGGGCGCCGGTCACCTGCTGATCAGCGAAGTGGTGACCGGTGGCGCGAGCGCCAGCGACGAGTTTGTCGAGCTCTACAATCCCGGGCCGCTGGAGCTGCCGCTCGAGGGCCTCGAACTCGTCTACGTGAGCGCCAGCGGTGCCACCATCACCCGTCGTGCCGCCTGGGACTTGGGTGCGCCGTCGGTGCCGGCCGGCCATCACGTGATGGTCGCGAACGAGCTTGGAGCCTACGCTTCGATAGCCGATGCGCTGTATGGCAGCGGAATGGCGGCAACGGGTGGCAGCGTCGCACTCCGCATTCAAGGCGCCACGACCGCGATCGATGCCGTCGGCTGGGGTACGGCCGTCAGCACCTGGCTGGAGGCAACGCCCGCCCCCGTGGCACCCGCGGGGTCCAGCCTTGAGCGATTGCCGGGCGGCGCAGCCGGATCGACGCAGGATACCGACAACAACCTGGCGGACTTCGTCGTTCGGTCGATGCCCGACCCCCAGAACAGCACATCGCCAGCAACGCCGGATCCTGACCAGCCGACTCCGACTCCGACTCCGACGCCGGCTTGGACGTCGAGCTCGGGCCCCTCCCCGACGACGTCGTTGACTCCTTCCCCTGCGCCATCGGCGAGCCCGGGCTTCGAGGTGGTGTCGGTGGCAACGGCCCGTGCACTGCCGAACGGCACACAGGTCACGATCGAAGGCACCGCGCTGACCGGGTCATCGTTCAACGACGGTGGCGGGTACGTCGCCGACAGCACTGGGGGCGTGGCCGTCCTGGTGACGGATGGAGCCTACGAGCGAGGCGCCCTGCTTCGAGTGAAGGGCACCCTTGACGATCGCTTCTCGCAACGCACCATCCGTGTGATGGGAGCTGACGTGGCCGTGATCGGTGAGGGAAGCGATCCGTCGCCGACGGCGCGCGCAACCGGCGCGATCGACGAGAGCGTCGAAGGCGGGCTGGCCAGGATCAATGGCGTCATCACCGGCTCTCCGACGGAGTTGACTGCCGGCCTGGCCTTCGATGTTGATGATGGCAGCGGGTCGACCCGCGTCATCGTGGTCAGTCTGAGCGAGATCGACACCAGCAGCTGGCTGCGCGAAGCGCGCGTTGACCTGGTCGGAGTGGTGGGCCAACGAGACTCGAGTGGGTCGGGCAGCGTCGGATATCGGGTTCAGCCGCGCGACGCCAGTGACGTGATCTCGGTCGGTCCGCCGAATTCTTCACCCAGCGCATCGGGCAGCGTGCAGCCGACCGCCAGCCCGGATGCCAGCGAGGACCCGGTTGGCATCACTTCCATCGCCGATGCCAGGATGGCCCCGAAGAATGCTCGCGTGCGGGTGCGCGGAGTGGTCACGCTGCCTCCCGGGATCGTCGATCCAGTGAGTGCCGTGATCCAGGACGGCACGGGAGCCATCATGCTGCGCGTCGGTGACGAGGTCGGTTCGCTTCAGCGCGGCTCGCTAGTCGAGGTGGACGGCGTTCGTTCCACGAAGTCCGGCATGGAGACGTTGCGGGTCACGACGCCCGCACGTGCGCTCGGAAATGCTGTGGAGCCAGACGTCCGCACGGTGAGAACCGGCGAAGTTGCCGAAGGCGATGAGGCACGGCTCGTCAGTGTGCGCGGTGCGCTCGTGGCGTCGGCGCGGCGCGCATCAAGCGGCACCGTCTCGTTTGAGATTGACGACGGGTCGGGGCCGCTGCGCGTCTCATTCGGCGCGTCCCTGGCCGTGGAGCATGAACTTCTCACGGCCGGGGCATGGATCGAAGTGCGTGGCGTGCTGGGCCAGGAGACGACCGGAGCGCTTCCGACGCGCGGCTACCGCGTCTGGCCTCGCCATGCGTCAGACCTGCGCATGCTCGCCGAGGCGACCGATCCGGCCACCGCATCCGCGGCACCGGACCAAGGCTCGACCGCCAGTGGCAGCGGTGAGGGATCGGTCAGCGGACCAACGGAGGCGCTCGATGCCGTGGGCAGCGATGATCTGACGGGCCTTCGCATCGGCGCGACGCTCGTTGTCGCGGCCTGGCCCGAGCTCGGGATCGCTGGTGTGCTGTGGGACGGCGAGAGGCTCGTGGCTATCGCCGATGAGACCGCAGGTCGGCTATCGGGCGTCATCGGAGCACGCCGTCCACCGCTGGCGCTGGAGCTCGGCGGATTGCGGGCTGTGGGATCGCTGCCGGGAACGTCCATCCCCGTTGTCGCTCTCGGAGACGGACCTGATGACCTCACGATCCACGGCACTCCGCCCGCGCCCCCTGCGACCTCGCTGTCCGCGGCCAGCGCTTCAGCAAAGTGGGTCAGCATCGTCGGCCGCCTGAGCGGCGACGGATCGTCCCAACGGGAGATCATTCTTCCCGGACGCCGCGTGCCGATCGAGCGGCGGTGTGACGATGAACACGCCTGGCCCGATGGATCGGTCTCCATCACCGGCGTGGCGCTCGGCGAGCCGGTTCGCCTCATTGTCCCGTGCGGAGGCGTGGCGGCGGCTCCGATTCTTGCTCGAGCAATGTCCGCGCCGGTCATGGCCGGTACGCCCGCAACGAGGGACCCACGGTTCGAACGCTTGACCCATTCGTCTGACCCCGGCCGATTTCTCGCAGCGGGCCTTCTCGGGCTGGGATCGTTGGTCATCTCAGTCGGGGCGGTTCTCTATCGGCGTTTCCACGGTGAGGGCATTGATCCGGAGCCGGCAGCTGGGACCCCCGTCTCGCACGAGCCGCCGGACGGCGACGCGCGCAGGCCACCGACCCTGTCGCTTGTGCGTGTGCCGCACGAGCGTGGTTCGCCGTGAGCGTGCGGCGTATACTCCCGCACGCTCGAGTGATCGAGCACGAGAACCGTAGGAGGCGCCGCTGAGAGTGACCGCGTTGACGCAGGCTGACGCACCCCGCACCGGGGACCGCCAGTATCACATCGCCCTCGAGCGCGGCGAATTGGCCGAGTACATCCTGCTCGTTGGTGATCCCGGCCGGGTCGCGAAGGTCGCGTCTCGGTGGGATGCGGTCGAGATGGAACGGAGCAATCGGGAGATCACGACAGCGACCGGCTCCTATCGGGGCATGCGGATCAGCTGCATGTCGACCGGAATGGGCACGGACAACGTGGAGATCGTGATGGCCGAGGTCATGGAGATCACCGATGCCGCCACCCTGGTTCGCGTCGGCTCGTCGGGCGCACTGCTGCCGGAGATCGCCCTCGGCGACCTGATCGTGTCCACCGGAGCCGTCCGGCTGGAGAATACGACCGACTTCTACGTCCACCCTGGATTCCCGGCCATCGCGCATCGCGATGTGGTCTGGGCACTCGAGTCGGCATGTCGCGACCAAGGCGTCAAACACCACGTGGGCATCACCGCGACGGCGAGCGGCTTTTACGCTCCGCAGGGACGGCAGATGCGCACGCTCCCGGTTCGCTATCCTGAACTCGCAGACGAGCTTCGTCGCCAACGGGTGGCGAACCTCGAAATGGAGTCGTCGGCACTCTTCGTGCTGGCTCATCTTGCGGGACTGCGGTCCGGCACCATCTGCGCGGCATTCGCGCAGAGGACGGACGGCACGTTCCTCGAAGGCGCGGCAAAGGAGGCCGCGGAAGCACGCTGCATTGATGCCGGACTAGCCGGCATCCACCTGCTTTGGCAGGTCGACACCGATGGCGGAGACACGTTTGCCCGCCGCGGAGCATTGATCGATCGGTCGGCGGGTAGTTCACAACCATTGTCCGGCGCGATGCCGGCCACTAGGGAGGCATGACCACCAATGGCGACCGAGGCCTATTGCGTCAAGTGCAAGGCGAAGCGCGAAATGAATGACGCCACCAAGATCACCATGAAGAATGGCAAGCCGGCCACCCAGGGCGTATGCCCGGTGTGCGGCACCAAAATGTTCAAGATCGGCGGCTGACGCCCCACGTTCACGCAAGAGGCGCGCCGGCGATCGGCGCGCCTCTTTCTGTGTGCAGGCCGGAAGCTGGGCATGCTGCTGTTCGGCAGTGGCTAGAATTCATCGTCGTGCAGCATCCAGCCGAACGGCCCGTCCTTGCCGTCGACCTCGGCGGGACGCAGATTCGCGCGGCGCTCGTCACGCCTGACCTCGTCGTTCACTGCCGGCGCGCGACCGAATCACGCGACGAGGCGGGGGTCGATGTCGTGATCGGCCGGATCATCGACATCACCGCCGCAGTGCGGGACGACGCGGTCCGCGAGGGTCTGCCGGCTCCCATTGCGATAGGAATTGCCGCTCCAGGCCCGCTTGATCCGTGGCGCGGCATCGTCCTCGATCCTCCCAACCTGCTCGACTGGCGCAACGTCCCGCTGGCCGACGAGGTGGCGGCCGCCCTCGAGATGGCGACGATTCTCGAGCGCGACACGAACGTCGCCGTCACCGCGGAATGGCGATACGGCGCCGCCCGAGGCACGCGTAACGCGGTGTACATCACGGTCTCGACCGGCATTGGTGGTGGCGTGATCAATGATGGACGCCTGCTCGTCGGCGATCACGGGGGTGCCGGAGAGGTCGGGCACATCGGCGTGGAGCTTGATGGTCCGATCTGCGGCTGTGGTGGCATCGGCCACGTGGAGGCGATTGGCTCTGGCACCGCTCTTGCGCGGGATGGCAGTGCACTCCTGAAGTCCAAGGGGTCGGAAGGGTTGGCCAGGTTGGCGACCACGGGCATCGAGGTCGATGCAGAGCTGGTGGCCCGCGCGGCCTCACAGGGTGACAATGCCTGCGCGGCGCTGTTGGAACGCGCCTGGGTGGCGATCGGCGCGATGTGCGCATCCCTGGTCAACCTGTTGGACCCGGAGGTTATCGTGATCGGAGGAGGAATCGCCGAGCATTCGCCGAGACTCTTCGAGGTGGTGCGCGACGAGCTGCGCCGCCGGGCCCTGCCGACCCTGCGCGACCGGGTGCGCATCGAGCCTGCCAGCCTGGGCGGTGATGTCTCGTTGATCGGCTCGTTGCCGATCGTGAATGAACGTATCGGCGATCCGGCGTACCGGCGCGAGCCGCAGGCGTCACGCATGGCGATCACGCAACAAGGAGCACCACACTCGTGAGCACTCGCATCGGAATCAATGGGTTCGGCCGTATCGGTCGCCAGTCTCTCAAGGCCATGCTCGAGCGGCATGCCGATGCCCTCGAGGTGGTGGCCATCAACGACCTTGCGCCCACGGCCACCAACGCGCACCTGTTCAAGTACGACTCGACCTACGGCCGGTACGACGGCGAGGTGTCGTCGGGCGAAAGCACCATCACGATTGACGGCCACGAGATCCGAGCCTTCAGCGAACGGGACCCAGCCGCCCTTCCGTGGGGAGAGCTCGGTGTCGACATCGTGGTCGAGTCGACCGGCATCTTCACCGATGCCACCAAGGCGCAGGCGCACCGCGAGGCTGGGGCGAAGAAGGTCATCATCAGCGCTCCGGCCACGAACGAGGACATCACCCTCGTCCTCGGCGTGAACGAAGGCCGATACGACTCCGCGCAGCACCACATCGTCAGCAACGCGAGCTGCACCACCAACGGGCTGGCGCTGCCGGCCAAGGTCATCTTCGACGCCTTCGGGATCGAACGCGGCCTGATGACCACCATTCACAGCTACACCAATGACCAGAACGTGCTCGACGTGTTCCACCCCGACCTGCGCCGTGCGCGGAGCGCGGGTCAGAACATCATCCCGACCTCGACCGGCGCGGCCCGCGCTCTGGCGCTCGTCATCCCCGAACTCAAAGGCAAGTTCGACGGATTCTCGCTTCGGGTGCCGACACCGACGGTGAGTGTGATCGACTTCGTTGCCATCACCGAGCGACCGGTCGGCGCCGAATCGGCCAATGAGGCACTTCGCGCGGCCGCCGACGGACCGATGCGGGGGTTGCTCGGCTACACGGAGGAGCCGCTGGTGAGCATGGATTTCAAGGGTGACCCACAATCGAGCATCGTGGATGCGGCCTCCACCATGGCGACCGGAGAAAAGATGCTGAAGATCATCGCCTGGTATGACAACGAGTGGGGCTACTCGTGCCGCGTTGCCGACCTCGCCGCCTTCATGGCCGAGCGGCTCTAGGCCAGCCGATGGATGCCGCGACGCTCCGCGATCTGGACGTTGACCTCAGCGATCGACGGGTCTTCCTGCGCGCGGATCTCAACGTTCCGCTGGATGACGGGCGCATCACCGACGACACCCGCATTCGCGCCAGCCTGCCGACGATCGCGCACCTGCTCGAGCGTGGTGCGGTGGTGGTTCTCGCGAGCCACCTTGGTCGCCCCAAGGGCAAGGTCAATGACGCGTTGCGCCTGAAGCCGGTGGCGGATCGGCTCAGTCAGCTGTTGGGACGGCCGGTGCGCATGACGGGCGACGCGCTCGGTCCCGGCGTGCAGCTCGCGGTCGAGAAGCTGCGTGCGGGCGACCTCATCCTGTTGGAGAACCTGCGTTTCCACGCGGCGGAGGAGGCAAACGAACCGGCCTTCGCCGAGGCGCTCGCGGCGGGGGCTGACCTCTACGTGAACGACGCGTTCGGCGCCGCGCACCGCGCGCACGCCTCGACCGAGGGCATCACGCACCACCTTCCGTCGGTGGCAGGCCTGCTGATGGAGCGCGAGGTTGACGCGCTATCGAGGCTGCTGAAGAAGCCCGCGAGGCCATTTCACGCGGTCATCGGCGGCGCGAAGGTATCGGGCAAGCTCGAGGTGCTCGAGGTGCTGCTCGCTCGCTGCCAGGCCGTGCTGGTCGGCGGCGGCATGGCCAACACCTTTCTCGCTGCCAGAGGCCACGAGCTCGGCACCAGCCTGGTCGAGGAGGACCAGCTCGACAACGCTGAGCGAATCATGGGCGAAGCGCGTCGCAAGCGCGTGCGGTTGATGCTGCCCACGGATGCGGTGATCGCGCCGCAGATCCACCGCCGCGCCAGGACGAAGATCGTGGCGCTCAACGAGATCCCGAAGGACCAAATGGTGGTCGACATTGGTCCGGCAACGCTGAGGGTGTTCACCGAACACCTCGCCAAGGCGAAGACGATCTTCTGGAATGGACCGATGGGGGTCTTCGAGATGCCGCAGTCGGCGGATGGCACGAACGGGATGGCGATCTTCCTGGCGAAGCGCACGTCCGCGGGCGTCGTTACCATCGTCGGAGGCGGCGATTCGGTAGCCGCGGTCGACCAGCTTGGTCTGGTCGAGCGGATGACGCACGTCAGCACCGGCGGCGGTGCGTCCCTGGAGTTCATCGAAGGTCGGACGCTCCCCGGCGTGGCGGCGCTTCTGCCGGCGGGCGCCACCGTCACCTTCGCGCAGGAGGACTCATGAGCACGCTCATCGAGGACGTCATCGGTCGCGAGGTCCTCGACTCGCGCGGCAACCCGACCGTTGAGGTCGACGTGTTCCTCGATGGCGGCGCGGTCGGCACCGCCATGGTGCCTTCCGGTGCATCGACCGGCGCCCACGAGGCCGTCGAGCTCCGGGACGGCGACGAGGCCCGCTATGGAGGCAAGGGCGTTCTCACCGCCGTGCGCCATGTCAACGAGTCGCTGCGACCGGAGCTGATGGGCGTCGACGCCCTCGACCAGGTGAGCGTGGACCGCCTCCTCATCTCCCTCGACGGGACACCGAACAAGTCGAAGCTCGGCGCCAACGCGTTGCTCGGCGTGAGCCTTGCGGTTGCCCACGCGGCGTCCGAGGCGGTCGGGCTGCCGTTGTATCGGTATCTTGGTGGCGCGGGCGCACGCACGTTGCCGGTGCCATTGGTGAACATTCTCAACGGCGGCAAGCACGCCATCAATTCGACCGACTTCCAAGAGTTCATGATCGTGCCGCTCGGGGCGCCGACGTTCCGCGAGGGCCTGCGCTGGGCGGCAGAGACATTCCATGAGCTCGGCTCATTGCTCCACGACGAGGGACTGGCGACCACGGTCGGCGATGAAGGCGGGTACGCGCCCAGCCTGGGGAGCAACGAGGATGCGATTGCTGCCGTGCTCACCGCGATCGAGCGCGCCGGATACGCCCCCGGGGAACAGATCGCGATTGCGCTCGACCCGGCGACGACCGAGCTGTACGGCGAAGGGCGCTACAGCCTCGAGCGCGAGGACCGCACCCTTAGCGGGCCTGAGCTCATCGACTTCTGGGCCGATTGGGCCGATCGCTACCCGATCATCAGCATCGAGGATGGCCTGGCTGAGGACGATTGGGAAGGATGGGCGCAGCTCACCGAGCGGCTGGGTGATCGGCTCCAGCTCGTTGGCGACGATCTCCTCGTCACGAACACCGAGCGCCTGGTGCGAGCCATTCGCGAACGCTCCGCCAACAGCATTCTGGTCAAGCTGAACCAGATCGGCACCCTGACCGAGACGATCGAGGCCATCGAGATGGCGCAGCGCGCCGGGTGGACGGCCGTCATCAGCCACCGGTCGGGCGAGACGGAGGACACCACCATCGCCGACCTGGCGGTGGCGCTCAACACCGGCCAGATCAAGACCGGCTCCAGCAGTCGTTCCGAGCGCATCGCGAAGTACAACCGTCTGCTGCGGATCGAGGAGGAGCTCGGTGACGCCGCGGAGTACGCCGGCGTTCGTGCCTTCGCCGTGCATCGCGGATGAATGACGAGGCGCTCAACCGCGCCTTCTGGGACGACTATGCCGATACCTACCAGGCCGACCACGGACCGCAGCTGGCCGTGCACGGCGCTGGCTGGGGCGTGTGGCAGATTCCCGAGGCGGAGCTGCACATCCTCGGAGATGTCGCGGGATGCCGCGTGCTGGAGCTCGGTTGCGGGGCGGCTCAATGGTCGATCGCACTTGCCCGCTGGGGCGCGCGTCCCATTGGCCTGGACCTGTCCCAGCGCCAGCTGGACCATGCCGCCGCGGCGATCGAGGCGGCCGGCGTGGAGGTTGCCCTGATCCATGGCAACGCGGAGAGCGTGCCGCTTCCCGACGCCAGCCTCGACATCGTCTTCTGCGACCACGGGGCGATGGTCTTCGCCGATCCGTTCGCGACGGTGCCGGAGGCGGCGCGCCTCTTGCGCGACGGAGGTCAGCTCGCGTTTAGCATGCACACGCCTTTGGCAGAGGTCTGCTGGCCGTCCGGAAGCGAGGACCCGTGGGACCGCCTGAGCAATGACTACTTCGGCATGCATCGCGTCGACGTGAGCGAGTCCGGCCATGCGGAATTCCAACTGCCGTATGGCGAGTGGATACGGCTCTTCGTGCGCAGTGGCTTCGTCGTCGAAGACCTGGTCGAACTACGGCCGGCGCCCGAGGCGACGAGCACCTACCAGACCGATATCGGTCGTGACTGGGCGCGTTCCTGGCCGCTCGAGCACATCTGGAGCGTTCGCCGCCGCAGATAATTGGCCCGATGGCCGTCCGGGTCAGCTCTCGGAGCTGTGGCCCTCGTCGCTGCTCTTGGCGCGCCGCCGCGCGGCGGCCGATTCGCGACTGGCACGCGTGACGGCGACCTTGGCTTTGCCGGCCGCGGTGCGCGGTCGGTCGGTTGCCTTACCGGCAGCTGCCTTGGATGCCTTCGCGACCGCAACCTTCTTGCGCTGCGCCGTCTTGCTCGCGGTCGTCTTGCGCTTTGACGCCGTCGGAGCGGTGACTTCGCTGCCGTCGAGCAGATGCGCCGCGTTGACCTTGGTCATCAAGCGGCTCTTTCGGCGCGCGGCGTTGTTCGGATGAAGGATGCCCTTCTCGGCGGCCTTGTCCAGGGCGCTGATGGCGGCGGCGACAGCGTCGGGTCCGTTTCCGTCGGATCGGCCGAGGGCGATGTCGGAGGCCTGCTGCACGAGGGTCTTCGCCTCGCTCTGGGTTCGGCGATTCACAGCGCGACGACGAAGCGACTGGCGCACGCGCTTGAGGGCGGAGGGCGTGCGCGCGCCCTTCCAGGTACGGGCTGTTCTTGCCACGTGGGGTCCTCAGCTTGGGTTCAATGCACGAAAAACAGGCGCCTACGAACAGCGCATGTGGATTCGAGACTATACCATCGGTGAGAGGACCGGGCCACTCGACAAGATCGACGGCAGCAGCGACAATCCCGGCACCGATCCGCTGATGGTAGGACCAGCCCAGTCTGCCAGGCGAATCCGAACGGAGAACCCGAAGAGGCGACGCGCCGATAGCCAGAGGCGCAACGATCGTACGCCGCCACGCGTCTCTTTGAAGACCAGCCATGACGACCGCCACTTTTCCCCGTCGCCTCATCCGCCCGATGGCCACGCCGCCGGCGCGTCGATCCATGCTCATCGGCTTCGTTGCCACGCTGCTCGTCGGATTGCTCGCGGTCGCCGGCACGTCCGCCGCAATGGCCATCGCCACCGGCGACGCGGTCATGCGTGGCGTCAGCATCGGCGGAGTGGACATCGGCGGGCTCGACCGTGCGGCAGCAATCCAACGCCTCGAAGAGCGCCTTCCGTCGCTCAGCGCGGGCCAGGCGACGATCGTGGTGGACCGCAGCCAGGAGGTCGTGAGCTACGACGCGATCGGCCGCCGGTATGAGCTGGATGCCATGCTCGATGGTGCCGTCGCCGTTGGCCGCAATGGCGATCCTCTCGCCGATGGCATTGCTCGTCTGCGCTCGCTCGTGCATCCCACGGCGCTGTTCCCGCTGGTGCACGCCTTCGATCCGGCTGCCCTCGACCATGTCGCGACGGAGGTCGCCCGCCGCGTCAGCCGATCACCGCTGGAAGCCGTCGTGATCCGCGACGGCATGGCGTTCGAGGTCCGACCGGCCGAGGACGGCCGTGGCCTCGACCCGGCCGCGGTGGTCCAGGCGCTTGGCGCGGCCATCGCCACCATTGATCCGGCCGATGTCGTGATCGAGCTCGAAGCGGCGAGCCTTGCGCCGAACGTCAGTACCGAGGAGGCACAGGCCGCCGCTGCAGCCGCCACGGCCATGGTCGCCGATCTCGAGCTGGCGATCCCGGATGCCGGCGAGGAGGAGGTGTTCGCAATCAGCGCCGATACGATCGCGACGTGGATCAGCTTCGGTCCCCTGGCTGACCAGGATTACGCGGCCCGCATCGATGCCGGGTCGGCCGGCACCGAGATCGCCGCGCTGGTCGAGGCGGTCGATCGGGATCCGATCAACGCATGGATCAGCGTTGCCGGTAGCGGCATGGGCGGGGTGGTCGCCGGTCAGACCGGTCGTGAGCTCGATGTCGAAGCCTCGACGGATGTCCTGCTCACCACGCTCAACGGTCGCGGCGGTGGCACGGCGACAGGGTCGCTCGCGCTTGCCGTCAACGTGGCTGAGCCTGCACTGACCACCGAGGCAGCCGAAGCCGCGCTGCCGCAGATGGAGTTGGTGGCGTCCTGGACCACCACCTACGTATCGAACGACGGGAACGGGTTTGGCGCGAACATCAGCATTCCGGCTCAGGACCTCGATGGCTACAACCTTGCACCCGGCGCGTGGTTCAGCTTCTGGGGCGGCATCGGCCCCATCAACCTGGAGCGCGGCTACACGTATGGCGGTGCCATCATCAACGGCCGGAGTGTTGCGAACGGCGCACTGGCTGGCGGCATCTGCTCCACATCGACGACGCTCTTCAACGCGGCGATGCGGGCGGGGCTGGAGATCGGCGACCGTTCGGCGCACTACTACTACATCGACCGCTATCCAACCGGGCTCGACGCGACGGTCTCGATCTTCGACGACTGGGTCACCGACATGACCTTTCGAAACGACACCGAGCATCCGATTGTGATTCGTGGCTTCGGCACGCCCGGCAAGGTGACGTTCGAGATGTGGGGAGTGCCCAACGGCCGGACCGTCGCGCTCAGCGACCCGGCGATCACCAACCGGCGCGCAGCGACCGAAACCACCCAGGTGAGCGATGAGCTGGCTCCGGGGACGAGCCGGCGAGTCGAGTATCCACACGACGGACTCGATGTCTCCGTTTCGCGCACGGTCACCGCGGGAGACGGCATGGTCCTGCACCAGAACACCTGGTTCAGCAACTATCGTCCGGTCAACGGCATCACCCTCGTCGGGCCGAGTGCGGAGGCGGATCCGGCCGACGATGAAGACAAGGACGAGGACCCGGATGCTGCCGGCGGCACCGGCGACGCACCGCCGGAGGACGACGAGCCCTAGCCGGTCAGCCCAGACGGGCACTCTCCGCTAGACTCCGCGGCGAGTGATTCCCCCGGAGCGCATTCGCAACTTCAGCATCGTCGCGCACATCGACCACGGCAAGTCGACCCTGGCCGATCGGCTGCTCGAGGTGACGCACACCATCGACAAACGCCTCATGCAATCGCAGGTGCTCGACTCGATGGAGCTTGAGCGCGAGAAGGGCATCACCATCAAGGCCCGGGCCGTGCGCGTTCACTTCGACGCCGCTGATGGGCACACCTACGCACTCAACCTGATCGACACGCCCGGACACGTCGACTTCACCTACGAGGTGAGCCGATCCCTCCAGGCCTGCGAGGGCGCGATCCTGGTGGTTGATGCGACCCAGGGCATCGAGGCGCAGACGCTCGCCAACGTTCACCTGGCGATGGCCCAGAACCTCACCATCATCCCGGTCATCAATAAGATCGACCTCCCCTCGGCCGATCCGGAGATGGTCCTCGACGAGCTCGAGGAGACGCTCGCCATCCCGCGCCAGGAGGTGCTCCTGGCCAGCGCCAAGGACGGGACCGGCGTGCGCGAGATCCTCGAGGCCATCGTGGAACGGGTGCCGCCCCCGGCTCACGACGGGCGCGCCCCGTTGGCTGCGCTCGTGTTCGACAGCCATTACGACCCGTACAAGGGTGTCGTCGCCTATGTCAGGCTGGCCGCCGGCACGCTCCGCGATCACGACCGCATCCGGTTCATGGCCACCGGGGCCGAGTCCGACATCCTCGAGCTCGGATATTTCCGGCCGCAGCCCGTGCCCACGACGCGGCTGGTGGCCGGCGAGGTCGGCTACGTCGCCACGGGCCTGAAGAGCATCCGGGAGGTACAGGTCGGCGACACGCTGACCTCGGCGGATGGTGGGGCGACCGAGCAGCTGCCGGGCTACCAAGAGCCGTTACCCCTGGTGTTCGCCGGGATCTACCCGATGCGCGGCGACGACTATCCCGAGCTGCGCGACGCGCTCGACAAGCTCCACCTCAATGATGCCGGCTTCGTGTACGAGCCCGAGTCCTCGGTCGCGCTTGGCTTCGGCTTCCGATGCGGCTTCCTTGGTCTGCTTCACATGGAGATCACCCAGGAGCGCCTCGAACGCGAGTTCGATCTCGACCTGATCGCATCCGCTCCCAGCGTCGAATATCGCGTCAGGGTGCTCCACAAAGCCGATGAGCTGGTCATCGACAACCCGGCCCAAATGCCGGGACCCGGCGAGATCGAGCAGATCAGCGAGCCCTGGGTGTCGACCCAGGTCATCACACCCACGGACTACATCGGTCCGCTGATGGAACTCGCCACCACGCGTCGCGGTGAGTTCCAGAACATGGAGTACCTCGACCCCAAGCGCGTCAACATGCATCTCGAGATGCCACTCGGCGAGCTGATCATTGATTTCTATGACCAGCTCAAGAGCCGATCCTCCGGCTATGCCAGTCTGGATTACTCGTACATCGGTTACCGTCCGGGCGACCTGGTAAAACTCGACGTTCTGGTAGCAGGGGAGCCAGTCGATGCGCTCAGCCTCATCGTGCATCGGTCCAACGCATATCGGTCCGGCAAGGCTCTGGTCGACAAGCTCAAGGAGCTGATCCCGCGCCAGATGTTCGAAGTGCCAATCCAGGCGGCCATCGGCTCGCATATCATCAGCCGCGAGACGATCCGGGCCATGCGCAAGAACGTGCTCGCCAAGTGCTACGGCGGCGACATCACCCGTAAGCGCAAGCTCCTCGAGAAGCAGAAGGAAGGAAAGCAGCGGATGAAGCGGATCGGTTCGGTCGAGATTCCGCAGGAGGCCTTCCTTGCCGTGCTGCGCATGAATGATGGCGCCTAGATGAGCTTCTTCGACTCGCTGCGACTGGCGATCGCCCTCGGGTTGACGCTCTTCCTGGTCCTGCTGCGCTTCGATTCCGAGCGAATCACGCGCTCCGACTACTTCCGCTATCGGACGCCGTGGATGGGTCCGGTGAGCTATTACATCCTCGTCATCGTCTTCGCGATCGGCATCGCCTTCATCCTGCCGTCCGGCCGCGACCAGCTGTTCCTGACCGGTGGCGAGACCGACGAGATGCTCCCGATCATGGCGCTGTTCGTGGGCGTGGCCCTGCTCAACGGCGTGGCACTCGCCTTCCTGCGCTACGGGAGCATCCTTCCGCTGCCGCTAGAACTCCTGCCCTCGCGGGTGCTCGGGGCCGCGGCCAATGCCGTCAGCGAGGAGCTTCAGTTCCGCTCCATCGTGCTCGGCATGCTGCTGTTCGCCGGACTCGATGTGGGTTGGGCGATCGCGGTCCAGGCGATCGTCTCGGGACTCGCGCATCGACGGCTGTGGCACGACCGTGATTGGTACTTCCTGGCGGCCTCAGTGCTCCTGGGGTGGGCGGCCGGCGTGGTGACCGTGGAGACCGGCTCGATCATTCCCGCCATCGTCGGCCACTTCGCGGTGTCCATGGCGCTCTTTGCGTTCGCCGGAGGGCGCCTGCGCCAGCGACCGATCTGAGGCCGACTTCGACCCCCTGTCGGCTCCCATCGCTCGATGCCGGGCAATCCCGATTACGCCACGCCACGTGGCGTGGCTCAGGCAGCGGAGCCGTGGAGGCGATGCAAGGTGGTAGCGTGGTGACGCATGACCCCGGTCCCGCATCACCTGTACGTGCACGTGCCGTTCTGCCGGCTGCTGTGCGCGTACTGCGACTTCGTCACGGTCGGCGGGCGAGCCGATGACATCCCGCGTTACACCGTTGCCCTCCTGGACGAGCTGGCAGTGCGACCGGTTCCCGGCGAGCTGCGGACCGTGTACTTCGGCGGGGGCACCCCATCCTTGCTGTCCGGCGTTCAGGTTGGTCGGGTGATCGGCGCCGCGCGGGAGCGATGGCCGCACGTGGCACTCGAGGAAGTCACCCTCGAGGCGAACCCCAGCAGACGGGAGGCTCCGGATTGGAATGGCCTCCGGGCCGCAGGCGTTACCCGAATCAGTCTCGGCGTCCAATCGCTACGCGAAACGGACCTTGTCGCGTTGGCGCGCGGGCACTCCGCGCGCGAGGCGCGCGGGGCCTTTGCATCGGCCCGGGAGTCCGGCTTCGACAACATCAGCATCGATCTCATCTACGGCATCCCCGGGCAGTCGCTGGCTGATTGGCGCGCGGGCCTCGAGGCGGCGCTGGAGCTGGGTCCGGAGCACGTGAGCTGCTACGCGCTCCAGCTTGCGCTTTCACCCGATGAGTGGGCCGCGCCGCCGAGGCCGGGGGCCCTGCGCTGGCGAAACCGGATGGTGCCGCGGCAGGATGATGAGTTGGCCAGCGATCAGTACCGGCTCACCGAGGATGTGCTCGCAGCGTCAGGGTACCGTCACTACGAGCTCAGCTCGTGGGCGCTTCCTGATCGCGAGGCCCGTCACAACTCGGCATATTGGGCGCGACGGGCGTACACCGGCATCGGTGCCGGCGCGCATTCCTACGATGGTGCAGCCGAGCGCTCATGGAACGTGCGTGACCTCGACGCCTATCTCCTCGCCGCAGAGGCGGGTGAGCGACCGATCGCCGACCGCGAGGACCTCGACGAGCAGACCCGCGCATTCGAAGCCATCGCGCTCGGACTCCGCCGGGTGGACGGAATCAGCCGGACGGCGTTCGTGGGCGAGTTCGGAGACGATCCCATGGGGCGCTACGCCGCGGGCGTCGCTGCGACCGTTCGAGACGGCTTGCTCGAGGTCGATGGCGACGTCATCAGGCTCACGTCGAACGGCCGGCTGCTCGCGTCGGAGGTCCTCGTCGCGTTCGTGCCCGAGCTGTCCACAGAGTCCGCCGCGCGGCGTTGACATGGCCTTGGCGGTGGCGGTACGATGCCACAATCATCTCTTTAGCACTCTCATCACGAGAGTGCCAATCATTTTCCTGAGGTCGGCCATGATGGAAGAACGTCATCGCGGGACTGCGATCCGGCCCGCTCTCGCGCTGACGGATCGGCAGCGAACCGTGCTGCGCGCCGTCGTCGAGGACTACGTCCTGACGGCTGTGCCGGTCGGTTCCAAGGCGCTGCTGGGACGCTACGCGCTTGGCGTATCGCCGGCCACGGTGCGCAGTGCGATGGCCGAGCTCGAGTCCCTTGGACTGCTGTCGCACCCGCACACCAGCGCTGGTCGCGTGCCATCCGACCTCGGGTATCGACTGTACGTCGAGTCATTGATGCGGGAAGCGGACCTCGACCAGTCGGATCGGCTCATGATCCGTCACCAGTTCAGCCAGGTGCAGCTGACCAGCAACGACTGGTTGCGCCTGGCGGCGTCGATCCTCGCCGGCAGCACACGATCCGCGGCGGTCGTGACGCCAGCCCGCTCGCGCCGCGCCCGATTCGGGCACGTGCAGCTTGTTGCCCTGGCCGACGGCACGCGCCTGTTGGTGCTCGTGCTGCGCGACGGCAACGTCGTCCAGCGCCGGCTCGACCAAACGGCAATCCAGCGCGAGCTGCCGGACGCCGTGCTCGACCAGACAGAGCTGGATCTCACCGCAGCGGCCCTGAACGCCGAGCTCGCGGGCCTCTCGGCACCGCAGGTGCGCCGCCGCAGCGACAAGCTGCCGGCGCTGGCGGCACGCATCTCGACCGCGGTCATCTCACTGCTCGAAGAGGCCGATTCGGTCGTGGTCGAAGATGTCTTCACTGACGGCATCGTCAACGTCCTCGAGCAGCCCGAGTTCGCGAAGGGCAGCAAGCTGCGGCCCATCCTTGAGGTGCTCCAACGTTCCGATTTCCTCGAGCAGCTCGTTCCGGTCCTGACGCGCAGCGGTGGCGTGCACGTGATCATCGGCCGTGAGAATACGAACGACGCCATGCACGAGGTCAGCCTCATCTTTGCCCCGTACGGCGCGCCGGATCGGGCCCTCGGCTTGCTGGGGGTGCTGGGTCCGACCCGCATGCGCTATCCGCGCGCCATCCCGACCGTTCGGTACCTGTCGGCGCTCATGAACGAGCTCATCAATATTCATTACGGCGAGACCCAATGACCGATCATCCCGCACATGGGCGCCCGGCCGGTCGCCGCACGAAGACGCGCGGCGACGAGCGCGTCGACGCCATCACCACGCCATCGCGCATTGAGCTCGCCGAGCGACTCGAGCTGCTCGAGCGCGAGATGGACAACCTGCGACGTAGTGACGAGGAGCATCGCAACAACTGGCATCGCAGCGCGGCCGACTTTGCGAACTACAAGCGCCGCACCGACGACGAGCGCGCGACGTTGACGCAGTTCAGCAACCTGATCCTCATCGGCAAATTGCTCAGCGTGCTCGATGACTTCGACCGCGCGCTGGACAATGTCCCGCCCGACGCGCATGACCCGTGGGTCGAGGGCGTTCGCCTTACCGAGCGCAAGCTGCGTGGCGTTCTCGACGCCGAGGGCATCACGCCCATCGAGGCCGTCGGCCAACCATTCGACCCCAACCTGCATGAAGCGGTCGTCCACGAGGAGACCGCGGACCATCCCGATAACGACGTGATCGGCGAGCTGCAGCGCGGATACCGCCTGCACGACCGGATTATCCGGCCGAGCCTCGTCCGAGTGGCGAACAATCCGAAGGAGCACTGAATTACCCATGGGCAAGATCATCGGCATCGACCTGGGCACGACGAACTCGGTCGTGGCCGTCATGGAAGGCGGGGAGCCCCAGGTCATCACCAACGCCGAGGGCGGTCGGACGACACCATCCGTCGTCGGCTTCCCGAAGAGCGGCGAGCGCCTCGTCGGCCAGGTGGCCAAGCGACAGGCGATCACCAACCCGGAGAACACCGTCTTTTCCATCAAGCGCTTCATGGGGCGTCGCTTCGACGACCCCGAAGTTCAGCGGTCCACGGGTCTCGTACCGTATGAGGTCGTCAAGGACCCGAAGTCGGACGGCATCGTGGTCAAGCTCGGCAACGACAAGCATTTCAGCCCGCCGGAGATCAGCGCCATGATCCTCCAGAAGCTGAAGGCCGATGCCGAGGCGTACCTGGGCGAGAAGGTGACCGAGGCCGTCATCACCGTGCCGGCCTACTTCGATGACACGCAGCGGCAGGCGACCAAGGATGCCGGCCGCATCGCCGGTCTTGATGTCAAGCGGATCGTGAATGAGCCGACCGCATCGGCCCTGGCCTACGGGCTGGACAAGCAGAAGGACGAGAAGATCGCCGTCTACGATCTGGGCGGCGGCACCTTCGATATCAGCATCCTCGAACTGAGCGAGGGCGTCTTCGAGGTCCGCTCGACGAACGGCGACACGCACCTCGGCGGTGACGACTTCGATCAGCGCATCATCGATTGGCTGGGCGAGGAGTTCCGCAAGAGCGAGGGCATTGACCTGACCAAGGATCGGATCGCGCTCCAGCGTCTGAAGGAGTCGGCCGAGAAGGCGAAGATCGAGCTGTCGAGCACGACCTCCACCGAGATCAACCTGCCCTTCATCAGCGCCGATGCGTCCGGCCCCAAGCATCTCGTACTGAACCTCACCCGCGCCAAGCTCGATGATCTGGTCGCGGACCTTGTCAGCAAGACCGCGGAGCCCGTCAAGAAGGCACTGGCCGATGCGGGCATGAAGCCGGCCGACATCGACGAGGTGATCCTGGTCGGTGGCATGACGCGCATGCCGGCCGTTGTCGAGGCGGTGAAAAAGATGTTTGGCGGCAAGGAGCCGCACAAGGGCGTCAATCCCGACGAGGTGGTGGCTGTCGGCGCGGCGATCCAGGCCGGCGTCCTGGCCGGCGAGGTCAAGGACGTCCTGCTGCTGGACGTCACCCCGCTCTCGCTCGGCATCGAGACGATGGGCGGCGTGGCGACGAAGATGATCAACCGCAACACCACCATCCCGACGTCGCATACCCAGATCTTTTCGACCGCTTCGGATAATCAGCCCAGCGTCGACATCGTCGTGCTCCAGGGCGAGCGCGAGATGGCCGGCGACAACAAGAAGCTGGCGACCTTCCGGCTCGATGGCATTCCGCCGGCTCCGCGCGGCGTGCCGCAGGTCGAAGTGACCTTCGACATCGACGCCAACGGCATCCTCAACGTGGCGGCCAAGGACAAGGCGACCAACAAGGAGCAGAAGGTCGCGATCACGGCTTCGTCCATGCTCGCCAAGGAGGATGTGGACAAGATGGTCCGCGACGCGGCCGAGCACGCTGAGGAGGACCGGGCGCGCCGCACCGCGACCGAGTCGCGCAACGAGGCCGACGGTCTCGTCTACCAGGGTGAGCGTCTGCTCAAGGACCTCGACGACAAGCTGTCGGACGAAGAGAAGGCAGAGGTCACCGCGCGGATCGAATCGGTGCGCGAGGCGCTCAAGGGCGAGGACCAGGGCGCGGTCGATTCGACCAAGGGTCAGCTCGCCGAGGTGCTCCAGCGCATCGGTACCAAAGCCTATGAGGCCGGCCCGACTCCCGGAGACGGCAACGGGACCGATGCCGCTGCCGAGCCGGATGCGGAAGGCGGCGAGGCTGCCGCTGACGAAGAGGGTGAGACGATTGAGGGCGAGTACAAGGAGGTCTGACCTCCGGAACGTTCGTCGGTCAGGGCCGAGCCGCGAGAGAGGCTCGGCCCAGCTTCATCGAGCGTCGCACGGTTGCGTCGTCACGGCACCGCTTGACGTGGGTGTTCGCCCATCCTGCCGCGGAGTAGCGCGATCCCAAACGTGATGACGAGCAGGTGGACGACCACGATGACAAGGTCGGACGGCAGCTCGACCGCGTGAATCACGGTGAAGTCGGTTGTGGCGTGCACGATGATCAGCGGCCAGAGCCAGCGGAATCGAAACTGGTAAGCCCCCAGTGCGAACCCATAGATCGCCGAGAAGAGCACGTTGCCCAGGACATCGTCGACGGCGCGGGACGTGAGGGCCAACGCCGACAGGTGCTGGAGGCCGAAGAGCGTCGCCCCGATGAGGATCGCGAACCCCGCCCGGTTGACCGTCAGCAGGCGGTTGAGAATGACACCGCGGCTGATCAGCTCTTCGTTGACGCCGACGAGCATCAGGGTGAGCGCCCACAGCCCGAATCCCGGAGGCTGCTCTTCGAGTCCGTTCACGGCCCAGAAGATCGCCTCGGCGATGAGCGGCAGGAGCCAGATCAGCGCCAGGCGTGATCGCCATGGCCTGGTCATGCCTGTTTGGTTCCAGAGGCCATATCGGCTCATCAGGATCACGGCATAGATGCTGACCAGCACATTGACGAACAGGCCCGAGTACCAGCCGCTGATGCCGATCAGCGGTGCCAGCTGAAGCCCGAGAAACATGATCGTGAATCGAGTGAGGAGGATCGCGATGGCGACGGCGACGACGGCGATGCGCTCGGGTTGCGGCGCGGGCAGTGTGCCCTCGACGCGAGGCACTCAGGAGGTCATGGCGGTGGACTGACGCTGCGTGCACATCGGGCAGCGGCGCGCCGCGATCGGGATCTCCGAGGCGCACTCGGTGCAGGTCTTGGTCGTCGGCGCATCGGGCCCGGCAGCCTGGCGCCGGCGCTCGAACAGGTTCATCGGCTTGACGACGAAGGTGAAGAGTGCGGCACCCACGAGCAGGAAGCTGATGAGCGCGTTCAGAAAGTTGCCATACGTGATCGTCGAGCCATTCACCGTGACTGCCAGCGACGAGAAGTCGGCCGAGAAGAGGATGCCGACCACTGGGGTCAGCAGATCGGCGACGAGCGAGTTGACGATGGCGGTGAATGCGGCGCCGATCACGATGCCGACGGCAAGGTCGACGACGTTTCCGCGGAGAATGAAGTCACGAAACTCTCGAAGCATTGCGCGAGGATAGACTCCTCCCGATGCGACTCGCGACCTGGAACGTCAATTCGCTCAAGGCCCGGCTGGATCGGGTGCTGGCCTGGACTGAGCGTCATCAGCCCGACGTCCTGTGCATGCAGGAGACGAAGCTCTCCGACGCGCAGGTGCCACTCATGGATTTCGACGCGCTCGGCTACGAGCTCGTCCACCATGGACCTGGCCGCTGGAACGGCGTCGCCATCGCGTCGCGCATCGGGATCAGCGACGTCGTGGCCGGGATTCCGACACCCGACGGATGGACCGATGACGGCGGCCGATTCCTGGCCGCCACCTGCGGACCGATGCGCGTGGCCAACATCTACGTCCCCAACGGTCGGGTGGTCGACTCGGAGTTCTATCTCGCCAAGCTCGAGTGGCTGGCGCGGCTATCGGTCTGGCTGGACGACAACGATCCGGCGTCCGAGCTGGCCATCTGTGGCGACTACAACGTTGCGCCCGACGATGCCGATGTCTGGGATGCGAACGCCGTTCACGGAGCGACCCACGTTTCGCCGCGCGAACGGTCGGCCGTCGCGAAGCTGCGCGACTGGGGGATGGTCGACGTTGTGCGACGCTTCAATCCGGACAGCGGCTACTTCACGTGGTGGGACTACCGCGCCGGCAACTTCCACAAGAACTTCGGCATGCGCATCGACCACGTCTACGTTTCGCCGCCACTCGCCGCGCGGGCAGTCGCCGCCGAGCGCGATCGTGACGCCCGCAAGCCCTCGACCTATCCGGGCATCCCATCGGACCACGCGCCGATCGTCGTCGACTTCACCGACTGACGTCAGGCTCGACGCAGTGCTCCGGCGATGTCGCGGTCCGGGCTAACGTCCTTCGCAGAGGCTGCGAATCGCCTGCAGCTGTCACGGACCAACTCCTTCGGGCAAACACTGCTACGGGCGGATTATGACCGGTAGCTGCAGATCCGGGCGCGGGTCTCAGGCGGTACGGCGCAAAACTCCGGCGATCTCACGACCTGGACGAGTACGAGGCCAGACCACCTTGGAGGCGCCGACGAAGGACCGATATGCCTCGAGGGTCTCGCGCAGAGCCGAGATGAAGGCCGGCTCCTCCAACGGGAAGAAGTCGGTCTCGAACCAGATGCCGAGGATGTTCAGTGTCTTCGTCCTGCGGTCCAGTCGCGGCTCGATGCGCCCGACGAAACGGTCGCCGAAGAGGATCGGCAGGACGTAGTAGCCCCACCGTCGCTTCGCCTCCGGGACGTAGACCTCCCACAGGTAGTCGAAGCCGAACAGCTCGCGCAGCATGCGCCGATCCCACATCAGTGGATCGAGCGGGCCCAGGAAGCTCACGCCAGCCGCCAACTCCACGTCCGCGGCCGCCGTCAGGATGGGCATTTCCGAGCCGATGATGTATCGAGTCCCTTTGAGGCTCGCGACCTCGATCGGCAGGAGGGTGCCATCGTCGACAAGCCGCTGCGTGCGGCGGATGCGCTCGGGCGAGGAACCGGCGCTGTACATGACCTCGGACTGCGTGCCGGTCGGCCTGGTCATGCCAGTCGCCCGGAATCGGCTCAGGAGCCGATGCGTCATGGCGTCCTCCTCCGACTCCTTCAGCTTCAGGAGCTCCGCTGGCACGAGCCGCTCCATCAGGTCGTAGTGGCGCCGGTTGCCCTCGCGCCGTGCAACGCCGATGCGCCCGGTGACGAACAGTGCTTCCATCACGGCTCGTGAGGCCCGGGTTGGCGCCCACCACCAGTCGACGGCATGGGCGTGCTCACCGAAGGCAGCGGTGGACAGGGGTCCATCGGCCATCAGACGTCGCAGGACCGCCTGGGCAACATCCGCCTGCTTGGTGAGGATGCCGTCGTTGATGCTGTCAGCCCAGCGTTGCCAGCTGATGCGGTAATGGGGCAACTCGTGCATCGGCAGGATGTTGAGGCTCTTGTTGTACAGCTCGATCAGGCGCCGATCGGGCCCATACAGCCACTCCTCGCACCAGCCGCGCTGGTAGCCCGCGATGCGCGCGTGGAGCACGAAGTCATGGTTTCGCGCTCCGGGCACCTCGAGCGGGTCGAACTGGAGGCTGCCGAGACGCTCGACTGCGGTGAGGACCGATGCCGGCGCCGCCGGGAGGTTGCGCGGTGGCGCCAGCAGGTGACGTCGCACCAGGAAGCGGCGAGCGTGGTCGGCTGAGATCTGGATGGTCGTCATGAGCACGGATCGTATCGGAAGGTTCCTGACGCGTGGCGTCATGAATGGCATCGGCCAGTCTCCTTGGGTCGGACGGCTCGCGTGACCCGCCGCGTGTCACGGGCTATGAATATCCGAGGCGGCGGGATTCCTGAGCAGATCTTCACGGGAGACTGGCACTCGCGTCAATGGAGTGCCAATTGGTATGATCGCGCGCATGGCTGTGAAGCGCGACTACTACGACGTGCTAGGCGTCCCGCGGGAGGCGGACGACGCGGAGATCAGGCGCGCCTTTCGTCGCCTTGCGCAGCAGCACCATCCCGACATCGATAAGAACGATGGTGCCGAGCAGCGCTTCAAGGAACTGAACGAGGCGTACCGGGTGCTCTCGGATCGCCAGCGGCGCAGCGCGTACGACATGTTCGGGCACGCCGGGGTGGATGGCGCGGCGGCCGGTGGCGCGGATGGGTACGGCGGCGGCTTCGGGCCCTTCGGCGATATCTTCGATGCGTTCTTCGGCGGCGCGCCGGCCGGGACGCGCCGACGTCAGCGAGTGGTTGCCGGTGCCGACCTGCGCTACGACCTGACCATCGAGTTCGCCGAGGCCGTGTTCGGTGTCACCAAGACAATCAAGTTCCCGACGTTGGATGCGTGCCCGCGTTGCGACGGCGCTGGCGGCGAGCCGGGCACGGAGCCTGATACGTGCCCCGACTGCAATGGCTCCGGCGAGCAGCGGCGGGTGGCGCAAACCATCCTGGGCCAGATGGTCAACATCGTGGCCTGCGCCCGTTGTCGCGGCGAGGGTCGCATCATCGCCAAACCGTGCAGCGAGTGCAGCGGCGAGGGTCGCGTGCGGGGAGAGCGCTCGCTGGAGGTCGCCATTCCGGCGGGCATCGACGACGGCCAGCGGATCGCCATGGAGGCGCAGGGCGAGGCAGGGCCACGGGGCGGTCCGAACGGTGATCTGTTCGTGGCCGTTCACGTCCGAGCACATCCACAGCTCGTCCGGCGCGGAACTGAGCTCTACCACGAGCTGCCGATCACCTTTCCGCAGGCGGCCCTTGGCGCGACGCTCTCTGTCCCGACGGTCGAGGCCAGCGAGGATGTCGAGGTGCCGGCCGGCGCTCAGTCGGGCCATGAGATCCGGTTGCGCGGAAAAGGCGTGCCGCATCTGCGCGGTGCAGGGCGAGGCGATCTCCACGTGGTCGTCAACGTTGTGATCCCCGCGAAATTGACAAAGCGCGAGCGTGAGCTTTTGCGCGAGCTGAGCGAGATCAGCGCGCCGGCCGTGCTGCCGAAGGGCCCGTCGGTCTTCGAGCGCATTCGCGACCTGTTCGGCTGACGGGCGCCCGATGCGCTGGCTCGAGCTGAGCGTCACTGCTGACGTCGAGGCCATCGAGGCCGTCTCCGAGGTCCTCGGTCGCGTCGCAACCGGCTCGGCGGTATATCCCACCGCCCTCATTCGTGACTCCGGTGACGAGTTGGTGGCGCGCGAAGACCTGACGGCGCCGTACGTCGTGACTGCGCACGTTGCGGACGGCCCGCACGCCGCCGATGCGGTCGACCAGACCGAGCGCGCCCTGTGGCACCTCCAGGCGTTCGGGCTGCGTCCGGTGGGGCCGTTGCGCGTGCGGACCGTGGAGGACGAGAATTGGGCAGACGCGTGGAAGGAGCACTTCGTGCCGCAACGCGTCGGACGCATCGTCATCGTGCCGTCGTGGGTGTCCGAGCCGCTCGCAGCGCACGAACTGGGTATCACGCTCGATCCGGGCATGGCATTCGGCACGGGCCTGCACCCGACGACGCGCGGCTGTCTCGATCTGCTCCAATTGATCTCGCCGATGCCGGAGGCGGTCCTGGATGTAGGGTGCGGCTCCGGGATCCTGGCGCTCGCCGCCCTTCGCCTCGGCGCCGCGCGCGCGGTCGCGGTTGATACCGATCCACTTGCCGTGACGGCGTCGCGCGAAAACGCGGAGCGGAATGGTCTCGCCGACCGCCTGTCCGTCAGCCACGGCTCGCTGCCGGCGGATGCCGAGGAAACGTTCCCGCTGGTGCTGGCCAACCTCGTCGCGGCGGTTCTCATCGAGCTGGCGCCCCGACTGGCCGCGCACGTGGCGCAGCGCGGGACACTCGTGGCCAGTGGCATCATCGAGCCACGTGCCGCGGAGGTTATCGAGCGCCTGAACGATGCGGGTCTGCAGATGACCGATCGACGCGACGCCGGCGAGTGGGTGTCGCTCTGCCTTGAGCACCGCACGTGACACTTCATCGGTTCTTCGTGGATCCCGGCGCTTTGGCGGACGAGCGCTTCGCGCTTCCGTCGGCCATCGAGCGACAGGTGCGCAAGGTGCTCCGCCTGACCGATGGCGATCGTCTCGTCCTCCTCCCGGGCGATGGAACGCAAGCCGTCTGTCGGCTGGATGGCAGCGATTGCCTGATCGAGGAACGGGGTCCGGTGACGAGCGAGCCGGGTCATCGGCTGACAATCGTCCAGGCGTTGCTCAAGGGCGATGCGCTCGAGGAGGTTGTGCAGCACGCGACCGAGATTGGCGTGGCTGCCTTCCGGTTGATCGTCACCGAGCGCTGTGTCGCTCGCGAGATCTCGCCGCGCAGGCTGGAACGCCTGCGCGCAATCGCCCGTGAGGCGGCGGAGCAGTCGGAGCGCGGGATCGTGCCGGCCGTCGAGGCGCCGGTGTCGCTGGCGGCCGCGCTCGCTCCCGGATCGGTCCTGCTCTTCGAGCGTCACCAGGGTGTGGGGTTGCGCGATCTCAAGGCGCCATCGGCCGCCGTCATCGGTCCCGAGGGGGGATTCAGCCCGGCCGAGGTCAAGGCGGCCGAGGATGCCGGCGTGACATTCGCGGGACTCGGTCCGCGCATCCTGCGATCGCAGACCGTGGCCGTCGCGGCTGCGGCGGTCATCCTGTCGCGAACTGGCGACTTCGCCTAGGCTCTGCCGATGACCGATTGCCTGTTCTGCAAGATCGTGAAGGGTGAAATTCCCTCCGACCGAGTCCACGAGGATGACGATGTCATCGCCTTCCGCGATATCGCACCGAAGGCGCCGACGCACATTCTCGTCATTCCACGGCGCCACATCCCCGATGCCCATGCACTGACCGATGCGGACGGCGGCATCCTGAGCAAGCTCTTCGCTGCCGCGCGTCGGGTTGCGGACGGGGCGGGACTGGAGAATGGATATCGGGTGGTGACCAATATCGGCCCCGAGTCGGGCCAGACCGTGTTCCATCTCCATTTCCATGTGCTCGGCGGACGCCCGATGGGCTGGCCACCCGGCTGACGCCCATGCTGCCCGTCGTGTCGTCCGGCGGCTGCGGTCAAATCGAATCCTGCGCTCAACGCATCGTTCTGAGCTCCGTCGAGGTTGGAGCGTGATTGACCCTCTCCGGCTGCGCTGGTACCCTGCATCGGCTTGCGTGCCCGGCGGGTTGAACCGCCATGCAACCGGCACGAACCATTGAAAGCGGGAAGGAGGCGAGACGTTTGGCAGAAGTCCGCGTGGGCGACAACGAAACATTTGAGAGCGCGTTGCGTCGATTCAACAAGAAGATTCAGCAGTCGGGAATCCTGGCTGAGGCACGACGCCGCGAGCACTTCGAGAAGCCCAGCGTGAAGCGAAAGCGCAAGGAAGCCAAGAAGCGAAAGGTTACCTCGCGCGCCTAGTCGCCAGACGCCAGCCCCCAACCCCAGACCGGCGCAGCGGAGGATGACGGTGAAGCCGATGACGCCGGCGACCGATGCCGCGCCTCGTCTCGAGCGGATCGAGTCCGCCATGCGTGACTCGATGCGCGCGCGTGACGCCCAGCGTACCCAGACCCTGCGCATGGCGATGGCCGCTGCCCAGAACCTGCGCATTGCCCACGGGCGTGACCTGACCGACGACGAGGTCATCGATGTCCTGACGAAGCAGGTGAAGCAGCGTCGTGAGAGCATTGCGATGTACCGCGATGCGGGACACGAGGATCGCGCGACAGCGGAGGAGCAGGAGGCCGACATCCTGGCCGAGTTCCTCCCCACCCAACTGATGCCCGAAGAGATCGAGGCCATGGTGCGAGCCGCGATCGAGGAAACCGGCGCCACTTCGCCGGCCGAGATGGGACGCGTCATGAGTCGCATGGCGCCACAGATCAGGGGCCGTGCCGACGGCGGGCTCGTGAGCGCGACCGTGCGTCGGCTTCTGGCCGAGGCATAGCGCGATGTTCATTCCACGCACGCTTGCCGAGCTCGATGGCAATCCCCGCCGTGGCGCGCTGGTTCGGGCGCTCATCGTCATCGCCGTCAGCGCCGCTGCCCTGTTCCTGATCCTGTCGGCGAACATCACGCTCGGACAGGAGAACCTCGAGGAGGGACAGATCGCGCCGCGCGACATTCGCTCGCCGCGCGATGCCACGTTCGACTCGGAAAGCCAGACCCGGGATGCGCGTGACGCTGCCGCGGACGAAGTCCTGCCCGTTACCGAGCAGATCAAGCCGCCGGCCGACAACCACGAGGACCAGCTCGTTCTCTTCGACGCGATGGTGAGTGACGTGGGGCGCATCCTTGACCGGCGCGATGCCGGCAGCCTCGACGCCGAGGAGGTCCTCGAGCGGCTGAGCACCGACGCGACCCAGATCTCCTTCGCCGACCGGTCGGAGGTCGCACAGCTCTCCGTGTCGGCCTGGGAAGTGGTCGCGAGCGCCGCACGGGCGGCCCTGGATCCGACGCTCACTGAGCAGATCGCGCAAGACGACCTGTCGGAGACCCGCGCCGAAATCCGCGAGCTCATCACCGCCGACATCGCCGATGCCCAGCGTCTGATGGCCGGAAACCTCGCGGCGGCATTCATCGAGCCAACCGACATCATCAACGAGGAGCTCACCGCCCTGCAGAGGGACCGGGCGCGAGCCGCGGTGCCGCCAAGGGTGGTCGAGGTACGCGTTGGCGAGACGATCGTCAGCGAGGGCCAGCGCATCAGTGTCGAGGACTTCGAAACGCTCGACGAACTGGGGCTGACCCGGCCGCTGGTCGATGCGGGCACGATCATCGGCAATGGGCTGATGGCGCTCCTGCTCGCGAGCCTGCTGGTCGGCTTTCTGTGGCGCTTCGAGCCCGCGATCTGGCACCGCAACCGATCGGTCCTGCTCTTCGTTCTCGCGCTCGTGGTGACCGCCGTGGCCCTGCGCATCGCCGCCGACCGGACGCTGTGGGCGTTCATGGTGCCGACCTCGGCGACCGTCCTGCTCATCGGTATTCTGCTGTCCGGGGCGGCGGGTGCGGCGATGGCCGGTGCGCTCGCCATCCTGGCCGGAGTGATGAATCGCGACGCGCTGGACCTCGCTGTGTACGTCCTGCTGGGCGGATTGGCCGCCCTTCTGACCATCACCCGCGCCGAGCGGCTCAATGCCTTCGTGCGCGTTGCCATGGCGCTGGCGGCGACGAACGTTGCGGTGGTCATGGCCTTCGGCCTGTACCAACCCGGAAGCAACCTCACCGGCATCGCGCAACTCATCGGCGCCGGGATGGTGAATGCGGCGCTCTCGATCATCCTGGCGGTCGGCAGCTTCGCCGTGCTGGGCAACGTGTTCGGCATCATGACCGTCTTCCAGCTCCTTGAGCTGGCCAACCCGTCGAATCGGCTCCTGCGGCGCCTGCTGCTCGAGACGCCCGGTACGTACCACCACAGCGTGATGGTCGGGAACCTCGCGGAGCGGGCAGCCGAGACCATCGGCGCCGACCCGCTCCTCGCTCGGGTAGCGGCGTACTACCACGACATCGGCAAAATGAAGAATCCGATGGCCTTCATCGAGAACCAGGCGGGGGCACACAACATCCACGACGACCTGACCGCGGAGACCAGCGCGCGCATCATCAGCGGCCACATCCGCGATGGGATCGACCTTGCCTACGAGCACGGGCTGCCGGTCCAGGTCATCGGC
>Ga0208612_1000025_pt1 | contig 126822 bp, 118 predicted proteins | sample AntDryMetagUQ889_FD_188089 | JGI IMG/M metagenome (GOLD analysis project Ga0208612, IMG submission 188089) | Polar desert microbial communities from Antarctic Dry Valleys - UQ889 (SPAdes) | ecosystem: Environmental > Terrestrial > Soil > Desert | place: Antarctic Dry Valleys | collected... | reverse complement strand
CCCGGCGTCGTGCCCGCCGTTACAGTGGTCGCTCGCTCGCGATCGCGGGAGTCTCCACGGTCGTCTTCTTCGGCACGCTCGGGTTGATCGCGGTCAACTCGCCCGGCTGGGAGCAGGTACAGCGCTCGTTCTTCGACGTCGACAACTTCATGGAATCGGCACCGAGCATCATCGCCCGTTTCGAGGTGAACGTTCGCCTCTTCCTCATCGCCGAGGTGCTGATCCTGGCCCTTGGGCTGGTGCTGGCGGTCATGCGCAGCCTGCCCGGACCCGCGCTCTTCCCGGTCAGGCTGCTGGCGACCATGTACGTTGACCTGTTTCGCGCGGTGCCCGGGATCCTGATCATCTTCGTGACGGGTCTGGGAATTCCGGGCCTGCGCATCCCGGGCCTGCCGAACGACACGTTCTTGTTGGGTGTGGTGGCGCTGACACTCATCTATTCGGCCTACGTATCCGAGGTGTTTCGCGCCGGAATCGAATCGATCCACCCGAGCCAGGCAGCCGCGGCTCGCTCGCTCGGGCTGAGCCAGATTCAAGCGATGCGCCACGTCGTACTGCCGCAGGCGGTGCGCAGGGTCATCCCGCCATTGCTCAACGACTTCATCGGCCTCCAGAAGGACACCGTGCTGGTCAGCTTCATCGGCGTGGTTGAGATCTTTCGTCAATCACAGATTCGGCAGTCGGCCACCTTCAACTTCACGCCGTACCTGGTCACTGCCCTCGTCTTCCTGGTCGTGACCATTCCGCTCGCCCGCTTCACCGATTGGCTCGTCGCGCGGCAGCGCAATCGGGGTTCGGGTCCCCCTGCGAGCGGCGCCTCCACGGCAGCGCGTCGCGGCCGCCTCTGGGGCTTCGGCGGAAGGCGTGACCAATGAATGCCCAGCCGGCCCTCGTGGTCGAGAGGCTGTGGAAGTCGTTTGGGACGCTGGACGTCCTGCGCGGCATCGACCTGACGATGGCGGAGCACGAGATCGTGTGCGTCATCGGCGCCTCCGGCTCTGGCAAGTCCACGCTGCTGCGCTGCATCAACCTGACCGAGCCGATCGACGGCGGTCGGATCGTGGTCAAGGGCGAGGAGATCACGGCCGATGGCGTCGATGTCGATCGCATACGTCGTCGCATTGGGATTGTGTTCCAGGCGTTCAACCTGTTCCCGCACATGTCGGTTCTCGAGAACGTGACCCTCGCACCCCGGCGAGTCCTGCGGCGCTCACGATCGGAGGCCGATGACCAGGCAACCGCCCTGCTCGAGCGCTTCGGGCTGGCCGACAAGCGGCTCGACTACCCCGATCGCCTGTCGGGCGGGCAGCAGCAGCGTGTCGCCATCGTGCGGGCGCTGGCCATGGACCCCGATCTCCTGCTGCTCGACGAGGTAACGAGCGCCCTCGATCCGGAGCTCATTGCCGAGGTGCTCAACGTCATTCGCGAGCTGGCGGCGGAAGGGATGACGATGCTGATCGCCACGCACGAGATGGGCTTCGCGCGCGACATCGCGACTCGCGTGGCGTTCGTGGACGAGGGCCTGATCCTGGAGGAGGGACTGCCGGCCGATCTGTTCCGCACCCCTCGCGAGCCTCGCACGAAGCAGTTCCTCCAGCGCATCATCGAGGCCGGTCGCCTGTAATCGACGCCGCAAACTACATGCGCGTATGCGGCACGAGGATCGATGCGTGCAACGACCCCCCCCCCACGATGTGGACGCGCGGTGGATAACCTTCCGTTAACGCCCGAAGTTGGTGGACAAGGGGGGTTGGCGGTCTCGGTCGCGGGCCCTATCGTAGTTCTTGTCCCGGAGGAGTCCGTGGACCCAGAGATTGCATCAACGGGTCCCGTGGTTCCTTCGGGACGTTTCATTGTCCCGCAGCTTCCACGGCAGCCGACTATGCGTCACCCATCTCAGGCGAAACATCCTATCCGTTCTCAGCGCCGCAGCGCGTATCCGCGATAGCTGGCGCGGAAGCCCGCTTCACGCAGCGACTCGGCCAACGGAGACTCGGCGACCGGGGCACGGTCAACGCGTTCCAGGCGGAGCTCACGCATCGGCCCACCTGTCACCAGCGAGGGCAGGGCAGCCACCGCCCTCGCGGCCAGGGCAGTATCCGCGGCGGCAGGAAGGCGAAGCAACCCTCGACCGCCACGCTCCACGTACAGGACCGCCTGACCGTCGACGACGACGACGTAGGCACCCGCGGCGCGCTGGAGCGGCAGCCGTTCGTCATCGGTGCCGCGCGGCCAGGGCAGAGCAGCGCCATACGGCTGGGCCGGGTCGGTGGCGGCAAGGACGCGAACGCTCGGCTCATCATCGCGCACGGCACGCAGACGATCCACCGCGCCGGGCAGCGCGAACTGCGCCGCCCCCAAGCCGGCCACGAAGTAGCCGCGACGAGCACGCCCGGACTCCTCCATGGCGCGCAGGACCGGATAGACCGATGCATAGCCGCCGAAGATGCCCTCCGACGCCACGGCCTCGCGCGTGACCACGCCATGCCGCTCGAGAAGGCCTACTGCCAGGGCGTGCCCGCGCTCCGTCGGCGTGCGCTCCTCACCCACGAGGTCCGCGACGAGTGACCAGCGACCGGCGGCGCGCGGCGGACCGAGCGCAATCAGCCGGCCCGGACGTGGCGTGGACTTCGAGCGTGAGCGCGGCAACGAGAGCGCGCGGAGGGCGGCGAACGTGTCGTTCGTCACTTCGCCCGCCCAGACGAGGTGCCACATCGCGTCGAGCAGGGCGTCATCCGTCCGGGCCTCGGTGACCGAAGAGCGCAGCTGCGGGAAGAAGGACGCGCCTCGTCCCTTCAGGTGCTCGCGGATGGCGTCATGCATCGGCTCCGACGGACGTTCTTCGGATGCGCCCGCGCTGGCCAGCAGATCCACCCGATCGCGGCGGTAGAGAGCAACGCGTCCATCGTCCCGACCCAGCGAGCCGCGACCCAGCCACACCACTTCGCCCGCCGCACCCAACTCATCGAGCAGCCGCGGCGTGTAGCCGGCCACCCGCGCGGGAAGGACGGTCCGCTCGAGGACCGATGCCGGCATCGGAACCCCCTCGAGCTGAGCGATAACTTCGATCAGGCGGCCAAGGCCGCTCGCGGTCGACCCGACCCCTTGCCAGGCCGGGAGAAACCGAGCGAGAACCTCGGGTTCCACCGGCTCGACCTCGCGCCGAAGACGGGCCAGGGAACGGCGCCGCAACTGGCGCAGGACATCGGGATCGGTGAACTCGTTGGCGGCACCGCCCGGCCGGAAGGCGCCATGGAGCAGCGCGCCAGAGGCGGCCAGAGCATTGAGCCGTTCCTCGACGACCGCGCGAGCCACGCCCCAGCGGGCAGCGGGGGCATCGGCGACTAACGGTGCATGGGTGCGAGCCCAGCGGAGCAGCAGCGCATCCAGCGGGGCATCCATCGCGGCCAGCCAGGTCGCGGCGACGCCCGGCGGCGGCGACGCGCCGACCGCATCGCGATAGCGCGCGACATCCTCGACGGCGATCCAGCGCTCATCGCCCGTGACGCGGATCCGCACCGCGCGTCGCGCGCGCTCCAGCTCCGCGAGCGCATCGGCCCCATCCAGGTCGTCAACGGTGCGGGCCTCGACCTCGTCGGTGCGCAAGTCACCAAGACGCCGCAACAGGTCTGCGACTCCATCCGGCGTGCGTGCGCGGCGCGCATCGGCCAATGCCTGGAGCTCGAGCTCAAGGTCGGCCACGGCCTCCGGATCGATGAGTTCGCGAAGCTCCTCGGTGCCGAGCAGTTCGGCCAGCAGGTCGCGGTCGAGCGCCAGCGCCTGCGCACGGCGCTCGGCGAGTGGCGCGTCACCCTCGTACATGAACGAGCCGATGTAATCGAACAGCAGCGACGAAGCGAACGGCGAGGCGGACCGCGACTCGACGCTCACGACCCGAATACGACGTGAACGGACGGCGCCGAGCAGGTCCACCAGCGCCGGCATGTCGAACACGTCGCGCAGGACTTCGCGATACGTTTCGAGGATGATCGGGAAGGAGCCGTAGCGACTGGCGACGCCCAGCAGATCGGCCGACTTCTGGCGCTGCATCCAAAGCGGCGTGCGCTGGCCCGGGCGCCGACGGGGCAACAGGAGCGCGCGAGCGGCGTTCTCCCGGAAGCGAGCCGCGAACAGCGCGGAGCCGCCCAGCTCAGCCATCAGCAGCTCCTCGATCTCCTCGGGGTCCAGCAGGAGCGCCGACTCGATCGTAGCGCCGTTGCTCTCGACGCCTTCCGGCAGGCGAATTGCGATGCCGTCATCCGACCACATGGCCTGCACATCGACGCCGTGGTGCTCGCGCAAGCGCGATTCGATCGCCATCGACCACGGCGCATGGACGCGGCCCCCGAACGGCGTCAGCAGCGCCACCCGCCAGTCACCCAGCTCGTCGCGGAAGCGCTCGACCACGATGGTCCGATCGGTCGGCAGCACGCCGGTCACCTCACGCTGCTCGGCGAGGTAGGCGACCAGGTTCGTCGCGGCCAGTTCATCAAGCGAGTGATCCGAACGCAGCCGCGCGAGTGCCGCAGCGGGCTCCATCGGTTCCATCTCGCGCAGGAATGCGCCGATCGCCCGGCCAAGCTCAATGGGCCGACCGACGGCATCGCCATGCCAGAACGGCATCTTGCCGGGCTCGCCGGGGGCGGGCGTGACGATCACGCGGTCCGGCCGGATATCCTCGATCCGCCAGCTCGACGCTCCGAGCAGGAAGGTCTCCCCGACCCGCGACTCGTAGACCATCTCCTCATCGAGCTCGCCGACCCGACGACCGCCTCGACCAGCATCGTCGCCAGGCAGGAAGACGCCATACAACCCGCGATCCGGGATGGTGCCGCCGCTCGTGATGGCCACCACGCGGGCGTCGTTGCGCGAAGCCACCTCATCGGTCTGGCGATCCCAGACCACGCGCGGCTTGAGATCCGCGAACTCGTCGGACGGATAGCGCCCGGACAGCATGTCGAGCACGCCTTCGAGCTGCTCCCGGGAAAGCTCACGGAAGGATTCGGCGCGCGTGATCAGCCGATGCAAATCATCCACCGTCCAACGTCCATCGGCGCACATGGCGACCAGTTGCTGGGCCAGCACGTCGAGCGGATTGCGAGGGATGCGCGTCTCCTCGATCTGCGCCGACTTCATGCGTTGGGCGACGACCGCCGCCTCCACCAGGTCGCCGCGGTACTTCGGGAAGATCTTGCCGACGCTCGGTTCGCCCACCTGGTGCCCCGCTCGGCCAATGCGCTGCATGCCCGAGGCAACCGACGGCGGCGACTCGATCTGGATCACGAGATCGATGGCGCCCATGTCAATCCCCAGCTCCAGGCTGCTCGTCGCCACAAGCGCCGGCAGCTTGCCCTGCTTCAGTTGCTCCTCGATCTCGAGCCGTTGCTCCCTGGCGACGCTCCCGTGATGAGCGCGCACCAGCTCCTCCCCGGCCAGCTCGTTCAAGCGGCTGCTCAACCGTTCCGCCAGGCGCCTGCTGTTGACGAAAATCAGCGTGGACCGATGTTGTCGGATGAGCTCCAGCAGCCTGGGATGCATGGAGGGCCAGATCGAGTGCCGCGCCTCCGGTCCCGCGGCGGGCCCTCCGGGCGACTCATCGACGTCCATGACCTCGCCCATGCGTGCCATATTGGCGACCGGCACGATCACCTCGAGGTCGAGTTCCTTTCGCGCGCCGGCATCCACGATGCTGACCTCGCGCCCGACACCGCCCAGGAATGAGCCGATGAGCTCCAGCGGTCGCTGCGTCGCAGAGAGACCTATTCGTTGCGGGTCGGTCTCGGTCAGGTGGCTCAGGCGCTCGAGCGACAGTGCCATGTGCGAGCCGCGCTTGGTGGCAGCGATGGCATGCACCTCGTCCACGATCACGTGCTCGACGCCGCGCAGGATTTCACGCGCCTGGCTGGTGAGCAGGAGGTACAGGCTTTCCGGCGTGGTGACCAGAATGTCAGGCGGACTCTTCATCAGCTGGCGACGGGCATGTGCCGGCGTGTCGCCGGTGCGGCTGCCGACGCTGATGTCCGGGACTGGCAGGCCCAGACGCTCGGCCGTGCGGCGGATGCCAGCCAGCGGGGCGCGCAGGTTGCGCTCCACGTCGTAGGCGAGCGCCTTCAGCGGGCTGATGTAGAGAACGCGAACGGTCCTCCGCTGCGGGGGCGCTTCGGTCATGAGGCGATCCAAGCACCACAGGAAGGCAGCCAGAGTCTTGCCGCTGCCGGTGGGGGCGTGGATCAGGGTGTGACTGCCGCCGCTGATCGCCGGCCAACCCAGCTCCTGCGCCCGCGTCGGCTCGGCGAACGCCTCGCGGAACCAGGTTCGTGTCGCCTCGCTGAAGGGGGTGAGTGGGTCGTCAGCGGGAGGAGCGGTATTCACGGCAGGGTCCAGTCTATCGGTCCCTCAGAATCGAGCTCATTCCACGTTCAACGAGCAAGCCGTCGACCGCGGAGACGCCGACGGCGCGGCACAGAAACTGCAGCCCCTCGGAAGCACCACACATGGTCATAGAAGAGGGAATCGACATGATGGATCGCACAGGCACCACCGACCGCACCATCTGGAACCATCAGGACGACTCATGGAGCCAGACCGACCTGACCGATTTCGACGTCGAAGCCGCCGACGGCGGCATCGGCAAGGTGCACGAGGCCACCAACGAGGTTTCGGGAAGTTACATCGTGGTGGACACCGGACCGTGGATCTTTGGCAAGAAGGTGCTTCTGCCGGCGGGCGTCATCGAGCGCGTGGACGCTGAGGAGCGCCGCGTGCACGTGAGCCAGACGAAGGATCAGATCCAGAACGCGCCGGAGTTCGACGAGAACACGTATCACGACGATGCCTATCGAAACGAGGTCGGCTCGTACTACGGCGGCGGCGTCGAGGGCGACACCGCCAATCGACCGGCCGGACCCGACTACGGACGCGACGACCGGACCGATCCGATCCGCTGATTCTCGCCTTCACTGACGAAAGCCGCGGTCACCGAGACCGCGGCTTTCGCTTGTGCTCAGCGTTCGCCTTCCGCCTGGCTGGGACGGGAGGCCGTTTTACCTCGGTACCGAAGGTGGTGAGCGACGCGATTCTCGCGGCCGCGCAGAATCCGGTGCCGCGCGTCATCGTCGGCGGCGCCGGGGCCGGCCTCGTCCTCCTCCAGCGCGTGAGCCCATGGCTCGCCGATCGCGCACTCAGCCTGACCGGCTGGACGGGGCAAATCTCGGACTTTCCCGACGATGGGGCGGATAACTTGGACGGCCCGATCGACGAGGCGGGCGATGTTCGCGGCGACTACGGAGCCGGCGCGCGCCAGGTGAGCTGGTACACGCGCATCTCAGGATTGCATCCCGCGGCAACGCGAATCGCGCTCGCGGGCGCCCTGTCCATCGGCGCATTGATGGTCAGTCGCCGCAGAGGTCAGTGAGGCTCAGAATCCGAAGGCGCCTGGATCAGAGGGGCAAGTGCATCTCGGGTTCTCTGCTCCAGAGCCGATGTCGTGCCATGGCTGCGGTGAACCGCTTGGTCACCGGACCGCTTGCTTTCTTCGCCACGATGGTTGCGTCGTCGGCCGGATCCGCGTCTTCGGGTCCGCCAAGCGGGATGTGCACCGCCTCGAGCAACGCGACCCCTTCCCCCGTCGCCATCACCGGCTTGCAGTGCTTGTAGGCGTCCCTGACGAAGTCGACCGCATCGGCCTCGGCTGACCATTCGGTGGCGTGCTCTCCGCCGGCAACGTACACCGCATCGAACAGGACGGACGCCGTGGTCAGGATGCTGAACTCCGGGACCCGCACCTTTCCGCTGTCGCCTGCCAACTCGCCCAGCTCCGGTGCCACCAGCAACCCCATGGCGCCTTCGGCTTCAAGAGCCTTCATCACAGCGGCCACCCCGGCATTGTCGAACTGGTCGGCGACGAGAATCGCCACTTTGCGCGTGGCGATCGGCCCGGGCACGTGCGACATCATGCTGAGTGCGGGCGAGACGAGGTCGCGATCGGTCAGGGTCCGGTGCCGGTGCGCCTGCGGGTCCCCGTCCGCAGGCACGCTCATGTTCTGCGGCGGAACCAGCTTCGTCGGGACGTCCAATCCCAGGCCCTTCGCCACGCCTGCTGCAAGCGTAGCGTCCACCTGGGCGAGATGCTGCACCATCCGCTCCCGGATCGCGACCGTTTCGACCTTGCCCAATTCGAAGCGGAGCGCCTTGATCATGTGCTGCCTCTCCGGCTCCGACTGGCTGCGGTAGAACATCCGAGCCTGGCTGTAGTGATCGAAGAAGCTCTCGCCGCGCGCGCGGACCTTGTTACCGTTGATCGCCTCGGGATGGGTGACATAACCGCCGGCCGCTGCCGGTGCCTGCGCCGGGAAGTTGTCACCGATCGAGTTCGGCTGATAGCTGACGCGGCCGCGATTGATCTCCTGCCGCATGTGACCGTCGCGCTGGTTGTTGTGCATCGGCGCAATCGGGCGGTTGATCGGTATCTCGTGGAAATTGGGGCCGCCAAGCCGGATGAGCTGCGTATCGGTGTACGAGAAGAGGCGACCCTGGAGCAGCGGGTCATTGCTGAAATCGATGCCCGGCACGACGTTGCCGATATGAAACGCAACCTGCTCGGTTTCGGCAAAGAAGTTGTCGGGATTACGGTTCAGCGTGAGCTTGCCGACGCGCTGCACCGGAACCAGCTCCTCGGGGATGATCTTGGTCGGGTCGAGGAGGTCGAAGCCGAACGCGAACTCATCCTCTTCTTCAACGATCTGGAGGCCGAGCTCGTACTCCGGGAAGTCACCGTTCTCGATGGCTTCCCACAGATCGCGTCGGTGAAAGTCCGGATCCTTGCCGGAGATCTTCTGCGCCTCGTCCCAGGCCACCGAGTGCACGCCGAGCAGCGGCTTCCAGTGAAACTTCACGAAACGTGACTTGCCGTTGGCCTCGACCAGCCGGAACGTGTGAACGCCAAAGCCCTCCATCATGCGGAAGCTGCGCGGCAGCGCCCGGTCCGACATCACCCACATGATCATGTGCATCGACTCGGGCATCAGGGAGATGAAGTCCCAGAATGTGTCATGCGCCGATGCCGCCTGCGGGATCTCGTGATGCGGCTCGGGCTTCACCGCGTGAACGAGGTCGGGGAACTTGATCGCGTCCTGGATGAAGAACACCGGCATGTTGTTGCCCACCAGGTCGAAGTTGCCCTCATCGGTATAGAACTTGACCGCGAACCCACGAACGTCTCGCGCCAGGTCGGAGGAGCCTCTCGAGCCGGCAACGGTCGAGAACCGCACGAAGACCGGGGTCTCCCTGGCCGGGTCGGTCAGGAATGCCGCCCTGGTGTATCGCTCCAGGGACTTGTAGACCTGGAAGACGCCGTGCGCAGCGGAACCGCGGGCGTGGACCACGCGCTCCGGGATCCGCTCGTGGTCGAAGTGCGTGATCTTCTCGCGGAAGTGGAAATCCTCGAGCAGGGACGGCCCCCGATCGCCGATCGTCAGCGTGTTCTGGTCATCGTTGACAGGCACGCCCTGGTTCGTGGTGAGCGTCGTATCAGCGGACTTTTCGGTGTTGGCCGCAAGCTGCTGGCGCTTGTCATTGGTTGATGGAGCACTCGGTGCGCGCTTTTCCTTCGGGCGGGAAGTCTGCCGCTTCGCCATTACAGCATTTCCTCCCGAGACTGCTTCGCCCGAGCCGCGGTGATTGCCGTCGTCACTTTCTTCTCTTCCTCTGGTGGTGGAAGGACAGCCGGCATCCCGAGCGACTCGATCCAAAGCTCGCGAGCCCAGCCCATCGTGTGATAGAGGTGCTGGTCCTCTTCCTCCTCGACCAGGGCATGAGCTTCGGAGAGCGCAGCCGCCACTTCACCATCGAGGTGGCCGGCGAGCTTGCCGATCAACTCCCAGTTCTGATGGTCCTTCGTTTCGGCCTCCACGACGCACTCCGCGGCCACGAGCTCGGCCGCCCCGGGAGGCCCGTCATCGAGAGCCATCTCCATCGCCTGGACGAGACTCTTGCCCTTGAACCGCACGACGGCGCGGCCCGGTGTTTCCTGCTCGGCATCCAGCCCGATACGCTCGAACGTCGTCCGCAGGACCTTCTCGTGGTTGGTCGTCTCGTCGAGGTACTTCTCCCACTCCGTACGCAACTCCGGATGCTGGGCACACTGAATGGCGGCTTTGTAGACCTCCTGGCCGCCGATTTCCGTCTCCAGCGCCTGGTAAAGCAGCTCCTGCACCTGGTCGTTCATATCAGGGCCTCTCACGATCAATATGATCGGTGCCGTGCGGCACCGACTCGGCAATCCCTGCCATGCACCGAGCGTGCCACCGTCACGGGCTGAAGACCACCCTGACGGCTCCGTCCTCCTTCTTCTGGAACATCTCGTAGGCGCGGGGGCCATCGGCCAACGACACGTGGTGAGTCGCGAAGGATTCGGTTCCCAGCGGATCGGCGTCGTCGAGGACCAGGGGCATGAGGTCGTTCACCCAGCGGCGAACGTTGGCCTGGCCCATGCGCAGCTGAATCTGCTTGTCGAACAGCGTGAACATCGGCATCGGGTCGATAGCGCCTCCGTACACGCCAATGATCGAGACCGTGCCGCCACGGCGGACGAGCTGTATGGCGAGATGCAGAGCCGCAAGGCGATCGACACCGGCCCTCTCTGTCATCGGTGCAGCGATTACGGCGGGCAACAGTCCCGTCACGGTGTGCGCGAACGCGGCGACCGGGGATCCGTGCGCCTCCATCCCGACGGCGTCGATGACCGAGTCGAGCCCGCGACCGTCGCTGGCCTCCATGATCGCGCGCTGGCCGTCCCTGCCGAAGTCGAAGACCTCGACACCGTATGCCTCTGCACGCGCCCGACGTTCCAACACCGGGTCAATCGCGAAGATTCGCTCCACGCCGCGCTGCCGTGCGACGCGGCACGACATATCGCCGATAGGGCCCAGGCCGATGACGAGCAGGCTGCCACCATCCGGAACCGACGCGTATTCGACGGCCTGCCACGCGGTCGGCAGGACATCGGACAGGTAGAGGAATCGGTCATCGGGCGGACCCTCGGGCACCTTGATCGGTCCGTACTGGGCCTGGGGGACGCGGAGATACTCGGCCTGGCCGCCCGGCACCTGACCGTACAGTTTGGTGTAGCCGAACAACGCCGCGCCTGTGCCCTCGGCGCGTACCTGGGTTGTTTCGCATTGGGACTGAAGGCCGCGCTCGCACATGAAGCACGTACCACAGCTGATGTTGAATGGCACGACGACCCGATCGCCCGGAACGATGTGCGTCACATCGGCGCCGACCTCCTCGACGATACCCATCGGCTCATGACCGAGGACATCCCCGGGCGTCATGAACGGCCCAAGGACCTCGTAAAGATGGAGGTCCGACCCGCACAACCCGCTGGACGTGACCCGGACGATGGCGTCGGTCGGCTTCCTGATCTCCGGGTCCGGGACCTCTTCGACGCGGACGTCGCGCTTGCCGTGCCACGTGAGAGCTTTCATGCTGCCGCTGATGCATGAGCGGTGCCGCACCGTGAAAGCAGCCAACCACTGTCCTTGATGTGATGGATTCGGACGACGGATGATCCTGCCGGACGTCAACGTCCTCCTGTATGCGTTCCACGAGGGAGCGCCGGATCACGGCCGATATCGAGGATGATTGCCATCGCGTCCCGTAGCGAGGGGATCACCGCTGACCGTGACTCCAGTCGCTTCCCCGGCCTGCGTTGGCGTCACCGCTCGCCGAGACCTGACAACCCGTCCGAGGACGAGCGCCTGTAACGTGGCAGTGAGTCAGCGCTGCCGTGCCTAAGAAACGTACGGAGCCTCGCGCAGCCAGTCGGATCCGATGGCGAGCGTCACCATGGCGGTCGCGAGATCGCCACGCGTGACCTGAAAGCCATGCAGCTTCGGACCAATCTCAACGCGCCCGGTTGGCTCCCCGGGAACGACGCGCGGCGGCCGAACCATCGTCCAGTCGAGGTCAATGCGGCTGACGACCTCGAACTCCCGCTGTTTGGCCTCGACGACGTTCCGAGCCAGCAGCCGAACGATCGCAGTGGTGATCCGGCCGCTGAAAGGCTTCCGCTCGCCCGCGACCATGACAGCACCGCCCGCCAACCCGACGAACCGACGGACGCCTGTGGCGCGCATCGCGGTCAGGATCTGTCGCGCGGCAGTGGCGGGCGCATCGAGCTGTGCCCTATCCGGGCTGGAGCCGATCGCGCTGATGACGGCATCCATGCCGGTCATCGCGGACGCGACTGCCGCGGCATCGCTCAGGTCGCCCTCCACGACCTTGACCTGATTCCTGGCTTCACCGAGCTTGTCGGGTGAGCGCACGAACGCGGTGACATCATGGCCAGCCGAGACCGCGGTTTGCAGCACCGCCTCGCCGATCTCGCCGGTCGCACCAAAGATCAAAAGGTTCATGCGGCTAGGGTAGTTCCTCCCAGGCGGTACGCCAGACGCGCCACAGCGCCTCGGGGTCCGAGAGTGGGTCGCCATGGACGAGAAAGAAGTCGGCTGGCCCGTCCTCGCGGATGACGCCCGCCTCGGTCTCGCCCATGAGCTCCCCGCCGCGCCAGGTAGCCGCCGCAAGGGCGTCGACCGGCTCGAGTCCAGCGGCCACCAGGCTCGTCACCTCCCAGGCCAGCTGGTTGGCGCGCAGCGAGCCGCCTCCGAAGTCAGAACCCGTCGCGATGCCGACGCCCGCGTCGCGGGCCAGCCGCACCGATGCCTCGCCCTGCTCCAGGCGCGCCCGGACCGCGGCACGTCCGGCCACCCCGGCGAAGCGATCCATGCTTGTCGTATCGCCGAAGCTGAGCCAGGAGCGCTGGACCGCCAGGGTGCTCACCAGCGTGGTCCCGCGGCTTGCCATCTCGGCAGCCACGGCAGCGTCAAGCTCGAACCCGTGCTCGATCGAGTCGACGCCGCCCAGCACCGCCTCCCGCGCTCCGCTCAACCGCCCCGAGTGCGCGGCGACCTTCGCGCCCCGCGCTTGGGCCGCGTCCACGACGCGCGCGACCTCGTTCGCGGTCCACGGCGAGACGCTGGCATCGGGCCCGTCCATGTAGATCTTCACGAGATCGGCTCCGGCATCGAGCTGACCGATCGCTCCCGCCAGCAGCTCGTCAGCGTTGTTCGCCTCGATCGCCGAGCGTATGGGATTGACGCCGCCCGGGAAGAGCCAGGAGCCGGCGGCGCGCAGGTACGGACGGTCGGGGCGTCCGGCCCATCGATCCCGGACGACGAGGGCAAGGGCACGCTCACGACCGTCGTCCGGATCGACGCCGATGGGCGACCCGACGTCGCGCATCCACCGCACTCCTGCCGCCATGCCGATGCGCCCGTTGTGCTCGGCCACGGCCAGCAGCGTCTCAGGCGGATCGTTGAAGCGCTCAATCCAGTTCGCACCGCCCGGACCGGTGACATGGCTATGGCAATCGACCAGCCCGGGCACGAACGCGGCACCGGCGCAATCAACGACTGTCGCGCCCGACGCGTCCTCTTCACCGCCGGTGGGGCGGATCCAGCTGATGCGCCCATCCTCGACGAGGATGCTGACGTTGCGCTGGAGGCTCGCCGCACGGCCGTCCGCCAGGGCGCCGTCGCGATACAGCACGCGACCGGTGACCGGCCGGGGACTCGGGCTCGGCGTCAGCGAAGCTGTTGGCGTCGGAGCCGGCGTCGCCGGGTCGGGACTCGGTGTCTGACTCGGACTCGCGCTCAGCCTGGGAGTCAGGCTCGGCAGCGGGGTGGCGCAGGCGGCCAGACCGACCGCGGAGGCGGCGGCACCGAGCTGGAGGAGCCGGCGGCGACTGATCGGCGACGGGTGGGAATTCCGGTGCATCGGTCCCATTATCCCCGTCCGATGCGGGCGAGGTGCGTGTCGCGGAAGTCGGTCGGAAGCTTGAGGCCATAACCAAGCGATCGGTCCATCCCTACGTGCGCCACAAGGATGGCTCCCGCCAGCGCCAGAGGAGCGATGGCCACAAACCAGCCGACGGCCAGCACGATGAGCGCGGTCGCGAGGTTGTGAACGGCGTTGTATGTCACGGCACCGACCCGCGATCCGCGGAAGTACCCGATCATCGAGATATCCGGCGCCAGCAGGAGCGGCAGCAGCCAGAGTGGATGGCCGTTCAGCTGGAGGTAGAGCAGCACGCCCGCCAGGAAGAGGATGAGCGCTTCCGCGCGCAGGATCAGCTCAATGGTCCGCACGCGCACAAGTCTAGCGGGCAGGTGTGTTCGGCCGAAGTGCGCGCTCAGTGATCCAGGAGCCAGTCGATGGCCTCGAGGTAGCCGCGCCAGCCATGGCCGATGATCTGGTGCTGCGTGGCGGGCGCCGTCACCGAAACGCGCCGCCAGGACTCGCGGGCAGAGATGTCGCTGATGTGGACCTCGACCACTGGACGCCCGCAACCGCGCAGGGCATCGTGCAGGGCATAACTCGTGTGCGACAGGGCACCGAGGTTGGCGACCACCAAATCGTAGTCGAGTATCTCCAGCCGATCGATGAGCGCGCCCTCGTGATTCGACTGGAAGTCCTCGAGCAGCGAGCCGCGCTCCAGGGCGTGGGCGCGCGCCGCCTCGACGATCTCGGCCAGCGTCATGGAGCCGTAGATCTCCGGCTCGCGGCGGCCGAGGGTGCCGAGATTGGGGCCGTTCAGCAGGAGGATCCGCATCGGTCAATCTTCGTCGTTGGCAGCGTCGAAGGAGCCGAGAACGCGCATCGAGCTGGTGTCGGCGCGAAGGTTCGCCATGGCGGACAGGAGCGGGTCACGCGTCTCGTCGCCGGACACTTGGAGCAGGAACCGATAGCGCCACGGGCCGGCGCCCGCGGGACGCGACTCGATGCGGCTGACGTTGACGCCCGCGGTTGCCAGCGCACCGAGCGCGCGGTACAGGTCGCCGGGCCGGTGTCCGGTCTCGAAGGTGATCAGCGTCTCGCGAGCGCCACCGACCCGAGGGGCCAGCACACCGTGTGCCGGAGGGACAGCCCCGGACTGCGATGCGAGGACGGCGAAACGGGTGACGTTGTGCGGTGCATCGGCGATGTCGCGTGCCGCGATCTCAAGGCCGTATCGCGTCGCCGCGCGCTCGGAAGCGATCGCCGCCATTCGCCGGTCGCCACTCTCGGCCAACTGCCGCGCCGCACCGGCGGTGTCGGCTGCGGGAACCACCTGCCAGCCATGTTCAGCCAGGAACCGGTCGCACTGGGCAAGCGCCTGCCAGTGGCTGCTCACCTGCGTGATCTCCTCCAGCCTGACGCCGCCCAGGACCAGGAGCTGGTGCCGAATCGGCAGGAGCAGCTCGCCCACGACGCGCAACGTTCCGGAGGCCAGCGCATCCAGCGCGTCACCGACCGTTCCAGCCAGGGAGTTCTCGAGCGGGAGTACCCCGGCGTCCACGGCGCCGGAGTCAACGGCGGCACACACCACGGAGAAGGTCGGCATCGGTTCCGGCGTTGCGGCATCTCCAAAATAGCCGATGACCGCCTCCTCGCCAAAGGCGCCCGGCTCGCCCTGATACGCGGCGGTGCTCATGGGCAGATGGCGCGCAGCGCGCGCTCAAGCTCGGCATCGGTCACGTCGTCGACCTCGACGACCTGGCCGATGGCCATCGGCAGGATCCAGCGCTGGCGGCCGTCCTGCCGTTTCTTGTCGCCGAGCATCGCCTCGCGCACGCGTCGAGCATCGAAGCCACGCGTCAGGTCGAAGCCGAGCTGGTCCAGCAGGGCGTCGAGGCGCGGCGCGAGCTCCGGATCGCCCCCGCGCCGCCTCGCGATGGTCGCGACCGCGCGGAGTCCCAGTGCCACCGCACTTCCGTGCGTGAGCCGATACGCACTCTCGATCTCGAGGGCATGACCGATCGTGTGACCCAGGTTCAGCCTTCGACGCTCGCCGGCCTCGAACGGATCGCGCTCGCACACGCCCAGCTTCAAGCGCGCGCTGCGCTCGATGATGGCGTAACGCGCCGGCTCACCGGTGTGGAGTGCAGCGCGGCCGCGTGACTCGAGCAGTTGCCACAGCGCAGGGTCACCGATGAGCGCCGCCTTGACCGACTCGGCGATGCCGTCACGCCGGAGGCGACGAGGGAGACTGCGCAACGCGGCGATATCCGAGATGACGGCCACCGGCGGCCAGAAGGCGCCGACCGCGTTCTTGGCGCCGCCCAGGTCGACGGCCACCTTGCCGCCGATGGCGCTATCGGCCTGAGCCAGCCAGGTGGTCGGCACGTGGATCAATGGCATGCCCCGCGCGAACAGGGCAGCCGCGGTCCCCGCCAGATCACCGATGGTGCCGCCACCCATCGCGACCAGTGACGTGCCGCGCTCGACCCGCTGATCGGCCAGCCATTCGAGGACGTGCTCGAGTGCGCGAATGCGCTTCGCGCGCTCCTCCGCCGCCACCGGCAGGCAGACACGGGCGCCGCTGGCCGCCACCAACTCCGGCGCGACGCGCAGCAGGCGCCGATCCACCACCGCCACGCTGCCTGCGGGAGCGCCGAGATCAAGGTCGACCCCCATCACAACCCGCGCGCTGACGGGGCCGATCGGATGATGGCGCGCAATCTCGGCATCGAACAAGCGACGACCACGGTAATGAGTCAACCCGGCGATAAGCGCATCGGCGATGTCGGACGCTTCGCCGCCGGCATCCAGGCGCAGGTCAGCGGCGCGGTATGCCGGCGCGCGGTCGACCATGACGGCGGCCAGTCGACCGGCCTCGTACGGTTGAAAGGTCGGGCGATCGACCGCATCGGCCCTGAGTCGCTCGACCAGCCGTTCGGGCTCAACGTCCAGCCAGGCGACCGTGCCGTGATGCCACAACGCCCATCGGTTGAGCGGGTCGACGACCGCGCCACCCCCGGCACCGATGACCGCGCCGGCCATGGTGCAGGCCTCCCCCACGGCCGCGGCCTCCTCGCCACGGAAGGCGGTCTCACCGAACTGCTCCAGGTAGGCCGGCACCGGCATCCCGATGCGGCGCTCGACCAGCTCATCAGTGTCGACGAATGGACGGCGCAGTCGTTCGGCAACGATCTGGCCCACCGTCGACTTGCCGCTGCCGGGCATCCCGACCAGAACGATCCCGTCAGCCATCACCAGACTTCACCGAGCGCGGCACGCAGGGCATCACGCATCGCCTCGAGCGGCGCCTCGCGGCCGGTCCACAGCGTGAAGCTCAACGCCGCCTGGCGCAGGAGCATGCCGGCACCGCCGTGCGCCTGGGCCCCGGACGAGCGGGCCTCGCGCACCAGCCGGCTGGGACTGGGCCGATAGACAAGGTCGAGCACGCGCAGGTCCGCCCGCAGCAGTCGCGCCGGCACGGGCGATTCGTCCGAAGCGGTACCGATCGGCGTCGCGTTGATGAGCAGGTCGACCGTGGTCAGAGCGCCCGTCAGGTTCGCCCAGCGCGCCCGGTCGATCACGACCAACTGTGCACAGCCGGCGTCGCGCAGAGCCGTCACCGCGGCGCGGGAAGCGCCGCCTGATCCCAGCACGACGGCTCGAGTGACGCCCGTCGGCAGTTCGGCGGCGAGTGCCGCGAGATCGGTGTTGCGGGCAACCAATCGGTCGCCGTAGCGAAGGATGGTGTTCGTCGCGCCCAGCCGTCGCACCTCCGGGCCGACCTCGTCCACGAGGTGACAGGCAGCCAGCTTGTGTGGCGCCGTGACATTGGCGCCAATGCGACCGTCCCCGCGAAGAGCGTTGATTTCACCCGCGAGCGCGGGCGCGGGGACGTCGCGCAGGTCGTAGCGCGCGTCGATGTCGAGGGCAGCGAATGCGGCGTTGTGCATCGCCGGCGATGCCGAATACCCGATGCCGTGGCCGATCAGCACGGCAAGTTCGGTCACCGCGGCCCAGCCCCGGTTCGCTGGGTCCGTCGACGGCGGCGCGCGACCGCAGCCCGCAGGTCGCCGATCGTGTCGCCGCCGAACGAGATCATCAGCTCATCGGCCAGCACCACCGCCACCATGGCCTCCCCCACGATCGCCGCGCGCGGCAGGACCGTGACGTCAGAGCGCTCGATGTGCGCGCGGCCGGTGACGCCGCTGACCATGTCCACGCTCGGCAGCGGGCTGCGCAGCGTCGAGACCGGCTTCTGCCCAGCGCGGATGATGATCGGCTCGCCGTTACTGATGCCGCCCTCGATCCCGCCGGCATTGTTCGTCGTGCGGCGCCAACTGTCGGACCCCTCCTCGACCACGTCATGCACCGCGCTCCCGCGGCGCGCCACGGTGCCGAAACCGAGGCCGATCTCGACGGCCTTGACACCGGGGATGGCCATCGTCGCGCCGGCGAGCAACCCATCCAGGCGCGTATCCCACTCCGACGATGACCCCAGCCCGATCGGCGCGCCGGAGACCACGACCACGAAGGAGCCGCCGATCGAGTCGCCCGCCGCTTTGGCCGCATCGACCTCGGCCAGCATGGCGCGCTCGGCGATGGGGTCGGGGCAGCGCAAGGGCGATGGGTCGGCCAGGTCGCGCGCCAGCCACCCATCGGGGATGGCTCCCACGAGATCATCTGCATCGGCAAAGGCGCGGATCGGTCCGAGCTGGTCGACGAAGCTCCAGATTCGAACGCCGCAGATCGCCAGGAGCTGGCGAGCGAGTGAGCCAGCCACAACGCGCGTGGTGGTCGAGCGCGCGGAGGCGCGCTCCAGGACGTCGCGGACGTCATCGGTGTCGTATTTCAGTGCTCCGGCAAGGTCGATATGCCCCGGCCGAGCGCGGGTGATCGGCTTCGGACGGCGGTGGCCCGCGATCGGCTCGACCGACATGCGATCGGTCCAGTTCTTCCAATCCCGGTTGTCGACCGAGAAGCCCACCGGCGAGCCGAGGGTCAACCCGTAGCGAATGCCGGCCGTCCAATGCACGCGGTCGTGCTCGATCTGCATGCGACGACCGCTGCCGTACCCGTGCTGGCGTCGCCTCAGGTCGCGGTCAACCCCACGCGTGCTGACGCGCATGCCGGCGGGCAGGCCCTCGAGGATGCCCGATAGGCCCGGGCCGTGCGACTCCCCGGAGGTGAGCAACCTCAGCCGCCTCATCGCGTACCGCTCCATGGAGTTGCACGGGATGCGACAAAAAGCGAACGAACAGCTGCTCGCACGTCCCGCGTTCCGCCCGGTGCAACCCACGACGCGGGAGCTCGCGCTCCTTCGCCGTTAGTGTCCTCCCGTGCAACTCGGCGCTTCACGAGCGCACCTCCCCAAGATCGGCCCAGAAGTCGGGATACGAAACCTCCACGCAGTCGGGGTCGTCCAGCTCCACGGCCGATGCCACCCCGGTGAGGCCGGCAATCGCGAAGGCGATCGCGATCCGGTGATCCCCGTTCGTGGTGATCCGGGCCACCCGCGGCGAGCCCCGGCGTACACGCCAGCCGTCAGAAAGTTCCTCGACTTCGGCGCCGATGGCCTCCAGCCCGGCGACCACAGCGGCAATGCGGTCGGTCTCCTTCACGCGCAGCTCGCCGGCATCCCGGACCTCGGACGGCTCATCCACTGATGCCATGACAATCGCGACCAGCGGCAGCTCATCGATGAGGTCCGCCACCTCACCGCCGCCGACAGTGACGGCCCGCAACGGACTCCCGCCGCGGACGATGATGTCGCCGACCGGCTCGGGACCGCTGACATCGGTGAGGTGCGTCTCGATCTGGACGCCCATGCGCTGGAGCAATCCGACGAGGCCCAGCCGCGTCGGATTGAGACCCACGCCGGCCATGGTGAGCTCAGCATCAGCATGAATGGCCGCAGCCACCAGCCAGGCCGATGCTGCCGACGGGTCGCCCGGCACGGTCATCTCGAACGGCCGCGGGCGAGATGGACCGCTGACCGTGGTCACCGCGCCGTCACGGTGAATGGGCACGCCCATGAAGGCGAGCATCCGCTCCGTATGGTCGCGCGCCGGACCCGGCGATGCCACCGTCGTCTCGCCCGATGCGCTCATCCCGGCCAGCACGGCGGCCCCCAGCAACTGGGCACTCGCCACCGGCAGGTCGTGGTTGGCCGCCGCCAGCGACGCTGAACCGATGACGGTCATGGGCGCATGACCGTCGGTCGTGGTCACCTCGGCGCCGGCTTCGCGCAGGATCGTCGCTACACGCTCCATGGGTCGAGCGCGGAGCGACGGGTCTCCGTCGAAAGTCACGCGAAGCGGAAGGCCGGCAACCACGCCGGCGAGGAGCCGCATCGTCGTGCCCGAATTACCACAGTCGAGGTGCGCGTCCCGAGCAGGGCGGCCGCTCAGCAGGTAGCGCTCGCCGGCCTGCTCGACGATTACGCCAAGGGCGCGCAGGCAGTCAAGGGTGCTCAGCACGTCACGTCCTGGAGAACGCAAGGTCATGGCGCTCGGTCCGCCGGAGAGAGCTCCGAATATGAGGGCCCGATGCGCGATCGACTTGTCGGCCGGCAGATCCAGCCGCCCACGCAGCCGCGCGGCCCGAGTCACGACGCTGCCGGTGGCGGCCGTCACGTGCCCGATCCGGTGACGGATCGAGCGTGCCGGCGCTGGACCGAGCGAGAGGCACGCAGGACCGCGTCGAAGACCATGGTCAGTTCGACTGGCGTCATCGGTCCCTCGGTCCCATTGGCGGCACGCTCGAGCAGGGCGCGCTCACGACGAACGTCGTGCCCGTGGGCGTCGGGATCGCGACGCTTCTGGACCTCGAGTGCCAGGCCAGCTCGCTCCTGGATCATCGCCACCAGCCTGCCATCCATCTCGTCGATGCGATCGCGCACCTCGTCGATACTGCCGGCGGCCGCCGGTGCATCGGTCAATGGTGGAGCGTCTTCCGCGCCGGTGGCGCGCACGAACTGGAGCCGTCGCAGTTCATCCATGAGCGCGCCGAACTCCTCGAAAGCGAGGCTCTGATCGCCGTCCGATCGGGCGTTGGCAGGATCGGGATGGACCTCGATGATGAGGCCATCGGCTCCAACTGCGGCACCGGCGAGGGCCATCGGTGCCACCAGCGCCCGATGACCGGTGCCGTGGCTCGGATCGACCACGATCGGCAGATGCGTGCGGCCGCGCAGAACCGGCACGGCCGACAGGTCAAGCGTGTTGCGGGTGGCCGTCTCGAAGGTGCGGATGCCGCGCTCGCACAGGATGACGTTCGGATTGCCGGCCGACAGGACGTACTCGGCGGCAAGAAGCCACTCCTCGATGGTCGCGCTCAACCCGCGCTTGAGCAGCACCGGCCGCCGGCTCTGGCCGACGGCCTTGAGCAGTACGAAGTTCGCCATGTTGCGGGCGCCGACCTGGAGGATGTCGACGTGCTCCTCGAACGCCGGGACGTCGTTCGGATCCACCACCTCACTGATGACCGGCAGGCCGTATGCGTCATGCGCCTCGTGCAATAGCTTCAGCGCCGGCAGCCCAAGCCCCTGGAAGGCGTACGGCGAGGTCCGCGGCTTGAAGGCGCCACCCCGCAGGACCCGGGCGCCCTCCCGCTTCACGGTCCGGGCGGTCTGCATGAGCTGCTCGCGCGACTCGACCGCACAGGGTCCGGCCATCACCACCAGCTCCTGGCCGAGGCCGATCTCCACGCCATTGATGCGCACGCGGGTCCGCTCGGCCTGGTGCTGGGAGCTGGCGAGCTTGTACGGCGAGCTGACGCGAATGACCTGCTCCACGCCGTCCAGCGTGCCGAGGTGCGCGACGCTCTCGAGGTCGCTTCCGACCACGCCAATGACGGTCCGTTCCTCGCCCACGCTCAAGAAGGCCTCGAGGCCGTGCTCCTCAACGGTGCGCCTGACCCCGTCCACCTCTTCCGACGTTGCCGTCGGCCGCATCACCACGATCATCGGTCTTGCCTTTCCGCTCGCCTGGTCTGGTTCAGAGAAACAAAAAACGCAGGAGCTTTCGCTTCCTGCGTCTGCGGGCACGAGTGCCTCTGCCGGCGAGATCTACTCGCCTGCCTCGTACCCGCTAGCCATAAAACCACTGGTATGTCATGTGCGGCGGAGCGTAGAGGGCGGATGGCCCGATGTCAACGCTCGGGCGCGCGGGCGCGGCGGCTTGACGCCGCTCGGCGAGCGCACCTAGCATGCGGCTCGAAGAACTCGAAGAAGAAGACGGCGTCGACCGGGACGAGTAGTCGGTCGCACGACCACCGCAGCGAGCCGGGATGGTGCAAGCCGGCGTGGTACGGCATCGGCGAGTGGACCCCGCGAGCCTCGCTCCGAGCCTCCCGGGTGGGAGCGTATATCCGTATATACGCTCGACCACCAAGAGAGTAGGCGGCGACGATTGAGCCACGTTATCGGCCAATGAATGAGCGCGGGCCTGCCAATGGGTCCGAACCAAGGGTGGCACCGCGGAATCGAGCCTCCGTCCCTGAAGCAGAGATGGAGGACGGATGACGACCGCAACACCGACCCGCGTCACGAGCATCGAGCTGGCAGCCGATACGCTCACCCCGGTTGCCGCCGCGCTGCGCCTTGGCGCGCGCTGCGCCTTTTTGCTCGAGAGCGTCGAGGGCGGAGCCCGATACGGCCGCTACTCGATCGCCGGTGTCCACGGCCGAACGCTCGTGATCGACGGCCCAGACGATCCACTCGAAGTCCTTCGTTCGGCCCTTCCCATCGTGGAGCCGATGGACGGCGATCCCGCGTTCCCACTTGCCTCCGGCGTCGGCTACCTGGCCTACGAGGCCACGGCCCGGTGGGAACGCGTCCCGATCCCGTCGGCCGACCCGCTGAGCATGCCGAATGCCGTCTTCCACCTGCCCTCGTCGGTGATCGTCTTTGACCACCTGGCGCAGGTCGCGCGGGTCGCGACGCTCGACGGACCGGGCGCGCAGAAGCGCTTGAGCGAGGTGGTGATGGCGCTCTCGACGCCGGCGGAGGGCGAGGTGCCGGCGACCTTCGCCGCCGCTGTCGTTCCAGGCGAACGCGACCCGGAAGCGCGCGCCCGTTACGAGGCCGGCGTCGCCCGACTGGTGGACGAGATCCACGCCGGAGAGATGCTGCAGTCCGTGCTCGCCCGCCGCTTCAGCGTGCCGACCCGACGCAGCCCGCTCGAGATCTATCGGTCTCTGCGCCGGATCAATCCGTCGCCGTACCTGTACTACCTGGATCTCGCCGCGGTCGCGTCGGGCGCGGCGGTGGTCGGAGCTTCGCCGGAACTCCTCGTTCGCGTCCGGGACGGCGAAGTGGTCACGCGTCCGATTGCCGGGACGCGCCCGCGCGACGAGGATCCAGTCCAGGATGCCGCGATGGAGGCAGAGCTGCGAGCCGATCCGAAGGAGCTGGCGGAGCACGCCATGCTTGTCGACCTCGCCCGCAACGATGTCGGCCGGGTCGCCGCTCCGGCAAGCGTCGAAGTCACCACTCTGCGCGACGTTGAACGCTACGCGCACGTCATGCACCTCGTGTCCGAGGTCCACGGCCGCCTGGCCGATGGCCTGGATGCGTTCGACGCGGTGCGTGCCACGTTCCCGGCCGGAACGGTGAGTGGCGCGCCGAAGGTCCGCGCCATGCAGGCCATCGCTGAGCTCGAGGGTGAGCGTCGCGGCCCGTACGGCGGAGCCATCGGCTACTTCTCGCCCACCGACGTCGAGTGCGCCATCACCATCCGCAGCGCCGTCATCCGCGACGGGATCGCGACGGTGCACGCCGGAGCCGGCATCGTGGCGGAGTCGGTTCCGGAGCGCGAGGCGGCCGAGGTCGCGTCCAAGGCGGCCTCCATGCTGGCCGCTATCGGTGGCGAGGCATGAGAGTCTTCCTGCTCGACAACTACGATTCCTTCACCTACAACCTCGTGCACCAACTGGCCCACGTTGGAGCCGATGTCACGGTCGTCCGCAACGATGAGATCACGGTCGACGAGGTCCAGGCCCTTGCACCGGATGCGATCGTCATCTCCCCCGGTCCGTCGCGGCCGGAAGGCGCGGGGATCAGCGTCGAGCTCATCCGCGAGCTCGGTCCATCGGTGCCAACCCTCGGGGTCTGCCTGGGTCACCAGGCGATCGGCGTCGCCTATGGCGCTTCCGTCGTTCGGGTGCCTCCAGTGCACGGCAAGGCCTGGCCGATCCACCACGCTCAGCGCGGCTCGTTCGCGGCGCTCCCTTCGCCCTTCGAGGCGGCCCGCTATCACTCGCTGGCCATCGAACGTGCCTCGCTCCCTCCCGAGCTCGAAGTCACCGCATGGTCCGATGACGGCCTGGTCATGGGCGTGCGGCACCGATCCCATCCCGTCGAAGGCGTCCAGTTCCACCCCGAGTCGGTCCTGACCGGTGACGGCGCCACGCTCCTGGCGTCATGGTTGTCGTCAATCCCACCGTCAGTCAGGGAATGAGGGTCCGATACAGATCGGCGGTCTGGCGGGCGATCGCGTCCCAGCTGAAGTGCTCGACGGCACGACGGCGGCCGGCGCGCCCCATGACCTCGCGCGTGGCGGCATCGGCCATGAGCGCATTGATGGCGCCGGCGAGGTTGCGCTCGAAACGATCGGGGTCGACCGGCGACATCGGGTCATCCAGCGAGAGCTCGACGGGGACCAGGAGGCCGGTCTCGCCATCGGTCACCACCTCGGGAATTCCGCCGACCGCGGATGCGACGACCGGCGTCTCACAGGCGGCCGCCTCGAGATTGATGATGCCGAACGGCTCATAGACCGATGGACAGCAGAACACCGCGGCATGCGAGTACAGCTGCCGCACGTCGGTGCGGCTGATCATCTCGCCAATCCACACCACGTTCGGCCGCACTGCCTGCGCGGCGCGGACTCCGGACTCCATCTCGCGGGCGATCTCGGGAGTATCTGGCTGGCCCGCGCAGAGCACGACGCCGATGCCCGGATCGAGGTGGTCGATCGCATGCACGAGATGAACGATCCCCTTCTGGCGCGTGATCCGTCCCACGAACAGGACATAGGGCACTTTCGGGTCGACGCCGTGCCGCGCCAGCGCATCGGTCCCGGAGTCCGGCGCATAAAAATCGGGGTCGATCCCGTTGTGGATCACATGCACGCGCTCGGCGTTGACATCGAACAGCCGCAGCACGTCGTCGCGCGTCCCACGGCTGACGGCGATGACCGCGTCGGCGGACTCGATGGCCGTGCGCTCGACCCATGAGCTCACCTCGTACCCGCCCCCGAGCTGCTCGCGCTTCCACGGCCGCAATGGCTCGAGCGAATGAACGGTAAGGACGAGCGGGATGCCATACGCGAGGCGGATCAACAGCCCGGCGAGATGGGTGTACCAGGTATGGACGTGCACCACATCAGCGTTGACCGGGTCGGCAACCATGCCGAGATCGCGTGACAAGGCGGCGAGCATCGGCGCCAGTCGCACATCGGCGGCACGCAGGTCATGTTCGGTCGGGTAGCCGCGCACACGCCAGCCCGCATCGGCCTCCGCCATGCTCCCGAACGTTCGCACGTCAAGCTCGATCAGCGGACGAAGGTTCCGGGTCAGCTCATCGACATGGACGCCCGCGCCGCCGTAGATCTCCGGCGGGAACTCGTTGGTGAGGATGAGCGCTCGCACGCACCCAGCCTAGCGCGTTGCTCGTCATGAGTGGTCGCCCTGACGAGACGTCCGTGTCGGCGCGGCGAAGTAACTCTCCATGTCATCAAGATTGAACGGCTTCGACAGCACCGGCACCCAACGGCCGATCTCGGCCCGGCGGTTGGGAGGTGCAGCCGTGCACACGAGGAGCGGCACATCGTTCGTCCGATGGTCGTTGCAGAGCTCGCGAGCCATATCACCGCCGCTTCCATCGGGCAGGTTATCGTCGAGAATGATCAGCGATGGACGGCTTGCCCGCAGCGCCGCGCGCAGGTCACCCAGCCGCGTGAACCCACGCGCAGTCCAGCCCGCATCATGCGCGACGTCGCGCACCAGCTGGAGGGTCCCCTCGTCATCATCGACCACGAACAGCAGCGGCGCCGCATCGTGGTCGTCGGTTTCACGTTCCATTGTGCGTGCTGACGTGCAATCACCGTGCCCGTTGCGAATTCCGTCCTTGCCAGGTTGAGCGATGCGCGAAAACCGTGCTTCCAAAGGTCGCGTTCCACCGAATGAGCGCATGGCCGACAAGACGCCAAGCGCCTGCGCAGGTGTGACGCGGGGCGGTACACTCGGCACAACCCCCGCATCCCGAGCTTCCGTCGCCATGCCTTTGATCACCACGCGCGCGCTCACCAAGCGCTACCCCGGAAACGTCACCGCGCTCGACGGCCTGACCGTTGAGATCGGCGAGGGCGTCATCGGCCTGGTCGGCGCCAACGGCGCTGGGAAGAGCACGCTCATCAAGATCCTGCTCGGACTCCTGCCGGCGACCGCGGGCGAGGCGCGCGTCCTCGATCTGGATGCCGCGACGCAGGGATCTGCCATTCGCGAACTGGTCGGGTACATGCCCGAGCACGATTGCCTGCCACCCGACGTGTCCGCCACCGAGTTCGTCAGCCACATGGGGCGCGTCTCGGGGCTGCCGGCCGGCGCTGCGCGGGAGCGGACCGCGGACGTGCTACGGCATGTCGGGCTGTACGAGGAACGCTATCGGCCCATCGGCGGCTACTCGACCGGCATGAAGCAGCGCGTCAAGCTGGCGCAGGCGCTCGTGCACGACCCCCGCCTGCTTCTCCTGGACGAGCCGACGAACGGCCTCGATCCGGCCGGCCGTGACGAGATGCTGGCGCTCATCGAGCGCATCGGCCGCGACTTCGGGATCACCGTCATCGTCGCCAGCCACCTGCTCGGCGAGATCGAGCGCGTGGCCACCTGGCTCGTTGCCGTCGACGCCGGGCGGCTGCTGCGCACGGCGCAACTGACGGACTTCACCGAACGAACCGGCCAGCTTCTGGTCGAAACCGATGAGGACGCGGCCCCGCTCGCCCAGCGCCTCGTGGAGCGTGGCATCGAGGCACACGCCGACGGGAGGAACATGGTCGTCGATATCGCATCGGCCGGTGACGGCGAGTTCAGCGTGTATGACGCCGTGCGCGACGAGTCAGTCGCGCTGTCGCTGGCGCTCATCCGAATCGAGCATCGGCGGCACCAACTCGAGGACCTGTTCCGTGATGCCTGACAGCACCGGCACGATCTACGACATCGGTTACCGCGGATACGACGGACCGCGGCTTGGTCGGAGGGGCGCAATCGGAGCCATCGTGAGTGCCGGCCTTCGCGCAGTGTTCGGCCTGGGCCGCTCTGGCCGCTCCAAGATCCTGCCCTGGGGTGCCGTCGTGCTGGCCGTGCTGCCGGCCGGAGTAGCCGTGGCCATTCGCGTGCTCGCCGGCGACCTGATCGACCTGTACAGCTACGACAACTACCTGTGGGGTATCGGCGCGCTCCTGCCGATCTTCATCGCCGCACAGGCGCCCGAGCTCGTCGTGAACGACATGCGACATCGCGTCCTGCCGCTGTATTTCAGCCGGCCGATCAGCCGCGTGGATTACGTTGCGGCCAAGCTGGCGGCCATGAGCTTTGGGCTTCTGGCGCTCACGCTGCTGCCCGTCCTCCTGCTCTTCTTCGGACGCGTCCTCGCCGCCGAAGACGCGCTCGCGGCCGTTGGCGACGAAATCGGCGCCCTGCCGGCGATCATTGGCAGCGGCGTGCTGCACGCCGTTGTGCTCGCGAGCATCGGCCTTGCCATCTGTTCGGTCGCGGGACGCCGGGCATATGCGGCCGGAGCCGTGCTGGCCGTCTTCCTCGTCGGCGGCGTCATGGGTGGAACGTTCGGCTCGCAGGGTGGAGGCCTGGAGGCGATCGCACCGTTCGTCAATCCGCTCGCCATCCTCGACGGCGCGCGCGAATGGCTCTTCGGCGGCAGCGTGGTGGAGTCGCCGGTTGGCGCCGCCGGAGTGCCAATGTATCTCTACGGCCTTGCAGTCGCAGTCCTGATCGCCGTGTCGTGGGCGGTGCTCGCCATGCGCTATCGGAGCGTCGCGACATGAGCCAGATCACGCTGCGCGAAGTCTCGCGCTGGTATGGCAACGTCGTCGCAGTCAACGATGTGAGCTTCGAGGTAGGCGCCGGCATCACCGGCCTGCTGGGGCCAAACGGTGCAGGCAAGACGACGCTGCTGCACATGATGGCCGGCTTCCTGGCGCCGTCTGCCGGTGACGTGCGCATCGACGATTCGCCGACGTGGCGACATCCGGAGGTGTATCGGCGCATCGGCTTCGTGCCCGAGCGGGAGGCCGTCCATCCGTTCCTCACCGGGAGGCAATTCGTCCACAGTTCGGCCCGCCTCCAGGGCGTGAAGGACCCCGACGCAGCCACCGAGCGCGCCATCGAAATGGTGGATCTGCGCGAGGCGTCCGGCCGTGCCATCGGCGGCTATTCCAAGGGAATGCGGCAGCGCGTGAAGGTCGCCGCGTCGCTCGTGCACGACCCGGAAGTCCTGGTCCTGGACGAGCCGTTCAACGGCATGGACCCGCGTCAGCGGCTGCATATGATGGATCTGCTGCGATCGATGGCCGCCGAGGGCCGCACGATCCTGTTCTCGAGCCACATCCTCGAGGAGGTCGAGCGCCTGAGCGATCGAGTCCTGGTGGTGGTGGCCGGACGGCTGGCGGCGAGTGGCGACTTCCGGCGCATCCGCCGCCTCATGACTGATCGGCCGCACACCTTCAGCGTCCGCTCCTCGGATGATCGCTTGTTGGCGCGCGAGCTTCTTGCCTCGCCCGAAGTCCAGGCGGTCGAGCTGCACGACGGCGTCCTGACCGTCCGTACCGGCGACTACGGCCAGCTCACGCGAGCCGTCGGCCCAGCCGCTCAGCGGGCAGGCGTCTCGCTGCTCGAGCTCCGACCCGCGGACGAGTCGCTCGAGTCGGTCTTCAGCTACCTGGTGCACCGATGACCGCCGCCCTCCTGTCGCTCACGCTTCGGGGCCTCCTCAATCGTCGACGCACCCTGCTGCTCGGCCTGATCGGCGCTCTCGTCCTGCTCGTGGCGGTGATCTACCGCCTGTCGGGACCAGCGGAAGCGGAGGCGTCGACCTTTACGGGACGCCTGCTGGCCGACTTCGGCCTCGGAGTCCTGCTGCCGCTGGTCGCCGTCATCGTCGGCACCGCCGCCATCGGCTCGGAGCTCGACGATGGCACCATCCTCTACCTGCTCGCAAAGCCGATCCCGCGCATGCTCATCGTGGCGATCAAACTGCTGGTTGCAGCCGGCGTGGTCACGGTCCTGGTCGCGCTGCCGATCCTTCTCGCGGGCATCATCGGCACGGGCGGCAGCGCGTCGCTCGGTCTGGCGTACGCGGTGGCCGCGGCATTCGGAGCGCTCGAGTACACCTCTGTGTTCCTCGCTCTATCGCTCGTGACCTCACGCGCGCTGGTCATCGGCCTGGCGTACGTGGTGGTCTGGGAGGGCGTGGTCGCCGGGCTCTTTGCCGGCACGCGAATCTTCAGCGTGCGGCAGCATGCCCTTGCAGTCGGCGATGCCCTCGCCGGCGACGGTGCCGTGACCGCGGAGCTGGCAGCCGGATCGGCCTTGCTCATCGGGTTCACCGTAACTCTGCTGGCCTTCGGCCTGGCGGTGCGCCGCCTCGAGCGGGTCGAGCTGCGAGGCGACTCGAACTAAACCGCGCAGACCCGATCTCGGCCCGCGCGCTCCGCCCTGCTACGCTGCCGAACATGGACCTGCCACCACCCTGGGGACACCCGTGGGCCGGGCGTCTCGATGCGCTCACCATCGACAGCGAGGCACTCACCGGCAACCCGCTCGGCGACCCCCATCGGCGACCCGTCTACGTGTACACGCCGCCCGGCTACGACGCCGATCCGGATCGGCGCTATCCATCGGTCTATCTGATCCAGGGGCTGACGGGACAGGTCGACATGTGGCGCAATCGCAAGTTCGGCCAGCCGTCGGTGGTCGAAGCGCTGGACACCTGGTTCGCAACCGATGGTGCTGCTCCCGCTATCGTCGTGTTCGTCGACGCCTGGACGCGCCTGGGCGGATCGCAGTTCGTTGACTCCCCCGCCACTGGCCGTTATCACACCTACCTGTGCGACGAGATCGTGCCGTTCGTGGACAGACGCTATCGCACGCTTGCAGGCGCCGCTCACCGAGGCGTGGCAGGCAAGAGCAGCGGCGGCTACGGCGCCATGATCACGCCCATGCTGCGTCCCGACCTGTTCGGCGGTCTCGCAACCCACGCCGGGGATGCGCTGTTCGAGGTCTGCTATCAGCCCGACTTCCGCGAAGCGGCCCGCGCCCTCCGCGACGAGTACGACGGTTCGTATGACGCCTTCTGGTCCGATCTGCGCTCCCGCCCAGGCCGCTCGAAAGGCTCCGACGGCACGATGCTCAACGTCTGGTGCATGGCCGCCTGCTATTCCGCCGATGCCGACGGCACGGTCCGCCTTCCGTTCGACCCGCTGACCGGGCGGCTGCTGCCCGACATCTGGGACCGATGGCTCGCCTGGGACCCCGTGCGCATGGCACCGCTCCATGCCGACGCGCTGCGCGGGCTGCAGGGCATCTGGATCGATTCCGGGCGGAGCGACGACTACTACCTCGACCTCGGGGCCGAGGCATTCAACGCGGAGCTCGTCGCCCTTGGCATCGGGGGTGATCGCCTGCGATTCGAGCTCTTCGACGGCACCCACGCAGGAATCGAATGGCGCTACCCCGCCGCGATCGGCTGGCTCGCGGAGCGGCTCTCGCCCTAGGCTGCTACGACCCGGTCGCGGCCCGCGCGCTTGGCCATGAAGAGGGCGCGGTCCGCGGCTCGCAGCAGGCTTTCGCGCGTCGAATCTTCATCGCCCAGCTGAGCGCATCCGGCCGAAACCGTCACCCGCACCTCGGTGCCGTCCTCCGCCCGGACAGCGCGCTGGGCGAGCAGCGCGCGGACATCGTTGGCAACGGCCATGGCGGCCGAGAGGTCAGCTCCGTCGAGTACGGCGACGAATTCCTCGCCACCGATGCGCGCGACCAGGTCGCTCGTGCGGAAGCGCGCCACGAGCACTTCCGCAAAGACCTTGAGCACCTGGTCCCCAGCCTGGTGGCCGTGGTCCCTGTTGAAGAGACCGAAGTGGTCGAGGTCGAAGTAGATGGCGCTCAGCGGCCGCTGGCCCGTCAGCCGCTCCCGTCGGTGCGCCGCCAGCATCCTGTCAAGGGCCGCGTCGAAGTGGCGGCGGTTATACAGGCCCGTCAACGAGTCACGCACGGCCATCTCCGCGACCTCCGCGTGGAGGAAGGCGTTGGCGACTGCCAGGGCGGCACTGCTGGCCAGCAGCTGCAATGCTTCGACCTCGAGATCGGTGAACCGCGACAGGTGTGCCGTTCGCCCGATGGCGAAGGCTCCGACGACGACACCGTCGCTGATCAACGGCAGACTGACGCCCTGTGCGAGTGGCGGGATGTTGAGGTCGCGAACGGTTCGCGGAATCTTGTCGGGGGTCTGCGTGTCGTCGATGAGAAGCGCTCGATCTCGGATCGCCCGACCCGTGAGGCCCTCGCCAATCTCGATTTCACGACCCACAGCTGCCTCTGCCACGCCGCGCACGCCGCGCACCCGGTAGCAACCATCGCTGCGATCGAGGAGCGTCACGACCAGCGTGTCCGCCTTCACGACTCTTCCGATGGCTTCAACCATCATCCTGGCCAGTGGCTCCAGCGCCAGCGAGCCGGTCACCTCGCGGCCGAAGGCCTCGACGTCGCGGAAGAGCTCCGCGCGGGAGGCAAGTTTATGCCGATCCAGTCCAAGCGCAACAGCGCTGGCGACCCGCGTTGCCATGATCATCACGAGGCTGCGATCCGTTTCATCCAATCGCCGTGCCCCCCGCGTCTCGACGTTCAGCAGCCCCAGGAAGCGGTTGTCAAAAATGAGCGGAGCGCAGATCACGCTCGTCACAGGCGCCTCTCCCGCGATCCAGTCTGGATCCGCACTGACATCAGCCACGAATGCGAGCTCCCCGCTGCTCATGACGCGGCCGGCGACTCCCACCGAGCCGTCGAATGACGGGATGGGGCTGGTGTATCCCCGCTGCGCGGCCAACTGGACCGATCGCGCATCGCCGAGATAGACCGAGACGTGCGAGTATCTGAACTGGCGCACGATCACGTCAACGATCGGCTCCATCTGTCCGGAGCTCTCGCCATCCGCGGCAAGCAGGCGCCCGACCGTCTCGAGGGCCGCGATCTGGCGGGTCCGCCTCCGCTCAGCCACCATCGCTGCCCGCGACGCAACCAACGCCTGCTCAAGCGCGCGAACAATGCGCCGCGTGCCGAACGCCAGGACGAGCGTCACGCCCGCCAATGTGATGGCGCGCAGACCGATCGGGCTGGTCGAACCGAGCGTGCTCAGTTCCGAAACGAGCAGGACGAAGGCCACCAGGGCCGCCGCGGTGGCGCCCTGCGTCGCTCCCGCCGCGGCAGCAGCAGCGACGATCGGGATGAACAGTGCGATGAGCGGCAACGACGGGCCGCCGATGAGTCGCGAGGCGATTGCCACGAATGCGATTGGCGGAACCAGACGCACGAGCTGCCAGGGCACGCGGCCGTTGAGATGGCGGCTCACGCCGAATCGGCCAAGCAGCGCCTGAACCGCGATCGAGACTGCGCCCGTGAGCAGCGCCGATGCAAGTTCTACGCCCTGGCGGCCGGCCAATGCAACCACCACCGCGATGGGAACCAGCGTGGCGGTGTAGAAGAGATAGGGATCGGCGCTGATGCCGAGCCAAGCCCAGCGCTGACCCGGCCTGCCAAAGAGCTGCATGTCCGGCCGATCATCACTCCGAAGTGCCCTGCACGCCATGCACGGAAGTACGGGGGGCGTCCTGCTGGCACGCTGCACGCTATGTTCTGACCCAATGACCTTCCGACCAGATGCCAAGCTCGATCCAGGCCAGGTGCAGGACCGGCGCGGCCGTCGCACGCGCGGCGGTGGCGTCGTGATCGGCGGTGGCCTTGGTGGGCTGGTCCTCCTGGTCGCCCTGACCCTGCTGAGCGGCGGCAATCTCGGCGACATCATGGGCGGCTTGACCGGTGACCCCGACACGGATGCCGGGCCGGCCTCCAGCGACCTCGTGCAGGAGTGCGAGACCGGCGCGGACGCCAATGAGCGGCAGGACTGCCGGATCGTCGGTTTCGTGAACAGCGTTCAGGCGTACTGGACCGATGCATTCGAGGCTTCCGGCCAGTCCTACACCGAGGCCGACACCGTCCTGTTCACCGAGGGCGTCAACACGGAGTGCGGCGGCGCATCGAGCGCCGTCGGCCCGTTCTACTGTCCGCTCGACCAGACCATCTACATCGATCTCGGCTTCTACGACCAGCTCGAGACGCAGTTCGGCGCGGAGGGCGGCGAATTCGCCGAGGCCTATGTGGTCGCCCACGAGTACGGGCACCACGTCCAGAACCTGCTGGGCAACCTCGAGGCCGGCCGCGATGCGGGCGCCGACGGCGGCGCCGTGCGGACCGAGCTCCAGGCCGACTGCTTCGCCGGCGTATGGGCCGGCAACGCGGTCGACACCGGCTATCTGGAGCCGCTGACGCAGGAGCAGATCAACCAGGCACTCGACGCCGCATCGGTCATCGGCGACGACCGCATCCAGGAGCAGACGCAGGGGCAGGTCAACGAGGAGACCTGGACCCACGGCTCATCCGAGCAACGGCAGCAGTGGTTCACCACCGGGCTCGAGCAGCAGGACCCCGACGCCTGCAACACGTTCGAGGCCGACATCTGAGCCCAGACCAACGTCGAGCCGATCCTTGGCATGATGGGGACGAACGTGTGAGACTGTCGCCCCTGCAAACCGGGAGGCGAAGGATGAGCACGAACGGGCAGCCCAGCGATCCGCGTCGTGGCGCCCTCAAGATGCGCCTCGACAGCTCGCCATTCCCGCCCATCGGCGAGTATGGATTTCTGTCCGATTGCGAAACCACCGCCCTCGTGGCCGCCAGCGGTAACATCGAGTGGCTGTGCCTGCCTCGCATGGACTCGCCGAGCGTTTTCGGTTCCATCCTCGACCGCGATGCCGGCGGCTTCCGCGTCGGACCATCCGACATCACCGTCCCGGCCGCACGGCGCTATCTGCCCGGCACCATGGTGCTCGAGACGAGCTGGGGATCGCCCAGCGGATGGATCATCGTGCGCGACGTCATGCTCATCGGACCGTGGCGGCACGGCGACGAGCGCTCGAAGATCCAGCGCCGACCGCCCACCGATTACGACACCAGTCACGTGCTGCTGCGCATCGTCCGCTGCGTGAATGGCGAGATGCAGCTGACCCTCGACTGCGAGCCGGTCTTCGATTACGGCCGCACGCCGGGAACGTGGCGCTACACCGAGGACGGCTATCGGCAGGGCGCCGTCACCGCCGAGGGCAGCGACGTGGAGCTCGTGCTGACGAGCGACATGAACATCGGCTTCGAAGGTCCGCGCGCCATGGCCCGAACCCTGATCAAGGAGGGCGAGACGCGGTTCTGCGCCCTGTCGTGGAATGGCGCCGCCGCGCCGCGCAGCACGGAGGATGCATACCAGCGCCTGGTGTGGACCGCGCGCCACTGGCAGCACTGGCTGGCGCGAGGAACCTTCCCCGACCACCCGTGGCGTTCGTTCCTCGAGCGCTCGGCGTTGACACTGAAGGGCCTGACCTATGCGCCCACCGGTGCCGTGGTCGCCGCCGCCACCACGTCCCTGCCGGAGACGCCGGGTGGGGAACGGAACTGGGACTACCGCTACAGCTGGATCCGCGATTCGACGTTCGCGCTGTGGGGCCTCTACACCCTGGGCTTCGACTGGGAGGCGAACGACTACCTCCACTTCATCGCCGATGTCGCGGAGCGCGACGACGAGCTCCAGATCATGTACGGGGTCGACGGCGAGAAGGCACTCGAGGAGCACGAGCTCCCCCACCTCTCCGGTTACGAGGGGGCTCGACCGGTGCGGGTCGGCAATGGCGCCTACGGTCAACGGCAGCACGACATGTGGGGCGCGGTCCTCGACTCGGTCTACCTCCACACGAAGTCGCGCGACCACCTGGACGAACGCATCTGGCCGATCCTGGTGCGCCAGGTGGAAGCCGCGCTCGACCACTGGCGTGAACCCGATCGCGGGATCTGGGAGGTCCGCGGCGAGCCGAAGCACTTCACCAGCTCCAAGGTGATGTGCTGGGTTGCGGCCGACCGGGGCGCACGCCTGGCGCGGCTGCGTCAGGAGCACGACCTTGCCCAACGCTGGCAGATCGCCGCCGATGAGATCCACGCCGACATCTGCGCCAATGGCACCGACGACCGGGGCGTCTTCACCCAGCACTACGAGACCGATGCGCTCGATGCCTCGCTGCTGCTCATGCCCCTGGTCCGATTCCTCCCGCCCGATGACGAGCGGCTGCGTCGCACCATCCTCGCCATCGCCGACGAGCTGACCGATGACGGCCTCGTCCTGCGCTACCGCACCGAACACACCGATGATGGGCTATCCGGAGCCGAGGGATCGTTCACGATCTGCTCCTTCTGGCTCGTGTCGGCGCTGGTCGAGATCGGCGAAGTTCCGCGGGCGCGGCGCCTGTGCGAAAAGCTCCTGTCCTATGCGAGCTCGCTTGGCCTGTACGGGGAGGAGCTTGACCCCGACACCGGTCGCCATCTCGGCAATTTCCCGCAGGCCTTCACGCACCTGGCACTCATCAACGCGGTGATGCACATCATCCGGGCCGAAACGGGGGCAGCACGGGACGTCCCGCTCTCACCCGTCCCGTCGAAGGCGACCAGCAGCGAGAACGGCCACGTCGCCCAACCCGCGCGAGCGAATGGGTCCTGACGGCGCGGCGAGGTCGGCGCCGATTCGCTCGCTGATTGTGCCAATGCCCATATGGGCGGCAGTTGGCGCCACGGCGACACGCGTTGGGTCATACGCCGCGCTGGCGGGCGATAGCCCGGCAGATGGGGGCCAGATCATGTCATCCACGCTCAGAGCCGGCCGCTCGCGGCGCGCTTTGGCTGCTAATGCCCGCCCCGACGGCATTCACAACGGGGATGGCTCTCTGTCTTGAACGAGCGTCTACGCGGTGGTGAGGTCTGCCGCGGCCTGCGCGGCGCGGAGGGAGGCATAGGCCGGCTTGATCTGCTCGTTGATGATCCGCAGCCTTCCGTCGAAGGACCAGAAGGCGGACTTCATGGCGTTGAGCGTCAGCCACTCCATGTCCTCAAGGCCGATCCCGAACGTCCGCGACAGCGTGGCGAACTCGCTCGACAGGCTGATGCCGCTCATGAGCCGGTTATCGGTATTCACCGTTACTCGGAAGCGAAGGCGTCGCAGGAGATCGATCGGGTGCTCCTCGATGCTCGGCGCCGCGCCGGTGTGCACGTTCGAGGTCGGGCACATCTCGAGCGGGATGCGCCGATCGCGCACGTATGACGCCAGCCGGCCGAGCGCCACGCGCCCATCAGGACGAACCGTGATGTCGTCCACGATCCGCACTCCGTGGCCCAGTCGCTCGGCGCCGCACCACTGGAGCGCCTCCCAGATGGAAGGGAGGCCGAAACCCTCGCCGGCGTGGATCGTGAAGTGGAAGTTCTCCCGCGCGATGAGGTGGAATGCGTCGAGGTGCCGCGTCGGCGGGTATCCCGCCTCCGGTCCGGCGATATCGAATCCGACCACACCGGCGTCCCGGTGGCGAACCGCCAGCTCGGCAATTTCGCCCGATTTCGCCGCCTGGCGCATCGCGGTGACGATCAGCCCAATCGTGATCGGCCTCTCGGCGGACCCCTGCCGAAACCCGTGGAGCATGGCCGTCACAGCCTCGTCCAGCGATAGGCCGCCATCGGTCAATAGCTCAGGAGCCATGCGCACTTCGGCGTAAACGACCCCGTCGGCAGCCAGATCCTCCGCACATTCGGCGGCGACTCGCTCGATCGCGTCCCGCGTCTGCATGACGGCCACGGTGTGCTGGAAGCCGTCGAGGTAGAGCTCCAGCGACTTGCGATCCGCGCCGGAGGTGAACCACTTTGCGAGCTCGTCCGCATCAGTGGTCGGCAGCTCGCGGTACCCGACCTCGGAGGCGAGCTCCATCACCGTCGACGCGCGCAGGCCGCCGTCAAGGTGGTCGTGCAGCAACACCTTCGGCGCCCGCCGCGCGATCTCCTGGCTCAACTCGGCTGCCACCGGGTCAGAAGCCCTCGGGCCCGAGCGCTTCGGTCACGACATCCCTCAGGACGCGGTACAGGCCGGGATTCGTGACGACGGAGCCGAGATCCATGCCCGGATCTTACCGGGCAGCGATGCGTCTCATCCGCGTCATCGGGGCGTCACGGTCCGGACATACACTCCCCGCGAATGGCCACCATCCTGATCGTCGACGATGACCCGAAGATTCGCGATCTCCTCCGCCTCTACGTGGAGCGTGAGGGACATCGCGTGGTGGCTGCCGGCGATGGTCCGGCCGCGCTCGAGGTTGCCGCCCGCACGCAGCCGGACCTCGTGCTGCTCGACGTGATGCTGCCCGGCCTCGACGGCATCGAGGTCTGCCGACGGTTGCGCGCCTCGTCCGCCGTGCCAATCCTGCTGTTGACCGCTCGCAGCGGCGACGCCGACAAGATCATCGGCCTGGACACTGGCGCCGATGACTACGTCGTCAAGCCGTTCAGCCCGCGCGAGCTCATGGCGCGCGTCCGTGCCCACCTGCGCCGTCACCGGCCGACGGCGGAAGATGAGCCGGTCCTCATTTCCGGCGCGCTGGCGCTTGATCCCGGTGCCGTCGAGATCCGGATGGCTGACCGCGTCGTAGACGCCACCGCATTCGAGTTCCGCATCCTTCGTGCGCTCATGCAACGTCCGGGGCGCGTCTTCAGCCGCGATGAGCTGATCGACGCGATCCACGGTGCCGACGACCCCGGCATCATCGACCGCACCATCGACGTGCACCTCGGACGGCTGCGACGCAAGCTCGGCGACGATGCGACCACGCCGCGTTACATCGCAACTGTCCGGTCGGCCGGCTACAAGTTCGTCGGCACTGTCGAACGTCACGCTCCCGGGTCGGACTGAACGAATGCCCTCGCTGCGGCTGAGGCTCATCGGCCTGTTCGTGCTCACTGCCATGGTGGTGGCCGGCGTTATCATCGTGGCCGTCGAGCGCTTCAGCGCCGAGCAGCTCATGGACCTGCTCATGGAGGGAAACTTCTCGCCGACCGAGGCGGAACTCATGTTCGACGAGTACGTCGGGCGCGTGCTCCTCATCGGCGCCGTCGTGGCGGTGCTCCTTGGCTCCCTCACCGGCTGGTGGTTCCTGCGCCGCATCCTCCGTCCGCTCGACCGCCTTACGCAAGCCACCCGTGCCATTGCGGCGGGTGACCTCGGGACGCGCGTGCCGGAACCGCCCGACCCGGAGCTGCGCTCACTGGCCACCTCGTTCAACCGCATGGCCTCATCCCTGGAACGGGCCGAGACGCTGCGTCGGTCGCTGGTCGAGGACATGGCGCACGAGCTGCGCACTCCGCTGACCAGCCTGCGCGGCTACACCGAGGCCCTCAGCGACGGCGTCATCGAGCCGACTCCGGAGATGCTCCGCAACGTGCACGAGGAGATCGAACGCCTCACGCGCTTGGTCGAAGGTTTCGATCAGCTCGCCCGCGGCGATCACGAAGCGCGGATCGAACGGCGCACCGATATCGACCTCACAGCGGTCGTGGCCCGCACGATGCAACTCGCGTCACCGGAACTGGCACGCCGATCAATCGGCATGCGATTGGAGACCGATCACAACCTGACGATCGTGAGTGGGGAGCCGGACGGTATCGGCCAGGTCGTTTCTAACCTCGTTCACAACGCCGGACGCTTCACCGACAACGGCGGCTCGATCATCGTCCGCCTCCACGCGGAGAACGGCGCGGTGACCTGCACCGTCGAGAACACCGGTACCGCCATTCCGCCCGACGAACTGCCGCTCATCTGGGAGCGCCTGCACCGCGTCGATCCATCGCGCTCGCGCGGCAGCGGAGGCGCGGGCATCGGCCTCGCAATCGTGCGCCAGGTCGTGGAGGCACATGGCGGGCGTGTCGGCGCGGAGTCCGCCAACGGTCGAACCCGGATCTGGTTCAGCCTTCCGATCGAACGCTGACGCCGACGTTGCCCCCGCGCTCGTTGAGGCGTGCTCGACTACGATGCCCGCGTGTCATCCGCCATCACGTCCATCACGGCCATGGCATGGCTCGCGGCGGGCTTGGCGACGGGCGCGTCCCTGCTGCATTGGGCTGCCGGCGAAAACAACACCCATCAGGCGTCGGTAGCGGGCGTCCTCCTCATCGCGGCGGCATCGGCCCAGGTGCTTCTCGCCATGCTGCTCGTCCTGGCGCCATGGCGCGGTGCCGGAGCGCCTCGGGCCGGCCTGGAGCGAACGGTGTACGTGGCGGGCGCGGCCCTGAACACCGCCGTCTTCCTCGCCCTGGCCCTGCCGCTCGTTCTGACGCCATCAGCCGATCCTCATCCTTCTGCCCACGCGATGGCGCAGGCCGAAGGCATCGGGCCCCTCACGATCGTTGCGCTGGCCACTGAAGTGGTCCTCGTCGGCCTGTTGCTGTGGATGGTCCGCCTCGCCGGCCGCCATCTCCGGCCAGGGACTACTGAGGAAGGCCTTCGCGCCGCACCACGACGCCAATGAGAACCACCGACGCGGCGCCGGCAATGACCACCGCTGCTGGACCCGGCGCGAGCCCGGACGCCTCGCCGGATATCAGCCGGACGCCCTGGCCGACCCCAAGCGTGGACCCGATCACGGAGCCGACTGACGCCGCCACGACCCCGGCTGCCGCCGCGAGACCTCGCTGTTCAGTCGGCACGTCCGCGAGGACGAGTCGCAGGACGACAGCGACAAGCCCGAGGCCGATCGCGGAACCGCCAATGAGCACGACCGGAAGGATGTCCCCGTCTGCGGGACGGCCACCGGCGAGCACGACGAGCGCGACGACGCTCACGCTGAAAATGACGCCGCCTCCCACCAAGCCCGGCGCGCGCCGGTCGACCCCACGAGCCGATGACCAGGCTGCCGCGGCAAGCCCGAGTGCCCCGCCACCGACCGCGGCCGCGGATGCCGCCACGGCCCCGTCCTCCGGAGAACGGCCGTAGAGCGACACGAGGCTCATGGCCGATGAGGTGCCCAGCGCGGCGACGGTGGCAAGCGCAAGCGCGGGCGTGGACCACCGAACGCCGCGGTCGACGCCCGTTCGACCGATCAGCACGGTCATGCCGATGACGAGGAGTGGCAGGCCGAGGCCCAGCATGACCGTGCGCGCCGTATCCAGCGTCTCGAAGCCCCCGACGCCGAGAAACCCGGCCAGAAGGGCAGCCGCGAGACGACTCGGATCGGCACCGGCGACGGCGAGCAGTGTGCCGAGGCCAAGCAGCACGCCCGCCGATGTCGCCCGTCCGGCTGGGAGCGCTCCGTGACTGCCTTGCTCCACCACCACAGCGGAGCCGGATCGGACGGAGAGCACCGAGAGGACGACGACTGCCCCGCCCACGACGACCAACACGATCGGCCCTAATGCCCAGACGGTGCCCGCCACCAATCGCGCGACGAGCACGGCGGCCAGCAGCAGCCCGATCGCCACGCCCCGCGACCGCGGCGCCACGGCGGCGGCGGTTGCGAAGGCCACGGTCAAGATGGCGCCGTACCCCAGACCGGTGACGGCGAACGCCGTTGTGAGCCAGGTGAGGGCCCCCATCGGCGCCGTACCGACCGCCATCAGGCCGGCGTACAGGAGCACCGAACCCGCAATAAGTGCCACCCCACCAGAGCGCCGCTCGACGGCGTAGGCTGCCGCCGTTGCACCGAGCGCCAACGCCGCCACCTGGGCCACGCTCCCGATGATCAGCGCAGATCCAAGTCCCATGCCGCCCTCGCGCTCTGCCACGATCGTCGGGACCGCGTCGAGCGCGACCTGTGCCACGAGCAGCAGGGCAGCGTACGAAGGAATCCTCGTCGGCGGCATTCCCCGAGTCTAGGCCGTGAGGAGCCATTGATCCCCGCGGCATGTACCATGCGTGTGTTCCACTGCGAACACCCGCGCTCGCGTGCGCGTGTTCTCGATCACATTGGGGGTCTCGAACCTTGTCTATACTCGCCCGAATGAATCGGCGATCCGTCTCTGCAATCCTCGCTGCAATGCTCTCTGCGAGCCTCGTGCTATCCGCATGCGTCGGCACCGCGGATGAGCCGTCGGCGACCAGCGTGAGCGCGACGAACAGCCCGGACAGCGCGACCCCTAGTTCCTCGACAACTGCGACCGCGACTGCGTCGGCCACAGAGTCTCCCGCGCCATCGCCTACCGCTGAGCCCACGGCAACTCCGGAACCGATCGGCGGCGTGTACTCCGGCTCCACGGGCGGCGTGGTCGACCCGTCGATCGCCGATCTGCCGCATCGCGTCTACGTCCCGAACGAGACGTCGAACGACATCGCGGTCATCGACCCGGAGACCTTCGAGGTCGTCAGCCGCTTCGCGGTCGGCTCCGCGCCTGAGCACGTCTCCCCGGACTGGGACCTGGGCACGCTCTACGTGAACAACATGAACAACGCGACCTTGACCGTCATCGATCCGCTGACCCAGGCGGCGGTGGAGACGATGCAGGTGCCGTTCCCCTACAACCTGTTCTTCACGCCCGACGGCTCGAAGGCGATCGTGGTGGCCGACTATCTCGGTATCGACATGGTGGCCGACAACGGGCTGCACTTCTATGACCGGGAGACCTGGGAGCCGCTCAAGTTCCTTCAGGTCCCCTACCCCGGCGTCAATCACCTCGACTTCTCACCGGATGGCAGCTACCTGATGGTCAGCACCGAGAGCGCCGGACATGTCGTGAAGATCGATACCACCACCATGGAGATCGTCGGCACCGTCGACGTGGGCGGCTCGCCGCTCGATGTGCGGCTCGCCCCCGAAGGCGACATCTTTTACGTGGCCAACCAGGGGACCCATGGCGTGGACCTGGTGGATGGCGACACCCTCGAGCACGTCGGGTTCATTCCGACCGGCCAGGGGGCCCATGCGTTCGCGTTCAGCCGTGATACCTCTCGCCTGTTCGTGACCAACCGCATGGAGGGCACGCTCACGGTGATCGACACGGCCTCGCGCGAGGTCGTCGACGTGTGGGAGATCGGCGGGTCGCCCGACATGGCCACGGTCTCGCCGGACGGCAGCCAGTTGTGGGTCTCGAACCGCTTCCACGGCACGGTCGTGGTCATCAATCCGGACAACGGCGACGTCCTCGCCACGATCGAGACCGGCGGGAACCCCCATGGGCTGACCTACTGGCCACAGCCCGGCACGATCAGCCTCGGTCACAACGGCAACATGCGCTGAACCGTCTCAACTCGATGTTCATCAGAACCACGGCCGCGCTGTTGGTCACCGCTGTGCTGATGGCCTGTACGGCGAACCCTCCGGAGTCGGTCGTGCCGTCCGTCTCATCGCCATCCCACACTGCCACGCCGACGGTCGAAGCAAGCCAGAGCGCGCCGGCCAGTGCGGCCCCGACCGGCACAGTGACCGCGAGCCCGTCGGCCGAGGGCGGCGTGTACGCCGCAACGTTGAGCGGTGATCTCGATCCTCTCGTCGCCGACGTTCCCGAGCGGGTGTACGTTCCGAATGAGGAATCCGACGACGTCGCAGTCATCGATCCGGAGACCTTCGAGGTCATCGATCGGTTCGGGGTCGGCGACATGCCCGAGCACATCAATCCCGACTGGGCTCTCGAGCACCTCTGGGTCTCGAACATGAACGGCGGCTTCCTGACCAAGGTTGACCCGATGACGGCGCAGCCGATCGAGGAGGTCGACCTGCCGATCTTCCCGTACGCGCTGTACTACACCCTCGACGGCTCGAAGGTGATGGTGGTCACGAACTACATCGCCCAAGAGGACGTCGGCGACAACGGGGTCCATTTCTACGATCCCGAGACCTGGGAGCTCCTCGAGTTCGTGCAGGTGCCCTGGCCCGGCGCCGATGACGCGGACCTCACTGCTGATGGTCGGTACCTCGCCATCAGCGCCGAGTACAGCGGCTATCTGGCGTTCATCGACACCGAGGAAATGACCCTCGCCGGTGCGACCGAGATCGGCAGCCTTCCGCGAGACGTGCGTCTGTCACCGGACAGCAGAACCTTCTACGTCACGAACGAGGGTCTCGGCGGTATCCAGACCGTGGATGCCGAAACCTGGGAGTTGACGGGATTCATCCCGACCGGGGAGGGTGCGCACGGAATTGACTTCAGCCGTGACGCGAAGCTGATGTACGTCTGCAACCGAGCGGCCGGGACGATCTCGGTCATCGACGTCTCCACGAACGAGGTCGTCGAAACGTGGGCCGTTGGCGGCTCGCCCGACGAAATGGTCCTCAACCCCGATGGCAGCCAGCTGTGGGCGTCAAACCGCTTCCACGGCAATGTCTCTGTCATTGACACCGACAGCGGCGAAGTGATCGCTACCATCGCGACCGGGGCCAACCCGCACGGCCTCACGTACTGGCCCCAGCCGGGGCGCGTCGCCATCGGACAGAACGGGAACATGCGGTGATCATGTGCTCGCTCCGGGTTCGGCAGCGCCTTGGTGCAGCGGCCATGGCGGCCCTCGTCCTGATTGCCTGCACGCTGGTCGAATCGCCGGCCGAGTTCCCCTCCGCGGGCGAGTTCCCCTCCGCGGGCGAGACGCCCGTCGGCACGCCGTCCGCGAGCGTCACCGCGGCGCCGACCGCGAGCCCCTCGCCCACGCCGACGCCGAACGTCGAGGTGCCGCTGGCGGTCGTGACAGGCTACACGAACCTCAAGAGCGACACCACTGCGGATGAAGTGGACACGGCGATCGCTGCGGATACGTTCATTCAGAACTGCGAGCTCCTCACGGCCGTGAACCCCGTGCCGCAGTGCCTCAACGCCGGCGAGATCATCCCGCACCTCACGGCGAACCCACAGGATCTGGCCTTCCTGCCGTGGAATCTTGTCACGCCGGAGCTCAAGGTCCTCCCCGTCGATGGGTCCGATCTCTTCGGCAGTTCCGATGCCCGATCCACGCCCTACCCCTACACGGTCACCGTCGGGCCGGAGCTCGGATGGGAGCCATACAACGCCGAGCGAGTCCGAACCATGATCAGCCCGGGCAACATGTGCCACGACCGCGGACCCGCATACGCGGCCATCACCCTTGGCCGTGGCTGGGACTGGGTGTTCGGCGGGGGCACCGCCGTCTACAACGGCTTCAACCCGGAGGGCGGCGTCAGTACTGTCAACGTCGTGCCCACCGGTAACGAGGGCGCCATGGCTGCGCTCCTGCGCGGCGGCGACGTCACCATCGCCGAGATCGAGTGCCCCTTCGTCGATGACTGGACGGTCAACAACGGCACGATCTTCAGCCTCGATCCTGCCACCATCCCGCTACTGCGTGACACCTACGGCGCCGATGTGATCATCTTTGCCGCCAACCACCCCTTCGACCAGGGGGTCGAGGGCTTTCTCGAGTCGCTCGATCACTTCGAGGCCAACGGCCTGCCCTACGCGGGCGCAGGGCGGAACCTGGACGAGGCGCTTGAGCCGGCGACCTTCGAGGTGAACGGCTTGACCTTCGGCTTCGTCGGGCACAACGAGATCCCGGGACCGGTCAAGGCTGGCCCGAATCAGCCCGGGGTGGCGTGGCTGCAGGAAGATCACGTCGTAGAGTCGGTCCGACGCGCCCGAGAGGTCGCCGACATCGTCATCTGCGTCCCGCAGTGGTGGGGCGGCGAGGAGTACCACTACGACTGGCGTCCGAGCCAGCGGCAGCAGCAGGAAATGTACTTCGACGCCGGCTGCGACCACGTGCTCGGCCAGGGCACCCATTACGCAGGACCGATGGACCTCGACGTCGACGACGAGGGCAGGGCCCGCCTGACCGTGATGAGCAGCGGGAACTTCCTGTTCGGGCAGGGCTGGAGCCAGGACACGCAGGAGGGCGTCGTGTTCGAGCTCACGTTCCGCGACACCGACCTGGTCCAGGCTCGCATGCACCCGTACGTCACGCTCGACCAGGCGCAGACCAACCTGACCGATCCTGAAGGCGACGGACGTTACGTGCTGGAACGGATCTTTGAGTCGTCGGCCGCCGACCTGGCAGACTGAGGCACTCCCGCGCCGGGCTGCCCAGGGCCGGCCCTAGCCCCTAGCCGGGCGTCATCCGCCTGCGAATCTCATCGGGATAGTCGGCGAAGAAGCGGCTGATGATCGGCAGGTCAAAACTGCGCATGACACTCTCGCGCGGCTCCCGCTCGAGCAGGAAGACGAAGGAGGCCTCCACGAGCGCCTCCGGTGACGCTCCCGGCGCGAGGTCGTTCAGCGTTCCGTGATCCACCAGCACTTCATGCTCCGTGGCCGCCGCATCGTCGCCGATGGACACAGAGCAACGCCAGCCGCCTTCCTGCGCATCGCAGGTGACGACTGGCGCGTGCTCACGCATTCGGAAAATTTGGTCAGGCGGCGACTGCGGCGCGGGAGCGCTGCATCGGATAGCCGGCGTGCTCCCATTCCTCGACGCCGCCCTCGAAGTCGAGCACCTCGGTAAACCCAAGGTCGACCAGTTTCTGGGCCAGCGTGGGGCTGGCGGTGCAGCTGCGGGACGAGCAGTACACGACGATCGGCTGATCCTTGGCGAGCACTTCGGGCGCGATACGAACCGCGGCATGTGCGGGGATCGAAATGGAATCGGGGATGCGTGTTTCGTCGAACGCTTCGCGAGCAAGCGCGTTCACGAGAATCGGGCGGTCGTGGCCGGCCATGCGCTCGTGGAGCGTGCCGGCGTCAATGGTCTGATACTTCTTCATGACGACTCAAGGTCGCATGATGGGTGCCACCTGGCTCGGGCTCGAGCGTTGCGGCCTCGGGTGCGGGACCTGATTCCTCCGCCACGCGAGGACGGCCGGAGACCATGGCCACTACGGCGCCGATGATGATCGCGGTCGCGATCACCGTGCGCGGATTGATCGGCTCAGCCAAGAAGACGGCGCCAAGCGCGACGGCGACAATCGGGTTGACGTAGGCGTAGGTTCCGACGGTCGACACCGCCACATTGGACAGCAGCCACGTGTAGGCGGTGAACGCGACCAGCGATCCGAAAACGATCAAGTAGGCCACCGCCACCAGCGAACGGACGGAGAAGCTCTCGATATCCGTACGACCGATCTCGCCAATCAGGCAGCCGGCAGCGATGAGCACGATCCCGCCCGCAAGCATCTCCATCCCCGTGCCCATCAGGCCGGAGCGCGGCAACGCAGCGCGGCGCGCATAGAGCGAGCCTGCCGCCCACGAGATGGTCGCCATCACCACGAGGCCGACGCCGATCGGATTGATCTGGTCGAGTCCGTCCACGGGGACCAGCAGAACGGCGACGCCGATGATGCCCGCCACGAGTCCACCGATGACGAGGCCGCTCGGCCGGCGACGCGTGAGCGCCGAGTCGAACACGGCCAGCCAGATCGGGACGGTCGCGACGAGCACGGCAGCAACGCCGGAGGGTATGAAGAGCTCGGCCAGGACCACCCCGCCGTTGCCGCCCAGCAGCAGTAACGAGCCGATGATGAGGGCCGATCGCCAATGTCGCAGGCTGGGTCGCTCGAGCGGCTCACTCGAGCGCCGAAAGCGGGCGTGCGCGGCGAGTGCACCGAGCATGAGCACGCCGGCCGTTCCGTATCGAACTCCCGCCGCCAGCAGGGGCGGCAGCGACTCGATCATGACCGCGATGGCGAAGTAGGTCGAGCCCCATACGACGTAGACGATGAGAAGCGCGACGACGACGGCCGCGGTCGATGGCCGCCGCCGATTCGGATGAATCACCCGCTCATTGTGCCGTCAGCGCGAATCTTCGTCAGAGGTCGGAAACTGGGGCTCCTGAGCATCGGGGGCATCATTCGCGACTCCGGCCTGATCGCTTTCGGCCGACAGTGAGGTGAACCACGGCTTCGCCTCATCCGCCACGTGATCGCCGAAGGCCGGGCCGGGCACCAGGTGCTCGGCGTCCTCCACGGTCGCACCGGGCGGCGCGGACTCGGGAGGCTCGTCCATGCCGAGCGCACCGGCGTCCACTCCGTTCGCAGCATCAACCCTGTCCGTCGCGTTTCGCCGTTCATTCATGTGGCGCATATGTGCAGAATCGGTACCGCTGGATCAGGTCGGGAGCTGACGCTCGGCCGGGCCGGCGTAACGCACGTCGGGTCGAATCAGCACGTTGGCGTCCGCCTGCTCCAGGCAATGCGCCGTCCACCCGGCGTGGCGCGCCAGCGCGAACGTCGCGGGGAAGAGGTTCGGCGGCAGACCCACGCCCTGGAGCACGGCGGCGGCATAGAACTCGACATTGGTCTTGATGGGATAGTCGGGCTTGCGCTCGGCAAGGACGCGGAGCGCGATCTCCTCGACGGCGACCGCCTTGTCGAGCCAGCCGGCGACCCCGACCAGGTCCTGTGCCACCGAACGCAGCGCCGCAGCGCGTGGATCGTAGGCCCGATACACGCGATGGCCAAAGCCCATCAGACGTTCGCCACGGGCCAGGGTGTCGCGAATCCAGCCCTCAGCGTCATTGACCGATGCGATCGCGTGGAGCTGATCGACGACCTCCGAGGGTGCGCCACCGTGCAGCGGCCCCTTGAGCGCGCCGATGGCACCCACCACCGCGGACGCCATATCGGAACGCGTGCTGGTGATCACGCGCGCGGCGAACGTGGATGCATTGAACCCGTGCTCGGCCCCCACGATGAAGTAGGCGTCCAGCGCCCGGGCTTCGGCCGTATTCGGGCGTTCGCCGCGCAACTGGTACAGGAATCCTGCGGCCAACCCGAGTTCTGGGTCTGGATCGATGGGCTCCTGTCCGTCACGGAGCCTTGCGAAGGCCGCCAGGGCAGACGGCGCGACGGCCGTCAGGGCCCGTGCCTGTTCCACGGTCGGCGGCCAGGCAATGTCCTCGGTCGCCCCCCACGCGGAGATTGCGGTACGCAGCGCGTTCATGGCGTTCGTCGACGACGGCAGGTGACGAAGGATGTCGACCACCGACGCGGGAAGCGACGCGCAGGCCAGCGTCGCATCGGTCGACCATCGGTCAGTCCACAGGAGCTCGGCAACCTGTGCGTACGTGCCGCGCTCGACCAGCTCGCCGATCGGATATCCACGATACGCGAGCCGGCCGGCCTCGCCGTCGATCATTGCCAGGGCCGTCTCACCCGCGAGCACGCCCTTCAGTCCAGGAGACAGCAACCGTTCTTCCTTCATGGCCTCCGAGTCTAGGCCAGGCATCGGTAACGCATCGGGCTGCTGCAGCGTCATTGGGCCACGACAACACCACTTCGACCTAAAGGAGTCAGCACCATGCGTCGCGCCTCACTCCTCGCACTCATCGTCGTTCCGCTCCTCGCCGCCTGTGCCGGACAGGGCGCCGGCTCCGGCTCGGACCCGGCAAGCGCGACTGCGACACCAGCGGCTTCGCTCGCCTCGGTCCCGCCCGCGACGCATACGCCGGCCCCGAGCGTCGACGCCGTCCCGTCCGACGATCTCGCAAACTTCACCTGCGACGTGCCGCTCAAAGATGGCGGCTCCGTTGGCGTCGCCAATATCGTGGACGTACGCGTCGGCGTCCACGACGGCTATGATCGCGTCGTGTTCGAGTTCGAGCAGGGCACGCCTGACCTGACGCTGGATCGGGCCACGCCGCCATTCACCGGCGACGCATCCGGTCTACCGATCGAGGTCAACGGCGATAGCTTCCTGACCCTCACCATGCGCGGGGGCTCCAAGCAGACCGATGACGGGACCTCCAGCTACAACGGTCCGACCAGCTTCGATCCGGGCTTCGACAGCCTCGATGCCCTCGTCGAGGGTGGAGACTTCGAGCGACAGAGCACGTGGTACCTGGGCCTGACGGCCGAGGCCTGCGCCCGCCTAACGATCATCGACGGACCGCCGCGCATCGTCATCGACATCGAGCACTGATGGAGCATGAGGTCACGGCCGGCGCGGCGGGCACTGCCTTCGCGCCGGCCCGACCTGCAATCCACGGCGCGGCCCGCGTCGTGGCGACGGCCGCGGCGATTGGCCTCAGCGGCCAGTTCCTCTTCTTCGACGTCGGCCTCGGGATCAACTTCCCGATCTTCATTTTCGCCCTCCTGGGCGCCGGCTGGGCGCTGCGCCGGCCGGCGCCGGCCCCCCTGCGCCGCGACCTGTGGCTGGCACCCGCCGCTATCGCCTTCGCGGCATTCACCGCCATTCGCGCCGACACGACCATCGTGACACTCGACCTGCTGACGGCTGTGGGACTGACGGCAGCGGCGCTCGCAAACTTCGGTGGACGCCCCGTGCTGGCGCGACCGTTCGGCGACGTTGTCAACCTTGGGTTCGGGGCCGCCGGCTGGACACTGATGGGCGGCGCCCAGGCCGTGTCGGCCGCTCATTCCTCGCTCCCTTCCGCGTCCACCGCCCTGAAACGTGCCCGCCCCGCGCTTCCATTCCTTCGCGGCATGGTCATCGCAATCCCGGTCGTGCTCGTCTTCGTCGCGCTCTTTGCTGCTGCGGATGCGGTCTTCGCGAGCATCGTTGAGGACCTGTGGCGCGTGGACCTCGATCCCGGCGACGTCCCCGGTCGCATGATCCTCGCAGGCACCGTCGGCTGGCTGGCCGCCGGTGCGCTCGCACTGGCTGCGTCCAGGCCCCCGGCCCACGCCGCCGACAGCCCATCGGTCCGATGGCGGCTGGGACACACGGAGGCCGTGACCGTCCTTGTCGCAGTGAACGCGGTCTTCCTCGGGTTTGTCCTGCTCCAGGCCGCCTACCTGTTCGGCGGGCTTGACACCATGCGTGCCATCGGCATGACGTACAGCGACTACGCGCGCCGCGGATTCTTTGAGCTCGTGGCCGTCGCGGTGCTGGCGGGAGGCCTCGTGGTGGTCCTTGAGCAGGTGGCCCGGCGGCGGTCGAAACTCCTCATCGGCATGGCCATCGGCTTGGTGCTACTCACCGGCGTCGTGCTCGTCTCTGCCGGTCTGCGCCTGCGCCTCTATCAGGAGGCATACGGCTGGACCGAGCTCCGGCTGTATGTCATCGCCACCATCGTTCTCCTCGGAGCAGGGTCGCTGGCGCTCGGCATCACCCTCGTGACCGATCGAGTGAGGTGGATCGGGCACGTCCTCGTCGTTGCCGCCCTGGTGATCGGGCTGGGGCTGAACGTCCTCGGACCCGTGCGGTTCATCACCGAGCAGAATGTCGCCCGCTTCACGGATCCCGGGATCATCCGCGAGGACGGCAGCGCGGGGCTCGATGCGTACTACGCAGCATCACTCGGTGACGACGCCATCCCCGATCTCGTCCGTGCACTGCCCCTGCTCCACGATTTCGAGGCGAGCGTCCTTCGCGATCAGCTCGCGTTCCGACGAGAAGAACTCCGTTTCGCGCCGGGCCTGAATGCATGGCAGGCCTGGAACGCCGGTCGCAGCGCAGCGCGCGCGGCACTCGACGCCGCGGACCTCGAGTAGCCTGCCCGCGGTTCCCGCCCAGCCCGAATCCGCGATCAGCGAACGAGGATTCCGTCCTGGTAGACGGCCGTGATGCGCTCGGCGAGCGTCGCGAGCTCCAGCGCATCACCGTCGACCACCACGAGATCGGCCCGCTTGCCGGCTTCCAGCGTCCCGAGCTCGTCCTCGAGTCCCATCAACTCGGCGGCTGAACGGGTGGTCGCCTCGATCGCCTGCATCGGTGTCATGCCACCTTCGACCATGAGCGCCAGCTCCCGCAGGTTGAGGCCGTGCGGCGTGACGCCCGAATCGGTGCCCATGGCGATTTTCACGCCAGCCTCGACGGCCTTCGCGAACGAAGCACGGTGGATCTCCACCACCTCGCGCGCCTTGGCGACCGATGCCTCCGGGATGGCGGCGCCCGCCTCCGCGGCATCGATGACGCCGCGCGGTGCCATCAACGTCGGCACAAGCCACGTCCCGCGCGCCAGCATCATCTCGATTGCCTCGTCGTCGAGGTAGATGCCGTGCTCGATCGATCGAATCCCGGCGCGAATAGCGTTCTTGATGCCCGGCGTCGCCTGCGCATGCGCCATGACGAAGATTCCGGCGGCTGTGGCCTCCTCAACCATCACCTGGAGCTCCTCGAGCCGGAAGTGCGCGTGCGTCGGCTTGTCGCGCGGCGAGAGGACGCCACCGGAGGTCGCCACCTTGATGACATCGGCGCCCATGCGGACGAGAGTTCGGACGACACGCCTCATCTCGTCGACACCGTCGACCAGCGTGTCGGGCACTCCGGGATGGCGAGGCAGCCAGCGCAGGTCCGCGCCCGATGCCATCCACGGATCACCGTGTCCCCCGGTCTGCCCGATCATGCTCAAGCTGATCTGCATCCGCGGTCCCGGGATCAGCCCATCGGCGACGGCCTGCTTGATGCCTAGATCCGCCCCGCCCGCGTCACGCACCGTGGTGATGCCGATCCTGAGCGTTGCGGCCAGGTTCTCTGCGGCCTGGTAGAACCGGTAGCTGAACGGCGTCTGGAGATTGCGCATCTGGTCAACGGTGCTGACAACGAGGTGGGTATGGCAGTCGAACAGGCCCGGCAGGAGGGACTTGCCGGCCAGATCAACCTGCTCGTCGCCATCGAGACCAGACCCGATTTCGACGATGCGTCCATCTTCGACGACCAGGTCGGCCTCCGCCGATGATGAACCGGTGCCATCGATAATGCTGGCGCCAGTGAAAAGCGTGCGTGTCATGCGCCCGAGGCTACCAGTGCGGAAGGCTTCCGGTAGCATCCGTCATGCATTCACCCCCTAGGAGAACCGATGGCCGACCAGCACGCGCCACCTTCCGGCGCGCTTGACACCTCGAAGAGCTACACCGCCCGATTCAAGACCGAGCGCGGCGACATCACGGTTGAGCTGTACGCCGACAAGGTGCCGCTCACCGTCGAGAACTTCGTCAACCTGGCACGAGCCGGCTTTTACGACGGCACGACCTTCCACCGCGTCATCTCCGGCTTCATGGCCCAGGGCGGCGACCCGACCGGCACCGGCACCGGCGGACCGGGCTATCAGTTCGGCGACGAATTTCATCCCTCTCTGCGCCATGACGGTGCCGGTATCCTGTCGATGGCCAACGCCGGCCCCGGCACCAACGGCAGCCAGTTCTTCCTCACCTTCGGCCCCACCCCGCACCTCGACAACAAGCACAGCGTCTTCGGCAAGGTGACCGACGGTATGGACGTCCTGCGCTCGATCCGCGAGCGCGACCCGCGCGACCGCGAGCCGGGCGACAAGATCGAGACGATCGAGATCAGCGAGAGCTAGGCCGCTGCGGCTTGGGCCGGCTCGTACAGCAGAGAGAAGGTGGTGGCCGGATCCGGCGCGAAGGCCATCCGGGTGTTGCAGGCGCTGCACACGAGCTCGTCATCGGTCTCGTCAACACTGAAGACGACCTCATCGCCGCACCAGGCGCAGTCGAGAAGAATGTTCATGCCCGCATCCTGAGCGTGGCTTGTGACACGTAGCGTGTCGCGATGTGTGGCTTGTCGGACGTCGTGCGGTGCGTTTTCTAGGGCCAAGCGCCGCTCATGCGGGCGTGTGACCGAGAGCGGCCACCGGTTCGGACATCTGCCGTCGTGGCGGGAAATTAGGGGAAGAAGTTGACCAGTTCGGACGGGTAGCACGCTCGGAATCGTTCGGGAGAGGCACATCTCTCGGCTAATGACCACATGGACGTCACATGGCCCAACGCGGCGGATGTTCGCCGGGCGGGCTTGCTATTTGCGTGATTGCGCAACCAGTGAGATCATGTTCCCAATGGATCAGACACTGACCGCCGATGCAACGCGCGCCCGGGCCGCCGCAATCGCGCACGCCCTCGCCGATCCGAAACGACTCTGCGTCGTGGAACGATTGGCGGATGGCGAGCGCAGCGTGAGCGACCTCTCACGCGACATCGGCTGCCAGGTTCCGAACATGAGCCAACATCTTTCGGTACTCCGCTCCGCCGGGCTGGTCGCCAGCCGCCGGGAGGGAAGCACCGTCTTCTATCGGCTCGTGGACGTCCGCGTCCTCGACGCCTACCGATTGCTGCAACAGGTCGCCGGCTGACGCCGGAGACAAGAGAGGAAAATCCCATGTCCAACGTACGCGAAGTGACCGATGCAACCTTTGAGGCCGATGTGCTCCAGAGCGAGAAGCCGGTCGTCGTCGACTTCTGGGCCGAGTGGTGCGGTCCGTGCCGCATGGTCGCCCCCGAGATCGAGAAGCTGGCCACGAAGTACGCCGGCAGCGTCGAGGTCCGCAAGCTCGACGTCGATGCGAATCCACAGACCGCCATGAAGTACGGGATCATGAGCATCCCCACCGTCGCGATGTTCGCACCGGGTCAGCCGCCCAAGGCCGCGGTCGGATTCCGCCCACTCGAGGCGCTCGAGGATGCGTTCGGCCTCACGAGCATGGCCGGAGGAACCGAAGCCCCCGCCTGACTAATCGAGCGTGCCGCTGACACGGCATACTGCGCGGACCGATGCATCGCTCCCTCCTCGCGGTCCTGTTCGGCACCTTCACCCTCCGGTTCAGCACAGGTCTGACCGGGGGGCTGCTCGTGTACTACCTCGCCGATCTCGAAGGGTTCGGCGCCCCGCGCGTGACAGCGCTCCAGGTCGGCATGCTGACTGCCGCCTTCTACGTGGCGGAGCTGGTGCTATCGCCTCTGTTCGGGATGCTGTCTGACCGGATCGGCTCACGCAAGGTTATGCAGTACGGCCCGATCTTCGGCGCCGTGGCGGTGGTCATGACGGCGCTGACCACCGATCTCTTCCTGCTCGGTGTCACACGCTGGTTGGAGGGAGCGGCGGCGGCGGCCAGCATTCCGTCGATCCTGGGATTCATCGCGCTAGCCACTTCCCGCGATGAGGGCCTGCGCGGTCGTACCGTTGCCCGCTTCGAGGCGGCCACGCTGGCTGGCATCGGTCTGGGACTTGTTGCGGCCGGTGCCCTGTGGGCAGTGCTGGGCCGCAATGCCTTCTACCTCAACGCCGTCCTCTACGGCGTCAGCTACCTCATCTACCGATATGGCGTCATCCCGATGAGCGAGGTCTCCGTCGAGACCGCTCACGCCGAGGCCGAAGAGCTCGGCGCCGGCGGCGTGGCCGAGGTCTCTTGTGGCTTCGATTTCGCGCGCTACCGGCGCGTGCTGGCAAGCCCATCGGTCTGGCTGCTGGCGCCGACCTGGATTGCCGTGAACGGCTTCATCGGCGCATGGACCAGCCAGTCGCTCTTCCAGCTTGTGAGCGAGCCGCGTCCGGGCTTCGAGGACCAGTCACTGATGGGAGGCTTCGAGCCGGCCCAGGTCAGCATCGGTCTGGGCATCACGTTGCTCGTCTTCTTCGCCGGCCTGTTCTACTGGGGCAACCGGTTCAAGCGCTATCGGCGCACGACGATCATGGCCATCGGGATCGTGGGCGGCATCGCCATGATGGCCGCGACGTTTGGTTTGAACCATGCCGGGACTGGCGGACTGCTGATCCAGGCTCCCTTGCTGTTGGTCGCAGCGGGTGGCCTGTTCGTCCTCGCCGGGGCAACACCGGCCGCGCTCGGCATGCTCGCCGATATCAGTGAGCTGCATCCCAACGACCGCGGCGCGATCATGGGCCTGTACTCCGTATTCCTCGCCGTGGGCCAGATCGTGGGCTCCATCCTGGGCGGCGGCGCCGCCGAGTGGATGGGCGTCGATGGGCTGCTGCTGGCATCGGTCGGACTGCTGGTGCTGGCGATGGTTCCGCTTCGCTGGCTGCGAGACTCGGAGCACCTGGTCGGCCGATCCGATCCCGCGGCCATCGCGGCAACCTGACGATCAGCCCAGAGACGCCCGGTCCGAGCAACGCCGCGGGCCGATCAGCGCAGCTTTGGGAACACCTCGGCCGCGATGCGCTCCAGCCGCGACGCATCAGCAACGCCGCGGACGCTGAAGATGACGTGCTGCGCACCGGCCTCGGCGAGACCGCCGAAACGCTCGACGATCTGGTCCGGAGACTCGGCGTCGAGATCGATGCTGGTCAGCACAGTCTTCTCGACGTCGTCGTAGGGACGGCCAATACGCTCGCAATGCTCGCGCAACACCGCCAGCTTGAAGCGGACGAAGTCCGGCGAGCGGCCGAAGATGTTGCAGGCATCGGCGTACTGCGCGACCAGCCGCAGCGTCTTGCGCTCCCCTGCCCCACCGACCAGGATCGGCACGCGCGGACGGCTGATCGACTGCGGCGAGTTGATGAGATGCGTCGCAACAACGCGCTGGCCGTCGAACCGATCGCCGCTACCGCTTCCACCGGACCACATCTCATGCGCCACGCGCAACGTGTCCTCCAGCGACTCGAAACGCTCACGCAAGGGCGGGAACGCGAAGCCGAGCGCCTTCGATTCGTGCTCATTCCAGCGGCACCGATCCCAAACCAGGCTCGGCCGCCGCTGAGCACATCGAGCGTGGTGGTGGCCTTGATCCACAGGCCAGGCGCGCGGTAGTGGACGCCGCCGACCATGAGCCCGATGCGGGCGCGCGATGTATGAGCCGCGACAAAACCCAGGGCGGTCTGCCCCTCGAGCATCGGCGCCTCGGGCGGGCCGAGGGTCCGGATCTGGAAGAAGTGATCCATCACCCAGATCGAGTCGAAACCGGCGTCATCGGCGGTGCGCGCAACTCGCGCCAGCGTCGGACCGATCTGGGTCGCGCCACCGGGCCGGGTGAACTGGTTGATCTGGAGGCCGAACTTCACGAAGGCATCGTGCCACGGTTGGTATGAACCCTGCTTCCACTGACACTGATGATGCCCACGAACATGCTGCCCAGAACCCGATGAGCGCCATTCCGGAGCGCGTCGGAGGTCGCTATCGGGTCAGTGCCGAGATCGGGCGTGGCGGCATGGCCACCGTGTACCGCGGCCACGACGATCAGCTCAACCGCCCGGTCGCGGTGAAGCTCATGCGCGCCGAGCTCGGCGAGAATGAGCGGTTCCGCAAGCGCTTCGAGGTCGAGGCGCGACGGGCTGCGTCCGTCACGCACCCGAACGTCGTGTCGGTATACGACTTCGGGACGGATCCCTCGCCATACATGGTGATGGAGCTGATCGAGGCTGGAGACCTGTCTCGAGCGCTCGCCGACGAAGGCCGATTGGCACCTGACCGAGCGGCGCGCATCGCGGCCGAGTCCGCCGCCGCGCTCCAGGCCGCGCACGACGCCGGACTGGTTCACCGTGATGTCAAGCCCGGCAACATCCTGCTCGACACCGATGGCCACGCGCGCGTGGCCGACTTCGGGATTGCCCGGGCGACCGGCGAGGAGAGCCTGACCAAGACCGGCGCAATGCTGGGATCGGTCGAATACTTCAGCCCCGAGCAGGCACGCGGCGAGCGCGCTACAGCCGCGAGCGACGTGTACGCCCTCGGCGTGGTGCTGTTCGAGATGCTCACCGGTCGACGGCCATTTCGAGGCGACTCACCGTACGCGGTGGCCACCGCCCGCCTCCGCGGTGCCGTGCCAGATCCCCGAGACAGCCACCCTGACCTGCCGCCGGGCCTTGCCGGGATCGCCATGACGGCGATGGCCGTGAAGCCCGCTGCTCGCTACGGGTCGGCTGCCGAGATGCGTGACGCGCTCGAAACCTGGCGAGCGTCAGCCGACGCTGAGCCGATTGTCGCCGCTTCTCCAGCTTCGACCCGAATGTACGTCGAGCCGCAGCCGCCCCGTCGGCCACCACCGCCCCGCAACCAGCGTCGTCCATTGTGGCTCGGAGCGGCGCTCCTGCTCCTCCTCGCTGTCGGCGGATACGTCGGGGCGCAGATCATCGCCGGCTGGCCGGATGACACCGAGGTCGGAGGTCCGCTCGACGTGATCGTGGGAACGCCCGATGGCGAGGCGGCAGACGACCCGACACCAACACCGGAGCCGACCAGCACGCCCACCCTCACCCCACCGGCCACTGCGGAGGTCCCGACTGAGTCGCCGATCGAGACAGCGACCCCCGCGCAGGCCACGCCCCTTCCGACTGCGGTCCCGGAGCCACCCTCGCCGACGCCCGCGCCGATTGCTGCCGCCGGCGCACCTCGCGACGCAGTAGCCGCGTTCTACCGTTTCGTGGCGCGCGGAGATTTCGACGCCGCCTATGCGCTGTGGAGCGACCGGATGAAGGCAGCCTTTCCGCGCCAGGGGAATCTCGATGATCGATTCGCGAATACGGCGGAGATCACCTTCAGCCAGCTCTTCGTGGCCAGCCAGTCGGCAACCACGGCCACGGTGCAGGCAAATTTCACGGAACGCTATGACTCGGGATCCAGCCAGAACTTCACCGGCCACTGGAGGCTGGTCCGGGTCGATGGCGCCTGGCTGCTCGACGAGCCGACGTACTGAAAATCGCCTCGGCCGGCCGAGGCGATCTCCAGGCGGTCGAACGCATGGAGCACAGCAAGTGAATGGTGGCACGCGGCGTGCCCTGATCGGTTCGAGGAGGAGGTGACCCATCTTGAACGACCACTACGACGGGACCGATTACGTCTGCGACAACTGCGGCTGCGAGATCATGGTCAAGCACCGAGGCGACGAGGCAAAGATGCCGTCTGACGGCGTCTACACCTGCGCCTGCGGCACCACCATGCGGCCCGAGCACGGCACGGACCGATGACCAGCGAGCGCAACGCGAACATGACCCAGGGAGAGACCGAAGGTGCCGATCAGGAACCAACCCAGGTCGGCGACGCGGACCCCGCCGTCCGCGATCCCCGACCGGTATGGACCGATGAACCAGCCGGTCGACTCGGATCAGGCGTCTGAACACTTTGGTGAGAGTCCGGATGCCGCCTACGGTCAGCGCGAGTCCCAGGCGGATCCCGAAGCTCGCTCCTGAATCGCTACAGGATGTCGTGCTCGCGGGCGTCGAAAGCGCGGTCGGGGCGGAACGGATTGGACACGCCGTCTACTGCGCCGGTCAGCAGTTCCACCACCAGGCGGCTACCGCCAGCCCCGGCCATGATCCCGTGGCCCGAGTATCCACCGTTGAGATAGAGCCCCTCGGGCCCGATCTGACCCAGGTACGGCCGCCGATCGGGCGTGTACTCGTACTGCCCGGCCTGGAGGAACCAGTGCATCGATGATGCGCCTCCATCCCAGGCCTCACGCCAGAACGGCGCCACGCGGGCAAGGGCGTGGTCGGAGCGCGGGTCGAGGAGGCCGAACGCCCAGTCATGATCGACGGGAACCGGATCGTGCGGCTCGGACGGCGGCGCAGCGGGATCGGTGAAGAGGGCAAGGCAGCCATGCATGGCCGGCCGCCAGTGCGCAGCCGTCTCCTCATCGATCGTCATCGGCGCATCAATCGGGATGATCGGCAGTTCGGGGATGACGAGCTTCTGGCGACGAATCGGGCGCAACTCGATCGCCACGCCGGCCATGGCTGCCACGTGCGCCAGGAACGGTCCGGCCGCAATCACGACCTGCGGCGTGGTGATCGATCCCCGCGTCGTCGTCACCCCGACGACCCGATCATTTTCGGTTCGGATGGCCGTCACGCCGGCGCGCGTCACGAACGCGGCACCTCCCCCGGCGACGCCATCCGAAATGCGATCGGCGTGGGTAGCGGCCGTTGCATAGCCGGCGGTGAGGCGCTTGACATCCAACCAGCCATCATTGGCGCGGTATCTGGCTCCGCGGACATCGGGCGACAGCCACGGCCATCGAGTGCGGGCCTCGTCGCCTGACAGCAGCTCGACGTCGGTGAGCCCCCATTCGCGCTGGCGCTCCACCAGGCGTCGTGAGCGGTCGAGGGTCGCGTCGGTCAGGGAGCAGAACAGGTAGCCGCCATGACGCAGGCCGAGGTCCCAACCGTCCAGCCCGGTCCGTTCGGCGAACGTGTCGAACAGGTCCACGCCCTCGCGCACGACGGCGATCTCCTCGAGATTGTCGAACTGGATCCGGAAGGCGCCGGTCGAGGCTGGCGTCGTCAGAGTTCCGAGCGCAGCACGGCGTTCAAGCACCACGACCCGCAGTCCCGCGCGCGCGGCGAAGAAGGCGGTCGCGCAGCCGATGATCCCGCCGCCGATCACCACGATGTCGGCGGTGGCAGGCAGCGTATCGGCGAAGCGAACCTGGCGCCTGGACATGACGCCATCGTAAGCCGCTAGCATCGGGCGCGTGAGTGCAGTTGAGCGTGCCGACGTCGTCATCATCGGCGGCGCCATCATCGGTTCATCCGTGGCGACCTTCCTGGCGTCACGGCCGGACTTCGATGGCCGAATCGTCGTGGTCGAGCGCGACCCGACCTTTCGCACCAGCTCGACCACGCTGTCGGCGGCGAGCATTCGGCTCCAGTTCAGCACGCCGCTCAACATCGAGATCAGTCGCTTCGGTGTCGAGCTCATGAAGCATCCCGAGCGCTATCTCGCCGTGGATGGCGAGGTAGCCGTTCTCGACTTCGTCGAGAACGGCTACCTCTTTCTCGCCACCGATGCAGGCCTCGCCACGCTCGAGCACAACCACGCCGTGCAACGGGCGCTCGACGTTCCCGTTGCCCTGTTGACGCCTGCGGAGCTGCACGAACGATTCGAGTGGCTCCAGACCGATGACTTGGCCGGCGGGTCGCTCGGCCTCGCCGATGAGGGTTGGTTCGACGCCTACGCCCTGCTCCAGGGCTTCCGACGGCGCGCGCGATCCCTGGGGGTCGAGGAGCGAGTCGGCGAGGTGGTGGCGCTCGATCGCGATGGCGACCGGATTTCGGGCGTGCGCCTGGCGGACGGCGGCCGCATCGGTGCCGATTGGGTCATCAATGCTGCCGGGCCGCGCGCCTCCCGGGTGGCAGCCATGGCGGGCGTGGATCTGCCCGTGCGGTCGCGCAAGCGCATCGTCTATCACGTCGAAGCACCCATCAGCCTGGGTGCGGCGCCACTGACCGTCGATCCGTCCGGCGTCTACTTCCGTCCCGAGGGATCCACGTACATCACCGGCTTCTCACCGCGCGAGAACGAAGTGGATCCGGACACTGACGACCTGGGCGCGGATCACGCTCCCTTCGAGACCTTCGTTTGGCCAACGCTCGCGCGTCGGGTGCCTGCCTTCGACCGGCTCCGGCTGCTCGACGCGTGGGCCGGCCACTACGAGGTCAATACCCTCGACCAGAATGCGATCGTCGGGCCGCACCCGGTGATCACGAATCTGCTGTTCGCCAACGGCTTTTCCGGTCATGGCCTTCAGCAGGCACCGGCCGTGGGCCGCGCCCTAGCCGAGTGGATCAGCACCGGACGCTACGAGACCCTCGACCTGGCGCCGCTTGGCTTTGCGCGGATCGACCGCAACGAGCCACTCCGGGAGCTCAACATCATCTGACCGTAAAATTTCACCCAACCGGTCAGGAGCAGCCGATGTCGGCAGGATGTCGATCGGTGAATATGACGACCCCTTCCAGGGCGCCGCGGATGATTTTCGCGCGTGTCGATCACCACGCCGCCATCCTCCTCTACCACGACGGCGAAGCGATCCATGCCGCGTTCGGCGAATCCCTTCCCGAGCTTCTCGCTCAGGATGTTGTAGGTACTGCCATGGCACCGGCACTCGAAGCGCTTCAACGACTCGCACAGGTCCGGGACGATGCAGCCGAGATGCGGGCACGTTCGCCACAGGGCAACCATCTCACCGGCCGTGGCGATCGCAGGTCGACTGTCTTCGTCGTTGGCCACGGCCCGCGCGGCCGGGACATTGATCAGGAATGATCGGGCCGGGGCAGATGCGTACGGATAGCCCTGCGCGAAGCGCGGCTCGGCGAGGAGGATGTCGTCGAAAGTGCCGATCCTGATGGCCGCGCCGAGACCCTCAGTGATGTTCGGCCACAGGAAGGCGAGCGAACCGCCGATGAACTCCAGCGACAGCATGCCGACTCCTGCACCCAGCATGCGGCGCATGAATCCGCGCCTGCTGAACTCGCGAGGGCTGAGCATCTGGTTGGCGCCTCGGCCGACCACCGTGCAAGGGTGGGATGTCCCGGTTCCGCCGGGACGCACGCGCGCAGCGACGGTCAGTCGCCAGATTGGGCGAATGCTTGCGAGGTGAACCGAGCGAGTGAGGCTCGCATCCGACTGGGACCGTCGAGTAACGCGGCGCGCACCAGCATGATGTTGTATTGGTGCGTCGACTGAAAATCGCGAGCAACCGGAACAAGCCCGAATTCATACAAATACGAAACGACCTGCTCACGCAACCACTGATGTGCCCCCCAGTATTCTCGATCTTCGACCTCGACGATCAGGACTGCCGTCCTGGCCAGTAGCTCGCGTGCACCCGGTAGCACGAGCCCGCAGGCACCCTCGACGTCGATCCACATTGCGGGAAGCCAGCAGGGTACAGGCGCTCCACGCTTGGTTCCGTCCCGGCCGAGGGTATCATCCGGGGTCGCGCAGCAATGCGTCGATGATGGCGTTGGCGTGGCCGGACAGTACGGGCCCTTCAAAGCCCAGTTCATGCCGGAACCGCTCCGTGCTTGATCCCGCCGGCGCGAGGACCACGCTCCAGAGCTCGTTAAGAGTGGCGACGCGATCGGAGATCCGCCTTGGCGTCCAACCCGCAGCCACCCACATCGATCGGCCAATCGGCTCATGGACATCGGCGAACAGCCGGAAAACTCGCTGGTGCGACCGGCGCCTAACGTATGCCTCGAAGTCGGCGTCGGTGCAGAGCCGGGTGACCGAGGCAAGTCGAGCGTACCAGTCGCGGGACCCAACGAGCAGGGCGGTCGCTCCTTCCGGCACCGCCGACGCGAGGTCGGGCACCGCCCACCACGTACGCGTGTGGCTCGAGCGCGCACAGAGCGCAACGTGAACGGTGCGCAGAACACTATCGGCGGTGGATACGCCTGGGATGAACAGTACCCCCTGCCCTGGTCTGCCCTTGTCGGCGGCGTACGCGTCCTGGAGCTGCCGCTGCCCGTGAGCCGACGCTTCGTTGACGGTGAGCGGCGCGGAGAGCTTGATCTGCAGATCGCTCTGTCCTGCGAGCAGGACCCGCACGCAATGAGTGGCTGCCACCGCCTCAATTGGGAGCTGCTGCGCGAACGTTCCCGCCGCGATAGCGTCGTGAAGCGCTCCGCCGGGCCGCCGGAGGCGCAGGGTCCAGAGCCCGGACCGCAGCGCGCGCGAACTTCCGTCCACGTGCGCGAGGCGAAGCGGGAATCGGATGCGAACGCGGTGTTCGTGTACGTCAACGGACTGCGGCTCCACCTCCATCTCGCCATCAGAGAGGCGGATCGCTCCCAGATCGATCCCTTCGGGCTCGGCGTGGATGCCATCGACGATGAGCGCCTCGGCCTCGGGCTGCACGCCGATCACCTCAACCGTTGATCGCCCGAGGGCCAACTGAACGTGGCCCCGCGGCGACCGAATCCAGCGCACGCCCCCGACGCCGAAGCTGGTTAGCGCGGCATGATCGTCATCGACCGGCCACTCGAGCGGATGCGTCTGGAGATTCGCATCAACAACTCGAAGATCCCACGTCGTGACGGCGTCGCCGCGCGCCGCCCCAATCCGAAACTCGTACGCGGCGTCGTCCCGGCGATCCATGGGACAATTGATCGAGGAGCCCGTGCTGCGGTTAGTCAGGTGCATCGCTATGAGCGCCGTGCGGCGATCGCGACCATGGACCGCGCCGGCGAACTCCCCATCGCTCACTGCCGCATCGAGCCGCTCCGCCATCCATCCGGACGGCCGCAAGCCAATCGTTAAGCCATGCTCGGAGTCGAAGCGGGCAGCGGCTATCGTACCGTCGGACGTGATACGTCGGGCGCCGATAGAGGCGCGGCTGGCCGATGAGCCTGCGACGGCGTGATGCATGCTCCCCTCGCGCTCGATGCCGTCGACCGCAATGCGGACGCGGACGCGCCAGTCGGTCACCGACGGCACGGCGGCTAGCTGGGCGACATCGATCACCGTCCGAAACCCGCCGCGCTCGAAGGCGCCGTGTGGCCAGTTCACCCATCGAGTGGCCTCCGCCAGCTCGAATCGCTCGCTTGCCAGCCCGATCCGCCGGGAGCCATCGGCTGAAACCAGGGCCAGCTGGATGGTCGGCTGACGCGACGACAGGTCGATCCCGCGTATCACTGCCCAACCCGTCAACTCGAGGGATGCCTCGCCGACCCATCTCGCCCGTAAAGCACACGCCTGCATCCGACTCTCACCCTGGCTCAGCGCGAGCAGTTGCGGTGAGACCGTGGTTTCGAGGCGCTCCGCCAAGTCTCCATCGAGAATGACCCTGCCATCACGGACACTGGTCGGGGGCACCGATCCATACTCGCGGAAAAATGCCTGTGCGACCTCGACGTCGTCCCAGGCTCCACGAGAAGCAAGGAAGGTCCGCACCTTCTGTTGGACCCGAACGTGCTTCAACGCCTCCGGGGTGGCGAGGCTCACGTACGTCGCCAGCGCGTCGCGCAGAGCATTGCGGTACTGCTCGCCGCCGCGAAGAGCATGATCGATATACGGCGGGAAGTCGATGTCGAGCACTCGCCCGATCCACGCCGCCTGCACGGCCGCCGCCCCCTCTCGCCAGACCATATCCTTTGCATCAGCCTTGACCGCAACACGGGCGAGCAGGTTCTCCAACGCACGCTTCTGCTGCCCGGTAGAGGTTCCTTCAGCTCGTATGCGCCAGTCGTATGTCACGCGAGACAGAACGTCGAAGCGCTTCGCCCGCAGATAGGCCGCCACCATCGGCACGTGATCCTCGTACACACCGGCCGGAAACCCGTGGATTTGATCGATCCAAAATTGGCGCCGAAGCACACGATGATGCGCGACAACGTCGGCCATGGCCGACGGGAACTCATCGATGGTGACTCCGATGCGATCGCGGTCATGCGCCACGACCGTCCAGGACGGGCGATACGAGTCACCGTCCTCCAGTCGCCGGACGCCGCCGACGACGAAGTCGGACCCGCTCCGCTTCAGCGTGGAGACCATCGATCGAAACGAGCCAGGCGGCACGAGGTCATCCGAGTCCACGAACGTCAGATACTCGCCACGGGCGTGGGCAACACCCAAGTTCCGGGCGATGCCCTGCCCGGAGTTCGCCTGGCGGAACACGCGGACCCGGCGATCGCGGGCGGCGTAGCGCCCGAGGATCGCGGGCGATCCATCCGTCGATCCGTCGTCGATTGCGATGACTTCGACGTCTCGAAAGTCCTGCTGCAGGATGCTGTCGAGACAATCCTCGAGATATTGCTGCACGTTGTAGACAGGCATGACGACGCTCAGCGTCGGCCGGCTTCGCCTCCCCGCGACCAACGAGCGGAGTCGGCGGCGCAGGCGAGCGGGAACTACGTCAAGAAGCCTGGAAGAGGCATCGCGAAGGGCGCGCCTCAGCCGACGCGACACCGTCATAGCCCGATCGGTGACGCAGGCGGCCCAGGCGTCGACTGAGAAACGCTCGCCTCGGCCGTGGTAAGGGGGCTTGTCGAGCGGAGGATTTCAGTGAAAACCCGCTCTCGACACCGACCGTCCCGGGCAGGAAAGGTCGCAGCGATGCGACGGCGATGGAGCTCTCGCGGCTTACCCGCCTCCAAGAGCTCGACGGTGAGCCGCACCGCCTCATCCGCGGTGGTAGCCACCGGGCCGAGGCCATCGCGGTCGTAGTCGAAGTACCCGAGACGGCCCACGTGCTCGCCTCCGAGAGCAAGTTCGCGATCGAATTGGAAGTAGACGATCGGGCGGTCGATGTACGCGGCGTCGAAAGCCACCGAGGAGTAGTCGGTGACGAGCACGGCCGCCCGCGCAAATAGCTCCTGAACATCGTTTTCGGCGAAGCTCAAGGCGCGGACGTGATCCGGTAGGTTCATCTGCGACACCGTCGGTTGCAGGTTGGGGTGTGGCAGGAATCCGATCGTCAACCCGCGGTCGCGACAAGCCGCGGCCAACTCCGATGAGGCAAGGACACTCCTCCAGCTACGCGCAAAGTCAGAGGTCCGAAATGTCGGATCAATGGTGCGCTGATGCGAGCCCGGCCTCGCCATTGGTGCCAGCTTCGCTCGCCACGTGGGAGCGATCAAGACGAGGTCGCGCTGTTCCACGGGGATGGCTCGGGCCAACTCCAGCAGCCGGTCAAACCGAGGAAGACCCGTAAGCTTTGCCTCCTTCGTGGTGAACACGTACGTCGTGTGATCGCCTGCGATGGACGCGAACTCGTCGGGCGTGCTCGTGACAAACACGTCGATCGCTTTGGGATTGAGCCAGTGCGACAGGTCACTCTGCATGACCCCGTGCTGCAGGAAGGTGAACTTCCATTTCGGCTTAGCTAGCCGGACTAATCCCGGCGGGTGAATCACGGCGACGTCGACGTGGCTCGAGGCAAAGTGACGACAGTTCGCCATGAGTAACTTCCACCGCCTTGACCCGTGCGGCACAACGCGGAGTCCAAATTCGCGCCTCATGCGCTGCCAGTCGTGCGAACTCGGGTCCAGGACGAACCAGGCATTGATCTCAGGGTGAACGGAGCGCAAGAAGCGGAAAAGGTGCTCGGCGTTATCCTGGGCATCGGCGATACGGTCCATCAAAATCCAGGCATTTCCGCACAGCCTTCGCACGAGGCGGTTCCGTGCCAAGCGTGCGATGAGCCGATCGCCGAGGGAGAGGCCGCCCCCGCGCGGCGCTGGGCGAAGACCCGGCGGCGAAGGCTGCACCTCCATGTCACGCCCGCCCAGATGGAGCCGCAGCGTATGTCGTGACGACGCCCAGAGAATGCGCTCGCTCATCAGAACCCGACCAAAGAACGAAATATCGCGGACCTTGGAATGCACCGGCGGTACCTTCCGGCCATCCATCGAGAGGCGTTCAGCGGGTGGGTCACCCGTGTACCGGTAGGCGATGCGCACCAGGCTTTGGTCGGCGTCGTGCCCGAACACGAGCCCGGAGTCCTGGTGCCACGCCTCAGGGGTGTATCCGTGCAGCAGCAGGTCGCGCCATGCCGGTCTGAGGCGGCGCACTTTGAAGCCGGCGACCGTATCGCTGTCCAGTTGGCCGATCACGTCTCCCATCGCCCGATGGAAGTCGTCCACGACGCCCCCAATCATCTCGACTTGCGGCCCCGACTGAGCATCGTCCTCGCTGAAGTACCAAGAAAGCTCGTAGATGACGAGCTGTTGAAGCCATGTGTGGGCGCGACCGTTGACCGAGCGCGTCGCGCCCTCAAGAAGGAGTTCGAGAAGGCCCGCACGCAGGGCTATGGTGTCTCGGTCTGGTGGATCACCATCCTTCGAAGGGAGTGATCGCCGTGCGCGCCGCCCGGCCAAATATGATGCCGTGGCGACAAACCCGATTTCCGGACGGTCGAGGTCCAGAAGAAAGTGGGCGCAGAAGTGGGCATCGGCGACGGGGCCCCGCAGAGTGGGGTGAAACTCCAGTCGCTGCCGGCGCAGCTCGGTAGCCGAAAAAAACGTCGAGGCCGCGTGATCGTGCACGTAGGTCGGGTCTCGACCGAGGTCCCGGACCACGTTCCCTTCCGCGAAGTTTCGACGGAGTGGGTGCGAGTCGTCGAGGGCGCCGGTCCGTTCGTCGACGACGACGACCCTGCCGGCCACGCATTTTGCAGAGGGATGCTCCGCGACAAACATTGCCACCTCGGCGAAGTAGGTCGGCGAGAGCTGGTCAGCAAGGTCTGCAAACGTAATCCACCGTCCGGCAGCCAGGTCCATGCCACGATTGCGGGCAGCCGATCGCCCGCCGCGCTTCTGCCTGACGAGGGTGACGAGCTCGGGCCGCCGCTCCCGCCAGGCAGCCAAAAGGAGATGCGAGTCGTCGCTCGACCCATCGTCGACCGCGATCACCTCCATGCGCTCACTGGACAGCGTCTGCGCCTCGATGGAGGCGATGAAATCACCGATGTGTCGGGCACCGTCGCGGACCGCCGTGACAATGGTGAACTGAACCCCCGAGTGTGGATCTATGTGACCCCCCGGTACGCTCGGACCAGGTTCTTGCTTCTGAATCCGCACAGCCGAACCCGTACTCAACCGGCCTCCTCGAGGACGTTTGTCCCATGAGCGATCCTCGATGGGTCGTCGAGCGGCCGGTCCGACAGGAGCGGAGTGGGGATCGGGATCATGGCAACTGCAGGATGCACCCGGCGCGTCGACTGTTTGATCTCGTCCACCACTCGTTTGCAGCAGTTGCCGTCACGAAGCGGGAGTGCTGAATCGATTCGTGCCTGGTACGTCGGCGACGGCGAGCGGCCCGCTCGGATGGTGTCGAGGATCACGCGGATGGCCTCGTCGAGCGTACGAGCGACGGGACCGAACCCGTCGCGCTCGTACTCAAAGTAGCCATGACGACCATGGTGCTCGCCACCGAGGAAGGTGTCACGGTCGAACTGGAAATACACAACCGGCCGATTGATGTAGGCAACATCGAAGGCGACCGAGGAGTAGTCCGTAACGAACACGGCCGAGCGCGCGAACAGCTCCTGCACGTCGTTGTCAGCGAAGGTCAGCGGGAGCACCTGGGGCGGAAGGTCCATGCCGGACAGCGCTGGTTGGACGTTCGGATGAGGAAGGAATCCGATGGTCAGGTTCTGCTGCGCGCACGCCTCGAGAAGCTCTGGAGACTTCAAGAGGTTCATCCAGCTAGTGGCGTACTCAGAGGTGTAGAACGCGGGGTCGATCGCACGCCTCTGGGATTTTGGCATGAGCATGGGAACCAGGCCTGAGCGCCAGGTCGGCATCACAAGGATGAGGTCACGCCGCTCGTCGGGGGTTTTCATGGCGATCTTGCGTAGGCGGTCCCAGCGCGGGAGACCGGTAAGCCGGACTTCCTTCGTGGTGAAGGTGTATGGGGTGTGGTTCCCCGCGATCGAGACGTACTCTTGGGAAGAACTGGTGATAAAGAGGTCGATCGGCTTGATGTTGAGCCACCGGGACAGGTTCGTGTGGATCACGCCATGCTGCAGGAACGTGAATCTCCATCTCGGCTCCATGATGGACTTGAGCGCGGGTGGTCGCATGATGGGCGGACTGACATGAGAGGAGATGAGGTGCCGACAGTTCGCCATCAGTAACTTCCATCGAAACGAACCGTGTGGCACGACCCGTCGGTACCCCAGCTTCCGCAGCCGATGCCAATCGGGACTCCCCCCTTCGACCACAAACCATGCGTTGATCCGACGCCTGGATCGGCGAAGGTAGCGGAACAGCCGCTCGCCGTTGTCTCCAGCATCGGTGATGCGATCCATCAGCACCCACGCATCGCCGAAGAAGTGACGCACCAGCCGAGTGCGGGCCAGGCGCAACAGCGCTCGGTCGGTGAACGTTCGATGGTGCCTTGCGCTCTTCCGGGCCGCGGCCGCAGTCCTCGGACCCAGGTTCCGATTGATGGTGCCCGGCTGAAGCGTGTGGTTCGGTGTCGGAATGACGAACTGAAGGTTCACGTCACGACCGTCAAGACGAAGACGGATCGACTCGCCGGCAGAGAGCCACAAGACGCGCTCGCGCATCAACACCAGCCCGAAGTACGCGATGTCACGCGTCTTCGAGTGGGTCGGCGTGACAACCTCACCACCGCTCAACAGCTCCTCGACCGGGGGCTCACCCGTGAACCGATAGGTGACCTTGACGAGGCGCTGATCCAGATCGAGACGAGAAACGTGGCCGAAGGTCGCGCGCCACTCCCCAGGCTCGTAGGCCCGGCACAGGAAGTCCCTCCACGAAGGAGTCACCCGGCGTACGGAGAAGCTAGCGATCGTGTGCTTTGAGATGAATCCGAGAATTTCGGCCATGAGCCCGTGAATCTCGTCCGACGCCTCCTCGTTGGCCTCGGCGACCGCCCCGGCATCCGCGTCGCGCGACGTGAAGTACCAGGAGAGTTCGTAGAGCACGAGGTTCTGCAGCCACTCGGGAGCGTGGCGTCGTCCGGTGCTCACGGAAGCTTGGGTAAGGAGGTTCATAAGCCCATGCCGCAGCACCCGGATATAGCGCTGGGGATGCGCGAGGGCGCTCTGCGGGCTGGAGATCGAATCCGTTCGAATGCGACGATGGTAATGAGCGCCAGGGAGAAACCCGATAACGGGGCGTTCGCTCTGAAGCAAGTATTGAGCGCAGAAGTATCCGTCCTCAAAGCTTGGCCCGACCTTGGCGTCGAACCGTATCCCTTCGCCCCTCAGGCGGTTTGTTAAGAAGAACGTATCCACCACGCTCTCGTGAAAGTGGTCGGGGTACCGGCCGATATCGCGTGTCCGGGCCCCGTGCTGAAAACGGCGCCGGAGCGGGTGCGAGTCAGTCACTGTCCCGTCTATGCGATCCAGAATGAGGGAGTTCGTGGCAATCAGACTGGGCGGGTCGTTCTCCTCCAGGAAGGAGGCCACCTGAGCGAGATACCCCGGCCCGATAACATCATCCGGCTGCGGAAATGTGACCCATGGGGCGCGGGCCACATTCGCCCCGGCATTGCGAGCGGCGGCCCGGCCAGCGTTGTCCTGGGCGATGACGGTGACGAGGTCGGGACGCCGCATTTCCCACGCCCGCAGCATGGCGAGAGACTCATCGGTCGACCCGTGGTCCACGGCTATGACCTCGAACCGATCTCGAGGAATGGTCTGGCCCTCGATCGATTCGATGAAGTCATCAAGATACGGCGCCACGTTGTAGACGGCAGTGACGATCGAGAACTGGAAGGGTGCTTCAGAGTCCGAGAACTCACTCACGGTCAGTTGCCATCCCCTGGTCGAAGTCTCGTCGAGAACCGTCAGACCATGCCGCGGTCTCCTCGCCTATCCGGCTCCGCCGGATTGCTGGACCCCGATCAGTATGCATCGAATCCGGTCGTGCAGGTAGTGGCGTGCTCACCGCCCCCGACCGGCGATGACCGGCTCGATGCCTGCCGCCTTCGCCTCTTTCGCCTTCCGCCGGCGGGCTTCTTCCGTGTTGCGCCGATGCATCTCGACCACCTCGTCGGGCTCACCCTCGATTACCACCCGCCCACCCTCGATCAGGATGGCACGGTTGCAGTATTCCTTGACCCAGCTCATGTCGTGCGTCACGAGCACCACAGCCTTGGCGTCGCCGACCAGCTGGAGGACACGGGCCTTGGACTTGGCGCGGAAGGTCGCATCGCCGGTGGAGAGCACTTCATCGAGGAGCAGGATGTCGGGATCAACCGAGGTGGCGATCGCGAAACCAAGCCGGGCCCGCATGCCGGACGAATACACCTTCAATGGCGCGTCGATGAACTGGCCGAGGTCGGCATACTCAACGATCCCGGGCAGGAGCTCACGCGTCACGCGATCATCGAGACCGAGGAAGGCGCCTGCCAGAAGAATGTTCTCGCGCCCGGTGAGATCGATGTCGAAGCCGGCCCCGAGGGTCAACAGCCCGGAGATCTGGCCCGCCGCCTGGATGCGGCCTTCCGATGGGCTGATGATTCCCGCGAGAACCTGGAGCAGCGTGCTCTTCCCAGCCCCATTCGGGCCGATCACCGCGAGAGACTCGCCGTGGGTGACGCGCAGGTTCACATCGCGCAATGCCCAGAAGGGCTCAGTCCGGTCGCGCGAGAGCAGTCGGCTCAGAGTGCGCTGGACCGATTGCTTGCGATGGAACCGCAGGCTGTACTGCACCCCCAGGTTCTCGGCCACGATCGCGAAGTCCTCGAGCGCCATCACAGCACCTTCGCGAAATCGCGCTCGAGGCGCTTGAAGATGACGCTCGATAGCGCAAGGAAGGCAACGCTCCAGAGCAGCAGCCAGGCAAGGCCCATCCAATCGGGAAGCAGATGGGCGCCAGCCTCGCTGCCATAGATAACGGCGCGGTAGGACTCGAACAGGACGGCGATCGGGTTGAGCCCCGCCACAATGATCATCCAAGGGTTGGCCTGCATGATATCCAGCCCCTGAAGCTGATCCAGGCTGTAGAGGCCGGGCGACAGGTAGAACCACAGCCGCAGGAGATGGCCCACCACGTTCCCGAGGTCGCGGAAGAACACGTTTGCCGCCGCCACGAGAATGGCCATGGCCAGCGTGAAGACATACTGGACGACGGCGATGACCGGGATCAGCAGGATGGTTGGCGAGAGCCGATCCGGGAAGAAGAGCATGAGGGCCAGCAGCGGCACCAGACCGAAGGTGAATCCGACGACACCGGCCGTGGTTGCGGCCACCGGCAGGACGATCTTGGGGAAGGCGATCTGCTTCACCAGGCGGTGCTGACCGACCACGGAGTTCGTGGCATCCCCGATCGCTGCGGTGAACCACTTCCATGGCAGGACGGCCGCGAGTACGAACAGCGGGAAATCCGGGACCGCCCGTGTCCGGATCACGGTAACGAGCACGACGTAGACCGCCATCAGCAGCAGCGGGTCGAGCACCCACCACACGTTGCCCAGCAACGTGTTGACTCCGCGCTTGCGAATCTCGGCCTGCACGAGGTAGCGGACGAGGCGGCGTCGCGACACCACATCGTTGACCGCCTGGATGACGAGGGCCAGGGGACTGGGCTTCGCGGCGGCGGCGACAAGAGTCGCCGGTGCCTCACTCCTGGCTGACATTGGCCCGAAGCCTATCACTTCGCCTGCCGAGGTCGCCGAGGAAGCGTTCGACGAATCGCTCGCTCGCGTCACCGCGTGCCGACCCGAGGTGATGCTCGATGAACGCGTCGTATCCCGACAGGTCGAAGTCTGCCCCCACGATGGCTGTTGCCGCCCCTTCCGTGTCGATCACCTGGGTGCCGATCATCTCCGTGCGGTAGTCGAGGAAGAGTCCGGGATCGGCCTCGTACTCCGACAGGTCGGCCACGAGGAGCACCAGGGGGCGGTGGAGCAGTGCCCAATCGAAGACGACGGAGGAGTAGTCCGTGACCAGGATGTCGGAGATCGCGAGGACGTCGTTGATTTCGGTCGCGGGATCCACGATCGCGTCGTAGCCGAGCCGGCTGCTGGGACCCCGGTGCAGGTTGGGGTGCGCCTTCAGCACAAGCGCGTACTCGTCGGGGAGGATGCTCCGCAGCCGCTCGGCGTCAAGCCCGGGCGCAGCCCGCTTCCGTTGCCCTCGCCCGCGGAACGTGGGGGCGTAAAGCACAACGCAGCGACCCTCGAGGTTCGGGTGACGATCCAGCAAGCGGCGCCGTGACGTGGCCACCTGTACATCGTCAAGCAAATGGTCCGTCCGCGGCGAGCCGAGCGCGAGGACCCGATCGAGCGGTGTGCGCAGCGCGTCCGCGTAGGCGTGGCGCGTGGCTTCCGAGCTGGCTATCACGTAGTCGTAGTGCTGATGAAGGAATCGGCGCTCGGGCTGGCGAGGAGGAAGGTCGGTTGCGAACCCGAATCGCTTGAGCGCCCCGGCAGCATGCCAGACCTGGACCACCGTGGTCTCCCGTCGGTGCTGCGCGATGTGGATCGGGAAGTACGCGTTATCCACGATGAACAGGCGCGACGTGCACAGGTAGTACATACCCCGGGTCAACCGCAGGAGATAGACGAGCTTGCCGAAGAACCGATAGCTGTACGGCTCCAGCAGGAGCACGTAGTCAAGACCGGGGCGCGCTCGCTGCATCGCGGCATGCAGGTGGCGCAGGTTCCCCTCCAGCTGTGCGTGCCGCGCCGAGGCAAGCACCACCCGATCGCGGCGAATCGGCAGGACGGAGAAGATGAGCCGGAGCCATCGCAGCATTGCTGTGGCGAGCAGGTATTCCAGCCAGTTCATCGGCTATTGAACGAAGGGCGCATCAACGAATTACGGATCACGGTGACGTCGGACATCGAGGACCTGGCCGGTCAGGTCGGAGCGCAGCAACCGGACGGTTGCCCGCGCAACCTCTTCGGGAGTGAGGAGCAGCGTGTGTGCCTCCTCGGGGAAGGCAAGCCGGCGCATGGGCGTATCAGTTCGTTCGGGACTCACGGCATTGACGCGGATCCCGTCGTCGTGCCACTCCTCCGCGAGGCCCTGGGCGAGGTTCACCACTCCGGCCTTGCTGGCCGAGTACGCGACGTAATCGGCCCGCCCGCGCGTGAAGGAGCTCGAGGCGAAGACGGTGAGTGATCCGTGGCTGTTGCGCAGGTGCCGATACGAGGCTGCGGCCACGTTGAGCGTACCGCCGAGATTGACGTCAAACACCTCCTTGAGGTCCTCCGGTTCGGCGTCGGCCACGGTGCCGATCCTGAGGATGCCGGCCGTGACGACCACGTGGTCGAGCCCACCCAGCCGTTCCGCGATGTCGTCGACGCATCTGTCCACGCCCGCCCGGTCGCGAACGTCGAGGCCCGTCGAGCGTCCCACGACCTCGGCGCGACCGCCAAGTCGCGTCGCCTCATCGGCGATGGCCCGGCCGATGCCGTTCGTCCCGCCCACGACGAGCAGCCGAGCGTCATCCAGGGAGGCGCCGACCGCCGCCGACTCATCGTCCTCGAGCGTCTTCATCTGGAGCATTCGATCGGCGAGGACCATGTCCAGCCGAGTGGTGATCTTCATGTTCATCTCATCGCCCGGCACGGCGAGGATGCGCGCGCCCGGGACGTGGCGCAGGACGAGGCTGCAGTCATCGGTTGCGGTCATGTCGCCTGCGGCGGCAGCGGCCTCGTACGCCTGGACCAGGACCGACTTGCGGAACACCTGTGGCGTCTGGCCGCGACGGTAGCGCGCCCGGTTGGGGATCTCAACCACGACGCCGCCTTCCACCACCACCAGCGTGTCGGCACTGGGGATGACCGTATCGGTGCTGTCGGCTATCCCCTTGACCACGGGGTCGATGGCGCGCCGCAGCACCTCCAGCGGAAGCAGCGGCCGCACCGCGTCGTGCACGAGCACGATGTCGTCGTCCGAGGCGTCGAGCGCGAGGATGCCGTTCCACGTACTCTCATTGCGACTCGATCCGCCCGCCACAATCCGTGTGGGAACCTTGAGCATGGCCGTTTGGACGAGGCCTTCAGTCTCGGACAGCCAGCGCGGATGTGCGACGACGACGAGCCGGTCGATCTCCGCGGCGGCCAGCGTCCGAAGGCTGCGGAGAAGGATCTCCTCGCCTGCGAGGCGCAGGAACTGCTTGGGGACTTCGCCCCCGAATCGGTTCCCGTCGCCTCCGGCCAGGAGGATTGCGCAGATGAGCATGGACTCCACGGGATGAGGGTGATGAACGTCAAGAGACTACGGCATCTGGCGTTCCGTGCAGGAGCGGCATCGGCATGAACGCACGCCTCCTCGAGCCGTCGGGCCTCGAGGTCACCGACGTTCATTGGGAGCGCATTCAGCTCGTCCTCCGCATCCGACGCCGGCAGCACAGCGAAGCCCAGCTCCATGCGGGCGAAGTTCACCTGCGTCCCGCGGAGGGGCATCAGCCCACGCTGGCGTCCCGACCGGTCGTGGGCACAATCGGTCTCGACGAGCGACTGGTGCGGTTCAACGTCTTCGTCGGCCACGACCAGATGCCGCTCCCCCCGGGCACGTGGGAAGTTGTGCTGCGCCGCCCGGACACCGCGAACGAGTGGACCGCCATCCCGGCCGGCCCCGACCCGTTCACAATCGAAGACCCCGTCCGCGAATTCGTCTCAGGAAACGCGGTCTACCGCGTGAACGTGACGAGAACGCAGGACCAGGCTCCACTGGCAGTCAAGATCTCGGCGGATGCCCCTGACCGGCCATCGCCCTGGTCACTTCGCACGCTCATCCCGTGGTTGCGAGAACGACCGCGACATGCGTGGTTTCACCTGTTTCGGTTGCTGCTGGGTGCCCTTCGCCGCCTGCCTGCGGGCCGGCCGATGATCGTCTTCACGTCCGACTCGCGCACCTCATTGAGCGGCAATTTGAAGCTCGTCCACGATCGGCTCGTCGAGCGCAACCTCGACCGCACCTACCAGCTCAAGATGATCTTCAAGGCGAGCATCCGGACGCGACGAGGGCTGCGAGAGCGCGCGCGCTTCGTCTGGCTGCTGGCACGCGCCGATGTGATCCTGCTCGAGGACTACCAGCCCGCCATCTACCGGCTGCCCCGGCACTCCGACCAACGGATCATCCAGCTCTGGCACGCGTGGGGCGCGTTCAAGACAGTCGGATACAGCCGCATCGGGAAGCCATCGGGACCGAACCCCTACTCCAGCGTTCACAAGAACTACACGTACGCCACCGTCAGCTCGACGCACGAAGTGCCCTTCTACGCGGAAGCGTTCGGCATCCCCGACGAGCAGGTCGTTCCCACCGGGACCCCGCGCATGGATGACTTCCTCGACCCGTCCCGGCAGGCTGAACGCCGCGAAGCCGCCTACGTTGCGATCCCCGGCACGCGCGACCGCGAAGTCATCCTCTTTGCGCCGACCTTCCGCGGGGGAAGCGCCCGTCGCGCTCGCTACCCCGTCGATCTGATCGACCTCGACGCAGCCAATGCGCTGTGCGTGGAACGCGATGCGACGCTCATCTTCAAGATGCACCCCTTCGTGCGCAGGCGCGTCGACATCCCCGACGAGTATCGGGACCGGTTGATCGATGTCAGCGACCTGCCAGTGGAGACCAATGACCTGCTCCTCATCACCGATCTGCTCATCACCGACTACTCATCGATCGTGTTCGAGTACTCGACCCTGGGCCGCCCGATGCTCTTCTACGCCTTCGATCTCGACGAATACATCGCCACCCGCGACTTCTACGAGCCGTTCGAGGACTTCGTGCCGGGGCGCATCGTGCGCACCTTCGACGAGCTGGTCGATACCATTCGTCGCGAGGACTACCAGCTCGAGAAGGTCGCGCCCTTCGCCGCCAGGCACCTGCCCGCGGGAAACGGGACCGCGACCGACCGCATCATCGACGAGCTGATCCTGTCGTGACCGATGCGCTCATCGTCCTGCGCATGGCGCTCGTGCGGCTGGGCTTCATGCTCGGATCGCGACGGCCGCTCGAACGTCGGGTCGTGCTTGCGACCGGCAGCGCCCGCGCGCTCGGTGGAAATCTCGAAGCCATCCGGGCCGAGATTGCTCGGCGCTCGCCAACGATCGCGGTATCAATCCTCGCCCACCGACCCGCCGGGGCACTCGCGGGCCGGTTCAGTGCCGCCATCCACGCCGTGATCGCCGGGTACCGACTCGCCACGTCACGGCTGTTCGTGGTCGACGACTACTTCTTTCCGATCTATGCCATCACGCCCCGGCACGGCACCATGATCGTGCAGACGTGGCACGCCAGCGGGGCCTTCAAGAAGATGGGCTACAGCCTTGCCGGCAAGACCTTCGGGGCCGATGCGGCCCTCCTGCGCCGGGTGCGCATCCACGCCAACTACGACTTGTGCCTGGTCTCCGCAGCGCGCCTGGCGCCACATTATGCGGAGGCTTTTCGCCAGCCACTGCACCGATTCAGCTCGAGCATCGGCGTCCCGCGCGCGGATCCGCTGCTCGACGCGGCGTGGTGCGAACGCTCGGCTGACGCCATTCGTCGCCGCTACAAGATCCCGCCCGGGCACCGGGTACTGCTCTTCGCGCCGACGTTCCGTGGCGAGCGCACCACGAACGCTCGTCACACCGACGACCTTGATCTCCAGCGGCTCCAGGAGGTGCTTGGCCGCGATCATGTCGTGCTCGTGCGGCTCCACCCGTTCATTCGCTCGCGCCTGAAGCTGGATCCCGATCTGGCCGGATTCGCAATCGACGTCTCCGATCATGACGACATCGGCGAGCTCATGGCCACCAGCGACGTGCTCGTCACCGACTACTCGAGCACCATCTACGAGTACTCGCTGCTCGAGCGCCCGATCGCCTTTTTCGCGCCTGATCATGCGGCCTACGAGCGCGAGCGCGGCTTCTATCTCGACTACGCGCGCGACCTGCCCGGACCGATCTTCGAGACCACCGAGCCGCTGGCGGCGTACCTGCGCGCCGGCGAGTTCGATACCGAGCTGGTGGCACGCTTCCGCGATGCGTCGTTCGACGTGACCGACGGCCGCGCCTCGGCGCGATTCGTCGACGATGTCGTGCTGCCGGCAGTGGGAGGAGTCCGATGAAGCGGATCCTGCTGCGCTCGGCAAAGAATCCGTTCGAGGTCGTATCGCCGCGCATGGCGTACGAGCGCAACCTCATCGGCGACAACAGCGGCAACCTGGTCTTCATGCACGCGGCGCACAAGATCCTCGCCACCAGCGAGGCCACGATCGACCACGGCGGGTTCAGCGTCGCGCCCCGGCTGGCCGGCAGCGTCAACGAACGTTATGACGTGTACGTCATGCCGATGGCCAATGCTTTCCGCCCCAGTTACGAGCCGAAGCTCAAGCGCATCACGCGCTTCATCGAAGGGTTGAAAATCCCCGTCGTCATCCTTGGCGTCGGAGCACAGTCGAGCACGTCGTACGAACTCGATCGACTGAAGCCGATGGAGGCAACCGTTCGACGCTTCGTGACCGCCGTCCTCAACCGCGCACCGTCAATCGGCGTCAGGGGCGAGCTGACCGAGACGTACCTCCGCAGTTTGGGATTCCGCGATGTGGAGGTCATCGGTTGCCCGTCGATGTTCCTCCATGGCGATCGGCTACCGGTCGAGAAGCGACTTCCCGCACTGGATCGGACGGCGCGGGTTTCGATCAACGTGTCGACCTACGTGACGGCAATGGGTCCCGTCGTGATGTCGCACCTCGAGCGCTATCCGAACCTGACCTACATCGCGCAGGACCTTGCATCGTTGGGCCTGCTCCTCCGCGGTGAGGACCGGGGCAGCGACACAGCGCGCGATGATCCGCTGCCGGTTCACGTCGGCCATCCGTTCTTCACGCAGCAACGCATTCGCTTCTACGTGGAGCCGTGGCCGTGGATGAACGACCTGGCTGGCGCCGACTTCTCCTTCGGCACGCGCATCCATGGCAACATCACGGCACTCCTGGCGGGCACCCCGGCCTACGTCCTCGCCCACGACTCCCGCACGCTCGAGCTTGCCCGCTACTTCGAGATTCCGCACCGGCTCATGAGCAAGGTCAACGCCGACACGGACGCCGCCCAGCTGTACGAGGAGGCCGACTACAGTTCGATGATCTCGGGCCACGCGGCGCGCTTCGCCACGTTCGTCGACTATCTCGGCCGTCACGGCCTCCAGCACGTGTTCACCGAGGGGGAGGACCCCGCGGCCTTCGACCGGAAAATCGCAGCGACGCGATTTCCCCCAGCGGTGACCGCATCCCGTGGAGGTGCGATGCCGGGCGGCCTTGCCGGTCGCTGGCTTCGTGCGCGCCACCGATTGGCCGTCCACGCCGAGGAAAGGCGCGAACAGATCGGCGCCGGCATTCGTCTCAACCGCAAGCGCCTGAGACGGTTGCGTCGAAAGCTGGGCTAGGTGATCCCCTGCGCGATCTCCATCAGATCTCCAGGAGGTGCTCCAGCAACGCGACCCGACGAGCGTTCCGCGCTCGATACCACTCGCCGCGACCTGCCCGCTTCCAGGACTTGCCCTGCCGGGCCCATGTCGGCATCAGGCCAAGCAGCGAAATGGCTGCCTGCTCCCGAAGCGGAGCGATCCGACCGCGCGCCAGGGGTTGAAACTGGTCCTCGATCCACGCAATCGCCTCCGTCGGATCATCGAGGCCGGCCAGCATGCGACACGCGTCGAGGCCGAGTGGATTGCGTCCCGCTCGCTCCCAATCGACGAGGCCCAGCCGAGGACCCCCGAGCCGCAGGACGTTGCTGACACACGGATCTCCATGCGTCCAACCGACCAGTAGCTCCCGCTGAGAAGCGGCGAGCTCATCGATGCGCCGGAGCAGGCGCCCTCGGTCGGTGGGTTCGAGTTTCATCGCCCGAAGGAGACCAACGAGTTCCTTGCTCGACAGCCACGGAACCACCCTGCGAATGGACGTCGCCCGGCTGTCGGACCGCAGCCACAGCTCGCCAATGCCGGTGGCAACGTCTCGGATCACGTGCCGCCATTCCGCGCGCGTTGCGCGGCTGCCCGGGGCGAGCAGCTCTTCGACGACCCAGGCATGGCTCAATCTCCGCGACCGCTCGAGCTGGTCGGGAATGACAAATGCGTCCGATGCCGCGATTCGCTCGGCCGCTTTGCTGCCCCGCAGCAGGGTGCTGCGACGCCGCAGGGAGACGCGGTGGATCGACACCGTGATGCGCGCGTCCACGTAAAAGGCGCGCAGGCGAATTGCCGCACCCGGCACGCTGCCCATCAAGAACGCATCCGCGGCCATCGGCTCGAGGTGCGACGCCTGCGTCCATCCGCCCGTCGGTACGTTGATCGCGAGGTGCTCGATCTCGGCGCCAGCTCGCATCACCGTGCCTCCGTGGACGACGACGGGTTCGGGCTCGCGACGGAGACGGCGGAGCACAGGGCTCGCTCGCTCCACCCGCCCGAGAAGCGCAACTGCCTCATCGAGGCGATGCCGGGAAGGGCTCGGCAACGCCGATCCGGAACTTGCGCCAACGTCCATGTCTCCCACCTAAAAGCAACCCCGATGGGAGGGCGCCCGTCGCCGCCAGTGGCGGCCACGGATCACACGATGCGGTCGACCGATGAGAAGAGCATGAGCCACCGGTGAGAATCCTCTCAGGGAGAACAGACCTAGAAGTGCTCGAGCGATGCGCCGGTATCCATCACAGGCCGTGCGTCGAGCGCCTCGGTCGCGCGCGCCGGGACGCGCCACGCCACGGCGAAGCCGAACACCGCCACCACGAGCATGATGCCGTCCACGATGCCCAACGCCGGCGCAAACTCGAGGGTACCGGCATCGACCAGCGCGACGACGGCACCGCCGATCCCGGCGCCGAACGCAGTACCCAGCGTAAACATGAGCTGGAGGGCGGCGGAGCTGAATCCCTCCTCACCGGGGGTCGCGGTCTCGAGCATGAGCAGGGCGAGCATCGAGTACGCCAGACCCATTCCCAGGCCGGCCACGCCCCAACCCAGCGCGGCGACGAGCACGGGGGCGGGGGGCAGCAACACCGCTGAGGTGATGACGATGCCGGCTCCGATGAGCCCTGCGCCGACGACCACCAGCGCGCGCCGGACTCCGGCGACTGCAGCGCGGGCCTGAAGCCATGATCCGGCCGCCCAGGTCACGGCCGCAGCCGATAGCGCGATCCCGCCCAGCGTCACGCTGCCGCCTCGGACCTCAACGACGGCCAGGGGAACGAACGCTTCGGTCCCGAAAAACGCGAATGCCACGGCGAAGACGGCCGCAACGACCGATGGGCGGCCTGGCGCCAGCCGCAGGCTGCCCGCCGGGAGAAGGTGCACCAGCGCCCCGATGGCCAGCCACGCCCCGCCGGCCACCAGGACCGCCGCGACCGGCCATGACCCGACCCCGAGCGCGGCCAGCAGCAGTGTCGAGCCGGTTGCCAGGCGAATTGCACCAAAGGCTCGGCGCCCATCGCTGCGCGCCGCATCGGAAACGCGTCGGGCGGGTCCGAGCACCGCGAGCTGCGGATACACGAGCAACCCCATGACGAGGACCGGCGGCACGATGCCCAGGAACACCCATCGCCAGCCGAGCGCATCGGTCACAACGCCGGCGAGGGCCGGACCCACGAGACCGGGAACGACCCACGCGCTTGAGGTCAACGCGATCATGCGCGGCCGAACCGAAGGCTGGTACGCGCGGGCAATGGCGGCGTATACGACCGACCCGAGCGCGCCCGACCCGAAGCCCTGGATGGCGCGGCCTGCAATGACCTGCGGCATGCCGTCCGCGAGACCGGCGACGAGCATCCCCAGCGCGAATAACGCGGTGCCGACCGCGAAGGCACGGCCCGGTCCGCGGCGGTCAGCGTCGGATCCAGCGAGCGTGATGCCGATGATGTTCGTCAGCCAGAACGCGCTGAAGGCCCAGCCGTACAGATCCAGGCCGCCCAGATCGGCCACCATCGCCGGCAGAACGGTCGGGACGGCCATGCCCTCGAAGGCGGCCGCGCTGACGAGACCGATAAGCCCGGCGGTGAGCAGACGTCGGTCCGGCGACACTGAATCGCCGGCCGCTCTCACGCGAGGACCGCCGGACCCAGCAACAGGGGAGCGCCGAGCTTCGCCTCGTAGCGCGGACGAAAGCGCTCGACGTTGTACATCGTCGGCACGTCGAGCTGCCGCGCGCCCAGCGATCGTTCCGGAAGCGGAGCGTGCGCGTAGTTCCCGTCGCGCACCGCCACCATTCGCCCGTACTGCCCATCGGCCAGCAGGTCGACCGCGACGTTGGCGAAGGTGATGGCCACGAGCTGATCGAGGGCGTCCGGATCGCCGGAACGCAGGTCGTAAGTGAGGTCGCTGTGAACGGTCTCCACGCCGGTCCGGCGCTTCAGCTCTTCGGCCAGCACTTCACCCACATCGGCCTTGTGACGGTGGCCGTAGGCATCGGACTCCCCCACCTCGGTGAGCTCGCCGCCGCGCCAGATGGCTCCCTCGCTGGCGATCACGAATGCATACCCCGATGGGTTGAGGCGACGGTCATCGGCGAGAAGGTCTGCCAGGGCATCGAGATCGAAGGGCGCTTCGGGAATCACGCAGCGTGAACTCGTGACGTAGGCGGCATACCAGGCCGTGTAGCCGGCATTGCGGCCGAAAATGCGGAAGACACCGATGCGCTCGTGGCTGCCGAGCGTCGTGCGCTGGCGATTGATGAGCTCTTTCGCTCGCGTGACCGCGGTGCTGAAGCCGATGCAGTACTCGGTGCCCTGGACGTCGTTGTCCATCGTCTTAGGGATGGCGATAACCGGATAACCCTCCCGACCGAGTCGCGCCGCGTAACTCAGGGTGTCATCCCCGCCGATGGCGATCAGCGCCTCGATGCCGAGGCGCTCGAGGTTATCGAGCACCAGCGGGGTGAGGTCGAACCGCTCGTTCTCGATCACGAAGGCTTCGCGCCGCGTCGCGTCCAGCGTCTCGGGCAGCGCCGCGACCCCCATCGCCGATGGATTCGTGCGCGACGTGTGTAGGGTCGTCCCGCCAGTGCGATCGATGGCACGGGTATTCGAGCGATCCAGCCGCCGCACATAGCCGCCGCCGTCTTCGCGAGCGGGATCCACGTGCGTCAGGCCCTGCCAGCCACGGCGAATGCCAAGTGTCTCCCATCCGACCTCACTGGATCGGTAGACGACGCTCTTGATGACCGAGTTGAGGCCCGGGACGTCGCCGCCGCCGGTGAGGATGCCGATGCGTTTCATGGATGCATCGGCCATGCTGCCAGATCGCGGCCGATTTGTGAAAACGGGCCAATTCTGGGACAATCGGCATCCGCAAAACGGAGCTCCGCCCTGTGTCCTCGACCCCAAATGCTCAGCGCCAGTACGTGACCTGGCGCCTGCCGGATCGCCACTTCAGCAAGGTCCATCTTGTCGGCGAAACCGGGTTCACCGTGTGTGGTCGCGCTCTGCCGCGTGCCACCGGACAGCCGATGGCGCCGATCCCCGAATCGGAGATGTGCGCGGACTGCGACGCTGGCAACTCCACCGACCGCCGCTGAACCCGGCGGTCGGTCTGCTTCCATCTCACTGCCGCCCGATGCGCTCGTCGTCCTGATCGGTGTTGCCGCATCCGGCAAGTCCACCTTCGCGGCTCGCCACTTCGCGCCGACCGAGGTCGTCTCGTCGGATCGGCTCCGCGCGCTGATCACCGACGATCCATCGGCGCAGGGAGCCACCGATGACGCCTTCGACCTGCTGCACCGCATCGGTGCCATGCGGCTGCGACGAGGGCGGCTCACCGTCGTCGACGCCACCAACGTCGAGGCTTGGGCACGCGAGGAGCTGCTTGCCTTAGCCCGACGTCATCGGCGGCCGGTGGTGGCCCTCATCCTCGACCTGCCCCTGAACGCTGCGCTGGAGCGCAATGCGGCACGGCCAGCACCCCGTCCGCCAGCGGCCGCCATCCGTCGCCAGCACAAGTGGCTGCACGGCTCCCTCGCCGCCATGTCGACTGAGGGCTTCCTCGCCATCCATCACCTCCGCACCGCCGCGGAGATCGATGGGGCCGTCGTCATCCGCGATGATGCCGCCGGGCCGGGCGAGTCCGCAGCGTCGACCCCGACTCACACAACGCCCGCCAGGTAGCCCGACTCGAACAATGGCCGCCTGGCGACGCATTGGCCGCCAGATGCCGCCCGGTGCGCCGTCGTCCTGGAGCGAGTGCCGGAAGGGTCATACGCCTGCTCAGACGGCAATAGCAGCGACATGGCGCACGAAGGCGGTCGGCTGAGCGTGGATCCGGCCCCGAATTGATGAATCGGCCGTCTAATGCCCACCAGGAGCGCAGTTGTCCAATCGCGAGGCTCGGAACGTTCATACGCCCGCCACGGCGGCAATACGCCCAACGCGGTCAGCGGCAGGCAGCGAAATGTCCCGAAGGAACAGGCGCCCAACCTCGGCGACCGAAGCCACCGCTGCCGGTACCGGGCCACTCAATCGAAATCGTGTGATCCGGCTCGCTTGCCCCTTCGGGACGACCTCAGTATCGACTCCAAGAACTTGAGACGCAATACCACTTATCCCCGAAGGTTCAGCTCATCCGTCCACCTATCCACAGTCCGTCCACGACCCAGCGTCGAAGGCCACGAGCGCAGGCCAGCGGTCACCTAGACTGCGCCGATGCGTGCGCGAGACCTTGGCATCCGAATCGGGCGCATGGAGCCCGGCGGGCACAATGCCATCACCGACGTCGTCGGCGTTCAGGTCGGCCATGCGACCCTGATCTCCGGCGACGGCGCGCTTCGGCCAGGAAATGGACCCGTCCGCACCGGCGTGACCGTGATCATCCCGCACGACGGTGAGATCTGGACCGAGCCGGTCTTCGCCGGCGCGCATCGGCTCAACGGCAATGGCGAGCTCACCGGGCTCGAGTGGGTCCGTGAGAACGGCATGCTGGGCGGCGCTATCGGCATCACGAACACGCACAGCGTCGGCGTGGTGCGCGACGCCCTGATCGAGGCAGCCGCACGGGCCCATGCCATGCGCGACAACGTGTGGGCGCTTCCCGTGGTCGGCGAAACGTACGACGGTGCACTCAACGACATTAATGGATTCCACGTTCGGCCCGAGCACGTGCATGCGGCCCTGGCGGCCGCTGCCGGTGGCCCGGTCGCGGAGGGCAACGTGGGCGGTGGGACCGGGATGATCTGTCACGAGTTCAAGGGCGGCATCGGAACCGCGTCGCGCCGGACGCCCGCCGGAATCGTCGGCGTGCTGGTCCAAGCAAACTATGGCGCGCGCGAGCTCCTCCGCATCGACGGGGTGCCGGTCGGCTCAGCCATTCCGACCGCCGACGTGCCGTCACCCTGGGACCAGGTCGACGCGCTCGTCGGCCGTTCCGGACCGGAGGGCGGCTCGATCATCGGCATAGTCGCGACCGATGCGCCGCTGCTGCCCCACCAGTGCGCGCGGCTTGCCCAACGCGTAGGGCTGGGCGTTGCCCGCATGGGCAGCTACGCGTCACATGGATCCGGCGATCTGTTCTGCGCGTTCGCAACAGGCAACCGCGACCTCTCGCGCTACGCCGGCGAGGACGATCCGCGCGAGACGGTGACGCTGCGCATGGTGGCCGATGTGCACATCAACCCGCTCTTCGAGGCAACCGTCGAGGCCACCGAAGAGGCCATCGTCAACGCCCTGCTTGCCGCCGAGACGTTGACCGGCCGTGACGGGATCACGGCTTATGCGCTCGACCACGACCATCTGCGAACGATCATGCGTGCTCACCAACGCCTCGCCAACTGAGGGACCCGCCTACGTCACTTGACGTAGGCGCCATGGGCCAAAGGACCCTCGCCGGCGGGTCCCCACGCGATCAAGAATGGCGACATACCCACCCTCCCTCTGGCGAGACCCCGTCACCACCCGAGCGGTGACGGGGTTTTGTCACGTCTCGGAGAAGTCGGAGGCGTCGGCGACACATCGCGACCCGAAGCCGCTAGTCGGCGGGCTGGATCGGAGTGGGATGGCCATCATCGTCGATGGCAACGAACACGAAGCTTCCGGAGGTTGCCAGTCGACGGTCGCCGGTCGCGACGTCCTCCGCGTACATGTCGACCCCGACAGTGACCGAGGTTCGCCCGACGCGCGTGACGCGGGCGACGAGCTCGACCAGCTGGCCGGCGCGAACCGGAACCTTGAACTCGACGCGGTCGGAGGCGACCGTGACCATCGTGCGGCGAGCGCACCGCGTGGCAGCGACCCAGCCGGCATGGTCCATCAGGCCCAGAGCATGGCCGCCAAACAGAGTGCCGTGGTGGTTCGTCCGATTCGGCATCACCAACTCGGCGAGGCGAACCTCGGCGAACCGGTCGGAATGCTCATCGCTCATGATTCGATCGTAGCCGGCGCGACCGCGGAACAAGCGCGCAGGATGGCGTCGGCGCCTTCGGCAGGATCCATGGCGTTCGTGTCAATTTCGAGGTCGGCGATCTCACCGTACAGCGAAGCCCGCTCCTCGAGCGCTGCGCGAAACCACCCGACCGGATCCTCATCCAGCCAGGGCCGATGGGCCGCGCCAGCCGCGCGGCCGGCGAGCACCTCGACCGGCGCTGTCAGCCAGACCACGAAGCCGCTCTCGCGGATCACGGCGCGATCCGCCGGGTCGAGCACCGTCCCGGCGGCGGTCGCCACGATGGCAGGGCCATCGACCAATGCCCCGGCACGCAGAGCGTCCGCCTCAGCCTCGCGCAACGCGCCCTCTCCCTCAGCGGCCAGGATCTCACGCGCGGTGCGGCCCGTGGCGCGCAGGACGAGGGCATCGTTGTCGACGAACGGCCAACCAGTCCGATCGGCGAGGGCTCGTCCAATCGAAGATTTGCCGCTGCCCATCATCCCGAGCAGGACGATTCGCGCGCAACGCGGCATCGGTTCGACATCGGTCATGCGCGGAAGGCTAGCAGCCGTCAAGCGGATGCATCGGTCCCGGCGTATGCTCTTGTCATGTTCGGATTCGGCAGACCCACCACCATTCCTCAAAAGGCCGATGCGCTTCGCGGTCGCGACCAGGCAATTCCCACCGCAGAACGGCACTTCGTCAACGACTCCGCCATCCAGCCGCCGTACCCCGATGGGAGCGAGATCGCAACCCTGGCCATGGGCTGCTTCTGGGGCGCCGAGAAGCTCTTCTGGCAGACGCCGGGCGTCATCAGCACCTCGGCCGGCTACGCCGGCGGCTTCACGCCCAACCCGACCTACGACGAGGTGTGCTCCGGCAAGACCGGCCACGCCGAAGTCGTGCAGGTCGTGTTCGACCCGGCGCGAATCTCCTATGAGCAGGTCTTGAAGCTCTTCTGGGAGGACCACGACCCGACGCAGGGCATGCGGCAGGGCAACGACCGGGGCACGCAATATCGGTCAGCCATCTACACCCATACCGATGCGCAGCGCGTCTCCGCCGAAGCATCCCGCGACGCGTACCAGGTCGAGCTGTCGAAGGCGGGATTCGGACAGATCACCACCGAGATCATCGACGCACCAACCTACTATTTCGCCGAGGACTACCACCAGCAGTATCTCGCCAAGAATCCCGCGGGTTACTGTCCCGACCACTCGACCGGCGTCGCCTGCCAGATCGGCCTCGGCGTCAGCGCCGGTCAGCCGTCCGAGGCCATGGAGCAGGTCTAAGGCGACGCCGCGCGCCGGGATTTGCACCGGGGCGCAAACAACGGCCGTATTGGGGCGGATTTCGCTCATCATTTGCACCGGGGTGCAAATGATGATGCCGATCGGGGCCGAAATCACGTCTCCCTCCCAGTTGTTTGCACCGGGGCGCAAACTCACGCGAAGTCAAGAGCCGGCGCGGCGGATCCGTGTCACGGCATCGTCGAACGACACCCCCCCTCGAGAGCCGCGAGCGCGGCCTCGTCTCCGGCCGGAAGCACGACGTGGCCGCTACGCTCTTCGATCATCGAGCTCAGGGCGCGTCGTCGCCACCGAAGAGCGGAATCTCGAGCGTCAGCGCGCGCCGATGCTCGCTCGGCAGCGCCCCCGCGATGAGCTCATTGACCTGGATGGTCGCCGCGGCGCAGGCGAATGGGACACCAGTCGCTCCGCCGAATGTGCGACCCGCCTCGACCGATCAGCTTGAACGGACACGCGACGTCCATGCCTCGGGCAAGTGTGCCGGCGCCGCACGTCGGGCCACGATCGTCCAAGCATGCCGGTTATACGAGTGAGCATATCCATACCGATCACGCAGCAGCCTGGCGATGGGGATGGCAGAGACCGACGCGAAGGACTCACGGAGTCGCGCCTCGATGCGTGGCCGGCTCAGCCGGTTCCAGTGGTAGGCGCGCCGCCGCTGGATCTCGTGGTCGGAAGCATCGGCCATGTTGAAGAAGGTCAGGATCAGGCCACGGCGCGCGAGGCGCATCGCCTCCTCCAGGGCAGCTTGCATAGCCTCGGGCGAGAGGTGCTCGAAGATGTCGGAGGCGATCACCTCGTCGAAGGCACCGTCCGGATACCGCAGCTCGAGGATATTTCCCACCTCGAAACTCGCTCCGGGAAAACGCCGACGCGCGTTGGCCACGTTCTTGGCGCTCAGATCCACGCCGACATAGTCGAGGTGGCGCGCCAGTCCTGACTCCGCGAAGGCTCGATAGTCGTTTGCCGACCCGCACGCGAGTTCGAGGACTGCGAGCGGCTCATGTGAGCGGCCTTCGAGCGTTGAGCGCCATCGATCGACGAGCTGCATCTGGCGGTCGGCGATGGCCGCGTCGACGCGCCGAACCGCCGCCTGCTTGATGGGATTCCGATACGAACCCATCTTCACGCCGAGCTCGGCAGCCCGGGCGCGGAGCGACTCATTCAGGCCGATCGCAAAGCGAATTTCCTCGTCCATGATCGATTCGAACTCCGCTCCGAACAGCCTCGATACAAGGACGTGGCGGAGAGCGATGCTCTGGAGGTTGAGCCTCGGGTTCTGGTACCCGGCGACGAGGTACCTGTCGAGCATCGCCGCGGACCCGGAGCTCCATGTGCGTTCCAACAGGAAGCGTTCGGCGCGATCGCCCATGGGCAGGACGCTGAGCAAGCGCGAGGCCGCGCGAGCGACCATCGAGAGCGTCCACGCCGCCGCGAGCTGTGCGCGCATCGAGATCATGGCCATTGCGTGTAACCGTACCAGAGCCCTCCGCGCCTCACCGATGTGTGATGGACTCGCCCTCTACGCCGCGGCGATCGGCACGCCTTCCGCCTCGGCGGCGCGCAACGCATCCTCGGTCAGGACGGCGCGCGTGAGCAGCAGCGTCAGTCCCAGGACTCCGGCCATGACGAATACCGCCTGGAGGCCGATGAACTGACCGACAAGGCCGCCGGCCAGCGCACCGATCGGCTGCGTTCCCCACGCCAGCAGCCGATAGGCGGAATTGAGCCGGCCGAGCAGGTGGTCGGGCACGATGCGCTGGCGGAGCGAGACGGTGATCACATTCCAGACAACGACGAAGAAGCCGGAGAGCACGAAGCTGGACCCAATGACGAAGATGCTCGTCGTGAACGCGGGGACGGCGAAACCGACGCCCGAGATGATCACGCACGCAAAGAGCAGCGGCACCCGGCCGAACTGACGCTGAAGGGCGGCGGCCGCGAACGATCCGGCAACGCTGCCAATCGCGAACGTGGTGATGAGCACCCCAAACTCGGGCTCGCTCAGCCTCATCGGCCCAAGGGCGAACAGGACGAAGATGGCCTGGGTTGCCGCGGAAGCGAGATTCATGATCCCGACCATCATGGCCAGCGTGCGCAGGACGGGCCGGTCCCACAGATAGCGCAGGCCCTCGCCGATGTCCGCCGTCAGCCGGGTCGGTGGACCAGCGCGCACGGGCTTGAAGTTGCCAACGATGATCGACAGGCCAACCGCCGCGATGGCGTAGCCGATGACGCTGCTCCCCAGCGCGAGCGGCAGGGAGACCACGATGAGCAGGCCACCCAATGGCGGGCCAACAAACTGGTTCGCCACCAGCTCCACCCCATACAGGCGACCGTTGGCGGACGGAAGCTGTTCCTTCCCGACGATCGACGGGAGGATGGACTGGGCGGCGGTGTCAAAGAAGGTCTCGGCCACGCCGAGCGCGAGCGCCGCAACGTACAGCACCGGCAGCGATAACCCGTCCACGAGGGACAGCACAACGAGGACGCCGACGGCCACGACGCGGAAGAGCTGCACGTTTCGCATGGTGCGTCGCCGGTCCATGCGATCGGCAAGCGCGCCGGCGATGAGCACGAAGACGAGCCACGGCAGTCGTGAGACAAGTGCGAGGCCCGAGATGAGCAGCGGCGAATCGGTCAGGCGGACGGCCAGCAGCGGGAGGACGATGAAGAAGATCCCATCGGCAAGATTCGACACCGCGGATGCGCCCCACAGGCGCCAGAAGTTTGTCGGCAGATCCTTCATCGATCGGAGTCTGCCGTAAGTGGTTGAGAACTGTCAACCAGTATGATGAACGGTGAGCCGATGAACCCGATACCGTCCGAACGTCGACCCGCCACCCGAGCCGAGGCGCGCGCCCTCGCTCATCCCCTGCGCCTCCGGATTCTTCGTCTCTGCCTGGACGAGGCACTCACGAATCGCGAGATTGCCGATCGGCTCGGTCAGCAGCCCGCCACCGTCCTGTATCACGTGCGCACGCTGGTCAGGACCGAGTTTCTGAGGCGAGAGGCTGAGCGCCGTGGCCGGCGCGGCGCGCGCGAACTCCCCTATCGCGCCACGCGCAAGTCATGGGCACTCAGCTTCGAGCCCGATTCAACCGGTCAGCTGGCCATGATTGACGCGGTCCGGGCCGAGCTGGCCGATGCCGGTCCAGAAGCCGTCCTCACCCTGTCGCGCCTCGGCCCCCGTCTTCGACCCGAACAGATCGAGAAGCTCGAGCAGCGTCTCACCGAAATCATCGAGCAGGCAAGCGCGGACGATGATCCCGCCGGCGAGCCGATCGGCCTGCTGATCGCCCTGCACCGCAGGCGTTGACCACCATCCGTTGTTCCCACGGCGACCCCGCGTTGGGTCATACGCTGCGCCCGCGAGCAGCCGGGAGATGGGGGCCACATCATGCTTACCCACGCTCAGCGTCGGCAGCTCAAGGGCCTATTTCACGTCCAATGCTCACCACAACTGCATTTGTCACAACGGGAGGACGGCCCGCCACCCCGGCTCCACGTTTCCCACCACCTTCAGGACGACTTTGAGCCGCAGTCAGCCCAGGAGCGGGAACGCAGCCAGAAGGATCCCCATCACGATGAGCGCCACGTGAAGACCGATGAGCGACAAGCGCGCTGGCGAGAATGGATCGTCGAGCTGGCGTGGCACGGGCAGCAGGCGATACCAGAGCCACAATCCCATCCATCCGCCGAGCAGGATTCCCGCGGTCACCATCACCCACCCAGCTGCCGCGAGCGGGTGATCCGGAAGCCACGCCCATGTGATCGACAGCAGCGCCAGCCCCACGAGTGACGAGGGAACGACAAGGGCATACCGCGCCGCCGGCCAGGTCAGGCTCGCAAACAGGATGGTCGGCATGAGCAGCCAGCCCCCCGCCAGCGCCATGCCCACGAGGGGCGGCGCGTCCAGGGTGGTGACGGCAAGCGCCCAGATGATCCCCAGCGCCACGACGGCCGTCGCCGCGAGGCGACGCACGCGTCCGGCGAATCGGCGGTCGGCGGACAGCTCGATGGGCCTCGCGCGGCGCAGGACGGCGCTCATCCCGCGACGCGCTGCTCGCTCGTCTCGCGCAGGAACATCACGAATCCGGCCAGAAAGACAAGGTCGGCCACGGCGAAGACGAGGAAGGCCGGATGGAGCAACTGGCCGATGGCCAGGTAGAAAAAGGCGAGGCCGGCAAAGATCGTCTTGTACACGATCCCCAGCTTCACGATGCCGAGGTTGGCGGGCGCATCGCTGTAGACGAGCCAATAACCGAGGCCCTGCACGAACACGAACGCGGCCGTCAAGTGGATGTACGAGGTGTTGTTCGGCAGCGCGATGCCGAGCGCCGCAAAGAGCGGATCGAACAGGAAGAAGAAGCCGACGCCCAGCACGATGTCGTAGAGCGCCGCGACGAGGAAGAACGTGCGCCAACCGGTGCCGGCGGGCGTGGTGTTGGCGGTGGTGGCCGTGGTCATGCGCTGATCCTCCGTGTCCGTGTCTCTCGCAGGTAGCGGCGCCGCTGCTCGTGGAAGGCGCTGCGACGCCGGGTCCGCTCGTCCTCGGTGTACAGGCGACGGCCGAGCTCGACGAGATTGTGCTGCAGAACCTCGGGCGACATGTGCTTCGGGCGGAAGTTCACGTCGAACAGGGTGCAGCGCTCCCAGGCCTCGGGCTCCAATAGTCGGCCATCGGCCAGGAAGCGGTCGTACATCGGCGTGCCGGGAAACGGCGTCAGCACCGTGATCTGCACGTCGAACTGGCCACTCTCGTGGACGAAGTCGGCCACCGCGTCGAAGACCTCCGGACCATCACCGTCCAGCCCCAGGACGAAGCATCCGTTCACCGCGATGCCATGCGACTGCACGCGTTCGATCGCCGTCAGGTAGCGGTCGAACCGGCCGCGCTTCCAGTTGCGCCGCAGCTCGACGCCCTCGATGCCGGCGGCGGTCGGGCTCTCGAGGCCGATGAGGACCTCGGCGCACCCGGCCTCGCGCATGAGCTCCAACAGCTCATCGTCGTCCGCGATGGAGACGTCGCTCTCGGTGAACCAGCGGATGTCCTCGTCAGCAACAGCTCGGAGCAGTTCCTTGGCGTGGCGCCGATGAACGAAGGAGTTGTCGTCGGCGAACTCGATGAACGGCTTGGGCCACAGCTTCTTGATCACGTGGATCTCGTCGATGACGCGCGCGACCGGCTTGATCTTGTACAACGGGGTGAGCCGGATCGATGCCGCGCAGAATTCGCAGCGCCACGGGCAGCCGCGCTGCGTTTGGACGGTGATCCGGTTGTAGCGATCGATGTCCAGCAGGTCGAAACGCGGCATCGGCGCATCAGCCAGCTTGAACTCGCGCCCGTCGGCGGCGTAGACCGGCTGGAGACTGCCGGCCGAGAGGTCAGCCATGAGCTGGGGCCAGCCAAGTTCGCCCTCACCGATGACGATGGCGTCGGCATGCCGGGCGGCCTCATCCGGCCGCGCAGTCACGTGCAACCCGCCAAGCACGGTCCGCACGCCGAGCGTGCGGTATCGGTCCGAGAGCTCGTAGGCGTCCTTGATCTGCGCCGAGAACGAGGCGATGGCGGCAACGTCGCAGACCGGAAGCTCCTCGAGCTTTCGCAGGTCGGGAACCTCGTGGTAGCTGATCTCGAAGGAGTCGGGCGTCATCCCGGCGAGCGTGAGCAGGCCCAGGCTCGGCAGCGACGCGATCACCTTGCTGCGCTCAACGAAGCCGGGCATGGTCATGCCGATCGCGTTGAGCTCCGGGCTGGACGCCCGGACCCCGCTCATGGCAATGAAGGCAATGTGCATGTGCGGAACAATACGTCCCGGCACTGCGGGTGAACTGCGGTCGCCGCCTCAGCGAGGAGATCGGCGCGTCGCCGACAGGATCCACATCACCCCAAGGACTGATGCGATGAGCAGCGCGAACACAAGCAGTTCGCGCGCGATGGCGAGTTCCACGTCCAACCTCCGCGCAGGGCAAGCCCCCTCAAGCCTGCCGAAGGGCACGGACGGCCGGGTCAGCATACGACCCTCGCGCAATGGGGTAGCGCCAGGGGTAGCACCGGGACAGCGAAATGTCCCGGAGGAACAGGCGTCCAACCTCGGTGACCGAAGCCACCGCTGCCGTCCGATTCCGCTGACCGAAGCCATCGGAGCCGGTGCCGGAACTCATGATCGAAATCGTGTGATCCGGTGTCGCTTGCCCCTTCGGGACGATCACAGTATCGATGCCGCCGGAGCCTGCGCACAAGCCCACTTATCCCCGAACTTGAGAAGCGTTCGGCGATCTATCCACACGCCGTCAACGATGCCAGGCAAACTATGAGCAACGGCAACCATTGCGTTTGACAGAATGGTCGTCGCACCAATAATCAGACTGATGACACCTCCGTCGTGACGCACCAGACGCTGTCCGACGACGCCCCCGTCCATGTCGACCACCGCGCCAGGATGGAGATCCTGGGGGCAATCCTGTTGACGGTCTTCCTCTCGGCCCTCGACCAGACGGTGGTCGGCACCGCGCTGCCGCGGATCGTCACCGACCTGTCCGGCAACGAGCTCTACGTCTGGGTCGTGACCATCTACCTGCTCACCGCGACGGTCACCGGACCCATCTACGGCAAGCTGTCCGACCAGTTCGGGCGCCGGCCGATGATGATGATCGGCGTCAGCCTCTTCCTCGTCGGCTCACTGCTGTGCGCCATCAGCCAGGAGATGTGGCAGCTCATCCTGTTCCGCGGCATCCAGGGCGCCGGTGCGGGTGCGATCTTCCCGATCGCGCTCGCCGTCATCGGCGACCTGTTTAGCCCGCGCGAGCGCGGCAAGTACCAGGGCCTCTTCGGTGCGGTCTTCGCGCTCGCCAGCATCCTGGGTCCGGCACTGGGCGGCGTGTTGACCGATACCTTCAGCTGGCAGTGGATCTTCCTCATCAACCTGCCGCTGGGATTCATCGCGCTCGGCGTGCTGTGGAAGCTCCTGCCATCGGTCAGCCATCCGGAGGTCGTGCGCTTGGTCGACTATCTCGGTGCCGCAGTCTTCACGGCGGCGCTGGTGCCATTCCTCCTGGGACTCACGAATGCCCAGAGCGGCAATTGGACCGATCCGCAGGTCGGTGGCCTCATCCTCGTCGGCCTCGCGCTCGGCGCAGTCTTCATCTGGGTCGAGTCGCGTGCCATCGAGCCCATCCTGCCGCTCGAGCTCTTCCGCAATCGAACGGTGGCGGCGTCCATCGTGGCGACCTTCCTCATCACGTTCGGATTCTTTGGGGGCGTGATTTTCCTGCCTCGCTGGTTCCAGTTCGTCCTCGGCTCCTCGGCGACCGAGTCGGGCTATCAGATGCTGCCGCTCATGCTGGGCGTGATGATCTCGTCGATCATCTCGGGGCTGGTGGTCGCACGGACGGGACGCTACAAGTGGCTGGCGGTGGGCGCCATGGGGACGGCTGCCTTCGGGATGTACCTCATGACGAATCTTCGCGCCGCCACGCCGGTGGCCAACGTCTGGCTGTGGATGTTCATCGCGGGCATCGGGATCGGCCCATCGTTCTCGATATTCACCATCGTTGTCCAGAACGCGGTGGGACGGCACATGCTGGGCGCCGTGTCGAGCGCACTCACCTTCTTCCGCCAGGTGGGCGGATCGGTGGGCCTGGCCATGGCGGGAGCCATCTTCGGCAGCTCCCTGAACGCCGAGCTCCCCCGCCAGCTGACCTCGGAAGGCGTACCTCAGCCGCTGGTCGACGCGTTCGCGGCGTCCGCCGGATCGGTCGACGGTGAGCTGACCGGGGTCGGCATCGACCTTGGGCAGCAGATCCTGGCCCGGGTGCCGGAGTCGGCAAGGCCGGCAGTCGAGCCCTATCTCGATCAGATCGTCGACGCCCTGTACCAGGCGTTCTCGATCGCCATCGCCAACGCGCTGTGGCTTGGGCTCATCGGCGCCCTGAGCGCGACCATCATCGTGGCGCTGCTCGTGCCGGAGCTGCCCTTGCGCCGATCCGCGTCAACCACGCGCGACGACCGGGCACCGACCGGCATGCCGGTGATGGACTGACGGGCATGAACGTGACCGATGTGCTCGCCGTGCTTGCCGCCTTCTGGGGCGTGCTGATGGCGCTGTCCCCGCTGCTCCTCATCCGCCGCATCCTCGAGCGCCGCTCGTCGGGCGACGTCTCGATCGCGTATCTCTTGGTGCTGCAGGTCGGGTTCACGCTGTGGGTTGCGTATGGCTGGGCGCTCGGCAACGCCGCGATCATCGTGCCGAACTCCGTGGCCTTCGGAATCGGCCTCGCGACCTTGCTGATCACGCTTCGCTTCCGCCATCCACCGGAGCGCCCAGCCGGCGCGTAGCTTCCTCAGGCGGAGACGGCATACGTCACATGTCGCGCTGGCCGCGTCGGCGGATCGGCCGTGGCGGGGCGCAGGCAAGCACGCAAGAATGGAATCCCACACGAGCAACCGGAGAATTCCCATGTCCATGTCCGCCGATGCCCTGGCCGAACGCCTGTTCGCGGCAACCGTCGCCAGCTTCGACTTGGCCGGCATCTATCTCGGCGACCGTCTCGGGTGGTACCGATCCCTCGCGACCGCTGGTCCAGCCACTGCCGACGAACTTGCCCACCGCACCGGCACAGATGCGCGCTACGCGCTGGAGTGGCTCGAACAGCAGGCGGTCAGCGCCATCCTCGAGGTGGACGGTGACCATCGGTTCAGCCTGCCGCCGGCATATGCCTCGGTCCTGGTTGACGCCGAGAGCCTGAATCACATGGCGCCCTTCAGTCGCGGCGTGGTCGCCGCGTTCGGCCGCCTGCCTGCCCTGGTGGACGCATACCGAACTGGTGACGGCATCGGCTGGGAGGAGTATGGCGCCGACATGCGCGAGGCCCAGGCGGGCTTCAACCGACCGGCTTTCACGCAGTTGCTTGGGAAAGAATGGCTGCCTGCGATCGGCGATCTCCACGCACGCCTCACCGCCGATCCCGCTCCACGGATCCTCGATGTTGCTTGCGGGGAGGGATGGTCGACGATCGCACTGGCGAAGGCCTATCCGCACGCCGAGGTCATTGGGGTGGACCTCGATGCCGCATCGATCGACGCAGCGCGTGGTCACGCCGCGGAGGCCGGCATGGCCGATGCCGTCGAGTTCCGCCACGCCGACGCCGCGTCGCTGGACGGTCCGTTCGACGCCGCCCTCATCGTCGAGGCCGTACACGACATGTCGAACCCGGTCCCCGTGCTGCGCGCCATCCGCGAGGCGCTCGCTACAGACGGAACGCTGATCGTGGTGGATGAGTTGGCGGCCGAGACCTTCACTGCCCCGGGCGACGACCTTGAGCGGTTCCTGTACGGCTGGAGCATAACGACCTGCCTGCCCGATGGACGGTCACGAGAGCCGTCGGTCGCCACCGGAACGGTCATGCGGCCCGATACGTTGCGCCGCTACGCGGCCGAGGCCGGATTTGGGTCGGTCGAGGTCCTTACGATCGAGAATGACGTCTTCCGCTTCTACCAGCTCCGCCCCTGACCGCCGGCGTGATCGGGTCGCGACCACGGCGCCGGAGGGGCGATGACTAGGTCAGGCCGGGGACGAAGAATGCCGTCAGGACGATACCGATCAGGAGCAGCGTGGCGGCAAGGCCCAGCTCCAGATCGGAGACTGAAGCCGGCTGGTGGTTCGGTTCGCGGCGCAACATGATGCTTGCAACGCTATGTGGCATCGGTCAACGGCGGATCAAGCGTGCGTCCTGTTTCCCGTACGTCATTCGGCCGAAAGTGCATTGGCGAGATCTCGTCGGACCGCCTCGACGCGCTCGAGCGCGGCCATCGGACCGGCTCCGATCGCCAGAGTGACTGCCTCGGCCACACGACTCGCCAGGCGGCGCCCGAGGCGTCGACCGATCCTGCCCGCATGCAGCGAGAGTAGGAACCCGAGAATGGCGCTGACGACCACCGACACGGCCAGCAGCGCGAGCGGCAGTGGCAGCGGGCCGAGAAGCCAGATCTCGATCGACGCCACCGGCACCTGGCCCTGCGCCAGAAACAGCGTCACGTACCATGCGATCGCGAAGGCGAAGACGGCGCCGATGACCAGCTGAAGCGCCCCGATGACGGGCCACAGCAGGGACCGCGGCACATGCAGGTCGGCGCCGGCGTCCCCGGCGACGCGGTCGAGCGCCTGCGTCACCGACGCCTCCAGCCCGTCCGCTCCCAGGCTGCGCAGGATGTGCGGCCGAGACGACGGCGGAACTCCGCTGGCCGCTTCGACCAGCGCGCCAGTCAACGGGTTGAGGACTCGCCCCAACGAGCCGCGGCGGCGCCAGTCACGCAGATGACCGGCCGGATCGGCGCGACGACGCTGCTGTCCGGTCATCCAGGCCAATAGGGCAACGAGCCGGCTCAGCAGGGAGCCTCCGCTGCGGCGCGCGCGACCGAGGACAGCCGCCTGCACCTGTCGAGCAAGTCCCTTCGGATCCATAATCTCGGTGGCGCCATCAATTGCCTCGCGGGTCACGTCCACAACCCGGGCGCCAGGCAGCAGGGGCTGGTACCGCCCCTCCCCGGTCACACCCACCGCTGCGGCGAGCCGCAGCATCGCCGTGCGTCCATCCGATACGAGCTTGGCTGCCACGAGCGCCTTCGCATCCGCATCGGCGGCCATCGCGGCGCGGAGCGAATCGATGCCGTCTCCGGAACGGGCCGAGACGGGGTGGATGCGCGCGTCGTCGATGCCTGCATCGGCGAGCCTGCGAGCGAGATCCGCGACGAGGTCCGCACGATGCCGGGCGGGCACGCGATCGATCTTGTTGAGCACGAAGCGCATCCGCGGCGCGTGCTGACGAAGCGAACGCAGATACGCGTGCAGCCGCGCATCGTCGTACTTCTCCGGGTCGACTACCCAGGTGATGGCGTCGATCCGCGGTAGGAGCTCATCAACGAGCGCGCGATGCTCGGTTCGGACGCTGTCGACGTCGGGCAGATCCAGGATCGCGACGGCCTCGAGCGACCGGTCCGCGTGCGCGACATGATGGCGAACGCCGAGCCATGCCATCAGTGGCGCGAGCTCCTCGCGACGCTCCTCGGCAACCCACGCCAGGGGCTCATCCGTGGTTGGCCGGACGGCCCGGACGGCGCTCACCGTACGGCCAGCCAGGGCGTTGAGGACCGACGACTTCCCGACGCCAGTGCCGCCGGCGAGCGCGAGAACGTAGGCGTCTCCGGGAAATCCCGCCCGTTCACGCGCTCGTTGCACAACAGCTCCAGCCGCATCCGCCGGCTCATCGAGGCCGATGGAGCGCGCGGCCTCGGCCGCGCGCTCGAGGGCCCCGAGGCGCAGATCCGTGCTCACCCGAGAGCCACCGCCGCGGCACGCTGCGTTGCCGAGCGCAACGCCTCAGCCAGCGTGCCGGCATCTCCAAGCCCGCCGAGGGCAACGTCGAACCGCCGACGCTCATCGGCGAAGGCAGTGTCGAGCAGGTCGGCCAAGCGGCTGCGCGCGGCGGACACGAAGGCGGCGACGTTGGCCTCGCCGAAGATCGCCTCGAGCAGCTTCTGGTTGACGACCGCGGTCGCCGCGGTGATTCCCACTTCGGCGCCTGTCAACCCGCCGGTATGCACGAAGACCGCGAGGATGGCGCTGGTGCCAACCGCGTTCACGCCGATGCTCGCCACCTGCGCCCAACCCCGGCGCTGTTCGCCCAACGCGCGGATCTGTTCGGCGACCTCGGCGGCCCACGTCTCGAGATCGTTCGTCAGACGCGCGCCGAGCCCCGAGGACGCGCCCCACAGGCCGGCATCGACGGCGAGGGCCCGCCCGCCGTACGGATCCTCCATCCAGTCAACTGCCGTTCGTCTGGCAGCCGCGTCCGCGTGCTGAACCGAGAGGGCGACAAGATCCACGAAGGCCGCCTCTCGGACCTCTGCCGATGGTGCCGCCGGGCCGGGCGAAAAGAGGCTGCGCACCGTTGCCGCCAGCCGGCCGATTCCCTGTGACAGGATCCGAGCAACCTGGCCGGCCCCTACGAAGTCCTGCCACTGCCGCAGGACCTCCGCGCGCAAAAAGGTGCCGCGCTTCACGTCCATCCCAAGCGCGGCTCGTCGGTCGGCGTACGCGCGATCCGCAGTCCGCAGCAGCGCTGCGGCCGCGGCGTCCTCTTCGTCAATCTCGCGCGCGACCTCCTCGACGGCCGGTGGCAGCCCGGCGATGGCCGCGTCAAGGCTCCTCCGGGCCAGCCCGCGACGCTCAACCTCGTCAGCCACGAGCCGATCGAGCGCCTCACGGATTGGCGCGACCGAAGCTCCATCAAGCGCGTCGTGCTCCGGATCCAGCGCGCCTTCCTCAACGGCCACGACCTCCAGCGGGCCGAACGCGCCAGCATCCGCAAGCTTGCCTCGCTCGAGGAGGTGGCGGTAATCGGCCACGACGGCTTCGGCGTCATCGGTTTCGGGTGGCAACCGGTTGAGAACCGCAAGCAGCGGCACCCCGCGTTGCCTGGCACGGGCCAGGATGGTCCATGGCACCTGATCGGCGTAACGGCTGGCGGTGGTGACGAAGATCACGAGGTCGGCCGCCTCCAGAAGCTCGACCGCGAGCGTGCGGTTCTCGAGTTCCACGCTGTCGAAGTCGGGTGCATCGACGACCACCACGCCGCGCCGTGCCTCAGGGTCGGTCACGATCTCTACCGCACCGCGGCTTGCCATCCCCGGCAGAAGGTGCCCATCCATGTCGGCGGGATGAACGATCGCCGTGGGCCGTCGCGTCGTGGGGCGCAGAACGCCGGAGGGGCTGACGGCGCGTCCTGCCAGCGCATTGAACAGGCTCGACTTGCCGCTGCCGGTCGAGCCCAGGATGACCACGACCACGGGAGCGCTCGCATTCAGCGCCCGAGGTCGCAGGTAGTCGTCGACGTGACGTCGCAGGCGCTCGGCCCGGGAGGCACGGTTCGGGCCGGGTGCGGTGGCCGCACGTCGTTCAAGGACGACGGCCAGATCGCGGAGCGCATCGGTCAACATGCACTCCGCAGTGTGCACGCCACGGGCCGCGGTTGGATCGAGCGCGCCGCACGCGCCGTCAGCTTGGGTCGGGGTCCTGGAGTTCCGACACGGTCACGGAGAGCCCGTCGGCCACCGCCCACCCATCGAGATCGCCGCCGGTGACCACGAAGAATCGAGATCCACCCACGTTCACGGTCGTATCGCTCGCCAGCGGATCCCGACCCTGGTCATCGACTTCCCTGCGGTCGAGCACGCGCCCGGTGTTGTCGAACAGAAACATGAGCGCGGCATCTCGGAGCGTGAGCCGGACGGAGGCCGTACGCGCCTCGTGCGATAGGAGCCTGATCGCGTTCGCTTCGTCCGGTGCTGCGGCGGGAGCGATCTCGACCCAGCGTCCGGAGTGGCCGCGCATGCCGTCAACGATGCGCAGATGTGTCCTTCCGTCGACCACGACGCGACGGTCAACCGAGATCTCCAGCGCCGCACGCACGGCCACCTCGCCAGCGACGACGGGAACGCCGTCGACCAGGTCCGTGATCAGGTACTCGTTTGGTGCCAGCGTGACCGGGGAGGCGGGCATACTCACCTCTTCGCTGACCCCCATGGAGTGCGCGCGCGACGACTCGGCGGTCCACCAGCCCTCGAGATCTCCCGTCCCGAGTTCGAACCACGAACCGGACTCGCCAGGGAGCCGACCACGCGAAGTGGCGACCACCCAGCGTTGATCGTCGAGCGCGAGGATCTGCTCGTCGTCGACCGAGCCGTCCGGTCCAAAGTGGATCAGTCGGTGATCGCCCGGCTCGAGGACGATGGGCACCGTCTCGGCCAGCGGGTCGGCGTCAAGGCGAGTCGTGAAACTCCAGGAGGCGGGCGCCAGGAGGTTCCCGGCGAGGTCCGCGGCCCCCGCCAGGACAGAGACCGTGTATCTGGCGCTCATCGCCAGTGGCTCATCTGGCCGAAGTGTCACCTCTCCCGTCGACACGTCGTGCTTCACCGTGGAAGGGACTGCGCGGCCGTCGCCATCGGCAAGCGTGACGATTGCCTCGCTGATGCCGGAAACCGGCTCACTCAGCACAAGCGTCACCGCGCTCGACGGTTTGACATCAGTTGCATCGGCGGCCGGCGAGCGCATGGTGGCGGTCGGCGTCACGGGATCCCACGAGCGGATCGGCGTCGCATCCGGATTCCCCGCGAAGGCGTACCAATAGTTGGCCGGCCCCTCGGTGTATCGGGTGCGATGCAGCCAGATCTGCTGTCCCACGCTGAAGTAATGGGGCTGGATCGTGAGTGCCGACGGGACAAATTGCCGGGCAGCGGCAAAGCTCGCGCCATAGCTCTGATGACGGTTGACGAGCAGGCGCCCGACGAGATCAGCCGCCCCGCGGTCGAAGTCGGTTGCGTAGTAGGCCGACCCGCCCATAGCGAAGACCTTGCGCGAGTAGTACGCCACGCGCTCGGCCGCCACGGCAGGCGTGGCTGGTGCGAAGCCACCTTCGGACGCGCCGGGTGCGTAACAGGTGTTCGAGTAGATCATCACGAAGCCGGGCGCCGGTCGGGCGTTGGCCACGATCCAGTCCTCGCCAAAGTATTGGAGCTCACCGTTGAGACTATCGCCGTGCGTCCCGCGCGCGCCGAGACCCTGCAGTCCCCAGCCGTTCTGGCGCGCCGTGTTGAGCCCGCCGTACGGGCTTGAATAGCCGTAGCCGTGCCCGAAGTAGATGACGATGTTGGCGTCCGCGACGGCGGCAAGGACGTTCCCCGGCGTGGCATTCGGCGAATACGCACGTGCCACGACCGCGCCCTGCTGCTCGGCCGTCCAGGCAGCGGCATCGGCAAGGGCGAGATAGGTGGGGGTCAGGCTGCCGACGGGGCCAACGATGATGGCGACCTTGATCGGCGTGGAAGCAGAGGCGGAGTCGGGAAAACTGAGGACGACTACCAGGCTCAATGCGGCCAGGGCAGTGTTAAGCAGGCGAGACAAGATGTGGGCTCCGGTGAACAGGGAATGGAAGGGCACGCCGGCTGGGCGGCCGTCCATGCGCCGTCACCTTACGGGTGAGATGACCTTCCTCCTATGGCCGATGAGGGTTGGTACTTCTGGCACCACGCTGCGCGTTCGGGCCTCATCTGCGACGATGAGCCTGTGACCACCTCCATCCGGAACGACCTGCGCAACGTGGCGATCATCGCGCACGTCGACCACGGCAAGACGACCCTGGTGGACGGCATGCTGCGTCAGACCGGTACGTTCCGCGCCAACGAGACGGTGGTGGATCGCGTGCTGGACTCCGGCGACCTCGAACGCGAGAAGGGCATCACCATCCTCGCCAAGCAGACGACGGTCGACTACGACGGCGTGCGCCTCAACATCGTCGACACCCCCGGTCATGCCGATTTCGGCGGCGAGGTGGAGCGATCGCTGCTCATGGTCGACGCCGTCCTGCTGTTGGTCGACGCGTCCGAGGGCCCGTTGCCGCAGACGCGCTACGTGCTTGCCAAGGCGATGCAGCGCCACCTCCCGGTCATCGTGGCCATCAACAAGATCGACCGATCGGACGCACGGCCGGCACAGGTGCTCGACGAGGTGTACGAGCTGTTCATGGACCTCGGGGCCGATGAATTCCAGATCGAGTTTCCCGTCATCTACACCAACGCCAAGGCCGGCACGGCAACCGGCGACCTGGCCCAACCGGGTACCGAGCTGCGACCACTCCTCGACTTGCTGGTGAGCGTCACCCCGCCGCCGACCTACGAGGACGGCCATCCGCTTCAGCTGCTCGTGACCAACCTGTCGGCCAACGATTACGTCGGACGCATGGCCGTGGGCCGCATTCGCAACGGCACCATCCGTGTCGGCCAACGCGTGACGATCGTGCGCGAGGAGCCCGAGGATCCCGACGGCGCCGTGGAGCCCGGCCGCAAGATCACGCTGACCGGAAGCGTGACGGCACTCCAGACGGCACACGGCATCGACCGAGTTGATATCACCGAGGCCGGACCCGGCGACATCGTGTCGGTGGCCGGCATGCCGGAGGTCACGATCGGCGACACCCTGACTGATCCCGCCGACCCGCGGCCGCTCCCCCGCCTCGACGTCGACGCGCCCACGTTGCGCATGACGTTCGGCGTAAACTCCTCGCCCATGGCCGGCAAGGACGGCACCTTCCTGACCTCGCGCCAGATCAAGGCACGGCTCGAGCGAGAGGTGCTCGGCAACGTCGCGATCGAGGTGCATCCGACCGAGTCGGGCGAGATATTCGAGGTTCGCGGCCGCGGCGAGCTCCAGCTGGCCGTCCTCATCGAGCAGATGCGACGCGAGGGCTTCGAGCTGACCGTCTCGCGACCCGAGGTCATCCTGCGGACCGAGGACGGCGAGACGCAGGAGCCGTACGAGCGAGCCACGATCGACATCCCGCCCGACTACATCGGCGTCGTGCAGCAGGCGCTGGCCGGACGCAAGGGCCGCCTTGAGCAGATGAGCACCGATACCGACGGACGCGTGAGGATGGAGTTCATCATCCCCACCCGCGGACTGATCGGCTACCGCGGCCAACTCCTGTCCGATACGCGCGGAACGGCGCTCATGCACCAGATCGGCGAGGGCTACGGTCCGTGGGCGGGCGAGGTGACGCATCGGACCAGCGGCGTGCTGGTGGCCGACCGTGCGGGCGAGTCTCGTGCCTACGCGCTCTCGTCTTTGGTCGAGCGGTCGGAGCTGTTCATCGGTCCATCCACCGAGGTCTACGAAGGGATGGTCATCGGCGAGAACAGCCGCCCCGGGGACATGGACGTCAACCCGAACAAGTCGAAGGCACTGTCGAAGATGCGAACCCAGGCCACCGATGGCGACTATCGCATTCACACGCCTCCCCGGGTGATCACCCTCGAATCGGCCATCGAGTTCATTGCTGCCGATGAACTGGTCGAGGTCACGCCAACCGCCATCCGCCTGCGCAAACGGCTCCTGACCCAGCACGAGCGACGGCGCGCCTCTGGCGCGGCATACAAGGCCGGGGTCACGACCGCGTGAACCGCCGCACGAAGCTCGTGTGCACCATCGGTCCGGCAACGATCGACCGGGTGGACGAGCTCGTGGCGGCCGGCATGGACCTGGCACGCATCAATTTCTCACACGGCACACCCGACAGCCACGCGGTGAGCGGTGAGCGCGTGCGGGCCGCCGCCGACGCCGCCGGTCGGACGGTGGCCGTGCTGGCGGACCTGGCGGGACCGAAGATCCGATTGGGAGAGCTCATCGGTGGAAGCGTTGAGCTCCAGGCCGGCCAGTCGTTCACCTTGCGCCCCGCTGCCGGGCGGGTGGGGAACGCCGCGGGCGCCGATGTCGGCCACCCTGAACTCGCGGGCGACCTCGAGCCGGGAGATCGCATCCTCCTGTCGGACGGCGCCGCGGAGCTGCGCGTGATTGACTCCTCGGCCGAGATTCGGACCGAGGTGGTACGCGGCGGCGAGGTCCGCTCCCGGGCGGGGGTCAACGTCCCGTCGGAGCGCCTCTCGGGACCGGCACTGACCGAACGTGACCGGCTCGACATTCCTCGCGCCGTCGAGCTCGGCCTCGATTACCTGGCCCAGTCGTTCGTCCGCAACGCGTCGGACGTCGTGGAGCTTCGGTCGCTGATCGGCGAGGACGGGCCGAACATCGTGGCCAAGATCGAGACGCGCCCGGCGATCGATGACTTTGACGCCATCTGCGACGCGGCCGACGCGGTGATGATCGCGCGCGGGGATCTCGGCGTGGAGCTGCCGTACGAGGAGGTGCCGATCCTCCAGAAGCAGCTCGTGCGGCGCGCGCTCGATCGCGGGGTGCCCACCATCGTGGCCACCCAGATGCTCGAATCGATGATCAACTCGCCGCGCCCCACCCGCGCCGAGGCGAGCGACGTGGCGAACGCCATCTTCGACGGGGCTGACGCGATCATGCTGTCCGGGGAGACGGCGATTGGTCGGTATCCCATCCTGGCGGCGGAAGCCGCTGTCCGTATCTGCCGCCTGTGCGAGGCCGATGGCGGCGATCGCCTGCCGCCTGGTGCGCCGCCACAGACCGATTCCGACGCCGGGGCACTGGCCTACGCGGCCGCCGTTGTCGCCTCCTCGAACCCTGACGTTGCGGCGATCGCTTGCTACACGCGCACCGGCCAGACGGCGCGCGTCCTCGCCGCCCTGCGACCCAGCGTTCCAATCCTGGCCTTTTCGCCCGATACGGCAGTGATCCGCCGCCTGGCGCTCGTCCACGGAGTTGAACCGCGCCGCTGCGTCCCGCCCTCGGACACCACGGAGCGGCTGGGCCTCATGGCCTGGCTCGTGGGCGAGGATCCGTCGCTCTCGCCCGGGTCCGCGGTCGTGCTCGTGGCCTCGACCGCCACTCCCGGCACCGGCCCGAATCTGCTCGAGATGCACCGCATCCCGGATTGATTCCGCATGCGCCATGAGCCAAAAATCGCCGAGAAATCAGCGCGGCCTCTCGCTTTTTCCGCTCGGGAACGCACCGCGCGGACCCCCGCTGGCGGCCTCCCACCCTCGCGGCGCCGATATATCGCTCATTCGCGACCCAGGGGCTGCGCCAGGCCGCGAATCGCCGATTGATCGACGGATCGCACGCTCAAACGGAGCGCGGTCCGCTCCTTCTCGTCACCTGCTGGCCGATATATCGCTGATTCACGGCCCGAATCGCTGCCCAGGTCACGAATCGACGATCTATCAGCTCGTGAGTGACAAGAGCCACGGGCCTTAGGCGCAGGCCACGCTCCCAGACCGCCGATGTATCGCTGTTTCGCGACCTCAACACGCTGTCAGGCCAGAAGTCGTCGATGTGTCGGCGCCGACGCCGGGCCAAGCCTCAACGCGACGAGCCGCCACCGTAGGCTTGGCACAGAACCGCGAGCTCCTCGACCGATACGCCCGTCCCCACTCCGAGCGCCAGGAGGACGCGCGCCTTGAGGGGATCGAGGAAGCCGGAGAAGATCGCACCCGCCTCCCACCACGTCGTGGAACCGCCAGGAAACGCGTAGCCGGGCAGCACCCGGCCCGACGGACAGCGCGTCGTGAGCACGACCGGCACGCCGGCAGCGAGGAGATCGGTCGCGAGCTTCAGGTACGCCGGTGGCGTGTTGCCCCCGCCCGCGGCCACCACCACCAGGCCTGCCGGGCGACCATCGGGCAGGACCGGCGACGCATCGAGCACGACCGGGAGCAGCGGCACGGGCAGCGCAACGTGCGCCGGAATGCGATCCAGGCGCACAACTCGGCGACGTCGCAGCAACGTGACCCGACCGTCGGCCACCACGCCGAGCCGGCCGGTGTTCGGGCTCTGGAAGGTGGCATAGGCATGCGTATTCGTTTTGCGCACATCATCGGCTCCATGAAGCTCGCCGGCCATGGCGACGACGACGCCCTGGTCCGCAAGCTCCGCATCCGCCGCTGCGAGGACGGCATTGCGCAGGTTCTCCGGGCCGTCGTGGCCCTCCTGCGAGGCCGAACGCATGGCTCCCACCACCACGACCGGCTTCGACGGCAACGGCAGCAGGTCCCAGGCGAACGCCGTCTCCTCGATGACGTCCGTTCCCTGCACTACGACCGCCCCATCGATGTCCGGCCGCGCGAGCTGTTCAGCTAGCGTGCGCCCGATGTCGAGCACCTGGTCGAAGGTCAGGTGCGAGGCCGGAACGAGGCCCCAGTCGATCGGCTCAAGGTCGGCGATCTCGTCGAGGCCGGGCGTTGCCGCCAGCAGCTCCGCCCCGCGCATGGTGGGCACATTTCCGCCATCGGACGCGTCGTGACGCATCGCGATGGTGCCCCCGGTGAAGATAATGGCGATGCGGGACATGAACCGATGCTACGCCACGTCCCCGGCAATGGGTCATGATGCAGGCAATGCAACCATCAGAAACCGCTGCTTCCGAAGCCGTTCGACCGCTCCTCCGCGTCCGCCAGGTCCGCGAGTTCAGCGATCAGCCGGTCGATCCCTCCGCCGTGGATGCCATGGCCGATGCGGCCCGGTGGTCCGGATCGAGCAAGAACACGCAGCCGTGGCGCTTCATCGTCATCACCGATCGCGACGCGTTGCGCAGCCTTCACGAGTGCGGACTGCCTCAGACCCGTTCCCTCGCCACCGCCCGCGCGGCCATCGCGATCGTCCTGCCGCGAGCGTCCGGCAGGGGCATCTCGCACGCGTTTGACGAGGGCAGAGCGGCAGAGCGCATGCTCGTCGCCGCCTCGCTCCTTGGCCTGGGCGCCGGTATCGCCTGGATCGGCAGCGAGGCACGACCGGACGTATCCGAGTTGCTCGGCCTGCCGGAGGATCGGTTCGTGCGCACCGTGATTGCCATCGGCCATCCCTCGGATGCGGCCCGCCAGCCGAAGTCGGCCCCGGGCGAGGCGCGTCTTCCGCGCAACGAGACGGTGTTCAACGACCGCTGGCCGGACTGAACGCCGCGCGACTCACGGGTCGCGATACCAGATCCCCGTCTCAAGGTCGTCGCCGCGTGCGCCATCCTCGCAGGTATCGACCACCTTCACGAACCGCAGGTCCTCCTCGTCCACGCCGTGCGCGTGATACGTGCCGCGCGAGTCGAGACAGGCAGGATCATTGTCGATGACCACCGTCCAGCCCGACCACTCCCAGGTGCCCTGCCAGCGTTCGCCGATCACGACCCGCGCGTCGCCGATCACGAGCGTTTCGGTCGGTTCGCCGCCGGTCGCGGTCCGCGTATATGAGCCGTCCGACCAATGACGACCGGTCCCCTCGGCCCACTGCAGGCCGAGCCAACGCCCACCTGCACCGGATGCGAGCGCGAACACCAGCAGCGCAGCCGCGAGGATGATCCAGCGACGAGGCGGACGGATGATCTTCACGGCTCCCACGACCATGCTGCCCGCCAGCACGGCGCCCAGTGGCAGGAGAAAGCCAACCGAGAGCCTGACCGATGACGCGTGCCCATCCTTCGAGACCGGCCACCCCGCCGACAGCACCAGCCCGAACACGATCACCGAGCCCACAAGGAGAGGTAACCTCACCAAGGAAGGCCGGCGACGCAGGATCAGCGCGTACAGCGCCGTGGCAAGCGCGCCGAATGCCGCGATGGTGAGAACCGGCATTCCCTCTCCACGCCATGCCGAGAGAAAGTGCTGCGCGTGGCGGTAGCCCTCGCCGCGAATTTCGCGATCATGGACGATCCAGGCGTTCACAAAGGAAAGCGCGAAGACCGCGATACCCGCCGCCGCGATGAGGAGCAGCCATCGGCGCTCGGTCATCGGCCCTGGGTGGTGCGGAGCATGCGCCGGAGTCTACCGAGGCGCTCCCGATGGCGCTGGGGGAACTCGCGGCGTACGGGCCGCGTCCTGCGGCCCATGATGATGAAGCGAGCCTTTCCCGTTGTGGCCCTGGTCCTCCTGGTCGGCTGCCGAGCGCTATCGGGTACCGGGGGTCCGACGCCGGGCAGCACGGCCCCCAGTGACTTCGACTTCAATGGCACCTGGCAGCTCCAGGCAGGCACGCTTGACGGCGTGGAGCTGCCGGCCAGCGCGGACGGGCAGATCACGATGACCATCGACGGCACCCAGATCGGCGGATCCGCCTGCAACATCTACGGCGGGACGATCGCGATCGATGGCGCATCGGTCACCATCGGCGCGCTCTCGATGACCGAGATGGCATGCGAGGAACCGCTCATGACCACCGAGGCCACGTACATGGCGGCGCTGGCCAAAGTGACCGGCGCGGAGCGCTCTGGCGATGAGCTGCGACTGCATGGAGACGGCGTCGAACTCACGTACAGCCTCGTTCCGCCGGTCGCGGACGCCGAACTCACCGGCACCACCTGGATCCTCGACTCGCTGATCAGTGGCAACGCGGTCTCAACGGTCGGCGGCGACCCGGCCACGCTGGAATTTACCGATGACGGCACATTCACCGGCGGCACCGGTTGTCGAGGATTCGGTGCCTCCTACGCGGCGGCGGGCGCCCAGGTCACGGTCAGCGACTTCGTGAACGACGACCGTGGCTGCGCCGAAGGGCTCACTCCACAGGACGAGCACGTGCTCGAAGTCCTGGTGAACGGGTTCAGCGTGGCGATCGACAGCAATCGCCTGACGCTCATGAATGGCGCGCTTGGTCTCGGGTACACCGCCCAGGGCAGGTGACGACGGTCAGGCGGCTGAGATCGGAGACTTCGCGACGCCATCGGTCAGCACGAAGCCGACGGCGGCGACGAGCGAGATGACCAGCAGGCCAAGGCCGATGACCATCGGCGTGAAGGCATAGGCGGCGGCCAAGATCAGGTAGAGGCCGATGGTGATGACCGATCCGGCAATGAAGGCGGCGGCGCGCATCCGAGGACTCCTCAAAGGGGGTTGATGACTCGCTCAGCCTGCGGGCAGGACCCGAACGGCGTCATCCACCAATTGCGCCGGGGACGCCTACGTCATTCGACCCGGTCGTCCTCCAGTCGGTATCCCGGCGGCAGCGTCTGCCGAAGCGCGAGGTCAATCGTCGGTGCCGCGGTCCTTCTGCTGGCCGGGCGCCGAGTCACGACCATGCCCACCGCCATTGCCCATGACCGAGCCGATGCCCGGATGCACGCCGAGCTCGCGCGCGATCTGGCCCCAACCCATGCCCGCATCGCGCATGGCGGCGAGATCCTCGAGGCTCGCTCCATTCTCATTCTCGTGCTGCCACGCGTACAGCCGCACTGCGCCACCGGTGCCATAGCGTGAGGCGAGGTCGCCAAGGACGGCAGCATCGACGCTGATGCCGCTCGCCTCGAGCCGGGTGCGCGCGTGAGCGAGATCCTCGGCGGTGGGTGGAGCTTCATCGTCGGCTGCTGGATCATCCTCGTGATCGGTGGTCTGCTGCGCGGGCTGCGAGACACTCACGTCCGGGACTCGGGTGCCCAGCACCGAGCCTGCGGCAATCAGCAGCATGACCACGGCGGCCAGCAGGGCGATACGATTCGTTCGGTGCATCATGAGATCCCCATCTTCGGTCCGCGCAGCCTACGCCGTCAACCTTGCCGCCGGCCTTACCACAGCTGTTTCGGCACTGCGCTTGCTTGAGAAGCACGTAACCAATCGTCGAAAGGAGTTCTCCATGGGTCGAATCCTGATCGGTGTGATCATCGGAATCATCCTCGTCATCTGGCTGTTCACGTCCTGCGTCGGTGCCATCTTCTAGTCCGGAGTCGCGTCGGTTTCGGTTCGGGCTGATCCTTGACTCGCGCGACGCGACGCGCGACGGCGTCGTGGAGTTCGCGCATCGGGCTGAAGCGTCCGGCATAGAGGTCCTCCTCGGCACGGACCACCTTGGCCGCTGGGCGACGCTGCCGCTACTCCAGTCCGCGGCGGAGGCCACCAGCCTGCGCATCGGAACGTTCGTGCTGAACAACGACCTGCGTCATCCGACCGTGCTCGTCCAAGAGGTGGCGACCATCGAAGCCATCACGAACGGACGGCTGGAGATCGGCATCGGTGCAGGCTGGAATCGTCAGGAATACGCGGGTGCCGGGCTACCGTTTGATGCTCCCGGCGAGCGTGTCACGCGCATGCAGGCAACGGTGGCCATGCTGAAGCAGGCACTGGGTGACGGTCGAATCGACCACGAAGCCGATACGGCCTATCCGGCTATTCATCAGGACGGCCTACCGACATCGGTCCAGCGTCCCCATCCGCCGATCATGATTGGCGGCGGAGGCCCGAGGATGCTGCGCTACGCCGCGCGCGAGGCGGACATCATCGGCATCGATCCGCGCGCCGGCGATCCCAACGACATCAACGAGGCCGCGGTCGATCGCAAGATCGCCTGGATTCGAGAGGCCGCCGGCGACCGATGGGCGCAGCTCGAGATCAATATCGCGCTGTTCGAGCTGGATCCTGACTACCACACCCGCTCCGGCCCTCCCGCCCCGCGTGCTCGCGGCATCAGCGACGTCGAGATGTCGCGTAGTCCGCACTACCTCGTGGGCGACGCGTCCGAGATGATCGATACCCTCCTCGAGCGTCGAGATCGCTGGGGCATCAGCTATATCGCCCTGCGCCCAGAGCACCTCGACGCGTTGATTCCCGTCCTGTCCGTCCTTGCCTAGTTGTGCGGTTTCTCTCGTATCGCCGATGGAGGGGGGGCTGTCGGGGCCGACCGCGCGCCGTAAGTGGTTATATCGTTTGTGATATATCGCCTGACAGCTGCAAGGGCAACGGTGACAGCGACTACCCGAAGAGAACCCAGCGGCGTCCAGCCGCGCAAGCCACGCTTCCGGGCGTCTGGTGCTAGGCTCAACCAATGGAAACGCGACTCGGCATTCTGCTGTGGAGCCAGGGCACTGGCTGGGACGACTTTGAGCGCGCGGCCATCCGGATCGATGAGCTCGGCTATGACCATCTCTGGACCTGGGACCACGTCTACGCCATTTTCGGCGACCCCTACCAGCCGATCTTCGAGGGGTATACCACGCTCGCCGCGTGGGCGAAGGTCACGCAGCAGACCCGCCTGGGTCTCTTGGTCGGTGCGAATACCTTCCGCAACCCGGGCCTGACCGCGAGGCTGGCCACCACGGTGGATCACATCAGCGGCGGGCGGGCAATCCTCGGCATCGGTGGCGCGTGGTTCGAGCAGGAGCACGTCGAGCACGGCATCGAGTTCGGTGCTTCGCCCGGCACGCGGCTGACCTGGATGGACGAGTCCGTCAGCGCGATGCGGCAGCTCCTCGATGGCGCAACGGTCACGTCGCCACCGGACGGGAAGTATCGGTTCGAGGGTCTCCGCCTGCTTCCGGCACCGGTCCAGTCCCATCTGCCGATCATGATCGGCGGCTCAGGTGAACGGAAGACGCTGCGCAGCGTGGCGAAGTACGCGGACATGTGGAATGCCATGGGATCGGTCGACAAGCTGCGCCACAAGATCTCGGTCCTGCGTACCCATTGCGAGGCGGTCGGGCGCGACTTCAGCGAAATCGAGCTGACCTGCGGCTGCAAGCCGATCATCCGCGACACCGAAGCCGAAGCGCGGCGCGTCTGGGAGGCCCAGATGGCGCACAACCGCACGCCGATGGCCGATGTCGAGAACGACGATACGTTCTGGGTCGGCACTCCGGAACAGGTTGCGCAACAGATGATCGATCGGAACGCGTTGGGCTTCCACACGTTCATCGGCGAACTTGCCGCGCCGTTCGACGACGAGACGATCGAGCGCTGGATCGGCGAAGTCAAGCCGATGGTGGACGGGACCTAGCACGTTCGCTCTGGGGCTGGTTCGTAGCGCCATACTGTGGTCATGGCTTCGTATTCGGTGAGCGCCCGGGCCGTCGCCCGCGCCAGAAGGCTCATCGACGCGCGGCAGTACGTGCTGAACAGCGACTGGGGTGACGCCCAACCCGATGCCGATGCCGAGAACCGGTACCTCGCTTCCCACTCGTGGGGAGAGTACGCGGACTGGCACCTTGGCCTGACCGATGGTGCCAACGATGAGACCAAGGCCCGCCACGCCTTCGTGCTCGGCGACTTCCGCCGGGTCCACCGCAGCGGGATCATCGCCTGCCAGTACCGTGCAGCCGAGTGGCGTCACAAGGCGATCGAGCTCGCCGCGCACGAGCTCCTGCAACACCTCGATCAAGTGGCAGGGATCGGCAAGAAGTGAACGCGGCAGTGGAGAGCGTCGGACTCAGTGGGCGGTCCAGCCGCCGTCCACGCGCAGCACCGTTCCGGTGACGAGCCCCGCGGCCGGCGATGCGAGATACAGCAATGCCGCGGCAACGTCCGTCGTGCTGCCGAAGCGCCCGACGGGGATCTGGGCCAGCACATCAGCCGCAAAGGCCGGATCATCGAGGCGTTCCGCGGTGCCCGGCGTGCGGACAAAGGTCGGAGCGATGGCGTTGACCGTCACGCCGTACTGACCCCATTCCAGCGCCAGGACCCGCGTCAACATGTTCACGCCGCCCTTGCTCGCTGAATAGATCGCGTGGCGTCGAATCCCCACCAGTCCGGCCTGCGAGCTGAGGTTGATGATCCGGCCGTGGCCACGCTCGACCATCGACCGCGCGGCGGCCTGCGTCAGGAAGAACAGGCCCTTGAGGTTGACGTTCATCATCTCGTCCCAGTCGGTCTCGGTGATGTCGAGCGCATCGTGGTTTGCACCCAGCCCAGCGTTGTTGACCAGAATGTCGATCTTGCCCTCGTCGGCGAGGACCCGCGCCACGCCGCGCTGGACCGACCCCTGGTCGGTGACGTCGAGCTCGAGCGCAATGGCTCTGCCACCGACCTTTGAGACCTGCCCGATCAGATCCGTCGCGTCATCGATCGACCGAACACCGGCCGCCACGATGGCACCGGCGCGCGCCAGGGCCAGCACGAGGTCGTGCCCGATTCCGCGCGACGCTCCGCTCACGATGGCGACCTGCCCTGCCAGGCTGAAGTTCGGCTGCTCCATGTCCATTTAATCCTACCCTTCGCCGCGCCGGAGTGGTCTTCGATCGGGTCCGTTCCGATCCTCCCCTTGCCGTGGACCGCGGGAGTGGGAAATCGCTGGCGAGGGTCTAGCCTTGCGACAAGATAAGGAGTACAATTGGGTGGTACCGGCGACGTCTGAGCACGCCGGCGAATGCAGCGAGGAGGCGCCCCACCCATGCCCAAGTTCATGGATGTCCACCACGGGATGCACGGCATCACTCCTGAGGCATTGAAGGAAGCTCACCAGGCCGACCTCGACATCCAGGGCGACGAGGACGTCGATTTCCAGAAGGCCTGGGGTGACCCCGAGTCGGGAATGGTGTGGTGCGTGTCAGAGGCGCCAAGCGCGGAGGCGGTGAAGCGCATCCACGAGCGCGCGGGGCATCCGGCCACAGAGGTCTACCCGGTTCCCGTCGAGGTGTAGGTCGCGCAGGCGAGCGAGCTTCGCTGAGCCATATGCCCCCACGCCACAGCGGCCGCGTCGGCGTCCCCCGGGCCGGACCCTGTGAAATTCACGTACTCACCGGCGCCCGCGCTCGGTCGCAGCGCGTCGTAGGCGCCACGTCGCCGTCTCGCATCGGCCGTTTCCTCCGTCTACGCGGCCAGTGGTCAACGCGTGGACCGGACCGCCTCGTGAATCTGGTTTGCATGGTCGAGCGAATGGCCGGCATAGATGCGCAGCCAGTCGTCCACGGAATAGGCGCCCGATTCGGCATGCGTCCCCCGGCGCTCCCACTCGGCCGGCGTCAGCGATTCAAGCAGCTCAAGGCTGGCTGCCCTGACCGCTTGCAAAACCGCGAGTGAAGTTCCGATCGGACGATCGTAGTGCAGTCGACGCGCGAATTCCGGCTCGTCGTATGCCTGAATGATGGCATCGTCCTCCGCGATCAGCTTGCGCAGGCGGACGTACGCCGTGGCCTCGCTATCGGCCAGGTGATGCACCACCTGTCGCGGTGTCCAGCCACCGCCTGGCCCGGGACGGTCGAGGTCGTGATCGGTCAGTCCATCGACCGCTTGTTCGATGGCGTCAGAGCCTTCGCGGAATCGGGAGATCAATGCTGCGCGCTCCATCGGCGAATGGTAGACCGGATCGAGGCCGGGATCCCCCGCTTCGCCGCCGCACGCCGCAAGGCGATGGCGACCTGGCTCTTCGCTCGGTTGCCGATGCTCTGCACAAGGGCCTGCGGGCTGGGGATGTCATCGGCCGATGGGGAGGCGAAGAATTCCTCGTGCTCCTGCCCGCCACGACCCTGCGGTCCGCGCAGGTCGTCGCGCAGCGGCTGAGAGCCTACATCGCAGCCACCCCGCTCGAGCTGGGCGAGGGCCGATTTCATCCACTGACGGTCAGCATCGGATGCGCCGAAGCCCCGGAGGTGGACCCACCTCAAGTCATCGATCGCGCGGACCGGGCATTGTACGTCGCCAAGCGCACCCGAAACACGGTTGCCTCATTCGCCCTCGAGACCTCCCCGACCCCTCGGAGCGTGGCGCACGCGCTATTGCGAGCCATGCGGCGCGTCCTCGCCTCCGCCGGGACGCTCGTGCTGGTCGGGGCATCAAAGGGCAATTGGGTCGCACCCATTGCCCGCATCCTCGCGGCTTCTCAGCTGTCGCGCTTCGGGAATCAGAAGCTGACGGGAATGCTGACCGATATGAAGCGCGAAGACCTGGTCTTCGTCAAGGACCTCATCGAGGCCGGCAAGGTCACACCGGTCATCGACCGAACCTATCCCCTGAGCGAAGTGCCCGATGCTCTCCGATACCTGGAAACCATGCGCGCCAGGGGCAAGGTCGTCATCACGGTCTGATGCGCCCTCACCGCTTGACCCGAAGGCGCACCATAGTCGCCAATGGCCGATGAGACGCATCGGCCTCGTCAACACTCGAGGAGGCCACATCATGGGCGACAAGGGACCCGGGTCCAAGAGCAAGGGCAAGAAGCAAAAGGGCGAACCCAAGAAGAAGTAGGGCACGGCTCGCCACCAATGACCACTGCCTCACCGCGACATCGCGCCCGGCTGCGCCAGAGTGTCGCGCCGTTCCTCTCGTTCTTCGGCGGGCCGTTTGCAACGCTGAACCGCGAGCCGGACGTGGCCAATTTCGCCGTCGGCAATCCGCAGGAGATGCCGGATCCCGCCTACGTCGCTGCGCTCGAGCGCCACGTCGCGCCGCACGACAAGGACTGGTTCGCCTACAAGCTGTCGGAGCCGGCTTCGCAGCGCACGGTCGCGGAGTCGCTCACGGCTCGGACCGGACTCGCCTGGGATCCCGCCGATGTGGCGATGACGAATGGCGGCTTCGCGGCGATCGCGGTCGCGTTGCGGACGCTGGTGGAGCCCGGTGACGAGGTCGTCTTCCTGTCCCCGCCGTGGTTCTTCTACGAGATCCTGATCCTCGCCGCCGGTGGCGAGCCCGTGCGAGTCGCGCTTGAGCCGCCCGCTTTCGACCTTGACGTCGACCGGATCGCCGCGGCCATCAACCCGCGCACGCGCGCGGTCCTCGTGAACAGCCCGCACAATCCAACCGGCCGCGTGTACACGCCGGAGACGCTGACCGCGCTGGCCGAGGCCCTGACCGATGCCTCCGCGCGCATCGGTCATCCGATCTGGATCCTGTCGGATGAGCCGTACAACCGGATCGTGTTCGACGGCCGCACCGCGCACAGTCCGGCCGAGTTCTATCCCCACACCGTGGTCACGTACTCGTATGGGAAGACGCTGCTGACACCCGGGCAGCGCATCGGCTTCCTGACCGTGCCGCCGACCCTGCCGGAGCGCGAACAGATTCGGGATGAGATCTTCGTACAGCAGATCGCCGCCGGCTACGCGTGGCCGAACGCGCTCCTCCAGCACGCATTGGCCGATCTGGAGCGACTCTCGATCGACGTCCCGGCGCTGGAGCGTCGTCGTGACCGGCTCGTTTCGGCGTTGCGCGAGATGGGCTACGAAGCCTCGATGCCGGAGGGCACGTTCTACACCATGGCCCGCTCGCCGATCACCGACGACGAAGCGTTCTCCGAGATCCTGGCGACACACCGGGTGCTGGTCCTGCCCGGCAGCGTCGTCGAGGTGCCGGGCTGGTTCCGGATCAGCCTGACCGCCTCGGACGAGATGGTCGAGGCCGGGATCCCACGCTTCGCCGCCGCGCGCCGCGAGGCGACGGCATAGCGGCGATCTGATCATCCGGCGCGTCATTGGTACCCTGAGCCGATGATCACACGCCGAAATCGCATGAACCTGCGACCGATGCTGGGCATCGTCGCAATCACGATCCTCGTTGCCTGCAGCTCACCGGGAGCACCCGCCTCCGCCCCGGCATCGGTATCCCTGGCCGCCTCACCCGGGGAACGGCTGGGCGCTCTACCGGGCGTCGAGGGATTCGCCTACCGCGCCTCGAGCGTCGCCGTCCCGGGCTTCGTCGAGGGCGCAAACGCGACGCTCGACGGCGACGCCGAGGTCGAGATCATCCAGGCCTCGGTCGCCAGTCGTGGTGATGACGACGTGTCCATCATCGCGTTCACCTTTCCCGGGGCCGATGATACGCAGTCGATCGACTACTTCGCCCGCGTCATCGACGACATGGAGGACGGGCTCCAGGCTGGCAGCGAGCGCGGCCTGGGCGGATCGGGCTACCTCATCACCGCCCATGGCCAGACCGTCGTGCTCGCCCCGTTCGGTCGTGCAGATTCGGTGGTCTTCCTCTTCCTGGCCGGTCCGGTGGGACCCACTGAAGACCTCGCCACCGCCATCCTCGACGCCAAAGAATAGGTAATGCCACTGCGCGTCGCCGGTGCCCTAATCGTCGTCGGCATCGTCATCCTCGTAACGAATCCCAGTTGGGGCCTCATCCCCAGCTTCCTGCTCATCGTCATCGGGCTGGTCTTCGGCATCATGACGCTGCTGAGCAAAGGCGCCGCTCCGAGAGGGTCAGGCATGGGCCCGACGAAGGCATGTCCCGGGTGCCGTTCAAGGAATCCGATGGGCGCAACCTCCTGTCGCCACTGCGGTTACCGGTACGCTCAACCATGAATCATGTCCTCGACCATCCCGAGGCCTCCATCATCCGTCGCCTTTATCATCCCGTTGCACCGGGTGCGACTAAAGGCGAAGGAGCCGCCGCTGCACCGCCCCTTGTGTCATCCGGTGCAACCCACGACGCGTGAGCTCCGCCTCGTTCGGCTTTAGTGTCGCCCCGTGCAACCGCGAGGCGAACTCCCCTGGGGGCGGCACTGTGGATGGCCGGCTGCAGGATTCGAACCCGCGCGGCGGCGCCCATGGATACTTCGCCGTGAAAGTCAGCCGGCGAGGATCGCCCGTGCCAGGCGGTCTACGGCGCCCTCCGCGAACCGCAGGTAGAGGTTCGGCTCGACGGCCCCCATCTTGAGGACCACCCTTGCAACCCTCGAGGCCGCGTCAACAAGCCAGCTCAGAGGATGACGCCCCACAGGCGGGCGGTAGCCATCGCGAATACTGAAACGGCGAGTCCGATGAGCACCAGCCAGCCCGCGCTGCGGGACTCGCGCCCCACCCGGGCAAGGATCTGCTGCTCATCGGGCGTTGGCGGTCTGGCCTCGGCGATCAGGCGGCCGACCGTGCGCTCGACCGTCCGGGTGCGGGGAAACACGTACAGCGCGCCGAGCCCGAACGTCAGGATCGCCGCCACTCCACCCACTGTGTACCCGAGCCGAGCCCCAGCGAACAGAAGATCAGGGTCGAGCCCGTTCGAGGTGATAACTAACAGCCAGATCCCCGCGAGCACGGTCGTCGCCGCGGAACCCAAGATCACGATCGGCAGCCGGCGGTGGTGGATGAGCTGATAGGTGAAGCTCATCGCGCCTGGCCCCGCAGCCACTGCGGCCGGCTGCACGAACAGGAAGAAAGTGAACACCGCACCCACCCAGAAGGAACCGGCTCCGATATGAATCAGCCGCAGCACCAAAACATCCATTGTTTCACCCTCGCGTCATCGCGTCCTAGGCAGCCACACGAGGATAGGCTTCCCCCCGCCCGATGGAAAGAGCCCCCGTTCGCCGATCCGTCCTCGGCGTTCCGGCGTCAAGAGCGTTGCCTACGTCACTTTGCCGACGTGCCTTCCACCGGTTCGCGCTACAACGGAGTCAGAGCGGGAGGTCATTGAAGCGCAGCCTGTGCCCCTGGCTGCTGTTTTGAGGGACCGCGCCTCCTACCCGCCAAAATCCCGGTGACGCTTGCCGAGGCGGGAGCCACTTCGCCCGGGAACGGTAAGCACAAGCTGCGCCACTGAAGCCGGCCAACACTCAGGTGGCCGGCTTCAGTTCAGCTAGCCAAGAGACTCGCAGCCGTATCCATTGTTGTCGCGATCAAGGCCGTACTCGTCGTAGCCGACGACTCGAACCTGGACGGCGACGTAGTTTGGCCCGTCTCCGCCTCCGCCCGCACAGTCCCAATCCCCGATCCCCATGGTCAGGCAGTGTCCGAGGTACGAAGGGTGGCACCCCGTCGGCTCGGGGTCAGGCGGCGGAGGGGCGGGATACGGCGCCGCACTGCGTGGAGCCACCACGCGATGAAGGAATGCGGCCATCTGCTCGCGGGTAACGGAGCCGTTGGGACAGAACTTGTAGTCGCCACAGCCGGTGGTGATGCCCGCCGCCGCAAACCGGTCGATGTTCGCCTCGTGACGGTTGCCGTTGTCGTCCCAGAAGTAATCGCGACCAGCTCCGGTGGAGAGGTCGTCGGCCCGCGCGATGAACGACGCCATCTGCGCACGAGTGACCACGCCCTTCGGACAGTACTTGCCGTCATCACAGCCGACCGTGATCCCCGCAGCGGCGACGCGGTTGATGGCCTGCTCGTGGCGGTTGCCATCGTCGTCGTTGAAATAGTTGCGCGTTGTGGCCGGCAGCTTGAACATCCGTGCAAGGAACGAAGCCATCTGGTCGCGGGTCACGAGCCCCTTCGGGCAGAACTTGGTGTCACTGCACCCGACGGTGATGCCGTTGTTGTAGGCCCAGTCGATGTCCGACTTGAACTTGCTGTCGGAGATGTCACTGAACGGGGTGGCGGCAGCCGCGGGCTGCGGGGTCATGACCGTGGCCGAACCGGCCAGGGCGAGGATGGCGAAGAGGTTGAGGAGGCGACGCACAGAAGTCCTTTCCAATGCCGGCAGCGACCGGCGAGCTGCATGAGTCAATGAAATTGATATCCCGGAGAATCCCTCAGCGGCGATCCCTCAAGACTCGCATCCCACGCCGTCGGCGTTGCCGTCGAAGCCGTGCGGATCCGGATTGGTGACGTTCCACAGCACGCGGAAGCGCCTATGCTCGATGTCCGGGCAGTTGAGATCTGCAGACCCCATCGGGATACAGATGTCGGGATAGGACGGCTCGCAGGTCGCAGGCACCAACGGCAGCGGGGCCGCCACGGCCGGCGTCGGCGTCGGTGCTGCACCCCACAGGCCGATCCCGGCGTCGCGCGCCCTTCGCTGGGCATCCAGGTAGATGCTGTCGGCGTACTTCACGTCCGGCGGATATGTGGTGATCTGGGCGACGCCGCGACGCAGCAGCTCAAGGTTCACGAGGAGCAGCCCGTCGCCATCGTCGACCCAGACGTAGCGGAGCAGGCGACCGTATTGATCTGTCTCCGACACGTCCTTCTCGAGGATCACCTGTCCCCCCGCGACGAGCTCGGCGTTGGCCTGGCTTGCCTCCTGCCCCATCCACTCCAAGCCGTTGTGCACCTCGGGCGTGTCGATGCCGATATACCGCACCGGGTAGTTCACCCCGTCGATCAACACGCGGATCGTGTCGCCGTCGGTCACGCTCGCGACCGTGGCGATCTGGGTTTGCCCCGTGGGCTGGAGCCCAAACGCCGGCGTCGGCGCGAGCGTGGGACTGGCTGTCGGCTCAGACGTGGGGCTGGCAGTGGGTTGCGGTGTCGGCTGCCGAGTCGGACGGGCCGTGGGCCGTTCGGTCGGCTCAACCATCGAAGATGCCTCGGCGACCGTGGGTGGATCTAGCGGCGTCTCGTTGTCGTTTCCACCGGTCGCCCGGAACGGCACCGCGACTGCAACGAGCATGAAGGCAACGGCGGCGACAGAGGCGGCGAACCGCATCGGCGTCGCGCGCATGCGCTGGGGCATCAGCGAAACGCGAGGATGCCGCGCCAGCCAGCCGACCACCTCCGGGCGCTTCCACGCCAGGAGCACGAGAGCGATTCCAACGACGATGAACATCGGAGCGGCGATCGCTGCCATGACGAACAGCACGCCGAACACAACAAGAGCAAGAATGAAGCGCTTCACGCGCGGGAGACCTCCTACCACCAGAGATAAGTGCCACAACAACCTACCGTGTCTGAGCCCCATTGGACATCCGTAGGACCACGGACTCCATCCCCCAATCGTCACTCCGTACCCGGACGGGGCAGCGGCCGGGACGCCGCCAAGGAGAAGTAGGCGCCGACCCGCGAAGCGTCTACTATCGGTCGATGGCCTCGGGGACGATCGCAGTCACCGGCGGATCGGGGAAGGCAGGGCGAGCGGTCGTCCACGATCTCCTCGACCGTGGGTACGAGGTGCGCAACGTCGATCTCGCGCCTTCGACCGGGGGGTCCCCTGCCTCCTTCCTGCGAGCCGATCTGACCGATCTCGACCAGGCATTCGAGGCGCTGCAAGGGACCGATGCGGTCGTCCACCTGGCGGCCATTCCCGACCCCGACATCGCGCCGTCCGAGGTGACGTTCCGCACCAACCTGACGAGCACGTACAACGTCTTCACCGCCGCCACCACGCTCGGCCTGCGCCGGATCGTCTGGGCTTCGAGCGAAACGACGCTTGGCCTGCCGTTCGAGCGGCACCCGCCCCGCTACGTTCCGGTCGACGAAGAGCATCCCCTCGTGCCCGACACGAGCTACGCCCTGTCCAAGGTCCTGGGGGAGGAGATGGCCCGCCACTTCAGCGCTTGGCACGATGGGTTGGCGATCATCGGCCTCCGCTTCAGCAACGTCATGGAGCCGCAGGACTACGTGCAGTTTCCGGACTGGCAGGACGACCCCGGCATCCGCAGCTGGAACGCGTGGGGCTACGTTGACGCTCGCGATGTGGCCCAAGCCTGCCGGCTGGCCTTGGAGGCCGATGTGACCGGCGCGGATGCCTTCATCATCGCCGCGGGTGTCGGCCAAGCCGACGGTCGCCAGCTCCGCCTGGACGAGGCGATCCAGCCGGCCCGCGCTCCAGTCACCGAACGGATCGGGCGTGAACTCCAGCAGTCGGTCGTCGAGCCGATGCAGCGCGCGCGAGCGCCCGGTTGCTGCGGCCCAGTTGCTGCGGCCCAGTTGCACCCGGTGCGACTAAAGGCGAAAGAGCCACGGCTCCACCGTCCCCTGTGTCACCCGGTGCAACCCACGACGTGTGAGCTCGCCTCGCTCGGCTTTAGTGTCGCCCGGTGCAACCGCGGGGCGAACTCGCCCAGCTCACCCGACGGCGACGGCCAAGGCCAATCCGATCAGAGCAATGGCGATCCCCGCCTGCGTCCCGGTCCCGCGATCGGCGGCAGTGTGGGGCTGACGTCAGCCGATGGGAGCCCTGACGCCGTCCCGCTGTGAGCCCCGCGGTCAAGCGTCGGCGAGATGGCCCGGGACCACCCAATGGGCTTGGCCTCCGTCCGGTATCGTGACCATGACATGCCACTTGCGCGATCGGGGTTCTCATGCCGGGCTCATGACGTAGGCTAGGACGTCAAGCGCGGGTGGCTCCCAGGCAGTACCGGCAGGAGGGTTCGGTCTCATGGACGTTCGACGAAGGGTTCGCGGCGCATCAGCCTTCGGTTTGAGCGCGGCCTTGGCGCTCAGCGCATGCGGCGGAGCGGCGGCTCCGACAGACGGCGGCGGAGCGGACGTCCCGAAGGTGTTCGGTGCCTTCGCGACGCAGATCGAGGAGCCGTGGGACGGGGTGATCCACGCGGCGCTCGAGGGCGAGCAGGAGGATGGCCGCATCGAGTACTCCTTCACCGACGACATCGGCTATGCGGGCGACATGGAGCGCGTGCTGCGCGAGACCGCCGAAACGGATCAGCCGGACATCATCTTCGGTGACGCCTTCGGCAACGAAGAGGCCGTGCGGGCCGTCGCTGCCGATTATCCTGACATCGCCTTTGTGTTCGGTTCGGGGGGCGGTCCCGCCGAGCCGAACTTCAGCGTCTTCGACAACTGGATCCACGAGCCTGCGTACCTGGCCGGGATGCTGGCCGGCGGAGTCACCGAGTCCAACGTCATCGGTGTCGTTGGTGGATACCCGGTACCGGAGGTGAACCGCATCACCAACGCCTTCGTCGCCGGCGCGCAGGAGACGAACCCCGAGGTCGAGGTCAAGGTCACGTTCCTCAACAGCTGGTTCGACCCCGCAGCCGCCAAGGAGGCGGCGCTCGCCCAGGTCGGCGCCGGCGCAGACGTCCTGTTCGCCGAGCGCTTCGGGGTGATCGAGGCGGCGCAAGAGAACGACGTCGTCGCCATCGGCAACATGAGCGATCAGGAGGCGCTGGCTCCCGAGCACGTGGCGACCAGCGTCACCTGGAACATGGTGCCGACCGTGGCGTACGTGATCGACCAGGTGATCGCGGCCTCGTACACCGCACAGGATCTCAAGGACTTCTCCATGGTCGCCAAGGGTGGCGCCGCCCTTGCGCCAATCAACGCCGACGTGGCGGGCGGCATCCCGGATGATCTCGCGACACTGATCGCCGAGCGCGAGGCCGAGATCAAGGCCGGGACGTTCCGCGTCAACATCAATGAGGCGACCCCTCCGGGCTCCACCATCCCCGACGCGTAGCTCGGCGCCACACGGTGACCGACCGCGCGCCGACCCTGGAACTGCGTGGCATCACCAAGCGGTTCGGGGGCCTCGTCGCCAACGACGGCATCGATCTCGATGTGCGGGGCGGCGAGGTTCACGCCCTGCTGGGCGAGAACGGGGCCGGCAAGACCACGGTCATGCGCATCGCGTATGGCCTGACGCACGCCGATTCGGGCGAGATTTGGATCAACGGCAGCCCCCTCACGATGCGCTCACCGCGCGACGCGATCGAGGCCGGGATCGGGATGGTGACGCAGCACTTCGCGCTCGTGGGGCCGATGTCGGTCGCGGAGAACCTGGCGCTCGGGCGCTCTCGCGGCCTGGCCCTGGACCTGGCCGATGCGCGCCGCCGTGCGGCGCATGCCTCCGAGCGCTTCGGGATCCGGGTCGATCCGTCAGCCACTGTCGCGGACCTGTCGGTGGGGCAGCAGCAACGCGTTGAGATTCTCAAGGCGCTGTCGCGCGACTGCAGCGTCCTCATCCTTGACGAACCGACCGCGGTCCTCGTCCCCGCCGAAGTCGACATCCTGTTCGCCACCTTGCGCGCCCTCGTGGCCGAGGGCCTGGCCGTCGTGTTCATCAGCCATAAGCTGGCGGAGGTGCGGGCCATCAGCGACCGCGTCAGCGTGCTGCGCCGCGGGAAGCTGGTCGGCACGGTGGCGGGCTCGACTGACGAGCGGGAGCTGGCCCGGCTCATGGTCGGTCGCCCGGATTTCGGCGTCGAACGCCCACCGGAGTCCCGTCCCTCCGCCGGCGAACCCGTCCTTGCTGTGACCCGCCTGCACGCCGCGGGTGCGGCGGGTCGCCCAGTGCTGACCGATGTCACGCTCGGCGTGCGCGCCGGCGAGATCGTGGGCATCGCCGGCGTGTCAGGCAACGGACAGACCGAGCTGGTCGAGGTGCTGGCCGGCATGCGACGTCCGACTCGAGGGTCGGTGCGGGTCGGCCTCGAGGAGCTGGCCGGCGGCGACCCGCGGCGCATGATGCGTTCGGGCATCGGGCGAATTCCGGAGGATCGCAACGCGAGCCTCATCGGTGACCTGTCGGTCGCCTACAACCTCGTCCTCGAGCGCCTTGACGACTTCCGCCGGGCCGGGCGCATCGACGAGCCGGCGATCCGCGCCCACGCCGAGGAGCTCATCGCACGATTCGACATCCGCGCCCGGCCCGATGATCCGGTCGCAACACTTTCCGGCGGAAACATCCAGAAGGTGCTCTTGGCGCGGGTCCTGTCGCGCGACCCGCGGGTCATCGTCGTCTCGCAACCGACTCGCGGCCTCGACGTGGGCGCCACCGAGTACGTCCGCTTGCAGCTCCTCGAGCGGCGCGCCGCCGGTGCCGCCATCCTGCTGGTCTCCGAGGACCTCGATGAGCTGCTCGCCCTGGCCGACCGGCTGGTCGTCCTGTACGAGGGCCGGGTGGTGGGCGAGATGGCCCGCTCCGAGGCGGACCTCGAGCGCCTGTCGATGCTCATGGCCGGCCGGGAGGCGGCCGCGTGAGACGCATCTCGCCGTGGTCGACGCCGGTGCTGGTGGCGTCGGCGGTGCTCATCACCTTCGTCATCACCGCCGGCCCGATCCTGGCAGCTGGCGCGAACCCGATCGAGGCATACGTGGCCTTCGTCGTGCTGCCGCTGACGTCCGAGTTCACCCTGCTCGAGGTGCTCGTCACTTCCACGCCTATCCTGCTCACCGGCGCCGCGGTGGCGATCGCCTTCCGAGCCGGCTACTGGAACATCGGCGCGGAGGGTCAGCTACTCCTGGGCGCCATCGCGGCGGCCGGCATCGGCATCATGGTGGAGGGCCTCACCCCGTTCCTTGCGCTGCCGATCATGGTGGCCGGAGGCGCCGTTGCCGGTGCGGCGTGGGCCATCGTCCCGGCACTGCTGCGTGTGCGGTTCGGGATCGACGAGGTGGTCACCACGCTCCTGCTCAACCCGGTCGCGCTCCTGCTCGTCAATGGTCTCCTCCATGGTCCCTGGCGTGACCCCGTGACCGGGTTCCCGGAGTCACCGCGCATCGCAGCCTCGGCGGAGTTCCCGACGCTCATCGAGCGTTCGCGCCTGCATCTCGGCTTCCTGCTCGCCATTGTCGTCATCGCCGCGGCCTGGTACGTCCTGGCGCGGACGCCAACCGGGTTGCGGCTGCGCGCCGCCGGGCTGAGTCCTCACGGCGCCCGCTTCGCCGGCATCAACGTCGGTGCCACGCTGGTGGGTGCGGCTCTGGTGAGCGGGGCCATCGCCGGCATCGCCGGCGTGAGTGAGGTGGCCGGCATTCAGAACCGCTTGACCGGCGGTCTCTCACCGGGCTATGGCTATACCGGCATCGTCGTCGCGACGCTCGGCACGCTCACCATGCCCGGGGTGGCCATCGCCGCGGTGTTCCTGGGCGACCTCACGGTTGGCGCAAGCTCGGCAGCCCGATCACTCGGCATCCCGTCGCAGCTCGGCGCGGTGGTGCAGGGCGTGCTGCTGCTGACCACCGTCGCACTCCTCGCCAGCCGTCGTCATCGAGCGCGACGGGACGATGGGGCGGAGGCCGGGACCGGAGGAACCGCCAACATCGCCGCCGAGGTGAAGGCGTGACCTTCTTCGTCGACTTGTTGGCGGCCACGCTGCGCAACGCGACTCCGCTCGTGTACGGGACCGTCGGCGAGACGTACACCGAGCGCAGCGGTGTGCTCAATCTCGGCATCGAGGGAACGATGTACGCGGGTGCCTTCACCGGCTTTGCCGCGGCGTGGGCCACTGGCTCGCCGCTGATCGGGCTGATCGCCGCGATCGCGGTCGGCGTCGCAGCCGGCGCGGTGATGGCGCTCATGACGGTGACGTTCGGCGCCAACCAGCACGTGTCCGGCATCGGCCTCACCATCGGGCTCATCGGGTTGAGCGAGTTCGCGAACCGGCTGATCTTCCAGGGCGGCGACCTCCAGCGCATCGAGCCGATGCCGAGCGTCAACCCCCTCGCCGACGTCAGCGGGATCGGCGGCATCTTCAACCAGTACGGGCTCACCTGGGTGGCGTTCCTCGTCGTCGTCCCCGCGGCATGGTGGGTCCTCCAGCGCTCGACCTTCGGCCTCGAGATCCGCGCCGTCGGCGAGAACCCCGAGGCGGCCGATGCCGCCGGCGTCAGCGTCGTGCGCACCCGCTACCTGGCGCTCATGATCGGCGGCGCGCTGATGGCCATCGGCGGTGCGTTCTTCACGCTGGCGCTGCTGGGCAGCTTCACCCTCGACATCATCGCCGGGCGCGGCTGGGTGTGCGTGGCACTGGTGATCTTCGGCCGCTGGCGCATCGGTCGCGGCGTCCTTGGTGCGCTCCTCTTCTCGCTCGTCTTCTCGCTCCAGTTTCGGTTGCGCATCCTGCCGGAGTTCGCGGAACTGCCGTTCGAGGTGCTCCTGGCGCTCCCCTATCTCGTCATCATCGGCGCCCTGGCGCTCTCCGGCCGCAACGTCGCCTACCCGGGTGCCTATCTCAAGCCCTATCGCCGCAGCTGAACTGGAGGAGGACAGATGGAAACCCGCGAGCGCGACCTGGCCGGTTTACGACACGCCATCGAGGAGGCGAGGGTCGGGCGCTCGGAGGGGGGCGTGCCGATCGGCGGCGCGCTGATCGCCGAGGACGGAACGGTGCTCGCGGTGGGGCACAACCGACGCGTCCAGCAGAACAGCGCCATCCGCCACGGCGAGACCGATGCGCTCGAGAACGCCGGCCGTCTGCCGGCATCCGTCTACCGGCGCTCGACGATGTACACGACCCTCTCGCCGTGCGACATGTGCACCGGCGCCATCCTGCTCTATGGCATTCCGCGCGTGGTAATGGGCGAGAATCGCACCTTCGTGGGCGGCGAGGACTACCTGCGCCAGCGCGGCGTGGAGGTGATCAACCTCGACTCGACGGAGTGCGTCGACCTCATGAACGAGTTCATCGCCACGCACCCGGAGATCTGGAACGAGGACATCGGCGAGGAATGAGCCTTGCGGGACCCATGATGGTGCTCTTGTGCTAGGTGCCGGCCAAGCCGACGGTCGCCAGCTCCGCCTGGACGAGGCGATCCAGCCGGCCCGCGCTCCAGTCACCGAACGGATCGGGCGTGAACTCCAG
>Ga0208612_1000023_pt1 | contig 128892 bp, 147 predicted proteins | sample AntDryMetagUQ889_FD_188089 | JGI IMG/M metagenome (GOLD analysis project Ga0208612, IMG submission 188089) | Polar desert microbial communities from Antarctic Dry Valleys - UQ889 (SPAdes) | ecosystem: Environmental > Terrestrial > Soil > Desert | place: Antarctic Dry Valleys | collected... | reverse complement strand
GCCGATGACCTGGACCGGCAGCCCGTGCTCGTAGGCAAGGTCGATCCCATCGCGGATGTGGCCGCTGATGATGCGCGCGCTGGTCTCCGCGGTCAGGTCATCGTGGATGTTGTGTGTCCCCGCCTGGTTCTCGATGAAGGCCAGCGGATTCTTCATCTTGCCGATGTCATGGTAGTAGGCGGCCACGCGCGCGAGGAGAGGATCGGCGCCGATGGTCTCGGCCGCCCGTTCCGCGAGGTTGCCGACCATCACGCTGTGGTGATACGTGCCGGGCGTCTCGAGCAGCAGGCGTCGCAGGAGCCGATTCGACGGGTTCGCCAGCTCCAGGAGCTGGAAGACGGTCATGATGCCGAACACGTTGCCCAGCACGGCGAAGCTGCCGACCGCCAGGATGATCGAGAGCGCCGCATTCACGATCCCGGCGCCGATGAGTTGCGCGATGCCGGTGAGGTTGCTTCCGGGTTGGTACAGGCTGAAGGCCATGACCACCGCAACGTTCGTCGCCGCCAGCGCCATGGCAACGCGCACGAAGGCATTGAGCCGCTCGGCGCGGGCGATGAGCATGAGCCCGACGAAGCCACCCGCGAGGACGTACGTCGCGAGCTCGAGTGAGCCGCGGTTCATGACCCCGGCCAGGACCGCGAGCGCGGTGGCCATGACCGCCCCGGCCGCGGGCTGGAGGAGGATCCCGATGAGCAGGACCGATGCGGTGGTCGGGACCAGGAAGGCCCACAGGGTGCGATCGGCCGCAATACGCAGGAAGACGGCGCTGACGACTAGGGTGAGGAAGAAGAGCAGGACCGATGATTTGCGGTGCCAGATCGCCGGCTCGAACCGCCAGAGATAGGCGACGATGAGGGCGGCGACGATGAGGGCGACCATCGCGTTGCCGACGACCATGCCGAGCGCGACGTCGGGCTGCGTGAGACCCAGAGCGTCGAGCTCCTCGAACTGCTGGACGGTGATTTCCTCGCCGGTGGAGACGATGAGCTTGCCGGAGGGCACCATCACCTCGGAGGGCGGCATGGCCGCGCGCGCCTCGGCTCGCTCCTGCTGGGTCAGCTCCTGGTCGATGAGGTCGGTCGGCTCGATGAGGTTGGCGGCGAGGTTGCCGGCCACGTCTCGATGGCCCTCGGGCAGGTCCTCGGTGATCAGCTGGCGGGTTTCCTCGCGGGACGTGCCCAGGTCCTCCTCGAAGATGCGGTCCTGGAGCACGGAGTCGAGCGCGGCGGCCGCGGCCAAGACGATCTGCTCCCACTGCGCCCGACTCATGGCCGCGATCGCATCGCGATCGCTGAAGCCGATCGCCTCCTCGTCGGCCAGGCGCTCGAGCAGCTGCGCCTGGTCGATGGTGCCGGCGGCAAGGCGATCGAGGTTCGTGCCGATCCGTCGACCGATCGACTGGAGCAGGGCGGCCTGATCGTCGCGGTTGTCGGTCGGGACCTTGATGCGGCTCGCGACCGGCGCAACATCGTCCGCCGCGTTGTCGCGCGCTTCCTCGGTCAGGCTCGCGGAGATGAAGGTCACCTCGCGTGGGGCGCGGATGTCGCGCTCGGCGATCTGGCCGACGGCGAGGTTCTCCTGGCCAAGGGTGATGTTCGCCGACAGGACGAAGAAGAGGGCCGCGGCCACCGCCACCACGACCACGACCGCCCGGGCCAGCGCGGCACCGCCGGGACCGCGCTCGAGCTCCGCAAGCGTGCGGGGGATGAACATCGTTGAACCTCGCGGTGAGTATGCCCTTGCTACGCCCGGCGCGCAAATAAGTCTACCGTGGCACCCTCCGCCACAACGGAACCCATTAGATCCCATAGGCTGTCCCTTAAACCGCCCCCGGCGCCGAACGCTGTCCGGATCGATTGCCTATTGGCCTGTGTCCCAGCTCGTATCTCCAGAGTCTGGAACGGGCGGAGTCCTGGATGCCACTCGAAAGCCCGACGTACGGTGGGAGTATCGGCCAATGAGTGGCCGGATTGCGGGAGTGAGATGATCCAACTCCCTGAGTGTGCCTTTGCGCCCAATGTGTGCCTCCTTATCCACGCACCAGGCGATGCTCAATCATCGGCCAGGGGCGTAGCGCCGGCCGCGGGTCTCCGGACGGCTGGTCCTTGGCGAGCGTCCTCAAATCTCCCGCGGTAGACTTTAGGCCGTACACCGATACGCCGCCACCGCGCCCATGCCCGTCTGCGGAGCTCCGCCTCAAAGGTCGAGCAACAGTGTCGCCTCGCGTCTCGGACCAAGCCTCAGCGTCGTCATCGTAAGCGGCAAGGCGCGCGCTTCGTACGAAGCTGGATGACATCCACCGTCGCCGGAATGCCCAGATCCCAATTGGGTTGGCGCGGTTGACGGTGACAATGGCCATGACTGGCGTCGATGCCCGCGCAGTAATCCCAGCGGGTACAATATGATGCACGGCATCGGGGTGGCCTGTCTCATCGGCAGGACCGGCGTCGCCTTCCCGGAGACGTAGCGAAGCCGCCCTATCCGTACTTGCCGGCGGTCCTGCTAGTGGGACGGTCGGAGACGTTGCACGGCTTCGGGGCGGCTTCGGTGCCGGATGCTAGTCGGGTTCCAGATCAGACGTTATGAGATCGCACGCTTGACGTGGTTTTGGGGGACGGGACCTCTTCTCAGCAGGGAAGGGTGTACCAATTCGTCATCTTGGTGCCTGTGTAACTCCAACTGTCGCCGACATTAGCCTTGTATGAACCCTGAACGTGTACGCGGTAGTAGCGCGTTCCCGAGCAATATCCCGAATGGTTCTGAAGCCCTGAAGTGCTGCTATTGACGAGTCCCTCGAATGGACCTACGGCGAAGAAGTAGTACGAGCATGCTCCGCAATCCTTGGCGTGGATTGTGATGCGCACCTCGACAGACGATACCGAAGTTGTGCATGTCGTCCTACCTGTTCCGCGTACAGCCGGCCCTGAAATCTTCGAGGGAGCTGCCGGGACGTCCACGCTGCAACTTACCGCCGCGACGGGCTGCGCGATAACAGCCGGAGAGGCGAGGATCAAACCAGATGCGGCCATCATCACCGCAATCAAGATAAAGGCGCTACGCGAGGGTTGCCCAGCCGCTGACGATGCCATTAGCGTTGTCATGGAGTTCCTCCTCTAATACTGCCCGTGGGTGAAATCTCGTAGCCAGGGACGTCTTGCGCGGAGGACGCGTGCCTTCATCCCGCGCGCGGCGATGGGCCTAGAACGAGCATCACGCGTTCGATCTGGCGGGAATAATAGCCGGTCGCGCTCCCAATAACAAGTGATTTTTGACCCTACCACGACCTGAAATCACGGGCCGATAACGTCCGCAGTGCCTCGGGGTGGGATTGACGGCGTACGACTGCGGCTCTCCTGGGAGGGCGAGTGGACCGTGCAGGACCGCGAGGCCACCCCCGCTCGACTTGCAATCGCGCTTACTCGAACGAAGGGCGGGGATGATAGGCGACTTTGGCACAATCCTGAACCTGGTCGGTCCTCTGGACGACACGCCAGGCGACGGCACTTCTCGCGAGCGATTCCGGAGTTACCTAGCCACAGGGCTGACCGAACTGGGCGCTGTACGTGATGCCGTACAGACGTGCATCACCTCCCCCTTCTCCGTTCAACTGGTGGACGCCCGCGTCCATGAAATGAGTGCCCTACGCCGGATGTCGGGAATGACGAACTGGCGGAGCCGACCATTCGCCTGAAGCCGCCCGCGGCGGCTATGCAAGATGACTTGCTCGGCTTTGCTGTTCGCTGCACAGCTGAGGTCACGTTCCCTGTCTCACCGCAAGTCGTCCTACAGTTCAGCTGTACCGTGGCTGGAGAGTTCACGAGCGACACGCCTGTGAGCGATGAGCTGTACGACACCTTCCAGAACCGCGAGAGCTTCATCCTCCTCTGGCCGTACGTCCGCTCATTTGTAGGCGAAATGAGTCGCATTCTTGCGCTCGAGTTGCCGCCCCTTCCAACGGTGGACATGCGTCGCTTCTTCGGTCTTGAAGACGAGCTAGAGGGCGATAAGTCACTCCCCGAGGCCGTCGAGCTATCGTCAAATCCTGTGGATGGGGCTGATTCAGGCGGCGTACCCGTCGGCAACGGCTTGGTCCTTCGGTTCCTCCCTTCGCTCTGGCAGCTGACAGTCGATGAACCTGGCGCCGGCGCGGACGACAGCCACCAGGTGTGGAGCGTTGATCCGTCGCCAGCGGGCTTCACTTCCGCCGGAGCCGCTGGAGCAGACGAAGGCACGCGAGGCCGTCGAGCTGGTCACCAAGCTCGCGGATCTGGCCATTCCGCAGCGCTTCGATGACCCTGATGAGGTGCTGCGCTGCAATGCGCTGCTGCGAGCGGTGATCAGCAAGATCCAGATGAGCGCCAATCGGGTGCCCCGGATCGAGTTGCGCCCGGAGTACGCGACCGCGCTGAAGGCGACGAAGAAGGCGGTGGCCAAGTCGAAGCGGCCAGCCCAAAAGCCGACGTTGAAGGCCGTGGCTGCGGCCAGGGACGGACGTAAGCGCTAGTGCGTCCGCTCGGCAAGCTCGGGCTCCCGAGACCGGCAACTATGGTCGGGGCGACTGGCCGAACAGGCGACGCAGCCGGCCGAGCCAGCGAGCCACCGTCGCAGGCACTCCGTGCTCTTGTCGTGACGGAGCACGTTCCGCCGGCCGGGCAGCTGGCTCCCGCGCCCGCGCGACCTCCGCAACTGACCAGCTGCGATCCCATCGCACATTGCCGCCGCGCTCGATCCAGTAGTGGGATCGGCAGGGATAGCTCCAGTTCCCGATCGACGGGCGCAGCGCGACGGCGGCTCCGTCGAAGGTCATTGACCACTTCCCGGGGTCGAGCGGTGTGATCACCTCACGACGACAGCCACACGCGCAGAGGTGGATCGCAGTTGCGTACTCGAGCGAGACGTACAACACGCCGTCCTCTAGCTCGGCGGGCACGCTCGTCAAGAAGCGGTGCGCGAAGCGCGCGGTCTTGCTCACTCGGTATCCCGATTGACGACCGAGTTCACGACCGTGTTGTACGTCGAGAAGTACTCGTGCTCAATGTCGGCGTAGATGCCGACTAGCTTCTTCCACTTGATTACAGCGAGCGTCGCATTGAGGGCGTTCAGCTCGGCGATCTGGATGTTGTGGCGGTATTCGTTGTCGGGCCCCGCACCCTGGGTCGGCACCCTGGCGCGATCAATCGGGTGGCTTGCCGTACCCGCCGAGACGCGCGTGGTTGCGGACAGCCGATCATCGACGTCATTGACGCCCAGGCCGACATCAATCGACGACACGCCGTAGCCAGCCAGGGCATCCAGGATAAGCGCCCGCGACGGTCCATCATCGATCGCCAGGAAGGCGAACTCGAAGGACCGCAGCTCACGCACGTTGGTCGAGTCGATCATGTACTGATGCGCACGAAGGCCCCGTCGCATCCGCCGGTAGACCTTGGCCCAATGAGCCGCCTTGTTCGGCCCGCCCCGCAGTTCGACGATCCGAGTCGACCCTGGGCTGCGAAACGGGTTGTGCTGGAGGAAGTGATCGCCGTCGAAGAGGTGGATCTCGGCAACGGACGTCTTGGCGACGAGATCCAAGATGTAGCTGCCTGTGCCACCCAGCCCGATGATCGCAACGCACATCTGGGCCAACCGTTCGGCGTAGCGCTCCAGTCCGGCCCGTGGCGTGGCGGTGTCGACATAGCGAAAGGGCGACTCGTCGGCGCGTGACTCGATCGGCCGATAGGTGCGAGCGGTGGCGCTCGGATCGATCGCGCGGGCGGGACCCGACAGCCGGGCTACGTAGGCAGTCACCTTGTGGTGGTAGTCGCGATAGCCGCCGGGCGGCTTTGCGGAAAACAGGTGATCGACCACCACTCCGTTGCCGAGATCCTGCTTCCCCGAGCCATTGATCAATCCGCTCAAGGGGCGGCCGTCCGCGTCACAGGGGATGCCACCGACGAAGCGTCCGACGTGGTCAGTCGGACGTGTGGTTGCGTCTCCGGCAAGGGTCAGTTCGAGCACCAAAGTCCCGTACTGGACACTTTGCTCGGCGTCCACGTACGGAGCATGGCTGACGAGGAGGTGACCACCGCGGACCTCGAGCTCGAACCCCTCCTCGACCAGCCGTCGGAGATCGGGACTACGACCGATCAGTCGCTGTGACATCGAAGACCATGCCGTCCTTGACCTTGACCGACTTGCCGGGAAGCAAGTCTCCGGACTTGTTGCCTTGGCCACGGTGGTACGTCACCGTCAGCAGGATGTTCGGCCCGGACGGCACGGGATTGAAGGCGAACGCGACGATCTCATCGAAGCTCATATCGTCCTTCTCGACCCTCTGCTCCCGGGTGTTCACGATGATGGTTACCAGCTTGTGGTCTTCCTGCGGCATCCCGCACCTCCTCTAAGCGCCTGGCGCGGCAACCGTTGTTCGTGAGCACGCCGGTCGCCTTGTGATACATTCGTTGGGTGAGTTCCCAATATAGGTTGGGATGTTAGCCAACTTGGGAAGGAAGTGCAAGTGGCGACCGAGCCGGCATTCGGTATTCGCCTACGATCTCTGAGACGGGAGCGCGGATTGACGCAACGCCAACTGGCGACCCTGGTAGACCTTGATTTCACCTACCTGTCCAAGCTCGAGAACGGCGCCGACATTCCGGGGGAGCACGCCGTCGAGCGACTGGCGTCGGCCTTGGAGGCCGACGCCGATGAACTGCTCGCTCTGGCTGGCAAGCTGCCAGCCGAACTGCGCGAGTGGCGCGATCACGATCCCCGAGCGTTCAGACTCCTGCGCCGGCTTCCGAGCCTCAATCAGGAGATCCGCGAGAAGCTCTATGAGATAGCCGACGTGGAGTGAACCTCAGGTGGTTTCTTTTCTCCAAACGGCCGAGATCGAGAGACGGGCTCAAGCGATCTGGGCTGAGCACCACCTCGAACCGTGCTTCGATGTTGAGCGCCTGCTCGACGATCTCGATCTGGGGCTCATCTGGCTTCCCCTTGGGCGCCACGAGGGGCTAGCCGTCGCGGGCGAGCTGCTGCCTGACGAGCGGAAGGTTCTCATCAATCAAGACCTCCTCGGCACCTTCGCGGCGAACCGGCCGCTCCTGCGCTTCACCCTTGCCCATGAGATCGGGCATTGGCTCCTCCACGCGCGGCTGATCATCCGCGGGAAGATTGCCGAGGCCCGCGCCAAGGATGGGGCGCTGGCATGCCGCTCGCCCGACGTGGCGACTTCGAGGGGCGGCACCGCCTTCCGGCTCGAATACCAAGCGAGCCTCTTTGCCTCCCACCTGCTGGCGCCGGACGCCTTGCTCTTAGCGCAACTCCAGCGTTTTGGCTGTGACGGGTGGGCGCCCGTCTCGCGGATCGGTCGAGCACTCGGCATGTCGCCCAGTGCGGTCGCGGTGCGTCTCGAGAACGACGGCCACGCACACAAAGACGAGGAAGGCGTGCCGCGACCCGGTCTTGCCGGAGTGGCTGAGCAAACGGTCCTGCAGTTATAGGTGAGCGCCCATGGGAGCTGCGCCAGCCCCAGGACTCGGGCCTGGCGCAACTCTAACGGTTCGCGGCGATGCCTACCCGGCGAACTCCTGGTCCATCTCCCGCTTCCAGTCGCGGTGCACCCACATTCCCTCGCTGGCTCCCTCCAGGTACTCGCCAATCTCCTCGGCACGCTTGGCGAAGGTCTTGACGTTGAAGCGCGTCAAGTTCTCTGGCAACGACGGCTCCTGCGTCGTCCCCAGCGGATAACGAAATGCGTAGGAGCCACGGTCGAGGCCGTCGAACTCCTCGAGATCGGCGCGTATCGCAGTGGTGTCCTGTGAGTCGTCTGGCCAGACCCGCCTGATGTGTCCTATGGCGACATCCCACAGCGCGGTCAGCGAGTGGGACTTCATGGGGCCAGCCCGTCCACCATGCAGCTCGCGGCCGAGATCGATGATCAGCTTCAGCTGCAGCTCCAGGAACTGGCGATACAGGAAGACCAACGGATAAGCCAGGAAGTCCTGGTCCGATCCTGTGCGCACAATGCGGCGCAGGACCAGCTGAGCCGCCATGCGGTAGCCCTCGAGGTACAGCGGCCAGCTGTGTTCACCGGACGCGGGCATGGCGATGAGGCGGTAGTCGTCCGCGTTGCCGCTGAATAGACGAGAGGTCTCGGGCCGCCACGGCGGAGCGGGGGATGCCGCAGCCGGCCGCCGCCCGGGCCGCAGCTCGCGGATGCTGAGTCCGTCGACTTGGTCGCGCGCGGTGGCATGTGTGCGAAGCCAACGCTCGATGGCCTCCAACGACCACACCGGACCAACATTCAGCTCGGCCAACGGGCGTGGGAAGTCCTCGTGGCGCTGTCGCCACTTTCGGACAGTGTCGTTCTGGACGCCCGCGTGGTCGGCGATCTCCGATACGCCAACCAGCACGATCTGGAGCGAGGCGGGTGCGCTGGGCGCTACGTCGATCGGCTCCAGTAGCTCAGCGTCGCCGGCGAATGCAACCTTGTCACCGCCCCCGGGCGGGATGGTCCAGCGAGCGCCGTCGTCCTCCTCGATCACCCACCGACTGCCGAACTCCGGCGTCCAGTACAGACGCATGCTCAGTCTCCTACTGTCCTATAACTATGGACGCTACCATGGCTCTAGTGCGCTGTCGACAACACTCCTCACCAGACCGCATACGAGCGGAGAACCTCGTGAGACCGTGGGGGTGAGGTTGGCGTGTCGGCGGCGCGTATGGCGATACAAGGGATCACCGCCCCCGTATCGATGTAGCCCAGCATCGAAAACAGGTCCCGTGACGCGCCGGGCCTCGCGCGGGGCCGACCGAAAGGAGCCGGAGTGGGCCAACACGCGGCCGCCGCACCCGCAGAACGCGGCCGGATAGCGAGTTAAGCTGAGATGCACCAGACCGTCCAGAATGACGTGTACACCTCGGGAGGAGAACTGCGTTGTCGGAAGAGATGGCCGCCTGCTTGGGAGAGTTCTTCACTGGTGGCAAAGGTCCCAGCCACCATCAGCTTGATCAGCTCCTGACCAGAGATGGCCTGTCCGCCTTCGATCCCGCGCCGGCGGATCCCCGAGAAGCGGGCAAGATGAAGCGTGTCCGACAGGCTTTCGGGGTTGGCTTTGAGAAGCGGCCGCGAGAAACACTGATTTGCGCGACACGTTTAGTCGGCCTCCTGCGCGCGGCCGGAAGCTTCTCGCCGGGGCGCGATGGCTACGCTGGAGAAGCCGCGATCGAGGCGGCTAGGTCAGCTTTCCTCCCCCTCGGATGGAGTCTAGAAGCCAACGGCTCGCTGTACCGGACGTCGCTGGAAGCGCTTGATGGTCGCGAGCTGACACAAGCCCTTCGTGCCTATGTCCGCCGCATTCAGCAGGCGACTGATGACGCGGCGCTCACCGTTGGTAGCGCAAAGGACCTGCTTGAGGCCGCAGCGCGCCACGCCACCACCGTCGCTTCGGGGACGTACGACAAGCGCATGGATTTCGCGACCACGGTGTTCCGAGCGTGCACCCAGCTAGGGGTGGCCGTCCCGACCGGGGCCATGTTGACGGAGGTTGACCGCGACCCGTATCGAGGGCTCGAACAGGCTTTGGTCCTCGCCGCCATTCAAGTCAGCCGCCTCCGAAACGCGGAAGGAAGCGGTCACGGCCGACCGGAGGCGGCGAAGCTGGAGCGCCGTCAAGGGGCCATCGCGGCGCAAAGTGCCGCGGTCGCCTGCTTGCTGTTGCTCTCAGAGGCGGATGGAGGGTCGTAGATTGGGCGCGAGGTAGGGTCGTGGTGGAACGCCTCACACCACTCGCCTGCATATTGCCGGCGCGATGTGATGTGTGGGTGAGTCATCCGCCACGCTACCCGATCCGCCGCGACTTGTTTCGACGGATCGCAAGGTGAGCTATCGCCCGATAGAGGCGTGTGAGCGGCGCTTTCGCCAGGGGCTGGCCTAGCCGGAAAGCGACGTTGCCGATCAAGGCGGCGGATGAAGTCGCTCAGTTCGCGGCGGTAGTGACCACCTAGTCCGGCCACTCGGAAACGCGAGCACCTCGAGGGACGCCGCCACCCCGACGCGCGAAGCGCACGCTCAAAGTTCCGGCGCCGAGTCCGGATGATGCCGACGACGACCGCGGGTGCGACATCGGCGGCCCGCAGTGCCCGCAGCAAATATGGCAAGCTCGGGTGCGGCTAGGTCGATGATCGGCGACCTACTTACTGCAGAGTCGGCTCGCGGGTGTGGCTGCTCGGGAAGCACTCCCTGCGATCGCGGTGATGTTCGGCAGCCGAGTGCTCTTCCGTTCGGATGCCTGATGGGTCGGCCCCCCGTCACCACCTTCGAAATAGACCCGCAAGCCGCGCGCCGCTGCCGCTGCCGCTGCGGAGCTGCACCCCTGCGGTGGAGGCGCCGGCCCCGATCCCAATCAAGGTCCGTTCCCTACCCCTTCGGCGAACGCGGATCGTTGCCACACGAGTCCCTTGAGCGGGCCACCGGCCGATGCATACCCGGCGCACTTCCCGGATGTGACGGAATATCCTCAGGCATGGCCGCTGGCCATCGGACACGACAATGAAACGAGAGGACCCGACCGATTGGTCGGGTCCTCTCGGCCGCGTGGCCTTGCCCATTTCGGGACCGCATTCATCGTCGAACGTCGGCGGCTGTCAAGGGCTTGGCCTGATATTCGTCGCTATGCGCAATCACGGCCGCAGGCGCGGCACCAATCGGGTGAGAACGAACGCGGAGTTTGCAGCAGGAAGAGGCCCACGGTCCGAGCGCTCCGCATCATCGGGGGCCATAGGGGCCAGACCAGATCGCACGAAGCATGAGGAATGGGAGCAGCAGGTCAAGCCCGCCCCTCGCTTCAGTGGAACTCAGGGCGTGCGGAGTTCGAGCACAGGATCCCGTTGAGCTGCCCACCAAGCCGGCAGGACGGATGCGAGCGAGGGTGCGAGGATTGCCAGGATGAACAGACCGGCTGAGAAACTTGGCTGGGGGAGTTCGCCCGCGCTGATGGCGAGGTAGGCAAGTCCAGCCACTAGGCCCATGGCGGAACCCAAAGTAGTCGCCGCACCCGTGCGCGCGGCGACCAAGGCGATAACCGTAGATCTGCGCGCGCCGAGCGCCCGTTGCCGACCGAGATCCTTGCGCCGGGAGAGCACTGGCCGTGCCAAGGCTGCTTGCCGGCCGACACCACGAGGTCCCAGGTCAGCAGATGGTCGCTGCCAGTGATCCACTGCAGGCGAGCAAACTCGAGCGCCAAGCGACCGACTTCCGTCGTTCCGTCGCGCGCTGCCTGCGAGGCCACATTGGGTCCATCGCGCCGCAGCCGGTCGAAGCGTTCTCGCAGCGGCACGAGTTGATCCAGCAGATCTCCCAGCAGCTTGGTGATGCGCGAGTCCTGCGCCATCGTGCGCAGCCCAGAGACTGTGTCGCCTGACAGTTCGTCCGCCGCTCGGTTCACGTCCAGACGATACCCGGCGTTGCTTCGACAGAAGGACATCGGCAGCAGTGATTTGCTCCAGACCGATCGCGGGATCAACTCGGGGCTCAGCCAGGTTGGCCACCCTCGAGCGCCTGGCAGACGCATGAGCGCGAAAGCCCGCGGCGGAGAACTATTCCCCCACCGCGGAGCTCGTGCCATCCGAACCGGTGGCGGCGGAGACGGCGCCACCTGGGCCATCGGGTGGGGGCGGGGGGCCCGCCCACCACGCATCGGAGGTAAAGAGCACGCGGCGCCCGAACATCACGGTTTTAGGTAGGCTGTGGTTGCCGAGCAGGGCTACCTGGGCACCGATCACGAGCGGTCGGCCAGCCTCGTCGCGCAGCCGGTCAGTGCGGTGATAGAAATCGATGCTGCGACCGTCGGTCAACGACAGCCGCACGAGGGCGTACTGACCGTCGTCTATGAAGTCCGCCACCGTGGCGCTTCCCATCACTCGCTCCGCAGCTGGCTCGTCGCGGATATTCGTCGCCATCGCGGCGCCTCCCGTACATTCAGGATCCTGAGGTGCGATAGCGGATGGATTTCGCTTCGTGTCAAGCGGTGCGCACGCCTGTGGTACGAATTGGCTACCGGCCAGGCATCTGGCTTGGTTGACGGTCGCGATCGCGCTGCCACACTCCGGGCGCCAACTGACTGTAGGTGAAGCGCATGCCCTATTCGCTGGACGACAAACTTGTGATCGGGGTCTCGTCGCGTGCTCTGTTCGATCTGGCTGAGGCGGATGCGGTCTACCAGACGGAAGGATTGGAGCGCTATCGCGAGTTTCAACGAAGCCGCGAGGACGTCGCACTCCAACCTGGAACTGGCTTTCCACTCGTCCGAGCCCTGCTTGCTCTGAACCAGCGAGTTGAGCCAGCCGGCCGATTGGTCGAGGTGATAGTCATTTCGCGGAACGATGCCGACTCGGCCCTGCGCGTTTTCAACTCCATCGAGGCCCACGGCCTCGACATCACCCGCGGCGCCTTCACCAACGGCGGCGACTCGTGGCGGTACCTCGGCGCCTTCCGCTGCAGCCTGTTCCTGTCAGCCGAGCCGCTCGATGTGGAGTCTGCCTTGCGCCATGGTTTTCCCGCCGCACTGCTGCTCCGGCCACCGGACGGGATCAGTACTGCGCCGGAAGCAGGGCCGGTCCGCATCGCTTTCGACGGGGACGCTGTGCTGTTCAGCGACGAGGCGCAGCGCGTCTACGACGCGGGCGAGCTGCCGGCCTTCTATGAGCACGAACGACGTCGGGCGGACGAACCACTACCGCCGGGTCCTCTCCGGCCATTCCTCGACGCCCTGGGCCGGGTCCAGTCCCGGCTCAGCGCCGAGGAGCCGCCGATCCGGACCGCGCTCGTAACGGCCCGGGATGCCCCAGCCCACAAGCGGGTCATCACCACATTGCGCAGCTGGCAGGTGCGCATCGACGAGACGTTCTTCCTCGGGGGCGTGGCGAAGGTAGATGTGCTGCGAGTTCTGAAGCCGCACATCTTCTTCGACGATCAGCTCTCGCATCTCGAGGCTGCGGCGGCGGCTGTGCCATCGGGACAGGTTCTGCGCGAGCAGCTCGAGCTGCTGCCCGCCGACCGTCTGCCCGCCAAGCAGCCAAAGTCGAAGGCCCAGCCCAGACCGAGAGCGCGAGCCCGCGCGACGTCGGCGCAAGACGCGCGGCCGACCGGGAGCAAGCCCGCCTCCACGCCGCGGCCACGGGTGGGTCCAGCGGCTGGCGAGTTGCGCGAAGACTATGCTACGCGAGCCTCGAGCGAGGAGCCATCGGCGGAACCGAGTCACCCCGAGCCCGATCCTCGAAAGAACCCACGTGCACGTCGATAGGGCCGGCCGGCGATCGCGCCCAATGGGTGCCTGCGCGGCTGGTGGGCATGTACGTGGCTAGGGGCGGCCAGGAACGACTCAACCTTCCGCGGGAGCCTATGGCCATCGCGAAGCCCGGGCGCTTCCTGATACTGGTCAAGACGTATCCCAGCCCGAGCACGAAGTACGGCGAAACCGTGTGCTGTGCGGGCATCGATGCCGAGACCCGGGATTGGATCCGCATGTATCCGGTGAACTTCCGGTCGTTGGATGATTACGCGAGGTTCAGCAAGTGGCAGTTCGTTGAGGCCACGTGGAGCCCATCCCAGAGCGACGGCCGCCCAGAGTCCCGCAAGGTGCATCAGGACTCTCTGCACACCGGCGACTTTCTGAAAGCAGGTGCCGGGTGGCCGTCGCGCATGCGGTGGCTCGAGCCGTTGATCGACCCGTCGCTCGAGTCGCTAAAGGTGGAGCAGCTGCGGACGAACAAGTCGCTCGGCGCCATTCGGCCGAAGCGCATCAAGCGACTCATCATCCGTCCGGCTCAGGGCTGGGATGCGGCCGCGACCCAGGAGCTGCAGCAGCTCAGCCTGGAGTGGGCGGCTTCGATCGTTCCGCGTGGAGCCCTCGAGCAACTGCCATTCGACTTTCTGTACGAGTTCGAGTGCGATGATGCTTCTTGCACCGGGCACCAGATGGTTATCTTCGACTGGGAACTCGGTGAGGCGTACCGCAACTTCCGCCGAACATATGGCGCGCCGGGATGGGAGGCGAAGCTACGCGAGATGTACGAGCAGCGGCTACCCAGCCGCGACCTGATCTTGCTACTTGGCACGCACCATCGCTGGAAGAGTTGGCTCATCGTCGGCGTCATCGGCGCGCCGCGCCCGAAGGTGCGTGAAGGCCAGCGGCGCGGCGGCCGCCATGGTCTCGGACAGGATCAAACGATGACACTCCCGGGGTTCGAGTTCGAAGCACAGTAGGGCGATCGTTTCGCGCTGAGCAAGGCGAACCAACTCACTGACGACGCTGTCCGCGCGCCGCAATAGCGCTTCGTAGGCGGCGCGAAAGAGCCAGTGTCGACTCGTTGCAAGCGGTCGGATCCTCTTCGGCACACCCAGCGACGGCTCTGAACGGTAGGCTATGCCGCTGGTTTCGAGCGCGGAGCGTAATGCCGAGCGGCGGAATGCCGGGCGCCGGGACGTCGGGTGCAAGCGCGTGTCGACCAGGACCGAGACGCCTTTGCTGCGAAGCTCGCCCAGTAGCTGCTCCACTTCAAGCCCTTGGTAACCAATCGTGAAGGCAGTCCGTGGCGTCATTGCCGCGATCGTAACAGCCGCCGGGTGCTGTCCATCTCCATGAACGCCATCGGCATGTAGTCAGGCGGAGCTACTCACCCTTCCGCTGACCTTCGGCGGGCGGCCCCAGCATTGTCGACGCTGACCGCAGGCACAGAACCTCACGAGACGCGTGGCGTTGAAGACGGTCTGGGCCGCCCACGTGAGCTGGCGATTATGCGGCCTCGCTTAGCGGCGCAGGCAGCGCGAGAATACCTACGGTGCAGCTCGCGTGACAAGGGTACGCGGCCAGTAGCTCGCTTTCCGGGGCATTGAGTTTGATTGCGGGGCTGCCAATGGCTTACCAACGCTTGATCCGTTCTCGCTGCAGGCGACCAAACATCGTGATCTCGTCTGTGGTCAAGTCCGGCGTCGAGTTCACCAGACTGACCAGGTTGCGGTTGAGATCCGCTTCCTCGCCGAGCATGTCGTTGGCGCCACTGTCGCCTTCGCGTGCCGCCAGCACGTAGCCGTCAGACGTCACCACCAACTCCGCAATTGCGGGTGAGGCGAACGGCTCAGCGACGATATAGCCGCCGATCGCCGCCATCTTGCCGCTCATGCCGAGGAAACGTGCCGGACTCCAGCTTGCTGACCAGCGACGCCGCAGCGCTGACTCATGGTTCGGGCTCACGCTGCGCAGGATCGCCGATGTCCGGGTCAGCCTCCGGGCGGAAGGTCGCCGCTAGGCGAGCGATGCCCGCCCGCACCAACGCCAACGCGACATGGGCCAGGTCAACCCGATCCACCGTGGCGGTGCCGATGGCGGCGATGAGGACTTGCTCATCGTTGACGATCGTGACCTCGACCATTACCTCCCGACCGGCCGAGGTCAGATGGAAGATTAGACTGCGCCCTTCCTCGTTCGAGTCGGCCTCGAATGCCAGCGTCATGGTCGAGGACGAGCCTCGGCTGATCAGCCCGGCACTCACGTCTGCGCCATCCTCTCTCAATGTGCCCGCTACCGCCCGCAGCAGCGCCAACACCAGGAAGGCGACATGCTGCATGATCTCGGCAGCCGGGTGCGGTGGATAGATGGTGGCACCGTTGGCGGCCGAGGCAAGGTCCTCGGGGATGCCTAACAGATGGCTGACGCCGATGTCCTCGTCGATCTCGGCCCAGTGCAACGACTCCCCATCCGCACTGATCAGCGAGGCAGCGCGTTGTGCGGGCGTGGCCTGCGCCAGTCGCGTCGACCACGCCGTCGGAACGCTGATCGTCGCACCGTTGGCCAGATCTACCGACAGTCGCTCGTCATCAACCACTACCCGCACGGCCCGCACTGCACCCGAAGCAGGCAATGCCAGCAGTGAGCCATCGACGGTGTGCCCGGGCGGCTCCAGGCGATCGCGGCACAGCGGGCAGTACAGAACGTGAGATAGATCGCGCTGGGTTCGTCTCCGCCTGGCGCTACTCACCGGTGCGCGTCACCGGCGGCAGCGCGACAGGGTGGCCGCAACCGTACTGATGTGGTCAAGAGCGGCATGCGCGGCGAGCGCCGCCTCGATCCACTGGTCCTGCGTCCGCTGCCTGGCCATCAACAGGTGTGACGGATCAGATCCACCACCTGCCGACCCGGCCCCGCTTCACGAGACCTCAAGGCTGAACCTCCTGCTCGAGCCGCAGACCGTCGATCAGCTCGTCCAGTGCATCGCGCGCCGTCGGGCCCTCGCCATGCCGATGGTTGGTGGTGTCCGGGCCAATCTGACGTGCCGTCGCCTCCCAGGTCGGCTCGCCTTGCGGGCTGTAGCGTCGCAGATGCGTGACGCGCCAACCGATGGTGGCGGCCAACCCTACGGCTCGCGCCAGCGCCTCACCGGCGCCCTCGTATTCCGCTTGACGCGCCATCGCCGCTTCTTGGGTCGCGGCCTCTGCCGGATGCTCGGTCTCGAAGCGGCGCGCCCACTCGCGCGAGGCGTACCAGGTCTGACGATCAAGCGAGTACAGCGGCCGGCTGCGTACTAGCAGACCGTCGCCCAGGCGCAAGGCCGCGCGACCCAGGCGCCGCGACAGGATTGGTGGCAGCCATTCACAGAACCGCGCATTGAGCAGGCGCGGACCGACACCAACCAACTCGGAACCAAGGGCTCCGATGAGCGGACGGCGATAGTGGATGTCGAAGGGCGGCAGGTGGAGCTGGCGGCGACGGCGGATGACTCGTTCCAAATGAGTCATCGGTCGTCCTGCGCATCGGCCTCGCGCCAGGATGCGCGCTCATTGGGGTCGCGACCGCCAATGATCCAGCCGGCGTAGGCGATGGCAGCCCGTATCTGTCCGGGCTCCAGTTCGTAGGCGGCAGCTGTCGCGTCAATGTCGGGGTCGGTGCTGAGCCGTTGCAGGATGTGCTTGACCACAATGCCCGTGCCATCCAGACAGGCGGCGCCGCCAGCGCGCGCCGGATTGATCCAGATGCCGGGGAATGGACGGTCGTCGAAGTCTGCGCCGAACTTGGCGACCCCCGCGGTCTCGCGCGCCTCGAGCTCAATTTGCGTCCCCCACTCCGCGACTGCGACCCAGCGTCCGACTCCGTCGCGCTCGACGATCGCTGCCACCGCCTCCGGCGGGTCGACCAGCAGCACGCGGCGTCCTGCGAGACGCGCGTAGTCAATGCGATCGTGCTCCGGCCCGCGCTTGGCTGACAGGATCACGCGACCGGCGTCATCAAGCTTGTTCCAGTCGCTGAGCACTTTCGGCAGCCGCTGCTCGTCTGCGGCTGTCATGGCAACAGAGCCCGTCGCCAGGCGGTTCGCTCACGACGCTGCATTGGTCACCTCCCACGGCACCTGGCCTGAGGCCAGCAGGCGCTGCATGGCCTCGCCCGGATGCCCAATCAGCCCTCGCCGCACCAGCTCGCAGGCAACCGCTCCCCATAGCGGCTGCCCAACCAGCCACAGTCCGAGCGGTACCTCTCCGGCCTGCTCTTCGCCCTCGGCCAGCGCTCGGATCTGCGGCGCGTACCAGCGCAGGTAGCCCAGCACCGCCCACAGGTAGTCATCGTCCATGTCGGCGAGCTGATGAACTGCGCCGAAGCGGTCGGTCCAGACCTCCCGCTCGTTCAGACGGCCAGCGAAGCCATCACCGGGCGGGGGCGTCAGCGGAGGTCGCGGATGAGCGGCGACCGAGCGTGCACAGCGATCCATGCTCACGGCTGCCCCTCGCGCCTCGCTCGATCCGGCGCGTTGGCGGTGTCGACCCTGATGAACTCGGATACTTCAAGCGACCCGGTCGGGGTCAGGCGCGCCAAGGTGACAGCGGCGCTGCGGTCGAACGGGTGTTCAGAAAGACTGATGGCCGCTGCATTCGTGTCGATGCACAGAGCGCGCCCACCCTGGTCCAGCTTGGGTTTCCCCGGTTGGGTCGTGTGGCCATAGACGATGCGCTTGATACCCTGGCGTCTGGCGGGAGCGAAGGCGGGGCCGTCAAGGTTCCATTCCTGATCGCCGGCTCGCTCGTATCGCGCCTCCTGCCACAGGTGTTCACCACTCGGCACGAGGCTGTCCATGTCGGCGTGCGGCGGCAGGCCGGCATGTGACAGGAAGGTGTCACCCCAGATCGCCCACTCCGGCATCAGGCGCAGGCGTTCGTAAAGGTCCGGCGCCAGTGTCTCCAATACCCGGCGCAGCCGACGCGGGCCACCAGCCCGAACGTTGGCAGGATCGGCGCCGAGTGAACGCAGGAACGCTTCGCCGCCGGCAAAGTCGCCGAGCCAGACATGCCATGAGGCCGCGTCGCCCATCACCGCACCCATCAGCAGCTCTTCGTGGTTGCCGCGCAGCAGAACGACGCGACCGCGCGCAGCGTGCGCTGAGTCCGCGAGCCGCCACAGCAGTTGCAGGACGCCAATGCTGTCGGTGCCGCGATCGATGTAGTCACCCAGCCCGACCAGCTGAGTGCCCGGTGGCGCGATCCACTCGCCCGCCGCATCGATCAGGGTCGCGTCAATCAGCGCCTGACGCAGCCCGCTGTAGACGCCATGTACGTCCGAGAAGACCCAGGTCGTCATGAGCGGCGAGATAGCCAGATGCTCCGCCAGTGGGCCCGGGGAGCGCAGGCCGATCACCAGCCGGGCTCGAGCGGGACTGCGCCAGATCGGATCGACTCGATCCAATCCTGGACGCGATCCGGATAGCGGGAGCACCAGAACTCGATGGCCCCAGCCGGGCATGGCCAGCGGTGCGCAGACACCCGAGTCCCGATAGCTGGCTCCCCCTGGCGCGCGCAGTCGCAAACAAGTTCGAGCACCTCAGCCATCTCGGACACTCGCACCACCATCTGCTGCAGCGAGGACGTCAAGGCATCGTCGGTGGCGAAACCACCATGTGCCAAAGGCTGATCTGCCTCTACGCGCGGCGCCGACCTCCCCATCAGGCCGCCACATCGAGCGACTCGCGCAGTGCCGACTGCAGCTCGTCGCCAGCAAGATGCCCGGCTGCGTCGAGGCGCTTGGCCAACGCCACGACCTCACGGGTGTTGCCGCGGATCAGGGCGTCCGCGCGGCGCTGATACTCAGCCAAGCGAGTCCGGGTCAGCGCGTTGTACTCGTCGCGCAGACGCATGCCGCGATCCCCGTCGGACAGCTTATCGAGGCCGAGCACTCCCCACTCTTCGGCCAGTCCAAAGCGGATGATCGTCATGACGGTATCGGTGGCGTTGTCCACGTCGACGCCGCAGCCCATCGTGGTGGCGCCGAGGATCTCGCGTTCGCCTGACATGCCGGCAAGCGCGACGATGGCGCGAGTGATCTGGTGGTCGCCAGTGATGTTCTGGCTATCCATGGTGTCCATGCCCCAGCGCGTGCGTCCGCCGAAATGGGAGGGATCGATGGTCATCGAGATCACGGCGGTGGGCATGTCCATCAGGCGCACGCCGACGATGGCGTGCGAAGCCTCGTGGACTGCCACGGCCCAGCGCACTTCCGGTGTCATGGCCGCCGGTTCAACGATCTTGCCGTGCCGCAGCAGTGCCGTGCGCAAATGCGGCCAGGTCATGCCGGGCTCACCGGCACCGACTGCCAGCATCGCCCCGTCGTCGAGGGCCTGGACGATGGCCGCCTGTGACTCTCCATCGAGCAGCGCGGTCGCCTCATCCATAGGGATCGCGTCCAGCACGACACGCCGGGCGAGTTGCGCCACCAACAGCTTCTCGATGTCGCCGCGTGCCGGCGATAGCAGAGCAATGTGGTACCCCAAGCGGCCCGGTCGACACAGCGCTTCGTCCAACTGCCCGGGATGCTTGTTGGCCGAAGCCACCCAGATCAAGCGACTGGTATCGGTCAGCCCGTCGATGGCCGATAGCGCGGCGAACAGACTGGCCCGGGTGTCTGGGTCGTGATACGGCGAGTTGCGATCCGCACCCCACAGCTCGATCTCGTCGACGTAAAGCACAGCGGGATCGGTGAGGACCGCCGACCAGCGCGCCACCTCAGCCAGGCGCTCGGCACTCAAGGCGCTGGCGGGCACTTCATAGAACGGTACTGGCGGCCGGCCCTGCTCCTGTGCGGCGCGGTCCAGCTCCGCCGCGAAGGTGCGTGCCGTCATCGTCTTCCCGGTGCCCGGTTCGCCGTGCAATAGCAGGCCACGCGGCAAAGCTGCGCCCACGCGGCTCAGTGCCTCGGGATCCAGCAGAGACGTCAGCACGCCGCGGAGCTGCTGTTTGGCTTCGTGGTGACCGATGACCCGCTCCCAGGCCAACGCGCCGGAAAGGCGCACGCGATGCGTCTCGATCCAAGTAGAAAAGTTCGTCATGCCTCCGAGCAAAGCGCATTCTTTGCGTCGGTGCATGGTGTTTCAGCGGGCTGATCGGACCTCCGCGGGCCGATATGGCGAGCCAGCGGCTGGCCGCACTCACTGCTCTCAGCCGGTTGAATGGCGGCGGATGAACTCATCGAGATCGGTGCGTCGGATGCGGATCGTGGAGCGGCGACCAGTCTTCCAGGTCCGCGCTTTGAGACGCCCGGCGCTGATCTGAGCGCGGACCCAGTCCGGCGTCATGCCCAGCTCGCGCGCAGCGTCCTCTGTGCCCAACCACTCCACTTCGCCTGTCATGTGACGACTGTGTGGCAGGCGCCGGCTGTGTCTACCTCCGCCCGTGAACGACGACGATGCCTATCACAACAAAAACGCCGAAGTCGCCGAAGTCGGGTACGCGACTGCCGACATTTCCGTCGAGCTCGATGGCCGGTTGTGCTGTCCTGTCTGGTATGAGCAAGACAGGGCGCACAGGCCCCGGTCGCGGTGTCCAGGCCGATCGCCGGCCGCCCGTCGCGGTAGCGCTGAGGCACCGGCGGGCCGTCGACCGGCACGCCGATCTGCCGCCGCACATCCGGATAAGCCATGAGCCGGCGAGTGGTGACTTGAGCGAAGGATTGGTCGGATCCGGGATCCACCGAGAAGAAGCCACGACCGCCCCGGGCCAGCTGCGGGGCACTCCGCTGGCGATCGCCCTTCGCACGGGGCGGAAGGCAGCTCTCATGAGTCAGCAAACCTTGGGACGGCGATTGCTGCGCAGCCAGCCCATCATCAGCCGCTGGGAGCGCGGCCTGGCCGAGCCGTCGGTGCTCGACTTGGCGCACTTGCACGACGCGCTGGGCGTGTGGCCTGCGGACGTGTGCGCACTGGCTGCGCCGGACGGGCCGCGCCGCTACCGCTGGCGCCGCGTCGGCGGCGGCGGTGTGGTTGAGATGGTCGTTCGCCTGGACGTGGCGCGACGAGCGAGGGGCATGACGCTTCCCGAGCTCAGCTCACGATCGGCGATCTACGCCTCGCGCCTGCGGCGGATCCTCTCTGGGTCAGAGCCCTCGATCGGCGAGCTGCACGCCCTTTGTGAGGCGCTGGACGTTGCGCCAGAACGAATTATCGCCTTCAACCTTGACAAGCCAGCGGAACCGCCCATGAAACCTCATCGGTTTCAACCGAGGCGCGCTCCCGAACCAGCGGACGGCGGTTCGACCCCAAGGAAACGTGGGGTTACACCACCAATGTCCAATCTTGTTTCGACCGATTTGGTTCTAACATCGGTCGATACTGTTTCGATATCGTGCCTCGTCAACAGAGGTACGGTTTCATGGACACAACTTGGGTTTCCGACAAGGCGCCTGCCGCGCGTCGGGTCGACTCCGTCGACATCAATGCCGCGATGTCGCCCTACGCCGACGCCGGCGTGCAACGCGACTCAACGCTCTGGTATCTGCTCAGCCGCATTCTGAAGCGGCACACGACGCGCGCCGGCGTCGCGGCCACCGTTCACGGAATGCTCCCCTACCTTCGCTGGCTGCGGGCTCAAGCGATCGAATTCACCAATGTCAGTGAGGACGACGCCGAAGACTTCTTCAACGACCAGCGTCGTCGCGGGATGCATCCGAGCACGATCTACCAGCGCGTGTGCTCGGCGCGAACCCTGTACGAAGAGGCGCTCCGCAAGGAGCACGTCAGTCGCAATCCCTTCCGCTTCATCAAGATCCGCAAAGTCGCACCGATAACGCGAACGCCCGCGATTAGCAAGGAGGATGTCGAGCTCACGCTGGCCAAGATCCACGAAGAGTTCGAAGACCTCGAGCGGGCTCTGGTCGCGAAGCGCGACTACGCGCTGCTCCTCCTGATGGCCTGGACCGCACTGCGCAGTATCGAGGTCAGCCGACTGCGCTGGGGTGACTTCTTCCTCGATCGCGGTGCGATGGTCATGCGCATCCAGGGCAAGGGCAACAAGACCGCCGACGTGCCGGTGCCCGAGGCGGTGTGGGCAGCGCTGATCGACTGGCGGACGGGCTATGAGCGGACGCGGAAGCACGCTTGGACTGCTTCGGATCCGGTCTTTCCGTCGCTATCGCCGCGGAACCGCATTCGCAAGCCCGAGGACGCCAAGAAGCCGCTGGTGGGCTGTGAGCCGGCCGCCCTCTCGGCGGTCGTCCATCGACGCCTCGCCGATGTCGGGATCACCGGAAAGCGGCTCCGCGCTCACTGTCTGCGTGCGACGGCGGCCACTCTGGCCATCGCCGCCGGAGCTCAGATCCAGGAGGTCCGTCTGCTACTCCGGCACGAGTCGCTGCAGACAACGCAAGGCTACATCGACTTCGAGAAAGCAAAGCAAGGCAATGCCCAAGACCGGCTGAAGTATCGGCTGCCCGGAAGCGCGAGCTGAACTTCGACAGAAGCGCGTCGGCGTGTTCCGTTGTAGGCGGCAGCTGGTCGGACCAGCTGCCGCGCACAATCGGTGCCCCAATAGGTGCTCTTACTGCGCTCACGTGGATACCCCCTTCTTCCAGATTGGTCTACCTTCCGCAGATGCCTAATGGAACGTTGATGACGGTCGGCTTGTTTATGCCGCCTGGCTTCCCTGCCCAGGCGTACGAGGCCGTCCACCAGCGCGTTAGCGAGAAAGCACCGAACGATCCAGACCTCCAGGAGCAGTGGCGTGGAGCGTGGAACGGCGTGGCGTATCGCTTTCTAGCGGCATCCGACGCTTCAGCGGTTTTCACGGCATCTGTGTCCACCGCGGGCGATGCTCCGGAGGCTCCTGAGCGTTACCGACAGGAAGCGGCGATCTTCGCCTTCTTCGTGAACGCGCTAAGCGTCCTCGACTCGTTCGGATACGCCGTCCATGCGCTCGGCGCACTCGCTGTGCCAGAAGCGTTCGCCCTCGCCACGCCGGATGACCGGAAGAATGCAAGGCTGGCCGCAGCAGCCGAGCGCTACACGACACTCGCCGCCACCGCTTCCATATCGTCGGAGTTGGGCTCAGTCTTGTCGTCGAGTGAATTCGCCGAGATACGGACTGCGCGCAACGTTCTGGCCCACCGCGCTGCCCCTGGCCGCGACGTGCATCTAAGCGCAGGGGGTGGGCCGCCTCCACCTCCCACGGCGTGGCGGCTGCGAACGCATGACGGCGTGGACATCCCACTCGACTCAACAACTACCGATGCGCGACTCCGTTGGCTAAGCGAGGCGTTAGAACGACTTACGCGGGCGGCCGACGAGTTCGCGAGGGCACGCTGGCCTTAACAGACTACGAGGCGCGCAACTCCTTGAGTCCTGACGCATCGGTATTGACGGCTTTCCAGGAGCGGACTCGGACATGTCGGCGCTGGACGAGGAGCGAAGTTCGCTATCCCCGCGCCTGAATTGTCCATTTCGGAAACGCCTGCCCGTCGGCAGGTCGCGCATCGGCGACGCAGCTCCTGCAGGCGGTCAGGTTCAGGCTGTCGTTGATTACGACCAGGGTGTCGGCAATAGTCCGCTCGCAGGTCATGCAGGGCAGCGAAGGGCTGACCCAAGGCCACCATGCGGGTTGCCATCCGTCTCGTAGAGGCCAATCTGCGGTTCGCTCACATGCTCGAGGCGTTGGGCCAGCGTCGCTTGGCAGCGCACGCACACCGCGATCGTCTCGCGGCCATCCGCTGCCTGAATGTCCAGCTCGACCGCTTCGGGATCGGGATCGACGGTGCGATGGCCGACCAGTTTCAGAGGTGTGCCGTCGCGGCAAAACACGCAACGGCCGTTGCGTGGCAACCAACCCAGCATCGTGTCTCTCGGCTGGAGCAGCGGCTTAATGTCCCGCTGCGGGAAGACGTCGGGGGTGAACAGGCGTGCTTCGTGCGGATGGTCCATGACGCAACACGGAGCGAACGCGCGCATACGTATCGTCGGCGATGAGCAGCTCGTAGCCGGTGGTGGCGGTCGGGCGGGCGACCGTCACGCTGTCGGGGTCGGTCCAGCTGAACGTCGTGCGCGCCGGGGTCGTCTGCGCCGACTGCTCGGCGTCGGTGACGGTCGCGACCCGTCCACCGGCATACGTCAGCCCGGTGGTGACCGGTCGGCCCATGGTTCCCAGTGTGCCCGAGGCGAAGGTGGTCAGGGTCTGAGTCTTCGTGATCAACGAGAAGGCAACGCTGCACACGTATCGTGAAGCCGTGAGTTGATGGAATTAGCTTGCGACAACTGGCACCGCCGCCAGCCGTCCCGGCCAGCTATGTCGAGCGAAATGTGTCGCGCACGAAGCGCTCGAAATCGGCGCGGCGGATCCGAAGCGACGGGCGCTTGCCTGTCGAGTGCATCTGTGCCCGCAGTCGGCCGCTCGAGATCTGCTGCCTGACCCAAGACGTCGAGTAGCCCAAGCGACGCGCCACATCGGAGGTTCGCATCCACTCGGTGGAGGACTCAGGGTCGTGGCTGTCCGACACGTGATCGCTCAGAGCGGGCGACGTCTACGGATCACGACGAATGCCGCCGCGGTAGCTGCGCCCGCGAGCAAGGAGAGCGACGCGCTCTCTCGAGCAATCCAAGGCCAATACTCGTCGCCCGGGATAATGCGCAGGGCATCGAACGACTCACCCTCGGGTAATGCGGCCGATCGATCTGAGATCACGGTGCCGTCATCAAGCACCGCGACCGGCTCGATAACCAAAGCCAGCGGCAGGATCTCGTCAGCCCCCGACGAATTTCTCTCGACGACAATGCCAGCGGAAGCGCGCCAGGCGCCGAGGCCGATCACCAATCCGAAGATCAGAATGCCAGAGAGAATAGCTCCGGCCAAGAGCGCGGGTAGAGTTCGCCCGAGCCAAGTACCGGTCGCGACGGCGAGTGCAAAGCACAGTACGCCGCGCAGGACGACGATGAGTCCGCGTTGGTCGAAGCGCTGAAAGCCGGGGTTCTCGCCTCCCAGTCGTGCGACTTCGAGAAGCTCTGCACCACCCGCTATGGCAGCCAGTAGGATGATGAGCAGTGCGCCAACCGGAAGGAGCCGCCCGCGAAGCCAGCGCGTTCGCGTTCGCGAGTACGCCCATGCCAGCTGGGCAGTTTCATCCTCAATCTCGCGAGCCACGATCGGTGACCCGAGGATTGTGCCGAAGACCAGAGGTATGGCCAGGACCAGCCACAGCATCGCTTCGCCGGTTTGGTCCCACGGCGCGAACTGCAGGGACGCGTCTTCGCAGTATGGCGCGCCGGCGGTAGTAAGCCCGAAGCAGTCCGGATACTGCGCGGCGTAGCCGTTGAGCTGCCACGTGATCACTGCGGCCGCGATCAGCCAGACCAGCGTGGCCGCGCCGAGCACCATCAGTTCAAAGCGCTGCAGCCTCCAGGCAAGCCGAAGCCAGCTCATTGCTCGGTCCGTGCCGCGGCGAGGTATGCCAGCACAATCTCTTCTAGATTGGCCCGTCGCTCACCAGCCCCTTCGTCTGGCGGCCGCGCAATCAGGCGCAGGGTCGATCCGTCTGAAGCAACGATGTCCCCGACCACGTTGTGGGCATCGTATCCGCGGCTACTGATCGCATGACCATCGACGGCGTCGGCGATCCGTGCGTGCAGCAGTACACGACCGATGCCCAGGACGAGGAGATCGTCGCATGACTGCTCGATATCGCTCACCACGTGCGAAGACAGCAGCACCGTCCGACCTTCTTCGTTCACGCTTGCTCGAACGACCTTGAGGAACTCCCGTCGCGACAGCGGGTCCAGGTGCGCCAGGGGCTCGTCCAAGAGCAGGATCGGAGCATCGGTGCCGAGCGCGAGTGCCAGGACCAGCTGCGCCTGCTGGCCGCCACTCAACTCGCGCCCACGTGCTGCCAGAGGGATTCCGAGCTGTATCAACCGCTTTTCCGCCAACACAGCATCAAACCGATCCCGCAAGAGAGCGAAGAGGCCCAAATGCTCGGCAACTGTCAGACCGCGATAGACCCGTGCCATCTGCGGCACATACCCAACGCGAGCGCGCGCCTCAGCATTGTGCTTGCTCGGGTCAATGCCGTCGACCAGAACCTGACCAGAGCTCGGCTGTTCGAAGCCGAGCCACGTCCTGATCAAGGTGCTCTTGCCAGCCGCATTCGGTCCCACCAGACCTGTGACGCGACCCCGAGGGACGCGCGCGGAGACGCGTCGAAGCGCCCAGCGGCCGGAACCATAGCGCTTGCTTAGGTCCATCGCTGCTAAGGCGGCTTCTGGCTGCTCGAACATTTGCACCCGGACGATTCTAAGGGGGCTTGTCAACTATTTATCTAGTTTCTGCTAACTTATCTATTGAGGGATCGCGCCTCACCTCATAGTATGAACGCATAGACTCGTAGCCGAGGCTCCCCAGTGAAAGTCCGCGCATCCATTACTCAACGGCGTCGCCTGCTGGTCGCGACGCTTTCCGCGATGCTGACGCTAGGCGTTTTCGCCGCCCCAGTCGCGGCCGGCACGCCATGCAGTGTCTGGTCGCTTTCCCCAACCACGGACAACACATGGTCCTACGGCACAAGCCGGATGGACTGCCCGACAAGCCCGAAATCGGACTGGCTCAAGAGCGAATTTGTGGAGTGGGCATTCCCTGGTTCCTACTACCTCCGGGACTCGGGGACGAACAACCTTGACAGCTCCAACACCATCTCGGTCTATACGAGCTACTACTGCAACGGCCATGGCACTGATGACTGGCAAGTCAGGGGCAACGGTCGCGACAAGAATGGCGGCGAAAGCGGCTGGCTATGGGGCAGTTCAAACAGCCTCACCTGCTGACAGGCACGCGGCAGGGGGCAGTCGCCACTGGCTCCCGCATCCTGGTTGCGTTGCTCATTGGCATCTTCGGCTCATCATGCGCTAACCCTCAACTGCGGGGCTCACATCCCGAGTTGGCCGACCGGTGGCGGGCTGCGTCATCCGAATATCAAAGGGCCGTCTTGGCGGACGGCACGGTATCGGCGGCGGAGTATGAGCGCGCCGTGGTCGATACCGCAGTGTGCATGAACCAAGCCGGGTTCGAGACCAGCGCGCTCCGCGATGTCCCAGACGGCGTACGTAAGGACTTTGCAGTTCATCAATCGGAAGGGTCCGACGCCCAGCCGGACGAAGCTTGGGCCAGATGCTGGGAGGAGTTCGCTGTCGCCGTCGAGAGCGTGTACTTGGCTCAGCACGCTAGCACCAAGAGCGATGAAACCATCGATCGCCAGCTGACTGACTGCCTTGCGGACAATGGTCTTAGCGATGTGCCGACGCAGATGACGGACTTCGAACTCTTCAGCCAGCTGCGCGAAGCCGATGCATCAACAGCCGCTTGGTTCTGCCGCGAGAAGTGGCTCATAGCGCGCGGTGAGATGGGAGCCGATCCCCCGTAAACGCGTGGCGCGGACCGCCTTGGCGTTCGGAACGCGGTCTTCCATAGACCCAGGTGGCGAGATCCAACACCGAGCGAGTCGTCGAGCAGGCTCCACCCAACCTAATGCTGGCGTCGGCGCGCACCGAGCGGCACTCGATGCAGAAGCGGGGCCCGGCGGCTTGATTCTTGCCCTGCTCGGCCACCCGGAGATAACGCCGGGGACACCATCCGCGGAATGCCGCCATGCGACCCGGGGCTCGGCAGCGCAATCTGTGGCTCTCGATGCCCCATCGGCATCGGCCTCTTGCGCGAGTGGGGATCGCGCCAATCCACGATGGCGCGGCGCGATTCCGGGCCACCCGTCGCCCGCACCACCGAAAATAATAGTTGACAAAAGCCTGTGGCGAGCCTAGTGTAACTGGGCCGCCCGCCAATCCACGGTACGGAGGGGCTCCCGAGCCCGGCTTCGATGGCTGATCGCTTCTTTGTCACCATCAGCGCCCGCGACGAACAGCAGTTCCGCCGCCTGCTCGACTACGACCTGGATCTATTCGCCTCCCGTCAGGCCGACGAGGCCTACGCCGTAGATGGCCTCATCGGTCTAGACGAGGTTCAGCGCCTCGTCGAGGACGGGTACCAGGTACTGGTCGCCGAATCAGAGGCGCCAAAGGTCGAACGCGGGCGGCCTGCTCGGGCCGATGAGTGGCTGCGCTTGGTCGAAGGCGAACTTGATATGCGCCGACGGGAACGACGCTGATGCCCCCGCCCGGTTACCTCGACGTCGCCGGCATCGATGCCTGCGTCGCCTATCTGGTGCGGACCTACCCGGCGCTGTGTCAGACCATCACCCTGCCAGAGCCGTCCCGGGAAGGGCGCATCATCCGCGCCGTGCGCCTGCGCGCCGGCAGCGGGACGCGCAATGGCGTCCTGCTGATCGGAGGCACACACGCCCGCGAACTGATCAACCCGGATCTGCTGGTCCGCTTCGCCATCCACCTATGCTCCGCCTACACCAACGGCACTGGCCTGACCTACGGCGGCAAGGAATGGAGCACAACCGACATTCGGCTGGTTCTCGAAGCCAACGACATCTTCATCCTCCCGCAGCTGAATCCAGACGGGCGCGCCCACGTCTTTGCGCCTGGTGGCGACCCATGGTGGCGAAAGAACCGCAGTGTCAATCCAGGGAGCGCATGCCGCGGGACAGACCTCAACCGAAATTACGACTTTCTTTGGCCATGGACGATTGGGCAGACCTCATCCAACCCGTGCTCGGATACCTACGCTGGAGCTGCTGCATTCTCTGAGCCGGAGACGCGTAACGTCCGTTGGCTCATGGGCACCTATGACAGGATCGTCGGCTTCATCGACGTGCACTCCTACTCTGAGCTCCTGCTCTACCCCTGGGGTGACGACGATAACCAGACCGCGATTCCGGACCAGAACTTCCGCAACTCGGCGTGGAACGGGCTGCGCGGCGTCCTGGGCTCCGGCTACGCAGAACACATCACCGCCGCTGACCAAGATCACTTTCGCGACGTCGGAGTTCGCGTGCGCAGCGCCATCGCGGCGGTCCGTGGCCGCACCTATACCATCCAGGAGTCCTCCGACCTCTACCCCACCTCCGGCGTGTCGGCCGACTACGCGTACGCCCGTTACTTCTCGGTGCGCGGCACCAAGGTGTGGGGCTGGGTATTCGAGACCAACTCCGCTTCTCCCGGCTGGCAGGATGGTTTTCAGCCGCCCTACTCGGACGCGCTGGCCGTCATGGACGAGGTCTCGAGCGGGCTGATTCAGTTCCTGCTGACTAACATCTGCGTCGTCCGTGAAGTTGGCAGCCGTGTCCTCGATGAGGCGGCTCTCGACCGTCTGCGTCTGTTCCGCGACCAGTTCATGCAGCGCAGCGCGAAGGGCCGCACCTGGGCAGGACTGCTCGATCGCCACTCGGAGGAAATGGTGCGCCTGGTGTCGAATGACCGCCGCATGCGCGCCGTTGTGGAGCGATCGCTCAAGGAAGCCGCATCACTCGTGACCGATGATCCGGCTTCAACGACCCTGGCCGAGAGTGCCGCAAGCCCCATGTTCGAGCTGCTCGACCTCGTGGAGGAGCAGGCAAGCGCGCCACTGAAGTATGCCGCGCGGCGACTGCGCAAGGACCTCACCTCGACGATTGGCCGAAGTCCAGTTAAGGCACTCGGGCGCCTTAAGCGCGACGAGCGAGTTCCCGGCTCGGAGTCACGACTGAAGCGAGCCGCGCCGGAAGAGTCGAACTCAGTGACCGATGACGACTGAGATCTAGAACTACCACGTGTTGTCTATGGCAGTCCGCCCTTGTCCTAAGACCACTCGCATGAGTGATCTGCCGCGGCAGGGGCGCGGCATGGGAGGTATGGGTGGAAGTTGGCGCGTGTCAAGCGTGCGCGGCGTACCGATGTCGTTTCGCTGACGAAGAGATCCGGCGTGGTCGGGCGGGGCAGACGCGCAGCGCCGCGACCTGCCACTGCTCGGCCGCGTCGTCGCTGATCACCTCGGGCCGGCCTGACAGGGAGCGGTAGAACTCGACCAGTAGGTCGACATCGGCCGGCTGATCGAGCGCAACCTGACCCAGCGGCGCGCGCCCAAGGGCGATCTGGCTTGGGACCTCGCGCACGACGTCTTTGACAGCGTCGCCGACTGGGAGGCGCTGATGACCGCCTTTGTCGCCTTCGGCGACGACTCGGCCAGTCGCTTCATGGCCAAGCACGGCATGCGCATCGCCGGCCAGATCGCGCGCCACCCTCGGCCCGCCGCGATCCCGCTCTCGACCGGCGGGATCGAGCAGACGTTCCGCCGCGAGATCACCACGCGACTGTCAGGTCGCCGCGGCGTCTTCACCAACCGCGAGCGCATGACGCGCCTGCTCTACCTGATCACCCTCGAGAAGTCGGAGTCCTTGGTGATGATCGTGAAACGGTTGCGGCGCGCCTCTTCCGGAGACGCTCTCGTCGGGAACCTTCGCCATACTCGGTGACGACATGCTTGGCGTCAGGCCAGATGTCGGCCAGTCGCGGGACCATGCTCGCTGGGAGCATGCCGTTGTTGAGCGGCTTCATACCGTGGCGTGGTCGGGAAGCGCCTCAGCTGCGTATGCCAGGGCAGCCAAGATGTCCTCGCGCTCGAGATAGGGATACTCGGCTAGGATCCGGGTAGGTCCTCGAGGGACGAGATATGGACAGCGTCAGCTGAATCGATCCTGCCGGCAAGTTCCTCTGGCTCGTCACGGTTCGTGCAAGCACGCCTGGCCCTCTCGACCGCCCTCTTCGGTGAGGTGCGTCGTGACGGTAGTCGCGGAGTCAGTTGGCGGGAGATTGGGTATAACAAGGAGGGTCAGGTTGTTCACCGCATGCCATCAGCAGGCCACCGGCATGGCGACTGCGGGCTTTACGACAGTGCGGCCGTAAGCTTCGACCTCTCGAACGACAGATGTCTCGCTAACAGGCTGCGGAGTTGAGCGCATGATCAGCTGGGCGCTGAAAGCAGCAAACATCGTCCCTCAAGTCGAACATTGCGTTTCAGGCCGGCCGAACAATGGGTGATAGCACAGTCGGAGAGCGAGTCGAACTGCTGGCCTAAGGCGGCACGGCGCGCTCGTACGGCTCGAAGGGGGGCTGGCGACGGACGTCTTGCGCCCAAGGCGCACACTCACCGCACGCAGTGGCAGCCGCCACGACCTTGGGGAGGAACGAGCGCGTGACCGAGCAGGCTAGGCCCATTCTCGCGATCCATGGAGTGGCCAACCGAAGCAGAGGGGAGCATGAGGAGCGAGTCACCCACCTCCAAGACCGGCTCAACCGGCTCGGCGGTCCGTGGAAGCTATGGCCCATCTTCTGGGGCGACCTTGGGGCTCGCGACGAGCATCTGACGAAGACGCTGGGCGATCTTGAAGAACGTCAGGCCGAGTTCGACTGGTACCGAATGAAGAAGTACGAGTTCGCCGAGGAGGAGGTCCGATCGTCACCGCGACCTGAGGGGGCCGACGACGAACGGAAGGCTCGGTTTATCGCGGAGGTGGAGAAGGAGCTCGGGCGGCCCGCCGATCCGGAGATACTTGAGGCCATCGACAGGGCGTGGTCCGAGATGAGGCTGCTGCCGTACGCCGAGGATGAGGTGCTCGAGTCGGCAGCGCGAGCGTTTGTTGAGGCGATCGAAGCGAGCGCAAGTGCCGCTCCCGAGATCGCCGCCATTGAAGGCTTCAATCTGGGTCGCCTTATCGCGTCGTTGCTGGGCGCTGATCGAGCTGCTGCACAGCTCGTCCGTGACGCGCGGGCCTTCATCATGACCAAGGCCACGCTGGGCGCCGCCGATGTGGGCGTCTACAACGCGCACTCTCGCATCGATCCAGGCGAGGAGCCTCGAATCCAAGACCGCATCCTCGACTGCCTCAGGTCTAAGGAGTTCGTCACGGAGCACGGGACGGACTGGGGCACGCCCTCTCGACCAATCTCGGTGCTGGCTCACAGCCTTGGAGCGCTTGTGACCTTTGACCTAGCCAACCGCAGCACTGAGAACTTCGCCGTGGACCGCTTCGTCTCATTCGGCACACAGGTCTCGACCTTCCACTTGGTTCACAAGCGCCTCGACGTCGACCGCTCCGAGGACGGCAAGCCAAAGGTGCGCGTTCCGAGTGCCAACATCGGCCGCTGGACTAACATCTGGCACCCGCTCGATCCGCTTGCCTTCGTCATGGAGCCCGTCTTCGACCGCAACGACAGGGGTGATGACGGCTACGCGACTCTTCGCGACATTCGGCTGAAGCCCGGCGGAAGGATCGATGTGTGGGCGATCCATGGAATGTACTGGACTGACGGCGACGCCATCCAGCACATGGCAGAGGCGCTGACTGCCACCTAGCTGTGCTCGGCGTCAGGCAGGCGTACGAGCCTGACGAGCGCGTGTAGCCAGAAATAATACTTGACAATCGGGTTGGACCGCTTCTTTGTCACCATAAGCGCCCGCGACGAACAGCAGTTCCGTCGCCTACTCGACTACGACTTGGATTTGTTCGCCTCTGGTCGCAACTGGGGATCTAGAGCCGCGGGAGCAGGCCGAGTGGTGGACAAAGATGATTCGCGCTGTCTATGCCCGCCTAACCGTGGTCGGCACTACCTTCGTTGAGGCACAGCTCACGCCAGCGGCGTACCGACATGGGCTGGCCGTCGCGCTGCCGGAGGCGGTGCAAGCTGAATGGCGGGCCCGACCGGATTCCCCGCGGGTTAGCTCACGCATCCGCATCCCGATTGTGAAGCGAAGAACTCGTCTCGCGAGTCGCCCTGCTGTCCGCGTGACTCACCGGTTCGCTGTCGCGTGGGCAAGCGAGATCGCGCGACAGCAGCACGTGATGGCTGGGATTCGAACCTTCAATCTACTGATCCAGAGTCAGGGAATGTCAGGTGCCCATTCGTAGACCAGTCTAATGCCCATCCCGCGTTCGGAGACGATCAGGTGCCCCTGCCAGTACGACCCCGCTAGGCATATGCGTATCCTACTCAGGGGCCGGATCAGAGACGCGAACCCGCTGCTACGGATCATTTTGGATGCGCCACTCCTCATCACGGCAGATCGGAGCGGGCTGCCGGTCGATCTCCCGCCCATCCTCCGTGCGCGCGACCACTGTTACACCACCTCTTGGGACACTAGCGAGCTGGACAGTCATGGTGCTGGCCAAAACTGAACCCAATGGACAGCATCATGCCGACGGAGTTCTGCAGAAGATGGCGACCCTGGGAATCCGGTCTGACACGGCAGGGATGACCGACTCAGCACGGTCCGCTACCGAGTAGCGCCCAGGTCGGCCTCATGCTCGAGGCTCGGAGCCGATTCCCATTTCGCGGCAAACCGTCCTACGTAATCCGAATCGCGGCAGATACAGCCTGACACGACGGCCGCGACTTTCTGGGTCGGGACGTCAGCCATCCGGTTCAAAACGTCGATTCGAGTGACTAGTGTCCCATTTTCGGCGCTTCGGGAGACAGCCTCAACTAGAGCGGCGGCGAGCAGGACACCAGCTAGAGCGGATTGATGAGCAAGCGGTACGTGAACCTCGCCTCGAGGCGCGCCCGCGCGACCAAGTGGTACGAGTGCTCCGCCACATATTCCCTCTACATACAGCTCGCGGAGCGTTCGGCCGGAAAACCTTCTCGCCAGCGAGGGCTCAATCGAGAGACTCTCTGCCACGGTGTCCAATAGGGCATCGGACACAGCTCGGCCGCTGTAGAGCAGCTCGCGAACGGGCATCAGATTCCCAGTCAAGCCCAAGGCAGCGGCGACGATTTGGTCCTCGTTTGGCGCTGGTCGGGTATCTAGATACATGCACTCGAGACAGGCGCCGGAAGATCCGAACGCCGCGTGCACCGAGACGCCTAGATCGCCGGGCTGCGTCCATGCGTTGATTACGCGCCGCGGAAGGCTAGCTTGGACGGAGCGACGATCCTTTGCGCTATCCAGTGCGACCGCTGCGGCCACAAGGCGATAGTCAACAGTCGCTGCGTATGAATCGAACGGTTCGGCGTGCTCCGTCACCGTGATCCTGCCGTCGAGCGCCTCTCGAATGAGACGCGTCTTGGGGACGCCAACGTGGGCCATTGTGCTGAGCACGTAACGCTGGAGGTTCCCCAGGTCGACCGTCTCCGGATCGATGACGTCCAGGTGTCCGCCGACGGAGGATCGGCTCATGGCCCATGCAGCCCCATGACCAATAGCACCCAGGCCGATGAGCGCTGTGCCCAGCGGGAGACGCAGACCTGTCAACCCGATGCGAGGGTCCGGCGTGCGCTGGAACACCGAGAATTCCATGTCCGTGTCCAGGCGTTGGCGGCCCAGGGGCAGAAACACCATGCGAAAGAGGTTCGCCGCGGCAAGACACGCAGCCGCGCCGGCTGCGAAGGGCGCCTGTCCAGGCCCCACCCCGTATGGGCGCTTGGTGCCGACCAGAGCGGCGGTGCCAGCGCTACCAGCGAAGACTGTCCGATTGAATCTCTTGGCAGTCTTGCCCACAGCTATGCCACATTCGGCATCGCGGGAGAATTCGATGCGTGGGTTGATGGCATGGGCAAGTTCCTGGAGGCCAGATCGGATTCGGCCATCGGGCACATTCAGCGCGATCACCGGGTACATGCGCGCCAATAGGCGCACCGCCATGTCGGTCAGTGCCTGGCCCTCAGGCAGGTCTGCGGACGCAGAATCCACCGACAACCCGACGGTGCGCGCCGTGAGGAACTCGGTGAAGGCATCGGGATCGAAGCCCGCCAGCACTTGCGAGGCGGCAAGGGCCGTGCGGTCGAAAAACGGCGCGAGTGCCACCTACACCACCCTGAAGAGGCTTGGGTCGGCGTCTTCCCAACCCACCCGACTGAGCCGCAGCACTGCGCAGCCTCTCCCGAGGAGCGGGTCTGAGCAGAAGTCGGGAGCAACGATGGAGAGCCCCCCGAGCGCTGTCACAACCGGATATGTGTTGTCAGTGTCCGAATGGTAGGCCTCGCCTGGGTGCGAGTGAATTTGGACGGCAAGGAGCTCGTGGTGATTGAGCAGCCATACATTCAGCGCATGCAACGCTTCACCATCGATCGTCACGCAGAGGCCATCTGGGAGCCGGTATGCCCGCTGGTCCGGGTGATGTGCGGTGCGGACCATCAGCCCGGAGTTGTCAAGCACGCCACTCCACAGCACGAAGCGCTCGTATCCCTCGCGGCCAGCCTCGCGCAACGCCGCTTCGGTCTCAGCCACGACATCGCGCGGGACCTGGACGCGAGCGACGTTTTCGAGGCTCATTCTGGAACCGAGTCCTGAAGAAAGCCCACAATCTGGGGAACGAGATTGACGTTGTAGCCCGAGATCGGTCGCACCCCGTATACGTCGATCACCTCGAGCAAGCGAACCAGGCGTCCAGCACCGGATGAGCGATGAAGATCCCAACTATCTCCGCTGTGCGCGGGATGCGCGTGGTACTCCCGCACGCCAGCCAAGCATAGGAAGGGAATTTCGTCCGGTCCGCTGGCTTGCATCAACGGCTGCTCCTGAACCATGCGCGGCGGCTTGCCATCAGGACCGACCGGCAGGCCCGGCACCTCGAGTGGCGGCCCGAGAACGCGGCGCTTCAGGGTGGTCGGAAGCTGCCCGAATGTGTACGGTTCGCCGCTGAAGGGATGGACAAGCCGAACCGATGGCGGCTCCTCGTCGTAATTCGTGTAGTCGAGGGCCACGCCCGTGATTACTGCGGGCGGCTGGGTGCGTGTGGCGCACATGACGACGCGAACCACGGGGAATGCGGCCCCGATGAGGAACCAGCCGCGCGCCCTGTACCCTGCTTCGAGCGAGCGGTACTCTTCTACCTCCCTCGTAAACTTCGCCTCGGAGACGCCAGGGTCAACGTACTGGGGACTCACGCATCGCCGCCAACGCCGGCCTTGAGATTCAGGAACAACCGCGCTCCGGCCGCGAGGCCGAGATCACCAATCTTCTCGTCACTATCCAGGAGGACGCCGCCTTCATTGCGGAATTCCCAGTTCTCCGGTGGCTGGCCGGTGTTTCCAGTCTCCGCCAAGGTCTTGCCAATAACGCTGTGGAGAGGTGCGCGACTGCTAGCCTCAACCGTCGTCGATTGTCCGTTCACGATGATTTCCAGGGCGACCTTTTCTGCCATCGGGGAGCTCCATTGACTATTTACGAGCTTTAGTATAGGTTATAAAGTCAGTCCGTCAAGCGCACTTCGGAGCAAGAAAATGACCGCCAGCTGGGACTACGCCCGCATCAGGCCTCCGACCGAGGCGTATACAGACCGGGTTGCGGCTGCGACCTGGCGCGAATCCGTCATGCCAGGAACCGCCTGGCCCGGGCCTGCGATGCGAATACTGATCCTGGAAGGTATGGGCGCTCTTGACCTCGGTGCCGCGACCGAGATGTTCCTCCCCGTGATGCGAGGATTGGCGTCGCGCGCCTACGGTGACCAGTTTGCATTCGCGGTTGTGACGCCGAACGCAGATGTGGCTCAGTTCATTCACGCCCTTGCGGCGGATCACGATGCCCCGGTCTTTCTGGCGTCCTCGATCCACGAGACGCCACGAGCGCTCCGACCGGCTGGCACCTTGACGTCCGCTGAGGCTGAGACGCTCGATACCCTAATTGCACTCGGTGGTTCTACGACGGCGGCAGCCTTGGCCGAGAAGCGTGGACTCGAACCGGCGGCAGCGAACAATCGCCTCGCAAGCCTTGCAAGAAAGGGGTTCCTGCTTCGCTACTACCGAAATCGACGTGAGGGTGACCTGTACGTCGATCCCGGAACACGGTCAGCTGCTGTCGCGTTCGACGCGAGAACCTCCCCACCGCATCGCGCAGGCGAGCTGCAGGTGCCTGCGGAGGTCGAGGAAACGCTCCGTGCACTCGCCGAAGAGACGAACCGGTCGCCAGGCGAACTGCTCGCTGAGGCGTGGCGCACGTATTTCGACTCGCATCTCGATGAGCTCAAGGCCGATGTCCGCGCTGCCCGGCGCCAGATCGATGAGCTGAGCGAGAACACCGACGCCTTAGTTGAGCCGGAGATATCCGTTTGGGCGGACGAGGCCGCGGCGCGGCTACGACCTAGCGGGTAGAGCTCGACGTGATTGGCGTCGATCCCGAACTCCATCTAGGCGCGTACATCTGCCCTGAGTACGAGCTGCGCGTGACGGAGCGCTGCCTGGCCGATGACGTAGGCCTCGGCGCCGACACTTCCTTCGACACCGCAGCGAGCACCCGAATCGTTTCAGGATTCCGCACCAAACGCGCGACGCACCCTGGCGGAGGAGAGACCATCGGGCCAGCCGCGGGAGACCGCAGCCTCTACAAGCTTCGGAGCGGCCGGCATCGCGGCGCGACTCTGTTCGATGGAATCGAGGGCGTGGTATGGCTGTGCGCATGCGGGTTTCACGAGTCTGGTCAACCAGACGATGCCTATCGACTGTTCGACGCCCTCATCGATTCGGGGGAGATATACCCGGCGGCGGTCGACTACCTCCGCCTGCACCTAGAGCGGCGCAGAAGGTTCCGAGATCTCGTCGGTCCACACTGTGACGGGCTTGTTCGGCAGGCCTTAGGGACCCCAAACCGAACCGTGGAAGCGCGACTGGGTCGAGAGTTGCCCACACGGCTGACTGCCAGCCTGGACGGCGACCTCATTGACATCACGGTGGCGTTTCCGGCGGAGGTGATTGGCCGCGTGTACAAGAGCCAGATGCCGCTTGCCCTCAAGGCCATCGGGAAGACGCCCGACCCTGACCTTCAGGCGGTCGGCGAGATTGGGGGACGTCCGCTGACTGACGAGGTCGCCTTCCGGCTCTATCGCACGCCGTAGTCTGGGCGTTGGCGGCCACAATATCGTCGATAGGCTCACCGCCATCGCACCGATCCTCGTCGGCAGGGCCGATGTCGTGTTCCTTGGGGGGTGACCACCAGCTGCCTCTTACCGAGCTCGCCGCCGGGACCCCGATCGGCGATTGAGGCGCCTAACGCAGGTCCAAGGCGCGACCGCGCCTCTGGGGTTGAAGACGAAGAAGAGTTACGTGCTCGACGGATGGCTCATTTGCTGAATAGGCTTCGCAGTCGCTCGCCAAGCTTCGCCATCATCGACACCACGGATTGCCACCAGGACGACTGTACAGCCGACGTGGCATCCACAAAGGCGGATGGCGACCGAATTGGCTCAAGGTCCGGATCCATGACGGCCCAGCTCGAGACGCTGCGCAGCGTCTCACCGTCGGGTGCTGCTTCGAAAGCCAGATTGAGATAGTGTCGCCCACTGGTCTTCGCTCGCGCAGGGGAATCCGTCATCGTCGAGAGCCGCGCATAGAAGCAAGCCACGTTGTATAGGACCTGCCAGTTCGTGCCCCTTTCGCCTTTCACGAAATCCTTCAGCTCTCTCTCAAGGCGTCCAACATCCGCACCAGTTGCCGGGGCGCCCCGCTTCTGTAAGCATTGTAGCTGCGTGATGAGGCGGGCACTGTCGACGACCAAGCGCGCGGCTTTGATCGCTCGCCGACCGCCACGGTCAGGTGGGAATTCGTCCTTGACGGTGGGCCCGTCATCGAGCGCCCGTCGGGCTTCTCGGTAGTGACGGATTGCCCACTCGAGCGCAGTTTCGTCGGTGAGCTTATCCGAGCTTCCGTCTCCCTCGACGGCATCAATCGACGGCGCCAGCCTCGCAAGGTCCGCGCGGCTGATCGCCGGAAGCCAATCGTCGGCGAAGCTGAGCAGCGACGCAATCCGATAGAGCGGAGATACCAGCCGCGGCCAGCGGGCGGTGACTTCGTAGAACGCAACGAGGGCGTCGACGAACTTTCCCTCTAATTCGTATGTCCCCGCGAAGCGCAGACGGACTATCGCGTTGGTCGGCTCCTGGCCAGCTACCGCCGCATAGGCAGTTCGGGCGGCTTGAAACGCCCCGGCAAGTTCCAAGCGTTTTCCCTCCTCAAACAAGGCGAGCGAACTCCCGTCCGTCTGCGTCCATCGCTTCCACAGCGCTTCCCTTTTCGCGCTCATTAGCCGCTGATAGATGAGAGCGGCGGCGCGCCGAGCCGTATCCCCTTCCGAGGCTCCGTAGACGGCGGTCACGAACTCGGTGCGCCCTCGCCGCTCCAGCACTTCGAGTACGAAGCCATCGGTAGGGTCTTCGACGCGCTTGACCGGCGTAACGTTGACCTCCCAACCGGCGCGTTCGGGCTGAGTTTGCACGAGGCCTATAAGCGCGCCGGTCAGTGCGCCAAGCTCCTTGTTCGGCAGTGCGGCGGTAAGCGCCACAAGCGGTCCGCCTGGGGTGCCGGCGAGGGCGGGTGCCGGGGGCAGGATACGGACGTCCTCCAGAGCGTCGCGCAGGAGTGCGGCGAAGCGCTGCGCTTGGGCCTTTCCTTCGTCGTCGGCAACATCGGCTACCAGAACCTTCAGTTGCTGGCGTCGTCGCCATTGTCGGAAGCGTCTCCAAGGCCAACCGACGATGTGCAGAAGGCCCGCGAGCAAAGCAAGGGCCAAGAGCGCGGGAAAGGCCAAGAACGCGATGGGCGCGGTGGCCTGAAGTAGGGACGAAATAGAGCTCAGAAGGCTACCGGCTGCTTCGAGTCCAGTGAGCGCGCACTCAATGTCTCGATCAAGCTTCAGGGCGTCAAGGTAGGCCGCTTTCGCGGAGTCTGCCTGGTTGGCACCTCTCAACCGATCGCCGACGCGACATATTTGGGCCGCATCTCCCCGTTGCTCGGCGACCGCGGCTAGACCAGCGTCAACGCAATCCTCTTCGCCGACTTGCTGGAACTCTCGTTCTGCCGCATCGAGCCTGCCAGCCTCAAGGAGGGCGGTTGCTCCAGAACACAGGTCTTCCCCATCTTGGCCTTGCACCGGAGCCGTCAGGCCGACCACTAGGGTCAGGGCCAACCATGGGGCAGCCCCGGTAGTCCTCAGGGCCGTTCGGACGGACAGCCTTGACATGAGAGCCTTCCTCCCTTATCGCGCCTATTATCGGGCTTCGCCCCAGCGGCAGCAATAGCGTCTCGGTGGCGGTGTGACGTGTGCCTGACGGTGCCGGGCGGCCAAGGGTCTGTTCCTGAGTTCTTAAGAGCGGAGCAGGGCGAGGCACAGGCCGGCATCCGCATCATGACCACCCCCGACGAATGCGGTAACGCCGTCATCGTAGTCGTGCTACGCGTCGCGCCCTGGGACGAGGCAGGCGTCGAGGTTACGCCGCCTTGAACCTGACGCCAGCCAGTCTGCGTGCCGGTCTCGTCGTGCAGGTTTGAGCGCATAACTGAGCCGCTTCCGATCAGGAGGCGCGCAGTCGCAGTTCGCGGATCGGCTGTCGAAGCAGCTCGATGAGCAAGGCACGGTCGATGTCCTCTGTCATGGTGTCAACGACCACGGCGTCAATGGCCCCTGTGTAGAACCTTGCGGCTATTTCCCAACAGGAATCCGATCGCGCGCGGCCGGCCTTCGCATTCGGCCGCGAACTACTGGGAGTCAGCGGAACGGTCGTTCGGCATCCCCACTACTTCGCCGCCGTCCTGCCGTTCGACGAGGCGAAAGAACTCTTCCAAGGTCATCGCGAGCCGGGCCGTGAGCACTTCCAGCGAGCCCAGCGAAGGAATTGCATCGCCATGCTCGACGCGACTCACGAACGCGGCCGTATAAGGCCCCGCCAATTCGCCCTGAGTGAGTCCTCGGGCGAGGCGGGCGGCACGGAACACCAAGCCCACTCGAATCCGAAGTGGCAATTGAACGCTTGAAATTGTGGACATTACTAATAGTTGATTCTTCCAGCTGAAGCGGCTAGAGTAGCGCTCGTGAACTAGGCGGTCGACGCCATGCGCTGGGAAAGGAGACCCCAGCATGTCCGTTCGCCGCTTCCGATCCATCGTGACGTCTATCGCCCTGACGATCGCCCTAACCTTGGTCAGCGTCGCCACTGCCTTGGCCGACGGCTCAGGAAACCCCTGGCCCAAGTAGTCGTGTTTCCCTAAAAGCTCGAGAGAAGCCTGCGTCTGGCTAGCGACCGCCTAGTCACTCAACTATTATGTACTAGAAACTCACTTGCGACGAATGGCGAGAGCTTCTGCATAGAGGCGGTTTGCAGCGGCGAGGTCCCCACTGCCCGACACGAGGTGCGCTAGTCGGCCTAGTGCCTCCTGCAGGCGGGCCGGCATACCGAGTCCTCGCATGAGCTCGACAGCATGGGTATATGCGGCGATGGCAGCCTGGGTATCTCCTTCGCCCAGCGCGACGGTTCCCAACGTCTGTGTCGCGCTTGCTGCTGCGATGTCATTCCCCGTCTCGGCTGCCAAAGCCAGGGCGGCATCCGCAAACCCTCGCGCACCGGGGATGTCGTCCCGAGCCAATGCAATTTGGGCTTGAGTCTCGCGGATGTGGGCAAGCAATCGCCGCTCCTGCTCCGCGTCGGCGATTTCGGCAGCCGAGTCGGCCAGTTGCGCCGCTCGATCCGTACTGCCAAGCCTCAAGTATGTGAGCGCGAGATTGTTGGACAGGTTTGCTTGGTCGACGCCGCTGTGCGCCGCACGGTGCAATGCCAAGCTTTGCGTGCCGGCCGTGATCGATGCTTCGTAGTCACCAGATTCTCGATAGCTGATCGCGAGTCCTGAAAGGAAGACCGCACGCTTGCGCAGCTCGAGTTGTCCGGTGAGGGCCTCTGCTTCGTGCAGGTAACTAAGGGCACGCTGGTCCTCGCCGCTCCGGGACTCGACATTCGCGAGCGCCGTAAGAATGCGGAAGCGAAAGTCGGGCGCCACGTTGAGGCCTTCTCCGACACGCCGACGCAGGTCGGCCAGCATGGATCTGGCCTCGTCGACGTTATCCTCTTGGTAATGTCCGTAGGCGGCCCAGTACGCGGCCAAAGCGGCCTGCTGCCCCTTGCCGACATTTGAGAAGTGCTCTGCGGCGGCCGAGGCCAGTGGGAGCGCATCGCGACCACGATCCAACCGACACAACGCTTCGGCCATGCCGACTTGGCTCTCCGCCTTGGATGTGGCGTCCGGCCGCCGGTCCAGTAGTTGGGTGTACAGGTCGATCGCCCGTTGATAGTCCCCTGCGGCGAGTGCGACGTCGGCCTCGAGCCTCAGAGGCTTGAGTTCGGCGGCGTCAGCGACAAACTGCTCGGTCGGCAAGCCCAACCGTTCGGCGATGAACGCAAGGGCGGCCATCGACGGCTTGGCCAGCCCCCGTTCCAGCGCGCTGATATACGCCGGCGTGTAGCGGCCCTTGGCAAGTTGGGCCTGAGTGAGGCCAGCTTGAAGACGTGCCTTGCGCAGTCGTCCGCCAATACGCTGCGCAAGCGCCGAGTTGTCGACGACCGTCACCTTCCGCGGAGCCTTGATCACGTTAGACATCCTAGCGCGACCGCATAACTATTACGAGTGCTCAGCGTCGCACGCGCAGGTCGGGAGTCAGAAAGCGCTGCGCGAGGCCTGACCCGAGGCGTTGGCATTCCGACGAGATGGCAACTACGTGCCAGGAAACGGGGTTGAAGGCGTCGCATTGCCAATCGAGCAATGCCGAGCCCGTGGTCGAAGTGGAGGGAATGCCGCCACCCGGGTCTAGTCGGCACTTCATCAGCGTCGGATGCCGATTGAGACGGAAAGGTCGTCGTCACGCTGCAGGACTTGACGACCGGGCCGATATGCCGTCAATGGGCGGGCCGCCCGCCAGGACAGATTCATGATGACCGTACCTAAATGCCCAAACGGCGGAGCCGCCCGTTGGACCGCGACATACCGCGTTCAGGCGGAACGAACGTGGTCCATCGGTGAGGGCGACAGCGAACCGACGTTGGACCACGAGGACGGGGACTTCGGCGAGTGGGACGACGTCCGTTGTGCAACCTGCCATCAACCTCCATCTGATGAGATGCGACCCGCGGTGCTCGACCGGATGCTGGGCGCCGCAGGGCAGGAGTAGCACGGCCGGGGCGCGACTCTTGACGTCGCTGCAAAGCCCGTACCCGGCAGGGTGTTGCGCAAGAACTGACTCCACCTCCAAGGTCGCCGAGTAACTCGGTTTCAGCGATCGCTGGGTGCGCGCGCACCGTACTCGGCAGTTGGCCCGCAGTGACAGGGCGAGGACGGGTCTGCTAATCAATCAAGCCGACCCGCCTAGCTCGTCGCATCCACGCACCCTCGTTATCGTCCGATCACCGGCACCGCGCAAGGTTGACGTCGCCTGGGATCCGCCGTTGCTGTTGCCGTGTTCGGGAAAGATTGGTACACGACGTCGGAAATTGCCCACCTGCTGGGCTTCTCGGACCGCTGGGTGCGACGCCAGATCGAGATGGGCCGCCTGAAGGCGACCGCCTTCGATGCCGGCTCGCGGCGAACGCTGCGCATTCACCGCCGTGACCTCACCGCCTTCCAGTCCCAATACCTGCGCGACGCATCTGAGCTGCCCCCGCCGTCGGAGCGCTAGGAGCTCCGCCAGCTGTGCAAGAACTCCATTCGTAATCGGGCTCCTTACCCCGTTCGCATTTGACAGATCCGTAGCCGTTAGCGATTATCGCACACCAAGCGTACTGCCCCGCTTGGCCTTGTCAAGCAGGAAGGACAAATTCGCCATGGAGGACACGGTGAGTGAGACCGTTGGTCGACGCATCGCTGAGGAGCGGACGGCTCTGGGCATGTCCCAGACCTTGCTCGCTACCCTAGCCGGGCTCGATCGGGACAGGCTCAACAAGATCGAACACGGAGTCCGAGGCGTGAAGCTCGAAGAGGCTTTGCGCATCGCCGCGGTGCTCGGATTGGATGCCGAGGATCTGCAGCCACGAGGCGAACTCGTCATGCAGTTCCGCGATCGCAAGGAGACGCCTGAGGCCAAGGAAGCCGAGGCGCTCTTCACTCGATTCATCAGGAACTGGGAGGTGTTCGACGATCTGTGCCCGATGATCTCGGACGGCGAGCGGTCGGACCGTGCGCGCTGACGACCGGATTCGGCAGGCGGCCGAGTCCGCCCGATTCCGGGCCAATGCCGAGCCGGGGAAGGTCGACGTGTTCGCGGCCATTCGCGCCCTCGAGATGCGCCTGTTGCGCTATCCACTGCCGCAGCAGTCACTGGAAGGCGCCTACGTCCGCCGTCGCGGCCAAGCGTTCATCCTGGTCAACTCATCGTTTCCGTTGACTCGCCAGCGCTTTACGGCGGCTCATGAGCTAGGCCACGCCTTCCTAAAGCCCGGCGAGGAAATCGCCCACTACGATGCCACCCTCTCCGATCCCGAGGATGTCGAGGCAAACAAGTTTGCCAGCCAGTTCCTCATGGACGAAGAAGCCGTCCGAGAGGTGACCGACGAGGAGTCGGATTCCACCAGGATGGCTCTGCTGGTGATGCACGCCTTCGACGTGTCGCTGGAGGCAGCCGCCATCCGCCTGTGCGACCTACGGATCATCACTGGCGCTCAGAAAGAACAGGTCCGCTCGCTGAGCAGGGACGAAGATGTGAGTCTGGCCAAGCTCAGCAAGCAGTACCGACTGCCGCGGCCAGCAAGTAGTCGCCCGGACGCGGTCCTCGACCTTGGCGAGGAGTACGAAGAAAGTCTCAAGGCGCTAGTGGCGGCCGGTCTGATTCCCGTCGAGCGCGAGTCCGAGTTCGTCTTCGACGATCACGACCTGGGGTTCTGAGGTCCGTGCGGCGCCAAGATCCTGTCCTGGCGCCCTTCGGCAGCGGCCTTGTGCTCATCGACGGGCCCCTCCTGATCGGTCTGGCCGCCAGCGGCGATCTCGCGACGGTCGACGTCTGGTTCGACGGACGCCTGCGCGTGTCCCAGAACACTCCGGCCGAGATCCGTGATGCCTGGGCCAACGGCGTGCCTGGCGCCGATCTCGACACCGACGCGCAGGTCGTGGCAGTGGCTGATGCTGGCGACGACGTTGCGACACAGACCGCACTCGGCCGTCAGTGGAGGACGTTGGCAGACATGTGGCGACAGGGATCCATGTCCGAGGGTCGGGCGCGCGGCCTGGCGACTTCATTTGTAACCGCCAAGCACCGCAACATCCCGCTCCTGACCCACCATGAGCAAGCTTGGGTGGCGGCAGCTCCGAGCAGCGGAGTTCCGCGGCGCGTCCAGATCGGCGGCATCGTCGAAGTCGCCCTGGTGGGGGTGAAGGCTGCCGCCATTGACCCCGCCTCCGCCTGGGAGCTGTACTCCCGTGTTGCCTCGACCGCCGCCGGTTTTCAGCCGGAATGGAAGATGGCTCGGCGCGGCGACTTCCTGGGGTGGGCCGGCGAAGCGGCCGCGGGTCGGCTGTAGTCGGCTGTAACGGACCGCTAGCCAGTCAGCTTCTCGGCGACGAACTCCACCAACGTCTCCGGGGCGATCGTTCGCAGATCCAGGTAGGCGATCGTCGGCCGAAGCCCTGGCAGCTCCGTGTCGTCGAAGCGGGCTGGCAGGATGTATTCCTCTTCTTCCTCGAGCGCTCGAGCCAAAGCGCTGCGTCGTTCGTGACGAGTCCAGGGCTTCGCCGCGTATGCCTCGGAGATGAACATCACGCAGTAGCGCGACGCCTGGCGGTAGATGAAGTCGAAGTGCTCGGCAGGTCCTTGCCCCACAGCTTGCCGGTCTCGTCGCGGTCGTAGAAGACTCGTAGGCCGCGCGCCTTCAGCTGCTCAGCGACCATCTCGACATACGTTCGGTCTTCACCGGCGAAGGTGAGGCACACGTCGTACTCGTAGTCGCCGGGCTCGCGCCGCCTGGGCGGACCAGGCGACGCGAACGATTCAACCATCCTTGGGCCCTCGGCGGCCCGTCGAGCGGCCTCGAGCCGGTCGATGTGGCGTAGCTCCTCGTCGCGCCGTCGTCGCTGCTCGGTGTCCTCCTTCTTGCGCTGCTGCTCGAGCGCGCGCTCGAGCGATGCCTGAGCGGTGGTGAGCTGCCGCCCCTTGTTCGCCGCGGCGTCAGCTTGGCTGGCGGCCCGCTTGTCGTGGCCGATCGCCAGCTCTTCGCGTTGCTGCACCTGCTTCATCTTGGAGGCCGCGATCGAGGCGCTCGTCGTCCGGGTGATCGAGGAGGCGATACGCAGCGCCTCAGCACGCTCCCGCGCCGCCTTGGATCGCTCGTCAGCGGCCTTCGTGTCGAGCTGTGCAATCCCCCGCGCTTCAGCCGATCCACCTGACCGCGGTACATCGATACCGACATGCGTGACAGCGTACTGAGTTTGCATCGGCTCGGTTGGGTGACCCGGTGGAGTAAGCCCGGCTCAATGGTCGCCCCCTATGCTGCAAACGCTGCCCCCCCGTGAAGCAGACGGTAATCGAAGAGCCCGCGCGCAACCGCCGAGATCGACTTTCTAGCCACAATGCCGGCACTCAACCCGGATCGCGTTGAGTGGCCATTCTGTGCGGGCTAGGTGGGCGAAATAGCGGGGCCCGCGCGGGTCGCACTCGGGCAAATCGTTTTGAGTTCGGCAGCGAGCTGAGATGGCGTGGTGACGATGGGACGGCATGCGCCCGCCCAAGAAGATGTCGCGGCGGCTCGTTCAAAGCCAGAGCGGCGTGAGCCCTAATCGGTGGTCGTGGGCTGCTCGAGATCGTCGGCCGTCGGGGCGCATTCCTCGACGGGTTGGACACAACGCCCAGCAGCGAAGAGGTGCCTGCGATAGCGTGGACCAGCTTGGCGAGCACTTGCGGAAGGACGCTGGGTCTGACGCGCACGACGGGTCGTCCATCACTCGCTCCGGCGGGCTCTGACCAGGCCGGTCTCGGTGCGGTGGCGCCCAGAATCGCCCCGCCGCCCTATGGATAGACGACGCCGTCGATCGAGCACACGGTGACCGTGCCAGAGATGTCCTGACCACCACCGATGCGAAGGACCTGACTCTCGCGGGCGACAATCGATCCGTTGGCCTCAAGGACGACCGCGCCGTCATCCCGTTGCTCAGCCGAGAAACCCGCTGGCCAGACGACGTCGAAGGCATCGCCATTGCCCGCCTCAAGCACGAGGGTCCCTGACGGCATCCGTAAGCGCATTCGCCGGCGTCCACGCCTGAGCACGGGGCGTCCGGAAGCGTCTCGATAGGCACACGGATGGCGTCCAGATGAACTACTGTCTCGTCCCAGGTAATGCCGCACTCCTCACACAGCCGCTCCTGCTGGAGTCGCAGACGGAACTCGGAGGCGGGTGCAAGTGACCGGTCAACCGCGACGAGGAACGCATCGGGAGTCGCATCGGTCGTGCAGGCGAAATTGTCGGGGACATCGTCGAGGAACAGCTCAGCCGAGAGCTGCTCGAACTCGCCGTATATGAGCTCCTCCTCGGCGTTCGTGCCAATCCCGGTGAAGGCGATCCAGGGGCAGGTGCCACTGACCGGCGGCACGAACTGGACGACGAACTCAGTGCTGAAGTCAACCGCTGGCGGCTCGCCGCTGGCCTGCGACAGCCACAGGCGCAGGTACTCCTCGGCATCGAGGGCGACGTCGACGGTCTCGGAAGCGACTGTCACGGCCAGCTGATTGCGCGTGGACGATGCAAGCAGGCGCCAGCCGTCGCCCGACGCCGCCTGTACGCCGGGGGGCGGAGTCCACAGCGCATCGGCAATCGGCGCCTCGACGATCGGATCCGGGCCCTCGCCGTGGATCTCGGCGACGCTGAACTGCTGTTCACACCACAACTGCTGCTCGTCGGGGCTCATGGGCGGAAAGCCCTCCAACCGCGGCGCCTTGGTGCAGACGACTGCGCCAGGCCCAAATAAGCCGATGATCTCGACCTCCTCGCCCTGCTTCACCCGCTCATCGTTGAGCCATGCGAGCAGCAGCGGGTCGGCGGCGGGGATGTGCAGCGGGAAGGAGCGGTACCCGGACTCCATGTCGCGATGAACGAATGACGCGTTGGGTAGGTCGGTGAGGTGGCCGGGGTCCCCCGGATACAGGGCCTCACCATGCTCGCCCCCGGACAGCACGCCGCGGATGGTGATGATCTCGGCGATGTCATAGCAATGATGTCGGACCGGCTCGGGGATGAGATACAGCTCCTCAGGCTGGTCAGGGCACGCCCAATCCACCGCTTCGAGGGTGGGGCCAGCGAGCGTCTCAGGGGCTGGGATGCCCCATCCCGGGGAGGCCAGTCCCGCCACTTCGAGGTTGGCCGCCACCCAGCCGAAGACTCACTCGTTTGGAGCGCCTGCTTCGCAGCAGTACTCGAATTCGACGCGGTACCACTCGGTCTCGCCGTCGTGCAGCACGTCGACCACCAGGACGTGGTGGTCCGGCTCGAGGAGTGCCCACTGGCTGCCGCCGGGCTCATCGACGATCGCTGCCGCCGCAGTCACGACGGCCAGCGTGCCGGGACCGATCTGCGTTGCGGAATCCGTCGGAGATGGCGCGGCGCTTTGAGGCGCCTGGGACGGGGCGGGAGCCGTGGGTTGCGCCGAGGCGGATGGATCGGGCGTGGCAACCAACTGAGAGCCGATGGCCGCACTGCCGATCGCGAGCAGCACCACGGCCACGGCGGCGATGGCGGTTGTCCACGACCGGCGCCCCAGACGAGGTGCGACAAGGAGCGGATCGGCCGGCAGTGGCTCGGTTCGTCGCCGCGCCAGCGTTGCATCAAGCTCATTGGCGAATGCGTGGGCGCCGTTCGCGGTGTCCCGACACGCTTCGCACCCGGCCAGATGCTCGGCTTCGGCCGTGGTCAGCTCGCGACCCTCGGTGATGGCGGCGCGGATGAGGGGCGCATAGCGGTCGCTCATCGCTCGGCCTCATGCCAGGCAGTGGCCAGACGCCGGCGCGCGCGGAAGGCGATGGTGCGGGCATTGGTGTGCGTCGTACCCACGATGCGCGCGATCTCGTCGAGCCGGTAGCCATAGGCGTGCTGCAGGACGAGCACCGTCCGCTCTCGAGCCGGGAGCTGGTCGACCAGGTCATCCAGGTTTTTCCCGCGCGGGGTGGTGGCCTGCCTCTCCGCCAGCAGCGGCAGGCGATCCAGGAGGCCGCGGCGACGCACATCTGCTGGCCCACGCTGGGAGGCCCGCCCGTCGGCGGCGAGGCCTCGACGATCGGACCGGCTCTTCGCTGTATCACCTCATTCGACAGGCCGAGGAGCGCCTTGCCAAACGGCGTGAGCAGAACCGGAGGGCGGCCCGTGGTCACATCGAGCGACTCATGGTGGCCGGTGTGCCGCGACCAACGACTCCGCCGCGACGACCGCGCACGCCACGACAAGACTCTCGCTCATGCCAGGAGACATCTCGACCCTTCTCGGGCGAACGTCCACCTCCGGGGTAGATCGCAGCTGGGCTATTGCGGTCGGCGCTTATCCTCTTGGGTGTTGCCCGTCAGCGTCCACAGTGGGAGAAGGCATGTGACGACCTCGCCGCCAGGAGAAATGCCAGAGCAGCCCCGCCCCGCGGATGAGCCCGGGCTCGCGGAGCCAAGGGGTGCTGCCACAGCCGACAAGAGAGCCGAGGATGAAAAGGCACCGCCCGAGAAGGTCGAGGATAAGGCGCACGCGCATGAGTCTTCGTTGCGCCTCGTTGTCGGGCGAGATCTCGTCGCGCTGGGATTCGTGTTGATTCTCGCTGCCTTCGCCCTCGCGGTTGCCTTCTTTCGGACCGCCACAGACGTGGCGACCGTGCTGGCCCCGGTAACCACCTTAGTCGGCTCACTAATTGGCGCTATGTTCGGCGTGCAGGCAGGCAATCAAGCCCGTGCGCAGGAGTCTCATGCTCGCGACCAGGCAGAGCAGAGGACCGCTGAGGCCGTGGCTAAGATGGACCCGGCGGTAGCTGAGCCACTGGTCAAGGAATGGGCGAGGCGCCGCGACTCCGGCATCGGCAATCCAACAGAGGCGGACTTCTCATGAGTTTCGCCCGGGTAGTCGAGAAACTGCCAGACCTCTATGCCAGCCTCATAGTGCTGATCGTGGTCGCCGCTCTTATCTTTGGGATGTTGTCAGGACGCCTCGACAATCCGCCGTCGGCCAGTCCAGCTGCATCGGCCAACCCAACGGCTCCTGCGCCCGCTCCCAGTCCGACCTAAGTCAGCGCAAACGCGATGCGCAAGTCGGCTGGGCGTCTCGACGACACCTGCTCGACCGAACCTCAGTATGGCGATACGATCCTTCGCGTGGTCTGGCCAAGTCAAAGAACCCTGACGCTTCAGCCGAAGGTCAGCCGAGTTCGCCCGCGACCGACGAAGTACCACTCGGGCGCTGAGGGTCTCGACGTCTACCGGTTCCCTTGGCTGGGCGCATCAGGATTTGGAATACCATGCCCCATGACCGCCCCCGATGGCAGCGCTATGTTGCCAGCTCCGCCTTGAAGACCTACGCACCGGGACTCGGTCTATGCGAAGTTCCCGCTCCTGAGTCAGGTGATCGACGTCGACGAACTCCGGGCGCTCGACGTCGAGCATGGCGTCGCCGCCACAAAGATCGAAGGACACTTGGCCCAGGTCAGCGCCGAACTCCAACGGCGCCTCGATCCAGTATCGGACGGTCTCGTCGCACGGTTGCTTGGTGACCTGCTGGCCGCCGACCACTTCGTCGGGCAAGTGCGGACGCACGAGTTCTCCGCCCAAGTCAAGCGCGACCTCTCTCATCAAGAGACGTCACGGGCGCGATCGCTCCTTTTGCGGGTGTGTTCGCTGCAAATGTTGACAATTCGCTCAGCCCGATGTCAAATATAACTCACTAACCGAGCGAGCGCTGATGGCGGGGAACTCAATTCGGCTGTCTTGTTCCCGCCGACGTTCGCCGTAGTGAGAGGGAGGGCACTATGGCCGGGACGCGGCTCCTCTCAAGAGTTGTCTTGGCGGTGTGCTTGGCTGCGGCACCCGCTATCGCGTCTCCGCAGCCTGTCGGAGCTCACTGCCCGGAGGATCCTGCTCCTGGCGGCCGGTCTTACGCCTCGGGATATGACTACCTCGGTGGGGCTTCCAACGGGATCCGAGGGAATATCTCGTGGACGAATCCGCCGTATTGCAGCAACGGCGGCCAGAATCCCTTCACCATGGAGGGAGTTACGCTCTGCCCGAATGATTTTTGCCAAGGATGGGTGCAAGTCGGCTGGTTCGAACGTTTCAACGTAGACACCTCACCCAAGTTCTTCTGCGAGTACAAGCGGACAGACGCCGTGCAGGCCACCCAGTACTACCTCCCATTGTCAGCCGCCTCGCATCAATATTCCTGGCAGCGTGAGAGCAACGGATGGTGGACGTGCCGCCTAGATGGCGCCACACAGATCAACACTGGTCAAGTCAACTTCGCGTCCGGACTCTGGGGCAATGCTCAGGGTGAGACGAATGCGGCACACGCGCAGATAGGACGAATGGCTCCGGGAAGCGTTCTCTTCTCGAATCTCCATTACCGATCCGCGGGCTTGTGGTACACGATGGGGCTCACCCTACCGTCGGCGTCTGCGCCATACGGTCGCGACACGATCGGCGGCGGTACGCTGAGGAACTGGACGAATGCACACTGAGACCCGGCTCGAGCCGCGCATCCCACTCTTCGCCCTCGGTGCTGTGCTGTTGATCGTCGCCACAGTTGCCGCACTTACTACCAGCTTCCGAATGAAAGCGGGGAACGACGAGACATCGATCCCCGCGGACGTACAGGCTCTTGCCACCGAGATCGCCCCGGTCAGTCCTGACGGCAAGATTTTGGCCGGTGAGGCGATCGCAGCCTTCGAACGAGAGATGGGCTCGTGGGAAGGCGCGGACATCTCGACTTATCTAGTCCGCATGACGTCGTCCGAGCTCGCAACCATTACCGATCGCGACGTCTGGGTGCTCAAGTACGATGGTGTGGAGGTGCCGTTCAGTATTCCGGACGTTCCGGATGGCGTGAAACAATTGTGGCCCAACGGCACTCCCACCGCTGGGGAGGTTTTATATGCATTCGTGGATGCTAAGACCGGCGAGTGGTTGGCGGCCACGAATACGGCGAAGTAGTCGGAAGACGATAAGCGAAGCCGTCTGCAGCAGGATCCCCCGCACCACAATGGAAGACTGCGGCAGCGGCTCCGCCGCACGGGTTCTAATTGAATTAGGCGTCCACCGGCGCCCAAGACGCGCGGCGCATGCACTCGTTCGCGAAGTCAACCAGCGCGGTGCGCGGGTCCTCGCTCAGCGGTGGCCGCCTCGCCTCGGTCCTGTCCAGCTCTGGGTTCTCGAGCTTGAACGTCACTGACAGCTGCTGGTTGCTCGTGAACTCGGTGAACGTGAGACGCGGGCGGCGCACCGCGCCCCACGGGATAAGCTCACCCTCGCTTCGCCAAACGCCGCCGCCCGGACCCGTCTGGTCCCCGGATGCGGCTCGTTCGCTCACATCGAGGATGCCGGCGCCGGTCGCGATCAGGAGGCGCGTGACGCGCTCCCAACCCTCGCCCGCGTCGTACACGTAAGTGGCCAGCTCGTCGAGTCCAAGTTCGTCGAGCCTCTCGGCGGCCCACTTCGCCGGAGCCATCGCCGCGAGGTTGTTGGGCCAGTCGGCGATCTTCACACGTCCCGGATCGCGGAGTCTCGCTCCAGCCGCTGCGCGCGAGCCTCGGCGCTCGAGGTGGCGAACTGGAGCAAGTCGAGGAGTTGGCGATATGCCTCGTCGCCGAGCTTCTCCTTCAGAGCCGGGTAATTCGGTGTCCCGATCGTGCCGATGGCAGCGGCGATTGGCTTGTCGTCCATGACCGTGCTCTCCGTGTGGGGATAAGTCCACAGCCACCGTAGCGCTGGTTCAAGCGCAACCCGGATGGGTGGTATCGGGACCTCCTCGAGGTGCCTCGATCAGTCTGTCAGCGCATGGGGGTGTTGTCTAACGGCCCAAGCGTCGCCGACGATTAGCTGTTGCGAATCAGGTAATTTCGAGATGGTAGACCGCTTAGCCACGGGAGTCCACAGACATCGAGCCGGCGGAGGATGTGACCCGGTGCTGGCTTGGGCTCAACGCAACTAGCGACCTCAAGGTGGGCGGCGACGGTCTAGCGAGGATGGCGGGCTTTGGCGACGACTCCTCCAGCCCTGGGGCCCAAGCCCGGGCACGCACGCAAGGGCTGAGTCGGCGATTTAGTTTGGCCTACGTAAGAAGGCGACCGGCGCGGACTGATCGAGTTCTTTACGTCTGCGGCGGGCTTCTTCCGCAACCCCAACGCCCACCAGTTCATCGAGCACGATGTCGGACGCACAATCGACGTCCTCTCAGTTGGATCGTCGGAGGAGCTGCGTCAGGGCAGGCCGAGCCGCTCGTACACGTCACGAACGGCGAAGGAGTCCGAGCGCAAGGGGACTCCATCGACAGTCCGCGTTCAGAGTTCCAAGCCCAACTGAGGTGGTTTGCGCGTCCGTTGCTTTCCTTTCGGATTCTGGCCGACGGCCTCGGTACCGGCGTCCAAGAGGAACGCGACCCGGTCGAGTTCCGTGCGTAATGCTTCGTAGGATTCCGGCTGTTGGTACTCCGACACGATGCGAGCGAGTACGCCGTCTGGGTCCGACAGGACCACTCCCTCGCGAACAAGGTGAAGCCCAAATAGGCTCCCCTCTCGCGCAAGTCGCAGTAGCTGCTCGGGCGTGTATGGCGATACGGCGATGGAGCCGAAGGAATACGGATTCGCGCTCTCTGTCACTACCTGAAGGACGTCCACGTCCGATTCATCTGTCGCGTCGCCGCGGGCGCGGCTGCCGTACAGCATCACCGCGAGACTCTCGTCGCGTGGCGCCGCGAGGATCTCTTGCGTGGTGGGTGCTGCTATCGTTGGCCCTGCCTTGCCTACCACGGCGTTCGGTGCCTCATGCACTTCAGCATAGGCCAACCTCGGACCTGTCATTATGCCTACGGTTGCAGGCTATGAACGAGGTGCCGCGGTGACTCGCGCGCCAGTCGCGAGCCAAGCGGCCGACCCGCACCGCCGTAAGGAACAAGATTTGCTGCTTTCAGCCGCGGTCTGATCGGAACGCTTTGCGTCTCACCGAGCAGCAGCGGCGAAGAAGGCCAGGACACCGCGGTGCGCGGGCGTCACCTCAGCTGGAGAGGTGTATTCGATCTGCTTGTGCACATGCACAGATCGGCGGCGAGTATCCATGATCTCCCGCAGCCGCGTCTCGGTCGGAAGATGCGAGAGCACAACGGCGAAGCGTGGCCCCTTGAGGGGCAGGCCCTATGCCGCAGCTCGCGTCGGCGCCCACGCCAGGTGTGTGGACGTGGGCTCTTACCGTCCTCGTCCGCCACCATTCACGTCGTCCAGCGCCAGGTCGGCGGGCGGCGCCAGCTACTGATCGAACTTGACCGCTTCGTAACATTCCGTCATGGCGGCCCCGGCGTCGGGATCCGTCAGAACTGACTGGGCCAGGACTCCCACATCGGCCGGTGAGGGGTCAACTTCAATGCCTGCATCGGCCATGCAGCGCGCCGTGCGTGCCGCCACTTTGGCGGCCGAGTCATTCGGCGTCAATGAAATGCGGTACGCCTCCGGGACGTACGTATAGTGGAGTGACTCGCAGTCGGCCAAGATCGCCTCCACATCGTCTCTCTCCATCGAGAAGGAAGCTTCCCGGACCAGACCGTTGTCGTACGTGGCGAAGGAGGTGATCCTCACTCCGCCCTGCTCGATGCAGTCGACGTATGCCAGCTGAGCACGCTCATGCTCAGCTGGCGTAACCGTGCCGTCGGACAGCAGCTCGCGCTCGAATGGCGAAGCTTGCTCCAGAATGGCGGGCAAGCGATTTTGCCATTCCCCCAGAAACGAATCTGGGTCTGCGCTCGGCGACGATGCGGTTGGTGCGCACCCCGTCGCCAGCAAACAGAGAGCGAGGAGGACTCTCAATTGCGATTCACGCACTGGCCATTGCCGCAAACTGTCTGGTAGTCGATTCCTCCAACATTACTTCTCGAAACTCCGCTGAACGACGGGTCAACGGGTCCAACGGTGAGGATCCAAGACCCGCCCCACTGCCAGACGACCTTTGTTTGCACGCTGGTACAACTCTGCGCCTGCTCCGCGACGTTGGCATGGGCGCTGTAGTTGGTGTCGAGGCCGTGCTGCCACGTGACGTCACACGTAGAGGTCCCTATGTCCGACACGGTTCCAGAGTGGAAATGCAGCCACGCGCCGTACGCCGCCGGCGCCAACGCAAGCCAAAGGGCCGCTGCCACGACAAGTGCTGAACGTTTCATCCGATCCACCTCGTCGATTAGACCGCACCGGAACCAAGAGGCACTTCCGCTACACGGCGTATGGCTAGTAGAGTACTTGCCGCGGTCTGGTGTCAACCATTATTTGGCAAAAGAACCTGCAGCGTGGGGGACGTCGGTGTGGACCAATCGGGTGGGCAGGGTTGGGGTGGAGGTGGCTTAGCGTGTTCCATCAGACTCAGCGGTCCTTCAACGCGTCAGCGATCGGCGTGCGACTCGTCACGTGGATCCAGAGCGGTGCCAGTATCGCGGCAAGGACCGTAGCTGAGACGCTACTCCTCAGCCCAGTTGCGAGAACCTCCGCAGTCCATTCCACCGCAATAGTCAAATGCAGCACCATCGCCACGCCTAGTCCCACGACGAGAGCCACTGCAAAGACCACGATCGCGTCGACCGCGGCGAGTAGGTGGAGGCCGGCGGAACTAACCCCGAGCGCACGGTACAGAGCTAGCTCGGTTCGCCGGAGCCAAGTGACGACTCCCGCGAGGACGAACACGACGGCTGCGACAACGATCCACAGATAGCGCACCGCCCGCAGGGCGAATTCGGCGCTTAGATCGCGCGAGAACTCGTTGAGCGGGAGCGCGCCATCCACGTCGAGTTGATCTGCTTCGCGAAACCAGTAGCGCAGCATTCCCTCTCCGCCCGCGAGCGCGCCGGGCATGAACTCTGTCCAGCATTCTTCGAACACTCCGCTGGGTGCCACAATCCCAATGATGGAGCGAGCGAGTTCTGGAAATCGTGAGTCCGCACTCAGGATGTTGGACACGGGCGCTGGGGGCATGTCAGTTGGTGTCAAGACTGCCCCCGGCCCGACGCCTAGCTCTGCTGCCGCGGCGGCGCCCAGGGTCCAACCGGTCGTTCGCTGAACGGGCTTCGACCTCACCGGATCAATGACCGACACAGCCCCGTCGGAGATGGCCGCAAGTTGGAAGCGGGTCCCGGGCGCATGGCGGAGCGATACGACACCTTCCGGACGGATCCCACCCGATGCCAGCACACCTGCGACGCCCGCCAGCGCATCGCAGCGACCCGCGTCAAGCCCACCATTGGCACGGACCACAAGGACGTTGCGACCTTGCGCCACGAGATCGCGGTGCTCGGTAATGAGACGCTGGGCATAGGAAAACTCAACGTAGGCCAGCGTGCCCAGCAAGACCGCCGCTAGAACCACCATGCCGATCGATCTGGGCCAGGCGAAGATGAGGTTCCGGAGAGCCTCACCGACAAGCCCCCGGCCGCGCCACCGCCTCCCGGTCAAAGCGAGGCCTCAGTTAGTCGCCCGTCCGCCAGCGTCAGGATTCGTTGGCAGTTGGCCGCAAGTTCCATGTCGTGCGTTGCCAGGACAGTCACTGTGGTGGGACGCGGTACGGAGAGCAGCTTGCCGATCGACCGCGAGGTCGGTCCGTCAAGCTGGCCGGTGGGTTCGTCAGCCAGCAGCAGCGTTGGAGCCGACGTAAGCGCTCGGGCGATGCAGATACGCTGCAACTCACCACCTGAAAGGGTGCGCGCATGTGCCTGTGCCTTCGCCGCAAGGCCAACCGACGCCAATGCGAGCGCGGCGCCGGCGAGCGCGGTCGTCCGATCCGCCCCAGTCTTCAGCAACCCGAGCGCGACATTATCGATGGCAGTGCGGTAGGGCACCACATTCGCCGTCTGGAAGACCCACGAGATGCCGGCGGCCCGCATGCGGCCACGGTTGGCGCTATCACGTGTCAAATCGTCGCCCCCGATGCGAATCATTCCGGCGTCGGGGGCCAGCAGTAAGCCCAGAATGCTCAGCAATGTCGTCTTGCCTGAACCTGATGGTCCCACCACCGCTACCACGACCCCCGGCTCGAGATGCATGTCGACGTCACGCAAAACGGTTGTGCCGTCATACCCGTGAGTAACTCCAGTTAGTTCGATCGACATGAGGCGCGGTCGACGATCAGGCCCGGATTGGACAGGATCCTCGCGCCAGATTCGATTCCCTCCACTTCAGTCTCTGAGAATGTGCCCTGGCCCACTTCGACCCTTCGCGCAATGTGGCCAGCGTCCGTATCCTGCCAAACGCACAGCACCCCAGTCGGTCCGCTCAGGACGGCGCTCGGTGGCACGACCACGGCCGTTCGCGGAGTCCGCAAGACCACAAATCCGGCGACGGCCTCGGTGCCGGGCGCTACGCCGCGGGCCAGATCGGAGAGCGCTTGATCTGCGACGGTTACTTGGTCGGATACGTCTAGCGAGACGCGATCGCCGGCCGCCTCGAACACCCAAGACTTCGATGGATCGAGGGTGAGGGGTATGCTGTTCGGGTCGAGGACATCTGCACCTGACAGGCCGGCGCGCCCGAGCACGATCTGCGAGCCAGCGGGGGCGGTTCCGCCGGGGAAGATCAACACCTCGCCAACCGGGAAGGGCGACCTCGGTAGCCAGATCAACCAACTCGGTTCGAACGCGCGAGCTTCATTTCCACCGATGCCGAGCAATTGCGCGAGACGACCCACCGCCGTCGCGGTTTCCTGATCGAACTCGTCATCGGCGGCTGTATCGAAAATCGCAATCCGTGAAAGAAGCTCCTCGAGCATCTTGACGTCCGGGCCACTGTCTCCGGCATCCAAGGGGCGCCAGAAGGGCGAGGCGGTCGCCGCTGCCATCCGTGAGGTGCCATCGACACTCAGAGGGGTATCTCGGTCCTGAAGTGTGTCGCCTGGTTTGAGACGAACTGCCGTCACGATCCCAGACCAAGCGGGTGAGATGATGGCCTCTGGATCGGTCCACGTCAGCTGCAGGCTTGCTGCGATGCGCTCGTCGAATGATGCGGACCGAGCTTCGACGACCAACGGCTCAGGAGCAGGCGCCAGCTCGGAGAGACCTTCCCTCCAGAGCAGCCGTGATACGACCAAGGCCAAACCGAGGATGACGATCAGGAGAACCAGCCCGCCACCAATTGACACTACCGGTGCGAGTCCTCGGGTTCTCTTGGCGTCTGGCTGATCCATGAACCGATGGTCTCCTCTGTAATCGCCGGCCAGTGACCGCCCCCGACGGTAGGTGTACAGCGATCTCGAGTCAACCCGACGTCGGGACGCCCGAGCTGGCCGTTAGCCGGTGGCCGCTGAGCTGGGTTTGCGTGAGGGGCTGAGCCGACCAACGAAGCACCCTTGCGGCTCGCAGCGAGGGTGCTGACCGACCACGCAGGCCCCCGCGCGCCTAGATCGGCCGTAGGTCAGTCAGCGAACCAGGACAACCTACGGTTTCGGAGCCTGCTAGGAGGAACCCCTCTCCAAGCACACGCTGTTGCCGCCTTGGCGGGCGACACTAGCGCGGTCCGTTGGGGTCTCGCTCGTACACCAAGCCCATCGCTGCCGATATCTCGTCCTGAATGGGCGCGTCGTCCGGAAACTTTGACCGCTCTGCTTGCAGAAAGCCGAGGACCTCGTCCTTAGTCTGGACGTGGGTTGGGAAGCGGTTCTCGCGGACCATCTCTTGATAGAAGCCAGGCCCGGGCGCATGGATCGGTCGGTTCACGGAAGCGTCCTCCGCATTAGTGCGTGGCTAACAACGATCGCGGCGAGGGCGGACGACTTGACGCTCGTGACTCGCCTCTAGACTGAACTGCGTAGGGACGCGCTGTTGGTCCAACCATTCCCTCTTGCTTCGTTGGACACTGTATAGCTGCGGTCAACACCGCCGTTGCCTATCGGCGAATAGGCAGAGAGGTGAGGGTAGCGGCATCCCACCATCTCTACGTCGGTTCGGTCGTGCCGCGCTGGGTTCGAGACCCGCCGATGCGCGGACGTTTGGCGCTGCGCGATATGGTGCGTGACTCGCGCTGCGCCACTGGCACGAAGGGCGTCGCCGTGGATTGGACGGCGTGGGCGGCAGCGGCCACCGGACGAGACGTGCGTGAACGGATGCTCTCGTCGTGGGTTCCGGTGTTGCCGCCGCTTCAGCTCGTAGACGGCTACATCCGCACTGTCCAGATTGCCTTGTGGAGTGGGACCGGCGCGACAAGCCCTATGAGCCACTGCTCTGGAGCTTAGTGCTGGCAACGACATGCCCCATCCACCGGCGAGTCCTTGCCGATCGTGGCGCGAATTGTGATCGTCGGCAGCTGCTGCCACTGTTCGCGGTTCCTCGGACATACGCGCAGGCGGGCATCTGCCGGTGGGTGGGAACCTTGGGTTAGCGACCAGCTTTCGGGGATCCTGGCCGCGCCACCGACCGAGTCGGAGCTGCTTTCGCAGACGCAGCGGGCCGGCTTGGACGCTCGCACGCGGTGCTAGCCGCCGAGATGGGGTGGCCCGATCGTCTCTCTCTAAGTGGTATCGCGGACATGGCCGGCCCTGGCTGGCCGGAGTGCTGAGGCTGGCGGCTCTCGGTGGGTGGTCATCGCGCGCCATATTGGAAGGTCAGCTGATCTCCGATAGCAGCCCTGACGGTACGACCAGCAATCGCCCTGGCGCGGTCGGTCCCGGAAGGACTGGGCCAATTGCGGCGTGGCGGCGGGCTCGAGCTCTGGGGTCGGAGGCGCCGCGACAAGGAGTCAGCGCCCGCGGTGGCGGATCTGTATCGGGGATATTGACGAGTGGATTGGTTGCGTCGCAACACCGGCCGCCCAGAGGACAGCCGGGCCCTGGCCACAGGATGCATTGACCCGCGAGCAAGAAAAGCGCTGGCCCGAGGCAGAGGCTCTCTATCGGCGCGCGCACCGGGCTGCGCAGGTTGACCCGGACGAGTCCAACCTGGCGTACCTGGAGGTCGCCTCGCCAACGCCCTGCTCCGGCAGGACCGGCCCGCGGAAGCCAAGGAAGATCCTCGAGCGCTCACTGATGCGCACGAGCGACGTGCACATCCCCGGGTCGGTCTCGCTGCTGTCGGACCTGCACTTCAGTGAACGCCGGTGGGCCGATGCCGAACGGGTCCTGCGCGAGGGTCACCAGGCCCAGGCCGCGCGGGAGTCGCGCGCCGGCCGCGCCGGCCCAGATGTCGGCGGCGCCGTCATGCTCATGGCTGATGCCTGCGTCAAGGCAGCGGACGCCGAGCGGATCGTTCTTTGGCTTCGTGAACGTCGGCACGGGCAAGCTCTACAAGTACATCGACTTCGTGTTGGGTCACCGCCGTGCGCAATGCGGCGCTCGACGCCAGCGAAGCTCGGGATAGCACGTTACGGAGGATGGCAGTCGTACTGGCCGGGTCGAGCCCTTTGAGCCTCCGACTTCAGTGTCCCAATATACTGCCCGCTGGGGCGATCGAGGTTCCACTTCCGGCGTCAACCGGGATCTGCAGCGCGAGCCAAACCGCTAGTTGTCGTGGTGAGCAGGGCGAGACCGATGATCGCCGGGCTACGGACGCGAGACCGAGGGGACTAACTCCTACATTCAGGGGACGCGTATGAGGTCAAACCGCAAAGGCGGCTATCATCGCTACCATGCCGCGAAGGACCGAGTCCGAGTATGTCGATCTCGGTCGTGGATACATCCTATCCATCCTTCAGCGTGAATACGCCGCCACCCCTGCCGAACTGGAAGCTCGATGCGCCGAGCGTGATGGCACCAGCCGTCTGCTCATAGACGTGAACCACGTGTACTCCGCGCGAGACTCCCTGCTGGCGGAGGGCGCCATTGAGTTCATGCCCGCGGTTAGAACGCGCGGTAGGCATGCGATCCCCATCTTTCACTTGCCGGTCGTCCGCGGCAACGCTCGGGTTATCGCCGATTCCGCCGCCCGCAAGCGACTCCTCCAAGCGCGCTGGCAGGGATGGGCCATCGGCACTACGCGATATCCGAAAGGCTTGGTCGGACCGGCTGGCGAGCGGGTCTTGAGCGCGACCGTGCTCCATCCCGACCTCCGCGGCACGTACCTCCCGGTGCAGACGGACGCAGGCGAAGTGCGATCGCTGTTCGGTGCACGAGTCCCGGGTGGCGCATTGGACAGCGGCGCCTACATCGTCGGTCGAGCCGGAGGACTTGCCGGTCGACCAGTGCTCCTGGCGATGGAGATGAAGAACCTCCGGCACTGGCTTTTCCCTCGGTCACCAGAACTGTTTCAGTTGCTGGACAAGTCTGCGCGACTCGCACTCGGTCATCCGGATATGCCGATCGCGCCGGTCCTCGTTTGCCGCCGCCGTCACCACACGACCTTCAAGATGGCCGCCGATCTCGGCTTCTTTGTCATCGAGGTGCATCGGCAGTTCATGCTGCCCTCGGCTGAGGCCCCCACTGAACGAGTGGAAGAGGTCCGGTCAGGAATCGGCTTCAAGTTCCTCGCCCAGACTGTGGAGCCCGATCCGATCCTGCTGACGGTGCTGCGGCGGACTGTACCGACGCGGGCCGAGGCCACTGCGCGACGATTCCTGGAGCGGGCGTCGACCCTCGCGCCGCTCTATGAGCGGCTTCGCGACGACGAGCTCGGCACCGTGGAGCGCGACGCACTGTTTGACAGTATGCGGACGATTGCCCTCGCCTTGCCCGATAGCCGTGGCGGCTGGTGACCTCGGATTGCCTGCTGACGGCGAAAACGCGCTGAAGCAGTCTAAGTTCCGCTAGATGTCGGGACTGCATCGTCGAGCTTGCGATGAAGGAAGGACACGAGGGTGAGTAGCTCAATCGCCTCGCGCTCTCCGATCGGGCGATGGACCCGCGGGACGTGCGCCGGAATATTTCGAAAGTAGGCGAACAGGCCTCGCAACAGATGGACTATGCCCCGATGCTCCGACCAGTCTGTCTCGGACTCAAGTCGGTTCCACGCAAGCATCGGCAGCCCGACATCCGGTGATAGCGCCCGATCGATGAGGCGTTGCCCGTCAAGCGACAAACCAGTGCGGTCGTGCAGCTTGTGCGCGACACTCTTCGTCGCCTCGAAGGTAGCATGGAAGTAGTCATCCGCCAGTAGCTCGGCTTTGCAAAAGGCGATGACATCTGGGTGAAACGACCTCCGGCGCATTTCGATGTGGAGTCTGTTCGCGCGGTTCTCCGCATCAGACAGTGTTGCGGACCGACTCGTGCGGGAAAGTTTGCCGTCATCGCCGACCTGCATACCCGCGAAGCTCAGCGTCATGTTGAGCCCCTCCTGATACTGTTGGAAGCGCGACGGCTCGTCACGGTAGCGGACAGGACGCATCGCTAACTCAACAAAACGCAGGATCGCGTTCGCGGCGCCATCCCTAGCCTGGCGATCCGTTAGGGCCAGGTCCAGCCGGTCCGCCTTGGTGATTTGACCAGGATCGTCTATCCCTGCCTCCGCGAGCAAACGCTCAATTTGCCTGCCCGTAAGGCCTTCTGCCGTATCGCCCAAGACCTGCGCAATTCCCTCGATTGCGGCCGGATCCAGCGGCGGCTCGCTAGGCACCTGTTTCAAACATCTCCTGTTGTTCGGCGGCCTTCTTGGAAGCGAAGCGCTCGGCCTTCGTCGCTTCGGTGCTTCGCGCAATGCGGTCGCCGAGAGCCTTGATCTGCGATTCCGACATGAACCGTGTCATCGTGTCGGTCCGCGGAGCAGCGCCAGGAACTTGTCGACTACGAATTTCGTATTCTCACGCACTTCCTGCGCATCGAAGACCTCCACGACGATGCCCGATTCTCGGAAGAAGAGGTTCCGCTTGTGGTCATGGGCGGCGCGCGATGGCGGGTGATAGGGCTCTCCATGCACTTCCACGATCCCGACTACCCCTCGGTGCACGACCATAAAGTCGGGCTCCCGTAACACGCGTTTCCGGCTCGCAGCGGGAAGCGGAAAAAGAGGACGTCCCGCGTGTCGACATCGTGGTCGAGCGTGATGGCCTTAGCTTCGCGGTCGAGGTGAAGCTGAAGGACTGGAGGCGCGCAGCGTCGCAGGCTTTCCTCAACACGGGTTTCTTTCACGCGAGCCTCATCGCCCTTCCCACTAATCCGCGCCGCCGGGTGGACATGGAGTACCTGCGCTCACTCGACGTCGGACTGATCTTGCCTGAACGCGGGTCGGATGTCTCGACAAGGCCGCGCAAAAGTACGCGAAGATCCTCCGCAAACCGCTCGACGACGTCGGATTCCACCCCGCGCGGCTCGTCGCGCCGTACGTTGCGCTCGATGAGCAGCGGCCGGAGTCCGTTCACGCGCAGGCACGGATGAACGACATCGTCCTACGGGAAGCGCAGCCGGGCGACGAACTCTGGGGAGTCGTAGCCTTCGAGTCCATCCAGTCAACCCGGCCGGTCGACGAAATCGGCGGCTACCTTCAGCTCGGCGGGTTCAGCGGGCTGGGCCTCTGGGTGGGAGGTTTCGATGAGCACTCCGCTCCAGTGCGAGCGCTCGTCCAGTATCGCCACACGATTCGGTCCCTGCGAGCGCCCGTCTGGCTCATGTACGCGGGCTACTTCGGCGTGCTCGCATCGTTTGACGGCGTGGCAAAGGTCAGTCACGGCGTCTTCTACACCGAGAGCAAGCGCCTCGTCGGGCCAGTCGGGAGCGGTCCCCCGGCCGATCGCTACTACATCGCCCGCCTTCATCGGTTCTACGAACCGGTGCGTGCCCTATCGATTATTCGGGCAATCCCGGAGTTCGCGTGCGAGTGTCCCGACTGCCAGCCGCTCGACGAGCTGATGGAAGCAGCGAGCATGATTCGCCCGGGATCGCCGATGCGCGCTGAATGGGTTGCCCGTCTGCAGCGTCACTTCCTTCAGTGCCGATCAGCCGAAGTCGAGGCGATTGAGTCGATGAGCCCGGCGGACGCCTATCGGGACCTCGTCAGGAGCGCGGAGATAGTCGGGATCCTCCCCTTGTCAATCCAGAGGAGCCTCGGACTCCATGACCGACATCTACTGCACTGGGCGGAGGCGATCCGCCACCCCCTGTTAACCCCTCGCTCTATACAGTGGGCGTGCCGGGAGCACGAGTGGGTAATGAGTGGACAAGGTCGCGTCGCCGCAGTGCGCGACGTCGACCCTGCGGAGTGTCCGTCTGATTGACTGGCTCAACCAGGCGGCGGATGGACGGGCCACGGTAATCGCCGCCGATGCCGGCTACGACAAGACCACCTCCTGTTGCAATGGGAGCGCGAGGTTCCTTTCCCGTGCTACTGGTACAGGCTCGACCGCACGGACCGGGACTGGACATTCGATATCATGTGAATTTCCAAAGTCGTGTCACGGGTGGTTTCCACGAGTTTGTCGCACGTTTCCCATTTGTGACACAAGACGAGGATCTCGCCGGGATGAGCAGGCGCCGTCATCTCAGGCAGGCAGTGTCGGCTACGCGGTCGCGTCGTCGATCAGACCGTAGGGCGCGACGTCTACACGGCCGGAGTAAGTCACCAGCTTGTACTTGGCAGCGCCATCTGGCGGACGGTTGTCGACCACGAGGACCTGCGCGCCGGCCCCATCCCCGCTGATCCACGCATCGAGGTGTGAGTACACCTGAGCCACGATCTCTCGCTGGCCGAACTCCGGGTCCGCCTCACGATCGATTGGGCGCAGGTTCTTCTGAAGGCCGTCGATCATCAAGAAACCAGGATGCGCCTGCTGCTGCTCGAAGGCGAGTTCGAAGATTGTCAGCTGCCAGGCCATCGCGATTAGGGTGCGGCCACCCGAACTGAACTGCGAATAGTGCCGTCCTCGCACGTAAGGTGCGAAGTGCTCATCGATCCGGGCGCCGGATAACTTCGGAAAGCGGAAATCGCGCAGGATCAGCTGGAACCGATCTGTCATCTCCGCAATCAGAGCGGCGCGTGACGGGCGGTCTGTCTCGAGTTCTGCGTGGCGCTTCTTGAGTCCAGCGATCTGGCCTCCGACCTCCGCCAGATTGGCCTGCTCTTGGCGAAGCCCGGCGCGGAGTCTGTCTGCTTGTTCGAGGGTCGCCTGCTCGGCGAGCAGTACCTGTCGCCGACCCGCCACCGCATCCAGTTGGCTCAAGAACGGGGCGACGTCCGGCGCGGCGGCTTCATCGAGACGTGCTTGTGCCGCCTGCTCGGCCTGACGAGCGGCCTCAAGGCGGCGGAGGACGTCCTCGACCTCACGGTCAATGTCGGACAAGTACTCGGTGAGTTCGTCCAGCCGGGACTGGATCGCTCGAACCTCGCGGTCGACGTCAATGCCGAGATAGGCGGCTGCGGCAGACACGACTTGGCCGCAGAGCGTGCAGCGCTCATCCTCGATCTCTGGTGTGTCAGGGAGACGGCCCCCACACGCCGGACACACCTCGACGGTTAGTGGGTCGAACAGCTGCGCCGCTTCGGTCGAGAATGTAAGCCGCGAGATGTCGGCACCGTATTGACCGCGTAGAGCAGAGAGTCGTTCGCGAAGCGTCGTCCGATCTCGAAGTCGCACGTCCAGGTCGTTTCGAGCTTCGGCGGCAGTCGTATAAGCGGCACGTAAGTGATCCGTGTGCTCTGCCGCAGCCCGCATCTGCTGGTCGAGACGGTTCCGCTCGTGCGCATGCCCCTCAAGTTCGTCATCGATCACCAACAGACGCGCCCTGATGTCCATGCCAGAGCCAATCTGATGCTCCTCGAGGAACTGCTCGAGGGCAGCAATCGACGCCTGCAACTTGCTGCGCTCCTGTTCCTTGTGGTCGATGGATGCCGCGAGGTCGACCAAGACGTCGTCATGGACCCCGAATACGGCCTCGATCACCTGCGTGAGCTTGAGGCGCTTCATCCGCTCTGTTTCGTGGAGGAGCATCTTTGACCCGAGTCGCTCTGTTGGCATGAAGCAGAGCCACATCAGGTCACGGAAACTGAGCGGATCTGCTCCCGACGAGCTTTGAGTGGGTGCTTCCTTGAGCCGAACCGTCGCCAGCCCCACCGCCTCGAGGAGCGAATGGGACAGCGATCGCGGATCGCCCGGTGGCCTGATCGGCAGTCGCCGTACGCGGTGCGGCCGGCCGAGGCCTTCGAGCGACGTCCAATGCATCACCGCGTCGCTCGATGCGGGGAAGACAGATCGTTCAATGACCCGTAGTTCACCTACAAGCTCGATTTCCAGCAGGGCGCGGACCACCGATGCGTCGTGGATCTCCGGATGTGTGGGATGTTCCGCCGCGCCGAGACAGTAGTCGATGAACTCGAGGACCGATGTCTTCCCAGTCATGATCTCGCCCGCGATGATGCCGATCGGCGCCGGCTCGCCGTCAGCCAGGAACTTCAGCCCATAGTTGCGGCTGAGACCCCGCAGTTGTAGTTCGCGGATCCGAACGCCGTAGCTCATCAGTCGTACAGGTCGATCATGAGCGACTCGGCTCGCAGCCACTGCTTGGCGCTGTTGCGCAACTTCCTGTCGCTGAGCGACTTCAGCTTCCGAATGACGAGGCCGGCGCTCTCGCGGTAGGCCAGTGCATACATCGCGGTGAAGCGGCCTGCCACGCCGGTCCCCCGCGGGGTCCGCTGGTATCCAACCCGACCGTTGCTCCCGGCTACATCAACCAGATCACGAGCAACTAGCCAAGCGAGGTCGTGCTGCAGCCGCGCACGCCGGTTCGAGAAGCGCTGCGATGAGGATTGGTAGTCGAGGTTGCGAACCTCGAACCCGGCCAACTCGAGGTCGACTCTCGCTGGGTCGTCGTCAGAAATGACCAGAAACGGATTGGCCGCGAAGAAGTCGTAGTACCCGAGGCGGTCGATGTCCACGGGCGTGGCGCGGAGTTCGGCGGCGACATCGAGAAGTAGCAGTAACTGTCCGAGGCGGAACGCATCCAGAGTCTCTGGCGCGATGCGCGCCGGAAGCCGATCAACGGCCATGGTTACGCGCAACTGGCCGCCACTCGCGGCACCATCCGGCGCGGCCCAACTCGACGGCTCGGTGCATCAGGCCAAGGGTGTGGATCAAGCCGGCTCGCAGCGTGCGCGGCTTCGTTGCCTGATGGTGTCTTTCGATTGCCTCCATCACGTCGGCATGAAGCGCACGCCCGTCGCTGTCGCTTGATACCTCGTACCTCCCATAGCGCGGCTCCCAAAGGGCGACGACCTCTGCGTCGCGGGCATCCAGCTCGTGCAGCTCGGCGGCCACCTGCTTGTCCGTCACCTCCCTTACGAGCAGCTCAGCATTGAAGAACTGCCTCTTCGCAGACTCGGTTTCGGTCACCTTCGCCTTGAGGAGCTGCGCAACGAACAAGGCGTTGTCATAGCGGCCATCCGTAGGAAGCGGTTGCACTGGCAGTGGCTCGACAGGCTCGTCCCAACCGAAGTATGAGCGTCGCAAGGTGGCGGCATCAGACGAGAGCAGAAGCCGCTCTAGGCGGGTCGCTGACCAGAGGCTGATCTTGATGCCTGTGGCCTTGGAGTACTCGCGACGAAATCTGTTCCACCAAGTCGTCTCGGTAGGGTTGAGGTTGCAGGGGAGGCAGAGTGTCCACGCCTTCACTGTGTAGCCCTCCTCTCCTGCCTTGCGGACCGCTGTCTGGAACGCCTCTTCGACCTGCTTCCGCTGGTTGGGTTTCACACCGTTGATGAAGTATTTGGCCTGCCAGATGGCGATCGATCCGCGAGTCTCAAGGGCGCCGACGTACACATCGATCCCCCAATCACCACCCGCTCCCTCAATCTGGTCAGCACCCGGTCGGCTCAGTCCCACCAGTTGAGCGACGAGCCGCTGGAAGAGATCGCGAGCACCAGGCTCGCCACGACCGGTGATGCGAAGGTAGGCGAAGTCGATTGGGGTGGCGGCACTCATCATTGGAAGCCCGACGGAGATGTCAAGCCATGCGAGTCACTCACAACTCGTAAATAGATGCGGGGACGACTCGCGCCATGCTGCTCCCTCCGCTCAAACGAGATCGTTTGATAGCAGTGACCGCGACCATAGCAGACGACAAGGGCATGCAAGACCGCTGACGCGAGATTCGGCCGCTCAACTCAGCCTCGTATGTGAACGGGCGAAGTTGCCCATCATCAGCGCGGCGCTCTTCCGCCACGGCGACCTCGGTCGAGTCTGTGTTCAGATCGCTGAGCCGACGGATCTGATCTACGACCGCAGCGAGCCCGAGTATCCGGAAATCCCGCCGGGCGCGGACGAGACCGAAGTCGCGTGGGAAACCGGATGTGCAGCCCCCGTCGCGCAAGCCCCGCCTGCCACGGTGGCCTCGATCAGTGCCACCGCAACGCGGTATGCGGTCGATTTGCTCACCGGCCGGATCGACGCGGATCTCGATGTTGTCGAGGTCTATCACGCCCTCCCCGAGGAGCCGTTCGCCAGCGCCGGGACCACGGTCTTTCCTCGATGAAAGTTCGCGTGGTGGAGGAGGTCGCGGACCAGATCCGAGCCTGGAGTCACGAAGCAGCGCCGCTGGAGACAGGTGGACTTCTGCTCGGCCTCTACGCCAATGGTGAGCCTTGGGTTACCCGCGTGGTTCTTGTCGAGAGCGAAGACCGCACCCGCTCTCGTTACGATCTCCCAGCCGGGATCACTCAGGATGCCGTCCGTCGTGTGCAGTCGGAGGACCCTGGCGTCGGCTACTTGGGCGACTGGCACTCCCATCCGGCAGATGCGGGACCCTCGCCTACCGACTTGGGCTCTTTGCGCTGGCTGGCCAGACAAGCCCTCGGACGCGGCCGCCGACCACCGATCATCGTTGTCGCTCGACTGAGCAAGGACCGCTGGCTGCTGGACGCGCGTATTGGCCTCCGATGGCCATTTACGGCCCGAACCGCTGCTGTAGTGCTGACGGGACCGCCCGTACTCCCAGCTCACTGAGGCCCGAGTCGACACCGCTACTCGCCCTACAGCTCGTCGGCGCCTCGTCCCCGAGCAAGTGGCTGGGCCTACATCGGACAGCACCGGCCGCTGAGGTCAGACCTCCTGTCACCGCCAGTCAGGCCGTGCGCGTCTGGTCCTTCCTGTGACGACGCACATCGCCCACGGCGGCGTCGATCTGCTGCATCACCGAGGCGATGCCTGGCGGTTGCGTCATGGTCGCGCCGAGGTGCCGCAGCAGCCAGGTTGGCATGCGCGGAGCGTCGATCTCGCGCAGGAACAACCCCACGTCGATCGCGTCGGTCGGAGCGCCGTCGGGGGCGGCGGTGATCGTCCAGCCGGTCGCGAAGTTGTTGTCGTACTGAGTCGCCCAGACCGCAGTCAGCAACGCCGATGGCGCACCGGTGACGCATCGACTCTGGCCGCGGTGGAGCACATGGGCGACGTGCGTTGAGGTCGCTTCCATCAACTCGCAGCCTGCAGGTCGTCGAGGTCCTCTTCTCCGCTCAGAACGGTGAAGGGTCGATCACCTCGTCGCGGCACGTATGTCATCTTCCAGTAGGGGTTCTCGCCGTAGTCGTCGGCTTCCTGTTCGAGCCAACTGCCATCGTCGAATACGACATGCAGGCCATAGGCGATCGGGTCTTCGGGTGCAAGCGCTCCGAGCATCTGCGAGAAGGTCTCAGCATCAACCGCGAACGGTCCGCTTGCTGATCCCGCCCAGGCGACCTTTCTCTCAATCGGCCCGGCGGCGTCTTCGCCCACTTGCGTTTCGCGTTCGATGGCGCGACGAAGGTCGGCGGCGGTGAGTGACATCTTCCCTCCTGCGGATCTGGTGGCGCAGGTGATGTTGGCCGCGCTTATCAGTCGAGTCTGTAGGACCGACGGGTCAACCGGATGGGTACCGGCTCCCACTGTCAGACTCCGTTCCGGAACCGAGTCCTCGTCGACTGCCTCGACGGTACCCTGTCTACCTTGACAGGAGAGACCGGGCGACGATTGTCGTCGTCCCCGTCAAATACAAGTGGAGTCGCCACGTGGCCATCAAAAAGTCTGAGCTCTACTCGTCGTTGTGGAAGTCATGCGACGAGCTCCGGGGCGGAATGGATGCGTCGCAGTACAAGGACTACGTCCTCGTGCTGCTATTCGTGAAGTACGTCTCTGACAAGGCCTCGAGCCAGTCGAACTATCTGCTCGACGTCCCTGAAGGCGCCAGCTTCGCCGACATGGTCGCGCTGCGCGGCGACAAGGACATTGGCGAGAAGATCAACAAGATCATTCACCGCCTGGCCGAGGCTAATGACCTGACCGGCGTGATCAACGTCGCTGATTTCAACGATCCGGAGAAACTTGGCCGCGGCAAGGAGATGGTCGACCGCCTGTCCAACTTGATCGGCATCTTCAATAGCCCTGCCCTGGACTTCCGAGGCAACCGAGCCGAGGGCGACGACCTGCTCGGCGACGCCTACGAGTACTTGATGCGGCACTTCGCCACCGAGTCAGGGAAGAGCAAGGGGCAGTTCTACACGCCGGCTGAGGTGTCACGCATCCTGGCGAAGGTCGTCGGCATGGGTTCAGCGCGGAGCGCTGGGCAGACCGTCTACGACCCCACGTGTGGATCAGGATCGCTACTGCTCAAGGCACACGACGAGGCTCTCTCGACAACGGGTCACGATCTAGCGATCTACGGCCAGGAGATGGACGTTGCCACCGCGGCGCTGGCCCGAATGAACATGATCCTTCATGACGCGCCGACTGCCGAGATCACGCCGGGTGGCTACAGCACTCTGGCCAATCCACAGTTCCGCAACCGCGACGAGAGCCTCAAGACCTTTGACTTCGTTGTCGCCAATCCACCGTTCTCCAATAAGGCATGGCGCAACGGCTTCGACCCGGCCCACGATGAGTTCGGCCGCTTCTCCGCGCCGTACGTGTTGCCGCCGGCCAAGAACGGGGACTTTGCGTTCCTGCTGCACATCGTCGCGAGCTTGAAGAGCACCGGGAAGGGCGCGGTCATCCTGCCCCATGGCGTGCTATTTCGCGGCAACGCCGAGGCGATCATCCGGCGCGAGATCATCCGGCGCGGCTACGTCAAGGGCATCATCGGCTTGCCGGCCAACCTGTTCTACGGGACCGGCATCCCGGCGTGCATCGTCGTCCTCGATAAGGAGGAGGCCGCGACCCGGACTGGCATCTTCATGATCGATGCCTCCAAGAGCTTTCGGAAGGATGGCCCGAAGAACCGCCTGCGCGAGCAGGACATTCACCGCATCGTCGACGTGTTCACGCGTCAGGTCGAAGCCGACAAGTACTCCCGCCTTGTCCCGGTTGCGGAGGTAGAGGCCAACGGCTACAACCTCAATCTGGCGCGGTACGTCGACAGCAGCGTCGCAACCGACCTGCAGAACATCGACGGTCACTTGCACGGAGGCATTCCGCAACTAGACGTCGATGGCCTTGGGGACTACTGGCAGGTCTTCCCTGGATTGCTCGACAAGCTCTTCTCGCCCGCGCGGAGAGGGTTTAGCGAGATGGTGGTGCCAGCTCCCAGTGTCGCCGACACAATTACTGAGCATCCAGAGGTTCGCGACTTCGTCGGCGCTTCACGTGCGTTGTTCGAAAACTGGCGAACCGGGGCCCAGGATCGCCTTCGGGCATTCGATGCAGCTGACAGTCCGAAGGCGCTCGTCGAGCTCCTGTCCGAAAGCATCCTCGACATGTTTCGTCGAGCGCCGCTGATCGACACCTATCGCATCTACCAGCGCTTCATGGACTACTGGAGTGCATCGATGCAGGACGATGCGTACCTCATCTCCGGCGGCAGCTGGGCCGATGCGGCCACGCCACGGTTGATCACCGACAAGCAGAAGAATGCCGGGGACTTTGGGCTCGGCAAGAACCGCTTTCAGTCAGACCTGTTGCCGCGCGACGTCATGGTTGGCCGGTTCTTCGAAGCCGAAGCGACGTCCATCGCATCGCTAGAAGCCGAGTTGGCCACCGCTGAGCAGGAGCTCATCGACCTTGGAGACGAGTATGGCGCCGATGGTGCCGTGCTGGACGGCGTCGTGGATGACCGTGGCAAGGTAACCAAGAAGGCTGTGAGCGCACGGCTGAAGGAACTCGATGCTGACCCGGATGGAGCAGACGCCGAGGATCGCCGAGTGCTCCAAGAGTGCACGCGCCTCCTGGAGAACGTGTCGACACTCAAGGCACAGCTGAAGAGGGCTCGAGAAGAACTAGACGTTGCCCTTGCTGCTCGCTTTCGCGACCTGACCGTCGATGAAATCAAGCAGATCGCGATCGCCAACAAGTGGATGGCTCGGCTGGGTCGCGCGGTTGACGAGGAAGTGCAGCGCGTGGCCGCCCAACTCACCGGTCGCATCGAAGAACTCGCCAGTCGCTATGAGACACCGCTGCCGGCACTCGTCGAGCGCGTGGACGAGAAGGCTGGCATGGTCGCGTCGCACCTCGCCCGAATGGGGGTCCGCTAGTGACTACTCGTGAGTACAAAGCAACCGAACTCGGTCGGATCCCGGAGGACTGGGCTATCTGGACGCTGGGTGAACTGGGCGCGACGTACTCTGGACTCTCAGGAAAGTCGGGACCAGCCTTCGGGCATGGGGATGGCCTGTACGTCCCGTTCACCAACGTCATGCGAAATGTGGTGACTGATCTGCGCCAGCTCGAGCGGGTGGAGGTGCTGCCAGGGGAGCGCCAGAACGTGGTTGTCGACGGCGATGTGCTCTTCAATGGCTCCTCGGAAACGCCGGAGGAGCTCGGATACGCGTCGTATGTCTCACGTCCGTGCGGCGCGTTGTACCTCAACAGCTTCTGCTTCGGGTACCGGATCAAGCGCCCGGACATCATCGACGGGCTCTTTCTGGCTTACTGGTCCCGGTCGATCGTGGGCCGGCAGCTGTTGCAACCGCTCGCACAGGGATCCACCCGGTACAACTTGTCGAAGCGAAGCCTCCTGTCGACGAGTATCTATCTGCCTCCAGTCGACGAGCAGCGTGAAATTGCGGCTGTTCTGTCAGACGGGGACGCTCTCGCCAGTGAGCTCAAGGCGCGACTGGAGAAGACGCGCCTGCTCAACGCTGGCATTGGACAGCAACTGATCTCGGGGAAGACACAGTTGAACGAAGCTGCCGAGGGTTGACGTGAGCATCGTCGGCCAGATCGAACGACGGACCCAGAAGCGGGTTGTGCAGCTTCTCTCCGAACGCCTCGCCTATCAGTATCTCGGCGAATGGTCGGATCGTGAGGGCAACAGCAACACCGAGGAGAGCCTTCTCGTACCCTTCTTGCGCGAGCAGGGCTACGACGAAGAGCTGATCACTCGGGCGATCTCGCAGCTCAGAAGGGCTGCCGACAACTCAGCGCGGAGCCTGTACGACCGCAACCGCGAGGTCTATTCGCTGCTGCGGTACGGCGTGAAGGTGAAGCCGGACGTGGGCGAGCAGACCGAGACCGTGCATCTGGTCGACTGGGAGCATTCCGAGCGCAACCACTTCGCCGTTGCCGAAGAGGTCGCGGTCGGCGCGGCCGACGCCCGAGCCCACGGAAAGCGTCCGGACATCGTGCTCTACCTCAATGGTATCGCCGTCGCCGTCCTCGAGCTCAAGCGATCGGTTGTCTCGGTGTCGGAGGGCATTCGACAGAACCTCGACAACCAGAAGCGCGAGTTCATCGAGCCCTTCTTCTCAACCGTGCAGCTCGTCATGGCCGGCAACGACACCGAGGGCCTGCGTTACGGCGTGATCGGGACTCCAGAGAAGTACTACCTGACCTGGAAGGAGCCCAGCTCAGTAGAGAGCCCGCTGGACCGCGCGCTTCTGCAGCTGTGCGAGAAGAGCCGGCTGTTGGAGATGATCCACGACTTCATCGTCTTCGACGCCGGCACCAAGAAGATCGCGCGGCACAATCAGTATTTCGGCGTCCGGGCCGCTCAACAGTTCGTCCAGCGACGCGAGGGCGGGATCATTTGGCACACCCAAGGCTCAGGAAAGAGCCTGATCATGGTGTGGCTGGCGAAGTGGATCCACGAGAACGTCCGCGATGGCCGGGTCGTGGTCGTCACCGACCGGACCGAGCTGGACCAGCAAATCGAGGACGTCTTTTTCGGGGTCGACGAACAGATCCACCGCACCTCCAGCGGCTCCGACCTGGTCAAGGTGTTGAGCGAAGACCAGAAGTGGCTCATCTGTACCCTGATCCAGAAGTTCCACGGCCGCGAAGGTGAAGCTACCGAGGCCGAGGTCGCCGATTTCATCGCCGAGCTGAAGCGCTCGCTGCCGGCGAACTTCAAGGCCAAGGGCGAGCTCGTCGTATTCGTCGACGAGTGCCATCGCTCGCAGTCCAACGTCCTGCATGAGGCGATGAAAGAGCTTCTGCCCGGCGCCACGTTCATTGGCTTCACCGGCACGCCACTGCTCAAGGCTGACAAGAAGCGCAGCATCGAGGTCTTCGGTCCGATCATCCATCCGTACAAGTACGACGAAGCCGTCGCGGACGGGGTTGTGCTCGATCTCCGCTACGAGGCGCGCAACATCGAGCAGCGGCTGGCATCACCCGAGCGCGTCGACCAGTGGTTCGAGGCGAAGACGCGCGGCTTGACTGACCTGGCCAAGGCTCAGCTCAAGCGCCGCTGGGGCACCATGCAGGAGGTCTTGTCAAGTCACTCCCGGTTGGCACAGATCGCGAGCGACATCCTGATGGACATGGAGGTTCGCGATCGGCTGAGCAGCGGTCGCGGCAACGCACTGCTCGTTGCAGGCAGCATCTACCAGGCCTGCAAGTTCTATGAGTTGTTCGAGAAGACCGGGCTCCACGGCAAGTGCGCCATCATCACCTCGTACGAGCCGAACGTTGCGCAGATCAAGGGCGAGGAGAGTGGCGAGGGCGAAACCGAGCGGCTTGAGCAGTACCAGATCTACCGACGCATGCTCGCAGACTGGTTCGACGAGGATGCTGACACGGCAGTGAACCGGGTGGAGGAATTTAAGAAGCAGGTGAAGGAGAAGTTCCTCCACGAGCCGGGTCAGATGAAGTTGCTGATCGTGGTGGACATGTTGCTCACCGGCTTCGACGCGCCGCCGGCGACCTATCTGTACATCGACAAGCAGATGCGCGACCACGGCTTGTTCCAAGCGGTCTGCCGCGTGAACCGTCTCGACGGCGACGACAAGGACTATGGCTACATCGTCGACTACAAGGACCTGTTCCGCAGCCTCGAGGGCGCGGTCAAGGACTACACCGGTGAGGCATTTGGCGCCTTCGACCGAGAGGACGTCATCGGCCTGCTCGAGGATCGGCTGACCAAGGCCCGGGAGCGCCTGGACGAGAAGCTGGAGGCCGTCCGTGCGCTGTGCGAGCCCGTCGCGCCGCCCCGCGAGTCAGCCGACTACATGCGCTACTTCTGCGCCGCCAACGCTGGCAACGCCGAGCAACTCAAGGACAACGAGCCGAAGCGGCTTTCGCTGTACAAGCTGGTGTCGTCTCTCATTCGCGCCTACGCCGACATCGCGAGCGAGATGGAAGAGGCTGGGTACACCGAAGACGAAGCCGCCAAGATCAAGACCGAGGTCGGTCACTACGAAAAGGTCCGTGGCGAGGTGAAGCTTGCCAGCGGCGACTACATCGACATGAAGATGTACGAGCCCGCCATGCGTCACCTGATCGACGCCTACATCCAGGCCGATCCGAGTGAGCAGGTGAGCGCATTCGAGGACCTGTCCCTCATGCAGCTCATCGCTGAACGCGGAGCATCGTTCGTCGAGGAACTCCCGGGCGGCATCCGCGGTGATCGAGAAGCGGTGGCCGAAACAATTGAGAACAACGTCCGACGGCTGATTATTGACGAGTCGCCGATCAATCCGAAGTACTACGAGCGAATGTCAGAGTTGCTGGACGCGCTGATCGAGCAGCGGCGTCGCGACGCAATCGAGTACCAGGCCTACCTCGAGCAGATTGTCAAGCTTGTCCAAGAGGCGAAGGCCGGACCGAGCACGGCGGCCTACCCAGACGTGGTCGACACCCCGGCGAGACGGGCGCTGTACGACAACCTCGGTGGAGATGCCGAGCTGGCCCTGACCGTGGACGCCGCGGTCCTGCGCAGTCGTCAGGACGGCTGGCGCGCCAACTTGATGAAGACACGCCGCGTTCGCATCGCTGTTGCTGAGGCTTTGTTGGGCGACCCAGCAGTCGGGACCGAGGATGCGTCGTCCGAGACCGAGAGTGAGCGACTTGACCGCGTCCTTACCCTCGTGACCAGCCAACATGAGTACTGAGTCGGCAATCGAGACCGTCCGCGGATTGGCGGTTCACGTTGTCCGCAAGCCCATCAAGAACCTGCACCTCGGCGTCTACCCGCCGGACGGACGCGTACGAGTCGCCGCGCCCGAAGGTCTCTCGAGTGACGCAGTTCGTGTGGCCGTGGTGCGCAAGCTCGGCTGGATCCGTCGTCAGCAGGCGCGCTTTCGCATGCAGGCCCGCGAGTCGCGGCGAGAGTTCGTGAGCGGTGAAACCTACTACTACTTGGGACGCCGCTACCTCCTTCGTGTCGTTGAGAAACGCGCTCGTCCAGGGGTCCGCATTGCGGGGCGCTACCTCGAACTGACGTGCCGCGCAGGATCCACCCGAGAGCAGCGCGCCGAGATCCTCGAAGCTTGGTACCGAGAGCAGCTCAAACAGGTCATTCCTCCTCTAGTCGCCGACTGGCAGCCGAAGCTAGGGGTGGAGGTAGCTGACTGGCGAGTGCGACGAATGAAGACCAAGTGGGCGTCGTGCAATCCGACAACGCGGCGGCTGTGGTTCAACAGCGAGCTCGCGAAGAAGCCTAAGTCCGCAATCCAGTACTTGGTCGTCCACGAGTTGCTGCACCTGCTCCATCGGCGCCATGACGCGACGTTCACGGCGTTGCTCGACGAACACCTGCCGAAGTGGAGGAGCATCCGGGTCGAACTCGGTCGGCTCCCCTTGACCCGCGACTGGTGGCCGGAGGACTAACCACCCGCCGCTGATTGTCGCGACAGCTAGTTGTCACGAGCCGTCGTCACCGTCTCCGGCATGACGACGCCAGTAATCGGCAGGTAAGCGATGCGCCCTACGCTGGTGAGCGTGAACTTCCGCATCGGCGCACCCACCCTCGACTTCTTCGTCGACGTGCGGCTGCGCAACTTCGCTGACCCGCAGGCAACCGATGGAGCGGGCGGGCGCTGGCTGGCCGTGGCCGACATCGCCGGTGAACACGAGATCGGCCTGGGCAGCAGCCCACGCGAGGCCCTGGTCGCCTCGTTGTCCTCGCTCGGGACGCAGGCCACCAGTGCGCTCCTGGCAGATCCGCAACTCATCGGCATCAGCGGCTCGGTGATGGGCCGCAACAAGCAGTAGCTCTCGCGGTATCCCCGCCGACCCTCTTGTGCCGGCTAGCAGGGAAATGAGGCGCTCCGTTACGCTCCGTCGGCGCCCGGCATGGTGTAGCGGAGAATGTCGGCGACATCGATTGACGCTTCGTCGGTCCTAGACGTCGCGCCCTGCAGCAATGCCTTCTCAAGTTGAGCGCGGAGCAGCGCAACCTCGGCTTGAAGCCGCGCTAGCTCGTCGGGTGGCGAAGCTGGTGCCTGCAGTTCCTCGATTGCGTCACTCGCCTCGATGATTGCTTTCCTGGCTTCGAGTGTTGCCTGTCGCTGCTTGAGACGCTCAAGCGCGGCGGCCTGCTTTTCAGTGCGATCCAGGCCGGCATCGAGAACCTGCTGCTGCCCTAGTTCGACTTCCTTCTTGACCCGGGCGAGCTCGTTGTCCAAGGCCTTGCTGCGCAGGCTGTAGACGCTGTCGCTAATCTCCCCCACCGTCTTGAGGCTGGCCGCCACAGCGCCTGGCACACTCCCGACCGCTTCAGCGAAGGCAGCAACGCTCGATGTGGATCCCGACGCGAAGCCTGTCGCCACACCGGAAGATGAAAACGTCACCTTTGACGACTTCTTCGAGAACCAGGATCGCCGCAGCACGAACGTGCGGTGCACGCATCGATTGTCCAGGATCGGATAGCGACGGCCACTCTCGATGACGGCCTGCATATCGTTCCGCTTGCTCACGTGCAGGACGGCCCAGCGCGGCTCTCGCATCAGAAGTTCGTTCGTACCCACGCTCGGCAGCGGCTCGTTCCCCGCGGCCGGCGAGTCGTCCTCGAACGTGATGAGCAGCTCAAGCTTCTCCCACAGGTAGCGCAGCTTCGCCCGGGCGGCTTCTGTGCTGAGGTCGGCCGGAGCCTCGGTCTCCGGCTGAGCACCGGCGTCCCCATTCACTTCAGCAGCTCTCTCGACGCCGAAAACAAGCTCTCCTTCGGCGTCAACACGTCCACGCCCGGCCACGTTGAACTCGTCGAGCGTGATGAGCCGATCGACGGTCTCTACGTAGCTCTTCATCGTGCTGGCCCGCCACGTGGCGAAGTGCTGATCTATCGCCGTCAGCTCGCTCCGGACGATATGAAGTGCCGCTTCGGCCGCTCGCAAGTCCCTGGCGTGCTGCTTGCGCGCCTCCGTATCGCTGGCCTTGGCAACAAGGCCAGCCAGGCGAGAGATGGTCTGTCGTAGATCGGCCACGCGTTCGGCGAGCTCGACACGCGCATCTGCGAGCGCTCCGTACACCAGCCGATAGGCGGTAGCAACCGTTCGCTCGTCGTCGATAATCAGATCTTCGTCGATGCCAACGCGCTGGAGCCACTTGCGACGTACCTCTGTGCCGGCGGTTGCTGCCAAAGCGGCCCCTGGCACGCCGCCGAGCGCGAAACCCACGCCGGTGGCGATCAACCCGGAGACAGCCGTCAGCGCCTTAGCGCCTTGCCCGGTCGACTCAGTCGAAGTCGAGGTCAGCCGCCCGTCTTCGGATCGCTCCAAGGCGATCGTTGAGTCATCCAGCCAACCGTGGGTGTACTCCAGCGCTTGTTCGCTCGTCGGGTCCCCGATGGTGACTAGCTCGACCCCGACCGCGGGTTCGGAACTTGTCGTCCTGAGAATGGTGTCGGTCGTGTGCTTCAGAGTGCCCGACACTCGGACCGCTGAGAGCGGCAACCGATAGAAGATGGTCTGGACCCCCACGCCTTCTGCCTCCGCTTGGTGTGCCCGGATATTGCACCCGAAGCAGCCCCGCGTCTAGGACTTCGGCCTTGACCAGGGACTCACCGGATCGTCGTGCGCAGTTCAGCGCGAGCAATCCGATAGGGCCCCAGTGCAGGTGGTGCGGCGACCCCCCGCTGTCGAAGGCTATGTCCCAAACACCACGCTCTAAATCGGCTCGTTCGGCACCGTGATGTCTTCTTTCCGTCAGGCAGCCTCAGCTAGTTCGTCAGCCTCGCACTCGGCAGCTGCGCGCTCGGCGCGATAGAGGAGGATCTCGGCCGCAAGGATCGCGATCCGATCCCAGTCAGCAGTGGGGTTCATCGTAGGCTCTCGCTCGGTTTGGAGCGTGAACCTCGGCCAAAGTGCGCTTCCGTCAAGGCCGGGCCACAAGCCTGTGTTGGCCTGTGGCACCGGCCTGGCCAGCGGCTAGAGTCTGCGTCAGACGGTCGGCAAGCGTGCCCGAAGTGGCTGCGAGCGGTTTAGCTCGATGAGGCCTTCCGCGGCCAACTTTTCCAGGACTCGGACGACGGCGTCCTCATCATGCACGCCGATGGGCGCAGCGATCGCAGTCCATTCGCTGACGCGGGCATCGCACAGTCGATCCAGGACGCGCCCGCGAAGCCAACGCCTCGTCTGAGGAAACGGTGGGTGCCCCGAGCCTTGCACGGTACGCGGCGGGGGCACGGTTTCTCCGTCCGCAGAGAACCGGCACCAGCGCTGCGCCGGGCACATGCCGCAACGCGGGCGTGCTGAGAGGCAGATGGTGGCGCCCAGGTCCATGACGGCGTGGGTCCAATCCGCCGGCCGATCCGCAGGGACTGCGCTATCGGCGATGTCCTGTAGTGCGCGAGCTGCGGGTTGCTTCGTGCCGCTCACTATTCGACCAAGCACCCGCCGCACGTTGGTGTCCACGGGTCCGACCGGCTGGCCGAAAGCCAATGCTGCGACCGCGCGCGCCGTGTACGGCCCGATGCCTGGCAGACGCTCAAGGGTGCTCAACTCCGTTGGGATCCGACCACCATGTTCGGCAACGATCTGCCGTGCGGTCCGCTGGAGGTTGATCGCGCGCCGGTTGTACCCCAAGCCGCGCCATTCGCGCAGGACATCAGCTGGCGCCGCGGCAGCGAGCGCCTCGATGGTCGGAAAGCGGGTGAGGAAGGATGTCCACTTCGCCGAGGCCCTGGCGATCTGCGTCTGTTGTGCCATCGTTTCGGACACCAGCACTGCATAGGGATCCGCGACACCACGAAACGGAAACTCACGGCCCGAGGCATCGAACCAAGCCAGGATCGCCGTGCGTGCGGCGTCCGGAACCTGCATCACTTGCACAGTCGACAGCATATCGGTCGGTTGGCCTTGAGTTGGTGTCACGTTTGTTCTGGCGCGGTCCTGTAACGACCCGGATCGTGCGGATTTCTGATGAGGTACCTCATCCCGAGTGTCACCATTGTCCAGCAGACCCAAGCGTCACGGGTGGCCTACCGCTTCCCGCGCTTCCTGCGCCGCTTCCCTTCCGCCCAGGCACTGGCTGAAGCAAGAGCGGCGGACGTGCTCGCCGAATGGAGCGGGCTCGGCTACAACCGTCGGGCGCTGTCCCTGCAACGCGCCTCCGCCATGGTGGCCCGCGACGGCTGGCCGGCCACGGTCTCCGGGCTCGAGCAATTGCCCGGCGTCGGTCCGTATACCGCGCGCGCGGTCGCCTCGCTGGCCTTCGAAATACCGGTCGGCGTGGTCGACACCAACGTGCGCCGATGGATTCTTCGCCGTTTCGCGATCGCGGACAGCCCACCCGAGCTCCAGCGCATGGCCGATGCGCTCGCAGCCACCGCCGACGACGGACGGACCGATGCCTGGACCCACGCCACCATGGAATTCGGCGCGTCAGTCTGCCGCTCGCGAGAAGCACGCTGCGGCACCTGCCCGATCGCGGACGGCTGCCCATCGCGCGGCCGAGCGGCTCGCGTGGCGGTGCCTCGTCAGGCGACCCTGCGCGGTTCCGACCGCGCATATCGCGGCGCCGTCCTGCGAGACCTGACGCTTCGCCCCGGTCATGCCGTGCCGGCCGACGTCCTTCGGCACGCGCTGGAGGCCGACGCCGACCGCATCGGTCCGGCGCTCGACGACGCCGGGTGGGGACGGGTGTTGGCCGCGCTCGAGGGGGATGGGCTGGTTCATCAGTCCGGCGGTGTGGTCGCTGCGGGGCCGCCGCTACAATCGGCGCATGAGCATGAAGCTGAAGGCCGGTGATCCGCTGCCGTCGGTCGGCCTGCGCGCCACCGATGGATACCTTCTCAACCTTCGCAGCTTCGTCACGAAACAGCCAGCCCTCTTCCTCTTTTTCGGGGCTCCGAGCCTCACTGGCGCAGGACGTCGTCGAGGCCTCAAGGCAATTGAATCGCTGGTGACGGGACATGACCGACTCCGCGAAGCCGGCATCGCGGTCGTGGGAATCAGCACCGACTCCGAGGAACAGCAGACCGAGTTCGTCGCATCCCATAAGCTGCCGTTTCTGCTGTTCAGTGACGAGCGACGCAGCGCGGTCGGTCTGCTGGGAATCGAGACCGAGGCGGACGGCGCCAACGTGAACGTGGTGAAACCCGTGGCCGTGATGGTCGACCGCGAGGGGTTCATTCGCACAGTGATCGATCCGATCGAGCCCGAGACCCTGATAGACCAGGTCGTGCGCGCCATCGCCGAGCCGATCCCGGCAACGACGGGCCCCTAGGCCCAGACCGATGCGCGCAGCGCGCCTGTATGCCGCCGAGCAGCCACTGCGGCTCGAGGATGTGCCGATGCCGGAGCCGGCCGGCACCGAGGTGCGCATCCGCGTCGGGGCGTGCGGCATCTGCCACACCGACCTGCACATCGTCGACGGCACGCAGACGCGAGTCGAGCTGCCGATCACGCTGGGGCACGAGGTGGCCGGCTGGGTCGATGCTGCCGGACCCGACGCCGAGCCGGTGCTCCGTCGGTTGCGTCTGGCCGTCGGTGACGCGGTGATCGTGTTCGGCGGCTGGGGATGCGGCGCCTGCCGGGAGTGCCAGGGGGGTGCCGAACAGCGCTGCCCGACCTCGCGTGCACCGGGCTTCCAGGCCGATGGCGGCTACGCCGAGATGATGCTCGTGCCGCACCCTCGACACCTGGTCGCGCTGCGATCGCTGGACCCGGTGCGCGCCGCTCCGCTGGCCGATGCCGGCATCACGCCGTATCGCGCGGTCCGCCGGGCCTCCCTATGGCTCGTCCCCGGTGCGCGGGTGCTGCTCATCGGCTGCGGCGCGCTTGGCGCGTTCGCGCTCCAGTATCTGCGGCTGCTGCCGGATGCGGGCGCCGACCTGCTGCTCGCCGTTCGCGAGCTGGATCCCGCCCGGCTGGAACGCGCATCGGAGGTGGGCGCCGACATCGGCCTGCTGAACGGCGATCCGGCCATGACGCGTGAGCTGATCGGCGGCGCGGCCGATGTGGTCATGGACTTCGTTGGCAACAACGAAACGCTGGCGCACGCCGCGGCGGTGGTGGCGCCGGATGGACTTGTTCTCCTGGTTGGCGAAGCGGGCGGTCGCCTGCCATTCGGATTTGAGAGCCTGCCCGTCGAGTCCTGGCTCACGACCGTCGCATGGGGCTCGCGCGACGATCTGCGCGACGTCGTTCGCCTGGCAGCCCGCGGCCGCCTGCGCTGGGAGGTTGAGCCCGTGCCGCTCGATGACGTGGTCGCGGCACACGAGCGACTGCGTTCGGGCGCGGTCGACGGTCGCCTGGTACTCGTTCCTTAGCCGGCGAATCGGTCAGATATGCCGCACCGATGTAGGACGACGCAGTCGTTGTGACATGGTCGCGCTAGCCACCGAACAGGCGCGACAGGAGGCTCTTCTGCCCTTCGCGCCGAACGTAGAACGGAGCGGCGGTGGCATCGTAGATCTCGCGCAACGCCGGCGCACGGAGGTCGGTGACGGCGAGGAGCCGGCGCGAGCCGAGGTGCTCCGTGGCAACCGCGTGGAGCCGGTTTCGCACGGCGTCAAAATCACCCAGCACGGCGTCCGGCACAAGCTGCACGCCGGCGGTCCATGCCGTGCCCGCGCGCAGCAACCACGCTCGCTCGACCTGCGCCAGATCCTCGAGCGCCGCCCGCAGCTCGCGCCCGAAGGGATCGGGCACCTGCTCCGGCACTTCCAGCGTCGCGAGCTCGCCCAAAGGACGGCGGGCTCGTAACGCGTCCGGGCGGTTGGGGTCGATGCCCGCAGCCAGGAAGGGCAGCACCCCCGCCGCGATCTCAACCTGCCTCGGCGCTCCGGGGTCGATCACCACGCGCTCCTGAACGGCATCGGCACGCTCGAACAGGTCACGCGCGGCCATGCGGACGTGGTCGCTGCCGGGTGGACCGAACTCGTGCAGCACGTCGGGAGCGGTGAACGCGGCCAGGAAGCGCTCACCGGCTTCGTCGGTGCCATGACGGAAGGCGTCAACCCCGAGCTGCGCCGCGTCGGGCATCTCGCCCGACGAGGAACGAACCGGTACCAGCAGCTCCGCGTCGATCAGCTCGTCCAGTCTGGGCGCAAGCCCGCCGGCGCCGGCTTTCTGTTCATCATCAATCATGCAGGAACCTCTCCGAGCTTCATTAGCGCAATCTCGAGCCGGGCAAGGGACCGCTCACGGCCGAGCAGCTCGAGTGAGTCGAAGAGCGGAGGCGAGATCGTTCGACCGGTTACCGCCACGCGGATCGGCGAGAAGAAGTCTCCGGCCTTGGCACCGATTGCCTCGGCGGCGGCACGAGCCCGCTGCTCAATCACCTCGGCGCTGAAGTCGGCGTCGTCCAGCTCGCCGAGCATGCCGCGCGCGCCCTCGAGAGCCGCCCGTGCCTCCGCCGGGCCACCCTTTTTCGGATGAAGTAGCCCCGGTCCGTACCAACTCGCGACGACGGCATCGGGCTCCCACAGGAAGGCCGCGAGGCCAGTGATGTCCGCGAGCCTGACGAGCCGTTCTTTCACGACCGGCACGATGTGCCGAAGGTCGTCGTCGCGCACGGCGTCCGGCACCCACGGGCGAAGCCGCAGCGCGAGCTGCTCATCGGTCATGGCGCGCAGGTAAACCCCATTGAGATGGTCGAGACGGTCACGGTCGAAGACCGCTCCGCCCTTGTGGACCTTTTCGATCTCAAAGCGTTCGGTCAGCTCGCCAAGCGTGAAGATCTCCTCCTCGGTGCCGGGTGACCAACCGAGGAACGCCATGAAGTTGACCATCGCCTCCGGCAGGTATCCCTCGTCGCGATACGCGGTAATGGCCGTCTGCGACTTGCGCTTGCTCATCTTCGACCGATCTGCGTTGAGGATGAGCGGGATGTGCCCGAATCGCGGCTCGCGATACCCGAGCGCGCGGATCAGCGCGATGTGCTTCGGCGTGTTGCTCAGGTGATCCTCGCCGCGGATGACGTGCGTGATCTCCATGGCCTCGTCGTCGACCACCACCACGAAGTGGTAGAGCGGAACGCCGTCGTTGCGAATGATGACGAAATCGCCCAGCAGCGCATTGTCGAACTCGACCTCGCCGCGGATGACGTCATCGAAGCGGATCTTTTCGGCCTCGACCTGGAACCGGATGACCGACGGACGGTCAGCGGCCTCGAAGGCGGCGCGCTCCGCATCGGTCAGGTTCAGGCAGCGCCGGTTGTAGCGCGGCGGCTCCTTCGCTGCCTCCTGCTCACGGCGAACCGCCTCGAGCTCCTCGTGCGTGCACCAGCAGCGGTACGCCCGACCGCTCTCCAACAGCCGATGCGCCTCTTCCGCATAGCGATCCATCCGGCCGCTCTGCCGATACGGCGCATGCGATCCGAGGTCATCGCCACCGGCAACCTGCGGCCCCTCGTCCCAGCTGATGCCGAGCCAATGCAGGTTGTCGATGATGTCGCGTTCGAACTCGACCGTGCTGCGCGCCGCATCGGTGTCCTCGATGCGCAGCACGTAGGTCCCGCCGGCATGACGGGCGGTCAGGAAGTTGTAAAGGCTCGTGCGCGCGGTGCCAAGGTGCAGCGGCCCGGTCGGGCTGGGTGCCATGCGCACGCGCATCGGTCGGTCCTGGTCGAGTTTGGGATCCATCGCAACCGATCCTAGCAGGGGTCAGTTCCCCAGCAGTTCCTCGATGACCGGTGCGACCACGTCGACCCAGCGCTCGTATTGGCGACCGCTCGGGTGCAGCCCGTCATCAGCCACCAGCGACGGGTCCTCCGTCGCCGCCTGGCTGATCTCGAAGATCTCCGGCACGAAACGAATGGCGCGCTGCTCGCATGCCTCGCGCAGGATGGCGTTGACGCGCACGATGCCGTCGCTCTGCTGCACCGGATCACCGAAGTCCGCGCCGCGCGGCGTCCGCGTGTAGTCCGGAGTAGCGACGCACACGATGCGGTGCGGCGGCAGGCTCGTCAGCAGATCGTCGAGGATGACTGCCACGTTACCGGCGTACTGCGAATCCGGTACGCCCTGGACGACGTCATTCACACCGATAAGGACGCTCACCAGCTCCGGCCTTAGGTCGTCGAGCTGCGGCAGCTCCTGGGCGATCAGATCGGCGGAGGTATAGCCATTCACCGCCAGATTGCCCACCAACTCAAGGTCGCCGACGCGCTCCACGAGCTGATTCGGCCAGCGCTCCGCCTCGGTCACCGAGGTGCCGATGGTGTACGAGTCTCCCAGCGCCACGTAGCGCACGCGTCCCTCCTGCTGCGAAGCCGATGTCACCGGCTCGGCGCATGCCGCCAGCACGACCATCATGGTCAGGAAGCCGATGTGGCGAAGCATGCAGGTAGGCTACCCGCATGACGCATGCCGCCGCGACCTCGCCATGTTCCTGACGGGCACGTTGCTGAACGTGGCGACCGTGCTGGTCGGCACGGTCTTCGCGGGATCGCCGGGGGTGCCTTTCTGCTGCGCGACGTGATGGACACGGCCACCGTTCTCGCCATCACCTCGGCCGGCGGCGTGATCCTCTTGGGCGTGGCGCTGCGCCTGCTCGACCTCAAGGCGGTGCGCGTCGCTAGTTTCCTGCCGGCGCTGCTCCTGGCGCCGATCTTCATCCGCCTGGCCGACCTTGTGCGTGGGATGTTTTAGCGCCTGTCAGTCGGCTATGCGAGCCTGAAGACCGACCGCACCTCGCCTGAACGATCGCCGCGCGGGTCGACGATCGAAGGATCGGCGTACGCCACCAGCGGACCGGCCAGCGGATCCGTTGCCAGTCCGACCTGGCGCAGAATCTCGATGCTCACCACGTCACCCGCTCGGCGAGCCAGATTGCCGTCTTCGATCTTCGCAGCGATACCCATCGGTCCTTCACCGAAGGGAGCGTCGGCCGGCAATGCGCCCGGAGGCAGCCCCATGGCCAGGACGCCCTCGGCACCGCCCTTGCTGACGATGCGCTTCGGATACGCGCGCATGAGTGCCGTGTCAACGCGACGGCGCTCACCTGCCACGAGCTCGGGGTGCGCCATCATCGCGTCGCGAATGCGCGTCAGAGCCGCCCGCAGCACCGGGTCGGCCACGGCCGATGGATCGGCCAGACGGGCGAAGGCAAGCGCCAACCCGCGCAGGGGCATGCCGAAGCAGACCACGCCGCACCCGTCGACCGCCGTGGCGATCTGTTCGATCGGCACGTCCGACACGGCCGAGACGGTCTCCAGCGCAAGGCGCTGCACCGGGTGGTCGGGTTGCCAGTAACTCTCGATCGGCCAGCCCGACGCCTTCGCGAACAGCACCATGCCGGCATGCTTCCCCGAGCAGTTTCCGCGCACCGCGGTCGGCTTCTCTCCATCGCGCACGAGCCGATGCGCCGTCTCGGTGTCGTACGGCGCGTGAACCTGGTTCTGCAGGACGGCAGTCGTCAGCCCGGATCGGCGCAGGATCTCCTGCACCAGCCGGACGTGCTGATCCTCGCCACTGTGGCTGGCGGCCATGATGGCGAGCGCCTCGGTGCCCAGACCGTATTCATCGAATCGGCCGGAGACGACGAACGGCGCCAGCTGGAACGGCTTGGCGCTCGATCGCGTGAACGTGAACGCATCCGGGTCACCGACCGATGCGACGATCCTGCCACTCGGGTCGACCGCGACCACCGAGCCACGGTGCACCGACTCGGTGCGTTCGCCGCGCGTGACCTCGACCAGCGTCGGCGGCGCTGATGCCACGCGCCGCCGAGCTGACATCGAGGGTCGGACTGCTACTGGCCGCCCTGGCCCGCCGGCTGACCCTCGCGTTGCTCGGCGTTCGGCTTGTCGCCTTCGCCGCCGGCGCCCCGCTCACCCTTGCTGAAGATGCTGCCACCACCGGAGCCGGCCGGAGGCTGAGCGCCACCCGGACGAGAGGCCGGGTCACCCGGCGCGGTCGCGGGACGCGCTCCCGGCTCGCGGGTCATGCTGACGCCACCCTCCCAGTGAGCGCCCTCCTTGACCACGAGAACCTGCGTCTTGATGGTGCCCTTGACGCGACCAGTCGACCCGATCTCGAATCGACCGCCGCAATCGACGTCACCCTCGTAGTCGCCGTTCACGACGACGTTGTGGGCCTTGATGGCGCTGCGCACGCGGGCCTGCGGGCTGATGATCAGCGTTCCCTGGCACTCGATCTCGCCCTGCGCCTCTCCCTCGATCCGAAGGTCGCGGTCGCTGACGTACTTGCCATTGAACCGTGCGTGGGGATCAATGACGCTCTCATTGCCGCGCTCCTCGCGGCGGGGAAATTCGCTGGGTGACTGTGCCACGTCGACCTCACTCGTCAGGCTGTCCGGATACAGATTCCCGACCACGTCTTCGCGTGACAGGCTATCCGGCTTGGGTTCTCGCTTCGATCCGAAGACCATGCTCCTAACCTCCTCTGCGTGGATCCGGCGACGGCCTCAGGGCACGGTCGGTCGTGCAGGACCGATAGCCTACCAGCATGCTGGCTCCGGAGGTAGATCCGAGTCGGACCACCGCAGGACGCGTACCAGCACCGCAATCGGTCATCAGGACCGCGCCACGCGCGTGCGCGACGCGACCAGGATTATCGCTGCCGCCAGCGGGACGATCGCCAGGGCAACACGCAGTCCGACGACCTCGCCGAGGATGCCGACGAACGACGGCCCGACGAGGAACCCGGCGTAGCCGACCGTCAGGACATATGATGCTGCGCGCCCGGCGTGCGTACCGGCGCGCTGAGCCGCCAGGCTGACGACGACGGGCACCACGAACGACGCACCGAGGGCGCCGAGGGCCATTCCGGGAATGGCGACCGCGGGGAGTGGCACGAGCAGGGCGACGCTCATGCCGCCAAGGGTCATGGCGCCGGCAACGAACAGCGTGGTGGGCGCGCCGAGAGATCCAGCCACCACCGCGCCGATGAGCCTGCCGACGAGCATCGCGGCATGGAATGCCGCCGGTCCCAGCGCCCCGATGAACGCCGCCGCACCGAGCTCGTCGCGCAGATAGATGGCGGACCACGTCTCCATCGATCCCTCCGCCAGGAAGGCGAGGCCGGCGAGGGCAGCGAGCGGCAACATGGCCAGCGCGACTGCGCGCGGCACGGACCCCGCGGACGGGATGGCCTCCCACCTGCTGCGCGCGCCCAGAACCGCAACGAGAGACAGCGATGCGGCCAGCACGAAGTACGTGATCTCAAACGGAATATCAGTGCCGAGGACGGCCCCGCCGCCAAGCGCGCCAACCAACCCGCCCGCACTGAAGGCCGCGTGAAGAAGCGTGAGGCGTGCCGGTCGGCTCCACGTTTCGTGGCCCATCGCCGCGCCGTTGATGGCGACATCGAATGCCCCGCTCCCGGCGGCGAAGATCACGACCGCCACAATCAGGGCGGGAAGGCTCCCCAGCATCCCGACCAGCCCCAGGCCGCCCGCCATGGCAACCGCTGTCAGGCCGATCCCCCACCCGGGCCCGGCCCGATCAAGGAGGCGACCAATGCCCAGCATGGCCGGCAGCGAGGCGGCGAAGCCAAGGGTCAGGATCGCTCCCAGCGGTCCTGTCGATAGGCCGTGATGGTCCGCAAGGTCGGGCAATACCGCCTGCCAGGCGCCCCACACCAGCCCGAAGGTGCCGAAGGCAGCAGGAAGAACAGGAAACGAGGGGCGCATCGGTCCATTGTGCCGGTCCGTCGCGGACTAGAATCGGCGCCCATGCCGCTTCATGTCAGCACGCACCCACTGGTCGCCCACAAGCTCGCCATCCTGCGCGATCGGACGACCGAGCCCAAGAAGTTCCGCGAGCTCGTGCGCGAGCTCACCTGGCTGCTTGGCTACGAGGCCATGGCCGATCTAGCGACTCGCCCGGAGCCGATCGAGACGCCACTGGAACCGATGACCGCCGCGCGGCTCGAGCCGAAAGTCGGCCTCATCCCGATTCTGCGGGCAGGGCTGGGGATGGTGGATGCCATGCTCGAGCTCCTGCCGACCGCCGAGGTGTGGCACATCGGCCTGTATCGCGACGAACGGACGCTCAAGCCGGTCGAGTACTACAACAAACTGCCCGATGCCGCCAGCGTTCAGGTCTGCCTGGTGCTGGATCCGATGCTCGCCACGGGTGGTTCCGCGGCCGCGACGATCGACATCCTCAAGCAGTGGGGTGCGGCTCGCGTGAAGCAGGTGAGCCTGATCGGGGCACCGGAAGGCATGGCCACGCTGTCGGCCGCCCATCCGGACGTCGACATCCACGTGGCGGCAATGGATTCGCACCTCAACGAGCGCGGGTATATCGTGCCGGGACTGGGTGATGCGGGCGACCGTCAGTTCGGCACCTTTGCCGGGCCAGCTTCGGAGCCGGGGCATGGGCCGGATGAAGAAACTGCCGAGGTCGTGCGCCGTCTCCAGCGCAATCTCGGAGATTGATGGGGCATGGAAATGTCCCGAAGAAACCGCCGCTGGACCATTGATGCAATCGCTGGTGCCTTTGGCTGCCCCTTCGGGACAACCACATATTAGGGAGCACGAGCGGGATTGTGCAATCTCCGTTCTCCACGACATTGCATCCCGAGTGCGAAGTTATCCACAAGTTATCCCCAATCGTGGATATTCACGGTTCTTGACACCGGCTTGACGTGGGTGGCATAGCATCGGCAGCGATGAGCACGAACGAACATCGCCAGCGGGTCATCTTCGTCTGCACGCATAACAGCGCCCGAAGCCAGATGGCCGAAGGCATGCTGCAGGCCTGGGGCAAGGACGAGTTTGCGGCGTTCAGCGCCGGCACCGAGGCGACAAGCGTCCGCCCGGAGGCCATCGCCGTCATGAGCGAGATCGGGATCGACATCAGCAAGCACACCAGCAAAACGCTCGAGCCATTCATGGGCGATGCATTCAGCTGGTTGATCACGGTGTGCGACCAGGCCAAGGAATCCTGCCCGACGCTCCCCGGAGTGGAGCAGAAGGCGCACTGGAGCATCGACGATCCGTCGGCGATCGAGGGCGACGAGGCGGTACGCATGGAGGCCTTCAGGGAAGCGCGCGATCGGCTCCGTGACCGAATCCACATGTTCATGCTGGCCGCCGGACGCGAAGACCTCCCGCACCCGGAGCCGCAACGGCTGGGCTGAAACTCCGAGTATTCGACCGGGCTGATACGCTGCGCGGCGTGAGCCGCCCGGTTGCCATCTGCCCACATTGCGTCCGACCCGATGAGCAACCGCTCGTCTGCGACCGATGCGCGTGGCGGTGGCACGCCAACCCGAAGCCAGCTGCCGCCGTCCTCGTCGAGCGTCAGGCCGATGGCGCGGCGGAGGTATCGGTCCTGCTCCTCCGTCGAGCGGTCGAACCAGGTCTCGGGGCATGGGACCTGCCCGCCGGCTACCTCGACCCGGGCGAGTCGTTCGAGCAGGCTGCGCGACGCGAGACGCTGGAGGAGGCCGGCATCGAGGTCGAGCTCATCGGCCTGACCGGCGTCTACCACTCGCCCGCGGCCAACGCCGTCAGCGCGGTGTTCCGTGGTCGTGCCCTGGATCCACGCCAGGACGTCGTCCTCGACTTCGAGTCGAGCGAGTTCGCGTGGGTGCCGCGATCTGATGTCGCTGGCTGGTTGGCCCGTATGGCGTTCCGCTCCATGGCATCGGCCGTGGAGGACTGGGCGCTGGATCGGACCGGCGCGCCATCGGCCAAGGCAATGTGAGCCTGCGCTACACTCGGTTGACCTCAGCCAACAGGAGACCGATGCTCGATTCCCCTGTCAGCGTGGCCGTGACCGGTGCCGCCGGTCAGATCGGCTACGCGCTCCTCTTCCGGATCGCCTCAGGCCAGATGTTCGGCCCCGACACCTCGATCCGCCTCCAGCTCCTCGAGTTGCCCGCCGCGCTGCCCGCACTCGATGGCGTCCGCATGGAGCTCGATGACTGCGCCTTCCCGCTCCTCGAGCGCGTCGTCTGTACCTCCGACACCGATGAGGCTTTCAGCGGCGCCAACTGGGCGCTGCTCGTCGGTGCGGTGCCGCGCAGGGATGGAATGGAGCGCAAGGACCTGCTCAGCATCAACGGCGGCATCTTCACCGGCCAGGGTGAGGCCATCGCCCGCAATGCGGCCGAAGCCTGCCGCGTACTCGTGGTCGGCAATCCGTGCAACACGAACGCGCTGATTGGCTCGACCGCTGCCGCACGTCACGGCATGCCAAAGGAACGATGGTTCGCCATGACCATGCTCGACGAGAATCGTGGCCGATCGCAGCTCGCCGCGAAGGCGGGGGTGCCGGTCAGCGAAGTGCGCGACCTCGCGATCTGGGGCAACCATTCATCCACCCAGTTTCCCGACGCCTGGCACGCGACGATCGGTGGCCGTCCGGCGCCCGACGTCATTGACGACGAGGACTGGCTGCGCGGCGAGTTCATCGCCAGAGTCCAGCAACGCGGAGCCGCGATCATCAAGGCCCGCGGTCAGAGCTCGGCGGCGAGCGCCGCGAACGCTGTCGTCGACTCCGTGCGCAACATTGCGCGACCGACCGGCGAGGTCTTCAGCGCGGCCATCGCGGCGCCGGCCGCCGGCGGCTACGACGTTCCCGAGGGCCTCGTGTTCGGATACCCATTGCGCGTGACCGATGGATCGATAGAGATCGTGCAGGGAATCGAGCACGACGGCTTCGCTCGCTCGAAGATCGAGGCGACCACGAGTGAGCTGCTCGAGGAGCGCGACGCCGTCGCGGAGCTGCTCGGATGACGGCGGACTCGCCGGCTCGCGCGGGCACCGCCGGCCTCCGCATCGGCACGCAGGAGGTGGCACTCCCGATCGTCGAAAGCAGCGAGGGCGACAACGCCATCGACATCGCGAAGCTGCGCGCCAAAACAGGCCTGATCACCTTTGATCCCGGCTATGGCAACACCGGCGCCTGTACCAGCGCCATCACCTTCCTCGACGGCGAAGAGGGCATCCTCCGCTACCGCGGCTACCCGATTGAGCAGCTCGCCGAGCAGTCGACCTTCCTGGAGGTGGCCTACCTGCTCATCTGGGGCGAGCTGCCGAGCCGCGACGAGCTCGATCGGTTTGTGGCGGAGGTGACGCATCACACCCTCATCCGCGAGGAGATGCGGCACTTCTTCGACAGCTTCCCGGCCGATGCTCATCCCATGGCCGTACTCGCGTCCGGGACCGTCGGAATGAGCACGTTCTATCCGGATGCCCACGAGATCTTCGAGGGCGATGCGGTCGAGACCACCATCAACCGGCTCATCGCCAAGCTGCCGACCCTCGCCGCCTGGTCATACAAGAAAGCGGTCGGTCAGCCGTATGTGTACCCGCGCAACGATCTCGGCTACGCCGCGAACCTGCTGCACATGATGTTCGCCGTGCCGTCAGAGACCTACGAGGTCAACCCGCAGGTGGCCGAGGCGCTCGACCTGCTCCTCATCCTCCACGCCGATCACGAGCAGAACGCCTCGACCTCGACCGTGCGCATGGTCGGCAGCACGCACGCCAACCTGTACGCGTCCATCAGCGCCGGCATCAGCGCTCTTTGGGGTCCGCTCCACGGCGGCGCCAACGAGGCGGTCATCACCACGCTCGAGCGGATCGTCGCCGACGGCGGCAACGTGAAGAAGTGGGTCGATAAGGCCAAGGACCCGAACGACGCCTTCCGCCTGGCCGGCTTCGGCCACCGGGTGTACAAGAACTTCGACCCGCGGGCCACGATCATCAAGCGCGCAGCCGAACGCGTGCTCGCGGCGACCGGGGCCGACGATGAGCTGTTCGACGTTGCCCAGCGCCTCGAGGAAGTCGCGGTCCGCGACGAGTACTTCGTGAGCCGCAAGCTCTACCCGAACGTCGACTTCTACTCCGGGCTCATCTACCGGGCCATCGGCTTTCCCAAGAACATGTTCACCAACTCGTTCGCCATCGGCCGGCTGCCGGGCTGGATCGCACAGTGGAAGGAAATGATCGAGGCATCCGAGACGAAGATTGGACGGCCCCGCCAGGTGTACGTCGGACCTGGCACCCGTGACTACACGCCCATCGAGCAGCGCTGAATGCGCCTGACCGTTCTCGGACGTTCTCCCGCCTCGCCCAATGCCGGAGAAGCGTGCGCCGGATACCTCGTCGAAGGCGGTGGATCGCGAGTCCTCGTCGACATCGGTCCCGGAGTGGTGGCGCAGTTGGTCAAGCGCCATCATCCCGACGAGCTCAACGCGGTCGTCGTGAGCCACATGCACGCCGATCACATGCTCGACCTCGTGACCCTGCGCTACGTCTTTCCGTGGCTGGCGCGTCCGAAGGACCAACGCCTGCGCGTGGTGATGCCACCAGGCTCCGCGGATCAACTCCTCGACCTTGCGCGTGGCGTGGGTAGCCCCAGGCACTTCGAGGACACCTTCCGCCTGTCGGAGCACGACGGAAGCTCCGCGGTCGTCTTCGATAACCTGTCGCTGCGCCCGATCTCCACGCAGCACTACATTCCGTGCTGGGGCTTCCGCATCGAGGCCGATGAACGGCGCCTGGCCTACACGGCGGACACGGCACCCAGCAGCGGCCTGAACGACTTGGCCGACAGCGCCGATCTTCTGCTCAGCGAGGCCACGCTCCGCTCGTTGGACGAGGACGCCGCCCCACCCGAACCACGCGGGCACCTGACACCGGCCGAAGCGGGAGACGCCGCCCGCCAGGGCGGCTCACGTCGGCTGATGCTCACGCACCTCCCGGTACATGGTGGCGACGCCTGGGCCACGGACGCCGCGACCGAAACATTCGGTAGCCCGGTGGAGATCGCCAGCCCCGGGATGAGCTACAAGGTCTAGCCGCAATTCATTCCTGTGTGGACCGCATATGTCGCCACGGCGACCCGCATTGGGCCATACGCCACGCCGGCGGGCGTTAGGAGGTAAATGGGGGCCAGATCATGCTCGGTCACGCTCAGAACCCGCCACTCTCGGCGCGCTTTCGCCACTAATGCCCGCCACGACGGCATTTGTCCCAACGGGAGCCGACCACATCACCAGGCTCCTCGGCGACGGCCGTCTCGATGCTTACTTCGAGCCATCACATCAGCATGCGGATTCCCGCTTACTGGAAGTGGACTACGACTCGCTGACGCGGGCGCGGGCAATCCAGCGATCGGCGCCCCAGGTGGCGACCGCCCAGATCACGCTGAGCATCAGGGCCATAACCACCATCACCGCGCCGGCCGCGAGCGCGCCGGACCCGGGCAACGCACCCGCCATCACGAGCAGGCCGAGGACGAAGATAGCCACCACCATGGCAATCATTACGAGCGCGATCTTCGCCGCCGTGACAATGAACCATGACAGGGTATGGCCCTGCGCGCGCCCCGCAAGCCACAGGACGCACGGACCGGCCGAACCCGCGAGCGAGGTGTAGATCCCGAATCCCCCGAACAGGGCGTCCAGTCCCAACCGCGCGCCGGTGACGATCCAGATGAAGGTCCACGCAGCCAGCAGGGTGGAGAGCGCACCAATACCGATCAGCCAGATCAAAAGCAGCGTGGCCGTCGCGCCCGAGAGGCGCTCGATCAGCTCGCCGTCATCGGTCTCGACAAGCTCGGTTGGCCCGTCCGTCCGCGGTGACCCTTCGCTCACGACGCCGATGCGCCGAACGCGACCTCGAGGTCAGCGCGCAGATCCTCGACATCCTCGATCCCAACGCTCAACCGAACCAGCGACGCGGGGACGGCGAGCGGCGAATCCGCAACCGACGCATGGGTCATCGGCGCCGGCAGCTCGATGAGCGACTCGACCGCGCCGAGCGACTCAGCCAGCGTGAAGAGCCGGGTCGCACCCGCGAAGCGCCGCGCCGCGGCCTCCCCGCCACGCAGCTCGAAGCTGAGCATCGCGCCCGGCTGACGCATCTGGCGGGCGACCAACTCGGCGGCGGGGTGGCTGGGCAGACCGGGATAGTGCACGCGCTCCACCTCGGGGCGATCGGCCAGCCATTGCGCCAGAGCAGATGCATTGGCCGATGCGCGCTCCATGCGGACGGCGAGCGTGCGGATACCGCGCATGATCAGAAAGCAGTCGAACGGGCTCGGCACTGCGCCTGCGGCGTTCTGATGGAATCGCAGTCGTCCAGCCAGCTCGTCCGAGCGGGTGGCAATCAAGCCTCCGATGACGTCCGAGTGTCCGCCGAGGTACTTGGTGGCGGAGTGCAGCGCCAGATCGGCACCGAGCGCCAGCGGCTGCTGGAGGTACGGGGTCGCGAACGTGTTGTCAACCACCGTCAGGGCGCCGGCCACGGCGGCCAGGCGAGCCACGGCGCTTATGTCGACCACCTTGAGCATTGGGTTGGACGGAGTCTCCAGCCAGACCATGCGCGGGGCATGATCGGCACCGAAGGCGGCCGCCACGGCGTCAAGATCGCGCAGGTCGAGCGCATCGGTCTCGATGCCGTATCGGCGCCAGACCTTGTCGGCCAGCCGCCAGGTGCCGCCGTACACGTCATCGCTCATGAGCAGCCTGTCGCCCGGCTCCAGGAGGTAGAAGATGTTCTGAGTCGCGGCCAGGCCGGAGGCATAGGCAAGGCCGTGGGTCGCGCCTTCGAGGGCGGCGATTGCCTCCTCCAGCGCCAGGCGCGTCGGGTTCCCGCTGCGCCCGTACTCGAAGCCGGAGCGAAGTCCGCCGACGCCGTCCTGCTTGAAGGTCGTGCTCATCTGGATAGCGGGCACGACTGCGCCAGTGTGCGGGTCGGGCTCCGCGCCGGCGTGGACCGCCAGCGTCTCGAATCGGTCAGTCATGTGCCGGCCATTCTGCCATCGATGGCCGGCGAGGCTCAGGCGCTGGGCGACTCCGACCCGGCCGGAGCTGGGGCCGCGAAGGCCGTGGCACCCGCGCGCCGCTGCTCCCAGGCCCGACGGGCGGTGTCGATCGCCAGGTACACGATGACGAACCCGTTCACGGGGTGAAGGGCGGCCACCGCCGGTGAACCGTCACGAAAGAGCAGCAGAATGGACTGCACGAAGAAGAGGAGGAAGATCACCCCCGCGGTGATGATCTGCCGCCGACCGTGACGGCCGAGCGCGGCGGTGATGAGCATCACGAACGGGAGGACCTGGAGCAGGTAGCCCGTATCGCGATGCGTGGCGAAGTTCGAGGCGCCAGCGAACACGCCGAGGCCGGCAAGAAAGACCTGCCACGCCAGACCGATCACGAGCAGCCATGCGGCAGCGAGGTGGATGGTGCGCGAAACTCCGAATGCCATGGGGAACCTCCGTGATGTCGAGACCCTAGCGCGTTCGCGGGAAGCCGAGATCGACCGATGACGTTCCCGGGTCGGGCCAGCGCGCGGTGACCACCTTGGCGCGCGTATAGAACTGGATGCCCTCCGGTCCATACATGTGCAGGTCGCCGAAGAGCGATGCCTTCCAGCCGCCGAAGCTGTAATAGGCTACCGGTACCGGGATCGGCACATTCAGGCCGACCATGCCAACGTTGACGTCGAACTGGTACTGGCGCGCCGCGCCACCGTCGCGGGTGAAGATCGCGGTCCCGTTGCCGTACTCGTTGTCGTTGACGATCTTGAGGGCCGATGGATAGTCGGGGGTGCGCACGACCTCGAGCACCGGCCCGAAGATCTCGTTGCGATAGCACTCCATCTCCGGCGTCACGTTGTCGAGCAGCGACACGCCCAGGAAGAAGCCCTGGCTCTCGTTGTAGAGCACGTGCTCCCGACCATCCACGCGCAGCGTCGCCCCCTGGGCAGGACCGGAATCCAGGTAGGTCGCCACCTTGTCGCGGTGCTCGCGGGTGATGAGCGGGCCCATCTCCGAGCTTTCCTCGTTGCCCGGACCGATCTTGATCTTCGGCAGCCGCTCCTCGATCGCGCTCACCAGCGAATCGGCGACATCGCCAACCGCGACGACCACGGAGATCGCCATGCAGCGCTCGCCGGCGGAGCCATAGGCGGCGGAGACAGCGGCATCGGCAGCCATGTCGATATCCGCGTCGGGAAGGACGACCATGTGGTTCTTGGCACCGCCCAGCGCTTGGACCCGCTTGCCGTGCTTCGTCCCGGTCTCGGAGATGTAGCGCGCGATCGGCGTGGAACCCACGAAGGACACCGCAGCAATATCGGGGTGCTCGAGAATCCGATCCACCGCCACCTTGTCGCCATGGACGACGTTGAAGACGCCATCCGGCAGGCCAGCCTCTTTCCAGAGCTCGGCCATGTAGATCGATGCGGACGGATCCTTTTCCGAGGGCTTCAGGATGAAGGTGTTGCCGCAGGCGATGGCGTTGGCGAACATCCACATCGGCACCATGGCGGGGAAGTTGAACGGCGTGATGCCGGCCACCACGCCGAGTGGCTGGCGGATCTGGTAGACGTCGACACCGCTGCTGACCTGCTCGCTGAAGCCGCCCTTGAGCAGGTGTGGGATGCCGGTCGCGAACTCGATGTTCTCGAGGCCGCGGGCGACCTCGCCAAGCGCATCAGTCCTGACCTTGCCGTGCTCGCGCGTCAGGTGCGCCGCGATCTCCTCGCGATGCGTCTCGACCAGGTTGCGGATGCGGAACATGATCTCGGTCCGCTTGCTGATGCTCGTCGCGCGCCAGGCCGGGAATGCCTCGTGAGCGGCGCTCACGGCCGCATCAACCTCTTCGACCGATGCGAAGTCGACCTCGCGGGCGACCTCGCCGGTGGCCGGGTTGTAGACCGGTCCGTGCCGCCCGCTCGTGCCGGCCACGCGGGCGCCGTTGATCCAGTGGTTGACCCGCTCCAGCTCGGTCGCCCGTCCGCCCTCGGCGACCGGCGGCTCTGCGACGTGCGTCATGTCATTCCTCGATGTGCTCGTGGGTTCCAGCTCATGGTGAGACGGCAACGATACCCGGATCAGTCCGGCTGTGGAATATCCGGACCCCGCAGGACGACATCGGCGGACGTGGCGCGCCAGTCGTAGTCGGCGACCTCCTCGTACGGCCCGAGGAGTCCGCGTTCACGCAACCATCGGTCGCTGTAGAGCTTCCCGACGTAGTTGCGCCCCGAATCGGGCAAGATCACCACGAATAGCGCCGCAGGATCGTCAATCGAGCGGGCCACCCGGAGCGCCGCCCACAGCGCCGTGCCGCATGACTCTCCCATGAGGATGCCCTCGCGAGCCGTGGCGCTCCGCGCCATGAGCATCGAGTCCCGGTCGCTGACGCGCACGACGACATCGCAGATCCGCGTGTCGTAGGTACCCGGCCAGAAGTCCTCGCCAATCCCCTCGGTCAGGTAGGCACCTGGCGTATCACCCGAGTAGACCGACCCAGCTGGATCGGCTCCGATGATGACCAGCGCCCGATTGCGCTCCTTCAAATAGCGCCCCATGCCGGACACCGTGCCGCCAGTACCGAGGGCCACGACCAGGTGCGTGATCCGCCCCTCGGTCGCGTCCCAGATCTCGGGGCCGGTGGTCTCGTAGTGCGCCTCCGGATTCGCTGGATTCGAGTACTGGTCCGGCTTCCATGCGCCGGGCGTCTCGCGTGCCAGACGGTCCGAGACGCGATAGTACGAGCTCTCGTCGGACGGGTCGACATCGGTCGGGCAGACCACGACCTCGGCGCCATAGGCGCGTAGCAACGCGCGCTTTTCTTCAGACTGCTTGTCGGCCATGACGAAGATGCACCGATAGCCCTTCACGGCGGCGGCCTGAGCCAGGCCGACGCCCGTGTTGCCCGATGTCGGCTCGACGATGACGCCCCCCGGCTTCAGCAGGCCGGCGCGCTCGGCGGCCTCGATCATCGGCAGAGCGATCCTGTCCTTGACCGATCCGCCGGGGTTCATGTGCTCCAGCTTGGCGACGATGCGCGGCCGGACATCGGCGGCGAGCCGGTCAAGCGCGACCAGGGGTGTCAGGCCGACGGCCGCCGTGACATCGGACAGGATGCCCGGCCGCTCAGCCAGGGAAGGGCTCGGCCTGTGGCTGGGGCGCCGGCGCATCGGTCTTTGGCTCCTCGGCTGGCCTCATCATGGGCGAACCGTTGCCGCGACGATGACGGTAGATGAGCCAGGCAAGCGCGAGCACGGAACCGATGATGCCGACCCACATCGCGGTGGGCACGCCCAAGATGGTCCAGTTGTTGACCCGGTACGTCTCGAGCAGGCTGCGCACGACGCCGTACCACATGATGTACATGAGCGTGGCGTCGCCGGCGAAGAGGCGCGGAGCAAAACGGCGAATCACGAACAGCAGGACGAGCATGCCGACGAGGTTGAGCGCCATTTCGTAGGCGAAGAGCGGCACGAAGGTCGTGGTCTCGACCGGGAAGGTCACGGCGTCCCATGGGGTCCCGGCGCGATGTTCGGCGTCAATCTGGATGCCGAATGGCAGGCAGGCCGGGAAGTCGACGCCACATAACGAAGTCGGCGGGCCGTACAGCTCCTGGTTGACGAAGTTTCCGAGGCGGCCGATCACCTGGCCAAGCAGCAGCGCCGGCGCGAAGATGTCCATCCAGCGTGCCGCGTTCATGCCCTTCGAGCGGCAGTACAGGTAGATGCCCAGCGCGCCGCCGGCGACCGCGCCCGGAATACCGATGCCGCCGTTCCAGATCTGCGGGATCGCAATCGGGTTGGCGGAGTAGAACTCCCACTGGTGGATGACGTGGTACAGCCGCGCGCCGATCACGGCCAGGATCATTACCGGCAGCAGCATTGACCAGCCGTCGTCGGGATTCTCGTTCAGCCAGCGGGCGACCTTCGTGCCGAGGAGCCCGGCGATGAGGACGGCACAGGCGATGATGATCCCGTACCAGTACACCTGGACGGGACCGATCTCGAAGGCAACAGGATCAATCACTTGCCGATTCTAGCGGGATCGGGAAACGGTCGAGCCGCCACAGGTCGGGGGAAGAGCCGAGCCCAGGGCAACCAGCCCGAGATCCATTGGATTTCCGCTCACGCTGAAGACCTGCCAGCCGACGGCGACGGTCCGCACCTGGGTCGCGACCGACACGATGAAACGCGCCGACAGGTAACGGCGCAGGTCCGGATGACGCAGGATGGTCAGCCGGACATCGGCCGCTTCATGAGGCATGAAGTCCTGAGGGTAGCGGCCGCCGCGCTCGGCCGCAGTCGCGCCGCAGGACCCGCGCGCCAATCTGCTGGCCAGCACAGCGCAAGGCGCGTAGATTCCGCACAGCAGCATTGGATGGACCGATGACCGACTCCAACCTCGATCGCCCGGCCCGGGCGCTTCCGCTGACCCAGCTCGTGACACTGTCGATCTATTGGTTCGGCATCGTGATCATCTGGGGTGGGCTGAACAAGATCATCCTGCCCGCCATGATCGGCCGCCAGCCCGGCGGCGCGGAGAACCTCGGGGTGCTACTGGCGGTCGTGGTCACCGTGGGGGTCATCGCCCCGATTCTCATCCAGCCGACGATCGGCATGATCAGCGACTACACCGTGACGCGATGGGGCCGGCGCAAGCCGTACATCGTGATCGGCACGCTGCTCGACATCGTCTTCCTGTTCGGACTCGCAACCTCGCAGACCTACGTCGCCCTGGTTGCCTTCTACTTCCTGCTCCAGCTGAGCTCGAACGCCGCGCAGGGTCCGTTCCAGGGATACGTTCCGGACCTCGTCCCCGCCAAGCAAGTCGGGTTGGCGAGCGGGCTGATGGGCACCATGATCGTGCTCGGGACCATCGCCGGCGTCGGCATTGCCACGCTCGGAGTCACGACGGTCAGTCTGTTCGCGGCCACCATGGCCCTGGGAGTGGTCGAAGTCCTGACCATGATCATCCTGGCGGCGACCGTGCGCGAGGGCACGGTCGCACCGAAACGAACGCGGTCATGGCTCGGCGTGGCGCGGTCCGCGTGGGGCACCGACATCCTGCGCCAGTCCAGCGTCCTGTGGCTGCTCGTCGTCCGACTCTTGTTCCTGGGAGCGTATGCGGCCACCTCGCTGGCGCTGCCCTACTTCCAGCGCGCCCACGGCATGACAGAGGGCGATGCGAGCACCACGGTCTTCATCGGCACCGCCATCGTCGGCGTCATGACGGCGCTGTCTGCGCTTCCGGGCGCCCGACTATCGGACCGATTCGGCCGTAAGCCGGTCATCTGGGTCGCCGCGCTCATCGCCGGCATCGGCCTGGCAGGAGTGGCGTTCGCGCCGAACACGACCTTCGCGATCGCCGCGTTCGTGCCGTTCGGGATCGGGATGGGCGCCTTCCTCTCGGTCGATTGGGCGCTCATGACCGATGTCATCCCGAAGGACACCACCGGGCGCTACATGGGCATCCTCAACGCGGGCACGGCCATGGCGGAACCGGTTTACCTGATCATCGCGGGACCGCTTGCACTGGACCTGCTCGGACGTCTCATCGGCGAGTCGTCGGGCGCGCGCTCGACCATGCTCGTCGGCGTCGTATTCCTGGTCGGCGCGGCCCTGGCCCTCACGCGCGTCGACGCCCGCCGCCGCGAGATGTCCGAGCCAGACGATGCCGCCTGACCCCACGGCCACTGGCCCCCGCGAGCTGAGCGTCACGGTCACGCCGCGATATCGGCTCATGTGGGTGCTGGTCCGGTTCATGATCCGCACGCTGTTCGCCGTGCGAGTGAACGGGCTCGAACATTGGCCGAAGCCGCCCTTCCAGATCGTGGCAAACCATCACAACGGCTTCGATCCGCTCCTCGTCATAAGCGTGACGCCATTGGAGCCTCGCATCACCTGGTTCGGCCCCAAGGAGGCAGACTTCAGCCACGGCTTCAAGAACCGGATCATGCGCTTCTTCGGCGGGATGATCCCGTACAACCCGGAGAAGACGACGCTGACCAGTGCCGTGCGCGCAGTTCGCCGCGTCTTCGAGGCCGATGGCGTGCTCGGCATCTTCGCCGAGGGTCGTATCGGCTTCCGAGAGAGCGAGCTGCTGCCGTTCGAGGATGGCGCCGCCGCCTTTGCCGTGTCCTCCGGCGTTCCCGTGGTGCCCTGCGTCATCGTGGGCTCCACAGATCTATGGTTCCGACGTCGGATCGAAGTCCGCTTCGGACCAGCCATCCATACCGATGCCGTCCGCGGTCACGCCGCTCGCGAGGAGCTGTTCGCCCGCATCCGCGCCGCGGTGGCCGCATTGCTGCCGGAGTGCGAACCGCGAGTGCCCCGCCGCCGTCCGTTGTCCTTCTTGACCGACCTGCTCAATGGCGCCGATGACATCGCGCGACGCCGCTCGTAGCCCTGACCGACCACCCCGAGGCAGGCTCGACCAGAAGAATGGATTTGACAGCTCGTACTTGCTAAACTGTCTCCCTGCCCGCGCTAGAATTTCGTAGTGGGGCGTCCCCATGCTCCACAGACTTCGACGCGGCTTCGCGCTGGTTGCAGCGCTGTCGCTCGCGCTCTCGACTCCCGCGCTCGCCAAGAATCCCGTCGTTGACGACGGCGCCACCGACGGTCAGCAGCACGGCGGCGACGCCGGACATCTGCCGCCGGTCATCGAGAACGTCACGCTGGTCGGCCAGGTCGATATCGCCGGGGTCGGCGAGGGCCAGATCGCCGACGTCGCGATCTGGGAGGGCTATGCCTACCTTGGCTCGTACGAACAGGGGACGTGTGAAGGTCCCGAGCGCGTCGACGACGGCGGGGTCTTCATCGTCGACATCTCCGACCCGGCCAAACCCGTCGAGGTCGGGTTCATCGACAGCCACCAGGACACCTTCGTCGGGGAGGGCGTGCAGGTCCTCGGGATCGACACCGCCGACTTCAGCGGCGACCTGCTCGTCCAGAATAACGAGGGATGCGGCAAGAACTACAAGGGCGGCTTCTCGCTGTTCGATGTCACGAACCCGCTCAAGCCGAAGAAGCTCGTCGAGAACTTCGGCGACCTCACCGTGGGCGGTGCACCAAATCGCCCTCACGACACGAACCAGATCCACAGCGCGTTTGCGTGGGAGGCCGGAGACCGCGCCTACCTGGTCATCGTGGACGACATGGAGGCTGCCGACGTCGACATTTACGACATCACCAATCCGAAGAAGCCCGTCCTGGTCGGCGAGTACGACCTCAACACCCTCTTCCCGCAGATCACCCAGCCCGGCGCCGATGACGGCCTGCTCGGCTCCTTCCCCGGCTCCTTCCTCCACGACGTGGTCGTCAAGGACATCGAGGGCGTCCAGACCATGCTGCTCTCCTACTGGGACGGCGGCTACGTGGTCCTGAACGTCAACAACCCGGCCAACCCAAAATACATCGGCGACAGCGATTTCACCGTCCCCGACCCGTTGCTGTCCGAGCGCGAGCCGGAGGGCAACGCCCACCAGGCCGAGTTCACCTTCGACAACGCGTACATCATCGGCACCGATGAGGACTTCACCTCCACCGGCCTCGAGATCACGACCAATGACGTCCCGCCGGCGGTCTTCAGCGGCGCGCAGGGCAGCGACACCCCGCAGCTGGCGCTGGGGAGCGAGCTCACCGGCCAGACGATCTGGGTCGGGCGTGCCTGCCCCGGCGACGAAGCCGTCCCGGCCGCTCCGGACGACGGCGGGACCTACATCGCCGTGACGTCGCGAGGCTCGTGCACGTTCACGGAGGAAGGTGGCGAGCGTCGAGGCCGCTGGCGTCGAGGCCGCTGGCGTCGAGGCCGCTGGCGGCTACGCCGCCGTCGTGGTCGTGAACCGCGAGGGTGCCTGCGGCGAGTTCGGCATGCTCGTGGAGGGCGGCATCCCGGCGTTCTCGATCAGCCGCGAGGCCGGGTACGACCTGTTCGACATCCCCGACTTCGACCTCGACGCCTGCCTCGAGGGCGGCGACACGCTCGAGGGCAGCCTCCTTCCGAGGATCGACCTCGGGCAGGAAGGGGACACGATCACCATCACCGCCTTCTTCGACGGGTGGGGCTACGTGCACCTCTTCGGGTACCCACCGGGCGTGGACGGCAAGCTGGTCGAGCTTGACACGTACGCCATCGATGAGGCGGTGGTTCCGGCGTACGCGGTGGGCTATGGCGACCTGTCGGTCCACGAGGTCGCCACCTCGCAGAAGTACGCGGACATCGCCTACCTCGCCTACTACTCGGGTGGCTTCCGGGTTATCCAGATCGTTGACGGCGAGATCGTCGAGGTCGGCCGCTACATCGCAGAGGGGGGCAACAACTTCTGGGGCGTCGAGGTCTTCCAGCACGAGGGTCGAGAACTGGTCGCGGCTAGTGACCGTGACTCGGGTCTCTGGATCTTCGAGTACAACGCGCCGTAGATAGCGGCCATCAGCTTCAGCGACCGAGAGGCCGGCGGAAACGCCGGCCTCTCGGTGAAGACGGTAGGATCGGCGCAACATGCTTCCTGTCATCTGGACCCTGTTCGCCGTGCTCGCCGTGGGCGGCTTCATCATGATTGCCGCTTACTGGCTCGACGTGCAGGAGCGGCCCGACCTGGGCACCGGCGCGCGCATCGGCTGGTCTGCTGCAGTGCTCGTGTTTCCCTTGTCCATTCCGGCCTACGCCTTCGTCGGGGGTCCCGGCTGGCCGACCTTCCTGCGCCTCGCGAGCCTGGTTCCGGCGACCGCGCTGATCCTCTTCTTCGGCTTCGTCTTCGGCGCCTTCTCCTGACATCGGTCTGCTGATCACTGTATGGGCCAATCGTCACACGAACGGCCTGACGCGCTGCGTTTGTGCCCTGCATGGGTCACAGATGAGCGTGATCGGCGCGCCGAGGTGACGTTCGTGCGCGGGGGCGTTCACTCTACGGGCCAACCCGCACGCAGCATCCGTCCCGCGTGACAATTGACCCACACAGCGGACGGCCACCGCATCCGCGTACCATGCGCACATGACCAGCCAGACCGATACTTCCGCCGCCACCGACGCCGCCGTCGCCTACCTGCGCGACCATGACGCCGAACATCTCGCACAGCTGGACGAATTCCTGCGCATCGAGAGCGTCTCCGCCGATCCCGCGCGCAACGACGACGTCCGCCGCGCCGCGCACTGGATCGTCGACGAGCTCACAAGCCTGGGGATCGAGAAGGCCACCATCCACGAGACGAGCGGACACCCGATCGTCACCGCGGAATGGATGCATGCTGGCGATGACGCGCCGACCGTCCTGATCTACTGCCACTACGACGTGCAGCCTGCCGATCCGCTGGACGAGTGGATCCGTCCTCCCTTCGAGCCTCGCCACGAGGATGAGCGCGTCTATGCGCGCGGTGCCGGCGACGACAAGGGACAACTGTTCATGCACCTTAAAGCAGTCGAGGCCTGGATGAAGACGGCTGACGGGCTGCCGCTCAACCTGCGCTTCTTCTTCGAGGGTGACGAGGAGGTCGGCTCGGAGCCGGTCGAGCAGTTCATCACCGACCATGCGGACCTGCTGCGCGCCGACGTCTGCGTCGTGTCCGACGGCGACACCTTCGACGACGACGGCACGCCGGCCATCGGCTACGGTCTGCGCGGGATCGGGTACTGGGAGGTCAAGGTCCAGGGCCCACGCCAGGATGTGCACTCCGGTCAGTACGGCGGCGGGATCGACAATCCGGCCAACGTCCTCGTCCGCATGCTCGCCTCGCTCGTTGACGGGGACGGCCGTTTCACGGTCCCCGGCTTCTACGACAAGGTCCGCGACCTGACCGCTGAGGAGCACGCCGCCTACGCGGCTCTTCCCTTCGACGAAGCTTCATGGGCCTATGAGACCGGCGTCCCTGCCGCGATGGAGGGAGAGCGCGGCCACCCGCTCCTCGAGCGCCTCTCGGCACGTCCAACGTTCGACATCAACGGCATCTGGGGCGGCTACTCCGGCGAGGGATCGAAGACGATCATCCCCGCCTGGGCCGCCGCGAAGATCTCGACGCGCCTGGTGCCGGACCAGGATTTCCGCGAGATCGAGCAGTCGGTGAAGGCGCATCTCGAATCGATCGCGCCGCCGACCGTCCGCGTCGAGGTCAAGACCATCCATGGCGGCGCCCCGGTCGTCACGCCGCTGGACCATCCGGGGGTCGCGTCCGCTGTCCGTGCCCTCGAGGCCGGATTCGGCAAGGCACCGCTCTTCCAACGATCCGGCGGCTCGATTCCGGTGGTCGCGGCACTCGACGCGCACCTCGGCCTGAAGACGCTCATGGTCGGATTTGCCAACCCAACGGGCAACTTCCACGCGCCGAACGAGTGGATGAGTCTGCGCAACCTGCGCGACGGGACGGTTTCGCTCGTCCACCTCTGGGCGGAACTCGGCGCCATGCGCGCCTCGGACCTGCGCGATTCCTGACCGATGCCGGCGGCGTGTGCCTTCGCGAAGGACATCGTCGTGGCGGCGATGATTGACGCGTCGGACAGCGCGCAGGTAGCGTACGGCGCGACATAGATTTCAGAGGTTTCACGCACGCCCGTGCCCGACACCCGAACGCCCGCTCACGATCCCGACGATCCCTGGTTGCCACTCGGCGCCGCATCACGCCTCGTCGGCGTCGGACCGGACACGTTGCGGCGCTGGGCCGACACCGGCAAGGTCGACAGCTACCAGACGCCGGGCGGTCATCGGCGTTTCCTGCGGTCGAGCCTGGAAGCCATGATCAACGCGCCGCGCCGCCAACGGTATGGCATGGAGCGGCTGTCGGACTCGACGCAGACGATGGCGGGCGAACTGCATCGGCGCATGCAGCGCACCGGCTACGCGGGACAACCCTGGCAGGCCCGGCTTTCAGCAGAGCAGCGCGACGAATTTCGCCGATGGGGGCAGCGCACGTTCCAGCTGGTGATCGAATATGTCGCCGCATCCAAGAAGGCTGAACGCCAGATCCTGCTCGATGAGGCCGAGAAGATGGGTGGCTTGTACGGATCGGAAGCCTCGGGCGCCGGACTCTCACTTGCCGAGACGGTCGAGGCCTTCCTCTTTTTCCGATCGCCAGTGCTCGACGCCATCACCGGGCATCTCCGCCGTCGCTCGGCCGAGGTGTCCGACGTGACGACCGCATTCCACGAGGCGAACGCCGCGATCGACCAGGTGCTCGTCGCCCTCGTCAGCTCCCACCGCGAGAGCCGCTGAGGAGCTACTCGACGATGTAGAGCTCGGTGGAGGTGGTGTTGAGGCGCTCGCCGCCCGATTCGGTGCAGATCACGATGTCCTCGATCCGGGCGCCCCACGTGTCGGGAATGTAAATCCCGGGCTCGATGCTGAACGCATTGCCGGCCACGAGCGGCTCGGAGTTCGAGGAGACGATGTAGGGCTCCTCGTGAGTTTCCATCCCGATCCCATGGCCGGTCCGATGGATGAACGCGTCGCCGTACCCGGCCTCGCCGATGACGTCACGCGCAACGGCGTCGATGGCCGCGGCCGGCACGCCGGGCCGCACCGCGTCGCAGGCCGCGCGCTGTGCCTCCACCAGGACGGCGAACAGGGCCGCAAACTCGGCCGGCGGTTCGCCGACGAATGCCGTGCGCGACGTGTCGCTCGCATATCCGCCAACGGTCCCTCCGATATCCAGCACGATCGAGTCACCCGCCTCGATGCGCCGTTCATCGGCCACGTGGTGAGGGCTCGCCGAATTTGGACCGGACGCCACGATCGCGAAGCCGGCTTCGTCGTGGCCCGCATCGATGAGGAGCTCACTGATGCGACCGCTGACTTCCTGCTCGGTACGACCCGAGAGCCGTTCACCGGTAATCGCCAGCATCGCCGTGTCCGCGGCCGACGCGGCAGAGCGCAGGCGGTGGATCTCGTCGGGGGTCTTGATGGCGCGCAGCGCGCTCATGGTGTTCCCGGCGGCCACCATCTCGGCGGGGTCCAGTGCCGCACGCAGGCGCAGCGCGAACCGGGCCCACATCTGATCCTGCACCGCCACTCGCAGCGCGCTGCCCACGAGCGTCTGCACCAGGCGTATCGGATCATCGGTCTCATCCCAGGCGATGATCTCGAGATCGTCGGCCAGATCACCCAGCTCGTGGCGCGCCAGCGGCTCTTCGAGGCGCGGCAGCACCAATGAAGCATCACCATCCGCAGGCACGACCAGGCAGGTCAGGCGTTCCATCGCGGGCGCGCGGTACCCCAAGAGGTAGGCGTAGTCAGGCGACGGCGTGATGAGGAGGGCGTCGAGTCCGTGTTCGGAGGCCGCCTTGGAGGCGCGAGCCAGCCGCTGGCGGTGAACGCTGCTCGCGAATCGAGCCGAGGTCGGGGATGCGTTGGTCATGCCCAAAGCCTACACCGATAGGGTCATATGTCCCGACCGACCCAGGTGGCATGTTGGATGCGGCATCCGCGTACGTGTGACAATGTCATACGCTCACGGAGCTGGAAGGAAGCGACAGATGAGCGACAGACGACGACGCATCTTCGCCGCGGCAGCGGGTGCCGCGCTGCTGGTCAGCGCCCTTCCCGCCGCGCCGCTCCACGCTGCCGACCCGACGACAGACGCACGCGAACAGCTCAGTCGCGACCATGGCGGTAGCTCGAACGACTTCGTGCTCGTGTACGAACGTCCGCTCTCGACCGATGCCATCGGCGAACCGATGTGGGCGGCCAAGTTCATCGATCAGCGGACCGGCGAGATCCACAGCTCGTATCGGTCCGCAGAAGGCGCCGCCGGCTCGGTGACAGTCCTGGAGCAGGCGGTGAAGCGGTCACTGGATGTGCTTCCGCAGCTGGATCGCAAGGCGAATGCATCGTTGCTCGCCGTCGTCGGGAACGTTGCTCCGGCAACGACCCTGCCCGTGGCTGTCTGGCTCGACGTCGACACCTCCGACACCGGGGCCCCCGTTCAGCTGGCGCATCCCGAAGTCGAGTGGCTGGCAGGTCGTCCGATCGTCGGGACGCTCGAGCAGGCACGCACCATCCGCGGCGAACTGTGGGAGGCACGCAGCGTCGCGTACGCCGCGGCGGCCGAGACGTTCCGGGCGCAGATCGAACATCTGGGAGGCACGGTCGCCTACGCCAGCACGTCGGCGCCCCTGGTGTTCGTCGATCTTCCGGCGGGAAGTGTCGCCGCCGTGGCAGAACGCGCCGAGGTGCTCAGCCTGGGACTTGAGAGCACGTGGCGCACGTCAATGACCTCGGCCGGCTCGGGCGTCGGGGCGAACTGGACCAGCGGAAGTGGTGACCAGGGCAACGGGGTTCGCGTCGCCGTGGTCGAGTATCACAACGTGGCGACTTCGGGCGACCTCTCCGGCCAGGTCGTCGCAAGCTACAGCACGACCGGGCAGAATATGACCGGCGTCCATCCGACCTGGGTGGCGGGCGCCATCGGCAGCCGAAACGCCACATGGGCCGGCGTGGCGCCGGGTGCCGACATCGTCAGCGCCAGCACGGGAGGCAACGCTTCGCCCAGTGTGTCGACGGATCGCGCCATCATCGCCGCCGCCGACTGGGCGGTCGCTCCGGGCGGCGGAGCTTCCGATGTCATTAATGCCAGCATCGGCCAGGACACCGCGACCGGGGCGGATGAGGCCCGTCGCTACTTCGACTCCATCGGCTGGGAGGACGGGCGCCTCGTCGTCGCGGCTTCCGGCAACTACTCGACCTTCGGCAACTGGGACGTCGTCTCGCCGGGCACGGGCTACAACGTGCTGACGGTCGGCGGCGTCGACGACCGCAACACCGGCGGCGTGGGCGACGACCGGCTGTGGTACGTCCCCGGCTCGAATGGCGCGAACTACCGCGACCGGACCGATGCGTCCTGGAACCAGCACGGTGACTACAACAAGCCCAACCTGTCGGCGCCGGCCGTCAACGTGCAAACCGCGAACGGCACCATCGGCGATGGGACCAGCGTGGCCAGCCCCATCGTGGCGGGAGTCGCCGCGCAGCTGATCGCAAGGCAGCCCAGTTTGGTGACATGGCCGGAGGCAACGCGGGCCATCCTCATGGCCGGCGCCCTCCGGCGCAGCCCAATGCCCGGAGGCGGGTACAGCGCGGACCACGAGGGGGTCGGCAGCGCGTCCGCGCTCTGGTCGAACCGAGCGCTCGACAGGGGGCCCTACGGGGGCTGGACCATGGGGGCCATGCGCTCCGGTGGCACAGTGACGCGCGACGTTCCCGTCATCGCGGGCCAGCAACTCCAGGTGTCGCTCGCCTGGAGCAGCCACACGTCCGGCGGTTCGAACACGGGCAAGGCGGACAACCTCATGGCCGACCTGGATCTCGTCGTGCGACAACCGAACGGCGCGACGGTCGGGTCCTACTCGTTCGACAATTCCTACGAGACGGTGAAGGTGACTGCGACGAGCACAGGCACCATGCGCATCACCGTACGCCATGATCGGTTCGATGCGGCCGAGGAGCCATACGGGCTGGCCTGGGCCCTGACGAGCCCCTATAGCGACACTGACAGCTCGAAGTTCTACGCCGACATCCTGTGGATCACACGGACCGGCATCACGGTCGGCTGCGGGGGAGACCGATTCTGCCCGAAGGGCGAAGTCACTCGCGGGCAGATGGCCAGCTTCCTGACGCGAGCGCTCGACCTGCCGTCGACGAGCCGCGATTACTTCAGCGACGACAACACCAACAAGCATCACTCGAACATCAATGCCCTGGCCGCGTCCGGCATCACGGTTGGCTGCGGCGGGACCCGATTCTGTCCGGACGGCACGGTCACCCGCGAGCAGATGGCCACCTTCCTGGTGCGTGCGCTCAACCTGCCACCCACCAGCCGCGATTACTACTCCGATGACAATGATTCGATCCACGAGGCGCGGATCAACGCCCTCGCTGCCTCCGACATCACGCGTGGCTGCAGCGACATCACCTTCTGTCCGAGTGGCGCCGTGCTGCGCGAGCAGATGGCCGCCTTCCTGCGCCGTGCGCTCGCCAACTGACGTCCGGGCCGTGGCCGCGGGGCTCGCCATCCTGCTGGTGGCCTGCGCGCCGGGGCCCGCGCCCTCGACCTCGCCATCTCCGTCGAGATCCGCGGCGACGAGCGAATCGGCCACTCCGACCCTGACCGCGACCACCACCCCCGCGCCGTCCGAAGCGGGCCTGGACCTTCCCGATCCCGGACAACCGTTCGACGCGGAAGCCCTCCTCGAGGAGATGCGCACTTCCACGCGGCCGGACGGAGTTCCCGACGTCCTCCAGACCGATGCCATCGCGACGCTTCTCGCCGATGCGATGTGGACCTTCGATGGCGGCGCATGGGACGCGACGTCCATCGGCGGCTCGTGCGGATCGAACACCTGCACGCTCGAAGTCGCGGGATCGCGGAACGACGGGGTCGGCGAGGACCTGTGGATCTTCGAGGTCGACGCCTCGACGGGCGAGGTGAGCGTCGTCAGCGCCGAGCTGCGGGCACTGCCGGAGGACCTGGTCGCAGGTCTGGATGCGCTGGCGCGTGCCGAGGGCGACAGCGGTGCGCTGGATGACCTGCTGCTGACCACGGCGCGATGGCTCCCTCCCCCGCAGGAGGATTCGTTCGCCATCAGCTACCGATCAGGTGGCGAGGAGGGATCGTGCGCGGCTGAACTGACCGTCGACGCTCGGACTGGCACCATCGTGGACCAGGACTACACCAACTGCTGAGTCAGCCGATGTGCAGCGGCACGTCGCGACTCTCTCCATCGGTGATGCGCCAGGCACGCAGCGCTTGGGCTGGCGTCGCATCGGGATCGGACAGGCTGGCGAGCAGGTAGAACGCGCCCGGGTAGCGAGCCTGCCGTCGATCGGTCGGCGATGGGACCGCCGGCGTGTGGGTGTGCGAGTGGAAGATCGCGACCAGGTCCTCTCCGTCGTCATCGATGCGAAGCACGATGCGCAGGAGATCATCGGGATGGACCGTGTACACGTACGGGCTCTGCTCCGCGTTGCGGGCGGGGTGGTACGCCGTCGCTCGGCCGCTGGCCTCATCGCCCGACAACAGCCCGCAGGCCTCGTCCGGAACCTCGGCTCGCGCATGGGTCAGCAGCTCTTCCGCAAGCTCCGGAGAAATCGTGAGGCCGGCGCTCACCACAGCAGCGAACCTTCCAGCTCGTCCTCGAGCTCATCGAGATCGCGCGTCCAGAGATCGGCCGAGAGGTACTTCCAGCCGCCATCAGCCAACAGGACGACGACCGTCCCCGTCTCCATCTCGCGCGCCACACGCACCGCCACCGCCACGGCGGCCCCGCACGATAGGCCGGCGAAGATGCCCTCGTCGCGCAGCAACCGTCGAAGGCCGATCACCGCGTCGCGATTGTTGACGAGGTACTTGTCATCGAGGATCGATTCGTCGAGCACCGGCGGGACGAACCCCTCGTCGAGCGAGCGAAGTCCCTGCACGCCCTCTCCGGGGAGGGGCTCGGCGGCGATGATGCGCACGCCGGGCCGCGCGCGCTTGAGAAACCGACCTACGCCCGTCAACGTCCCGCCCGTCCCGAGCCCGGCGACGAAGACATCGATCTCCGGCACCTGCTCCAGGATCTCGGGGCCGGTCGTGTCGAAGTGAACGCGGGGATTGGCCTCGTTGCCGTACTGGTACGGCATGAACAGGCGCGAGTCGGCATCGGCCAGGGATTGGGCCATGCGGATGGCGCCATTGCTGCCCTCCGCACCCGGCGAGAAGACGATCTCGGCTCCATACAGGCGCAACAGCTGCTCGCGCTCGGGAGTGGTGTTGTCGGGCATCACGATCCGGACCGGGTGACCCAGGCGCGAGCCGATCATGGCCAGGCTGATGCCGGTGTTGCCGCTCGAGGGCTCAAGGATGGTCTGTCCAAGTTGCAGGGAGCCGTCCGCGAGCGCGGACTCGATCATGGCTCGCGCCACGCGATCCTTGACGCTGCCGGTCGGGTTGTTGCCCTCGAGCTTGGCGAACAGGCGGACGCCATCATGCGGCGACAGGCGTCGCAGCTCGACCATCGGCGTGTTGCCGATGGCGGCGACGAGATCAGGTGCCGCGCCGACCGTTGCCGGCATCGGTCTAGCGCGAGCCTCCGGCCATGGCGGGCAACAGGATGATCGTGTCGTCCGTGCCAACCGTCGTGTCGAGGCCGTCGCGGTAACGGACATCGCGATCGTTGACGTACACATTGATGAACTCGGAGAGCTTCCCGTCGGTCGTGACCCGATCACGCAGCGCGGGGTGCTGGGCGAACAGATCGTCAAGCGCCGCGCTGACGGTCGCCCCGGTCACGTTGACCGTGCGACTGCCATCGGTGTTCTCGCGCAGGACGGGTGGAATTCGGATGGTGCTCACGTGGTTGCCTCGTGGTAGGGCGATCCCTCGCCGCACGCGGGGCAGGCGGGATCACGCCAGATGCGGACCTCGTCGAACGACGTGCCCATGGCATCGAACATCAGCAGCCTGCCGGCGAGCGTGTCGCCCGCGCCCAGGATGAGCTTGAAGACCTCGTTCGACTGAAGCAGACCGATGATCCCCGGCAGCACGCCCAGCACCCCCGCGACGGAACAGGCCGGCGCCAGCTCATCCGGCGGCTGCGTTGGATACATGCAGCGGTAGCACGGGCCCTCGAATGGCACGAACGTGGTGATCTGGCCATCCCAGCGGTAGATCGAACCGTGGACCACGGGCTTGCGCAGCTGCACGGCCGCGTCGTTGAGGACGTAGCGCGTGTCGAAGTTGTCGGTGCCATCGACGATGACGTCGTAGCCACCGATGAGCCGCTCCACGTTGCCGGCATCGAGCCGCTCGGCGTGCTTGACCACGACGGTCTCCGGGTTCAGGCCGCGGATGGTCAGCTCGCCCGAGTCGACCTTGCGCATGCCCAGCCGATCCGCCCCATGGAGCACCTGGCGCTGGAGGTTGGACTCCTCCACCAGGTCGTCGTCGACCAGGCCGATGGTGCCCACGCCCGACGCCGACAGGTATAGCGCGGACGGCGAGCCGAGCGCCCCGGCGCCGATGAGCAGCACCTTCGCGTCAAGCAGCTTGCGCTGACCTTCCTGGCCGATCTCGGGGATCAGTGTCTGCCGCGCGTATCGACGTTGCTGCGCGGGCGTCAGAAGTGGTTCCTGCGGCTCGTTCCAGGCGCCGCCGGCGGTCTTCCAGTCGCCGATGGGAGCCTTCATGCTCACCACGTTGGTGTAGCCCATCTGGCTCAGCCACGCGGCGGCGCGGCCGCTCCGACCACCGACGGCGCAGTGCAGCAGCAGCGGGGCGTCCTTGTCCGGAGCCACCTCGGCGATGCGCGGCGCCACGTCGCCCAAGGGGAGCAGGGTGGCGCCGGCGACGTGGCCGGCGTCCCACTCGTTCTGCTCGCGGACGTCGATGACGCGATGGCCATCGGCGGCGAGGGCAACCGCCTCGGTCGCGTTCACCTCGCGAAATTTCATGATACGGATCCCTGCTGAAGCACATCGGCCTCGTCCGGCCAATGCGTAGCCGCACCGGTCACCGCGCCCTGGAGCACTTTGTAGCCGAGCAGCGCGCACTTGAGGCGCGCCGCGCCGATCGGCACGCCGAGGTTCGCGACCACGCTCCGCGGATCCATCTCACGGACCTCGGCGAGCGTCATGCCCCGAAGCTCGTCGGTCATGATCGACGCCGATGCCTGGCTGATCGCACAGCCGCGACCATCAAATGCGACATCGGTGACGCGCTGCTTCGACGCGTCCAGGACCAGGGTCATCGACATTTCGTCGCCGCAAGTCGGGTTCGAATCGGCGAAGGCAAGGTCATGCGGGTCGAGCGCGCCGTGATTATGCGGAGCGCGGTAGTGCTCGAGAATGAAGTCGCGGTACAGGTTGTCCATCTCAGGCGATTCCGAATGTGCGCTGCGTGACGCGGATGGCATCGGTCAGGCGAACGATGTCGTCAAGATCGTTGTAGACGCTGAAGCTGGCGCGCGTGGTGGCCGGCAGGTCATAGCGCAGCATCACCGGCTGCGCGCAATGATGCCCGGCTCGGACGGCAATGCCCTCTCCATCCAGAATGGTTGCCACGTCGTGCGGATGGACGCCGTCGACCACGAAGCTGATGACCCCGGCATGTTCGTCAGAGTCGTCGGGGCCCAGGAAGCGGATGCCAGGCATGTCGCTCAGCGCCGCGCAAGCATGATCGAACAGGAATCGCTCGTGCGCGCGCACCTTTGCCATACCGATGCCCTCGAGGTAGTCGATGGCCGCGGCCAGGCCGGCGGCCTCCGCGATGGCCGGTGTGCCGGCCTCGAACTTCCACGGCACCTCGTTCCAGTCAGCACCGTCGAGCGTGACGCGCGTGATCATGTTGCCGCCCGTCATGAAGGGCGGCATGGCGTCGAGCAGGTCGCGGCGGCCCCATAGCGCGCCAATCCCGGACGGTCCGAGCATCTTGTGGCCGGACAGCACCGCGAAATCGACATCGAGCGCGGCAACGTCAACAGGCATGTGCGGCAAGCTCTGCGCCGCGTCCAGCAGAACCAGCGCGCCGGCCTCGTGCGCCATGCGGCTGATCTCCGCGATCGGATTGATGGTGCCGAGGGCGTTGCTGACGTGGGTGACCGCCAGCAGCCGGGGCCCGCGCGCCAGCCGTGCTCGCAGGTCATCCAGATCGAGGTGGCCGTCGTCGGTGATGGCGACGTACTCGACGCTTGCGCCGGTGGCCGCGGCCAGCTGCTGCCAGGGCACAAGGTTGGCGTGATGCTCCATCTCGGTGGCCAGGATCAAGTCACCGGCGTGGAGGTTGGTCCGGCCCCAGCTGTACGCCACCAGGTTGATCGCCTCCGTGGCATTGCGGACGAAGATGACCTCGCGCGTGCTTGGGGCGCCGATGAACCGCGCCAGGGCATCTCGCGCCACCTCGAAGCGCTGCGTCGCATCCTCGCTCAGCTCGTAGATGCCGCGATGGACGTTGGCGTAGTGATGGGCGTAGGCATCGGCCACGGCATCGATGACGACGCGCGGCTTCTGAGACGACGCGGCCGAGTCGAGGAAGGAAAGCGGGCGACCCGTGCGGTGCGGACGATCGAAAACCGGGAAATCGGCACGAAGGGCGGCACCATCGAGGACGCCGGGCTGTACGTGTGCGGTGACCATCGCTCTGTTCCGAATTAGTGCGAAGCGACCGGCTCGGGCGCGGAGACCTCGTCGCCGGTGCCCTCGGGCAGACCGATCTGCTCGCGCACCCAGTCGTAACCGTTGGCTTCGAGCTGATGGCTCAGCTCCTCGCCGCCGGACATGACCACTCGGCCGTCGAGCAGGACGTGGACGAACTGCGGCTGGACGTAGTTCAGCATGCGCTGGTAGTGCGTGATCATCAGCACGCCCATCTCCGACGACAACGTCGCATTGATACCCTCGGCCACGCTCTTGAGGGCGTCGATGTCGAGGCCCGAATCGGTCTCATCCAGGATCGCCATGGTCGGCATGACGATCGCCATCTGGAGCATCTCCAGGCGCTTCTTCTCACCGCCGGAGAAGCCTTCGTTGACGTAGCGCGTGGCGAAGGCCGGGTCCATGCGGAGAAGGCTCATCTTCTCCTCCATGAGCTTGCGGAACTTGCCGAGCGGGATGCCGGTGTACTTGATCGATCGCTCGCCATCGGCATCGGCCGGCTTGGGATGGTGAATGGCGTTGTAGATGTTGCGCAGGAAGCTGGCGACGGTCACGCCAGGTATGGCGCTCGGGTACTGGAAGGCAAGGAACAGCCCGAGCTGCGCGCGCTTGTCGGGCGTCAGGGCCAGCAGGTCCTGGCCACGCCACGTCACCGTGCCGGCTGTGGCCCGGTACTCCGGGTGGCCCATCAACGTGTAGGCCAGGCTGGTCTTGCCTGAGCCGTTGGGGCCCATGAGGGCGTGGACCTCGCCCTGGCGCACCGTCAGGTCGAGTCCCTTGAGGATCTTCTTCTCCCCGATGCTCACTTCGAGCCCGGAGATGACGAGTTCGTCGGTCATGCGTTCCTTGCTGCTTGCTGCGTGGTGATGGCTGCGGATATGTCTGAATGAGCGGCGGCACGGCGGCGGCGCACCTCGATCGGATACGGCGGACCGCCCGCCACGGCGGCCACATCGGCCAGGCTGGTCGCCCCGAGCGACGCGCTCAATGACTCGTACACGCGCTGAAACACCTGATGCACGCTGCACGGCTGCGGCCGGTCGCAGTGCTCGAGGTCCTCCGCTCCGGCACAGGGCATTTCAAGCAGCGGGCCTTCGAGGGCGCGCACCGCTTCGGTCATGGCGACCTCGGAAGCCGGTCGCGCCAGGCGATACCCGCCGGATTGCCCGCGGGTGGCGGTCAGGAGGCCGGCACGTCGCAGGTCGCCGACGATCTGTTCCAGGTAGGCGTGCGGAAGCTTCTCGCGCTTCGCGACCTCGCTCAGTGAGAGCTGCTGATCGTCGGACGTGCGGGCCAGCGCGACAAGAACGCGAATGCCGTACTCGGTGCGCGTACTGATCTTCATGTGCCCAGCCTGACCATGACCTCGTCGCCTTCGACGACGGTCTGGTAAGCGTTCACGGGGCGCACAGCCGGCAGGGCCAACACGCGACCGGTGAACAGGTCAAAGCGCGCCCCGTGGCGCGGGCACTCGACCCCGGTGTCGTCCAGCTCCCCTTCGCCGAGCGTGCCTCCATCGTGGGTGCACACGTTGTCGATGGCGCCCCACTCGCCGTCCTCGGTCAGGCCCAGGCACAGCGAACGGCCCTCGATCTCGATGACGCGCACGGTGCCGGGCTCGATATCGGCGGCGCGTGCGACCGTGACGAATCCGCTGGCGGTCTGCTCGAGGGCGGTCATGCCGCCACCTCGTCCGAACTATCGGCGCCGATGCGCCGCGCCAGCGCGGCGAGCACCCGCTGGCGGATGGTCTCATCGACGATCTGCGACACGACCTGCTCGAAGAACCCGCGCACGATCATGCGCTCCGCTGCGTCGGCATCAAGGCCGCGCGTCTGGGCGTAGAACAGGGTGGTCGGATCGATGGCGCCGGCGGTCGCACCGTGGCCGCAGCGCAGGATGTCATTCGCGGCGATCTCCAACACCGGGATCGGCTCCGCGCCGGCCTGCGGGCTGAGGAGCAGGTTGCGGCACTCCTGGTAGCTGCTCGTCTGCTTCGTACCGTGGCGCACGTTGGTGATGCCGTAGAACGAGGCATGCGCGCGGTCGTACAGGGCCGAGAGGTAGAGCAGGTCGCTGGTGGTGTGGTCCGCTGCGAGGTCCTGCACGGTGTTGATGTCGATCTTCTGGTCGTCCCCAGCGGCGAGGATTCCAAGCACCTTCGACGTGCCGCCCTTGCCGGTCATCAGCACATCGAGGCCGAGCTTCGTGATCCGAGACCCGACCTCCGCGTTGAGCGTGGTGACGACCGCGTCCTGGCCGACCACGACCCGCTCGGCACCGATGCGCCAGGCGCCATCGCCGAGCTGCTGAAGGTCGGCGTAACGAACGCGGGCGGATGGGCCGGCGCGAACGTCAGCCATGCCGCCGTACCAGCCCGTGGCTCCGTCCGGCGACACGACTTCGGTCAGCAGCGTCACGCTGCTGTCCTCCTCGGCCACCACGAGCGAGACGGGATGGAACGCGACGTCGGCGCGCGGCAGTAGCTGGCGGGCGACGAGCGTGCCGTCCACGCTGACGCCGCGTGGGACATAGCAGAACAGGCCACCGGTCCACGCCGCCTGTGCCAGCGCCCAGAAGTGCGCGTGCGACGCCGGCCCGTCAACCTGGCCGAGGTAGCGCTCCACCAGTTCGGGATGATCGCGCACCGCGGTGCGGAGATCGGTCAGGATCACGCCATCTTCAGCGGCACCGGACGGCAGATGCGTCTCGAGCTCGGGCACGTCCATCAGCAGCACGGCTCCGCGCGGAAGGTCGGCCAGCGACGTGCGACGCCACTCCTCTTCCTGGCCGGTCGGCGGCGGCGTTGAATCCGCGCGCTTCCACCACGCGGCGCGGAGCGCACGCAGCCAATCAGGCTCGTCGAATCGGTCGCTGATGCGCCCGATCGCATCGGCGTCGAGAATGGATGCAGCCTGCACAGTCATCGCGGACGCCCAGTCGCGCGGAACGTCACCCGACGGCGCCTTCCATCTGGAGCTGGATCAGGCGGTTCATCTCGACCGCGTACTCCATCGGCAGCTCCTTGACGATCGGCTCGATGAAGCCGTTCACGATCATGGCGCTCGCCTCTGCCTCCGACAGGCCGCGGCTCATGAGGTAGAAGAGCTGCTCACTCCCGACCTTCGAAACGGTCGCCTCATGGCCGATGGTGACGTTCTCCTCGTCGATCTCCATGTAGGGATACGTGTCGGAGCGCGCGTCGTCGTCGAGGATGAGGGCGTCGCAGCGGACCGTCGACTTCGAGCGCTCGCAGCCGGGGTAGACCTTGATGAGGCCGCGATAGCTCGTTCGGCCGGTGCCCTTGCTGATCGACTTGCTGGTGATCAGCGAGGTCGTGTTGGGGGCGGCGTGGATGATCTTGCCGCCCGCGTCCTGGTGCTGGCCGTCGCCGGCGAAGGCGATGCTGAGCACCTCTCCGTGAGCGCGCTCGCCGAGCAGGTAGATGCTCGGGTACTTCATCGTCACCTTCGAGCCGAGGTTGCCGTCCACCCATTCCATGACCGCGTCCTCGTGCGCCACCGCGCGCTTGGTGACGAGGTTGTAGACGTTCGAGCTCCAGTTCTGGATGGTCGTATATCGGACTCGCGCGCCCTTCTTCACGATGATCTCGACCACCGCGCTGTGCAGTGAGGCGGTCGAGTATGTCGGCGCGGTACAGCCCTCGACGTAGTGAACGCTGGAACCTTCATCGGCGATGATCAGGGTGCGCTCGAACTGGCCCATGTTCTCGGTATTGATCCGGAAGTAGGCCTGGAGCGGCAGTTCCACGTGCACGTCCTTGGGAACGTAGATGAACGAGCCACCGGACCAGACGGCCGTGTTCAACGCGGCGAGCTTGTTGTCATTGGCCGGGATGACCGTGCCGAAGTACTCGCGGAAGAGGTCGGGGTGCTCCTTGAGCGCCTGGTCGGTGCCCATGAAGATGACGCCCTGCTTCTCGAGGTCCTCGCGAATGTTGTGGTAGATGACCTCGGAATCGTACTGGCCACCGACTCCGGCGAGGTACTTCTTCTCCGCCTCCGGGATCCCAAGCTTGTCGTAGGTGCGCCGGATGTAATCCGGAACGTCGTCCCAGGACTGGGCCGCACCGTTCGAGTTGCCGGTGACGTAGTAGTAGATGTCCTGGAAGTCGATCCCGGTCAGGTCGGCGCCCCACTTCGGCATCGGGCGCGCCTCGAAATGCCGATACGCCTTGAGGCGCAGGTCGGTCATCCACTTCGGCTCGTCCTTGATGCGGCTGATCTCAGCCACGACCTCGGAGCTGATCCCCTTCTCGAACGTCGTGCGGGGCTGCTCAGCGTCGTGCCAGCCGAACTTGTAGCTATCGGGAATCTGGCTGAGGGCGGGGTTCGGAAGGGCCATGCGTTCCTCGGTTCATCGCCGGGTTCGTCTCGCGGAGCGAATCCCGACTGAATTGGTCGGTGTTACGCGCCCATTGTCCCCCTGCCGGCTGCAACGGTCAACCACGGTGCGCAGGACTCTTAGGACTGGAGAGCATCCTCCAGCTCATGGACCGATGCACCCGCCTCCACCAGATCCCTCGCCGTATCCGGGCTCAGCACTGAACCGATGATTGCTAACTGAACGACCCGCTCACCATCGAGGTATGCAAGGACCGATGCGTCGCGCATCCAGCGCTCCTCTTCCCAGGTGTCCGCCTGACCGATGAAATCCAGCGTGACGCCGCCAACCTCGCTGAACACCCACGGCGTGCGCAGACGCGGGACAGGGAGCCCGAGCATGGACAGGGCAGCGCGCTCGCCCGCCTCTCGCGCCGAGTGCCAGTGCTCGACCCGGCGGCCATCGACGCGGGCAATGTCACCGGCGGCCCAGATCGACGGATGGCTGGTCCGTTGGTCGGCGTCGGTGACGATGCCGTCATCCGTCTGCAGGCCGGCCCTTTCCGCCAGCTCGACGTGCGGCACGACGCCGATTCCGGCAACGACGAAGGCATGCGGCAACCGCTCATCACCGATCCACGCCGACCCCTCGTCGAGACGGGTGATCGCGACGCCCCGGCAGAGCGTCACGCCGGCATCGATCAGGTGAGCGGCTCCCCAGTCAGCCAGCTTCGCGCCGAGCAGACCGCCCCACAGGTCGGATGCCATCTCGACGATCGTCGGCCTGAGCCCGAGGGCGGCCAGCCCCGACGCCACTTCGACGCCGATGAACCCTCCGCCGATCACCGTCACCGCGGCACCCGCATCAGCCGCCACGGCGGCGGCCCGCAAGCGGCGTGCGTCTTTAAGCGTCCGCAGCAGGAGCGCGTGCGCGCCGCCCTCAATCGGCAGTGCGCGCGGCTCGGCTCCCGTCGCCAGCAGGCATTGCCCGAATACGATCCGCTCTCCGTTGTCGAGCCTCCCTTCCCGGGCATCGGTGTCGATGGTCGTCACCCGGCGTCCTGTCAACAGCTCCACCGAGCGCCGCCCGTACCAGCGCTCGGGCTCTGCAAGCACCAGTTCGTCCGCAAGGTCGTCGCGCAGGAGCTCCTTGCTCAGCGGTGGCCGGTTGTACGGCGCGTAATCCTCGTCGCCGACGATCAGGACCGAACCAGTGAACCCGTGGCGGCGCAGGGTGCGAGCGCATCGAACGGAGGCCACGCCTCCGCCAACCAGCAACACGTCGACGCGTCGGGGCTGAACATCCACGATCCCATCCTACTGGCCAGTCACGCCGAGCCCGATCCGAGCGGGAAGTCCTCGGGGAGCGTGTCAAGGCCGGCGCACCGACCAGCCGCTACACTCCGCCCCGATGAGCCTTCCGGCTGACCTGGCGCTGCGTGTCGCCGGTCCCGACGATCTCCCTGCCATCGCGATGCTCCGGGCTGCTGTCGGCTGGCCCGCGCACGAATGGGCATTGCGGGCCGCGATTCAGGCTCCGCATGCCCGTTGTTGGGTGGCCATGGACGCCAACGCGGCAGTCGCGGCGGTCGGGTCGGGGATCGCCTACGGCCAGCTGGGTTTCGTCGGGAACATGATCGTCGGCGAGGAGCATCGGCGGCGGGGCATCGGGGCGGCGATCCTCGACACGGTGACCACGTTCCTGGAGACCGCCGGATGCCAGCGCCTGGAGTTGTCCGCGACCGACGACGGCCGTCCGCTGTATGCGCGCCACGGATTTGAGCTGGCCGATCCGAGCGTCACGGCTCGCGTGACACGCTCAACCACCCTCCACGAGGAGCCAGGGGTAACACTGGAGGAGAACGCCGACATCGGTGAGCTCGCGGCGTACGACGCCCCCCGATTCGGTGGTGATCGGCGGCCGCTCCTGGAGATGATGCTGTCGGATCCCGACCGCCCGATGCTGGCCGCCCGGCGCCATGGCGCCATCGTCGGCTACACCTGGCTGCGAGCCGATGGACCCCGTGTCGGGCCGTTCGTGGCCGATACCCCGGCGGTAGCCGGACAGCTGCTGGCCGGTGCCTTCCGTCGCGTTCCGGATGCCGATGAGCTGAGCCTCAATCTGCCCGCGGCCAACGGTGCGGGCGCGCGATGGCTGCGTGGCCTCAGCATCGCGCTGGAGGAGTGGGATGGACGCATGGCCCGCGGACCACAGATCCCCAGGCGCGATGACACCATCTACGCCAACCTCGTTGGAGCACTCGGGTGACGATGACGCGCGGTCTCGTCCTGCGTGCCCTGGCGGGGTTCTACACCATCGCCACCGAAGAGGGCGACCTGATCGAGGCCCGTCTGCGCGGCAAGATGAAGAAAGAGCGGCAGGCATCGGACCTTGCCGTCATCGGGGACCGCGTGGTGGTCGAGCGATTGCCGGATGGAACCGGAGCGATCGCATCGGTCGATCCGAGGGAGCGCCGCTTCAGCCGCCGCCAGCCCGGACCGCGAGGATCGTGGCGCGAGGACGTCATGGTCGCCAATGCGGACCTCGTGGCCATCGTGTTCGCCTGCGATCGTCCACCGCCGAACCCGCGGCTCATCGACCGCTTCCTGGTCGTGACCGAGTACAACGAAGTGCCGGCGCTCATCGTCGCCAACAAGGTCGACCTCATCGGCGTCGATGCGGCGGTGGAGCTCTTCGGCCCCTATGAGCCGATCGGCTACGACGTCGTTTACACCGCGGCGAAGGGCGGCGTCGGCCTGGAAGATCTGCGCGGGAGGTTGGCCGGCAAGCTGTCGATCGTGACGGGGCCGTCCGGGGTCGGGAAGTCGACGCTGCTGAACGCGCTCCAGCCGGGTCTCCAGCTCGCCACGGGCGACGTGTCCGAGGTGGAGAGCGGGAAGGGAAAGCACACCACCACGCATGCCGAGCTGCACCCGCTCGTCGGGGACGCCGGCGGATACGTGGCCGATACTCCCGGCATCCGCGAGTTGGGCCTGTGGCAGATCCCGGCAACCGAGTTGGCCTGGTGCTTCCCCGAGTTCCGCGAGCACCTTGGCGCGTGCGCCTTCAACGATTGCTCGCACCTGCATGAGCCGCGCTGCGGGCTGCGCGCCGCGGTTGAGACTGCTGTCGTCAGCGCCGAGCGGTACGACTCGTACCGGCGCCTGCTGACCGGCGATGTCGGGGGCTGACCGTGGCGATGCCTCCGGAGCTGCACCACGTCCGGGGTTTCGGAGTCGACACCTTCATCATCGCCGAGCCCGGGCGGCCGCTGACCCTTATCGACGCCGGCATGCCCTGGTCACCCTGGCCGATCCGGCGACGCATCCGTTCCATCGGCCGTCGCCCTGAGGAGATCGAGCGGATCATCTGCACGCATGGCCATCCGGATCACATCGGTGGCATCCCACGGCTGCTTGGCGGTCGAACGGACGTTTCGATCCTGATGCATCCGACGGACATCGCCGGGCTGGCGGTTGGCCTGCGCCATGCGCTGCGCAGGACCGATGACGGCGTCGCGCGGCGCAGCCGCCTGCTCGACTACTTCACGCGAACGCCCGCCAGCGTGGAGCCGATCCGGGACGGCGACCTCCTCCCGGTGCTCGGCAGCCTGCGGGTGATCCACACCCCCGGCCACACGCCGGGCAGCGTCTGCCTGTACGCCGAGCGGCATCGGCTGCTGTTCACCGGCGACGTGCTCCAGGTGGTTCGTGGACGGCTCACGTACGCGAACGCCTTCTTCAGCCACGACTTCGGTCAGGCGCGCGCCACGCTGGGCCGCCTGGCTGAGCTCGACGTCGAGACCATCGCGCTGGCCCACTACCCGCCCTGGCGCGAGAATGCCAACGACGCACTCCGCGCACTCGCCTCGGCGGGATAGGCAACGGCCTTATCCGGTGGAGGCAATGGCGAAGAAATAGCCGATTTCGGCGTCTTGATCGCAGCCAATTGCACGGCGTGACTCGATCGACCGCGGAGCTGCCCTTTGTCTGGACCTTACCTCCGCTCGAGAAATCGCCCGCCCGCCGGCCAGAGACACACGCAACAGAAACCATGGGGAGGCCGTCGAAGGGCAGATGCGGGAGCCAGCCAAGTCGAGCCCCCGCCACACGAGGTTCGATCCCATGCATCGCCGATTCTCCACACTCATGGCCGGCCTGCTCCTCGCGGGTCTCCTTCCCGGAGCCGCCATCGCCGCCGTACCCGACTACCAGCGGGTCATCAAGTCCCGTCATGCCGATGCCGCGCTTGCCACGGTCACCGGCTGCATCGTGACCGAGGTCTTCGTGTCCGGCATGGACGCGGTCTACGGCGGACGACCGGGACCGATCAACCGCCAGGGGCTCGCCGGCGTGCTTGTTCGGCGCAACGACCTGTGTAGCGGCGCGGCCTCCATGGGCGGCATCGGTGTCTTCGCCGCCGGTGGCGGATCCGGCGGCAGCGCCATCTTCAACGGCCTCGGCCAGACGCTCGATCGCCTCGGCAGCACGGTCCATTTCGATCGTGCGTGGCTCGACGCCGAGATCCCGGTCATCAATGAGGTCAGTGGCGAAGAGGTCATGGTCAGCATCAACCTCACCTGGGACCTGGTCGGTGAGCTCGATCGGGACACCGGGCACCTTCATGTCCGCGTTCCGGGCGAAGGCAACGTCAACAGCCATCAGAACACGCTCATGGGAGACGCGACGGTGAGTGGAACGGTCACCGTCGGCGACGAGGTGCTCACTTTTGATCGCGTCGCGGGCGCTCACCTTCAGCAGGTGAAATACGGCTGCCAGGTCATCGCCCATCCATCCGGCGCGCCGGATCTGTCGTGCTGAGGGATGCCTACTGGCTGAGCGCCCCCCGGTACAGGTCCAGCAGGCGGGTGCTCAGCCCCGGGCCGGCGCTCACGAGCTCCATGAATTCATCGGCCTCCAGCACCATGAGGGTGCCGTCGGAGTGCCCGGTGACCGTGGCCGTGCGTGGCGAGTTGCGAAGGAGACCGATCTCGCCGAACACGTCGCCGTGTGCCAGCTCGGCAACCAACCCATCCTCCGCGGCCTTCGTGACGTGCACGGATCCTTCGGCGATGAGGTAGAAGCGGTCGGCGACGTCGCCCTCGCGAATGATCATTTCGCCAGCCTGCATCGGTCGCGGCTTCATCTGGCGCGCCGCAGTCTCGAGGCGCGCGACCGGGAGCCCGGCGAAGACCGGGTGCTCGAGCAGGTGGAGCCGGACCGGGTCCGGCGCCTCGGTCACCGGGCCGCCGGTCGACAGCACCAGCGCACCGGCAACACCTGCGCCGCAGATCACAGCGCAGCCGATGAGGACCGGGACAACGCCGACGGTATCGGCCAAGAGCGGCACGAACAGGGAGCCGCCTGCGTAGAGAATGGCCGACGACGTCTGGAGCAGGCCCATCGCCCGACCGCGCAGCTCATCCGGGACCAGTCGCTGGATGAGGGTCGTGTTGACGACATCGAGGAGCAATAGTCCACCAACCGCCAGGCCGATTGCCAGCATGGCGACCCACAGCTCACTCGCCAAAGCAAGCCAGACCAGACCGATACCTCCGGCCAGGCCGCCCACCAACAGTGGCACCCGTAGACGTCGGGCGAGTAGTGCGCCTCCCACGATGCCGGCCACCACGCCGCCGACCCCGGTCGCGGCATTGAGATATCCCGTGCCCGCCTCACCGGCGCCGAGGACGTCCAACGCCAGCAGCACGGTGAGGACACCGATCCCGCCGCCGACGATGCTCGAGGCCGAGTCCAGCACAAACGGTCCCGCCAACGGCCGGATGAGGTCGCGCCAGCCTACCGCGACCTTCGGTTCCTCCCCTTCGGTCTGGGCCGCGTGGGAGGAGGCGGCCCGGCGAGGGACCGGTAGACGCCACAGGACAACCGCCACGACGGCGAATGTCATGGCGTTGATCAGGAACGCGATGGCCAGGTTTCCCGTGGCCAGGATGATTCCGGCCAGCGCCGGGCCGATGATGAACGCCACGTTGTCCAGCGTGGCCCAGGCGCTGTTGGCCGGCCCGAGGTCGTCCTCCGCCACGAGCGTGGGCAGGAGTGATGCGATGGCCGGCCCGAAGAAGGTGGAGAAGCACGCCGCGAGGATCGAGAGCGCCACGATCACGAGCGTCGGGGCCCCCACGAGGACCGCGACCACCAGGAACAGCATGAGGATGCCGCGGGCGACATCGGTGACGAGCAGGACCATGCGCCGGTCGTATCGGTCCGCGACGATCCCGGCAGGGACGGAGAGCAGCACGTACGGGATGATCCGCGCAGCGCCCACGATGCCCAGCAGCACGGCCGATCCACTGTCGGCGTAGACGAGCACGAGGATGGCGACGAGGTAGAGCCAATCGCCAATGCCACTGATGAATTCTCCGGCGAGGAGCCGCGCGAGCGCCGTGTTTCGCCGGAAGAGATCGACGTACGTACGCGCCAGGCTCACTGGGACGCGACCGCGCGGCGGCGCCACGGATGACGCCGGCCGGGATTATCGGCCACGCTGGCCAGGATGGCCTTGACCTCGAACGGGCTGAGCCCAGGGTGCTTCGACAGGATCAAGGCAACGAGTCCGGCGATGTGAGGCGCCGCGAAGCTGTTGCCGGTCGCCACGGTGGATCCCCCGTCCTTCCAGGCGATCGGCACATCAACGCCCCAGGCGCCGAACTCGACCGGTGGAGTCGGGTTGTAGTAGAGCCGCCAGGGGTCGGGTTCGCCGTGAGCCGCCACCGAAAAGACCGATGAAAACAGCGACGGGTAGCTCGGCGCGGGAACGTTGTTCGCGGCACTGATCAGCGCCGTCGACTGGAAGTAGGCGCGGTCCGCCAGGTCGTGAAAGACCGGGTACAGCGACTCGCTTTTCGACGACAGGCTCAGATTGCAGACCTCAAGCCGTTGCTCGATCGCCCATTCGAGGCCGGCGGCGAAGGCAGTCCCCTTGCCGCGCAGGTCGGCGCCGAGAACGCGGATCGACACGATCTCGACCTCGGGCGCGAGCGACAGGATGATCGCGCCGCAAGCCGTGCCATGTCCGTACAGGTCGCGTGGCTCGTCGGGGACGACGCGCGGACCGTCATCGGTCATCTCGACCGTGACGTTCTCGACGACCCGGCCGTGGAGCTGCGGATGGTCGTTCTCAAGGCCCGAGTCGATGATCCCGACGCGGACACCCGCACCCGTTGAGCCACCCCAGGCCCAGTCTCGCGTGACACCGCGCAGGCGCAGGCTACGCCGCAGGCCGCGACGGGGACCGGCGAACACCTCGGACCAGGCCGGGAGGTACGGCTCGCTCACCTCCGCGCTCGCGGGCGCTGCGAGCGTGCTGCGTGCGCGGCCACCACCTCAAGGATGTCGGCGACCAACGTGGTCTCGGAATCACTGAGCCCTCGGAGTCGTGCAACCTGGTCGACCAGTCGCCAGAATGGCGTTTCTTCCTCGTCGTCGAGCCCGGCGGTCATCCTGCTCACGAGCTCTTCGACGCCGGACTCCGCAAGAGCCGGGTCCAGGCCCATGAGGACGGAGCGGAGCAGCTTGGCCGTGTCGCGTTGCACGCGAGCCGCGGCGATGGCCACCGTCGCCTGGCCGGCGAAGACGGCGAGCAGCTCCATGTCGCGCAGCGAGAAGGTCGGTGAGCCGCGCTTGTCGAGGACCTGGAGAACGCCCGCGGTACCGTGCTCATCGAGCAGGGGGGCGGCGGCGATGGAGCGCGGCACGTAGCCTGTCTGCTCGGCGGCATCGCGATTGAAGCGCGGGTCGGTGGCCACGTCGGACAGCGCCAGCGCCTGGCCGGTGGAATAGACATACCCCGCGATTCCCTGCGTCGGAGGAACCGTCAGCCCGACAGCGCCGGCTCCCTTCTCGCCGGCGGCTACGCGGAACTCGAGCCGATCCGGATCGGACTCGAAGAGGGCGATCGATGCTGCCTCCGCGTCGAAAAGGCGGACCGTGGCTTCGACGATGCTCTGGAGGAGCCTCGTCTCCACGTCCCCCTGAGCACGCCGGGCAACCGACGAACGCCGCGCCGCCGCAACGAGTGCGGACAGCGCGGCATCCAGGGCTTCATCCGCCATCGCGGCGGGATCTACCTGACAGACCTAAGAGAGGCGACCGGCGTGACCCTCGGTGTCGTCGTCATCGGTGGCCTGCAGTCGACCGGCGTGACCCTCG